>CDZY01045745.1_pt1 | contig 246390 bp, 257 predicted proteins | sample 557671 | NCBI WGS metagenome assembly CDZY01 (sample SAMEA3182091, study PRJEB8094) | gut metagenome | biome: human; feature: gut; material: Stool; isolation source: human stools | place: Canada | collected 2013-03-11
CGCTTCGCGCGGCGTCTGCTTCATCATAAGGAATCCCCCGCCTTAACGGCGGTTCCCCCTTATACGGGTGCAGCCGCATGAAAAGCGCTTCGCGCGGCGTCTGCTTCATCATAAGGAATCCCCCGCCTTAACGGCGGTTCCCCCTTATACGGGTGCAGCCGCATGAAAAGCGCTTCGCGCGGCGTCTGCTTCATCATAAGGAATCCCCCGCCTTAACGGCGGTTCCCCCTTATGATAATTTACGCCGGAGTTTCCCCCGGCGTATATTGTAAGGTCCTGCAGAACAGAACTTCATATGATTCTGTTAGAATTAACGATCGCCGAGTGCGAACTTGTCATGGATCGCGTTCATTGCGCGCTCTGTATACTGCTCGTCGATGAGGACTGTAACTCTGATCTCTGATGTTGAGATCATTCTGATGTTGATATTCTCATCATAAAGAGCCTCGAACATCTTGGCTGCAACACCTGCATTTGACTGCATTCCTGCACCAACGATAGAAACCTTTGCAACATTCTTGTTGACATCTATGCTCTCAAACTTGCCTATGTTGTTCTTGATGATCTCCTCTGCTTTGTCTGCATTCTCATCACTACATGTGAATGTAATATCCTTTGTTCCATGTCTTCCTACTGACTGCAGTATCATATCTATATTGATGTCATTCTTTGCAAGCAGGTTGAAAAGCTTGAATGCAACACCCGGTGTGTCCTCTAATCCTACAACTGCCACTCTCGCTGAATCTGCATCCGCTGCAACTCCACTAACTAACATCTTCTCCATTCCAGTATCCTCCTTAACTATTGTACCCTCTGAAAAATTGAGACTTGAACGAACAACCAGCTGAACACCGAACTTCTTTGCAAGCTCAACTGAACGGTTGTGCAGAACGCCTGCTCCAAGTGTAGCAAGCTCAAGCATCTCATCGTATGTTATCGTATCCAGCTTACGTGCGGTCTTTACCTTACGTGGATCTGCTGTATATACTCCATCCACATCTGTATATATCTCACACGCATCAGCGTTAAGTGCCGCTGCAAGTGCAACAGCTGTTGTATCTGAACCACCACGACCAAGAGTTGTGTAATCGTCATACTTGTTAATTCCCTGGAATCCTGTGACAATAACTATCTTTCTCTGCTCCAGCTCATGTCTTATTCTCTCAACATCGATTCTCTTCAGACGCGCATTGCCATACACTGAAGTTGTATGCATTGCCACCTGGAATGCGTTCAGAGAGATTGCAGGAACTTTAAGAGAATTCATAGCCATAGCCATAAGCGATACGGACATCTGTTCACCTATTGTAAAAAGCATATCCATCTCTCTCTTAGGTGGATTCTCATTTACCTGCTTAGCCATATCTATCAGCTCATCTGTGTATTTACCCATCGCAGACAGAACTACGACTACGTCGTTCCCCCTCTGCCAATCCTCAATACATCTTTTGGCCACGTTAAAGATTCTTTCGGTATTTCCAACAGAAGTACCACCAAACTTCTTTACTATTAACATATTATCCTCCTGATCGCTCATTTGAAAATTTGTATATTTAACTCTTCACCGGAGCGGTCCGGTAAAAAGAAATAAGCCTTTTGTAAAATACCGCAATTCGACTAGGATTGCAAGGTCATTGAATAATATTGTACTAATCCAGCACTCTAAGAGCACTCTTGACACCAATCTTATTGCAACATGCCTCAAATTCACCCTCTGTGATCACTGCTGTAACAAATGCCTTTTCATCGAGATCAGAATCGACATACTCAACATCACCAAATACCGCCTTGATGGCAGCCTCATCCTTCTCATCTGTTCTGACAAAGAATCTGCTCTCTGAGTCCGCAAATGTACCCATCTCAAGTTCTTCGTCCTCCCATATGATAGGAACATGTCTTCCCGCATTCTTCACTGCATCAATAACGTCTGATACAACCGCAGACGCTGTTGGAAGCTTTCCGGCGCCCTTGCCGTAGAACATTACGTCGTCAAGTGCATTACCATGTACAAGTATGCCATTGTATACATCATCTATCTTTGCCAGCGGATTGTCATGTGGAAGCATGACCGGGGCAACATATGAATATAGCTTGCCGTCTGTTTTTCTGGTTGTTCCGACAAGTTTTACAGAGTAACCCATCTTATCCGCATACTTGAAATCATCTGTTGTTATCCTGGTTATTCCCTCCATATGTATCCTGTTGTAATCCAGGTTCTTGCCATATACGAGAGATGTAAGTATAGCTATCTTTCTACACGCATCGCCACCCTCTACATCAGCCTCAGGATTGCGCTCCGCATATCCGAGCTCCTGTGCCTGCTTCAGCACTGTCGCATAGTCAGCCCCCTCTTTATCCATCTTGGTTAGGATGTAATTCGTTGTACCATTGAGTATTCCTGTGATCTCCGTAACATCATCCGCAGTTATGGATGTGTTAAGTGGTCTTATAACAGGAATTCCACCGCCTGCTGATGCTTCAAAGAAGAAATTGATATTGCCCTCTCTGGCAATCTTTATAAGCTCAGGTCCATGAACGGCCACAAGCTCCTTGTTGGAGGTTGCCACACTCTTGCCGGCAAGCAGGCACTTCTTGACAAATGTATATGCAGGCTCAACACCTCCCATAACCTCCACAACGACGCTTATATCATCATCGTTAAGTATATCTTCAAAATCATGGGTGAGAATGTTCTCGACAGGATCCCCAGGAAACTTCCTGAGATCAAGCACTCTCTTAACGTTTATCTCCTGTCCAGCTCTCTTGTTAACAATATCATGGTTGGTGTTAATCACTTCCACAACTCCTGAACCCACTGTACCATAACCTAATACTGCTATATTCACCATGTTTTTATCTCCTTCTTATCTCCTTTTTCTGCATAATAATGCAAGTTTAGTACGTCATTACTTTATCAGTATAAAGCGTCATTGTCAAAGACTAATTTCTTATCATCAAATGACTCTCATGTGCTGCTACACCTCAACCTTATTCACCCATTTGAGATAGGCTGTCATAAATCCATCAAGATCTCCATCGAGAACCGCCGATACATTTGAATTCTCATAGGATGTACGTTTATCCTTGACCATGGTATACGGTTGGAGCACATACGATCTTATCTGACTTCCAAAACCATTGTCAGTTACCTCTCCGCGGATGTCCGAAATCTTCTCCAGATTCTCCTGTTTCTTCAAAAGATAAAGTTTGGACTTCAGCATCTGCATAGCCTTATTCTTGTTCATGAGCTGTGATCTCTCATTCTGGCACTGAACAACTATACCGGTAGGATAATGTGTGATTCTGATGGCCGATGATGTCTTATTGATATGCTGGCCACCTGCGCCGCTCGATCTGTAGGTATCTATCCTTATATCTTCATCCCTGATCTCTATCTCCAAATCCTGCTCTATATCCGGTATGACATCACAGGATGCAAACGAAGTCATTCTCTTGCCGGCCGAATTGAATGGTGATATTCTTACCAGTCTGTGCACTCCCTTCTCTGACTTGAGATATCCGTACGCATGCTGCCCATTTATCTGAATGGTCACAGACTTTATACCAGCCTCATCGCCCTCAAGGAAATCGAGCACCTCAACACTCATGCCGTGCTTTTCTGCCCATCTGGTATACATTCTGTACAACATACTCGCCCAGTCGCAGGACTCCGTTCCGCCCTCTCCTGAATGGAGTGTGAGTACCGCATTACAGTCATCAAACTCGTCAGTGAAGAGAAGATTTATCCTATACTCCTCAAATTCCTTCGTAAATATATCTATCTGCTCCCCTATCTCAGGCACAAGACTCGGATCATTCTCCTCCTCCGCCATCAGGATCAGTGTATCTATATCCACATAGTCATTCTCAAGCTTCTTATAGTTGTCAACCAGATCCTGAAGTCTCTTCAGTTCCTTCGATACCTCACGGGATCTGTCGATATCATCCCAGAAATCCGGCTGTTCCATCTCATAATTAAGCTTTGCTATTCTGTCTGTCTTGTTTTCAATGTCAAGGGATGACTTGACCTCCCCCAAGGGATCCCTATAGGAGGCCATCGTCGCCCTGAACTCATCCAATTCTATCACTTGGTTTCTCCTGTATCACGTATTTATGCGTTCTTACCGCAGCAGTTCTTATACTTCAGACCGCTTCCGCATGGACAGAGATCATTTCTGCCTATCTTCTTGGCTTTCTTTACAGGTCCCCTTGACACTGTGTCATCCTTATTGGTTCCTGTAACCTTATTCACCTCTTCACGCTCAATCTTCTGCTCAACCTTTATTCTGAAAAGAAGCTTTACAGTATCCTCACGGATCGCTGCTGTCATGTCATTGAACATGTCATATCCTGCGAATTTGTATTCTACAACAGGATCTCTCTGGCCAAGTGATCTAAGTCCGATTCCCTGTCTCAGATTATCCATGTCGTCGATATGATCTGTCCACTTTCTATCTATAGTCTTGAGGAGTATAACTCGCTCGATCTCTCTCATCTGATCAGGATCACCGATCTCTTCCTCCTTGGCAGCATAGAGCTCAAGAGCTTCATTGTACAGTCTGTCCTTCAGCTCGCTGATATCTGCCTTTTTGATCTCCTCTTCGGTAAGTGTAACCGGCTCAGCAAATGGAACTATGCCCCTTATCATGTCATCCAGCTCTACCTGATTCCAATCCTCAGGTGCTGTCTCTGATGAGCATACCTGATCTACTGCTGCATTTATATCATCCTTTATCATCTTGAGGATAACCTCGTGCATGTTCTCGCCGTCAAGAACTCGTCTACGCTCCTTGTAAATGATCTCTCTCTGCTCGTTGTTAACACGGTCATACTCAAGAAGATTCTTTCTTATGGCAAAGTTGTTACCCTCGATCTTCTTCTGTGCCTTCTCTACGAAGTTGGAAATAGTCTTATGCTCTATCTCCTCGCCCTCAGGTATCTTAAGGGTATCGTACACTGACATAACTCTCTCTGATCCGAAAAGTCTCATCAGATCATCTTCCAGTGACAGATAGAACTTTGACTCTCCCGGATCTCCCTGTCGTCCTGAACGTCCACGGAGCTGATTATCGATACGTCTGCTCTCGTGTCTCTCTGTACCGATGATCCTGAGTCCTCCGAGCTCTGCAACACCCTCGCCGAGCTTGATATCAGTACCACGTCCTGCCATGTTAGTCGCGATGGTTACCGCATTCTTCTGTCCAGCGTCTGCAACTATCTCAGCCTCAAGCTCGTGGAACTTGGCATTGAGCACCTTGTGAGGTATCTTTCTCTTGGACAGCATATGACTGAGTTCCTCTGATGCGTCGATATTGATCGTACCGACAAGCACCGGCTGTCCCTTTCTGTAACTTATATTAATCTGCTCAACGATCGCATTGAGCTTTTCTTTCTTAGTCTTAAATATAGAATCCGGCTGATCTATTCTCTGTATAGGTCTGTTCGTAGGAATGACAACAACGTCCATTCCATAGATCTCTCTGAACTCCTCTTCCTCTGTCTGGGCTGTACCTGTCATACCTGCCTTCTTGTCAAACATGTTGAAGAAGTTCTGGAATGTGATCGTTGCAAGAGTCTTGCTCTCTCTCTTAACCTTTACATTCTCCTTTGCCTCTATAGCCTGATGCAGACCATCTGAGAATCTACGTCCGGGCATGATACGTCCGGTAAACTCATCAACGATGAGTACCTCATCATCCTTCACCACATAATCTCTGTCTCTGAACATGAGGTTATGTGCACGGAGTGCCAGGATGATATTGTGCTGGATCTCCATGTTCTCAGGGTCTGAGAGGTTGTCAATATGGAAGAATTGCTCTACCATCTTCACACCATTTGCAGTGAGCATGACGTACTTGTCCTTCTCATTTACAAGGAAATCTCCATCCTCCTCTATCTCTGTCTTCATGAGCATATCCATCTTGGATATCTCTCCATCACCCTCACCTCGCTTCATCTGTCTCGCAAGGTAATCACACATCTTGTAGAGCTCTGTAGACTTGCCGCTCTGACCGGATATGATAAGAGGAGTACGTGCCTCATCGATAAGAACTGAATCCACCTCATCGATTACACAGTAGTGAAGATCTCTCAGAACAAGCTTCTCCTTGTAGATTACCATGTTATCTCTCAGGTAATCGAAACCGAGCTCGTTGTTGGTAACATATGTAATATCGCAGTTATACGCCTCACGTCTCTCGTCTGTTGTGGAACTGTTGAGTATGATTCCTACCTTAAGTCCGAGGAATTCATGCACCTGCCCCATCCATTCAGCATCTCGCTTTGCCAGGTAGTCGTTGACAGTTACAACATGGACACCCTTTCCTTCAAGGGCATTCAGATAAGCAGGAAGTGTTGATACAAGTGTCTTTCCTTCTCCCGTTCTCATCTCTGCGATTCTTCCCTGATGGAGAACTATTCCTCCTATGAGCTGTACCCTGTAATGCTTCATTCCAAGTACACGGTATGCAGCCTCTCTCACAACCGCAAATGCTTCTACCAATATATCGTCTAACGTCTCGCCGGCAGCAAGTCTGTCCTTAAACTCTTGTGTCTTGCCCCTCAGCTCTTCATCTGAAAGTGCCTGCATCTTCTCGTCGAGTGCCTCTATCGCATCAACTATAGGATTGATCTTTTTCAATTCCTTCTCGCTGTGCGTTCCAAATATTTTCTCAAACAAACCCATGTTGTTTTTGACCTCCTAGCTATCGTTATTCAGGGTACATTCTAACATCATATGACATTTATATCAAGCAAAAAGGAGACCTTCTATAACCGAAAGTCTCCTTTAAAATACTATATTCAATTATCATCGGCACTTATATTAACCGTGCTTTTGCCAATATCTGATCTTAATATTCAGGCTCGATGATTCCGTATGTGCCGCCCTTTCTCTTGTATACGACATTGACCTCATCTGACTCTGCATTCCTGAATACATAGAAATTATGTCCAAGCAGATCCATCTGGATACATGCATCCTCTGGATACATAGGTTTTACTTCGAACTTCTTAGTTCTCACGATCTTGATATCGTCATCATCCTCAACGTCCTCGTCGACAAATGCATCGTTCAGGTATGCTACATTCTGCTCCTTGTCAATGAGCTTCTTACGATGCTTGGTAACCTGTCTCTCAATAACCTCTACAACGAGATCGATCGAAACATACATGTCATCACTAACCTGCTCGGCTCTGATGATATGTCCCTTCATAGGAATCGTTACCTCTATCTTCTGTCTATCTTTCTCAACGCTGAATGTGACCTGTGCGCCAGTATCAGCCGCAAAGTACTTCTCAAGCTTTGAGAGCTTGTCCTGTACTGCATTTCTAAGTCCTTCTGTAACTTCAATGTTCTTACCGCTGATTATGTAATTCATGATGCCCAACTCCTTCTTTTTTGGATATGATCCAAATTGATATGACCATTATACCACAACGAGTCTTTTTTTCAATATATTTGACGTATTTTTATGTGCATATTGACAACTTTATTTATTTTCGCTGTCATGTTTTCGCCATTTTACACAAAAAGCGCACATGTATACCATGTGCGCTTCAATGTATTCATTATACCCTATTATATACAGCTTGTCTACTGTCCTATGATTCTGACTGCACAGAGCGGATCTCTGTAGAATGCAGAGGATATCTTGATACCGGTCTCCTCTGTGCTGGCATGTACTATCATTCCGTCTCCGATATATATAGCGCAGTGCTCTATAGAGCTGTCTCCATAGAAAAGTATGTCTCCAGGCTCAAGACTTGAAGTGTCTACTCTTGTTCCATACTGTGACTGTGCTCCCGCTGAGTGTGGAAGTGAATATCCAAACTGAGCGTATACAGCCATGACAAAGCCTGAACAGTCAGCTCCATCCGTAAGGCTCGATCCGCCATATACATATGGATTACCCACAAACTGTGTTGCAAAGTTCGCAAGGTCTATTCCTGTCTGGCCGCTCGGTGCCACTACATTGTTCTGTGAATCGTCTGAATCGCTGCTGTCAGATGATGTATCGTCTGATGTATCCGATGACTGATCTGCAGAATCTGTATCCGGCTGATCTGGCGTGTAGGAATCATCCTCTGTGCTCTGGCTGTCATCTGATGCGTCCTCAGCTTCTGCCTCGTCTGCGCTCTCCTGTTCCTGTCTTGCCTGCTCCTCTGCCGCCTTTTCTTCCGCAGCCTTCGCATCAAGCTCTGCCTGGATCTGCTCCATGGACTTGGCAGTTGCAAATGCATATGTATCATCTACAAATTCAGTGCTGACATAACCATTCGTCTCGTCGTCAAGTGCTATCTGCACCCATTTGTCATCCTGTGATATGACATCAAAGCTCTGGCCTGATCCAACCTGTGTTATACAGTCGGAGTTCACATCAGCCTCTGTTCTTACGTTGAGTGTCTCTGTATTGACAGTTACCTGCTTCGGACAGTTCGCCTCGGCATAGGCTCCCGCATCATCTCCAAAAAGAAGCAGGTCATTCCTTATGTATCCTGTACAGTCACCTGATGTGACCTTGGTCCACTCCTTGCCCTTCTTCTCTATGGTTGCTATTCCATTGTTCCCTATGATACCAACTACATCTGAATCAGTTCCGGCTCCCGATCTTATATTCACATAATCCTCGGTGGCAACAAGACACTTATCCTTGAAATCAGGATATTTCACCTTGTTCTCTTCGCTTGTCTTGTCCTTCTTAGCCTCCGCAGCATTCTTTCCTACGGATGCTGTAGTCTTCTGTGCATCTGTGGACGTTGCCGCCTTTGCAGCATCGCCTGCGTTTTTATCATTGCCCGCAAGGGTGTTAGCATATCTGTCAAATGCAGATGAAATACCTACAGTTGAATCGCTGTATATCTGTCCCGCGCTCACCGTTCCTATGGAAGTGGTGATCATCATTCCTGCCGCTGCAGCAACAACTATAGTCTTCTTAAATGACTTTGCTTTAGACATTATAAAAAACCTCCTGTGCTGATCTTAACGCAACAATTATTACATCTTTGTTACAAATCTATTGTAGTATAGCAATAATGATTACATTTGTCAACACAGGAGGCGTTGTTTTATACGTTTGTATTTATTTTTTGTTACATATTTGTTACATATACTAGTTTGAAATTACAACTCCATCCTCGCCATTTACAGTAACTATAGCGCCAGACTTAAGTATCTTGGTCGCGTTCTGTGCACCCAGGATAACAGGTATGTCACGGCTGAGTCCGACTATGGCAGCATGTGAATTGCCACCGTTCTTCTCACACACGATCGCAGATGCAGTCTTGAGCTGATCCATGATCCTGTTGCTGGTCTCATTTATGACGATTATGTCTCCATCCTTATAGTTCTTGATGAGCTCATCCTCTGACTCGCATACACAGAGCGGTGCGGTTGCAGATCTCTCATTTATAGAGAAGCCCTTTACAAGGATATGTCCTACAACGTGTACCTTTATCAGGTTTGTCGTGCCGGTCACGCCAAGTGGGACTCCGGCGGTGATTACAGTCACCTCACCGTCCTTAACATAGCCGTGCTTCTTTGCCGCATCAACAGCATGCTCGAAGAGATCGTCAGTGTTGTTCTCCTCACCTATAAGAAGAGGCTGAACTCCCCATGAAAGATTGATCTGTCTGGCAACCTTCTTAACAGGGGTACATCCGATGATCGGACATTTTGGTCTGTACTTTGAGAGCATTCTCGCTGTCTTTCCTGACTTGGTAACAGTGATGATGGCTGCCGCTGCAAGGTCTATGGCCGTTGTACATGTCGCATGTGATATAGCACTCGTTATATCAGGATTCTGCACCGCATCCCTGTTGAAGAATCTCTTGTTGTAATCTATGTCTCGCTCTGCTCTCTCTGCGATGGTCTTCATGGTGTGAAGAGCCTCAACCGGATACTTGCCCGCTGCGGTCTCTCCTGAGAGCATGATTGCACTTGTTCCGTCATATATGGCATTTGCAACATCTGTCGCCTCTGCTCTGGTAGGTCTTGGATGTATCATCATGGAGTCAAGCATCTGTGTAGCTGTTATGACCTGCTTGTCCGCATTGTATACCTTCTTGATGATCATCTTCTGGATGATAGGCACATCCTCAAGAGGTATCTCAACACCCATATCTCCTCTTGCGACCATGATTCCATCGGACACTCTGATTATGTCGTCTATATTGTCAACGCCCTGCATATTCTCAATCTTGGCGATGATATTGATATTGTCACACTCATACTCGTCAAGGATCTTCCTGATCTCAAGTATATCGTCGGCTGATCTTACAAATGATGCAGCGATGAAATCGAAATCATTCTCAATACCAAAGATTATATCCGCCCTGTCTACATCGCTTATGTATGGCATGGTGAGGTTAACTCTTGGAACATTTACACCCTTGTGGTTTGATACAGGTCCGCCATTCTCCACGCGGCACACGATATCTTTATCAGTAACCTTCTCTATCTTCATATTTATAAGGCCGTCATCGATGAGTATGGTATCTCCCGGCTTGACATCGTTCACAAGATTCTTGTATGTAATGGATACCTTTGCCTGGTCGCCCACCACATCCTCTGTCGTCAGTGTAAATGTCTGTCCTTCTACGAGTTCAACCTTGCCCTCCTTGAAGTCCCCAACTCTTATCTCCGGGCCCTTAGTATCAAGCAGTGTTGCAACCGGAAGTCCAAGCTCCTCACGAAGCTTCTCCACTCTGTCCTTGTTCTTCCTGTGCTGGGCATGATCACCATGAGAAAAATTGAATCTGGCAACATCCATCCCCTCGATGATGAGCTTTCTGAGCACCTCATCATCGTCCGTCGCCGGTCCCAATGTACAAATTATCTTTGTCTTTCTCAAATTCATATGAATACTCCTCCTACTGTTTTATATATTGTATTTGAATGTGTCTTCTTTAATTATTTACCTTTGCTCATACTGGGCAAATTCCTGCGCCAGATCATTCTGTTCTACCTGTGCCGGACCTTCCTGTGGATCGTCATCCGGGTTATTCTTATGATACTGCGATACAGCGGCAAATATGTATATCACAGATATGAAAAGCGCCAGCATCCCCATCGTTCTCTTCGCCGGCCATATGTATGTTGCAATGACCATCATGAGGAAATACCATAATAACCTTATATATATGGCAGATTTGTAAATAGTGCCAAATGATACCTCTATCTTCTTCATGGATGCCGCTATCAGTCCCGCTACCGTTATGAGCAGTGACCAGAACAACGTGAGCACAAATCCAACAATTATCTGCAATACCCATGCAAGCACAAGCACTGGTGTGTCGAGCTTATTTATGAGATCGATCACATCCTGCTTTGTAACAGCCTTGAATCCATATGTCTCATTCAGGGATTCATATATATCCTTACATCTTATGATTTGTGTTCTTCCTGAGTTATATGTGAGTATCTCATCCGCTGATATGATGAATACGGTACGATACCCGCCGTCTGCAGCAAGGTCTCTTGCAACAGCTTCATCCACTTTCGTCTTCGATGTGTCGATCTTTATGTAGGACATGTTCTCATCATCCGACCAGTCGAATGTCCCATCGTAGTAAAAACCATCTCCGGACAGTGAAAAATCCTCCATATTCCGGTCTATCCTGTCCGCAAGCCTTCCGCCGCCAAACAACTGGTTATATGGAATAAAGAATATCACCAGATAAGTCAGTGTGCTCATGATAAATGTTATCAGCATCGCCGATGACATCCGTCCAAATCGTCCATTTCTGTAATAAGCTTCCGGTTTTGCGACACCTACGAACATGTTCTTCAGCGTGCCTAAAAATCCAACTCTTTTTTTATCATCCAACAGTTATTGCCCTCCAAATTTCATATGCCTGCTAATTATAACATAGACTTTATGTATTTAATATGAAAAACATCAACCTTTACCGACTTTTTTCTTGTTTTTCATTCAGGCTTTATGTTTTAGCTGGATTTTAATAAGCGTTTTGTAATATATTCGTAACAAATCAGTGCAGTTTTATTGACTTTTCATAGCGTACATTATATTATGTAAACTGTGCTCAAAACTTTTTACAAAACGGGAGGAATTCATGATTATCAGAAAATTTACCAGGATAATTCTGGGCGCTGCTCTGGGTATAAGTGTATTCGCATTTGCCGGCAACGTGCCCGAAACAGCCTATGCCGCAGACATGTCTGACATAAGCGTTACATCGACGAGGGAGGATGTACAGCAGGTGGTGGACGATGGAAACTTCGACTACACAGAGCTGGACGGTACAGAGATCGATCACATATACGAGTTGTATAATAACGATCCCGAAACCATCAAACAGCTCCAGCGTCAATCCGATTACAACGCCACCGGCGATATAGCTACGCTGAGTGCCAGATATACCCACTCTTCCATGTTCGATGGCTACAAAGTCATCAAGGGCATAGACGTATCCGAGTGGAACGGCGACAACATCAACTGGAAAAAGGTTAAAGCCGCAGGAATATCCTACGCATTCATACGTGTGGGCGGACGCTACTACGGTTCAGGAAAATATTTCATCGATTCTACATACAAGGATAATATCAAAAATGCACTGAATGCAGGTGTTGACGTGGGTGTGTACTTCTACTCACAGGCCATCAGCACATCGGAGGCCAAGACAGAAGCCAAATACACTACCGACCTGATCTCAGGCTACAACATAACTTATCCCGTTGTCATGGATTATGAATACGCATGGGAAGATGGAGGTCTGAGCGGTCGTCTGTACAACGCCCACCTTTCCAAGAGTGCAGCTACACATATCATAAAAGCATTCTGTGCGGCAGTTGAATCAAAGGGCTACGTAGGCATGATCTACGCCAGCAAGACTGTCATCACAGACGACATGAACGCATCTTCGATCGCACAGTCATATCCTATATGGAATGCCCAGTACAACGACACGGACACTCTCACAGTGAAACATTCATACTGGCAGTACAGCGACGTCGGCAAGGTGTCAGGAATCAGCAATGCAACTGATATGAATTTCAGATATGTCAAATCTCCTGCCGCGCCTTCATCTCTGACACAGTCAGCGTGCACAGACTCCACTATCACACTGACATGGACGAAGATCCCTGAGGTCTATGCTTACCAGATCGTGCGTTACGACAGCTCCGAAGATAAATATGTCTCCGTGGGAACTGCCAAGGGTGCCGGAACGACTACATTTACAGATAAGAATCTTCAGGACGGTAAAAAGTATACATACAAGGTACGCGGATATTACAAATTGAGCTCAGGAGCCATCTACGGAACCTACTCAGCAGAGTGTACCGGCATTACAATAGCTGATACCATAGAGAACTTTGCGGCTGCAGTTACAGCGTCTACATCTGTAAAACTTTCATGGTCACCTATCCCTGCAGCAACAGGATACAGAGTATACAGAAGCAACGGTTCATCAGGCAGCTACGAGACGATTGCCACGACCAATTCTCCTGACGACTGCGAGGTTACCGACAGCCAGCTCAATCCTGGCACAAAATATAACTACAAGGTACGCGCATACACAACAACTGATACCAACACCATCTGGCACGTTCTGTCAGATGCCAAGACCATAACCACCGACCCAGGCGAGGTTACAGGGCTCAAGATCACTTCAGCCTACACAAGCTCACTTACACTGAAGTGGAATAAGCAGGAAAATGTTGACGGATACATCGTATATGTATGGGAGCCATCCAATGCTACTTGGACAAGGCTTGCAAAGATCTCTTCCAAGTCTACTGACACATACACACACAAGGGACTTCCTCATTCAACTGAGTACAGCTACACGGTATGTGCATATTACAAGAAAAATGGAACATACCACTACACAGAGACAGCCAGCGCAGTGAGCGGATTTACCGGACCTGCTGTTCCTTCCCAGATCGCAACCGCATCAAGGACAGCCAATTCCGTGACCATAAGATGGACACAGATATCTGATGCCACGGGCTACACGGTATACAAATATAATACGTCCAGCAAGTCATTTGAGCAGGTGGCACGTATAAGCGGAAGCAGCAACAGAACATACACATTTACAGGACTTAAAGCCGGAACAGAATACAAATTTGGAGTGAGAGCATACACAGAGCGGAACGGATTCACAGGCTTCAGTGACCGCAAGGATTTCAGCTCCTGCACTCTCCCGGCAACCTTTACATCATCCTTCAAATACACACCACTTGGATCGCAGAGATTCCTCCAGTGGTCAAAGCTGTCATACGCTGACGGCTACATCGTATACAAGTATGATCAGAAGGCAAACAAATACACAAGAGTTAAGAAGATAACATCCAACAAGACAAATTTCTGTTTTGTTCCTAACCTCAGAAGAGGCTACGGTTACCGTGTTCTTGCTTACATGAAGTACAACGGCAAGATATACTACGGTGCACTTTCAAAAGCACCGGTCAAGAATACATCTCTTACCGGAACGATCACTGACAGCAGAGTAAACCTCCGTGCAAAAGCCGGAACAAACAGCAGAGTAGTCAGAACGCTTGCAAGGGGTTCAAAAGTCAAGATCTCCGGCTATGCAAAGTCTGGAAGATATATCTGGTATAAGGTCACATACACCAGAGGCTCCAGAAAATATACCGGCTATATAAGATCTGATTTCATACGTGTCAAGTAATTCTTATACTTATACAATTAAAATAGGGAAAAGCATACATACTTTGTATCTCCTGCTTTCCCCTATTTTTTTATATTTTATCAATATTTTTCTCACGCAGGCCTTTTATTAATAATATTTTAATAATCTTTTTGTAATATAATTGTAACATTTGTATTAGGAGGCTTACATGAGAATAAAACAATTATCTAAACAACTTTTTATTATTTCCCTTGGAATATTTATACTGACTGCGGCAAATAATATCTTCCACTCTGCCACAGTATACGCGGCTGACACCTCCACCATCTCAACATCATCGACCAGATCTGAGGTCCAGGAGGTTGTGGATGAAGGTAACTTTGACTACACTCAGTTGAGCAATGCCGAGATCGACCACATATATAGTCTTTACGGCAACGATCCTGAGACGATAAGGCAGTTGCAAAAGCAGTCAGACAGCGCTAATCCTTATGGTGTTGCCACGCTCTCATCGACAACATATACACACGCATCCCAGTTCAAGAACTCCACTGTCATGAAGGGGATAGATGTATCGGAGTGGAACGGTTCCATCAACTGGAGAAAGGTAAAATCCAGCGGCGTTACATTTGCCTTTATCAGGGCTGGAGGAAGGTACTATGGCTCAGGTGCATATTTCGTCGACTCCAAATTTGCTGAGAATGTCAAGAATGCAACTGCGGCAGGGATTGATGTCGGAGCGTACTTCTACTCTCAGGCCATAAACGCCACCGAGGCCAGGCAGGAGGCGGCATACACCTTGAACATCGTATCCTCTTACAACCTGACACTTCCCATCGTCATGGACTACGAATACGCATGGGAGGGTGGACTGACCGGCAGGCTCTACAATGCGCACCTGTCCAAAAGTGCTGCCACCACGGTCATCAACACTTTTTGCAGTACAGTGGAAGCAGGCGGCTACGTGGGCATGCTGTATGCGAGCAAAAGTGTTATAACCGATGACATGAAGATCACCAGTATAAACAACAAATACCCGATATGGAATGCGCAGTACAACGATTCAGACACGCTGACCGCCACTCATTCATATTGGCAGTACGATGACAACGGAACCGTCGCCGGAATAAGCTATCCGACGGATCTCGATTTCAAATATGTAAATACACCGGCAGCACCTACAGAACTCACATTTAAGTCATCGACCAACTCATCCATAACCCTCACATGGAATAAGGTTCCGGAGGTATATGGTTATCAAATAGTTCGTTACGATGAGGCCGAAGGAAAATATGTGTCGATCGGAACAACAAAGGGGGCTGGAACTCTGACCTACACTGATAACGGTCTCACCAGCGGTAAAAAATATACCTACATGGTGCGCGGATACCATAAATTAAATACCGGCACTGTATACGGAGCTTACTCGCAAGAATATAGCTGCACCGCCACCTATGCAGAGGCTGTAACTGCATCGACAGATCCTGAACCTCCAATCTTCGATACCGCCCCGGACATGCCTACCCAGGCCGCAATAGCAGACAGGACTTCAAGTTCCATTAATGTCCGCTGGAGCAAGATTTCCGGAGTCACAGGCTATTTCGTGTACAAATACAACACGTCCACTGGTAAATATGACAGAATTGCAAGATGCATAGGCGATAAATCCAGAAGTTATAACTTTACCGGACTTTCTCCCGCCACAACATACAAATTCGGCGTGAGGGCGTATTATGAATACAACGGTGTGATTATGTACAGCAACCGCCTGGAGTTCAGCAAATGTACAAAGCCACGAACCTTTACATCTTCATTTAAGTATACTCCTCTCGGTTCGTATCGCTGTCTGCACTGGCAGAAGCTTTCAAATGTATCCGGCTACATTATATACAAATATGATATTGCCCATAACAAATACACAAGAGTAAAGAAAATATCCTCTTACAAAACAACCAGTTGTATACTTCCTGCTTTGAAGAGTGGCTTCGGCTACAGGATTCTTGCATATAAGAATGTCAATGGTTCGATAGTATATGGCGACATTTCAAAAGCTCCCGCAAAAGCCAGCTCATTGAGCGGAACAGTCATTGACAGCCAGGTCCGTCTCAGGGCAGGGGCAGGAACCAACAAACGTATCATCCGGGAACTTGCCAGAGGATCAAAGGTCAAGATCAGCGGCTGCAAATATTCCGGCAAGAATGCGTGGTATAAGATCACTTACACCAAGGGCTCAAAGAAATACACCGGATATGTAAGATCCGATTTCATAAGAATAAACTAGTCTGAATTCAAACAACAAAATAGGCATCATACCTGATCAGGTATGACGCCTATTTTGTATCTATCATAATGATCGTCTGTTAGCGGAAACTATTTCACAACCTTGAATGAAGCCTTTACATAGCCATCTGCATAAAGCACAAGCTCTCTGCCATTGCTGCCCCACATGAGCTCTTCCTCTGCGTATGAAGGCTCTACAAACTTAACATCAAGTCTCTTCAGGTCCTCGTGTGCACATGCTGCTGTGCGGAGGAGCAACATTCCCTGAACTACAGGATGGTCTGTGAGGTGGATCTTATTCTCGTCTCCTGTCTCCTTGCTGAATGCATATACCTCTTCCTTTGTAAATGTGTGGAACGGCTTCTCATCCTCATACTCAGCCTTCTCCACTCTCTTGATATCCTTCTCCTTGTCAGACGCCTTTACGAGTGTGATGGTCATCTTCTCAACAGGAGACTCCTCTCCATCTACTTTACCAAGTATTGATAGTATGTACATGAAAGCATTCTCCTTCACATCGCCATACTCATATGTGATGCTGTCAGCAGCTTCCGCCTTCTCTCTGTCCACCGTGTAGGATATCTTGCCTATGAACGCGCCCTGATATGTGGATGCATCCATGTCTGTCATCTTTGTTCCAAGTCCCATGATCCTGTCATAAATCTTCATATAATTCTCCTTCTAAAACTTATTCTGCCTGTTATATTCTCTTATTTGCGTGCAGTTAATCCTTCTCATCCAATTGCTTTGCGCACGGAGCGCCCACTAATGTCTATGAATGTTTTCTGTCCGTGACAAATCCTTTTCTTCTTATCATGTCAAAGTCAAGGTCAAATGATGTGCCATCGGTGGTCAGGAAGTCACCGCTTATGACCGCATTTGCCCCGGCTGCAAGTGCAGCCTCGCCGTTGTCCTCATATCTTCCTCTTCCAGCCGCAAGCCTTATCATGACTTGGGGCATGACAAATCTGTATACTGCTATCGTTCTGACGTACTCCTCCTCAGTGAGAGGTGTCTTGTCATAGAACGGCGTTCCCTCCCTCGGATTGAGGAGGTTCATCGGAACCGAATCCACGCCAAGCTCTCTGAGTTCAAATGCAAGTGCCACCCTGTCCTCAAGTGTCTCGCCCATACCGAACAGACTGCCACTGCACACCCTGAGTCCCGCAGCCTTTGCAGCGCGTATTGTCGCCTTCTTCTGTTCCTGGGTGTGACTGGTGCACACCTCCGGAAAATATGCAGGTGATGTCTCAAGGTTATTGTGTATCATTGTAAGTCCCGCACCCTTAAGCTTCGTAAAGTCCTCCTGATCCAGCAATCCAAATGACGCGCATATGTTGATATCCACATTGTCGTGTATATCCTTGACCGTTTCCTCAGCAAGCTCAACCTCCCGCTTTGAAAGTCTCCTGCCCTCAGCCACAAGGCAGTACCTGAAGCTTCCCTTGTCATAGTCAATCGATGCACCCTCAGTAACCGCTTCATTACCAAGCAGATTTATCTCTGGTATATCCTTCTTCGCTATCCTGGACTGTGCACAGTATCTACAGTTCTCTGTGCATCTGCCCTCCTTCACGCTTATGACCGAACACACATCGCACCGGTCTCCGCAGAAATGCTCTCTTATCTCATTTGCTGAAGCCGCCAGTATATCCAGATCCTCATGTGCCAGCTTTAGAGCCTCATCATATGTGATCTCCGCTCCACCATTCAGCACGCGGTTCTTAAGCTCCTCTACATACTCTCTGCCCATATGATTCCTACCTCTTTTCTGTAAAGTTCCCAGTTTCATCTGGTCTTCAGCCCTTGTGTATGTAAATCACAGAATCTGCCGGATGTCTGCAGTGTCTACCGCCCATCTGACAGTTCATATGTATATATGGAAAGAGCCTGCCACCGGCAGGCTCCCCCATCTGTATATAACTCTCTATATCTTTCACAGATATTTAGTATCAGCTATTTATCTTGTGTTCTCTGTTATGTCTCCAAATGATCACATTAGGATTACAGTGCAGCCTTGATCTGCTTGTAGATACCATCGGCATCAAGCTCATACTTGTGAAGCAGTTCCTTTGCAGGGCCTGACTCACCGAATGTATCTCTCACACCAATCCTTGTCAGCTTTGTAGGACACTTCTCAGCAAGCACCTCTGCAACAGCACTTCCGAGGCCACCTATGATGGAGTGCTCCTCAACTGTAAACACTCTTCCTGTCTTCTGAGCTGTCTCAGCGATGATATCCTCATCGATAGGCTTGATAGTGTGGATGTTGATGAGTTCAGCATCTATACCGTCAGCAGCGAGCATATCCACAGCCTTCACAGCCTCAGATACACAAAGTCCTGTAGCTATGATAGATATGTCCTTGCCGTCCTTGAGCTTAACCCCTTTGCCAATCTCAAACTTATATGTGCTCTCATCATTGAGTACTGGAACTGCCAGTCTTCCAAATCTGAGATATACAGGTCCAACATACTCATATGCAGCCTTGACTGCTGCTCTGGCCTCTACATCGTCACATGGGTTAATGACAACCATGCCCGGGATCTCTCTCATGAGTGCGATATCCTCACAGCACTGATGTGTTGCTCCATCCTCACCTACTGAGATTCCTGCGTGGGTTGCACCGATCTTCACATTCAGATGTGGATATCCGATAGTATTTCTCACCTGCTCAAATGCACGTCCTGCAGCAAACATTGCAAATGAACTCATAAATGGAACGTATCCGCATGTTGACATTCCGGCAGCTATTCCTGCCATGTTCGCCTCCGCGATGCCACAGTCAACGTGTCGCTCAGGATAAGCTTTCTTAAAAATAACTGTCTTGGTTGCCTCTGCAAGGTCTGCATCTAAAACAACAAGATCATCATGCTCATTTGCGATCTCTACTAAGGCATTGCCATAGCTCTCTCTGGTTGCGATTGCTTTATTCTCTATCATAATGCTGCAGCCTCCTTCTCAAGTTCTTCCATGGCGATCTTATACTCTTCTTCATTTGGAGCCTTTCCATGCCAGCCGGCCTTGTCCTCCATGAATGATACACCCTTGCCCTTGATCGTGTGGGCGATGATCGCTGTAGGCTCACCCTTGTGGGACTTTGCCTCAGCAAATGCCCTGTCGATCTCGTCAAAGTCATTGCCATTGATATTGATTACATGGAAGTTGAATGCCTTGAACTTCTCATCTATAGGATATGGTGAACATACATCCTCAACCGTTCCGTCAATCTGAAGATTGTTGTTATCTACTATAACGCACAGATTGTCAAGCTTTCTATGTCCTGCGAACATAGCTGCCTCCCATATCTGTCCCTCCTGGATCTCTCCATCACCGCAGAGACAGTATGTTCTGTAATCCTTGCCCTGCATCTTGGCTGCAAGTGCCATACCTACTGCAACTGAAAGTCCCTGTCCCAGTGATCCTGATGACATATCCACTCCTGGAGTGTGCTTCTTGTCAGGATGTCCCTGAAGGTAAGATCCAACATGTCTGAGTGTCTTTAAGTCTTCTATTGGGAAAAAGCCTTTTAACGCAAGTGCTGCGTAGTAGCCCGGAGCTGTGTGTCCCTTTGAGAGCACGAATCTGTCACGATTCTCGTCCTCAGGATTCTTAGGATCCACATTCATCTCCTCGAAATAAAGATAAGTAAACAGGTCTGCTGCTGATAATGAGCCGCCTGGATGTCCGCTCTTTGCATTGTATACACCTGTAACAATGCCCTTGCGAACTTCTACAGCTTTTTTCTGAAGTTCTAATTTGTTCATCTCATTCTCCTTTTAACTGGATACTGTATTTGTATCATACAGAGCCATTATAACATAATTTCTTCTATTTAGAAGTACGTTTTTACATGCATTTTTCAAGAAATATTACAAGGTTTTTTCAAGGTTATCTGTGCATTTCGACCAAATATACCTGCATGGGTGTCCGGCGGATCATTGTATTCACTTTGTCCGCCTCGCAGCGCACCTGTCCACGTATCAGCCACTGATCCACTCATACAGTATGCCTGCCATCTCCCTGACATAGTATGTCGGAAGCAGCCACCATGCAGTGCTTCCGGCTATGGAGCCCGTTTCTATGCCCTGTTTGTCCGCTATACGCTTTGCCCTGTACTCGTGGAATTCATTTGTCACTATATTCATCTTGTCCGGCAGTCCGTTCTGTCTGATGATCTCAGCCGAAAACTTTATGTTCTCCCTTGTGGACGTGGACTTGTCTTCCATATATATTCTCTCCGGAGCAATTCCGTGCTCTGTAAGGTATTCATACATGCACTGAGCTTCCGACATGCTCTCATCTGCGCCCTGTCCACCGGACACAACACATACAGCCTCCGGGGTCTCATCAAGATAATCCTGTGCTGCTATAAGTCTCTCCCTCAGCATAAGGCTTGGTCCACCGCCTCTAACTGCGCATCCGAGCACTACGACTGTGGCATCCTGTTTAGGCTTTACATGAGCCGCATAGACCATGTGATAAGTGATGACCACAACAAGGGCAAGCGCAGCAGTGACAAGTGCAAGCACGAAACTTAAGCATATCTTTCCTGCTTTTTTATTCCAAAGCTTTCTGACAGATTTGTCTATCTTTGCCCTGAATACTCCATACAATGTGAGAAGTGCAAACACGCCTGTTCCCAGCAGGGTTCCTATATTCACACGGCAACCTCTGAACACCGGATATATGAACATCAGCATTCCCAGCACGCCTATTATACAGAATATAACTCTCCATATATGATATCCCCGTGTACGCACCGCCACACCATCTTTGTTTATTTCTTTACTCATATCTTCATGGCTCTTCTGAGTCATTTTATCTGTCATCTATTCTATCCTCCCTGTTTTTTCTCTTTTCAGCTTCTTAATACCATTCACACAGAATAACAGTGACATGACTGTTGCTATAGTCCAGCCTATCGGCCAGGCCAGCCATATTCCTGTGGCGGAGCCTATAACTCTTGACAGCACTATCGCCAGCACCACTCTGAGTATCAGATCCGTAAACGTAGATGTCATGAACCTGCCCATCATGCCTGTTCCCCTTAGTATTCCATCAGCTACAAGTTTTGCCGATACTACAAAGTAGAACGGCGCCAGTATCCTGAGATACGTGACTCCCGTGTCAAGGGCAAGTCCTGTCCTGTTCTCCATAAATGGATACATGCCATAACGGCCAAAGAAGAAGTACAAAACCGCAAATGGTATGCATAGTCCCCATATGAGTTTTATTCCAGCTTTAAGTCCCTGTCCTATCCTGTCGATCTTACCCGCGCCAAGATTCTGTGCGGTATAGTTGGATATTCCATTTCCAAGTGTTGTAAATGACGTTATGACGAGATTGTTGAGCTTTACAGCCGCCGCATAGCCCGCTATGACAGAGGCTCCAAATCCATTGATGACGCTCTGAATAATTATATTTCCAACTGAGATAAAGCTCTGCTGAAGTATGCTCGGTATGGCTATGACTGCTATCTTGCCCAGCATGCTTCCCGAAAATACACGGACCTTCCCCTCAGTGCGAACTGCTGTCAGGCGTCTGAACACAACTATTATCGCAAGTACAGCGCTCACGCCCTGACAGATGAATGTAGCCCACGCAACTCCATTTACCCCCATCTCAAATGTCTTTACAAACAGTATATCAACGGCTATATTGGACACCGATGAGATGGCAAGGAATATGAACGGTGTTCTCGAGTCGCCCAGCGCGGAGAATATTCCTGTCGCTATGTTGTAGAAGAACAAAAATGGCACGCCCAATATGTATATGTTCAGATAAGTAAGCGAATCTCTCATCAGCTCATCCGGGGTATCAATAAGTGCCAGCAGTCTCTCTCCAAGCAGGAATCCAACCAGCATGAGAACCGCCACAAGTACCGCGCTTGCTATGAGAGTAGTCCAGACCGCAGTCTTCATCTCGCTGTATTTCTTTGCCCCGAACAGTTGGGATACTATGACCGAACAGCCTATATTGCATCCAAATGCAAATGCTATGAAGATAAGTGTTATCTCATAGCTGTTGCCGACCGCCGCCAGAGCATTTTCTCCTATAAACTGCCCCGCCACAAAGCTGTCCGCTATGTTATAGAGCTGCTGAAATATCACACTTCCGAAAAGTGGCAGGCAGAATCTCCAAAGCACGGATTCAGGCCTTCCCACAGTAAGATCTTTGTTCACTTTTTTCCCTTCTTTTCTATAATTTGCTCCTGTTTTCGGTTTTATTCTAAACTCGTTCACCCGGCATTACAATAGGCAAAATAGTAAACATCTTCGGGTGAACACCCGTTTTTTTGTACTTATTCCCATATATTTTTATGCATATAAAAACGACAGTACATGCCGAGATGGACATATACTGCCGGATCTTTTTATATTTTAAGTTTCTTGGTAATTACAGTATATCTATGTATTCCCCTGACAGCGCCTTGTTCATCGATCTGACAGCACAGAATTTACCGCACATACTGCACGTATCGCTGTACTCGTCATCAGGCTTTCTGCTGTCCCTGATCTCCTTTGCAGTCTCAGGATCTATGGCACATGCAAACTGTGCATTCCAGTCGAGGACACGTCTCGCATCCGCCATCTTGTCATCTATATCCCTCGCTCCAGGTATCCCCTTTGCTATATCTGCCGCATGGGCTGCTATCTTGGAGGCTACGATTCCCTGCTTGACATCGTCTACATTTGGCAGGGCAAGGTGCTCTGCTGGTGTTACGTAACAGAGGAATGCTGCGCCGTTCATGGCTGCGACCGCTCCGCCTATGGCACTTGTGATGTGATCGTATCCCGGTGCTATATCTGTGACAAGAGGTCCAAGTACGTAGAATGGTGCGCCCATACAGAGTGTCTTCTGAACTTCCATGTTGGCTGCAATCTGATTGAGTGGCACATGACCAGGGCCCTCAACCATAACCTGTACGTTATGATCCCACGCGCGCTTTGTCAGCTCTCCAAGTCTGACAAGCTCCTCTATCTGACATACATCCGTTGCGTCCGCAAGACATCCCGGACGACATGCATCTCCAAGTGATACTGTCACATCGTATTCCTCGCATATATCAAGGATCTGGTCAAAATACTCGTAGAACGGATTCTCATTGCCTGTCATGGTCATCCATGCAAATACAAGACTGCCGCCACGGCTTACTATGTTCATCTTTCTCTTATGTTTCTTGATCTGTTCGATCGTCTTTCTTGTTATTCCGCAGTGGAGAGTCACAAAATCAACTCCATCCTCCGCATGAAGACGTACCACATCGATGAAATCCTGTGCTGTCAGTGTCGCAAGGTCTCTCTGATAGTGGATAACGCTGTCATATACCGGCACAGTTCCTATCATAGCCGGACACTCTGAAGTGAGCTTCTGTCTGAACGGCTGTGTATTGCCATGGCTTGACAGATCCATGATCGCCTCTGCTCCCATCTCGACAGCACTCATAACCTTCTGCATCTCGATACCATAATCCTTGCAGTCTCTTGACACGCCGAGGTTGACATTGATCTTGGTCCTCAGCATGCTTCCAACTCCCTCTGGGTTTAAGCATGTGTGCTTCTTGTTGGCAGGTATCGCTACCTTACCCTCTCCTACCAGTTTCATCAGCGCCTCAGTGGACATATGCTCTTTCTCGGCAACTTTCTCGATCTCAGGAGTTACTATGCCTTTTCTTGCTGCGTCCATCTGTGTTGTGTAATTTCTCATCTGTTCCTCCAATCTGATCCGGCTTTATAAATCTGTTCCAGATCTAATATTTGTTTCTCTTACACTTTTATAGTGGCGGAAGGTGGTGCCCCCAATCAGCCACTTTAGGAATATCCCACTCACGTGGATTATTCCTTATAAAGGAGCAGACGCATGAAAGGCGCTTACGCGCGGCGTCTGCGTAATATGTCGTCAAGCACCGCTTGATGACCTGCGCGCACATCAGTGCGCTTCCACTCTTCACAAGGAATCCTCCCACTTACGTGGATCCCTCCTTATAAAGGAGCAGACGCATGAAAGGCGCTTACGCGCGGCGTCTGCGTACTTCACAAGGAATCCTCCCACTTACGTGGGTCCCTCCTTATGAAAAAAGAGACACAGGAATGCGTCTCTTCTTTCTTACATCATTATGTATGTATCAAACGTATCCCTACGGCGGCATTATCCGCATCAGGTTGTGGGTCGAAGCGTTCAGCCTCCTCTCAGCCGGCTAACTCGCCAGCTCCCCTTACTTATATCCAATTCTCTGTCAACAAGTATACCGCCGCATTACTGTAACATCAACATGATTTTTAATATATTTGCGGCGTATTCTCCCCTGTCAATTATTTATCTGTCTATTTTCTGAGATCATAGTAATGAGGAATTATGTCCTCATAATGTCCATCCGGCATTCTAAATCCTCCCGGTATGACTCCCAGCGGAGTAAATCCAATCCTTTTATACAGATGGAGTGCATGTACATTTGATGCTACTACGGCATTGAACTGGAGCACTCCAAAACCTTTCTTCTTTGCCATGGAGATACAGTCAAGCACAAGCTTTTCTCCTATGTGCTCACCGCGGATATCGCGTCTCACGGCATAGCTGGCGTTACATATATGTCCGCATCTTCCCACGTTGTTCGGATGAAGTATGTAGAGTCCTACCACCTCACCACTCTCTGCGTTCTCGGCGATACCGGTATATGTCTGCTCTTTGAAGAATGCATCGCCTGATTCCGGTGTCAGGTCTTTCTCCTGTGGAAATGCTACTCCGTCATCAACAACCTGGTTCCAAATTTCTGACGCAGCGACCGCATCTTCTGTCGTGTACTCTCTTATGTTGATATTCATCTGTGCGTCCTCCTATTATGATAATATTTCACTTATGTTCTATTTATTATTATATCGTTCTGTCTGGCAGCGCACTATGTATACATCAAAACAGTGTATATTGCCGATATTCAGCAATAATAATCAGATTATGGTGCTGACAGTTATGGGCATATAGCTGTCAGCACTTTAAACATTGTACTACTGTCTATTTATGTTGCGAATTGCACCTCATTTATCTGCTACAAATCCACAGCCTGCCTCACTTCCCTCTTTTTCCAGCTCACAAAGCCATACATATCATTCGCAAAGAATATGACGAAGTTTACAACTACAGGAATATATGCCGGATTCTCAAAAGATGCGAGAACCCATAATACTATGAGTACTACATCATTTGCTGCATATCCCACCGCATAGTATGACGATCTCAGCATGGTGAGCGTAGCCGCCAGGAAACTTGTGACTATGGATATTGTGCTGAACACTATATTCGGCGTGTCAAGTATCATGAGTATATAGTAGAATACAACCGTTACAAGAACTGTGCTGACAGTGAGCCATATCACATGTCTTCTTGTCAGTTTCTGTATGGCAACCTCACTGCTGTTGCCCTCCGACGGATTCTTGAACCACGTTATGGCGGACCACACCGCCATCGGCATCGTCATCCCGAGATAGGTTATCATCTCCCCCCAATAACGAAACCTGAAGGATATGATACCGTATAATATGCTGAATACGACCATCAATATCTGCGCCCACACATTTCCCTTTGCCGCAAATATAAGCGATGTCACGCCTATGAGTGCCGCCGCAAGTGTGAGTATGTCCAGATCTGCAGTAAGAAGATTCGACACCAGCACTATAGCCAGGGAACTCAGCCAGATAAGCCATTCCCGCTTAGTCAGTTCTTTTATTGGATTGTACATTTCGATCTCTCCTTTTTATCGCCTATCTTTAGCAAACTCTTTTCTAGTTGCCTGAATTTTCAAACAATTCTATTGTTCAAGAAAGTCATTCATCTTCTAATTTCTCTCAGATTTTGACTATATTCTTTTTTGACTATATTCTTTCCTACCCATCTCTAAAGTCTTATTTTCTCCAAATCATCTGGCACATGCAGGTTGCCACTGTAATACCTTTTGCCCTCTGCCACGTACAATTCTTTTCTATGTGTTATATTTTTATCCTCTGTATGATATAGCAACAGATTCTGAACTTCAAGCTTTTCTGCAAGTTCACAGGCATCCTTGACTGTTGAGTGATGTTTCTCATATGGATCAAATATATCCGCCTCGGAATACAGACAGAATGCCTCATGGAGCAGCCATTTGCTGCCTCTCGCATACTTCTCCTCACAATCATTGTAAGGCTCGTCTCCGCAGCACGTAATTTTCGCGCCATCACCCATATCCATACAGAATCCAAATTGCTTTGTCTTAGTTGAACCAGTATCAAAAAATGTGACCTTTTTGCCCATTATCTCTTTCGTATCGCCGTCATTCACCTCAACCAGATGAAGTCTGTCACCAATATATACTGTCTCCTTCTTATTAAGAAGTTGCATTGCCATCTCCCTAAGTAAAGCGATGACCTCGTCATGTCCGTATATAACGGCTTCGCCTTCATACGAACCTTTTTTCATATGCTGGCATATCATGCGGATCATCCACACCGCGCCGAGTATATGATCCACATGTTTATGCGTCACAAATATTGTCCTCATATCCTGCCAGTTAAAACCCGCTTTCTTAAGCTGTGACAGTATGCCGTTACCACCGCCGCCATCCACTAGAAAATGTTCGTCTCCATCTGACAGCACAAAGCATGTATTATAACACTCTGTCACAAGTGCACTTCCTGTTCCAAGCATCGTTATGTCCATACACCCATTCTTTCTTTCCCAAATACTTAATTCGTATAATAAGCACCATCCGCAGACTCATATTAACCTGATTAACAGCTTACTTCTCCGGCTCCTTGCACACATCAACCCAGCCGGCAGCCCCAGATGCATCCTCAAGCTCAGAGATGGTGAGATTCACTGCACTGTGGTCATTGCCCGCCGCAGGAAAAACCCTCTCGTATCTCTTGAGGCTCTCATCAAGGTATACATCTATCCCCAGATTTATTCCAAATGGACACACTCCGCCCGGTGCATGTCCGACAAGCTCCTCCACGCTATCAAATGGCACCATCTTCGCCTTGACGTGGAATCTGTCTCTATATTTCCTATTGTCAACTCTGGCTATGCCCTCGGTGAGTATGAGTACTATCTTGTCATCCTGTATGAACGCCATGGTCTTAGCGATCATGCCCGGCTCAACTCCAAGCGCCTCCGCCGCCATGGCAACAGTTGACGTCGGAGCGTCCATAAGTATGATCCTGTCTCCATATCCTTTATCTTCAAGAAACTTTTCTGCCTTTTCCAGTGACATGGCTGTACGTCCTCCTTGTTGTAATTATCTGTATTCCAGCACTTCATCCATTTTCTTTCCAGGCCGCATCTCCGGATTCTCTGCAGCAGGTTCTGGATCGCCGCGCCACGATAAGCTGTCTATTATCAAAAGTATCATAATTGCTGTATATCTATAGCCATGCACTCCTCAGATGCCTTAAATCCCACTGATTCATACAGCGGTCTGCCGCTTTCTGTGGCATAAAGGCTTATCTCCGTGGCGCCATGTGCACGCGCATCCCCTATAAGCATATTCACAAGATGCTTGGCGATTCCTCTTCTCCGATAGTGCTCTTCTGTATATACATTCATGAGATGTGCTCTCTTTCCTGATGAGTGAGAAAATGTTGGCATTATTTCAATATAAGACATACTGGCACACGCCACACATCTTCCGTCATCGACAGCTACAACTGTTGTCTGATCACCCTCAAGAAAATACCTTCTGCTGCTCACCACCAATTCATCATCAAATATGTAATCAGCAGGAAGATCATTGACTATCCTAAGCATGGGCAATCTGACATCCATCAGCATATCTATATCATTTGCATCTGTCACTCTATACTCCATAATACCCCCTTATTAATCCTTGACATTTTCATGCCTCCTGTTATAATAACACAAGTCGGACGGTATGTTGAATATTAATATACCTTGCAAGGTGTTCTGCAGATGCAGGATTCCCGGATGGAACATGAATCGCGATAAAAACATATCAGAATTTTCATGAGCCAGATAAGATACTTTATCTTATCTGGCTCTTTTTTTATGCGGCTGGCAGGTTAATGTGTCCCCGCGATCATGTGCCTTTCCGATTTTCAATGATTTTCAATTATATACTTTTTTTGTTAAGGAGATTTACAAATGGACCTGTTAAGAGACAATCTGAAAAAGCTTTACTTCAAATTCCTCATTCCTTCCCTTGGAAGTGCCATGGTCATGTCCATATACACCCTGACTGATGCCATCGTCATCGGCAAAGGTGTTGGAACTGATGCCCTGGCCGCTCTGAGCATCACAACGCCTCTGCTGTGCATACTTATGTCAACCGGAATTCTCTTTGGCGTAGGTGGATCAGTACAGATGAGCGTGCACAGAGGAAGTGGCAACACAGTGAAATCTAACCGCTACTTCACCGTGTCATTCATGATGATCGCAGCAGTCACCGCACTGCTGTGGATACTGTACGTAACATGCATGCCATCACTGCTGAGGCTCATGGGTGCAAATGCCACTCTATACCCATATGCCATGTCATACATGCACTATATAAATATATTCCTGCCGGTTGCAGTATTTTCCAACTTCGTAGCTATATTTGTGAGGGCTGACAATGATCCGAACCGCGCCATGGCAGGCGTCCTGCTGGGTGGAGTGTTCAATATCGTGATGGACATTGTACTGGTATTCCCACTGAAGCAGGGAATCAGCGGAGCCGCACTTGCCTCCGTAATCGGTATGCTGATCCAGATACTTGTCGCCTCATCACATTTTCTCAGCAAGAAGAATGAGCTGCGTTTCATAATGCCACACAGGCTCCTGAACAGCATGAAGAATATCGTGACAGCCGGTATCCCGAGCTTTTTCAATGAATTTGCAAATGGATTTATAGTACTGCTGTTTAACATACAGATATTGAAGTACTGCGGCGAGAATGCCCTGTCCATATACAGCGTCATCTCCAACTGCGTCATCCTGTTCAATTCTCTGTTCACAGGAGTTGGTCAGTCTGTGCAGCCTGTGATCTCGACCAACTACGGAGCAAATAACATAGACAGAATAAACACCATAAAAAGAATGGCTTACACAACCATCCTGATTATGGGTGTGCTGTTCTCACTTCTTGGAATACTTTTTCCAAGGATACTCTGCAGTGTGTTTATAGATATGAATGAAGGTCTTGGTGTCATTGCCGATCTTGGTGTCAGAGCGTACTTCTTTGCATTTGTGCCATTTGGAATCAACCTGATGACCTCCTACTATCTCCAGGCCATACTGAAATCCGGGCAGTCTCTGTGTATATCACTGCTCCGAAACATCATACTCAGCAGCGTATGTATACTGACGTTCCCAGTTTTGATTGGTGGCAATAGCTTGTGGTTTGCTGCACCAGTGACCGAGGCTGTGACACTTACTGTCAGCCTGGTATTTCTAGCGCGGCAATCCCAAAGGTAGGGTAGCCATTACATGTGTATGCAAATTAGGCGATATAAGGTATAATGGATGTGTTGCCTTTAACAAATAGGGATTAGGGGGTATAAGACATAAATGCACGAAGTAGATTTGATTGAATTCCTTATTAAAGAAGGACACACTGATATTGCAGAAAGTATTAAAGACTACCGAAAAAATACTATTAAAATGTGTGTGAAGGATGTAGAAAATGTAATTGCAAAAGGCACAAGTAAAATCGGTGGCTTTCCCGATCTTCCGCCCGAAATTCCATATCCCACAATGTCGGGCTATTCCTGCAAGCGCGGAGATGACACTGAGCGGTACGAAAAATCAGCAATGCAGCTTGTTGCTCAAATCAATCTTGCGGACATTGCCGACTTGGATATTGAAAACAAGCTTCCGCACACGGGTATTTTATATTTTTTCTGGAGCGGAGAAATCGACTCAATTCACCAGACCAACAAATGGGTTGAAAGCGTTGCTGACGACCCCGAAAATTCGGCTTATCACAAGGTGATCTGGTACAACGGCGACCTGGCAAATTTAAAGAGAACTGAGCCGCCTGTTCCATATTATTCAAAGTATTTTACAGAAGCTTTTGAGGAAAAGGCCGTCGAGTTTGAACTCACCACAGATTATCAGCCACTGGGAGATGTGCTTGACTGTGACCTATTTGACCGTCTTGAAGAAGTTGCTCCAGATTATGATATCGAATATCTTTCATATGACGGAAACAAATTATTCGGTTATCCTACGGGTGGTAATATACCGGATGTAAACACAAAAACTCATCTGCTGTTTCAATATAGTTACAACGTTGGTTGTCTATGGAATATCTTTTGGATCATTTCAGATGAAGATTTAAAGAACCGCAATTTCGACAAAGCGGTCTTTAGTTTCGATTTAGACTAATAACTATAATTCTAAGTAGGAGCAGAACACTCCTGCTCCTACTTGGTATAAATTCAGTGCTTTATACAGAATTCACAGCCACCACGCTGTCCAATACAGTCTCTGCAATCAGAATCCACCGCAAACACATCTTCACCCGCGATCAGATATGTTCCAACAAGACTCATCTTCGGTGACATACGTTCTCCGTTCCATGACACGCCTACCTGTGATGCATCCATAAGTCCAAGCAGCTCATGTATGGTATCCATACCCATTCCGTAATATCCGGGACCGAATGATGGGCTGCAATACCGATTCTCATATACACTGTTCTTTCTCTCAAGATATCCCTGTAGCCACCCTCTTATGACATCCATGCATGCCACCTGAAATGCCTCCATGTAATACTGTTCAAGAACCGAACCCGCACTTTCTATGTCAATCTCCGGCGCATGGAATGCATACAGATATCCATTTTCAACGCTGCTCAGATCAAGCTGTTCAAGGACATTGCATTTTATCCTCTTCCTGCCAAATTCAAAATAGCCCTCATGAACGCACTCCACCGCAAATGGCTGCAGCAATACTGACACCTGGCAGTCCACTGAGGTTTCCGAAGCTTTTTTCGTCATGATCCGGTCAAGCACTATTTCTGCCTCCCGCTGATGTTCCACACGCATGTCAGGCTCCATGTCATTTATATGCGTGATCTGTACCAACCTGTCCTTTATTTGCTGTCTCAGCTTTCTCAAATCTACATGCAGTATCTCTTCCTGCCTCTGCAAATGAGCAATGACTTTGTCGTACATCTCCGGTCTGTGAACCACCAGACATGAGCTGCAATCCTTTATCTTCTGTCCCCTTCCATTCACTATATACTCAGGACTGCCTATGCAGCTCTCATCAAAATAAAGTGGGCAGTAACAGAACAGGCAGTTAAATTTATCTTCATCTTTTACCTTATGGCACGGGAAGAATTCGCAATCCCGGTTCTGGAAAAATTTGTAGTTGTTATTCATTGTTCAATTATTTTATGCAATTTCTTTCTTCTTTTTATACTTTCTCTTTCTTATAACTTCCATACATGCATAGAGAACAAAACCAACTACAGATGCGACCGCACCAGATCTCAGCCCCGGCGTATGATATACCATTTTTATGGTATGCTGTCCTTTACTCAGTTTAATCCCCATAAATGTATCCGCAAGCTCTTCTATATCAGCACGCTTTCCATCAACTGTCAACGACCATGTCTTTTCGTATGGTATTGAAAGGAATATCTCTGAATCACTGTCCAGCGCCACTTCTCCTTATATTTTATTTCCTGATATATTCAGATTGCTTGTATACCCTGATTTCAGCTGCTGAACGGCATTATCAAATTCTGCCATATCCAACTGCGCTGCATAAATCGTATGTCTCTTATCCTTATTGGTATCTCTCTTTATCTTCAGCTCTATTTCATCACCAGCCTTATAATCTCCAAGGTACATACTGTTAATTTCAAATCTATGACATGCATTCTGAACAAATTCGCCATTCGCATATATCCTGCAATTGTGGTCATATAAACTGTTGTGTATATCACTTCCATCAACAAATACATACACAGGACCATCGTTCGCTACACTAAGTTTCCACACCTCATTATTTTTTTTGTCTTTATGAACATATTCAGTCTGAACATCATTATATACTCTGGTATTCTTACCCGTCATTGCAGATATCAGATTTTCCTGATTCTTAAACGGATCACTTCCGAATGACAGATTTCTCATATCCTCACTAACAAGATATCCAAGCGGCAATGCATATTCATTTTTGTAAACCTCTGCATTTTTAGTCTTTATTCCTGTATCCTCATAACCTGTTGCCGCATCCTTAAGCTGGACATACTTTATAGACAGCAATGAATCAGCAAGCAGCATCGGACTATTCCAGTATGTTTCACACAAGAAATATTTTTCGCCAGGGATGTCCGAATATCCCATATTTGCAAGGAACCTGTCAACATTAAAGTCATATGCCGAACTATAATGCTCTATACTGTTATATCCATACAGTAATGATTCTCCAGTTGCTATCTCTCTTCCCAGGCCATACAGATAATTATAATTGTTTTCGTATCTGTAAAAAGTATCTCCAGAATCAGCATTCAATTGATCCACAACATTTTCTGTATCCAGAGAATACTCCGTAAATGCATTTACATCATTATTATATTCCGAAAAAGCAAGGTATACATTATACACCGACTCCAAAACAGTTAATCCTATTGCGATCCAGCAAACAGTATTTATCAACAATCTACTGTTCCTAATACACCTTATCACCAATGCTCCAATGCAAAGTATAAATAAATACAATACCACAAGACGCAACGGGGAATTTATCTTTTTTATGTAATATAAAAACGCTAAACCTGCTGCTACAGTCATCATGGCTCCGGCTATTTCCTTATTCTCGACTTCGCCGCGCTCATATAACTGAATTTCCCGTGCTGCAATCATTATCATTACAAAAGAGAAAACAAAACTAAACCTGAAAAAATATGATGTACTCCTGACAAATACGGTCCATACAAGTTCCATATCTCTAAGGCAATAACTTCCACATAGCAAGGCCAGAAGACAGAACATACATATTTTTTCTGATCTTTTTACTTTTTTATTGACAAAAAATGCGATTACCGCAACTAAAACTATCGTTCCCGTGAATATCAATGGGGCATCCTGCGCATTTACTTTTGCACTCACATCAAATCCACTCAGGAACTGTGTTATGTCCATATTTACAATTCTGCTGAGACCAACCGTATTATTTGTTGCTTTTCCACCTATTAATGATACACATGCCGGAAGTAATATACACATACTCGCCAATACTCCGCATATCATCGTTGCCACATATCTGCCTATACTTCTCAGATCATTTTTCAATGCATCTTTTATTTTGTAATCATGTGCATTAAGATATTCGACAATAAACAATATTCCCGACATGAGGCATACCATATATCCGGTATACCAGTTACACAGAATTGCCATAAACACAGATCCAAACAGCAAACCTGTTCTTTTCTCATTGATACATTTCCACACACCAAGTGCAATCAGCGGAAGAATTATAACCCCATCAAGCCACATGACATTCCTACAATTATACACATTGTATTCCATAAGTGCATAAAGCGTGGATAAAACCAAAGAAGACTTTGCCGATATACGGAATCTGTTATGAATATATATATATCCTGTTATGCCGCATAATCCAATTCGTAAAATTATCATAAACACCATAAAATATGGAATATGCGCCTTAGAAAAGAAAACCAGGAAAATATTTAACGGACTAGAAATATAGAAACCAATCAGACCAATCATCCTACCACCAAGGGATTTCCCCGCAGAATATTCTATACTTGCCTTACCATGAAACACATCCCACAAATATCCATAATAATCTTTGTGTTGCAATAATGAATCCCACACCAAAGTTGACTTACTACCAAACGGGATCACCCCGCATATAGCCATAACAGCCAGCAGCACCAGAATCGGCAAGACAAAAGCCAGTATTATAATAACCGCAATTCTTTTTTTAGATCTCTGTTCACTCATCAATAACCTCCATACCTATTATGACACCGAGACGAGCACGGCTCCAACCAATATCAAAATAACTCCACCTATCTTTTTTTTCGATATTTTCTCTTTCAAAATAAAATAGGATATAACCATAGTCCAGATATATGTAACTGATGTCAAAGGCAAAACGACTGAATAATCAAGATATCTCAGAACATATATGTTTAACAGCGCTGATACAAGATACAACGCACCACCTATGTATAAATTAATATTTTTTATTGTAGCTATTATGCTCTCAGAAGCGGACGCCTTTTTCAAAAATAATGATGCCACCGCACCACTTAATGTCATAATCACAAGTACAATATAATATATCAGCATTCTTCCGTATCTCCTCCTGCTATCATTATCACTCCTGCAATTATAACAAGAACACCTATACATTTCACAAAGCCAACTTTTTCACCAAGTACTATAGCTGCAAGCACTATACTTAACACATAATTCAAACTCAGCATCGGTTGTAAAACTGATAATTTACCATACCTGTATGCAATTATCATCACAAGAGCTCCAACGCCATAAAATCCAAAACCGACTATCATGTATATAAGGCCTTTATCAGCCGACATTTTCCAGAGCATCTGCCCTATACAGGCACATATCGAGGAAATTATCATCAATATGATTCCCTTTTTATTTTTCTTTATTGACTCGAGCATAATTTTGTCTCCTGTAAAAATTTGATTTTTCTATCTACGAAACTATTTTCCGTAAAAGTGGTATTTTTTTCATGATCAGAGTAACAACATATCCACACATGAAAAGCACAACACAATAAATCAACGATGCTAACACTGGTGTTGAATGTAATTTATCCTGAAGAAAACTCATCAAATTCTTGAATGTGTCTGTATAGTTTTTAAAATATACATGAATTAGATAAATGCCAAAAGTACATCCGCCAACCGAGACTATCGGTTTTTTCAATCTAAACAGTATGTTTGTATTCGAATTCAGATATTGACATGTTGCAAATATTGTCACGCAGTTTACCAGAACAAATGTACCAAAAAACATTTGAGAATCCTTTTCGTTACAAATTCCTGTAATTCGAGCTCTGTAATATGTCATATAACAAGAGATCAAAATAGCAACTATGTTTATCCCCCACAAAACTAACAACCTTTTCTTAGTCCAAAAGTTTTTAAGTCTGCAATTAAGGAAATATCCTGCCAGAGGAAAAACAACAATGTTTGTTGCCAGCCACTCAATAGAAACATTTACATTCAATGGATGTCTATCCTGAAATACACGATACTGCAAGCATGGAACCAGCATACAAAAAGCAATATATAAAACCAGTGCATACTTATAATCATTATCAGAAAGCCCCTGTGCAAATCGCTGCAATAATGGAAGTACTATCAGCATTGAAAGATAAGCATATAAATACCAGTATGAAAAATTCCACCCGTTAGAATATAATTTTGTAAAGAAGTGAAATATATTAAATTTTTCATTTCCTTCGCCAACTTCTAACAGATAATAAAATACGGACCAGACAAGCAGAATACTGAATATATGCAGGACCCTATGCCGCCATAAATATTTTACCGGTTCCGGTTCTCGTCCCAACATAAGTGCACCTGCTATCACCAAAAACAACGGCACAGACACCTTACAGGAAATAGACAAAAACAAATATAACCAATAATGGAACGTATGAGGATCATAAGACAAAAACTTTGAAAATCCATTCGCCCCTGTATGATTATATAGCACAAAAAAAGCTGCTATTATACGCATAAGTTCAATATCCAACCTCTTTTTTGCAACCAAATTCAATTTTTCCCCCCTCAGGTATCATACCTTTTCTTTTTCATTTTGAAGTTTTCTTCATATGATCAACTTGAATAAGCTTATACTCAAAGTCTCTCTTATCCTGACTTCTAAGTGTGCTGAGAAGTACTCCCACCGCAAAGAACAGAATTGCCATCACCATCACAAATCCGCAAACGATCAGAGTTGGGAACCTGTCTACAACACCAGTTTTAAAATATGCAGAAAGTACCGGGATGAAGAATAATATGCTACACAGCGCAAGTACAAGTGATATGGCTGTAAAAAATCCAAATGGCTTGTAGTTCTTATATAACTTAACTATCGTAAGCAATACCTTTATACCATCTGAGTATGTATTTAACTTAGATTCACTTCCATCAGGTCTATCTCTATATTCAATAATTACATTCTCAACCTGCATATTTCTATCTACAGCATGGATACTCATCTCTGTTTCAATCTCAAATCCTTTTGACATAACCGGATATGTCTTAACAAATTCATAGCTGAATGCTCTGTATCCCGTCATTATATCTTTTATAGATGTCTTAAAAAGATTATTTATAGACCACCTTACTATACTATTTCCAAAATTATGAAATGGTCTTTTATTCTCCTAGAAATATGTACTGGATAATCTGTCTCCAACAACCATATCAGCATTTTTGTTTATCACAGCGTCAACCATTTCAGGTGCACATTCAGCAGGATATGTATCATCACCATCAACCATTATATACACTTCTGCATCAATCTCCCTGAACATTCTTCTGATGACATTTCCTTTGCCCTGCTTGTACTCTTTTCTTACAACTGCTCCAGCTTTTTCTGCAAGTTCAGATGTCTTATCACTGGAATTATTATCATACACATATATTGTGGAGTCTGGCAAAACTGCCTTAAAATCTGTGACAACCTTATAAATTGTCTTTTCCTCATTGTAACATGGAATCAGTACTGCTATTTTATCCATTCTATGTTCTCCTCATTCGATTATTTTCTACGCTCTATTCTTAGCGGCCCCCATAAACATGACAACCGGAACAACTATTCCAACGATCATCATGGCAACGGCTATAAGCTTGCTGTCACCGGACACCAGTGTCACTATACCGCTTATTATCGCAAGTATCACCAGAAATGCTGCCCATACAACTATGGCAGACGCCTTTGCAACCTTGTTGCTTCCGGCTATTCCAAATATACCGCCTATGATGGCCGCCAGCGACGCTATTCCGGCCACAACGCCACATACGACAGCCTTTGTCGATGGCTCATCTGCAAGCACAAGCTTTGCAATGTCATAATATCCGGCATTTACAAGCCCCCATATGAGCATGATGAGCGACGATGCCGTCACCATTCCCTTTCCAGGTAATTTTTCCATAGATTATTTCTCCTTTTTCATTCTCATATCACTGTCTGCTCCACACATAACAGAAGGCCTGTGTTCTGGCTGCAAACTTCTCAGTCTTGAGCAGTTCTCTTACCTCTGCCTTTGTGTACCATCCTGGAGTGATCTCCTCCAGAGTTGAAGTGCTAGGCTTGAACTCGCCTCTCGCCTTGCCTACAACGCACATATTTGTCTCATTTGAAAATCCTACAGCACTGTAGCTTGTCCCTATTGTGTCACTGATCTCGTACAGCTCAAGTCCCGTTTCCTCCATAAGCTCACGTCTAGCACTGACCTCAGGAGTCTCCCCCGGATCTATGAGTCCGGCAGGGAAATTATATACCCATTCACCCGGAGCAAGTCTGAACTCCTTATCTATAAGGATCCTCTCATCTGCCTCGTCTGTGGCGATGATGACCACCGCATCTGCTGCCTTGCCATGAAGTCCCTCGAAATCGGTGATTTCTCCATTCCTGCTTATCATCTCATAGTTCTTAACTATTCCGTCTACAGTCTCGTACTGAACATCGTATCGTGTGATGAACTTTCCCTGTTCTTTCTTTTCAATTCCTACAAATTTCAAAACACTTTCTCCTCTACTTGCAAAGCTCTGCCACAACCTGATTGATGACCTTGCCGTCTGCCTTGCCCTTGAGTTCAGCCATGACAGCCTTCATGATCTGGCCTTTATTCTTTGTTGCTATCACATCTGCAAATTTTGTTGTGAGGATATCTCTCACCGCATCCTCTGACAGAAGCTTTGGCGCATACTCGTTGAACACATCATATCTTGCCTTGTACTGCTCCAGAAGATCTGTTCTGTCTGCAGGGCAGGTATCGATCTGCTCTTTTACAGACTTGATCTCCTTGAGGATAACACTATCAACTATATCCTCAGGAATGTTGTCTCTGCAGCCGTTATCGATTCCGACCTTCTTAACTGCTGATACGAGGGATGAGATGCTGTCCTTTCTCTCCTTATCCCTTGCCTTCATTGCTGCTATCATATCCTTCTGTAACTTCTCAAGTGTCATTTTTATTTCCTTCTTTCTTTATTTTTATCACTTTTTTATTTTATACCATATTGAACGCTGCTTTTGCAAAACAACATTCTCTGCCTGAAGCTGTTCCAATTTCTTCTGAATATCTGCTTTTTCTGTCTGAAGTTCTCCAAGTTTTGCCTGAAGATCAGATTTCTCCTTCTCAAGTTCTTTTATCCGGATACCCCTGTCAGCCTTTTCCTTATATGTCTGCTGTAGTTTTGCATTTATCTCCGACTTTTCCTTGTATGTTCTTTGAAGCTTGGCATTTATCTCTGACTTTTCCCTGTAGGCACGCTCATTTTCTTCAATGCGTTTCTTTAATTGTCTGGAATTTCTACCAATCTCATCCCTCAATTCTCTGCGTTCTTTTTCATGACATTCACATACCCTGATCAGTGCATCCTCTACCGGCTCTCCATCATATTCAAGAATCTTCTTCGCAAGTGCATTATCTCCATATTCAGGTTTAAGCCATTTCTCTATCTTCTGTAACTGAACGTCATTCTGGTCGGCGTCCACATTCTTATGGTAAAGGCCTATTTCCTGTGAGCCCGGTAAGTACCGAAGATCCTCACATGGCATAGCCGCCACAACCGGAACTCCTGACATGATCTCTATTAGCTTAAGCCAGATGTCATCCGCCCACAGGCACATCTCCACCATCTTGTCTTTGTCGAACCACTTATCATCATAAATTCCTGGTGGATATAAAGTTCCTGCGCCCCCGGTTGCAAATAACTGCATCTTTGGTCTGTACAGACAGGCAACCGTCTCCTTCATCCAATACCTGTACGGAATAAGCTGCCCTTTATCCGAAATGACCATCCAGTGTGTCCTCACAGCGGATACCGCCTCTGGATACTGTAAATATGACATATACAGATTCTCAAGCATGTATGGAGGATATTGCAGATCGTCATCTATCGTCACGACCACGTCGTCCGTGAACTCCTGCAACGCATAGAAATACTTCTTGTGCGGCTTCAGATCATCACACCATCTGACCTCCAGCTTATCCTCAAACTGCAGCTTTCTGAGATCATCCGGGAGATCGTCATCCTTATTAGGGAACTGCTCCTCCGCCAGCCACAGAACGATCTTATCTGCCTTTCTGGTCTGTGAATATATCGACTCAAGCATCTGTGCTATGCCCGCAATTCTGGCGGGATAGGATGTGAGCGACACTATTATCCTTCTCGTCTTGAGCTTTTTCAGCTCCGATGAATCATGTTTCTTTATGATGGAATATTTGCGGAATAACTTGTCATCATTGAGTCCCTTCTCTGTCAATCCGTCAAATATCTCACTGTTAAATACGCTGTGCGCTTTCTCGTAAAACTCTATTCTCTCTGCAGAATCCAGTTCTCTGCAATACTTCTCATAATTGTCCACATACTGACGTATGGCAAAGTACATAACAGCATTCCACAGATCAGTCCTGTCTGCCATGCCCTTCACATGCTCCGTCACACAGTCAACGGTCTTCGGAACATCCGGCAGCTTCTCATCCTCACTCTCAGGAACAACATTCCTTGAAAATGTCAGATTGCTTATATATGCTATCTTCTCCGCCGCTACAGCTCCAATTGCCGAATATATAGCTTCGCTGTCACAACCGGCAATGCCCAGTCCTGCATCTATTATGAACTGCTTTCTGTAGAGTTTATTGCCAACTAATGGTCGTACCACATTCATGATCCTGCCACGGCAGTCCTTCCAGTTAAACACCTGCTTTCCGCCGTGAACCCACTCAAAATGTACACCTCTTCCGAAGGTCTTCCCACCGTCACTGTCTATAAGCTCGCAGTTCGAAATCACCATGTCCGCCCCGCTCTGCTCTGCGGCGTCATGCAGCTTCTCCAGCATGTTCTCCGGATAAACCTCCGAGCCATCCACGAACAGTATATATTCTCCGTGCGCGCGCTCAAGCCCCGCGAATCTGTCCGCTTCTATTATCTCGTACTCCTTAAATGTCTGGCCAGCCAGCTTTGTCCGGCATGTCTCCACACCGCTTCCGGCTGTAAAAATCACTGATATAACCGGTTTCATAACCCGATACTCCTTTCATTGAACACCATCCTGTTGCTGTCCCTCATGATGTCCCGCCTCTAGGTCTGTCAATAAATTTTATATCTTAAGTATTTCCGATAGATTCTTCTGTATTCCTGCCGCAACCTCAGGCTTATTCATGGAATACACATGTATATGCTTCACTCCATTTGCCATGAGATCTATGATCTGGTCTGTGGCATATGCAATTCCCGCCTGCCTCATCGCAGCCTCTGTATCGCCAAATGCATCGACTATGCTCTTGAATCTCTCCGGCACGTTACAGCCTGAGAGCTTGACAGCATTCTTGACCTGTACTCTTCTTGTTATAGGCATAATACCCGGTATGATCGGCACTGATATTCCCACCTCTCTGATTCTGTACATGAAATTAAAGAATATGTTGTTGTCGAAGAACATCTGGGTCGTGAGATAATCACATCCAGCATCAACCTTTTTCTTAAGCCCAATTATGTCTTCGTGCTTATTTGCCGAGTCTGGGTGTACCTCAGGGTAACATGCTCCGCCCACGCAGAAATCTCCTGTCTCCTTGATGAGCTCCACCAGCTCTGATGCATGTGAGAACTCTGCAAATACCTGTCCATCATAGTTCTTCGGTATATCGCCGCGGAGAGCAAGTATATTCTCTATACCGGCATTCTTCATGTCAGCAAGCGCAGTCTTGATGCCCTCTTTGCTGGCACACACGCATGTCAGATGTGCTATGGTCGGCACGTCGTACTTCTCCTGGATCTCCTGGGCAAGCTGGATCGTATGTCCCTTGGTGCTTCCCCCGGCACCATATGTAACGCTCATGTAATCCGGCTTAAATGCCGCTATACCAAGCGCCGCTGCCTCAACATCCGCAAAGTCTGTATCCTTCTTTGGCGGGAACACCTCAAATGAGAGTGTCGCCTTGTCCTGTGTTATCAAATCTCTTATCTTCATGTACTACCTCTGTATATTTGTCTATTACTGTTTATTTCAATCTGGACTCATTTATATCCGGACTCATTTGTATCCGGTCCCGATAAATAATTTTGCTTTTTTGCTTACAGCTCTTCAAGCAGCGCCGGAATATCCATAAGTTTTTTCACCTCATAGTCCGGATGTATATCCGCCGCCTGCTGACCATCAGGGTTGAACCATATCGTCCTTATCCCAGCATTTATTCCGCCCTGTATATCTGATGTCAGACTGTCTCCTATGATCACAGTCTCATCTGCCTTTATCTCTGGTCTCCTGCCAAAGCAATAGTCAAAGAATTCTCTGGACGGTTTCTCCGCTCCGGCATCCTCAGATATGAATATATCCTCAAAATACTTTCCTATACCGCTGTCCGCAAGTCGTCCGCTCTGTACATTTGAGCCGCCATTTGACACAATGTACATTCTGTATCTTCCGTGCAAGGTTTCAAGCAGCTTTATCGTATCAGGGAACACAAATCCCTTCTGGCTGAGCTGATCCTCATAGTAGGCTGTCGCCTCCGCAGCAGAGTAGTCAACTCCCAACTCTGCAAATAGTATCTCGTATCTGCTTTCCTTCACCTGCTGCCTTGTGAGCAGCCCCTGTTCAAGTAGCTTCCATCTTGATTTGTTGATTTCGCTGTATCTGGATATGACCTTTTCTGTAGGCTCCACCCCTATATGCCTGAGCATATTGGAGAGCGCTCTGCTCTCGCTGCGCTTGAAGTCCAGCAGTGTCTCATCCAGATCAAACAATATGTTCTGTACCATATAAATTCCTTATATCTTTCTTTTCAAATTCATATGCTGACTTATCAGTGTCTGTCGTTATGATTCTGCATTTTATACATTACTCTTATGCGCAGTTGCCGGATTTTTCCAGTGCGCACATTCTTAAATATTATATTCCACTCACCTGATAATAGCAATAGAGCCGGTTACAAATCTTCTGCTGTGACCGCCCTCTCTTCGGCAATCCTGCACAATCCGCAACCGGCTCTGTTCCGTCTATTTTATTAAGTTTAGTTGTATTTTCATTTACTTCATGCTCTTGCTGAGTCCGCTCATTGCATACTCTGACAACTGTTTTCTGTAGAGAAGTGAACTGATCAAATACTCTATAACACCACCCAAAAGGATGGCCGCATATCCAAGGACAGCAAGTTTTACAAGCCCAAGGCTTATAACCTCTGATATATGATGGTGACACAGCCAGGAACTGATTGTCGACATGCAGGTTATTATCACCAACATAAACACAATAAAGCTTGCCACAAAATATTTGTAACATACACCGCAGAATATCATAGCTCCGAACAATATAAATATGATCATAAACAATGTATCCTGATAGTTTTCTGTATTCTCCGGATACATTCTGATAAGTATATATTTCTCCGCAACAAGTATTGTGAAAAGTACAAGATACACAACTGTGCTGACGATCACTGGCATTCCCACCTCCAGTTTTCTCTTCATCACGCTTGACTGCACATAGTCCGATGCATTCATGTATATTATCATCTGGTAGGCAAACATTCCAGTCAGCATAAAATAGAAACCGCCCAGAATATTCGTTCCGTGTGATGACAGTTCGATCACAAACCCTATTGCAGTGAACAAAATAAGCATCATCACATTTGTCTTTAACTTATATCCATATCTGAGAAGTTTAAAACCAAGTATCAAATCTTTCATCCCTTAATCCTCCTTGTCTAATATATATCATTCCTCCCGCCGGCAGGCGGGGCGGATAGTCTAAGCCGTTTCCAGCCTTGAACAACAATCTGTTAATCCATATCCAGATAAGACGCCTCAACCTTGCGGTACATATGTCTGCGCGTCACATATATTCCAACCGGCAGCAATACCGCCAGTGCTGCAACTATGAGCCATGTAAACTTCTGCAATCCCGAAGATATCGTTATATATATAACCGCAGCTCCCGATGCCCCTGATGACAGCATGGACAGCAGACTCATGACCTGAACATTCTGGACATATCTCGTAATGTTCAGCGCCCACACCGACAGATTTGCTGTGAGCAGTATCGACAGGCAAAGCAGTCTTACCGGGTTACCCACCATAATTTCATATGGTACGGCCACTATCACCATGCATATCGCGATCCTCGCCGGTCGGACAAGCAGATCCGCCGTAAGCGCATTCCGTAACATGGCTTTCCCCTTTGTTGACGTCTTCAGATAATCCATTCCAAGGCAGCCCTTCACACATATTGCACCGAATCCCCAATAATCAGCCATAACCTCGATCGCAGTCATGAGCGCCGCTCCCACACCGAGCATGACCGCTATTACATAATATTTTCTCACTCCTATATCGATCAATGCCAGTATCACCCCCAGTATGATCGGTATCAACACATTACACACTAGCCGGTATTTTCCATTCGTAATGGCTCTGTAATCCTTTATCATCCTCATAATTACGCTCCTATAAATACGTGAAACACTCTAAGCAGTTTTTACTTTAATACCATTTTTGTATTATTCTTCATGACCGCCACACTTATCTGAAACAGCGATGGTATCTCCTTGCTCACATTCATGCCTGCAAGCTTGTCCAGATTCTCTGCAAGACAGATTCCCTCAAAGCCATAAGGATTCTTAGTCATGGTATAAAGGATCTTTGATGCCGCCTCCGCATCCTGGGCATCTCCCTTTATCAGTATGTATTTCTCCTTCAGGTCCTCCACAAATCCGCACTCGACCACATTTCCATGTTCCATGATGATCGCATAATCAGTGATACTCTCCATATCGGATATATTGTGTGTTGAGAACAATACACTCTTCTCCCCCGCTCCGTCGCTTATATAATCGCCGATCATCTGACACAGCTTGTCTCGCATAAGAGGATCAAGAGGCGATGCCGGCTCATCGAGCAGCAGCAGGTCTGTATCCCTCGCCATAACCCCGGCAAGCATCAGCTTAGTTCTGGTTCCATCAGAGAGTGCTGAACACTTTTTCTTCAGAGCAACACCGTCCGGGGAATCAGGAAATATCGCAAGTTCTCGGCAATATCTTTCGAACTCGTCCCTGTCAAAATTGTCGAAGAGCAGACTGCTTATCTCCTCCACATCAGATACAGTCCACTGTGGAAGGTAATATCTGCCTGTTCCCGTATAGCCTATCCTGTTCTTTACATCCGCCCTTCTCTCCTTTTCCTCCGATGAATACTTGTCAAAGAAAGTCAGCTCACCTTTGTAATCAAGCCTTATTCCTGAAAGCATATTGAGAAGTGTCGTCTTTCCCGCTCCATTTTCTCCGATGAGTGCTGTCGCAAATCCCTTTGGCACCCTCAAATCAGGTATATCCAGTGTAAATGTCTTAAACTTTTTGGAAATATTCTCCCCTTTTACAGCGCAGTCATAATTCATCATCCAATCCTCCATTAAACCTTAAACTCTCTTCACGTCTTTCTTTTTCCCTATTCTCTGTCCACTTTGTTCTCTGCCTGTCAAATCGTCAGTCCTGTACCATAAGCAAGGCATCAAGCATATTCTTTAGTTCATCGTCCGACAACCCCGCAATACGTGCCGCAGCTATGGCCTCCGTCAAAGATGCCTCTACCTTTCGAAGATGCTGCTCTATCAGCATCTCACTGTCCTGTGCATTCACATAAAAGCCCTTGCCCTGTTCAGCCGTGACCAGCCCTTCCTGCTCCAGCAGCTCATAAGCTTTCATGGTGGTGATAACACTTATCTTCAGATCCCGTGCCAGCCCCCTGATAGACGGCAGATATTCGCCCTGGGCATATTTGCCCGCCAGAATGTCCGACTTGAAGCTGTCTGCTATCTGCTGATATATAGGCACTCCTGAGTTCTGAGAAAGTCTCATATGTACACCTCCTTAAACTGTTCTCAACTGTTTATATGTTATATATACACTATGTACAGATGTGTGTCAACAACTTTTTACTCTAAACCCTAAAATAATAATATCTTCATCTCCTTGTCCACGCAAAAAATCCCCGCCGGCACTGATCTGTTCGGTACCGGCGGGGATTTATCTGTCATATTATTCTATTGTTCAAGCGGGCATGTTATCTGGAACATCTCCTCACACACCTTGTGTACAAGTCTGGCTGTCTCCGTGTCTGCCAGCTTGTAATATACCTCCTTGCCCTCTCTGCGGCTCACGATCAGGCCGCTGCCCTTGAGCTGCTTCAGGTGGTGCGATACGGCCGGATCACTCATCTCCATGGCCGCCGCTATGTTGCTGACACATTCCTCGAGGTGGCACAGCATCCAGAGTATCCTTAGCCTTGTGCCATCGCTGAGCTGTTTGAATATATCTGCCATGCTGCTGCAATCTTCCACAGACGGCATGCATTTTATGATCTTGTTCTCATTGTCGCAGTGACAATGCGGCAAATGTATCTCTCCCATGCGGTCTCCTCCTATTCTTTGAAGCTCAGTGCTCTTGTCGCATTTAATACCGCAAGGATCATAACTCCTACATCTGCGAATATTGCCCACCACATGTTGACAAATCCAACTGCGCCCAGTGCAAGGCATGCAAACTTGATCACAAGTGCAAATACTATGTTCTGGTGTACGATCCTGAGTGTCTTCTTGGATATCTTCATGGCTGTCGCTATCTTTGCAGGATCATCATCCATGAGGACGATATCCGCAGCTTCGATAGCTGCATCGGAACCAAGGGCTCCCATGGCAATTCCTATATCTGCTCTCGAAAGTACAGGGGCGTCATTGATTCCATCTCCGACAAATGCAAGCTTCTCCTTCTCTCCCTTGGCTGCGATGAGCTTCTCGACCTCATCCACCTTGTCTCCAGGGAGAAGTTCACTTCTCACCTCATCCACGCCAAGCTCGCTTCCGACTGCATCTGCAACCTTCTTCGCATCACCTGTGAGCATGACTACCTTCTCCACGCCTGCTGCCTTGAGACCACTTATAGCCTCCTTTGCATTTGGCTTGACAACATCTGATATGAGAATATATCCTGCATACTTTCCATCCACGACAACATGTATCTCTGTTCCAACCGATGTAGGAACCGCTGCCTGTATGTTCATCTGCTTCATGAGCTTGACATTTCCTGCGGCAACCTCATGACCATCAACAACCGCTGACACACCGTGTCCGCTGATCTCCTTTGCGTCTGTGACCCTGTTGTTGTCGATTTCCTTGCCATATGCCTCCTTCAGGCTCTTGCTGATAGGATGGTTGGAATAGCTCTCGACCAGCGCTGCCTTTTCAAGAAGATCAGCTTCGCTCATTCCTCCCTCAGGATGTATCTCTGTAACCTGGAACACACCCTTTGTGAGTGTTCCTGTCTTATCGCACACGACATACTTTGTGTATGAGAGAGCCTCAAGATAGTTGGAACCCTTGACCAGAATACCCTTTGCCGAAGCTCCGCCGATTCCTCCAAAGAAGCTCAGTGGAATGGATATTACCAGTGCACATGGACAGCTTATAACAAGTGTTGTCAGTGCTCTGATGATCCACTTGGACCATGCTGCAGGATTACCCATGATAATGTTTACCAATGGCGGAAGCACTGCAAGCGCAAGTGCTGCTATACATACAGCCGGTGTATAATACTTTGCAAATCTTGTGATGAAGTTCTCTGATCTGGACTTCTTCATGCTTGAGTTCTCAACGAGATCAAGGATCTTTGATACAGTTGACTCTCCAAATTCCTTGGATGTCTCGATCTTGATAAGTCCTGTGAGGTTGACACATCCACTGATGATCTCATCGCCGACATGAACCTCTCTAGGTACGCTCTCACCTGTGAGGGCACTTGTGTTGAGCGAGGATGAGCCCTCCACAACCTTACCATCGATAGGCACCTTCTCGCCCGGCTGTACAACTATGACTGTTCCGATCTGAACGTCATCCGGATCAACCTGTTCCAGCTTGCCATCCTTCTCTATGTTGGCATAATCCGGACGGATATCCATGAGTGCTGTGATATTCTTCCTGCTCTTGCCTACGGCGTAGCTCTGGAACAGCTCGCCTATCTGGTAGAACAGCATAACCGCTGATGCCTCCTTGTACTCACCGAGCACCATGGCGCCAACCGTAGCTATAGCCATAAGGAAATTCTCGTCAAATACCTCTCCGTGTATGATTCCGAGAAATGCCTTTTTAAGTATATCGTAACCTATGACGAGATATGGAATCAGGTAAGCCACGATCTCTATGCATCGCCACATAACTGACGGATTCTCAAGATCCACCATCCCGGTCTTGTCAAGCACCGTAAATGTGACAGCCATGGCAACCAGAAGAACCGCCGATATTATAATTCTTCTGAGCACTTTTTTCTGTTTCTTTGTCATAACATCCTCCTATCTGATAGAGCACAGATCTTTCACAGTTAGCCGTGACTAAACAACCTGCTATACCATAATCCGGCAGTCATCATGCACATGCATAACCGCCTTTGGTTACATAAAGATCTCGCAGTCAGGCTCAACCTTCTTACAAGCCTTAAGTACATTCTTCATAACCTCAGCCTCGTCAGCTCCGTCGTCGAACTCAACGCTCATCTTCTGTGCCATGAATGCCACTGTTGCATCCTTAACACCTGCTACCTTCTTTGTAGCCTCCTCCATCTTTGCTGCACAGTTTGCACAATCAACTTCAATCTTATACTTCTTCATAATAGTTATCTCCTTTTCATTGTTCTCATTGAATCTATGAACATTTAAACATATATTTAATTATATGTCAACAGTAAAATGCTATTCTTTTAAAAATTTATTTATATGAACATCTGTGCATTTTAAAAAACCTGTGTATATAACATATACACAGGTTTTTATTCCAGATATATCTGATTCCACTTTCAGATCATGTTTCAGATCCTACTTCAGATCCTCCACAAGCTCATAGAGAGCGATTGCTGAGTTGAAGTTATCAGGTATGATCTCATCACTTGGGATGACAACTCCGTACTTATCTGCTATCTCTGAAATGATAGAGATGATATCGAGTGACTCCAGGATTCCGTCGTCAACGAGTGCCTCCTCATTTTCAAAATCAACATTTGGCTTGATCTTCTTGAGCATCTCAATAAATTCTTTCATTGTTCAATTCTCCTTTGTATGATCTTCTCTGCAAACCATCTATACGTTCTGCTCTGCAAGCTTTCTTACTTCCTTTCGCAGAACTGAACCCTTGAACGTCTTTGGTATACTTTCAACATAGATATACTTTCTTGGAAGCTTGTAGCTCTCAAGTCTGTCAGCAAGAAAGCTTTCAAAATCAGCTTCCTCATAGCCATCCTTCTGCACGACCAGTATGACCGGAAGCTCTCCGGTGATCGGGTCTTTGATTGAAGTGTAAGCCACATCATCTATATGCTCATATCCAAGTGCAAGGTCTTCTATCTCTGCAGGAGATATCTTGCTTCCACCATAGTTTATCACATCATCGGCCCTGCCTACAAGTATGCAGTCGCCATCCTCATCCAGATATGCCAGATCCTTTGTCCTAACATATCCATCCACAATGGTCTCAGCAGTGAGTTCGGGGTCATTGTAATAGCCTTCCATGACTATAGAACCGCCCCAGGACAGAAGTGCCGGTGACTCCGGGCTGCCATTTGTAACCACGTTACCCTCGTCGTCAGAGAATCTTACGACCGAGTTCACGGTAGGTCTTCCTATACATCCTGTCTTGTTGCCATTGCCACTGAACTCCAGTATGCATGCGCATCCGGCTTCAGATGAACCATAGAAATTATACAGTCTTGTATGTGGAAGCAATCTGAGCAGCTTCTCCTTGTCTGACTCGGCAAGAGGTGCTGAGCCTATCTGTATATAATCAAGCTGATCTGCATAATCCGCGATCCTGTCATCAGACAAATGGAATATCATTCCGAGTGATGCCGGTGATATCGCCATGGATGTCACTCCGTATTTCTCTATGAGCTTCCACAGCGTTCCGATAAATACCATTCCGTCCATCAGACATACTGTGCCGCCATTTACCATGTCTGACTGGTATCTTCTTATTCCAAATGAATGGTTGAGAGGCATTGGTATTATCTCCACATTGCCCTTCTTCATGGCTGTTCCCTCGATGACGTTGCCGGCTATTCCCACATCACCTCTGTGGTGCATGACAACGCCCTTTGAAGATCCAGTAGTTCCCGTTGTGAAGAGCAGCATCGATCTGTCCTCCTCACCCGGAAGCTCAAGCTCTGCCTCGCTCTCATCCTTCATCCTGGTTATTATTTTCTTCTGGCTTATACACTTTATTCCATCCACAGGCTTGTCTGATATGAGACATGCCGCGTCAACTCTCTGGCCTATCTCAACTGCCCTCTCTGCGGATGTGGATTTCTCTATCGGCACGACAAGCACCTGCATGTACTGCAGTGCAGTGAACACTGTCAGATAATCTATGTTCTGTGTGCATCTGATCATTACATGATCGCCCTTGCATATGCCCATATCCTGCAAAGCGTGTGCAGTCTTTCTTATATTGCTCCAATACTCTGCGTATGTGACTGTCTTTCTTAGCTCACACACCGCCAGAGTGTCCGGCTGCGTCTGGGCATACTCCTGAATATAATGTAATACCGTCTGCTTATACATTATTCGTTCTCCTTCTTGTACTTCTCCCATTCCGCCATGAGACTGATTTCCTCATCTGCCCAGGCATCACAGGCATCAGTCCAGCTCTGCTTCTGCTCATCTGTAAGCTTACTCTGCAGGCCGTAATTGTCCTCTATATATTGTGCGAGATATGTGGTAACCTTCTTGGCACCCGCAATATTTACATGCTTGCTGTTGTAGAAATCTGTTGAATACTCCAGATTCAGTTCATCAAGAACATTGTTCATGTTCAGATAATCATATCCCTTTGAGGCTATGTACTCGTCAAGCTGAAGCTGCTTGGATGCCTGACCCTTTGATGGGTAATAAGGTGTCGCAACCAGCAGAACCTTAACTCCGAGCTCCTCTGCCTTTGTCTCTATGTCATCGATATATCCGAGTGTCTCATCCGACAGATGAAGCTGTCCGTCAGACTCGAACACAGGCTCCTTGATCTTCGTGATCTTCGACCTCTGCCTGCCTGTCTTGAACTCGTCCGTTCCCTGATTGAGTCTGTCTATAAGCACCTGTCTGTCAAATGTCAGCAGATTATCGTGATACTTCAGAATAGGGAACATGAGCTCGAACTTTGACTTCTCATCCGCTCTGTAATACTTCTGTATCATCTCAAACTTCGTCGATGATGGTCTCATGCCCGATGTCATGACCTCCATACGATAATTGTAATGCTCATCCTTTATCTTTGTGACATCGCCTCGTATGATAATACTTCTGACCTCAACCACAAACAAATCCAGATCCTGGGTCTTTGCAGCCTCTTCCATGAGATACGGCGCAAGTCTTATATCCTGAGCCGCAGTACCTATGAGCATCGATGTGTACCCCTGCTCCTCATACGCCTGAGTCGGTATCCAGTATCTGTACATCGAGCTGGAGCCGATGAGCACCGTATTGATGGTGTTATCCTCCTCCGCATAGTAGTTTGTCCACACATCAGAGTCAAAATCCTGTGGTCTCGCCAGTTCTCCCGCCTTGTTCAAGCCAAGGAAAAGCACTGTACATATCGAAAATACTGATATTGTATATTTTATCCACGCTGGCATATCTTTCTCCCTTCTCATTAGAACTGTTCATATATAAATGATGCGCCCGCACCAGAGCCGTATACTCCGCATATGGCAATGAATGCCAGACCTGCTGCCATGACCAGCCATTTGAATACTATGTTCTGCTTTGCAAGCCATTCTCTGACATCGCCTGTGCTGCCTCTTCTCTCCATGATCTCCTGCGCGATAGACACAGCAAGAAGGAGAAGGCATCCAAATATCAAAACTCTCCACTCTCTTCCTGAAAGTGAAAATTCATCCACAATATTATACACCCTTGAGTGATCAAAAACCATGGAACGGATCATCCAGATCGAGCTTCGGATTCCCTGTCCCATAAATATAAGACGTCCGATGACACAGAGGATGAATGTTCTGAGCATTCTGAATATCTCCCAGCTTATGCAGTCAGTCTTTATCCTGAGCGCCTTTGTAAGCTTTGCCAGCGGTTCCTCAAAAAGTGTCGACATGCATATCAGCACTCCGTGATACAAGCCCCATGCTATATAATTCCACTTTGCGCCGTGCCAGAGACCGGTCAGCACCCACACACACAGGATAGGTATGCTCGCTGCAAATACCTTTCCTATCACATTTCCTAGGTGATCTCTTATCTTGACATTGAGCTTGAGGAACAGCTTTGATGTTGACACCGGGTAGAATACATATTCTCTGAAGAATGCACCCAGTGACAAATGCCATCTTCTCCAGAACTCAGGAAGTGTCTGTGAAAAGTATGGTCTTCTGAAGTTCTCTCCCAGAACGATGCCGAAGCACTCTGAAGTGCCCCTTACTATGTCCATACATCCTGAGAAATCGCAGTATATCTGGATGGAATATGCGATTCCCACTGCCAGGAATATTCCGCCATGATAATCAAATGTATGCCCAAATATCTCTTTTGTAAAAGCTCCTATCCTGTCAGCTATAACGATCTTCTTCACAAATCCCCAAAGCATGAGCCAGACACCTCTCATGATAGTGTCCATATTGAAGCTGTGCTCCTCCCAGAGCTGATATCCTACTTCCTCATATCTGGCTATAGGTCCCTGGGTAACATGTGGGAAATAAAGCACATATGACAGGTATCTGAAGAAATTCTTCTGCGCTGATATTCGTCCGTTATACAGATCCACGAGATATGAGATCATCATGAATGAGTAAAATGATATTCCCAAAGGTGCTATGAGATTCCAGTCAGGAATGCTCTGCAATCCGTCGTATGGTATGAATCTCTTTATATTGTCGAGCACAAAGCCAAATGCCTTGAACACCGCCAGAACACCGATAACTATGACAAGTGCCCACACAAGGAACTTCTTTCTCTTCGCCTTCTCAGCAGCCTTGATCTTTCGTGCGGTTCTTCTGTCCGCATCCTTTGCCAGCTCCTCCTGCTCGTCCAGACTCTTCTGCAGCCTCAGTGAGAACAGATACACGACAACAGCCGTGGCAATGACCAGAAACAAGTACTCTATCCCGGCATATCCGTAGAACACAAGACTCGCAAGGAGCAGTATCACCCACTGTATCTTCTTTGGAACTATGTAGTATAGCACTATTGTACACAATAAAAAAACTATAAATGTATAAGTTACTACTGACATGTCCTCTCCCTCTTCTACAAGTAAAAATTATTTATACACTGCTAAACGCCGGCCAGTATTTTAACAGCAGCGCACATGCTACTGACATGACCGCCAGAACCAGCAGAGTTATCTTCCAGCCCTCTTTGAACATATACTTTGGCGACAGGCCGTATCCAACCGGTATCGCCCTGATGGATGTCGGAAGCATGTATGACAGGTTGACTCCCACAGATGCCACATATATGTACGGTATCGGATTGAGTCCGCAGCCCTGTGTGATGGATATTACCAGCGGCATGGCTACCGCAGCCGTGGCTGTGTTGGATGTCACATCCGACATGAGAAGTGTAACGGCAAGTATCACGAACACTGTGATAAATCCGCCCTTCATATCAAGCTTTGATATACACTCACCAAGTGCCTCTGCAGCACCGGATTTGTTGATGAGTGTTCCGGCGGCAAGTCCACCGGCAAATATATACATAAGTCCCCAGATGATCTTACCCTGAACATTCTTCCACACCATAATACGCTCTCCGTTCTTGTTGGTGAGAAGGAATGATACTATGGCGCATATGATAAATACATACGCCGGCTTGAGTCCCGGAAGTATGCTCTGGTAGAGCTGTCTGGTAAATGCAAGCACCGTGGCAAGAACAAATAACACAAGTGCTATCTTCTCCTCGTAGCTCATAGGAGGAAGCTCCTTGTATTTTGCTACAAAGTATTCCCTTGAACCGCCAAGCATCTCTGTCTTCTTCACATCACGGATCATGAACAGGATATTTACAAGCACAAGTATGAGCATGATAGGCAGGAATCTCACGACCCACGAAGAGTACATGTACTCCTCGCCTGTTATCTGCTGTATATATTCGACCGTCACAAGATTCATCGCACCTCCGAGCGGCGATGCCAGACCACCGAGTCCGGTTGCATATGCTATCGTGAGAAGTATCTTTGATGCAGTCTTGTTTGTCTTGATGTCGTCCATTCCTATATACTTGAGCATGGCGATCGCTATAGGTGTGATCGTCGCACATACCACTGCATTTGGAAGCACCGCTGACAGAACTGCAGACAACACAAACCAGAACACAAGCTGTATCCTCAAACTGCTGCCGATAAGTCTCAGGAATGTAATGGCTATCCTCTTGTCAAGCCCGGTATTCTCCCACATCACGCTTATGATGGAAGCTCCCAGAAGAAGCAGTATCGTCTCGTCTGCGTAGTTGGAAATGACCGCCGACATGTCAGTCATCTGAAATATCGCATTTAAGGCTATCGGGAGGAATGCAGTTACCGCATAGTCCACCGGGCCTGTTACCCACCAGTACGCCATCCACATGATGGTTCCTATCGCTGCTCTTGACTCAAATGTCGTGAATACTCCGTGTGGCAAAAGTGCCGTAAACAGCCCGAATAACAATGGGCCGATCAGTAAATGTACTATTCTCTTTCGTTCTTTCATAAATATATCTCCTATTTTCAATAAAACACTGATTTTAAATTATACACATTTAAAATTAATCTTTCATTAAAAAAATTAATATATATTAAAATCCACAGACATTATTCTGCATTTACCGGGATTTTAAATGTAAACAGGCTTCCTTTTCCGGGCTCACTGTCAACATCCACGATTCCGCCGTAATATCTGGCGATCTGCATTACCTGTGACAACCCCAGGCCAAAACCCTCCGCACTTCTATCCGGCTCACCTCTGTAAAAACTCTCAAATATCTTTTCCTTTGTGCTCTTATCCATTCCCCGGCCCTCATCCCTGACCGAGATAAAATAGCTGTCATTTTTCACACCGCAGGACACATGGATATTACCTCCATCATTGCTGTACTTCACCGCATTTGACATCAGATTGTTCACGACGATAACTATATGGTTCATATTCGCTTTGACCATCGTCGGCTTCAGGTCGTAGGTAAACTTAAGATTCTTCTTACAGATGTACTCCACATCATCGCACACAGACTCCACCACATCCAGCAGATCTACATCCTCAACCGCTATGACTGCGTTTTCATTGTCCATGACCGACATCTGAAGAAGCTGTTCTATGAGCCCCTTCATACGTGAGGTCTGTCTCTCGAATACCTCTATGCTCTCAAGCATCTCCTCATCACCATTCTTCTCCGCGATCTCCCTGGAAAGCTGACACTGGGCATGCATGACTGCTACAGGTGTTCTCAGCTCATGGGATACATTTGCATTGAACTCAGCCTGTCTCTCAAGCTCCTGATGGACTTTTCTGTACAGGTTGTTATTCGCATCGGTCAGCATATCAAGCTCTTTGAACGGACCGTCATACTCCAGATTCTCTGTAAAATCAAGATTGTCCACGCTCTTATCTATCGAACGGTTCAGGCTTCCCATTGGAACTGCTACCAGTTTCCTCAAAGCAAATGCATATATCACAAATGCTATCAGCACGATTCCAATAACACAGTATGATTTATATAACAGTTCACTGTAATTGCTCTCTATATCCCTGACGGATACCATGACACAGATCTTGTATTTAGAAGTCTTCTTCAGCGGCTCTTTGTCTGTTCTTCCCTGCCTGACGACCGCAAAATACTTGACCTTCCCTGCATCTATATGCATAAGATCTCTTATGCTTATATCCGGATTATCCGCATATTCCTCAGGCACCTCGCCGTCAAGGATCTCGCCGTCATTTCCCTGAAGGAACACATATATCTGCTCATTACTGTCCGGATCGTCTTCACGGTCGTAAAATCCATCATCTATATGTGGCTTCTTCTGTGAATCATACACTATGTATCGTCTGATCTGGGCTACCTCCTGTGTCAGCTTCTTATAAGCCATCAGGTTCATATCATCCTTCATAAGATTGTTCTGGATGACCAGCAGACAAGATATACCCACCACCAGAATAAGCGCTGTAATTATAATAGTGTATGTTACAAATGATATTTTTCTCTTTAACATTCCAGTTTATAGCCGACACCTCTTATAGTATGGATCAGCTTCTCCTCATAATTATCGTCTATCTTCCTTCTCAGATAACGGATATACACATCTATCACATTTGAATTGACTTCGTCATCTATGTTCCAGATGTTCACCCGTATCTGTTCCCTAGTTACTACCACATTTCTGTTTCTGGCTAGGTACTCAAGGATAGCATACTCCCTGACCGTGAGATCAATTACCTTTCCATCCCTGATCGCCTGTCTGTTGTTCATGTCGACCACCAGTGAACCACAGGTTATCACATTCTCATTTACCGGATTCTGGGTTCTCAGCATGACCCTGAGTCTTGCCATAAGCTCCGAGAACTCAAATGGCTTTGTCATATAATCGCTGGCTCCGGCATCCAGTCCCCTGACTATATCCTGTGTCTCCGTCTTGGCCGTGAGGAAAAGCACAGGAACCTGTATCCCCGCATTTCTCATCTCGCGCAGGACTGTTATTCCGTCCTTGTTCGGGATCATTATATCCATGATCGCCCCGTCGTAATTCTCCGCTTCCATATAATCAAGTGCCGCCTGTCCGTCATAACAGGCATCCACATTATAGCCCTCTTTGACCAGCTTACTGCATATTATGCTGTTCAGATCCTTCTCATCCTCAACTACAAGTACACGCATACATCCATCCTCCCTGTCATTTTCATCTGTTGGCCACTACAGTATATCGCTGCACGATCGCTGAACAGATATATATTGCCATGCTTTTATGAAAATAACATTAAAAGCCGTCACTTACATCTGCCAAATGTAAATAACGGCTCTCAAATGCTGTTTTTATCTATTCTGTCTTACCGCTCTTCTCATCGTAGGTATCAAGAAAGCTGTGTCTCACGCCTCCCTGCTTGTACTCTATAAGGGTATCGATATTGACATTCTCCACACTCTTGAATATGTTGCCCTCCACAAACGGATTTGTCTTCTTGAGTGTCGCTATAAGCTGCTTGATCTCCTGACGCTTGGACTTCGTCTCCTCATTGTTACATGTTGTGCATGTGTCAGTGAACTTACATGCGCACTGTATGAAATGAAGCTCGTTGTAATCTCTCCACGCCTTGATGTCGTCCTCTCTCACCATATAGAGAGGTCTGATTAGTTCCATTCCCTCAAAATTGGTGCTGTGGAGCTTCGGCATCATGGTCTGCATCTGCGCTCCATAGAGCATACCCATGAGTATGGTCTCTATGACATCATCGTAGTGGTGTCCAAGAGCTATCTTGTTACAGCCAAGCTCCTTCGCATAGCTGTACAGATGGCCTCGTCTCATTCTTGCACAGAGATAACACGGCGACTTCTCTACGTTATACACTGAATCAAATATATCAGACTCAAATATCTGGATAGGGATGTTCAGCATCCTGGCATTATCCTCTATGACCTTGCGGTTTGCCGGGCTGTAACCCGGATCCATAACTATGAACTTGAGCTCAAATGGGAACTTGTTGTGCCTTTTCAGCTCCTGAAAACACTTTGCCATGAGGAAGGAATCCTTGCCGCCCGATATACATACGGCTATCCTGTCGCCCTCCTTCACCAGCTCATATCTGTTGATGGCCTTTGTGAAGTTGCACCATATCTTCTTGTGGAACTTCTTGCGGAGGCTCTTCTCAACGTCGGCACATATATCAGTCTGTTCCTGCTTGCCCATGGTGTAGAGCAGCCATGATATATATCCGCCTTTGAGGCTCACCGCATCGTATCCCAGCTCCGTAAGTCTCTCCGCCAGCGGAATGCTGTTGGTTCCGTGGGTGCAGCAGATTATGAGTTTCTTTCCCTTTGAGTTGTCCCCGGGCATATATTTCTCAACCGGGAATATCTCACTGGCTGTCTCCGCCAGATTCTCCGGCATCAGCTTGTCCGTCTGGACTGCCATCGCACCCGGGATTGCTCCGTGGGATATCTCAACTTCATCCCTGATGTCAACTATCAGATATGAATCCTTATCCAGTTCCTGTATCTCTTCTATTGTGATTTCATTTGAAGTTTCTTTTGAGTTTTCTAATGCCATATCCCTGTCACCATTTTTCTTAGTATTACAAATAAGCTATTTTTATATATGCTACTGTCTGCTGCATATGGCATCGCCGTCATCCGCAGCTTACTCCTTGCCATCCCAGCAGTATGTACAGAGCTTGCACTTCTCAACTCCGCACGCCTCAAGCATATCGTCAAGTCTGTTGAATCTGAGTGATGTGAAATGCAGCTCCTTGCAGATCTCATCAACCATCTTCTCATACTTCTCTGAATCAGGATCTGTGTACTCCTGAAGTACCTCATCTGTCACATTTCCGTTCTCAAGTCTCTCGATAACTCTTCTTGTTATAAGATCCATCTCTGATGATGATCTTGAGAAGTTAAGGTATTTACATCCGTATACAAGTGGTGGACATGCAGGTCTGATGTGCACTTCCTTGGCACCGCTGTCAAACAGATACTCGGTTGTCTCTCTGAGCTGTGTTCCACGCACGATGGAATCGTCTATGAGCAGAAGGCTCTTATCCTTTATAAGATCCTCAACTGCCAGAAGCTTCATCTTGGCTATGAGATTACGCTGGCTCTGTATGGTCGGCATAAATGAACGTGGCCATGTCGGTGTGTACTTGATAAATGGTCTTGAGAAAGGTATTCCAGACTCATTTGCATAGCCGACTGCATGCGCTGTTCCTGAATCCGGAACTCCGGCTACGATATCAGGCTTAACGTTATCTCTCTTTGCCATGCTGGCTCCGCAGTTGTATCTCATCTGCTCTACGCTCATACCCTCGTATGAACTTGCAGGGTAACCATAGTATACCCACAGGAATGTACATATCTTCATGTCCTTGCCCGGCTGCACAAGCGTCACGCAGTTGGACGGTGTGAGTACGACAACCTCACCAGGGCCGAGTTCTTTATAGTCATGATAGCCAAGGTTCTTGTAGGCAAAGTTCTCAAATGACGCACAGAATGCACCATCCTTCTTGCCTATGACCACAGGAGTTCTTCCATGCATATCCCTGGCTGCATATATTCCATTCTGGTTCATGAGCAGGAGTGACAGAGAACCGTCTATCTTCTCCAGCGCATATCTTATTCCATCTATCAGATTATCCTTCTGGTTGATGAGGGCTGCCACAAGCTCTGTGCTGTTGATATCCCCTCCGCTCATCTCAAGGAAATGTGAATGTCCCTGATCAAATATCTCCTTGGATATCTCGTCAACATTGTTGATCTTGCTGACAGTTGTCAGAGCATATGTTCCGTGATGTGAACGCACTATGAGTGGCTGTGGCTCATAATCGGATATACATCCTATTCCAAAATAGCCCTTCATGTTCTGCATATCTTTGTCGAACTTTGTTCTAAATGGAGCATTCTCGATATTGTGTATGGATCTGTCAAATCCCTTATCTCCATACACTGTCATGCCTCCGCGTCTTGTTCCAAGATGTGAATGATAGTCTATTCCAAAGAACAGATCAAACACACAGTCATCTTTTGCCGCTACTCCAAAAAATCCACCCATTGTTTTCCTCCTGAAGTGATAAAAATTTGTCATTTTCGCAAACATATCTATATTAGCATAGGACCAGCATGGTTTACAATATATTTATTAGTAATCGGCAGCCAGTCCGAAAAAGCAAACCTCCATCTCCCTGTACACCTTGTTTGACTTCTTCTCATAGGCCGTTCTCTTTTCCCTAGAGTATAAAAGTTTATACTCGCTACCGATAGGATGTTTCTTTCTGTTTATCTCCTGATTTACCATATAAGAATCCGGCTCACCGCTGTATGGATCGATGTATTCCACTGTGGGTTGTGCATATCCCGGCAATTTTGTCCTGCCGGTCAGGGTATCGTATCCTATGATCTTTCCGGTTATTTCCTACATTTAACACATTCTCACTGTATATAAACATTCTATCATTTAACCAACTACTGAAAAAGATCTGTATTCATACCAAAGACATCAATAACTTTCAAAATATCGGAAAGTTCATCCCTAAATTTCTGACGATACTCCTCCATGTCACCATTATCCCTGCCATTGTTACTAAGTTCAAATAAATCTCTGTCATTCTTTATCGCTACTGCCACCATATTGCCAGCGATCTGTATCTCCATAAATCCTTCAAGTCCCATAAGTCCCTGCATAAGCTGTGGCGTCAATACCCTCAAAGCAAGCTGGCTGTCAGAGGCATATATATCGAACCTGTTATCAAATGACGCGTTGCCCGTCATAAAACTGTTACATGAATCCCCAGAACTCAATACACTTGATAATATGCCACTTTTCTTTTCATTTTTCATTCTTCGACTAATTCTCTCCTGGATATGTACAAAACCATTAACATTCTTATGGGAAGTAGCCGTTATGAGCTGACCTTTAAAATTGACAACATTATCGCCAGGAAACTCGCCGTCCGGTGAACCCTTTGTTTCCGTTCTGAGTGTGAGATCACTGAATGTAAATTCTACTCCCCTGTATATTCCATGTATAAAGTCAGAACCATCCATATTATTAAATGAAGGAAGAATCGGACAATTATGTAAAAATGCCTCATTTGTATATCCATTTGGCATGTATTCAATCACATGAAAGCGCTCTCCAAGGACACTCCGTACAACATACTGTCCCATGAGTTCCTTGAGGTCTTTAAGTTTATTTGTCTCCATATATGAGAACAGGAAAAATCCGCCTACAAACAAAGCCGGAATCAGCAGCCAAGCAGAGTCTAATTCATAGCCATTTCTAGATACCACCATAAACGCAACAAATGGCGCAAATATTCCTATAAAAGAAACAATCTTAAACACCTTAAGCACTTTACATAGTTTGTGTTTTTCTAATATTTCCGATTCTATATTCTGATCCATCTTCTCATCTCCAAACTGTGATAAATACGCTATACGAATCTCAGAGCCTTACCGAACTTTTATCTCATAAAAAAATCGCCCTATACTGATATATAATATACCAGTATAAGACGAATTCAAACTTAATTAAAAAGATTTTCCCTGAATCCTAGCCGATGCTCTTAACGCTTTCTCCCTCTATCAGGGAATATGGCACTATCTCATGTTCACCAGCTGCTGCATAATTTATATGCTTGAGCATGATGTCAACACTTCTCGATGCCATGATCTCTTTATTCTGTTTTATTGTTGTAAGTCTTGGTACACAGTATCCTGCCAGCTCTATTCCATCAAATCCAGTAACTGACAGCTCCTCCGGAATATGTTTGCCCAGATCAGCAGCCGCTCTCATGACGCCGATCGCTATCGTATCACTGAGAGCCATGATTGCTGTAACCTCCGGCTGTTCCTCCAAGAGACGCTTCGTGGCCTCATAACCTGCCTTCATAGAATACCTGCACGGAATATATGTAAACTCCGCCCGGTCATCATGCTGCCACTCATCTATAGCCCTCTTGCAGCCTTCATATCTATTGAAACTTATCTGTTTCTCGGACACCTGCCCTCCTATGACTCCGATGCGCCTGTGGCCTTTTTCAAGAAGATACCTTGTCATATCGTATGTCGCTGCCGTGTCATCTATCGTTATGGAGGATATGTTGTCATTTGCAAGAATCTCTCCGCCGGTCGTGATTATGACTCCCGGAATCTCAAACTCTTTCACACGCTCATCAAAAAGTGCAAGATTGGCACCCAAAAACATGATTCCCTTCGGATTCACGCTATGAGTGAGTTTGATGGCATACTCGATCTCGTCACCATCCTCGTCTATGTACTCCACTATGACATCCTCATCATATCCAGCAAGCAGGTTCTGTATCCGCTCTACTATATCCGCAAACAACATATTCTGGTTTCCTTTTATGATGACAACCACCGCCGATTTCGCTGACATTTTGAGGAGCTTTGCGTTGACGTTCGGCTCAAAGCCGTTTTCCTCTATAACCCTGAGTATCTTCTCTCTGGCTGCATCGCTGACTCCGGTCTGATTGTTGATCACCCTGGACACGGTTCCGATACCATAACCTGATATACGTGCAATATCCTTTATTGTCATAAGCTGTATCCCACTTTTCTCTTTTATTCCCAATAATTATATTATCCCAATATGTGGAGGTCAAGAAAATACTCTACTTATCATTTCCCGGTAAATATTTTTAGAGAGTACTTTTTCACATCTTGCTTCTCCCGGTCATCAGTGTAAGTCTGCCTATTTCCTCTGCAAGATCATCATCCGTATCGTCGGATATCATGCGCCACCTCCAGTTATCGCCAACTGTGGATGGCTTATTCATCCTCGATTTATTGTCTAGCCCCAAATAATCCTGCATCGGTATAATACAAAGATCTGCAATACTTCTCATAGCAAGCGTGATAAATGGGACATTGATCAGACGGTCCGGTGTATAATGAGCTGCCATATAATCCCTTGCCATGTCTCTGGATCTCTGATCTATACTGCTCCACCAGCCAATAAGTGTCTCATTGTCATGGGTTCCCGTATATACAACACAATTTCGTATGTAATTATGTGGAAGATAATCAGATGCCGCCCCGGTGTCTCTCACATCAAAGGCAAACTCCACAACCTTCATTCCCGGAAATCCGGAATCATGCACAAGCTTTCTGACCGAATCAGTCACAAAACCAAGATCCTCGGCAATGACATCTCTCTTACCCAGAGCTTTTTCTATATTCCTAAACAGATCCATCCCTGGGCCCTTTTTCCACTTGCCATTCACAGCTGTTTCCTCACCATATGGAATGGCATAATATTCATCAAAGCCTCTGAAATGATCAATCCGGACTACATCATAAAGCTTATAGCTATGTCTCATTCTGGCTATCCACCAGCTGTAACCGGTCTGCCTGTTCAGCTCCCAGTCATATATTGGGTTTCCCCACAGCTGTCCGGTCTCCGAAAACCCATCAGGCGGACATCCGGCAACCTCGTATGGTCGCCTGTCCTCATCAAGCCTGAAAAGCTCCGGGTGTGCCCATACATCTGCGCTGTCCATAGCTACATAGATTGGGATATCTCCTATGATCCTTATATGGTTCTTGTTGGCATAGCTCTTCAGCGCATTCCACTGAGTATAAAACAAATACTGCATGTACTGCTGAAAATGTATCTCATCCGCAAGCTCAATCTGCATCTGCTGCACCGCATCAGGCTGCCTGTTTCTTATATCCTGCGGCCACTCTGTCCACGGAATTCCACCAAGCGAATCCTTTACAGCCATAAATAGTGAATAATCATATATCCACTCTTTGTTCTCATCCATGAACATGGAAAACTCCATGCTGTCAGTCATTTTCCATCTCTCATATGCTTTCCTGAGGAGACTGTATCTTCCATTATAAATTTTGCTATAATCAACGTATCTGTCATCATCTCCCCAGTCTATCTCTCTGCACTCGCGGTCTGTGAGCAGTCCCTGATCCACAAGTGTATCAAGATCTATAAAATATGGATTTCCAGCAAATGTCGAAAATAACTGATACGGCGAATCCCCATACCCGGTGGGACCCATGGGAAGTATCTGCCAGTAACTCTGGTGTGCAGACCTAAGCCAGTCAACGAAACGATATGCCTCTTTTGAGAAGCTGCCAATTCCATACTTTGACGGGAGGCTTGATATAGCAAGCAGTATTCCTGCTGATCTTTCCATCTGAAATCTCTCCTTTTAACCAATTTCAGGCGGCTGCGAATCTCACAACCGCCTGTTATTTTTACATTTAATGATATTATATTACTATCCCTTTACGGCACCAGCTGCAACACCCTTGATGATGTACTTCTGTGCACAGAGGTAGAATACAACAACCGGAATGATAGCCATAACAAGGCACGCCATGATCGCTCCCATATCTACTCTTCCGTAGCTGCCCTTCATATACTGGACAACTATAGATATCGTCTTGTATTTCTTGATGTCGAGTACCAGATATGGCAGAAGGAAATCATTCCATATCCACATAGCCTCAAGTATTCCTACAGATATGTAAGTAGGTTTCATGATAGGGATAACAACCCTGAAAAATGTCTTGAGTGGCGTACATCCATCTATCATCGCAGCCTCCTCGACCTCCAAAGGAATGGACTTGATAAATCCGCAGAACATGAATACTGCAAGACCTGTTCCAAATCCAAGATACACGATCACGATTCCCCATGGAGTAGTAAGGTGAAGTGCATCCGCAGTTCCAGCCAAAGTAAACATAACCATCTGGAAAGGTATTACCATAGAGAACACGCAGAGCAGATATATGATCTTTGTCGCTATATTCTTGACTCTGGTTATATACCAGGCTGTCATAGAGCAGAACAGCAGAATTGCTGCTACTGAGAGAACCGTTATCACAACTGTCCAGCCCACTGCCTTAATGAAATCATACTGTGTTATAGCCGTTTTATAATTGTCCAGGCCTATGTAGCTGTGCTCATTTGGCAGTTCAAATGTCTCCAGACTGATAAACGTCTTGGCTTTCAGAGAGTTTATAATTACGATTATTATCGGTGAAACAAATATTATGGAAATAATGGTAAAGAATAAAGTAGCCAGAATTCCCATAGCCGTCGGTTTTTCTTTCACTCTGTATACAGGCTTTTTATCCGCTGTATTTGCTGTTTTCTGTATCTTCGCCATTACTGCTGCACCTCCTTTGATCTTGTAAGCTTAAGCTGTATGAGTCCTATCACTACTACCAGTATAAAGAATATGACTGCCTTGGCCTGACCTACTCCCTCATATCCTACTCTTCCATAAAACGTCTCATATATATTGAGCGCAAGCATCTCTGTCTTATGAAGAGGCTCGCCTCCTGTGAGTGCCAGGTTCTGGTCAAACAGTTTGAACGAGTTGGTTATTGTGAGAAATGTACATATAGTTATGGATGGCATCATGTTCGGGATCGTAACTCTGAAAAGTCTCTGTGTTCTATTTGCGCCATCAATCATGGCCGCTTCCTGAATGTCTTCAGGTATTGCCTGAAGTCCTGCAATATAAACGATCATCATATATCCTATCTGCTGCCAGCACACAAGTATAACCAGTCCCCAGAAACCGAGGACTTCATTGAGTTTCAGGGCTGTGTCAAACTTTGAGAATATGGCATCAAATATAAGCTGCCATACATATCCAAGTACGATACCACCTATAAGATTCGGCATAAAGAATATCGTTCTGAATATATTAGTTCCTTTGATTTTCTGTGTAAGTGCCAGTGCCACAAGAAATGCAAGAACATTTATAAGCACAAGTGTGACAATCGCAAATAATGTTGTAAACTTAAATGCATCCGGGAATGTTGCGTCCTTGAATGCGTCTATATAATTCTGTAATCCTACAAATTCAGCGTCCCTTATGGTCGTGAACTTACAGAAGGACAGATATATTCCCTCGGCAAATGGCACGATAAATCCTATAACAAACGCAGCCATTGTCGGTATCAGAAACACCGGCCAATATCTTTTTATCGTTTTCTCCATAATTTTTTTGATAACCTCCACTCTGTTGCATATCAATTTTCTTTCCAATATCTTTTGAGTCTAAAAATGGATATGTAGACATATTTGCATATGAATACATATCCATCTCTAGTCTGGCACCTCCGGGTATGAGCTGCCTTTGCAAAGCTGTTAGCCTTCCTGGTGTCCTGCAGCTTGCAGGACTTTATTCATATTTTAAGTTGGGTTTATTTTGTGATGTTTTTTTATTTTGGGGTTGTGTACTATTGTTTATTTGTTAATATGTTTTATTTTGACTTTGCTGCAGCAGCCTCTTTAGCCCATCCGTCTACAAATGCGCTCTTTACAAGATCCCAGTTGGCATCTGTCTGATCTGCCGCATATGTTGTAAGTGCTGATCCGAGGTCGTTCTTCCACTGCTCTGATGGCATTGTTGTGAAGTTCCAGCTTACAGGTGTCTTGCCCTCTGCTACATACTCATTTGCAATGTTTACAAGAAGGTTTGTTGACTCAATGTTCTTCTTGAATGGTGTTACAAATCCCATTCCATCAGCTCCTGATGGCATAGCACCCTCTGAACCACAGATTGCCTTAAGTGCGACATCATCTGTAGCACACCACTCCATGAAGTCAAGAGTTGCCTGGATATCTTCCTCTGAAGCCTTAGCATTTACACACCAGTAATTCTCACTTCCTGTACAGAGTCCCTGATTCTCCTCACCATCTACTCCGATATAGATAGGGAGCATTCCGAGGTTGTCATCGCCAAGTGATGATACATCTGAGTATGCCCATGTACCATTCTGATAAAATACTGCCTGTCCTGAAACAAACTCTGCAACCGCATCATCACCAGTCTTTGTGCTGAGCTGCTTTGGATCGGTTGTTGAGTTGTTGATGTACAGATCCCATACATTTCTGTAATTATCAAGATATGTACCCTTGATCGCATCTGTAGTATCGATTCCATCAGCCTTGTATTCATAGTAGATTGGAAGATTTGCAAGATGTGTCTTGAATCTCCAATCTGATGATCCGTCCATTCCAGCTGATGTAAATGCTGAGAATCCTAATTTGTCTGAGTTAGCTGTTATATCCTCTGCCACCTTCTTGAGGTCTGCAAATGATTTGATATCATCCTCTGTGTATCCAGCTTTGCTTAAAAGCTCTTTGTTGTAAATGATTCCGTATGACTCTATAACATATCCGATTCCTGCGACCTTATCGCCATCCTTAAGTGCAAAGTCCTCAGATGTGAGTTCTTTATACACCTGTGATGATCCAAGATCATAACAATAGTCCTTCCAGGAAGCAAGACCAACCGGTCCATTTACCTGGAACAGGGTAGGTGATTCTGACTTACCCATCTCACTCTTAAGAGTAGTCTCATACTGACCAGAAGCTGCTGTAACTACCGTAACATCAACGCCTGTCTCTTCTGTGTACACCTTAGCAAGCTCCTGCCACTGTGCATCCTGCTCCGGCTTGAAGTTCAGATAATATACAGAGCCCTTTGCATCTGCCTTCTTTCCTGCTCCATCTGAATCTCCTGAGCCACATCCTGTCAACATGGTACCTGCCATCATAAGTGACAGTCCAAGTGCTGCAATACCTTTCTTGTTCATATTGGTTCCTCCCATAAAATAATAAAAATTTTTCCTTCAGTCATCTCTTATACGAGCTGCTTAATGGTTACTTTGTTTTTTCGGAAACGTTTTTGGAACCGTTTCCATTTGATATATCTTATATTAGTTGTTTATGTACAAAATGTCAATACTATTTTCAATTTTTTTATCACTTTTTGCATTTTTTCACATAGCTCACAATCCAGGTTACATAAAAATGTATAATTTTTGTCATATTCTATCCTTTCTGAATACTATAAATAGAACTATTAAATCTAAAAGGACTATCCTATGAAATGCAACAACCATTGTTCTCCGAACAGACCTGACTGTCGTGACAACATCTGCACTATAGACCTCCGGGATAAAGCGTTACAGAACCACAATTACCGCGAAACCGTGTGGACCGGCTGTTTCATGCAGATGACAGTCATGTGTATACCTGCCTGCTCAGATGTAGGTTTGGAAATCCATGATAATACCGATCAGATCATCCGGATCGAACAGGGACAGTGTTCAGTCAGAATGGGCTGCTGCCCAAACGAACTGTGCTTCCGTCAGAATCTTTGTGCAGGAGAATGCGTCTGTATACCAGCCGGCACATGGCACAACATCATCAACATCGGCAATAATCCACTGAAACTCTCATCCATATACGCCCCACCACATCATCCCAGGGGAGAGACACAGACCACCAAAGCCATGGCTATGGGAATGGATTGCTGATATGTTTTCATGTGACATGAGGTAGAACGCATTGCCGAATTTATTGTTCCATTGTTTTAAGCATGCTTCTGTCCTCCATCAAAAAAGACACCAAATTCTGCCTGCCCGTCTGATATTGGGCAAGCGGCATTTAGTGTCTTTGCTGCTTCTACTATACTTTATTGTTTTCTCTGTGTCATCACTGCATTGGAAAAACTGTATCACATTTCAATCATGAGATCACATTTCTCCTACTCATTCTCATCCCCTTCCTCTTCATACCAATCGTCCTCATATCCATCTTCCACATAGTCTATGTCATATTCATCGGCTTTGTCTGCTTCTTCATCGCTCAGTTTAGCATATATTCTTCCATCGTCCCAATCATCTGGCATATAGAGATGCGGCTCATTGTCCCCCCACTTATATGAATGCATCACCTTAACGTCAGACAGATCCAGGACGGACTCCATCAATATTGACTTCATATAGTTCTTCACTGTTTCCGGCGCAAGATTGACAAATTCCACTATCGGGTATCTCTGAAAACGGATAGCATTGGTCGATGTCCCATACCCTGAATTCTCAAAGCTGGCATTTACCGGTCTTTCAATTACACTGAGTGATATATTTGTAACAGTGCATACCTCTCGTTTATCAAAAACATATATTTTACCCTCGCTGGTCAGTACCTGTACACGACCATCATTTATTCTGACCTTATCAATACTTCCTGTTTCTCTTTTTGTTTTTTCTACACCTGTTGTTTTTCTTGTTAATGGCATAATGTTCTCCTCCTGTAAAACAAATTTTTAATGTCATGCTTTGTATTCCGTACGGTATATCCAATAGTACACACTGACCTTTTTTTACTCAACGTCTGGGTAGATTTTTTTATCCCTCTGGGTAGACCTCCGATATGTCATTTTCTTGTTTTTTTGTGCATGGGGTAGATGGCATCCCTATCTGCCATGCCTATGTTTCTTATTTCATTTATATATGGGGGAGAATTGCTGCCTTGTTTCTTATTATTGTTTTGTAAATTTTGTATAGTATAGTTTCAGACGGTTTTTCAGATTTTTAGTGATTATTTTTTATATAAACAGAAAATCCCGGTGCATCATTTTTTCGATACACCGGGATCTTATACATCTTTTATGAATATGATGAAAGAAATTGCTTTGTCCTCTCCATCTTCGGATTGTCAAATACCTGGTCAGGTCTTCCCTGCTCAAGTATGTATCCATCATCCATGAATATGACCTGACTTGCAACATCCTTTGCAAATGCCATCTCATGGGTAACAATTATCATGGTTGTCTTTTTGTCTGCAAGGTTTCTGAGAACCTTAAGTACCTCTCCTGTGAGCTCCGGATCAAGAGCCGATGTAGGTTCATCGAAACACAGGATGTCCGGCTGCAACGCAAGCGCCCTTGCTATAGCAACTCGCTGGCACTGTCCGCCTGAAAGCTGGTGAGGATAGTTGTTCATTCTGTCCTCAAGTCCCATCTGGCGTAGAAGTTCCTCTGCCTGAACTCTTATCTCATCGAGTATATTCTTCTTATTTACTTTGAAATCCGGTCTCTCCTTTGCAAGAAGCTCTCTTGCAAGCATTACGTTCTGAAGCGCAGTGTACTGTGGAAAGAGATTAAATGACTGGAACACAAGTCCAAAATGCAGTCTCTTCTTGCGCACCTCCGACTCCTTGAGTGTCTCCGGCTTGTCAGTGTCAAGCAGGATCTCATCATTTACACGGATAACTCCATTGTCCGGCATCTCCAGAAAGTTCAGACAGCGAAGAAGTGTTGTCTTTCCACTTCCTGATGATCCTATGATAGAAAGGACCTCGCCCTGCTCCAGAGAAAAGCTTATATCCTTGAGCACATCTGTCTTGCCAAACTTCTTTTTTATATGTTCAACCTCTAATATAGCCATAGCTGCTCCTCCTATTAATCTGTATCGCCCCTCTGCTCCGCAGCGGGGCAGGTCGTCGGAGCCGATTCCGAGTATGAACTGCGTTCATTGCGGCTCCTCCTATCTAATATGTACCGCCCCTCTGCTCCGCAGCGGGGCAGGTCGTCGGAGCCGATTCCGAGTATGAACTGCGTTCATTGCGGCTCCTCCTATCTAAAAAAATCAAGTTTCTTCTCTAATTTGCCAAGTAAAACTGTGAGTACGCCATTCCATATCAGATAGTAGAATGCGCAGAAGAAGAGTGGCCATATCGCACCAGAGATTCCCTGTGAACCCTTCATGAATGCCTGTCCTGCCCAGATTATCTCCTGAAGTGCGATGATACGGGCAAGGGACGTATCCTTGACCAGAGTTATGATCTCGTTGGACATCGCCGGAACTATCTTCTTTATCATCTGCAAAAGCTTGACCTTGAAGAATATCTGCTTTGGAGTCATGCCAAGCACAAGTCCGGCCTCCTCCTGTCCTACAGGAATACCCTGAATACCTCCACGGTAAATCTCTGAGAAATAGCAGGCATAGTTCACTATGAATGACACCGATGCCGCTACAAATCTTCCGCCTTCGCCGCCGCCCCATACCGGGTTGTGGAATACAAGTCCCGGGAAATAATATATGATGAGCAGCTGTATCATAAGTGGTGTACCTCTCACTATCCATACAATGAACTTCATAAGATAGCTGAGCGGTTTAAACTTTGACATGGAACCGAGTGCTATGAGAAGTCCAAGTGGAAATGCACCGAGCAATGTCACGAAGAACAATTTTAATGTCTGTATAAATCCTGTATTAAGAGCTCCAAGTACGACCGGGAGCTGTTCAAAAAACAAATCCATAATAATTTTTCTCTCTAAGTGATGGTAAAAATACTAATTATATCTTATCTATTACTTTGCAAGTGCAGCCTGTACCTTATATGTCTCAGCACACTTCTCCATTGAACCGTCAGCCTTACTGTCTGCAAAGAACTTGTTGAGCTCAGCTACAAGATCTGAGTCCTTTCTGAAGCCAACGCCATACTCCTCGCTGTTGAGACCTACGGTATATGTGAGCTTGTCATAACCTGTTCCCTCACCAACCATAGCTGCTGCCATAAGCGAATCAATGATTGCTGCATCTGATGTTCCAGCTGCAACTTCCATGAGTGCATCTGCCTGTGCCTTTACCGCTGTATAGTTGAGACCAAGCGCCTTGGCCTGATCCTCGCCTGCGCTTCCTGCCTCTACAGCAAATGTAAGCTCCTTGATGCTGTCTACTGTCTGATACTTGTCTGCCTTATCATTTGGCACGATAACTACCTGAGCATTGTTGCAGTATGCATCTGAACATGCCATTGAGCTTGTAACCTCATCTGTAAGTGTCATACCATTCCATACACAGTCGATGGTCTTGCCGTCAAGCTCCATGATCTTGTTGTCCCAATCTATCTCTACGAACTCTGCCTTTACCCCAAGGCTCTCTGCAAATGCTGATGCCATATCCGCGTCAAATCCGATCCAGTTGCCTGACTCATCCTTGTAATCCATCGGTGCGAAGTCTGTAACGCCGACAACGAGAGTTCCCTTATTCTTTACATACTCCAGATCACTCTTTGACTCACTCTTAGATCCGTTATCAGATCCGCCACATCCAACCAGTGAAAGTCCCATTGCTGCCACTAAGAGCAGTGATAATAACTTTTTCATACTTTTTTCCTCCTGAAATATACTTAAATATACTTGGCAGATGCATGAAACACACTACACTGGGCATCTGCATGATATACAGCCCTATTAGGGCACAACACGGTAACATAGTAACAGTTTATCATGGTAAAGTCAAATCTAAGATTATGAAAAAACATGTAAATATATTATGTAATAATAATAACCACAGAAGGTCTTACTCTTCTGTGATCAGGATGCTCACCATCTGGAATTATTTTACATACGCTCTGTCAATATGTATCACACAATAGTAATTTTTATTGTACTCACTAACTTTTTCCTTGATATAGGATATTATCTGTTCTTCTGACATTTGATATCCATGTGGCAAAACCACATCAAAAATCAGATTGGAATGTGTTGAACCCTTTACCATTCTAAAGTCGTGAAACTGAACATTTTCATTTTTTCTGCTATCCTTATTAAGTGATTCTATAATTTCAGTGATCCGCGCTTTCGCAGCATTTGTCTCCTCATCGTCATCTACTATCGGGTCCATGTGAATGACAGGCTCACAATTTAGTTCTTTTCTGAGAGAGAATTCTATCTGATCGATCAGATCATGCAGTTCAAGAATATCTTCCTTATAAGGAACTTCTGCGTGCAAGCTGACCATAAGTCTGCCAGGTCCATAATCATGGACCACAAGATCATGAATACCAAGGATCCTTTTATCACACCTCACGATCTTCTCGATCTCGTCCACAAGCTCTGGTTCCGGTGCCTGACCAAGCAAGGGGCTGACCGTATCCTTCATTGCAGTGATGCCAGCTATGAGTATCATTACGCCCACCAATAACCCGCAATATCCATCTATAGGTATTTTCCAGAAATGAGCAGCAAGTGCAGATGCAAGAACAACCATTGTGGAAAATGTATCAGATAAACTGTCTTTTGCCGTCGCTATCATGGTCGCACTCTCTATCTTTCTGCCTATACTCCTGTTGTAGAAATACATATATATCTTTACTCCAATTGAAACAACGAGTATAACGGCAACTAGACTGCTGAATTTGGGAAGTTCCGGATGTAGGATCTTTCCGATTGAATCTTTAATAAGCTCGTAGGCCATCAATATGATCATGACTGCTACAAATAAGCCTGATATATACTCTATTCTTCCATGTCCAAACGGATGATCCGGGTCCGGTTTTCTGCCAGATAACTTAAAGCCTATCATAGATATCAACGAGCTTCCTGCATCTGATAAATTGTTGAACGCATCCGCCGTGATCGAGATAGCCCCCGAAAGTAATCCAGCGAAGAATTTTCCCAGGAACAATAATACATTCAAAAATATACCAACAGCTCCGCAAAGAACACCATATTTCTCCCTCACCTTGCTATCCTTATAATTATCTGATTTGATCCACAACTTCGACAATAATGTCACCATATCTTTTGTTCCTCCTAATCTGAATCTCAAAAGTTCTGAAAAAAAGAACCCACAAAAGCGTTGGACTTCTGCGGGTTCTTGATATATCTGAAATGATATATAATTATCTCTTTGATAATTTTCGACCACGGTTTTAAGCCATTTTTACAGCTTTTGTTTCTAGTAGATTACTACCAATTTTTATTTTGTGTGTTCTTGGACGACTTCTTCAATAAGAATCGCTTCCTTATTATAATAGTTCATTCACACGTTTCTGAACCCTGCCTGAATCATACCCTGCTGCCTTAAGCCTGTCAATACGTTCCTGTCCATTACCCCACTTGCCTATGATGACTTCATGCGCAACTGCATTGATGATCTTATCCTGTGTCATCTGTGATGCCTTGACAAGTTTGTTGACTGCTGCCTGAACCTTGCTATAGTCATAACCAGCCTTGGTCAGTCTGCTCTTGCGATCAACACCGTTGCCCCACTTGCCCGCCAACACCTCTTTAGCCAATGTATTGACACTCTTCTTTACTGTTGTGGATGCTGATGTCTTCTTAGCCTTGCCTGCCAGCTTATTCCAGCTCGCCGCACTGATATAAGCCTTATTGAGATCAAGGCTGCCGCTGTAACCTGAGAGCTTACCGGCAGATGTGTACTGACGGATAAGGCAGTTATAATCTCCCTCATTCCATGGATGTTCCTGATATCCTGTCCGCTCATAATCCGGATACTGAGCGACCCACAGACCATATCCAGCCTTTTTTACGGCGTTCATAGCACTCTTCTGGATGTAGATAAGCGGTTTGATGCCTGTCTTCCGATATACATAGTTACACCATTTCAGACACCACTCAAGATCATTCTTGCCAAACTGATGGTTGTTTTTTGCCTCCCAGTCAAGCACAAGGATTGCTTTGCCGATATACTTCTTTACATACGCAAGGAAGTGGTCAGCTTCTTTCTGTGGATCACTGCCGGTGGCATAGTGGTATGCACCTAAGAGCTTCTTCCTGTTCAGAATCTTGTCACAATGCGCTGCAAAATATCTGTTCTTGTAGTCTGTTCCCTCTGTCGCTTTCACAATACAGAAGTCATACGCTATTTTACTGAGGTCGATGCCATTATCTCCCTGCCATGCACTTATATCTATTCCATTCATTTCCCATCACGCTCCTTTCTCTCCATATCTCCGCCTCTGTAAAATCGCTTAAATATTTCGATCAGATAGTCCCATCCTCTGGTACAGATGAATGCAATAATAAAAGCACCAAAGAATACAGCTACAGGGTAATACCATAGCAGCCGAATATCGAAATATGATAATGCTACAAACAAGCATATCTCACATATGATGAGACTTGTTATAAGCACCTGAAAAGAGGTTGGAATCTTCTTCAGTATTCCAACCTCTTTTGTAAATTCCGTTATTACCGATATCAAAGTGCAAAGAACTGCAACAACTAATAATAATATTGCTAACTTATCCATGATTATATCTCCTTCCTATTCCTGATCATGTGCCGCTTTATTCAAATGCTTTTCCATTTTGTCGATTGCTTCTGTGACTGCCCCATTACATCCAAGTTCCTTGAGGCCTTTCAGGCATGCAAGTGTACCATATGTAAGCAGACACTGCTCTTCCTTCATCTTCTTAATCTCCACATCCTGTTCATTCTGCCTGGAATACCATTTATATATTGATATTGGAAGGCCACAAATGACCATTATAGCACCAATCACTTTCCCGATTTCAATAATCGCACTCGCGTCTATATACATATTCCTGGCTCCTTATCATATATCAGTTGATAGTTCCACGGCGAATCTCGACTCATTATACTGCGTATTCACTGTTAAATATCGCTTGGTATCTATATCGAAGTCATAGTAAGTATAGTCATTACACTGTGGACCATACTTTATCCCATACAACGATTTAGATATTATATAGTCTAATACTACCGGGACGAGTAGCACTATATCTTTGGGTCCATAAGTGGCGTTGCCCAAACGTCCACTGTATGGACTTGTGATCGCCTCCATTCTGTCAGTATATGCAGCATTGCCGTCGGCATGGACATAGATAGTATGTTCCTCACCAGTTTTAATGTCGGTGCCTGCGTCGACTATGAACTGCATCTTTTCAGGGCTTGGACCCAATACTACACCTTTGGCAGTTATGACGTAGTATAGCTTCGCACTCATTGCGCCGACGCCATTTTTAGAACGTGACACAGAAATACTCTCTTTAAAATAGAAGTTGACCTGGCTTGACGTCACACCTTTAACTATGCTCGACATCTCTAAGGTCGAGCTATCAGCATTATATTTGAACCGGAATCCCGTTGTATTGTATGCGTCATCGCCTTTGTACAAGACCCAGTCGCTTCCAGATGTTATTGTGTAATATTTTAAGCCAAGAGCAGCAGCTATCTCCTGAATCTTCTTGTCCGTGACGTCCGATACCCAGTATTCGCTGTCAACCTCTTGTTTCCCTAACGCTATTGTTTCAATCCTTAAGCTCATCTATTCCTCCTGTTCTGGTAGTATCGTGTACAAATCGCTTATCAATCCATATGTGTAAGGAACTGTACGCGTAACTATCCCGTATGTGACTCCGCTCGGTATCTTTCTGACGTTGTCCGCCATTTTGTGCATATTATCTTCGACCGCCGTCTCAACACCCTTCTCCGTGATGGCAGCGGCAAGGTCTTCTCGTCCATCACGGCCAGATTTTTTTAGTTCCATCACCTTGTTCCGCAAGGACTCTATAGCTTCTTTATTGGAACTTACCTGTTTGACCGATGCCTGTACATCTTTCCTGGCACGCTCGATATCATCTAACATAGTCTCGCATTTCTGCTGAATCTCAATATACCATGCCTGCTCCACAGGCTCTGGCGCTATATCTGTGCCGGACAATCCATCGACTATCTCCTGTTCTATTGATCTGACCTTCATAAGATAATTGCTCGATGCGAATTCGATCGAAAATGTCAATACTCCCATCGACGGGAGCGCTTCACCTGGAACTACCCAACCAAACAGCAGGTCTTCGTCACTGCGTTGCACGTTGATTACCTTATTGATGTCAGAATGCCCACCTGGTGCTATGTATAACACCTGTATGTTCTTAGTTGACAAATCTATGCCGTCCACATATCGTGGTATTTTAAATGCAATGTACTGCGAGTTGTTTTCTCCTGCTATCAGCGTTTGCTGCTTAAGCACCGAGATTCTCTTCTCTAAGGGATCTATGTCAAATATCATTGTGTCGGAATATGCATTCTCATGATTATATCCTTCTACATATTCATATTCCATGCGCTATCTCCTTTCTAACTCACTCTCTGCCAGGCATTGACTGTTATGTATGGTGGCATGATTTCTATTTCCTCGCCAGCGCCTACGCTGCCAGTGTTGCCATATCCCGACTCATCTGTCTTGAGTGCCTTTGGGCCAATGGTAATACTGTGTGTATGTGCTCCATCTGTCGATGTCCTAGATGTTCGAGCCCCTATGAGTCCCGATGATGTTGCCCTATAGCTCGCAGTTCCAGCGGCTACCTCCTTCACCTGCGAGAATGAATGACTATGATTGCCCGCCGTTCCGATAGTGGCGGTGTGTGTATGACTTGGGATGTTGTGCTGGTGGTTAGGTATTGAATGTGTATGTGGCGGCAGGTTGTCTTTGCCTATTTGTATGTACCTGTTTCCGCTTGTAAGCCCCGTCTTTTCTTTGTCGGCTGCATACAGGAATTCGCCTTTTATTCGGTTCCACTCGCCGCCAAACAGCTCCGCTGGATCGGTCGCTGCCATGCTCATATATATGCTGCCTACCGGATATATCGCATCTATGATTGACGCTGCAATACCTGCCAGCGGCTGCAAAACCGGAACAACTGACTCAACGCTTACTATGCTAAGCTCCTGTATTTTGATGTTGTACAGGACTACATCATCTGTTATCTCGCCGTTAAAGATATTGCCGCGTGTCACTGACGGCTTAGGTGGAGTTGCTGTGCTTGCCACTTCTATCCCTCTCGCTATGTACATTGATGCGCTCTCAACTCCGGTGCCTGTGTCCTTGGAATATCTAACAACAACTGCATCATATCTTGCCTTACCCTGTGATCCGTTTTCTATCGCTAAGGTCTCGCTTGAATTCTGCGGTATTGAAAAGTGCCGTCCCTGGTTAATCAGGTCGCCGCTGCCGATTGTTATCTCGTTGTTTGAGTTTAGGGTATAAGCCATCTGCTCACCGGTTTGCATAATGTATGCATCGTTGCCGCAGATGCCGGCGTTGAACCGTCCAGCATCTGCTGAGGTTACATGTCCCACCCCTGCATATCCTGTTATAAGTCTTATCATATTTAACTCACCTCATATGTTATAGTTACATCGTCATTGTTAATTTTAACTATCTTCTGTGTTACTTCCTGTATGGTTGATATGCCTGTTACGCTTTCAACCGCGCCGACTATATCGCCTATGTCGTAAGACTGCTCTGTCTCTTCCAAGTCAATCTTTAAGGTGTCTCTTGTGGTCTCCTGGAGCCTTTTGACAGCCTCAGCTACCATAGTGGCGTACTGGTCTGTGACCTTAGTGTAATATGTTCCAGTCGTCCACTTCGGGGCGACCTTATCCGAAGACTTCTTGTAATACGTCCCAGCTTTCCATGTTGGCGCCTGACCATCCTGTTTGGTATAGTATGTCCCGCTCTTCCATGTTGGCGTCTGCTCTGTCTTCTTATATGTGTACCTTGTTTCTTTCTTCCAAACAGGTGCAACCTGGTAGCTTTCCTGCACGAAATACGTCTTGGCTTTCCATGTTGGAATCTTCTTATCTTCCCTTTCGGCAACCTTCTCGTATCCTCCAACCTTTTTACGCTTGTAATAGCTGGTATAGTTAGTGTCCCAGTCCGTCGGTTTTCTGGTCTGCAGATTGTATTTGTTCCTTGACACGCCGTCAACCTTCTTGTATTCGGTTGTTACTCCGTCAGAGTACAGGACGTAATAATTCCCGTAGTTCTTTCTCCAATCAGATGGCTGTCTTGTCTGTTTTGTATAAGTTTCTTTCTCTACACCCTTGACAGATTCGTAATCGCTTCCCTTGGTGTAGTATTCCTCATACTTCGCCGCCCAATCTGATGGCTTGCTTGTCTGGGCTGTGTATGCAGTTGTTCCGGATACTTTGTTGTATGAGTCGCCATTTCTTGTTGAATAATCGCCGAAGTTCGCCGACCAATCCGGTGGCTGATAACGTGTCAGCGTGTATCCTACTTCAACGCCTGCCACTGCCTTGTAGCTGTCGCCATCCTGAATGTAATAGGCGTCATATTTCGTCGCCCAATCTGATGGCTTGCTTGTCTGGAGAATATAATTCGTGGTTTCCTGCGCGCTGTTCATCTCAAGTACGCTGACATTTTCCCGTTCTCCAGTTATGACCTGTCTCGATGTGTCAAGTATATAGTCTGAATCTTCTACCGGATTCTTTACTTTCGCATACGGCTGTATGCCGCCGTTCTCATCTGTGAAGATGTGTATCACTGCCCGGTCTGCAAGGTCTCCCTTACCTAAGCATATAACATGATTGACTGGGGCATATTCCCGAGATACTTCAAATTCTACCTGTGAAGTATCAAATTCCTCGTCCTGTGAATAGTCGTGAACCTGTTCCGCACGCATTATTACCTTGCCGTTCTGCCATTTGATCTTAAGCTTTGCTCCGGCATCCTTCAGCATCGCCTTGATGCCTTTGTATGCTGTCACATATCTTTCGAATTGATAATGTACTGTGATGCCCGAGTCTTCTGTCGATGCCTCAAACAGAGCGGGCAGGTCTAGCCTTTCTATCAGATCGGCAAGCACTTCATGTGCCTCACCATCCGCCACAAGATAGTCCTGCCCCGGATCCGGACAGAGCACCTTATGATCTATGTATCCCTGCCACGTCGGGCCTGAATATGTCACTTCATCAGATTTGGTATTGACTTTTATCTTCTCAATAACTCCGCCGTACTCCTCGCCTTCAACATATATATAGTATCCAGCTTTGCAGCAGTGTGCCGACCGGTCGATCTTGAGCTCAAAGTCGTTTTCATCTTCGCCATATGACAGGTCTAATGTATATGCATCGAATATGCCTATGTCTTTCTTTGTGTCATCTGCATATATCAGATCCATTCCGGCTCACCTCTTTCATCGTATACAATGACGTCAAATGCCAGCTCCTTAGCCTTGAGTATTCTCAATGCTCCTGTGGGTAGTTTCTCAAATATGTAGCTGTCTCTTGCTCTTGTATGGTATATATTCTCTTCACGACCATATTGGTCGTATTTTTTTATGGTCTTTGATATAGTGTTAATAACAGCGTACTCGCCCGCGGCTATATCTGCATCCATACCATACTTATGATCACCTATTATGATTGTCGGCTGTGATATCGGACCGAATATGGTCATCTCAAAATTCGCACCAGCCACCGTGTCAACACTCAGGACCTCTATAACTTCAGCCTGTCCATAGTCGTAACCACCATAGTCGTATCCGTCATAGAATCCTTCCATGCCGTAATCCAACGCGCCAACCTCTCCGGATGATGCCATGTAGCTATGTTTATATTCCTTAGTCCACATCGGATGAATACTCAGAACTGTCAACTGTTTAGTCACAGATTCAAACAATTCATCATAATCTGAGTGTTTCTTACTAACTATGTATGCCTGCTTGTAATAACCATTCCACCATATCTTCCCTGGTAACATACGCTGCACATCTCTGTCAAACACTGTGTACATGTGGTTCATCAGCTCATTGAACTCTTCGGCGCTATCAGCCATGATATCAAGTGTCAAGCTGTACGTTTTGGTGTCCTTATAGAATCTCTTGATCTTGCCTATGCCATTGATACCGGTTATGGTTGTGTAATTCCACTCATCATCAAGCAGACTTTCAGGCGTCTGGGCGTATATCCCACCACTCATGAAGTCTATAATCTGTCCGTCTGAGCTTTCGTAATATAATGTCATACCGGCCGCCTTTCCAATCTTCCGATCTCTCTGCCATTGAGATTGATGGTGATGTTCATTCTTGCACACGCCTTTGCTGTCGCCTCGCCGAGCAGATCATAGTCTATCTGACCTGTTCCGCCTGCTGCCTCGACAGCCTCCGCAACATATCCCTGCAGCACATCGATAGGTGCTATTGCCTCATATCCGGCCTCGCCACCAACCATTGGTGTTCCTGATGGACTTGTGCCGAACTGTGTGGCTCTCTTCAGCACTGCACCGGCTCTATACCATTCCACATCAACCGTCGGTTTGGTTCCCTTTCCGGCTATTCCCCATGGTGCCTCGCCGCCGCTTATTTTAAAGTGAGGGAGCTTGATATCTGGGAGTTTTATCTTCAATTTCTCAAATATTCCCTTTATCTTATCTGCCAAGTTCGATATTGTTTCCTTCGCCGTTTCAATCGGATGGGTGATTGCCTCTTTTACCTTATCAAATATATTCTTGGCAGTGCTCTTAATCTTATTACCCACATTAGATATAGTCTCATGTATTTTGCTCATGAAATTATCTATAAATTCTCTGAAGCCTGAGCAGTTATCATAAAGCAGCTTGAAAGCTCCGGCAAATGGATTAACAAGCAGCAAGAGAAGTCCCTGCCAGTTGCTCTTGATCCAGTTAAGCATATTGACAAAAAAGCCTTTAACCTTAGCAATTCCATTGCTTACTGATTCCTTCACCGATTCCCATGCAGCCGCCATCTTTTCTTTCAGTATTTGAGCCACTTCTATGACCTTCTGCTTGATCTCATCCCAGTGTTTGACGCATAGAACTATGATCGCAATTACAGCCGCTATAGCTGCCGCTATCAATAAGTATGGTGCGAGTGCTGCTGTCTGTGCCGCTACAAGTCCCCACAGTGTAGTGGTCTCTGCCGCCTCCATAGCCGCTTTGACTCCTGTCACTGCTGACTGGATTGCCATTGCTGTTGTTAATACTCCTATGACCACGGCTATCGCCGTGATGATTGGCTGCATCTCTTGGAGCTTTGCCACTATAAGCGGTACATTGTTCGATACATTTTCTATGATTTCTGTCACCTTCGGTATCGCGTCAGTAACTATCGGCTGTATGATATCCTGTTTGAGGGTTCTGCCAAGTCCTTCAAGCGAACTGCCCACATCGTCATATCTTGTGTTGGCCACCTCGTCCATCTTGCCCTTGGTATCGCTGAAGCTGTCGCCGACTGACGAGATGCTCTGAATGAACTGTGTGCCACCATCCTCTGCCATTGTTCCGAACGCAAGTGCGGCCAAATTCATCTTCTCCTGTTCAGACTTAGCGTTCTGTATGTCTGCAACGATCGACGACACTACATCCTTCTGTGTAGCACCGCCTGTCTGCCATTTTTCAAATAATTCCTCTGTTTTCTCGCTCCATACTCCTGTGCCGTCCTTGACTTCACCTGTCTTTTCATCAATCTGAGTCATCGTATCGGCTATAGTTCCATCGCCGAGTCTGGTTGTCACCTCATTGATAGCATCATTTACCTTGTCAAGATTGTATGCGCCGCCCTCTGAACCATTTTTGAGTAATTGAAAATACTCATCCGCCGTATATCCAGCTTCCGCAAACTTTCCAGCATATTCCGATACATTGTCACCAAGCTCATCAGTATAATTAAGCCCCTGCTGTGCGCCACTTGCCATAAGGTCAAACGCCTCGTCAGCTGACAATCCGAAGTGACTCATGAGTGAGTTGACGCCTCTTAACGTCTCGGTCATATCCATGCCAAACGTATCTTCGAGAGTGATTGCATTCTCTGTCAGTTTCTTCAGCTGCGTAGGATCTACTTCCTTAGTTACCTCTTTAACCTTCGTCATCTTCTCTGCTATGTCCGTAAGGCTTTCCCCGAAGTTATCCTTGTATATCTCCTGCATGACCTGGTTGTATTCATCCATGGAGTCAGCCGCCGTCCCTGTAGCGGCTGCAAATCTTGCACTTGCCGCATCTGAGTCTGTTCCGATTTCTGACAATGCGGAGCCAAGTCCCTTGATGCCATCGCTTACAAGATTCGCCATCGCGCCTTTTGCAACAGTATAGCCTTCGCCTGCCTCTTTCGCACTTTCGCCTGCTGCCTCAAGATCCTGCACATTCTCTTCAAGAGCATTGCTCAGATTCTTAGCCTCAGTCTGCAGCTTCACTGTGTCGGTCTGTGTGTTAGTGAGCTGTGTCGCTAGCTTTCTTGCCTCGTCGCTGTTCTCACCATATGCCTTTTTAGCAAGATCCAGCTTTTGCGTGAGGGTCTCCTGTTTTCGCTTACTCGCCTCTATCTCCTGTTCAAGGAGCTTCTGTTTCTGGCTGAGGTATTCCTCCTCGTCGCCGGTAGCTTTATACTGAGCCTCTGCAAGTTTCATTTTGGCGGTGAGTTGTGATGTTGTGCTGTCCGACTCCGCCATGACGCTGTCGAGCTCTGCCATAGCCTGTGCATTCTCATCTACTTCCGGTATAAGGTGTGCGAGCTGACCTTTGAGCCTCTCAGCCTGTGCCTGTGAGCTCAGTATCGACCTTGCCCACTTGTCAACTTCAACGCTGTTTTCGCCATATATGGCCTTTGCAGCCTCAAGCTTCTTTGTAAGGGCTTCCTGCTCCTGCTGGTTAGCCTCAAGCTGTCTCTCAAGTATTGATCCTTTCTGGGTATAATACTCGCCCTCATCACCAGTATTCTTGAACTGCGCCTCGACAAGCTTAAGCTCTGCCTTCAGATTCTTCGTTGTATTCCTTGCCGAATCGAGGTTCGCTGTGTATTCTTTTGTGTCTGCTATAAACTTGACGCTTGCCTCGCTCTTCTTCTTAGCCACGTCTCTCACCTGCCTTCTTCACTGCGTAGTTCATCCATCCGTCATAGGCTGCCTTATTTGCTGCAACCGCCGACAGAAAGTTTAAGTCGCTGTCGTAAAATGTTTTTTCCGGGATTCCGAGGATCAACACATAATACGTGTAGTAGTCCTCTATGTCCTCCAGCTCAAACCTGGGTAATTTTATCGACCGTTCTTTCTCCTTCGTGGCTTTCCGGAATGCATCACGGAATCCCGTTTTTTTTTCGCGGAATTGAACAGATTCTCAAACGTCGTTCCAAGTTCCTCCCTATCGTCTGTAACTTCGGTTAGGAATTCTTCAAACGATGGGATATCTTCATCAAGATGTGCGCATGCGTAGGCAATGTAGATGAACTTCGCCATGTCAAGCTCGTTGAAGTCTTCGCCCTTCTTCTGCATTTCCTTGTACTTGGCAAAATATTCATCTGCCAGCGGCTTATTTCTCTTGTTAAGCTCTGCTATAGCGCCAAGATTGAGCGTCACGTTTTCAAATCTTCCATCCGCCATCAGTAATTTGTGATATACCATTTATTTCCTCCTACAAAAAAGAACACCCTTACGGGTGCTCTTATCTCTTATACTGCCTTTACAAGTTCTAGTGAGAAGTTAGTAAGCCACTGCTGCTTGATTTCTTCGCTTTCAAGCTCACTCTCAAGCGCCTCGTACATGCATTCACCATTCTCATCCGGCATCAGATCAATAGTCATCTCCAACTCGGCCACTTCTTCCGCTCCGTTTTCGATCTTCCTTGATGGTCCCGACGATAAAATACATCTAGGGTATGCCTTATACTTGACATTCTCGTCTTCATCCAATACCTTCTGTGTCAGTGAGAATTCAGGGTGTTTGCTGTTTTCTCCATAGGCATATACACCCTTGGCCAGCTTCTCCCTTGTCATATCATATATCTTGTTATAGACCGTGCGAGGTACATGTAGGGATTCTTTCAGTGTTCCATCTCCAGTACCACGAGTTCTCTTCTTCCTGATTCTACCCCGGCACTTCTTTGTGATTGTTCTGACTGCAAGTTCCTCTTCGCTCGAACCTACACAGTTCATATCCTCATATGTATCTTCTCCTGCTACCTTGATATGCTGTTCTATTATTTCAAATTCTGAAAAGATGTTTGACATTTTTATCTCCTTTCTAGGATTTCCTAGTCGCCCAGAAGTTTTCCCAGGCATATTTCTATGATTTTATCTGATGATTCTTCTGCTCCACGCATCATGAAGTGCTGTCCACCAGCATGTCTCCTTGTGTTTTCTCCATCGTCAGGAAAATACAGATAATGATAGGAGCCTCTTGACGCTATCGTAACTGCTAGTAAGCTGTCTCTGTGTTCAAATGGCTTCGCTACACTTGCCGGTTTCTTCTTCTTGTTCCAGTTTCTTCCTGATACTGGCAGGATACTCGCTATGTTCTTCTGAATGACGTCAGCGCCCTCATTATGAAGAACATCGTTGATGACCCTTATTCCGTCATCCTTATATGAATCAATAAGATCATCTAAGACAACATCGCCCTCCAGCTTGAACCATTCTGATCTAACTCCCATTTACACCCTCTTTTCCGGGTGTACAAACGTAATAGTTGCCACCTCAACAACCACATCTGTGTTGCCCTTCGTGATGTATTCATACGGGATATCGTCTGATGTTGCCTTCATTTTTGCGCCGGCGCAACGTGTGCTCTGTGCCTCAATCGCATCAATAACAGTCTGCACATACCCCTCAGGGATACAGTTCTCATGAATGATATGCACCTCATATCTGGTCTGCAGATCGCACCGGTTTGATGCCTTTGAAGTCTTTGTCCTGTTAAAGACAAAGTAATTCCATTCGTCCAGATGATCCGCTGTACAAGTGCCGTAATATGCCCCTGCCATCGGCACATCGCTTGATCTGGCAAGCTCTTCAAGAGTCTTTCTTGTCTCGTCAAGTATTGATTCTGCCTGTTCTCTTTCTTCAGGTATTAACTCCATCGCTTAACTTCCTTTCCTCTTCAAGATATATGTACATTTCCTGCTTTGCCCTGTCGTGATCCAGCTTGATGATGCTGTAGAGCGTGTCACCTGCTATGGCCTTTAATGTAGGATCCACCTTGTATGATCTTGTCTTTATTTTTAAAGAGAGTGTCCTGCCCTGGCTCGATGCGAACTCGATGTCCTCGTCTCTCTTGCTCTTCTCTTCATATGCAAGCTTGACCACCTCTTCAAGATCATCTCGGCTGAGCGCATTCTTGGCAGCGTTAAAGTCTGTTGACTTTTGTTTCTTTTTAACAATGTAAACAATGCCATCATTGTAGTTACTAAACCTGCTCTTTAGCATTTCTAGCCTCCTTCACTCTGCAGATATGCTGTAGTTTCAGGATGTCAGCTCTGTAGGCTCCTTCCCACTCATCAAGTGCCTTGTTGTATGCGTACAGCATATATGAGAGATAGAGCCTGTGAGCCAAGCCCGGAGCAGCGTAGTCAAGTTCTGCTCCGAACAAATGATTAAGCTCTATCTCCCCATCAAGCATCATGCTGATAAGGCTCTCGGTTGTATCCGGATCATTCCAGGTGATCTGTAGATGCCTTTTGACATCTGTTACAAACTCTTCTGGCATATTGTTCTTATCAAGCATGTGTACTCACTCCTTATGATGATGCTGCCTGTGTTGTCACATTAACATCTGCTGCCTTGATCATGACATAAGCGGCTTCAAGCTCTGATATGTCAAGCAGGATAGCCACACTGTTATCGTATGCCTTACCGTTGCCGTAGAGCTTGATCTTGAACACTCTCTGATCCTGTGTGAACTTGAACTCGTCTGAGAACTCAAGAGTTCCATCCTTTGATGATCCAAGCCCTGCAAAATACTCCTCAGGGAGTACGAGCAGAGCCTCACCTGTGGCCATCTCGGCTGAACGTACTACGTCAGTTGGGAATGGGAACAGATTTGTGGCGTATGTTCCGGCCGCTGTGATTACAGTAGTGGCCGGCATGATCTTCTCCAGATAATCTTTCTGGTTGCAGATAAGTGTAACCTGATCGAACACTCTTGTGCGTCCACCATGCTTTGTATATCCATCCTTAGTGCTACCGTCCTTGTTCGCCGCCGTAGTTGCTGCTGTAATCTCTCCGCTTGTGTTATTGGTGTACCACACCTCTGTCTCTGCCAGTTTCGCAAGGATATCGCCATAGTCCTTCGGCGTAAATGACTTTATCTTGACAGCAGTCTTTCTCGGATATCCTGTAGATGTGTTGACAGATACGCCCTGGTGAATGTCTCTATCCATGCCGATCGGCTGGTTGTGTCCTGTTCCCGAGATGATAGCCTTCTCAAGAGCTGTAGCAAGGGCTTCCTGAAGGAATGTCCTAATGTATCCATCGAGGAACACAGGGCCAAGGTCGAGCATATCCTTCTCGATCACTGCAAAGGCTGACAGCTTGTTCTCTGCCATCTTGACAGTTCTGAACGCTGATGTGATCTGCTTTGTGATCTCATCATTTACCTCGCCCCATACGGCTGTGTTTACAGTGTGATCGTTCAGGATCCATGAAGTAAGATACTGAACTGATACGAAGTTGATCTTGTCTAAGAGCGGATGCTCCTCAATGAGATGCTTGTATACATCCTCAATGATAGTCTGAGGCATTACCTCAGGTGTGAGAAGTCCGTTCATGGTCTGAACAGTCTTTGCCTTGCCTGCCTCGATTACCTTCTCGTAGAACTTAGTCTCGCTTGCGGTGAGCACCCTGAAGCCTCTCTGTGCAAGTACGGCATTATCGCCATTTGCCGACTGGAACTCCTCTCTGACGGTATCAGCAACCGCCTGTCCGAACTGCTCAAACGCTGCCAGCGCAGCGTCGTTGTCTCCTGATGCCATTGCTGTATTCATGGCGTCAACTGCCTGCTTAATAGCAGGGTTAGAACCTGGTTTGTACATTCTTTCTTCCTCCTGTTATGATAAATTTTTAAAGAATTTCTGTAAGAAATTGTCAGTCTGTTTCTGACCGTCAAGATGTGATGGATCACTCTCCTTGTTCATCTCATCAATAGACTTCTGAATCTGGTCAAGCCTTAATGTCTGCTCGTTAAAGAACTTCTTCATGTCTGGCTTGTATCCAAGAATAGCGTCATGTATAGATGCCATGGCACTCTGCTGTGTCTCCTCATCCTCTTCATCGTCATCACCGGCTATCTCCGTTGCGAATCCATAGTCAAGACACTCCTGCGCTGTGAGCCAGGTCTCAGCATTCATCATCTGCTTAATCTCGTCCTCTGAGAGGTTGCTTACCTTCTTGTATGCCTCGATACTGGACTGATTGATCTTGTCATTGTCCTCTGCTGCCTTGCGCATCTCTTCACTGTTGGCATAGCCAATATATGACATACAATTGTGAATCATCATGAGAGCTATAGAGCCCATAGTCCTGACGTCTCCGGCACAGAATATGATCGTAGCTGCGGAACAGGCGAAGCCATCACAGTATGTATGTACCTGTGCCTTATGTCTCTGAAGCGCTGAGTATATGGCAAGAGCCTCGGCAACCTCGCCGCCGTAACTGTTGATGTAGACATTGATCGTGTCCACGTCAAGTCCTTCTATCTCGCTCTTGATGTCTCTCGCTGATACGCTGCCATCATCGCCCCACCAGTTTCTGTAAACTTCTGCGTTGCTTGTGATATCACCATATATGTTGATATCTGCTGTTCTCGTATCGTTATCTCTTGTTATCTGATAAAATACTTTTTTACTCACTCTTTCCTTCACCTCCTTCCGCTACTCCTTTAAGGAATCTGTCTATTTCTTCAAAGTTTTTTGTTATGAAATGCTTCCTCGACCAGTCGGTATTCAGTGGTTCTTTTCCAAGCTCCTCTCTGGTCTCATCTATGCAGTACACGCCTGATCCTATGAGCGTTGACACACTCGCCGCTACGTCGAAGAGGTCTCTGTGCTGTATACGGCTTGTATCTGCCACATAGTAATTGCCTTGTAAGTAGTTATCCACATCTCCTCGCTTATTGAGCGTGGATGTTATGGCATCTGCGTAAGGATCCACTCCGAACGTAAGGAACGCTCCAACAATTTCTTTCATGCTTGTTATATTTCCGGACATCATTGATTCCGGAATATGAAATGCTGACGCTACCATTTTGAACAGATCTGCCCGGAGTTTCAGGTAATCATCTGAGGTCTTAACATTTGCTCCCTTATCTGGTTCGAGGTCATATCCATCGAATTCTGGATATATCGCATTCTCTGATGATATGTAATCAGTTATCTGTTTTTTTACATACTCCTCAAAATCTTTCTGGAATTCTGCATCTCCAGCCCTCACGCCATCTATATGCAGCTTATACTTCTGTCCGTTAGAGTTCCTAAATGCTTTTGATGCTGCTGTCAGCATCTTGCTATAGTCCTCATACAAGCCATCTATGAGCTGGTGCACGTTGATGTCGTCCAGCGTGAACAGGTAATAGTCCTTGATCGTGAATACCTTGTTAAACGTAAAGGTTCCCACGGACACATTGGCATACACATCACCCTTGATGGGCTGGTCTCTCTGCTTTGTATAGCCGTCTGCACAGTACAGAGCTCCTGCAGCATCCACTACAAGAGCCTCACCTTTTCGGACCATGTTATTGATGACCTTGTGCCAAAATATTGAACTGTTTTCATTTGCGTTCGGAGATATATTCAGCAGATAGTAATCACGATTCTTCACCGGCTTGCCATTTTCATAGCAACGGATCTCCGATCGGGATATAGCATTGCTTATGAGCGATGTCGCTGTGTATATGGCTAGTTCCTTGTAATACAGTGATGCCGGTATATCTATGATTATTGTTCCGTCTGCTGCCCTCTTGGTCAGCGGGATTATCCTCTCAATAAAATTCCGGAATACTCCCATGTCCTACCTCCTATATCTTAATGACTCCCAGCCTTACATACTGAGGCCTTTCCTTGATCTCTGCCTCCGGTATCATAGATGCCACAAGCGCCATGAACGGATCGTTCTTTCTCGACCGGGCTTCAATCTTGGCATAAACAAAGGAGCCCTTGTCGGCTCCCTGGTCTCTGCCATATCTGATTACTTTAGTGTTGTTAGTCGCCCACCTAAGGACAACATCATCGCCCCAGTGAAAATAATGATTGATGAAACAATGATCTATCACTGGGACTATTTTCATGATGTCTATCTGCTTGATCAGTATGAGGTTGCCTCTCTCTTTTGAGAAGCCTATCTTGTCAAGTGCATCAGACATCAGTGCATATCTGTAGTTATCTATTGCCACCTTGGTGATGTTATAAAGTCTTCCCATCTCTTGTATGTAGCTTGTTATGACGGTTGGATGTATCTCCACATCATCCACATACCCCAGTTTCCCAGACTTGACCCATTCTTTCCATGGCGCCTTTATTCTTGGGATGTCCTTGGATGCTGAACATAGCCAAGCATGATTGATATCATAACGCTGGTCGCCTTGCTTAAAATGGATATTCACAGCCGCAAGGTCTGATGTCTTCATGTAATCTATCCCAACGGTACAGTTCCATCCCTTAAGATCCGGTAACTCCTGGTTGGTAGCCTTGATATTCTCCCAGTCTGTAACGCCGCATTCCTTGTGTCCACTTGGGCGGTTCATTCGCTTTGCCATGAATGCCGGAAGTCGATCCGGGTTCTTCTTCCAGTCCCTGTACTCTTTTCTGATCTCAGCTAAAAGGTTTGGCAAATACGGCAGTGATGGGTTTGCCTTTGTCCAGTTATCTTCATTGTCAACCTCTTTCACATCATCCAGGCGGCAAATAAATGGCAATAAGCCATTATCATCCTCTCCGTTATAGAGAATACCCTCTGAATCCGCTATAAGGTCGTCGAGAGGTCCTTCCCTTACATCTCCGTTTGTTGTGTAATATGATCGGCGGGGATGTTCCTTCTTGCCAAGGCCTGTTGTAAATACATCTATGTTTGCATAGTTCTCATACTGATGGATCTCGTTGAATATGACTATTCCGGATCGGAGTCCATCCTTGCCCTTTGGGCTGTTTGTCCTGCCAATGATAGTGCTCTTCGTCTTAAGACTTACTATCTTTTCCTTAGTCCAACCATAAAACCTGCGTATTTTTTTGATGATTCCTGGCATTTCGAAGAATCCTGTCAGATCTTTAACTGGGCGTGTTGCCTGGTCCTCGTTGTTGGCACAAATATCCACATCATATTCACGGATGCCATTATACGGAGACGAGAGCAGGAAGCTCTCAATTGCTATCATGCCATCTTTTCCGGCACCTCTTCCAATCATGGTAAAGAGGTCCGGCCATCTCGGCATTCCAGTGTCATCCCAGTACGTGCAGTCATGTAACGCTATAACAAAACGCTGCCACGGGAACAGTTCAAATGGCACGTACTGCTCGCACAAGTGCATATACTTTTGTAACTGTTCCGTGTCAACGTGAATTGGCTCATTCTCAAAGCACCATTTAACGTGTGCGACTAGGTTTTCCTGGTCTTTGCAACATTTATAGGTGCCCTGTTCAACGATGTCTATCCATTCCTGAATCTCCGGTATGTTGTCAATCCTAAAGATCGCCGTCATCCTCCGCTATCTTGTCGGTTGTGAGCCCCAGCTCCTTGAGAATTGCAAGCTGGCTTCTGGTATACTGCGGCAATAGCTTGACGTTTGGGTTATCCTTCTCGTACTCCTTGCCTGCTGCCGACATGGCGATATAGGTCATTCCCCGCTTTTTGATATCAGCTTTCATTTTTTTGATCAATTTGCAGTATTCCATATAGTCATCCACAAGCGCCTCGAAGTGTGAGACGTCAGCTCCTTTTGCCCGGAGCTGAGCCATAAGTGACTCTCTTATCTTTGCCTGTGACTGCTGTGCCATGCTCTTTCACCTCACTTTTTCCTCGTGCGTGCGCGCGAAGGTCTTTTGTCGCGTCCATTCCCCCGTTGCTTTCCCCTCTCCAAAATTAGGGTAATAGGGGGGTGGGGGTACTCTACCAGCGTTCTTCATTCACGAAATGTTCTTCATCGTTGTGTTTATATCCGTTCTTCTTCCACTTCTCAGGGTGGAGCTTGTTGTGGCACGCCTTGCATACCGGTATAAGGTTCTGATATGTCTTGCCACCATATGTATATGTCCTGCTGAGTGCCAGAGCTGGATGCTTGCGAACGAACTGTACATGGTGTACCGTGCTGAGAAGATGCTTGTTGCCTTCGTCATCCACATCGTATCTGGTGATGACTCCTCGCTTCTTACACTCGGCACATTCGTAGTGATTCTCCTTTAGAATCTTATCCTTGAGTGATCTCCACTCTTTTGACTTGTAGAACCTCCACAGTTCATCCTTGTCTATCAGTTCCTCTATCCAGTTCTTGAGTTCATCGGCTTTCATACTTTTTCTCCACAACAAAAGCTCCGGTCTCCCGGAGCTCATATATATGTTTGAGGGCTTATCCTCATTTGGCGATGATATAACTATATCTGTTTTTTTGTCCTTCGAGTATCGCACTTTATATTTTTTTTGCCATCATGTAATAGAACTTGCGGCGGATCTCGTAGAACAATGTTCTGCCGCACGGTACTCCCTGCTGGTCTATCATGCGATATGTACAGCCTTCTGTGGTAACATACCTGAGGAGATACGGATATATCTCATCATATCCGGCGACTGCTGCCCTGGCTGTATCCTCAACCAATGCCACCTTATCGATCAGCTCAGCCCTTCTCATTGCGGCATCTGCTGTCGCATCAGATCCACCGCCTGACCCTGTAGGCATCCCTGTAACCTGTGGGCTTTTGTAGGTGTCTGTATTGTTTTCTATCTCTGCCTTCCATTCGCTATACTGTAGGCAGTATGAGTATGCCGTAGCAAAGGCATGCTTGGATATTCCATACTTCTTGCTGTTGATTGGCCTTACGTTTGGCATTATGTATCTCCTCCCTTGTAATCCTAACCATATACTGTTCAGCATTCCTACTGAGGTGGCAACTTTTTCATATGCCTTTCCCTCCTGACTTCATTTTCAAGGTCTCTCTGTCCGCGACATATAAGCTCTGTAACATACTGTTCGGCTTCTCTGTAGCTAACCGGTTCGGTAAAGTCTATGTATACTGATACCTTATGTGTACTCATACAGTTCTCGCACTCTACGGCCAGGCTATTCATTTCAATATCTTTCGTCTCTCTCATTCGTTACTCCTTTCTAAAAAAATCTTTCATTGGAAGTGGTTCTGCTGACAAACCGCCGTGCCTCACAATCTTAGTAGCATCATATAAATTCACTGCATCCTCTAGTCCTCTTGTGGAAAAATACGAAATGCCTGGCTTGTCAGTTTGATACCGAACATCATGCTTTTCACTAATAAAAAAAGATTTTTCATGCAACTGCTTTACAACCTTATCCACATCGTATGCTATTGGCTGTTCCTCTATATACTTTCCAAAGGCTCTTAAGCTGGATCGTATTGCAGTCAATACATCTCTTGTCAGAATGCAGTACACGCCTGTTCCTGCAATACACTTTTCAGTTACAATTCTTTCTTGTTCATTTACCCAATCGGTCAGCCTGTCTGCATCGATTAATCTCATCCTTTTCCAGCCCCCTCTCTATTTTTTTGATGTGCAATATATAATACTTCTTTCCTAGCTCAGCTCCCCACTCTGGCTTGCCCGTGCCTATACTGAGCGTACACATTGCCTTTATCTGAGGAGCCACCTTTGAATATCCATTGCGGAATATCACTGGCACTGGCCACTCTACCTGATCCATCTCTGGTAAAACATTGTGCAGCACCTCATCACCTACGCATATTGCACCGAAGGCATTTAAGAGTCTGCTGTCGTAGTAGTCTTTTATCTCCCTGTATTCCTCTTTCTTTTCTCCGGAGACGATCATATCAAACCACTTACGTTTTATTGGTAATATCAACATTTACTTAATCCTCCAGTCTAATGATTTGTAAATAACTCCTTGTACACATCCCTCTCTCCCTCACATCTAGCGAGGGCAACTTCAAGACTGTGTATATTCGCCTTAAGGTAATTCATCTCTGATATAAGAGCATCCTCTCGCATTGATACCTGTTCAGGATATTCCTCAACTGGTATTGCATGTAAAGGTTCGCCCTGGGCATAATTCAATAATCCAAATGTGTCTGCTATGATCTGTCTTGCCTGCTCGGCTTCAGAATCTGGTAACCTCTTTTCAAAGCTGATGATGTTTTCGCTCTGCGTATATTGTATCATCATTGGATTTGCATACATCTTTCCGCGGTATGTGACATCTATGTCCTGACATGTGATGTTTGTCTTTCTCAGTTTTATATATACTGCGGTCTGTCCATCATCAGCAAGTACAAGAGCCGGCACATCTCCCTGTGCGCTCTGTATCATCCATATTTCTTCTGGGTTAGCTGTATCTTTCATTTTCTCTTTCTCCTTTTCTTTCTTCGTGACTAAGCTTACTGCAATGGATGCTGTAGGATCCGGATATCCTTCTGCGTTCTTTCCTGTCATTAATCCTCCTTTATGATCATCATGCCTTTTGCCAGCGCATAACCATATTCACGGTTCGCCCCTTTGGACTGCTGCCAGCCGTCAAGCATATATATCGTGTCGCATCTATCCAGGAGTCTCAGACATATGTCCATACACTCCTCATATGACCATTCTTTAGGCAGCTGTGACAGGATGCGTGCTGGATTCACCACCGCCGTATCCGTGTATTTCTCTTCAAGATACTCCTCGGCATCACCGAACTTGTACATGTAATCATTTACTTCTGTAATTGGTCCACTTAAGTATATTCTTGTCATATCTTCTCCTCTTCTACACATATTTCTTGTGACTCTGCTCTAGCTCTCTCTCAGATATGTCTAAATATATCTGTGTAGTTTCTATGCTCTCATGGCCAAGCAGCTTCGACACCTGTTCAATTGGCATTCCTCGTCTCAGCGCAAACGTTGCTCCTGTCCTTCTGAATCTGTGTGGATGTACTTTCTCAATTCCACATTTTTTCCCGAGTTTTCTGAGACGATCTTCCACCGTGCCTTTATCTATGTGTCCTGTCCCTATCAGTTCTGGAGCTGTCCACCAGTTCCTAGGTTTAACTCCTGCATTTTTAGTAGCTGCAGACATTGCACTTATTCCTGCGCCACCAACTTTTAAATTTGCTTTCGGAAATAGATACTCATTTCGATCATTGCGGCAGCTTATATATTGTTTTAAATACAGCTTTGCCCTTGCATTTATATAACAAGTTCTATCCTTTTCTCCTTTGCCATGTATGAGAACGCTTTCATAGTCTTCTGATATCTCATTTAGTTTTATCTGACATAGCTCTGTTACTCTGCACCATGTCGATAACAGCATTTCTAAAATACAAGTCAACCTGATATCACCTTGAGCCTCCAGTCTAAGTTGTTCTATCTGCGTCTCTGTGAGTGCATCTTTCTTAGTTTTTACTCTTTTCACTGGGTCTACTTTGTTCATCGGATTTTTAATAACGTATTCTTCTCTGACCATCCACTGGTAAAACGATGATATCGGTCTCAAAAGATCAGCTAGATATGTCTTACTTGCATGGTCTCTTACTTCCTTAACCGCTAAAAATAATTTGATGTCATCTGATGTCACCTCAAGCGGAGACTTCTGGCATTCCGAAAAAAATCTATTCAGGTTTGCGTTGTACATCTGTATAGTTCTCTCGGTTCTTCCGGCCACCCTCTTATTCACCAGAAATAATTTAATATATTTCTGAATCTCGTCCTCATCAACATGAGTTGACACCTCTGTGCACCTTCGTGATACATCATAATTATCTAAAGTCATTATCAACTTCGCCCTAACCATATCTGTGTCAACTCCGGCATCCTGAAGAACCACCATTATGTCGTTAAATAAAGCTGATCTCATAACAATACCCCCATTTCCGCCGGTGTATATAATACTCTCATTTCATCATAGCCTTTAGTGTACGGTTCTCCTAACGTATCCCCTTGTACGACTGTCGCTTTGATTCCAAGCAATGACATCTGTATGTATGTCATATATACTCCATTCCAGTCCAAGTCCTGAGCCACTACTCGGAGCTGCTTCTGATAGTCATAGCCATGTTCTTTCATTACCTGTGCAAATGCTATAAGCGATCCCCCTCCTCCTGTTGATGGTTCGTTGAGTGTTATCTCATTGCAATCTTCGATCTCTTTGATATGCGAATCAAATCCGAGTGCAGCCATCAGGTAAGATAAATGATACGGTGTGAAAAACTGACCTGTTGACTTACTACCACATCCGGTTTTCATGTATATATCTCCGAGTATGTCCCGAAATTGATCTTCAAATGCCAAGGCTAAAGCCCCTGTCATATCTCCAAATATTCTTAGTTCCTCTGCCCTGTATCTGGATGAAATGTTCTTATACTGTTCTTCCCGGCTATCTTTAACCTCTTTCCGTAATGTGACTGCATTAGATATGGCTATAGCTGTCATCGCAACCCAGTCACTGAATACTCTATATGCTGTGTATCTTCCGGACATCTTGTTTATTGTATCTATGATGAATCTTTCATAGTCCATTTTCGTCCTCCAGATAGTTCTTCCTGAATATATTCATAAATTCTACCCTTGTGTGCTCTCTCTCAAATGCACGCTGACCGTCTCTCTGAAGTTTCCGCATATTGTCTGCGTTGTTGTGGACTGCTGCCGGTCCAGCAGTATGATGTTCTATGCACAGATACACCTTGAGGCCGTATGCCTCAGAGTGTATTCTGTTTGGCCCTCCGAATATGTGATGCTCCTGCAGAGGCTTCCTTCCGTAGTCTCCGTTAAGTCTTGTGCACAGATAGCAGGTGCCGTCTTTAAACTGCAGGATTGCCGGCTTATGCTGCTTTCTTTTTTTCTTGTATACCGGCTTAGGGTACATCATTCCATATCCTCCAGTGTCGAAGGTGTAAGGTCTACGCCTTTCAGGGCATCCAGCGTCTTCTTGTTCTTTCTATCGTGACGGAATGTTGCTGTCATACGGCATATGTTATTCTGCCAGAGCACACCTACCTTACTGTAGAACGGTACAGATGGTACATATTCACCATGCTCCTCGTCAATACTGCCCTTGCTCAGGTTAATAAATGCCTGGTTGAGCAGGTAAAGCATTCCGGTATCTGTGTCCTGAAGATATCGCTGCAGTGTCCCATCTGTACCGATCTGGAGCGTATCTGTGATGGTGAGCGGTCCCATTGTGTAAGGTTTAGCATCTATGCTCATAGGCATTTCCACTTCATACTGATTTCCCTGCTTGTCTGATCGGAATCTCTCTCCCGGCTCTGGGAGCTCACCAGCAAGTGCTATTATGTTCGCAAGCGTCTGCTTCGGGATGTATTCTCTTTTGATCTCTGTCTCCCAGAATCTTCCTGCTATGTATACCCAGTTATCTTCGTTCTGGGCTATGACAAGTCCATCTGACTTGTATGCCTGTTTCATCAAATTGTTCAGTACCTTCTCATTCAGAAACATTGTCCTCTACCTCCTTCTCTTCATTTCCATTTATGCACGCTCTTAAATACTTGTGTGGCACATTTGCCTTGACGCCATTATATATGACCTCTGCCTTTGCCGTATATTTCATGAGGTTCATGAGCTCGTTTACCTTAAGCTCAACTCTTGCCTCTGCTGTGAAAGCGTCTACTATTCCCATGTTCTCTACCTCCTATCATTAGCTGTCCGCACCAATGGCAGTGCGTGTGATTGTAACCTGTTCGTTTCCCGCACCGAGGACAGGCGAAATAGTTCTCGCCCATCTTTACAGGCTGCTTACCAGTCTCATAGTCTGCAGTAAGTCTTCCCGAGAGTGCCGCTGCTTTGTCGTAATCGCTCACGATATCTATTGCTCCGGTGACTGCTGCCTTCTCACAGGATGATAAGCATCCATCTTTTATGTTCATAAGGTGCTTTATGATGTCTTCATTCCTCACTTAATTTCCCCCTTTCTAATCATCTGTTCTATGTCAAAGTGGCTAAAGCATTCACGATAACCTTTCTCGCTCCTCATTAACACATAGTCCCTGTATGACTTCACTACAGTCCACCGCACCCACTTTGTATATGGGACATTGTTCTCTTTGCCGCCATATGATAATATCTTCACCCGCCTGCCAGGCTGGCAGATGATATTGTGTCTTGCTGTGATCTCGAATCCTGTCATGTGCTCTCCTTTCTAACTCCAACCTTTTGTGGAATGTAATATGTCCTTGAGCTCTTTCAGCTTCCCCCGGATTCCAGCCATCATCCTGAGAGCATCGCTGTAATGGTCATTAGATATCTCTCGTTCAAACTGTCTGACCGCCTTCAAGGCATCTTTTTTTCTGCTTTCAAGGTCATCAACCTCTAGGATTTCCTTGTGATTTTGCGCCGGCGCAATTACTTCTTCCGCTCCCTCAGTACCGTTTTCAGATGTTCCATGCTCTTCTTCAGTTCTCTCTCCGCTTTCTGAATCTGCTCGTTCAGATACTGAAGCTGATTCTCCAGTGCTGATGTATCCCGTCTCTGCTGTTTCATCCGCACTATCATCGCTTTTATGTCCTGCCTCTCCGCATACAGTATTTCCAGCTGTTTCACTATGTCCATCTACTGCCTCCTCTACATCGTGATGTATCTCTTCTTCCTGTGCCAGCGACGTATCCTCTGTCTTCTTGCTCTCTTCTCTCTGATCTGCTGCCACATCTGCATTATCCTGTTCACTCGCTTCCTCCTCTCCAAAGTGTGTGCCATATATTTGAGGGTCGAAGTCCTCACCGAATATATTTAACATCCGAGTAACAAACTCTTCCCATGTCATATCAACCGGAGCACCGCCGAACTTCTTGATCTTAAGCGCATTCTCGTGCATCATCAGGAAATACATCCCTTTCCTGTATGACCTGGTTCCGGCAGGATTCACTATCTCTACAATCTGCTTAGTATCATCAAGTATATTGTTGCTGCTATATATCCTGATAAGCTCATCCTTGTTATCTTTGAAGAACTGCTCTATGAGTTCGTCTATATCATCTGCCTCACCTGCTGCCGGTGTTTCCTTGTTGAATGCCTTGAGCTCTCTGATATCGGCTCTTGCCGTATCTGCTGTGATCATCTTTCTGTCAGGCTCTGACAGTTTCAGCATCTCTTCAAGCTGAGAACGTTTGAAGTCCTCGTATTCCGGTTTCAGCTCCTGCGAGTATCCATCTATCGAATACTCTCGGTTGATGGACATGAAGCGGCTCACAGTTGATCCCTCCATGCCATATTCACCTTTGGCAAAGTCTGCTATTGACTTATATCCGTCATTCTCATAACCTTTAGACTCGTCTATCTGTCTGAGCAGGTATCCGATCTTGACGAAGCTCCTGCGGACTCCAAGGAGCTCAGCATTGAGTTTTCTCTTCGTCTCCATCCACATATCAAGTGTCATCTGTATATATTCCATCTGTTTCCTCCTATGCTGTGATCGCTATCGCGTTGTTGCCCTTAAGGCATGTGACATACTCCTTGAGTAAGTTGTCTATGTTCTCCTTATCAGGTTTCTTGTCATATGCTCCATACCACTGCTGTATCGCATTGTCTTTTATCTCAATCGTGACATATGGCGTGTCCTGCCCGCCCTTAGGCCGAAGAAATAAGATATAGCTCTTTCCCTTGTTGTGGCGGTCAAGATATGTATCACCACCCACACAGTGATGTAAGATTCTGCCCTCCTGCACTATCTCAGCCGCCGACCTTGCAGGTCTGATGATGTACTCATCTGTCTCGTAGTAGTACATACGGCGGATGCGGCGGTAGTGTTTCTTGATGTCCGGGAATCTCTCGTTTACTTCCTGTTCACGCTTTTCGGCTTTAGCCTTGTTTATTTCAAGCACAAGCTTGTCATGCTCCTGTTTCAGGTTCTTCGGAAACAGGATGATTGAATCCGTGAGGGCATATCCCGTCTGCTGCCGCATGCCGAGATAGTCGGTGTATGTCCTGTATGTCTGTGATACCAGGGCGCTCGCATGTCCACACATCCCTGCGCCTATTGATACGCCTGTCTGTTTCTCCAGATAATGCTTGAGCTTGATTATCGACATGCGGGTGAGCATAGTATCAAGATCTGGGGAATATATGAACAGCCTGTACAGTTCCAGTTCTTCGGTGTTCCAGTGCTCGCCTTTTCTCTTCTCTCTCTGTAGAGCCTTCAGGAGTTGTATATCTCCTTTTTCTTCCTGCAGCATCTTCACCCGTTCCGGGTTGATTCCAAGGAAGTCCGCCGGGTTTATGGCGTCCGCATCCGCTACATGTCCAAGGCGGCATTTTACCAGCTCATCAACTATGTGTGTGAAACCTGCTTTTGTGAGAAATTCAAGCTGCTTATACCGCATGTATCTCTCTGCGTACTCCATGAGGTTGCATGATTTTCTATAGATTGCGTATTCCTTAGCCGCTGAATACTTCAGGCAGGTCTTATCAAGCTCTGCCCAGGTGCCGGAGTATACCAGACCATCGCTTAGTGTTATATTGTTCATCCCGGCAAGGTTGCAGTCTTCCCAGAATGTTGTTCCCGTGTATGGGTTGTACTTGTGATAGTCCCTCTGTATATTCCTGCCCGGTTCTATGTAACTTCTTGCGATCTCTGTCACTCTCAAGGACTCGCTCGCTCCGGTCATTGTCATTACCTCTCTGCTATCTTCCAGAACAACGTCAATGTTGTATATCGTCTCAGCCTCTATGTATCTGATCACTGCGCCCTGCTCCCTGAACTGCTGCCCTATGTATGCGTGTCGTGTGAGTCCGTATGCGTTTCTAGTCTTTCCTAGTGCTTTCCACTTGCCGATTCTCTTGCAATTGGGGCATATTCCACGCTCATTCTGCTTTGGGAGCGCAAATCTCTCAAACTGGCTCTCGTATGCCTCGCTCCGCTTGGTACATACCGTTGTCACCTGCCCACATGCCGAACAGCACACATCCGCATATCTGCCATGCCTCTTGTAGTACAGGAAGTGTTCACCGTCAAAGAGCCTCCGCTTACACCACTCCTCTAGATCTTCAGGAAGTGGCGGGGTGTCTGCCTGCCTTGCGGCAAGTCTGTCCTGTCTGTTCTTGTATCTATTTTTCTGACGATTCCATCTAATGTTATCTTCAAACGACCTGAGCGCCCGAACCCAGTCCGTATATGTATTGCTAAAGCCTGTCCAGCGTTTTATTAAGCTTTCATCATCTGTGTGGATGAATGTCTTCACCTGTCTATTGTCATCATCCCCATGCCATACCTCATTGCTGTAGTCGGTACTATAGCAAGATCCCGCACTCCACTTGCCTGTGACCGGGCGGTATATGCCCCAGTCGGTCCTTGTATAAGCAAGGCGTACCTTTGGGCGTTTTCGCCCCTCCTTGGTGTTTGTATATATGTCTATAAGCAGGTGTTCCACCCCGGATATATCCGCCACGACCACTGATGCGGTGTATGCGTATGACTTATTCGCCCTCACAGCCGGGATATATTGCACCCTCTCTATCGCTTTCTTCTTCACCCTGTCCACCTACTTTCCGAGATAATATTCTTTTATGATCTTCTTCGCCTCGGCAAGTCCGGGCATTCCCAGAGTTACACGACTCGCTGTGACTCCTGCTGCCTTCAAGATATCCTTGTCTATCTCTGTCTGGTGTCCAAATGACCACTTGAGTAGTTCTGCTATGCATCCCTTCAGACTCTTGCATTTCTCTCTCACCTTGATTGCTATGTCCTCGTGCTCCATCGCCTGGACCTTGATGTACTCTGCCCAGTCCTTCATGATCGTCTGCGGCTTAAGCTCCTGTATCTCAATATCAAGCTTTCCAACGGCTGCGGTCTGTGCATCCACAAGCTCTGGGATATCTCCCTGCAGGTACATATCTACGAAGTCCTTTGGTATTCCATTCTCTTTTGCGAGCGCATACAGACTCAGCTCGTCACCTTCGTTGAACAGGTTCTCCGCCAGTGTATTGATCTCTTTGTAACTTTCTAATTCGCCAAATCTCTCAAACATATTAACCATCCTTTCGTGTTGTTATATTGTGTTTCATATACAGTGGCCAGAGCTGTTCCCACAGATCCTTGTTTGCCACATCTTTTCCTTTTGTCGTTGTGTATCCATCTAGCGCCCAGCGTGCCAGGTTCTTTGTCATCATCGTAAGAACAAAGTCATCGTCTGCGATAATCTCTATCTCACATGGGCGGGTGAACCTTGACAGTGCCGCCGTGATGGCCGCTATCGTGGCTGCGTGATAGGTTCCGTGTATCTGTCCATATCCCTCAAGCTTTGCGGTCCGTCCACTCTCGATATGCTCAAGCGTGTATTTGAAATGCTTGTCCGTCTCTTTTGTCTGGGCGCTGTCTATCTGTATGTGTATGCGCTCCATTTAACACCGCCTCCTCATCGTGTATCTCCGGTATGAATAGCTCGTTACCGGATTTATGCCCTCATAGATTTTTATGATCTCGTAGCCCTTTTTTGGTTTCGGTTCTCTCTTCCAGTGGAGCAGCTTGTCCACCTTCGGCTCTGGCAGTGGCATGTTCCGGGATGTGGAATATGAGGACTGTCTTATCCTCGGCTTTGACATGGTGCCATCTGCCTTCTCCTCTGTGGTGTTCTCATCCTTGGTCATGTAAGCGGCCAGCTTTGAGAAATCGTCATCATATATCTTGTCCGATAGTCTGATCTGCTCGGCATATATACCACCCTTATCCCACAGGCTATTGATGATCGATGTCGTGATTCCTATATCGTTCACTACGAGGTGTATGTGCCATGCTCCCTTGGTCCCTTGTTCGATGTTGCGAATCCAGCGGAGCTCATGCCCTCTCTTTCTGTATTCTGCTTTCACCTTCCGGATAAACTTCCCGAAGTGGGCTATCGCCTCCTTCATGGTGGGTGGTCTGTTCCTCTTCTCGTAGGTGAGGGTGATGAAGGTATCACCCGGACTGAAGTATTCAAGGAGCTTGTGCCTGCATCTCTTCACCTTGTTCTGATGGTTGATGATTGCCGCCTGCTCGGGTGTGGGCTTGCCTCTCGGCTTTCTCTTTCCTCCCGGGTGCCCATACCTGCCATCGTGGAACTCCTCCACCTCTATGATCCGTCTCTTCCGGAAGGTGTAAGTCTTTCTCCTTACTATGTAATCACCCTCTTTTGTCATAAGATTAATAACTTAATCAAGTATCAAACAGGGCGCTCAAGTCCCTGTTTTCCTTGCTTTTTTCTGCCTTGGGTGATAGAATAAATACAGGATATATTTTTCTTTTTTCACCCTAAAACCGGCGCTGTGAACGTCGGTTTTTTTATATCTGAATCTGGTACCACATGCATATCATGAGATCCTGGAATCTATACGGCATGTCTATGTCCGGTCTGATTGGTTTCATCAAGCCTCTGCTTTCCCAGTCCTTGTGTTTTATCTCGAGGTGGCAGTCGTATGCTTTCACTTCTTCCTCTCCCGATATGCCAAGTTCTGCAAGCCTTGCGCCGCCCCTGATAAATTCCAGGGACGCCTTAAAGCCTGTGAATACTGTCTTCCCATCTCTTATGATGATGAGATGGTCGGATCCTGCCCTGTAGGCTAAAGCTTCACTCATCTTCATCTTCCAGCTCCTCCACTTCGTCTTCGCACTTCCACAGCTCATAGTCGTCTACGAATCCATCATTTGCATAGAAGAACAGAATAAGTATTGTTACGCTGATCAGGAGCACCGGCATGAGCACAGCAAATTCTTTCCAACTCCACGCCATGCGGAGCAGGCTGTACAGTGACATGATTGCCGACAGCAGCGCTGCTCCAACCACGGTGTAGAGTATTGCATTTTTTATTGCTCTTCTTTTTTTGATTTCTTTGTTCTTCATTTTTTCTCCTTCTGGTGGCGCTCTTTGCAATACCGTCACCTCCTTGTATTTTTGTCTGCGCTGACAATAAAAAGTCTTTACGGAGTCGAACCGCCCACGGCTTGCGCCGCCTCCCGGAGAGACCTTGACCTATCTTATACCGATGGCTTTCTCAAGCTTGGCTCTTGAGATGTAGTACCACCATTTACTTTTGTTCTTGACTGCGTAGCCTATCGGCAGCTGCCCACGCTGTAATCCCGTCCGTATGAACTGCGGGGACACCTGCATCAGCTTTGCAGCCTCATTCACTGTGATACGGTTATCTTCTGCCTCATTCATCGTTATTCCTCCTCTTACTCCAGCCAGTTGTTATCCAAGTAGCAGAACCCATATACCAGAGCGGCAGTCGCCGCAATCCAGAAGATCCAGAAGAGTATGACCCCGCCCTTCGATTCTGTCTCGAGATAGCTGATCGTCTCTTCTATGTTCGAGTTCTCGAAGAATCTGCTATTATCCGAGATTGAGCCATTGTTGAGCCGCGTAAATATAGTGCCGGTATGTTTCACCTCTACGCCGTAGTATCTATATCTGACGTAGAACGAATCATATATTGTGTCTATATCTACTGCTGCCGGGAGCCGAATCTTGCCTGAAGAAAACTCAACTCCGCAAAATATCACTTCTTTGCATCTGATATCCTCTCTATCCGCTGTGTCCCAGGTCCAGTACACCTCTGTGGTGGTGTGTGTTTTTCCATTGCCATCCACCACGGTCACTGTCCGTGTATGCTCTGTGTATATTTCCTTGACCTTTTCCACGTACATGTATTCACCATCTAATTCCGGATAGGATACTGTATCGACTGCCTGGAGGTCTCCATATACAAATGCATCTCCAACGCTGGTGTCCATCCCATGTCGAAATAGTTCCTGACTGTTTATCTTGACCGCTTTGTTGTACTTCTCATTCTTGTCCATCTCATGCTCCGATATCTTGCCAGAGATCAGAAATCCTACTGCGATCATCACGGCAACTATAGATATGCTGACCAGTATTTCTCTTTTTGTTATTTCCATGCGTTACCTCTCTTTAAACAGATCCTGCGGAGCATCCACAGGTGCGCTGTAGTTGAGGTATTCATATTCCTGTGATTCATAGCCCAGCATTCCAAGGAATACCCGGGTCGGGAACTTTCTCACATATCTTTTGTATTCTTTTACCTGTTTGTTATAGTTGCTCCGGTATTCAGCTATCAGATTCTCAGTCATTGACAGTTCGTTCATCAATGTCTTGTAGTTCTCATTTGACTTCAACTCCGGATACGCCTCGGCTACCGCCGTGATGGCTGTAGTAACATTTTCAATGTCTCCTGCGGAATTTTCCCGCCCATCCACTATAGCTTTGAGCGTCTCTGATTCATGCGTGTCGTACTGTTTCACGCAGTCTGCAAGATTGTATACAAGGTCAACCCTTCGCTTTTCCTGGACTTTTATATCTGATGATGCCGTATTCACCTGCTCCTCCAAGGCTATCGCCCTGTTCTGTGAGCTCTGAATACCAAGCACTACCATGAACACTACTGCTATCACTCCGGTGCCGATTATTATCGGTAATTTCCATTTTGTGTTTTCCATCTTTTCTCTCCTTTGAATTCTTGTGTTATACTTCCCTTACAGGCTCCCGCCAGAGCCAAATTCTGCACCATTCTATTTTGTGTACCAATATATGAACATCGTATAAATCACGCATATCGTTATGACATACGGCGGATACCATTTTTTACTTCTATCCAGCTTTCTCATAACGGCTATTGCAATCGCAGATGTGATATATACTATTGCTGTCGCCAATGCTATAGTTGGTGTCATTGAACTCTCTCCTCTACTGAGTGATCTGTTTAATAGTCCGACCAATTTCCTCCGGGTCTATGACCACATCTTTGTTATAGTGAACATGTGATTCAGCTACCGTCCTGGCCTGCACCAAGCTCGCCAGGGCGGCTATAGTCTCCGCCGATGCTCCGTTGTCCATTATCGAGTCCTCTATGTATTCAATTGTTTCGTCTAACTTCTCCATGTTGAACATTCTCATTCTCCTTTCCACTATTTAAGAAGGGCGCTCAGATCTTCAGTAAGCACTAACCGATTCTCTATATCGGCAATGACGCGCTGGACTTCGTTCTGCGCGTTGTTGCCGATCATCTCAAGCTGTTTCACTGTGAATCCCTTTGATGGCAGCGTCTTTATGAATTTTCTGAACTCATCGAGAGCTGCATTTCTCTGTGTTTCCCACTCTTTGTATTCCAATTACTTCTCACCTCCGTTGTTCTAGCCCACGTGTTTAACATGTTAGACACTGTAATTAAAAAAATAACTCGCTTACACTTTTGCCAAGTGCATCCGCTATTTTTCTAAGTGTTCGTGTCGATGTTTCCTTTATTGTTCCGCTCTCAAGACCCGATATGATCGTTCTGGATACCCCTGACTTCATAGCTAAGTCTTCCTGTGTTATTCCAGCACTTTCTCGGATCTCCTTGACTCTATATTCCACTTTTCAGCCTCCTTTCTTTTTTGTCTAATTTGTTTGACATTGTGTAGTTTAACATGTTGAACATTCAAAGTCAATAACTTTTGTTCAAAATGTTTGACATTATTTTACTGTCGTTGTACAATATACTAAACAACGGAGGTGATCGAATGACACTTGGTGACATTATAAAAAGATACAGAAACGACCATGCTCTCAGTATGGATGCATTCTCTGAGCGTAGTGGAATAAGTAAGGCCTATATCTCTTTATTAGAGAAAAACAGACATCCAAAAACAGGAAAAGAGATATCCCCATCCATTCAATGTATTCGGCAAGCTGCCCAAGGTATGAATATGGATTTTGATGATTTGTTTGCTCTATTAGATGGAAAGGTTGAAGTTAATACTCCCCAACAATCGCAAGCAATACAGGCTCGGAAAATCCCGGTTCTCGGTCGTGTTGCCGCTGGTATCCCGATCAATGCAGTAACTGAAATCATAGACACCGAAGAGATTCCGGAGGATATGGCAAAGACTGGTGACTTCTTCGCTCTGCAGATCAAGGGCGACAGCATGGAGCCACGAATATGTGACGGTGATGTTGTCATTGTAAGACAACAGGAAGATGCAGACTCAGGTGATATTGTCATTGCAATGGTCAATGGCTATGATGCCACATGTAAGAGACTTGTCAAATATGCCACGAGCCTGGCTCTTGTATCTTTAAATAGTAAGTACGAGCCGATGATGTTCACAGAGGAAGAGGTAGCAACCAAGCCGGTGAGGATCATTGGGAAAGTTGTGGAATTAAGAGGGAAATTATAGGAGGGGATTATTATGTATGATTTTATGTACAAAAAGAAAAGTTATTTAAAAAAAGCCTTGAAAGGTAAAACCACTTTATTTGGTGCATTGGCTTTCGCATCTTTTATAGCATTTTTTGTAGCATTTTGGAATGTTTCGTTATGGTTGTTGCTGTTTTTCATCCTTGCCATCGTATTCACGTGCATGTATCTTCACGGCAAGTGGGTGCTAAAGCACGGAACCCCGATACTGCCATCATCGAATCCCGTTCCGCCATTTATGGCACCGTCCGCCATGCCTGCAGCAATGACATATGCGCAGCCGCAAATTCCAGCTCCAGCACCATCGCAGATCATGCAGGAACCTCAGAGAGTTCAAACTCCTGTGATTCCAGAGCCTCAAACCACTCAACCGCTGCCATCTACTGAACACAAGATATCAGAACCTCAGGTTCAAGTGTCTAAAGTTGCGGAGCCTCAAGTTGTTGAGCCTCAAGTTCAAGCCGATGCAACTGATTCTGTGAATGAGCCCGAGAAAACCGGCTTTGTAATGCCTGACTATGATGATGACTACGATTTTAAAGTTTCTGGAACCAGTTTTAGAAAAGAGAATTTTTACGATATTCTTAGCGAAGATTATTTTTGGGATATGACCAAAGGGGAACTCGTTGAGTTAGGTATGATAGATGAGCCTATCTATAAATATGAAAACGGCGGCGGCGAGGCTAAATTAATTCCAGAGCCAGATAATCAATACGACCCCGATGCCATCGCTGTTTATGTGGATGACACACATGTTGGATATGTTCCATCCAAGAAGTGTGCAAAAGTAAAACGTCTTTTGGATTCTGGCACTATTGTATATGCCTTTGCCGAAATATACGGAGGTCCATTTAAGATCATACGTGAGAATGATGACGGTAAATATACTATATCAAAAAAAGATCATGATTTTGGTGTTCAGGTTACTTTATACATAAAGAATAAGGAATAAATAATATGCCACGAGCCAATGATGTTCACTGAGGAAGAGGTAGCAACTAACCCGGTGAGGATCATTGGAAAGGTTGTGGAGCTGAGAGGAAAGCTCAAAAAAATGCGTATTATACGCATATTTCTCTTGACTTTTATACGCATAGTGCGTATAATATAATCATAAGGAGGTAAGAAATGACAGTCAGAGAACTTGAAAAACTTCTTCTCCAAGATGGTTGGATTGCAGTCAAGCAGGTTGGCTCACACAGGCAGTACAAACACCCTAACAAACCTGGTAAGGTTACAGTTCCAATACATAAAGGTGATGTAAGCAAAGGAACAGCAAATTCAATATTGAAACAGGCGGGGCTTAAATAAGCCCTGCTGGTTACACATAGAAAGGGGTTTTATTATGAAGTTAGTATATAAAGCAATATTTACACCATTTGAAGATGGTGAGGGTTATACCGTTGAGGTGCCAGATCTTCCGGGATGTGTTACCGAGGGCAATAGTCTTGCTGAGGCTATTGAAATGGGACAGGATGCCGCATCTGGCTGGATCCTCGGAGAACTTGAAGATGGTCATAGTTTCCCACGTCCAAGTGATCCATCATCTATTACCATTCCTGAAGGATCATTTGCCAATTTTCTTGTATTAGATATTGATGCCTATTCAGAACGATATGGAAGTAAGTCCATTCGCAAGAATATAACTATTCCGGCATGGCTCAATACCTATGGCGAAAAAAATAATGTAAACTTTTCTAAAGTGCTTACAGACGCCCTGTTAAAACAGGCATCTAACTAGATTGCGCCGGAGCTCTAAGGTGTCTGAGAATCCTTAAGCATGGCCAATACAATATATAAAAAAATCCTCCAGGTGCTACCAACACCCGGAGGACAAGTTACCCACAAACTAGGCTTATGAATAACCATAAATCGCAATATGATTATATCATAAGCCTTCGGATTTTAACAGGGCTTATTTTTTATGCCCTTTTTTAGGAAGGATGATGAAGTATGAGGAATGCGAACGGTTTCGGATCCGTATATAAGCTATCTGGCAAGCGACGCAAGCCATGGGCGGCACGCAAGACTGTAGGCTGGACATTTGATGAAGATCGTGGAAAATCATATCCTATCTACAGCTTTATTGGCTACTACGAAACAAGGGCGCAGGCTCTGACCGCTCTGGTCGAATATAATAAGGATCCTTATGATTTACACCACGATACTATCACCTTTGCCGAGGTATATGATAAATGGTCTGATATACACTTCGAGAACGTAAGCAAATCAAACATCAACGGATATAAGGCGGCTTATGCATTGTGTGATGATATCAAGGATATGCCAATACGTCAGATTAAACTGGATCATCTGCAGAAGATTGTTGATACGAGTGGTAAAAATACGCCAACACTAAAGAAGCTTAAAGGATTATTCGGCCTCGTGTATGACTATGCTGTGATCCATGAGATCGTCCAGCAGGATAAGAGGGATATGGTTAGATATGTCGATATATCCAAGGCAGGGAACCCGAACTCTATCAAGCGTTCGCCATTCACCAGAGCCGAAATAAGCACTCTCTGGAGCTTGTACAAGTCCAATTATTACCTATCTGTTGTATTGATACTCATTTACACTGGAGTGCGTATAAGCGAGCTTCTGGAGCTCAAGAAGGAAGATATACACATGGATGAACGATGGTTTTACGTTGGTAAGTCCAAGACCAATGCCGGAATCAGAGAAGTCCCCATTGCCGACAAGATATACCCTTTGTTTGAATACTGGATGGCAAAGGACTGCGACAACCTTATCTGTACACCAGATGAGGAACCCTTCACCTATCAGAACTATTATGACTCCTACTGGATTCCTCTCATGATTCAACTTGGTTTTGGCAAATTTATTGTTGTCGAGGGCAAGAAAGAACCTGTATACGAAGGACATAGACCGCATGATGCAAGGCACACATGTGTATCTCTCCTGACCGCTTCCGGAGTCGATGAACGAATCGTAAGGTCGATAGTCGGACATAAGGGCCAGGGAGTCACAGAAACTGTATATACACACATTGAACTGCCACTTAAGCTGGAGGCGATAAATAAGATATGAGTAGATCAATATATAAAAACAATTACGCAAAGGCGAACTATGACAGGATAACCCTTCAGGTCCCTAAAGGCACCAAGGAGGAGTGGAAAGCCCTGGCCGCTGATAATGGTTTGAGCTTGAATGAATATATCTGTCGCTTGGTAGCCGGTAATCAGGTGGAGATTTTTGACAGAATGCAGATTGCTGATAAGTACAGAAGAATGATCCGAACGCTTACTGGCAGCACTAAAGATGGCTACACAGTCACGCTTAAAGATGGCTTTGTGTATGAAGATAATAGCACACAGTTTTGGTCAAAATCTAAGCCAGAACTACGAAAGAATATAAAGAAGTGTCATGCACATGACACCTTGTAGAGTGTTACTAGTGTGTTTCTAGTGTGTTACTAGTAGCGAAAAAATAGGGTATTCCTGGGTGGTTTTTGCGCCGGCGCAAAATAAAGAAAACCCGCAAAAACACTTGATTTCTGCGGGTTCTTGAAAATCTGAATTTGATCGTTCCTTATCTCTTTGAGAACTGTGGAGCACGACGAGCGGCCTTGAGACCGTACTTCTTTCTCTCCTTCATTCTTGGATCTCTTGTAAGGTATCCAGCCTTCTTAAGGATTGGTCTGTACTCAGCATCAACCTCAAGGAGTGCTCTTGAAATACCATGTCTGATAGCTCCAGCCTGACCTGTGAAACCACCACCACATACGTTAACGAGTACATCGTACTTACCCTCTGTGCCTGTAGCAACGAGTGGCTGCTTTACGATAACCTTGAGTGTATCAAGGCCAAAGTACTCATCCATATCCTTCTTGTTTATAACGATCTTACCAGTACCTGGAGTGATGTAAACTCTGGCGATACTGCTTTTTCTTCTTCCTGTTCCATAGAACTTTGTTGTCTTAGCCATCTGTTAATCTCCTCCTTCTTAGTACTTAATCTCTAATACTTCTGGCTTCTGTGCCTGATGCTTGTGATCTGCACCAACGTATACGTGAAGCTTTGTGATCATCTCTCTGCCAAGTGGTCCCTTTGGAAGCATTCCCTTAACTGCAAGGTAGATAACATCCTCTGGCTTCTTAGCCATCTTCTCACGAAGAGTTGTCTCTTTCATACCACCTACATAATCTGAGTGGTTGTAGTATACCTTCTGATCTAACTTCTTACCAGTTACCTGGATCTTGTCAGCGTTTACTACTATTACATAATCACCTGTATCAATGTGTGGTGTATATGTTGGCTTGTTCTTTCCTCTTAAAATGCTTGCGATCTCTGATGCAAGACGACCTAAAGTATGTCCTGTAGCGTCAACTACATACCACTTTCTCTCTATTGTTGATGGGCTTGCCATAAAGCTCTTCATCGTGGTACCTCCTAAATTATTCTTTTATAATCTTCTTTACTAATGTATATTCAGCACATTCCTTACCGGGGCATTGGTTCGAAACACACTTATAAACTTCGCATACTTTGCAAGTATATTATAATTACATTTTGTTGTCAACTATTTTTTCAACAAAAATATCCGGCGATACATGTGCACCGCCGGATACCATATTATCATTCATTCTTCTGTCTGTAAATACTATCTTTTATTTAGAAATCCACCTCTGTGTCATAGTAGCAGCACTTCAGCAGCTTCTCCATCTCCTCCTGGCTTGGCTGTCTTGGGTTGGAGCCTGTACATGCATCAAGTATCGCATTTGCAGCGATCTCAGGAAGTCTCTCAAGGAATACGTCCTCCGGAACAAAGCCCTGCTCACATGGATAGCTGTCAGGTCCGTAATTCTTGATACAATGAGGAATGTTCAGCTCGTCATTCATCTTGCGCAGATACGCAATAAGAAGGTCTACCTTCTCGTCGAGTGTCTCACCGCCAAGTCCCATGAAGTCCGCTATCTCTCCGTAACGAACCTTTGCGGTCTCATCCTTTGCATTGAAAGCGATAACCTTCGGGAGATACATCGCATTTGCTGCTCCGTGGATGATATGTGCGCCATAGTCAGCAAATGCTGCTCCGGTCTTGTGAGCCATCGAATGAACTATTCCGAGAAGCGCATTGGAGAATGCCATACCTGCAAGACACTGTGCATTGTGCATTGCGTCTCGCTTCTCCATGTCTCCGTTATATGATCCAACCAGATCATTCTGTATCATCTTGATGGCATGAAGTGCCAGAGGATCAGTAAAATCGCAGTTTGCTGTCGATACATAAGCCTCGATTGCATGTGTCATGGCATCCATACCGGTATGTGCAACCAGTTTCTGTGGCATGGTCTCTGCGAGCTCAGGATCAACGATCGCAACATCTGGTGTGATCTCGAAATCTGCAATAGGATACTTGATTCCCTTCTCGTAATCTGTGATGATCGAGAACGCTGTAACCTCTGTTGCAGTTCCCGATGTTGAAGAAATAGCGCAGAAATGAGCTTTCTTTCTAAGTTCAGGGATTCCAAATACCTTACACATATCCTCAAATGTCGCATCAGGATACTCATACTTTATCCACATAGCCTTTGCTGCATCTATAGGTGAACCACCGCCGATGGCCACTATCCAGTCAGGCTCAAATTCAAGCATGGCTGCTGCACCCTTCATAACTGTCTCAACCGAAGGATCTGGCTCAATTCCCTCAAATAACTTAACTTCCATTCCAGCTTCCTCAAGGTACTGAACTGCCCTGTCCAGGAATCCAAATCTCTTCATGGATCCGCCTCCGACACAGACCATTGCTCTCTTACCCTTGAATGTCTTGAGTGCCTCCAAAGCACCTTTTCCGTGATACAGATCTCTTGGTAACGTAAATCTTGCCATTGTTTGCCCTCCTAAAATCAAAATAAAAAAAACAATCATGTTATCTTCATTGAAACACCTTGAAATATTCCGAACACTTCGAAACAATTCCTGACATATCCGTCATGTAGCAGCATTTCAATGTAATTATAACATGATTGGCTCTTATTTTCATTATTTTTTGTGCATTTCAGACAATGTTTTTCATTTATTTTTCACTGTTTTGCTAGATGTTTTCCACTTTTTATTCTTATTTCTAGATTATGTGAACTCCCCACCGTCTAAAGCCAGTGGGATTGCAGTAGCCTTATTTCAAGTTATTATATACAAAATATAACCACGCTGTTTTGTAAACTGCCAACACATTATCAGCAATTTTATCTTATCCCGGCAGATATTATACGTTTGCAGCCGTTTACGTTTACAGATATTTTATCTCCACAAGAGTAAGCCCCTTGGCCTCGGCTTTCGGCCCTGCTTTCGTCCTATCCTTCGCCGCAAGTATTGACTCCATACAGTCCTCCGGCCAGATTCCAAGACCTATCTTCATCAAAGTTCCCACTATGATGCGGACCATATTGTACAAGAAACCATTGCCGCTGATCCTTATATGTATCATGTCGCCCGCCTTGTCTATGGTTATATCTGTTATTGTACGGACTGTATTCTCCACCTGAGACCTTGATGAACAGAAGCTCTTGAAATCATGCTCCCCAACCAGTACTGCCGCAGCCCGCTTCATCTTATCTATATCAAGTGGATAATAGACGAATGTCGAGTAAAGACGCTCCGTCGGCATATCAAATCTTCTGTTTAATATCTTGTATTCATATATCTTGATCGTGTCACAATATCTCGGATGAAAATCGTCAGCCACCTGGCATGACTCCTGTATCCTTATGTCTTCCGGGAGCCGCTGATTAAGCGCAAATGAAAACTTTTCTCCTGGTATCCCTGATTCAGTATCAAATACCGCCACATTTCCTAGGGCGTGCACTCCGGAATCCGTTCTGCTGGCTCCTATAACCTTTATATCCTCATGACAAAGCTCGCTGAGTGTCTTATTCAGGACTTCCTCAACCGTTATTCCATTTATCTGAACCTGCCATCCACAATAATTTGTTCCATCGTAGGCTACGATCAATTTTACTCTCTTCATATTCATACTAGGGATGTATCTGACACATCCGTATCCTTTTCTATATTATCGATGTATCTGAATTACGCTCCAATTCTTAATCAAGCCCGATCGTCATTGACTCTGTAATGTTTAAAACAAATCTATATACAAACGACTTTTGATCCCGAAGTGCGCATGTATCCCGAAATAAGATTGCAGGATTTCCTACATCACACATCTGTATACTATCATGCATCCCAGATACACCAACACTATAGCATAACTTACATAGTCTGTTCCACTGTATTTTAACGGATTCATGCGGCTCCTGCCTTCGCTGCCGTCAAAACATCTGGCATCCATGGCCTGGGCAAGATCTGTGGCCCTTCTTATCGCCGATACAAATAATGGTACAAATACAGGTACATAACTCTTTATCCTCTTGAATATATTGCCACTCTCGAAGTCCGCACCTCTGGAAAGCTGTGCCTTCATGATCTTATCCAGCTCCTCCATAAATATCGGGATAAATCGCAATGCGATCATAAGCATCATGGCCATATCAGACACCGGAACCTTTATTTTCTTCAAGAATCCCAGACTGCTCTCCAGTCCATTTGCCAGATTCATCGGTCTTGTAGTGTACGTCATGACAGATGAGCCTATTATGAGGTATACAAGGCGTATAACCACAAGCACCGTAGTCATCACACTGTTATCTGTTATGCGAAGTCTGTGCCAGCTCCAAAGTACCCGTCCGTCCCCGTTGAACACGCTGAATATTGCTGTAAACAGAATAAACATCCATATGACCTTCAGTCCCCTGCAAATGTATGTTATCGGCACCCTGCTCACCGCCACATATATACAGAGGAATGCCGTTGCGGCAAGTATCATGATCCAGTCCTTGCAAAGAAACAGCGATATGGCATATAGAAATGTTATTGCAAGCTTTGTTCTCGGATCCATTCTATGTATCACAGAATTGCCACTGTAATATTGTCCTATTGTAATATCTCGTATCATAGTAAATCTCCTATTCCGGGCACCCGGGAACATCTATACCGTACTGCTCAAGTAAGCTCCTGTCCTCAAAAAACTCACCTGTCCCTCCATCATACACTATCCTTCCATGCTCCATAAGAAGAATCCTCTCTGACATCTCATACACATCCTCCATGTCGTGGGATACCAGTATGATCGTCACATTTTTCTCTCTGTTGAGCTTTCTGACGAGATTCCATAACTGCTCCCGGCTCTCTCCGTCAAGTCCGCATGCAGGCTCATCAAGGATCAATACGTCTGGCTCATATGCCAGTATTCCCGCTATTGCCACCCTCTTTTTCAAACCACCAGACAATTCGAATGGAGAATACTCCGCATATTTCTCCGGTACTCCCACCAACTCAAGCGCCTTTCTGGCAGCATCCTCAGCCTCTCTCTTTGACATTCCAAAGTTTATCGGGCCATACATTACATCCTTGAGCACCGTATTCTCAAACAACTGGGACTCAGGGAACTGAAATACATACCCTATCCTCCTGCGGATATCCTTGATATTCCTTACACTCTGCACATCCGTATCATACAGATATACCTTGCCACTCTGTGGAACTATCAGCTTATTTATCATTTGAAGCAGTGTACTCTTTCCCGAGCCGGTCTGCCCTATTACAGCGACAACCTGTCCTTCATATATCTTGATGTTTATATCAGAAAGCGCCTGAAATGACTCATTTCCATTCACATACGAATATGATACATTCTGAAGCTCAACTATACATTTTTCTGAATTATCTGCAGTCTTCTCATCCTCAGCATGATTACTCTGCGCATTGTTCATATCGCTGCTTATATCCATATGCCTGTTCTTATATTTATAGCAGATATCGATCGGTATTCCGGCCCTACGCTTCATATCAACCGGTATCTCCAGTCCATAGCTCTTAAGCCGGTCAACATCTGTGAATACATCTCCAGGTGTACCCTCTGCCACGATCCTGCTATTATCCAATATGTATACTTTATCCGCCATAAGCGCCTCAGCTATCCTGTGAGTCACCATTATTACGGTTATTTTCTTTTCTTTGTTCAATCTCTGCACAAGCTCCAGCATATCCTTTGCTCCCTGCGGGTCAAGCATGGATGTCGCCTCGTCTAGCACTATACAATCCGGAGTCATCGCCATGGACGATGCGATTGCAAGCCGCTGTTTCTGTCCACCGCTTATTCTTGACGTATTGGCATACTTATAGGCTGTGAGCCCTGTGAGCTCCAGCATCTCATCTATCTTCTTCCATATATCTTCGCTGGAGACGCCAAGATTCTCCAGCCCAAATCCTATATCCTCAGCGAGGGTGTTGCCGACTATCTGGTTATCGGGATTTTGAAACACCATTCCTACCTGTCGTCTGACGGATGTAAGCTCTCCCATCTCCGCCATGTCTTTTCCACCTATGACTATCGAACCCTCATGCGGTGCAAGCAGTCCATTCAAATGTCTTGCAAACGTAGACTTCCCTGAACCGTTTCTGCCAAGGATCGCGATTATCTCCCCCTTGTCGGCAAGAAAATCCACATCCTTTATTGCCCAGTTCTCCCCTATCTTATTGCCGTCTTTGTCCTTTATATTAAATTTATGAGATAGTCCTTTTACATTTATGAAGCTCATAATCTTTCCAATCTATATCAATGAAATCTCTCTATATTTCACTAAATTTTATTAAAAAACAGGGCCGCCGTACACGAACGTAAACTAATACGTCTATGTACTGCAGCCCTGTTTATTTATCTGTATAATATCAATCTATCAATCGATTATACTAACTCGAGAATAACCTCAAGAGCCTGATCACCCTTACGCTGACCGATCTTGATGATTCTTGTGTAACCACCCTTACGTCCTGCGTACTTTGTACCATACTCATCGAATAACTTCTGTGTTAAGTCGATCTTCTTAGTACCGGCCTTCTTACCAGCAGCATCTGTAGGAACTTCAACAACTGGATATAAAACCTTGAGCATCTCTCTTCTGGCATGAAGTCTTGAAGGCTGATCCTTCTTAACTGTCTTCTCAACTGTGTCGTATACTGTAACCTTCTTACCGTCTACAACTTCCTTGATTCTCTTGCCATCTTTATCCTTCTTAGCAACCTTAGCCTGAACTGTAACCTCATCGTAGTTGTCCTTCTCAGCAACTGCTAAAGTGATGAGCTTCTCTGCGATCTTAACAACTTCCTTAGCTCTTGCCTCTGTTGTCTTGATCTTTCCATGATACAGTAACTGAGTTACCTGGTTACGAAGTAATGCGTTTCTCTGTGCGCTTGCTTTTCCAAGCTTTCTATACTTTGCCATTTTAATTATCCTCCTATACCCTTTGCGGGTCTTCACTGTGCTTACTATTATTCAGCTTGAGTGGTATACGGGAACTGCTATTAGTCCTCGTTCTGATTAAGTGATAAGCCTAACTCCTTAAGCTTAGCTAATACTTCATCCAGTGACTTACGACCAAGGTTACGAACCTTCATCATATCCTCTGGTGTCTTGTTTATAAGTTCCTGAACTGTGTTGATGCCAGCTCTCTTCAAACAGTTGTATGAACGAACTGATAACTCGAGCTCATCGATATTCATCTCAAGAACCTTTTCCTTCTCGTCTGTTGTGCTCTCAACCATAACATCTACAAGACGTGCGTTCTCTGATAAATCTACGAACAGCTTCAAGTGCTCTACCAGAAGATTTGCAGCAAGACTTACTGCCTCATCTGGAGCAAGAGCTCCGTTTGTATATACATCAAGAGTTAACTTATCATAGTCAGTAACCTGACCAACACGTGTATTCTGAACTGTAAGGTTTACTCTTTCAACAGGGGTGAAGATTGAGTCAATAGCGATGACATCAATTGGTGCATCTGCTTCCTTGTTCTTGTCAAGGCTTACATATCCACGTCCGTTGACAATTGTAAGCTCCATCTCAAGCTTTGCGTCCGGACCACTAAGGTTTGCGATTACAAGATCAGGATTTACGATCTCTATATCTCCGTCAACCTTGATATCTCCTGCCTTAACAACGCGCTCACCAACAACATCGATGTATGCCTGCTTTGGCTCAAATGTATCTGAGTTATTCTTGATAACGACATTCTTGATGTTCATTATTATCTCAGTAACATCCTCTTTTACACCTGGTATTGAGCTGAACTCGTGTAAAACACCCTTTATCTTAACGTGGCTTACAGCGGTACCTGGTAATGAAGAAAGCATTATTCTTCTAAGTGAGTTACCAAGTGTTATACCGTAACCTCTCTCTAAAGGCTCGATTACAAACTTGCCATATTTGTTGTCATCTGAAGTCTCAACGATCTCGATTTTTGGTTTTTCAAACTCAAACATCTAAGCCCCTCCTTTACGGGTTTTAAAATGCTACACTCCAAGTTACAAAATGTATAAATAAAGAACAAATCTTACTTAGAATATAACTCGACGATGAGAGTCTCATTTACAGGAACATCGATCTGCTCTCTGCTTGGCTTCTCTACAACTTCACCTGCGAGGTTATCTCTGTCTGCTGTTAACCAACCTGGTACGAGAACACCCTCTGTTGCAGCCATGATATCCTTGTATCTCTGAAGAGACTTGCTCTTCTCTCTGATCTCGATCTTATCGCCTGGCTTAACTGAGTATGAAGGGATGTTTACACACTTGCCATTTACAAGTACGTGCTTGTGATCTACGATCTGTCTAGCCTCTCTTCTTGTTCTTGCAAAGCCTAATCTGAAGATGATGTTGTCAAGTCTAAGCTCAAGTAATGTCATGAGGTTAGGACCTGTTAATCCCTTCTGCTGCTCAGCCTTTGCATAAAGGTTACGGAAAGGCTTCTCAAGTACACCATAAATGAACTTAGCCTTCTGCTTCTCGCGGAGCTGAAGTCCATACTCGCTCTGCTTTCTATTTGATCTGTTTGGTCTTCTGTTTGACTTCTTGTCTATTCCGAGATACATTGGCTCCATGCCTAAAGATCTGCATCTCTTAAGAACTGGGGTTCTATCTACTGCCATCTTGTTTGTACCTCCTCTAATTAAACTCTTCTTCTCTTTGGTGGACGACATCCGTTATGTGGAACCGGAGTAACATCCTTGATACTAACTACATCTATACCACATGCTGAGAGTGCACGAATTGCAGCCTCTCTTCCTGAACCTGGTCCCTTGACAAATACGTCGATTGTCTTGAGTCCGTAAGGTGCAGCAGCCTTTGCGGCTGTCTCTGCAGCCATCTGAGCAGCATATGGAGTTGACTTCTTAGAACCCTTAAATCCTAATCCACCAGCGCTTGCCCATGAAAGCGCATTGCCTTCAGCGTCTGTTAATGTAACAATTGTATTATTGAAAGATGACTGAATATGAGCCTGTCCGTGCTGTACGCTCTTTCTGACACGCTTCTTAGCCACTTTTTTAGTTGCCTGCTTAGCCATTAGCCTAAACCTCCTATGGTTTTTTACAAATATATTCTATAAATATTACTTCTTCTTATTAGCAACAGTCTTCTTAGGACCCTTACGAGTTCTAGCGTTAGTCTTAGTCTTCTGTCCACGAACAGGAAGTCCCTGTCTATGACGCTTACCACGATAGCAAGCAATCTCCTGTAAACGCTTAATATTGAAGCCTATCTCTCTACGTAAATCTCCCTCTACTACCTGAGTTGCCTTGATAACCTCGCTGAGTCTTCTAACCTCATCGTCAGTCAGATCTGCGCAACGTGTATCAGGATTAACGTTTGCTTCCTTAAGAATACGCTGTGATGAAGGAAGTCCGATACCATAGATATAAGTAAGACCAATTTCAACACGTTTCTCTCTTGGTAAATCAACACCTGAAATACGAGCCATTATAATAACCTCCGTAAAATCTTCTTTTAAGCTGAATCCACAAATGTATCCCATAGCACACGCTATGGGGTGAAATGCATACACCGCAAACTTCAACTAAGTTGTATATTTCTATAATTGTATTGGCATATCTACGTATGCCACAGCCGCTTTTAAATAATACAGTACATTAGATATATGTACTGACGCACGAAAATAAGTATACTTCCGGATGGGCTATCATCCATATACTTCTTTTCCTTTTTTGATTAACCCTGACGCTGCTTGTGCTTTGGATTCTCGCAGATAACTCTAACGATTCCCTTTCTCTTGATAACTTTGCACTTATCGCAGATAGGTTTTACTGATGCTCTAACCTTCATTAGAAACTCTCCTTTCAAAAAAAGTCCGCTACGAATTAGCATTCTATCATTTTCATTGATAAAATGCAATAGGGAAATTCATTTTTTTATTATTTATCTCTCCAAACGATTCTTCCCTTGGTAAGATCGTATGGTGATAACTCTATTGTAACTTTGTCGCCAGGAAGAATCTTTATATAATTCATTCTCAGCTTTCCACTTATATGAGCAAGAACCTTGTGTCCATTCTCAAGTTCTACCTGAAACATGGCATTTGGAAGTTTCTCAACTACTGTTCCTTCTACTTCAATTACATCTGCTTTTGACATTTTCAAAAATCCTCCTATATATATAAATCAACTTATGAGTTCTCCATGATATAATGAATATATCATCGTGCTTACGAACGACGACATATGATATCACATCTACAGCTCAATTCCATCGGCCCTTGAAAGTATCTCAGGCTCTCCATCTGTTATAAGTATTGTATTCTCATAATGTGCCGCCAGTGATTTGTCTGCGGTGACGACCGTCCATCCATCCGGCATCCACTTCACTTCGTAATCGCCAAGTGTGATCATCGGTTCTATCGCTATCGTCATTCCTGCTTTCAGCTTCGGCCCTCTTCTTCTTGTTGCGAAGTTTGGGACCTCCGGCTCTTCATGAAGATTTTTTCCAACTCCATGTCCCACCAGATCGACAACAACTCCAAGTCCACACTCATCGGCATAGGACTCGACCGCTATTCCTATATCCCGCACATGATTTCCCGCACGGGCCGCTGACAGTCCTTCAAAGAAGCTTTGCTTCGTTGCCTCTATGAGATACTTTGCCATATCAGATATCTCGCCAACTCCATATGTTCTGGCTGAGTCTGAATGGTAACCCTTATAGATAACACCGGCATCAAGACTTACTATATCTCCATCCTGAAGCACTCTGTTCTTTGATGGAATTCCATGTACCACCTCATCATTTACAGATACACACACCGACGCCGGATATCCCTGATAGTTCAGAAATGATGGTTCACAGTGATAACTTCTGATAACCTCTTCACCGAGCTTATCTATATCATATGTGGTCATTCCCGGCTTCAATGCTTTTCTCATCTCCTCATGAGTTATCGCCAGAATTCTTCCAGCCTCTCTCATAAGCTCAATCTCTTCCTGGGATTTTATGGAAATACCCTTCATATTTACTCACCTAATATATCAGTGATAGCAGCGAATACATCCTTCATATCTACGGTTCCGTCAACCTCTTTCAGGATGCCCTTTGCCTTGTAGTAATCGATGAGAGGCTGTGTCTGCTCATGATATACATTAAGTCTCTTCTCTACTGTCTCTGGCTTATCATCGTCTCTAAGGATGAGATCAGCTCCACATGCATCACACTTGCCCTCAACTTTTGTTGGGTTGTATACGATATGGTATGTTGCTCCACAACCTACACATGCACGTCTGCCTGACATTCTCTCGATGATATTCTCATCAGGTACCTCAACATTGATAGCGTAATCAACTGAATCGCCGATTGCTGAGAGTGCCTTGTCAAGTGCCTCTGCCTGTGGGATAGTTCTTGGGAATCCGTCAAGGATATATCCCTTTGCACAGTCATCAGCCTTGAATCTATCTATTACCAAGTCGACAACGAGCTCATCTGGTACAAGAAGTCCCTTATCCATGTACTCCTTTGCCTTTGCACCAAGCTCTGTGCCGTTCTTTATGTTCGCTCTGAATATATCTCCTGTTGAGATATGTGGTACGCCGTACTTTGCAGCGATCATCTTTGCCTGTGTTCCCTTGCCTGCGCCCGGTGCGCCTAACATGATTATCTTCATATATTCAACCTCCATTTTTTTGAACGTTTCCCATTCTTATCAAATACTATTCTCTCTATAATACACGAATAGGAAGTGTACTATACGGCACACTCCCATTCGTGTTTATTGCCACGTCATATTTTAGTCTAAAAGGAATCCCTGATAGTTCCTTACCAGCATACGTGACTCAATATTCTTAATTGTCTCTATAACAACACCTACAACGATGATAAGTGATGTTCCTCCAAATGAAACATTTGCTCCAAAGAAACCACTGAAGAACATTGGTATACATGCTACTATGATAAGTCCTACAGCACCTATAAATATGATGTAGTTTAAAATCTTATTAAGGTAATCCTGTGTTGACTGTCCAGGTCTTATACCAGGGACAAAACCGCCACTCTTCTTCATATTGTTGGCAATCTCCATTGGATTGAATGTGATCGCTGTGTAGAAATATGCGAAGAAGAACACAAGTAAAATATATACGATCAAACCGATCGATGCCCAAGGATAAGATCTGTTAAACCAGTAGCCCTGACTCATACCCTGGATTATCTTTGCTCCTACACCAGATGTCTTGATGTTGAACAGATTCACTACGATCTGTGGAACAGACAGTATGGATGATGCAAAGATGACCGGAATAACACCTGCAGTATTGACCTTAAGTGGAATATGAGAGGACTGTCCTCCCATCGTCTTTCTTCCTCTTACTGTCTTGGCATACTGTACAGGAATTCTTCTCTCTGCGCCCTGAAGTGCACATACAAATACTACTGTAATAACTACAACTGCAAGGATAATGAGCCCTACAAGTGTAAATCTTACAAAGTCTCTGCCCTTCATGAACTGTGTGTATAAATTCTTGAAGTCATTTGGCATTGTTGAAACGATGTTTATCAGAAGGATTACTGATATACCATTGCCAACACCCTTCTCTGTTGCTCTCTCGCCAAGCCACATTACTATAGCACTTCCTGCCGTAAGAATGACTACGATGCAAAGAACTGTCCAGAAGTTATAATTCTCAATGACTCCCTTGTTTCCAAATCCTACTACAAGACCAGCACTCTCAAGAATAGCAAGACCTACTGTCATATATCTTGTGATAGCGGTGATCTTCTTTCTACCATCTTCTCCGTCTTTCTGCAGTTCTTCCAAAGCCGGTATAGCAATGGTGAGAAGCTGTATGATGATGGAAGCTGTAATGTAAGGTGTTACCGACAATGCAAAGATCGACATCTGCTCGAACGATCCTCCGGTGAATGAACTGAAGATGTTCAGTGAATCACCGAGTGCATTCTGCATGTACTCTCTTATTGCATCCGCACTTATTCCCGGAACGGTAATCAGACTACCAAGTCTGACTACCACGAGAATGAAGAACGTATATAAAAGTCTTCTTCGTATATCCTGTACCTTAAATGCATTGATTAAGGTTTTGAACATATTACATCACCTCTGCTTTTCCGCCAAGAGCTTCAATTTTCTCAGCTGCTGACTTTGAAAAAGCATTAGCCTTAACATTGAGCTTTTTAGTTAACTCTCCATTTCCAAGAATCTTAACTCCATCACGAGGATTCTTAATGATACCTGCCTCTACTAATGTCTCAACAGTTACGTCTGAGCCATCCTCGAATCTCTCAAGAGCTGATACATTGATTGCAACGATCTCTTTGTGATTGATGCAATTAAAGCCTCTCTTAGGAAGACGTCTATATAATGGCATCTGTCCACCTTCGAAACCTGGTCTAGGTGATCCAGAACGTGCCTTCTGACCCTTATGTCCCTTACCTGCAGTCTTGCCATTTCCTGAACCATGTCCACGGCCTACACGGAAATTAGCACTGTGCTTTGAGCCTTCAGCCGGCTTTAATGTAGATAAATCCATGATCTGCGTATCCTCCTTCTCTTATACTTCCTCAACCTTTACCATATAACTTACCTGCTTAACCATTCCAAGTGTTGCAGCGTTATTTGGGAGCTCTACTGACTTATTAACCTTCTTAAGTCCAAGAGCCTCTACTGTCTTTCTATGCTTTGGTACAGCACCGATAGGGGACTTTACCAAAGTTACCTTTAACTTATCTGCCATCTTCTAATACCTCCTTAGTTAAGTATCTCATCAACAGATTTTCCACGAAGTCTTGCGATATCCTCTGGGTTCTTGATCTCTGTAAGGCCCTTGATTGTTGCAAGAACTACGTTCTGCTTGTTGTTTGATCCTAAGGACTTTGTACGGATGTTCTTATATCCTGCAAGCTCAAGTACGCTACGAGCAGGACCACCAGCGATGATACCAGTACCTTCTGGAGCTGTCTTCAGAAGAACTGAAGCACTGCCGAACTGTCCATTCCAGTCGTAAGGGATACTACCAACTTCATTTACAGGAACTGTAACTAAATGCTTTGCAGCATCCTCCTTACCCTTACGGATAGCTTCTGGAGTCTCAACTGCCTTGCCAACACCAACGCCAACGTGGCCATTTCTATCACCAACAACTACGAGAGCTGCAACTCTAGAATTACGTCCACCCTTAACAACCTTTGTTACACGCTTGATGGCAACAACTTTATCTTCTAACTCTAACTTACTTGCATCAATTATTTCACGCTTCATACGTTGTTCTTCCTCCTTACTAGAATTCCAGACCAGCTTCTCTCGCTGCATCTGCTAATGCCTGAACCTTACCGTGGTATACGAAACCGCCTCTATCATAGATAACAGTCTTGATACCCTTCTCAAGTGCTCTCTCAGCAATAACCTTACCAACGTAAGCTGCTGCATCAACATCATTTGTCTTCTCAAGCTCATCCTTAATAGCCTTCTCTGTTGTAGATGCTGCTACTAATGTCTTACCAACTGAATCATCAATAATCTGAGCGTACATATGATTATTACTTCTGAATACAGCTAAACGTGGTCTCTCTGTTGTTCCAGCTAAACGATTACGAACACGCATATGCTTCTTTACACGAATTGCGCTTCTTGATTCTTTATTAATCATCTTATCTCACTCCTTTATTATTTCTTACCAGTCTTACCAACTTTACGTCTGATAGTCTCATCCACATACTTGATACCCTTGCCCTTGTATGGCTCTGGTGCTCTCTTCTCTCTGATCTCAGCAGCGTACTGACCAACCTTTTCCTTGCTGATTCCGCTTACTATGATCTTGTTTCCATCAACTGATGTTTCGATACCATCTGGATCAACCATCTCAACTGGGTGTGAATAACCAAGAGCAAGAACAAGCTTATTACCCTGCTTCTGAGCTCTGTAACCTACACCGTTAACCTCAAGCTCCTTCTTGTAACCCTCTGTAACACCTACTACCATGTTGTGGATAAGTGTTCTTGTGAGTCCGTGAAGTGATTTCATCTTCTTTAAGTCGTTAGGTCTTGATACTGTGATTGTATCGCCGTCTAACTTTATATCCATTTCCGCAGGGAGAACTCTCTCAAGAGTTCCCTTTGGTCCTTTAACAGTCACTTTATTATTTTCTGCTATATCTACAGTTACGCCTGCAGGTACAGCGATAGGCATTCTTCCGATACGTGACATTTTGCCGTCCTCCTTTTACCAAATAAACGCAAGTACTTCTCCACCTACGTTCTGTTTTCTAGCTTCCTTATCTGTTAATACACCCTTGTTTGTGGAGATAATAGCAGTTCCAAGTCCACCAAGTACTCTTGGAAGCTCATCCTTGCTTGCGTATACTCGAAGACCAGGCTTTGAAATTCTCTTAAGACCTGTGATGATCTTCTCGTTCTTATCTGCACCATACTTCAATGTGATCTTGATTGTCTCGAACTTACCGTCCTCAACTATATCTACAGCCTTAACATATCCTTCTGATAAAAGTATGTCGGCAATAGCTTTCTTCATCTTTGAAGCAGGGATTTCTACTGTATCATGCTTTGCTGTATTAGCATTACGAATTCTTGTAAGCATATCTGCAATTGGATCGCTCATTGACATAATAAATTTCCTCCTTCTTACTCTTACCAGCTTGATTTCTTAACGCCAGGAATCTGTCCCTTATATGCTAACTCACGGAAGCAGATTCTACAAATTCCATACTTCTTTAAAACTGAGTGTGGACGTCCACAAATGCTGCAACGTGTGTACTCTCTTGTTGAGAACTTCTGCTTGCGCTGCTGCTTAACTTTCATTGATGTCTTAGCCATTTCTCGAATCTCCTCCTTTATTATTTGCTATAAGGCATGCCGAACAGTGTAAGTAACTCACGAGCTTCCTCGTCAGTCTGTGCTGTTGTTACGCAAATTATATCCATACCTCTAACCTTATCTACCTTATCGTACTCGATCTCAGGGAAGATAAGCTGCTCCTTAATACCGAATGCGTAGTTACCTCTTCCATCAAATCCGTTTGGATTGATACCTCTGAAGTCACGTACACGTGGGAGTGCAAGATTTACAAGACGATCAAGGAACTCATACATCTTCTCGCCACGAAGAGTTACCTTACATCCGATAGGCATTCCCTCTCTCAGCTTGAAGTTAGCTACTGACTTCTTTGCTCTTGTTACAACTGCCTTCTGACCTGTGATTGTCTCAAGATCCTTGATAGCAGCGTCGAGAACCTTAGCGTTCTCTCTAGCTTCACCAACGCCCATATTGATAACGATCTTATCGAGCTTTGGTATCTGCATTACATTCTTATATCCAAATTTCTCAACCATGGCGCTCTTAATTTCAGCGTCATACTTTTCTTTAAGTCTACTCACCTAAGACGACCTCCTTCCAATTAATCTATCTTCTCTGTCTTGCCATCAACTTTGGCTACACGAACCTTATCCTTACCAGTTCCTTCAAAACCAACTCTAACTGGCTTGCCCTTGTAAAGATACATTACATTAGAGATGTCAAGTGGGGCTTCCATCTCGATGATTCCGCCCTGCTGGTTAGCCATGCTTGGCTTGCTATGCTTAAATACTTTGTTGATTCCTTCAACTACTACGGTACCATTCTTCTTATCTACTGAAACGACCTTTCCGCTCTTGCCCTTGTCCTTACCAGCGATAACCTGTACCATATCATCTTTCTTAATCTTCATTGTTGCCATAGTCACACCTCCTTATAATACTTCAGGTGCAAGTGATACGATCTTCATGAATTTCTTATCACGGAGCTCTCTTGCAACTGGTCCAAAGATACGTGTACCTCTTGGATTCATATCGTCTTTTATAATTACAGCAGCGTTCTCGTCAAACTTGATGTATGAACCATCCTTACGACGAGCGCCATGCTTTGTCCTAACTACAACGGCCTTAACTACATCGCCCTTCTTTACAACTCCGCCTGGTGTTGCATCCTTAACAGAGGCAACGATGATATCGCCGATATTCGCATATCTTCTAACTGATCCGCCTAACACTCTGATACAAAGTAACTCTTTTGCACCTGTGTTATCAGCAACTTTAAGTCTTGTTTCCTGCTGAACCATTTAATTTGCCTCCTTACTTTGCCTTCTCGATGATCTCAACAAGTCTCCATCTCTTATCCTTTGATAATGGTCTTGTCTCCATAACCTTTACTCTATCGCCAATCTTGCACTCGTTATTCTCGTCATGAGCCTTCAGCTTTACTGTTCTCTTTACAATCTTACCATAAAGAGGATGCTTAACATTATCTACGATAGAAACAACGATTGTCTTATCCATCTTGTCACTTGTAACTATACCAACACGTGTTTTTCTCAGATTTCTTTCCACAATAATTCCTCCTTCCAAGATAATTAAGCATTAGCCTTCTGGGCTATAACTGTCTGTATTCTTGCTATATTCTTTCTAACGTCCTTGATTCTGCTTGTGTTGTCAAGCTGATTTGTAGCATTCTGGAATCTCAGGTTGAATAATTCCTTCTTTGCAGCTACTAAATCTTTCTGGAGATCGTCAACGGACTTGCTATTTAATTCGTTCATAAAATCCTTAGTTTTCACTGCCTGCTACCTCCTCTAACTCTTCCTTTGATGCGATCTTACACTTAAGTGGAAGCTTGTGCATAGCGAGTCTGAGAGCCTCTTTAGCTACCTCCTCAGGTACGCCCTGAACCTCAAACATAACTCTGCCTGGCTTAACTACTGCTACCCAGTACTCAAGTGCTCCCTTTCCTGAACCCATTCGAGTCTCAGCCGGCTTTGCTGTAACTGGCTTGTCAGGGAAAATCTTGATAAATACCTTACCACTACGCTTCATATATCTTGTCATTGCAATTCTGGCTGCCTCGATCTGGTTTGACTTGATCCAAGCTGGCTCTAATGCTACGAGACCATACTCACCGTTTGTAATCTTATTGCCTCTAAGTGCCTTACCAGCCATTGTTCCTCTGAACTGCTTACGACGCTTTACTCTCTTTGGCATTAACATTATTTATTTCCCCCTTCCTTTACTGTCTTTGTTGGAAGTACTTCACCATGGTAGATCCATGTCTTTACGCCAACCTTACCATATGTTGTATCTGCTTCAGCAAATCCGTAATCGATATCAGCACGGAGTGTCTGAAGAGGAATTGTTCCCTCGCTGTAGAACTCTGTTCTAGCCATATCAGCACCGCCAAGACGACCTGAACATGCACACTTGATACCCTGTGCGCCTGACTTCATTGTTCTACCCATGCAAGACTTCATAGCCTTTCTGAATGCGATACGATTCTCAAGCTGTGCTGCGATGTTCTCTGCAACGAGCTGAGCGTCAGCATCCGGCTTCTTGATCTCCTTAACGTCGATAAAGAGCTTCTTATCTGTTAACTTCTGAGCGTCAGCCTTGATCTTCTCGATTCCGGCTCCACCCTTTCCGATTACTACTCCAGGCTTAGCTGTGTATAATACGATCTTTACATTCTTTGCTGATCTCTCGATCTCGATCTTTGAGATGTTTGACTTGTAAAGAGTTGTCTTTAAGTATTTTCTAAGGATCTGATCTTCTGCTAAGTTCTTAGCAAACTCGTCATTTCTCTTGTCAGCATACCAGTTTGAATCCCAATCTTTGATAATGCCGACTCTTAAACCATGAGGATTAACTTTCTGTCCCATATTTTACCTCCTATTTCTCGTCAAGCACGATTGTGATGTGGCTTGTTCTCTTCTCGATTCTATATGCTCTACCCTGTGCTCTTGGATGAACTCTCTTCATTGTAGGTCCCTTGTTAGCGTAACACTCTGCTACGTAAAGGTCCTCCTTCTTCATGCCATTGTTGTTCTCAGCGTTAGCAATAGCAGACTTCAAAAGCTTCTCTATAACGCTTGAGCCATATCTTGGGTTGTATTCTACGATAGCAAGTGCTGTCTGAACATCCTTACCTCTGATAGCATCAAGCACAAAACATGCCTTGGTTACTGATACTCTTGCGTATGAAACCTTAGCTGATGGTCTTGTATCTTTGTTCTCATTTCTGAGTCTCTTGTCATGGGATCTATGTCCTTTAGCCATTTTGAAAAGTCCTCCTTTCAAATATTCCTAATATTATCTTCTACCCTTCTTTTCGTCCTTACCATGACCTCTGTATGTTCTGGTAACTACGAACTCACCGAGCTTATGTCCTACCATATCTTCTGTTACATATACTGGTACGTGCTTTCTTCCATCATGAACGGCAAATGTGTGGCCAACGAATGATGGGAAGATTGTTGAACGTCTTGACCAGGTCTTTATAACTTCTGTCTTATTAGCAGCGTTTAAAGCATCTACCTTCTTAAGCAGATGTGCATCTGCGAATGGTCCTTTTTTTAATGAACGAGCCATATTTCTTCCTCCTTAACTATTTAACATTCTTACCGTCTCTACGTCTTACGATCAACTTATTAGACTGCTTGTTCTTCTTTCTTGTCTTGAGACCCATTGCTGGCTTGCCCCATGGAGTAGAAGGACCTGGACGACCGATAGGTGCTCTACCTTCTCCACCACCATGTGGATGGTCATTAGGGTTCATGACAGAACCACGAACTGTTGGTCTAACGCCCATATGACGCTTACGACCGGCTTTACCAATGTTAACAAGGCCATGCTCGATATTTCCTACCTGTCCAACTGTTGCTCTACAGATAATCGGAACCATTCTCATCTCGCCTGATGGAAGTCTAAGTGTTGCATACTTTCCTTCCTTAGCCATGAGCTGTGCAGCGTTTCCTGCTGAACGAACTAACTGTCCGCCCTTACCTGGGTAAAGCTCGATGTTGTGTACCTGAGTACCAACTGGAATATTCTGAAGTGGAAGACAGTTACCAACCTTGATCTCTGCCTCTGCGCCATTCATCAGCACATCGCCAACTGCAAGCTTGAAAGGAGCAAGGATGTATCTCTTCTCTCCATCTGCATAGAACAGAAGTGCAATATTTGCTGATCTGTTTGGATCATACTCGATTGCAGCTACTGTTGCTGGAATACCATCTTTGTCATTTCTCTTGAAATCTATTATTCTATACTTTCTCTTAGCACCACCACCGTGATGTCTTACTGTTATCTTACCCTGATTGTTACGACCGGCTGTCTTGCTTGTTGAAACAACGAGTGACTTCTCTGGAGTTGTCTTTGTGATCTCTGAGAAATCAAGGCCAGTCATATTTCTTCTGGAAGGTGTATATGGGTTATATGTCTTAATTCCCATTGTTGTTCTCCTTTCGGTTCAATTTATTCTCACGCTTTGATTGCGTATACAACTAATGTGATGAGCAGCTATACTGTGCAGCCACCCACGGCTATATCTTAAAGTCCCTCGAAGATCTCGATGTCCTTGCTGTCAGCTGTAAGCTGAACGATAGCCTTCTTGTACTTTGCTGTGTTACCAAGTGTCATACCACGTCTCTTGACCTTACCGTCATTGTTCATTGTGTTGACCTTTGCAACCTTTGTTCCCTCGAACATCTTCTCTACAGCTTCCTTAACCTGTGACTTGTTTGCTTCTGGATGAACAAGGAATGTATATTTCTTCTCAGCCATAGCGTTCATGCTCTTCTCTGTGATCACTGGCTTAAGTATAACGTCATAATATTTGATATCTGCCATTATGCGTACACCTCCTCAATTGCTGCAACTGCTTCCTTAGTAAGAACAAGCTTCTCATACTTGAGAATATCGTATACGCTAAGTGAATTAGCTACTGTTGTCTTAACTGTTGGAATGTTGTTTGCTGAAAGAACAACGTTATTGTTCTTATCCTTTGTTACTACAAGAGCCTTAGGAGCTGAAAGCTTTGCAAGGATCTTTGCAAATACGCTTGTCTTAGCCTCCTGAAGATCAAGCTTGTCAACTACTACCAGCTTGTTCTCAGCAACCTTTGATGAAAGTGCTGACTTCATAGCAAGCTGCTTCTCTTTCTTATTCATCTTAACTGAATAATCTCTTGGCTTTGGTGCGAATACAACTCCGCCGCCTGTCCACTGTGGAGATCTTGTTGAACCCTGTCTAGCATGACCAGTTCCCTTCTGTCTCCAAGGCTTTCTTCCACCACCAGAAACTTCTGAACGTGTCTTAGCGCTCTGTGTTCCCTGACGGTTGTTGGCTAACTGACCAACTACAGCCTTATGCATTATATGCTCATTTATTTCTACACCGAAAACTGCATCATTGAGCTCTAATGTCTCAACTTCTTTGCCTTCAATGTCATAAACCTTAACTGATGCCATTGTTGTCTCTCCTTTCCAAAGCCCTACTTACCAGACTTTACTGTATCTTTAATCATAACCAATGACTTCTTTGGTCCTGGAACAGCGCCCTTAACCAAGATTACATTGTTCTCAACATCTATTTTAACTACCTCAAGGTTCTGGATTGTAACTCTTACGCTACCCATATGTCCAGGCATCTTCTTGCCCTTGAATACTCTACCTGGAGTAGTTGCAGAACCGTTTGAACCTGCATGTCTGTGATACTTTGAACCATGTCCTGAAGGACCTGACTTAAGGCCGTGTCTCTTAAGACCGCCTGCGTATCCCTTACCCTTTGACTTAGCAGTAACATCAATCTTGTCGCCAGCAGCAAATACGTCTGCCTTGATCTCTGCGCCAAGCTCGTACTCAGCAGTGTTCTCAAGTCTGAACTCTCTATAGAAAGCCTTTGGAGTTGTTCCTGCCTTCTTAGCATGACCAACCTCTGCCTTACCAGCACCATGTGGATTTCTGATAACTTTCTTTCCTGATACGTCCTTTGTTGTTACTCTTTCCTTCTTCTCGCCGAATCCTACCTGAATTGCATCGTAACCGTCATTCTCAACTGTTTTGATCTGGGTTACAACACATGGACCAGCCTGCAATACTGTAACTGGTGTTAATACACCGTTCTCGTCGAAAATCTGTGTCATTCCGACTTTTGTAGCTAATATAGCCTTCTTCATTTCTGTTTCCTCCTAATTTAATTCACAGCGGATTGCATCTGCAATCATACTAAATTACATCCGAAAATGCATTAGGTACTGTTATTTAATTGTTTCTGCGGTTTGTTTTAAATTAGTCCGCATCTAATTGGGTTTCTTTTGAATTGCTGTCTGACTTTGATTATTTCATCTTAACATCGATGAACACGCCAGCGGACAGATCGATCTTCTGTAATGCATCAATTGTCTTCTGAGTTGGTGCTACAACATCGATAAGTCTCTTATGAGTTCTCTGCTCAAACTGCTCTCTTGAGTCCTTGTACTTATGAACTGCTCTTAAGATTGTGATCTTCTCAATCTTAGTAGGCATTGGAACTGGTCCGCTTACCTTTGCGCCAGTCTTCTTAACTGTATCAACAATCTGTGCTGCTGCCTTGTCGATAAGTTTGTGGTCATAAGCCTTAAGTGTAATTCTCATAATCTGATTTGCCATAAAAAAAGCCGCCTCCTTTTCGCACTTAATCTTAGTACAACAAGCGGTGACTGTACACTCTCCCGTGTGTGTCCTAAGTTAAAACCCAGAACCATCACGTCGTTTCTGTCCTCTTGACAGACGGTTATATTGTACAGTGACTTGTCGCCAGTTTTGTAAATTGACATTCGCTCCACGAAAAACCTGCGTCATATATGTACGCAGCAACCTCCGCTTCTCAGCTATCATGCCACAGTATGTTTGATTATATACTAGGGATTTCTTTAAATCAAGAGGTTTTTTTAATTTTTTTATGTTTTTTTGAATTTTTTTAACGGGTATTTACAGGGTATCACTCGCCAGATTCACTCAGCTTGAATGTCCTCTTCATCTTGATCCCCTTGTTCTCCCATATCTCAAACTTCGAAAAGCTTAAGATGAACCCGTAATCTGTATGGTAACCATAATTCTCCATCGCAAACCCAGGGAATCTGCTTCGAATCGCATCGAGCAGCTCTGCCATATCATCTATCTTATATCCCCTGCCCGTCATATACTCATATGCAAATGTGTCTATCTCCTCCCTGTCATCGACCAACGTCAGCTTTGTCACGCCATTCTCATCGGTATAAACCTTCACTCCACTCACATTATTCTCCACAAATGTATCAAGATGAGTATAGCCATAATTTCTGACATCAAAATCCGGGTATCTTCTCACAACGCCTTCATACACCTGTTCCATGACAGCATCTCTTCCCTGTCCTTTATAATAGGAAGAAACCGAATATATCTCCTTTGCTATATCACCTATATCCGGTATATCAGCAGTGCATTTTCCTCCGGCAAGAACATCTATATACATATATCTCTGGGCGCTGTTCACAAGGATTTTGTCTGCGTCACATGGACCGGCAACCACAACCTCTATATCCGTGAGCCTCAGCTTGTTGAGAAGCGGTACTGTCAGACTGTCCCCCGTTGCTATATATATGCGCTCTGGCTTTGAAAGCGCAGCATCCGCCATAACCTCCACGGCCAGCGCAACCATCGCCGATGACACCTTATACTCTCCGTGCATGCAGTCCTGTATTCTGAACCTCCCTGCACTCTCCATAAAGCTGTCATCGTCTTTGTCGGAATTAAACATCTTGCAGATCACAAGCTTGTCCGTTCTGATTATATCCTCATATATAACAGGCACAGCCTTTGCCTCTATGCTATCACAATCTATATACAGCGCAGCCCTCATGATATCCTCCTTAATAATATGCCACAACCATCACACACACAACAAACCACAGGTTTAATCCAATTATATCCTGCCATCTGCCTTAATCATCTCCATCAGAGTCTGTCTGAATCCAAACTCCTCACAAAGTGCTTCCGCATCCTTAAGAGCCTTCTTTCTCCTGTCCGGAGATACATTTTTCTTCACAGCTCTTATGAGCAGATTTTTAGGCGAATGTGCAATGTCTATAAATTCCATTATATCAGTCTTATATCCACACGCCTCAAGCATATGTCCGCGGATGGAATCTGTTGCCAGCGCAGCTATCCTCTCCTTGATGATACCGTATCTTGTCAGCGCAGCCAGTTCATCAGAATGCATCTGTTTATTCAGCTCATGCTGGCAGCAAGGCACGGACAATATATACTGTGCGTTCCAGCAAATGGCATTGTACAGCGCATAGTCCGTGGCAACATCACACGCATGCAGCGTCATGACCATATCCACATCCACATCCGTCTTATACCCATTTATATCCCCAAGTTCGAATTTTAGTCCGGTATATCCAAACTGTTCCGCCAGCGCATTGCAGTCTTTTATCACCTGCTCCTTGAGATCCAGGCCGGTTATATGGACATCAAGCCCCTTAACCTCATGCAGATAATAATAAACTATAAATGTCAGATACGATTTGCCGCATCCAAAATCTACTATATTAATAGAAGGTTTGTTGTAGCTCTTCATGACATTGTCCACGATCTCCGCAAATCTGTTGATCTGCTTAAACTTGTCATACATGGAGTGCACAACCTTGCCATCCTTTGTAAATATGCCCAGATGGGTAAATACAGGGATATCCATTCCCTCTTCAAGTATGTATTTCTTTCTTCGGTTGTTCCCCTGAACAGTTATGAGTTTATTCTCCGTGTGCCTCTTATTCACAGCTACTTTGCCCTTCTTTGAGATCTTCACATCCCACTCCTCCCGGGCCGAGAACATGTTTATCTGTCTGAATCCATCCTGCAGATCTCCGGCCAGTGCTTCTTCAAGCTCGTCCTCATCTATATTCTGGTGGAACACCTGCTTCTCCGTATACCTTTCTATCTGAAAGCACCTTTTACCGCCTATGATTTTTCTCTCAAATACCACTTTTCTGTATTCACCGCGTCCGCCACTGAGGATAATCTTGTGGGGATCACTCTGTACCATCTCTTCCATTAATTCTTTTATACTTATATCTGCCATTATTCCAACTTCTCCATTACCAACAATCTGTATCGTAATTAATCTCTGTCATCAATCTATGCACACAGCAGCCTTGACGCAGTGCTTTGATACAAGTATAATCTATAGGATATATTTTTTGAAGTTATTTTTATAAGGAAGGATTACATATATGTGGATAGCAGATGGATGGAAGGATTATGAAGTTATTGACTGCTCTGACGGAGAAAAGCTTGAGCGTTGGGACAAATACACTCTACTCAGACCAGATCCCCAGGTTCTGTGGAGCACTCCAAAGAAAAATCCTGCATGGAATAAACTGAACGGACATTATCATAGAAGCAACAAAGGCGGCGGAGAATGGGAGTTTTTCAGCCTGCCTAAGCAGTGGACGATAAATTACAGGGATCTGACTTTCAATCTGAAGCCATTCAGCTTCAAGCACACTGGTCTGTTCCCTGAGCAGGCTGCCAACTGGGACTGGTTCAGCGAACTGATAAAGAACTCACCTAAAAAGGATATTAAGGTGTTGAACCTGTTCGCATACACAGGGGGTGCAACATGCGCAGCCGCCAAAGCCGGAGCTGCAGTCACCCATGTTGATGCATCCAAGGGAATGGTTACCTGGGCAAAGGAAAACGCAGCATCATCAGGGCTCGCCGACGCACCGATCAGATGGATAGTTGACGACTGTGTGAAATTTGTCGAAAGAGAGATCAGACGAGGCAACAAATATGACGCGATCATCATGGATCCTCCTTCATACGGCAGAGGACCAAAGGGTGAGATATGGAAGATCGAAGAGAAGATCCATCCTTTCATCAAGCTCTGCAGCCAGCTTCTCTGTGACAAGCCGCTTTTCTTCCTTGTAAATTCATATACAACAGGTCTCGCGCCTGCGGTGCTCACATATATGATATCCACAGAGGTAAAGAGCAGATTTGGCGGACATGTTGTGGCAGATGAGATCGGACTTCCTGTCACAGAGACAGGTCTTGTTCTTCCTTGCGGTGCCGCCGGAAGATGGCAGAGATAACAACGGATCGGTCGAGGCAGATACATTTTGCAGATAAACTAAAAGCAGGAATATGAAACCCAGCAAACTTCGTTATAGGGGCTCATATTCCTGCTTTTTTTATTTTTTCAGCTTCTTAATTTCAGCTTTTTTGTCACGTAATTTAGTCCTTTACACCGTCACATCCACATACTCCAGACGTATGACCTTCTCCAGATCCGCAGGGGCTATCTCTATCTGATACCCAACCTTACCCGCACTCACATACATCTTATCAAGATCTTCAGCACTTGCATCTATCGTGGTCCTGAAAAACTTCTTCATACCGATAGGTGAGCAGCCGCCATGTATATATCCGGTAAGAGGGAGGAGTTCCTTTGCCTTGAGCATATCTATCGACTTCTCTCCCACAGCCTTCGCAGCTTTCTTGAGATCAAGTTCCTCCTTGACAGGAATTACAAACACGTAATTTGCGCCGGACTTCGCAACGGTCACCAGGGTCTTATACACATACGCAGGATCCTGTCCAAGTATGGCAGCAACCTTCTCTCCATTCGTCTCGCCCGTCTCCACATAACAATAATGGTTGTACTTTATCTTCTTGCTGTCAAGTATGCGCATGACATTTGTCTTTTCCTCAGTCTTTGCGTTCTTATTCTTATCTTTCATGTTCCAGGTCATCTCCTTGTCATCAAATGCACTAAGCGCCCCAACCTTGTCTATTGAAGATTGAAGCGCTGTATGCATGTCTATTGTATTCTCCGACTTTATCTTAATCTGCCGTACATAACTTTATCTGTCTTCCATCGGCAGATACTCTCTGTGTGTTCCCACATACTTGTATGCAGGTCTGATGATCTTGCCGGCATTGACAAGCTCCTCTATTCTATGCGCTGACCATCCTGCAATACGTGCGATGGCAAATATAGGAGTAAACAGCTCGATAGGGATACCGAGCATCGTATATACAAATCCACTGTAGAAGTCTACATTTGCCGATATAGGCTTGCCGCTGCGTCTTCTGGCCGCAAGCAGTCTTCCTGATATCTCCTCAACCTTCTTGTACAGCTCAAATTCCTTTGTCCTGCCCTTCTCCTGGGCAAGTCTCTCTGCATATCCCTTGAGTATCCTAGCTCTAGGATCTGAGTTGGTGTATACCGCATGACCCATTCCATATATAAGGCCTGAATGGTCAAAGCCCTTCTTGTCAAGAAGTCCTGTGAGATATTTCTCCAGTGCAGCCTCATCATCCCAGTTCTTGACATTGCTCTTGAGGTCATCAAACATCTGCTGAACCTTGAGGTTCGCACCACCATGCTTAGGTCCCTTCAGTGATCCAAGTGAACTTGCAACTGCAGAATATGTGTCTGTTCCTGTCGACGATACTACATGAGTTGTAAATGTGGAGTTATTACCACCACCATGCTCAGCGTGTATAACCAGACATATGTCAAGCACCTGCGCCTCAAGCTCTGTATATTTCTTATCTGATCTGATAAGCCTCAGGAAATTCTCCGCAGTGGAAAGCCCCGGCTTCGGATTGTGTATTACAAGACTCATGTCGTGGAAATAGTGCTTGTAGCCCTGATAACCATATGCGGCGATCACAGGGAACTGTGCTATCAATTCCATACACTGTCTGAGAACATTCTCTATGCTTATATCATCCGGATTATCATCATATGAATAGAGTGTGAGAACACATCTCTGCAGAACGTTCATCATATTCTTGCTTGGTGCTTTGAGGATAACATCTCTTGTAAACTTTCTAGGAAGCTCCCTGTAGCACTCCATCATCTCAACAAATCTCTTAAACTGCTGCTCATTTGGAAGCTTTCCAAACAGCAGAAGATACATAGTCTCCTCAAATCCGAATTTACTTCCGTGAAAACCTCTCTCGAGATCCTCAACATTGTACCCCTGATAATACAGACGACCATCAGTCGGCACTCTCTCTCCATCTATTACATCATATCCTATGACATCAGATATCTCTGTGAGTCCCGTGAGTACACCTTTTCCTGTGGAATCTCTGAGGCCTCTCTTGACATCATAATTGACATAGAGGTTCTGGTCTATCTTGCCAGATTCTGTACAATAACCTGTAAGCTCATCCAGTATTCTGTTATATTCCTCGCTGTTTCTTTCCAAACCTCATGTCTCCTTCCTTTATCCAATCCCTGTTCATCATCCCGAAGCTTCTCCGGACCTTATCAATAAACTATATCAACTCACCACAGTTTATCAAAAAAACTCCGTTTTCGCAAGAAAGACAGCAATAAATTTGATTTATTCCTGTCTTTTCGCCGAAATTATTTAATTTCAAAATATTTCTGTCTAAATTTCAATAATATATCTCTCATAGGCATTTATGATCGTCGTGTCCTCGTATTTTGATTCGCGGACAAAATCTCTTCCATAATTTATATGCACATGGCCATGGACAAAATACTTAGGTCTGTACTCCTCCATAAGCGTTCTGAAACACTTAAAACCTGTATGTGGGAGATCCTCGGAATCATTTATCCTGTATGCAGGCGAATGGGCAACAAGTATGTCAAAGCCCTTGTTCCTCATGATCTTAAACCTGAGTTTCCGTACTCTTCTGGCCATCGCACGCTCGGAATACTGATGATCCGCACCACCAAACTTGTATTCCATCGAACCGCCAAGTCCCAGAATTCTGACACCCTTATACACATAAAGCTTGTCGTCTATGCACTCGCAGCCCCCCGGCGGTGTATCCTTGTAGCACACGTCGTGATTGCCATGGACATAGAGAACGGGCGCATGACTGAATGTCGCAAGGAACGACAAATACTGTGGCGATAAATCGCCACAGGATATTATCAGGTCTATTCCCTCGACCTTACTCTTATCAAAATAATCCCACAAATACTTGGATTCTTCATCCGCCAACAACAAAATCTTCACGTATCTATTCCCCTGTACTACAGTATACCTTCTCCGTAGGAGATTTATCTTATTTCACTTCCGGAACCGACTTGAGCTCCAGACTCTCCGGTGTGTCTATACCCTGAAGTGCAACTACCGTCTTTGCCTCATCGACAAGATCGTCCTCTGTAGGGAGCATACCCACTACATTCTCAGCAAGCCAATCCATCTTGAGTATATCTTCATGGAGCATCGCTCCGTCATCTTCATTTCTCACTATTCCGTTCTGTGATGTAAGCTTTCCGCTGAACGGTGTGATAGCGCCCTCTCTTATGAGGTTTGTCATAACCGATATGAGCTTCTGTGTTCCGGCCGGAAGGTGCTTTGAGCATATGACGTCAACTATTCCCGCTGACATACCCCACCAGTAGCTTATCGCATTGCTGGTCTCGTTCTTCTCCTCCTGCTTCCAGTTGCCCTCCAGTATGGATCTAAGGATCCTCTCATAGAATGCACCCCAGTTGTAGAAAGGCATGGCAAGGTTGACGACCTCTCCATTCTGATCATAGTGATAAAGTCCGAAGTTTCGTGACGCATCATCCGGCATGATCATGTCTCTATCGGATATATATGTTATTCCATTTCTCTCGAAAAACTTCTGTGGATCAGCATTCTTAACCTTCGTCCACTGCAGATATATCTTTGCCCTAGGGTTGACCATCCTTGCTCCGATGGCAAATGCATTGATGTTCGCTGTTGTTCCGAATATCGGATAATCAGCTACATATCCTATCTGTCCGTCAGCACACAGGCTTCCCGCTATCATACCGGTGAGGAACTTCACCTCGTACATTCTTGCATAATAGGTACGCACATGGCTGTTCGCAAGGCTGAGGGAACAGTTAAGTATCTTTATCTCCGGGTGGAGCACTGCAGTCTTAAGAGCCTCAGGAAGCATCTCAGGCCCTGTCGTAAATATCACATCATACTTCTCATCCACAAGTCTTCCAAGGCACTCTGTCAGCTTGGCAGGTGTATCCACATTACAGAAGGTTCTGCTGTCGATAGAATCTCCGAGTTTATTCTCCATGTCCATTCTACCCAGTTCATGGCTGTATGTCCAGACCGAGTTGGCTGGCGACTTATCATACACAAATGCCACCTTCAGGTTCGAAGGGCCTGATGACTTTATAACCCTGTCGAGTATGGACTTCTTAGGCTCCACAGGATCGAGCTTTGGAAGAACCGTCTTATCCTTCTTCTCATTTGTGAGGACTATCTCATTCCATACCTTGTCAACACTGTCCTTCACCTGGGATGTAGTCATGTTCTTAAGAGCTTCATAGCCATACACATTGAGGAATACAAGCATGGCATCGTCCACTGTTATAGTGAGCTCCTCATTGCCCTTCTTAGCAAGATAAGCCTTCTCAAATGCGAGATGTGCCGAGTTGAAATCCAGTCTCTCATCCTCTGTGAAAACCGCATCCTTAGTAATCCCTATGAACTCCCTGAGCTTATCATATCCACCGAGCTGTGAGAAATATACATAGTTGATCCCCGTCTGCTTGTGGAAATCTATAAATTCAAAATATATCTTATTCTCAAGTGAGTCTGTCCTTCTAGGTATCTTTCTTGTAACCATGGCAGGAACTGAGTCCGCACCAAAGTATTTGAGCACACTCACTCTCTTATTTCCTTCTACTACATAGAATTTGTTCATATACTCATATACCTTTATCGGGTCATGTATACCTTCCTCTATGTGGGACTCACACAATGCGGCCCATTTCATTCCAAATTCAGTATGATAATCCAATATAGGCATAAAATTACTAGCAAACGCCGTCGTCCTTGCAGCGGTAGCGGTTCCAACCACGCGGTCAAGCGATACGGTCTGGAGACCAAGATTCACCTCACCCACAGTGTCGGATGGTGATATTATCTCATCCAAAACCGGAAGATATGGATATTCATTTTTTGCTACGGCTGCCTGATATCTCTTCTCACCAAGCTTCTGAGCCCTTAAATATTCGTTTGCTGACATACTATCACTCTCCTTATTCAAGACCATATAGTAATACTATAAAATTCAATAATCAAGAATTTGTTTCCTTCCGATCCACCAAAATTATCTGCCTTTCAACTGCATGTTTTGTGAATTATGTATAAACCGCATTGTATGTTATGCATAATTACCACTTGATTTTTTCCGTAACATGCTGTATTATATTATTAAATTCAGAAGATTTCACATATTTTCGAACTTAATGTCGGTGTGTGTGAATACCAATATACTTAAGGAGTCTGGCTAATACACTTCCACCAGGCTCCTTTTTATTGTAGCATCTATTCTGTTCTTTTACAGCATTCCCCATCAAAATTCATTGATTTCGACTGCATCATTGTTCATCTTCCCTGTATGCGTCAAATGTAACCTTTATGTCAGTTCCCTTACCTGGTTCACTGTCCATATCAAGCTGTGCATTGTTGCGGGCAACTATATGCTTTACTATGGCCAGGCCAAGTCCTGTGCCACCTGTGGACTTCGATCTGCTCTTGTCCACTCTGTAGAATCGTTCAAATATCCTCTCCTGATGCTCCTTCGGGATTCCTATTCCCGTATCCTTCACCCTGAGTATAACCTTGCCATCCTCTGCCTTTACAGATACATCCACACTTCCATTCTTATTGTTATATCTGATGGCGTTGTCTGTGAGGTTATACACAAGCTCCTCCATCATCATCTTGTTCGCATATATATATCCGTGACTGCCATCATAGCTGAGTGTCACACTGTTCTTCTCTGCGTTTATCGCCAGCATATCCGTGGCTGTTCTGGCTATGACCGCCAGATCGATCTTCTCCATCAGTGGCGCATCCTCAGATACATCCAGCTCTGACAGTCTGATTATGTCATTGATGAGGGTGAGAAGTCTGTTGGAGTTCTTGTGGATCTCAGTTGCAAAATGATGTACATCCGCCTCGGTGGCCATACCTGTCTCGATAAGCTCCGAATACCCCGATATGGATGTGAGCGGCGTCTTGAGCTCATGTGATACATTTGCCGTGAACTCCTGTCTCATCTGTGAGCTCTTCACTATATCCGCATGCTGCTTCTGTATCATATCTATAAATGGCCGCATCTCCTTGTACGCAACTATGTGGGTATCGTCGTCCAGACTGTTTGCCATCTGCTCTATTGGTTTCAATATGTTTCTGGTCAGATAGTGTGTCACTATGATGGTGACACAGACCAGGATCGCCATCACCACCAGCATGACCGGCACAGCCGCAAGGAACATACTGATTACATTGTTGGTCTCCCTCGCTATTCTCAGCACCCTTCCAGACTTGAGCAGTATCGCATAGTAATATGTGCTCTTATTGAGGGTTTCCGACTTTCTTATAACCTGTCCATCACCATTTTCAAATGCCTCTGCTATCTCTGGTCTGTCAAGGTGGTTCTGCATGGAAGTCTCATCGGCCTGATTGTCATACAGAACACTGCCGTCAGGCGCTATAAGCGTCAGTCTGAGGTCATTGGTATCCACGCTTGCATACACACCGGTGTCATCCGCGTCGAAATCTCCGGTATTCTTAAACACCTCAGCATAGCCCTTCAGATCCCTTATGATCTCTGCCTTGTACACCTCATAGAATATGAATGTCGACAGAACCATGGTCACCGCTATGGCCACCAGTGAAAAGATGATAAACTCCAGATTGATAACCTTTTTCAGTCTTTTATCGTCTCTCTTACCCATATGCTACTCCATCTTATACCCTACATTTCTAACTGTCTTTATCATATTACCTGCTTCGCCAAGCTTCTGTCTCAAAGTCTTGATATGCATATCAAGGGTTCTGGATTCGCCCTCGTAATCCGTTCCCCACACATCCGACATGATCGTGTCTCTGTGAAGAACTATTCCTGCATTCACCATGAGAAGCTTTAAGAGTTCAAACTCCTTGAAGGTAAGCTCACACAACTCGCCGCCCACATGCACCTCGCGTCTCTCTGAATCAAGGGTTATATCCCCGAGTACCAGCTGCTTGTCATCCTGCAGCGCCCTGCTTCTTCTGAGCAGCGCCTTGACCCTGGATATGAGCTCCATCACGCCAAATGGCTTGGTGAGGTAATCATCCGCTCCTATATCCAGTCCCTTGACCTTGTCAAGCTCTGTAGTCTTGGCTGTCACAAGGATAATCGGAACTCTGACAGTATCAGGTCTGCTCCTGAGCTTCTTCACAATCTCAAGACCATCCATGTCAGGGAGCATGATATCCAAGAGTACCAGATCAGGGACCTTCTCCACAGACCTTGAGAAGAAGGATTTCGCATTCTCAAACTCCTCCACCACATATCCGCTGTTTTTCAAAGCAAACATCTCTATCTCTCTTATATTCTTATCGTCTTCTACAATATAAATATGTACTGCCATTTTGTCTCCTTTCCCTATACAATACCACTTTCATTTACATGCATATTGCATTTTATTTTTATCATTATTTTTTATATAAATGCACGCCAGATATCACTTCAGCTTGTATATCTCTCTGTAATATGTGTACATGCTCTGGAAATCTATGTTGGAATCTTTCTTCATGTTGTCCAGATATTCATGTGTATCAAAGTTGTCTGATTTTAACTGGAGCATTGCCACCGCCACGTTGGAACAGTGGTCTGCAACTCTCTCATAGTTGTTGATAAGATTCTCCAGTGATATTCCGAGCTCAATGGTACATTTGCCCTTCTGAAGTCTCTTGATATGCTGCTTCTTAACCGCGCTGTTGAGCTCATTGATGGCTTCCTCAAGCGGCTCCACATGGGATGCCTCCTGAAGGTCTTCTTTGTCGTAAGCCTCCACAGTCATGCTGACTATGTTCTGAACTGCATCCTTGTATACACCCAGCTCTGACTTTGCCTTTTCTGAGAAGGACGCGCCCGCCTCATTCATCTTCCTGCATATATCCGCTATGGTTATGGCGTGATCCGACATTCTCTCAAGATCACCTATGACATGAAGTCCGATCGATACCTTCTGGCTATCCTCATGGGAGAGCTCCTTGCTGCTGAGCTTTACCATATAAGAACCGACCTCATCCTCATAGGTATCTATGATGCCCTCAAGATCCTCAACCTTATCCCTGACCGCTTCATCATAATTATCAACCAGTGACAGTGCCATATCAACACTGTTCTTTGAAAGCTGAGCCATGTATTTTACAACCTCTATACAGTGTCCAACAGCAAATGCTGGTTTCTCAAGGAATCTGGCATCCAGACGCTTGAGCATCTCCAGCTCTGCAGGAGTATTTTTCTCCACCTCATCCTTATCTCTGACAGTGAGCGTTGCAAGCTTCTCAAGTCCGCCTGAGAACGGAAGCAGAAGAAGTGTCGCCGCAACGTTGAACACACTGTGTACAACAGCTATACCAGCTGCATTCGCTGAATCATTCAGGAACTGGAAGTGTACAAATGAATTGACCGTGTAGAACACCACCATGAACACGACTGTTCCTATGATGTTGAAGTACAGATGCACAAACGCAGCTCTCTTGGCATTCTTCTTGGTTCCTATACATGATATCAGTGCCGTTACACAGGTTCCTATGTTCTGACCCATGATGATTGGGATCGCCGTCCCAAATGACACAGCCCCGGTTGCACACAGCGCCTGGAGTATACCTACAGATGCCGAAGAACTCTGTATGATAGCTGTTATCAACATTCCCACAAGCATTCCAAGGAATGGATTGGAGAACATGGTGAGTATATTCGTAAATTCCGGTACATCCTTAAGCGGAGCAACCGCACCGCTCATCATCTCCATACCAAACATGAGCACTGTAAATCCAAGAAGGATTCCACCTATATCGTGCTTCTTCTCAGACCTGGTGAACATGAGAAATATTATTCCTATTACTGCGAGTATAGGTGAAAAGGATGAGGGTTTCAACATATTAATAAATATATTGTCACTCTGTATTCCTGTAAGGCTGAGTATCCATGATGTTACTGTTGTTCCTATATTTGCACCCATGATGATACCCACTGCCTGTCTCAGCTTCATGATGCCTGAGTTTACAAGTCCAACCACCATAACTGTGGTCGCCGATGATGACTGGATCACTCCTGTCACCGCAGCGCCCAGCAGAACACCCTTTATAGGTGTTGATGTGAGCTTTTCCAGTATCTTCTCCAGCTTACCGCCAGCCGTCTTGGCAAGGCCATCTCCCATCACGTTCATTCCATACAGGAACATTGCAAGTCCGCCCAGAAGGGATAACACATTGAAAATATCCATATCTTTTGTCTCCTTATTACATTTCCAATTACTTCTGTATAAGGACTTGTATACACAATATCCCTTTTACAGCGTCTGTTTTATCAGAGTCTATTGTAAAAGGGATATGTAAAATGTGAGATATGTGTATGTAAAATCTGTGTAAATTTAAAATCTATGTAAAATCCTGCAAAATATTTGGCACAGTTTTGTGGTATCACATAGACCTTTTTTCTGTTTTCATCTGTTTATTTGCTTCCGAGAGGCTCATTTATGAGCAGATACACCGCACTTCCAAGCATTCCTACCAGGAACATGCCATAACCGCCACATATGAACATCAGCTTTGCGAATGATACATCTCCCAGCACAGGGAGCATGTGGAGCAGCAATGCTGCAGCACATCCCGCAAGTCCGCACACCACCATGCTGACTGTTATGAAAAGTTTCATATTGCCTATACCTGTTCTGTGTGACAGTTCATTTATCTTCGTACATACCCACTTCATAGAAATCACCTCTTTTCGTCCATGACTCAATCATCAGTCTATATGTTCTCCTGTTATCGAGAAGAGTACCCACTCTGATATATTCGTTGCGTGATCGCCAATCCTCTCAAGATACTTGGCAACCATAAGAAGGTCACAAGCCTGCTCTCCATCATCCGAATTCTCATGTATCATTGTGATGAGTTCATTCTTGACCTTGTCAAAAAGATCATCGACGACATCGTCATGCTCTATTACACTCTTTGCCTTTTTCTCATCTGCGTTGACATATGCCTCTATGCTTGATACCAGCATGACGATCGTCTCTTTTGCCATCTGCTGTATGTGCTCAAGCTTCTTTATATATGGTGTGCCAGCCATGCACAGTGTGAGTTCTGATATATCTGAGGCGTGATCTCCGATCCTCTCCATATCCGTTATCATCTTGAGTGCTGCGGATATATTTCTCATATCCCCGGCAACCGGCTGCTGGGTAAGGAACAGCTTGAGGCACAGATTCTCAATCTCTCTCTCCTGATGGTCGATGGCGTCATCCGCCTCGATCGCCTTCTTTGCGAGCTCTGTGTCCTGGGCCACGAGAGCCTTGATCGCTGTCTCGATCGCCTGCTCAATCATAGTTCCCATCTCTATCATCTCTGCGTGAAGCTTTCTAAGCTGCATCTCATATTTGTCTCTCATCGTGTCCCTCCTAACCAAATCTACCGGTGATGTAATCCTCTGTACGCTTGTCAGCCGGCTTGCTGAACATCTTTTCTGTCTCTGCGTACTCAACGACCTCTCCGAGAAGGAAGAACGCTGTGTTGTCCGCAACTCTGGTTGCCTGCTGCATGTTATGCGTAACCATGATAATGGTGTAATTGTCCTTCAGTTCAAGTACCAGGTCCTCTATCTTGGATGTCGATATAGGATCAAGGGCCGATGTAGGCTCATCCATGAGAAGTACCTCAGGCTCCACTGCCAGTGCTCTGGCTATACAGAGCCTCTGCTGCTGTCCTCCTGAAAGGCCAAGTGCTGACTTCTTCAGTCTGTCCTTAAGCTCATCCCATATAGCTGCCTGTCTGAGAGATCTCTCAACTATCTCATCAAGCTTTGCATGATTTCTTATGCCGTGTGTTCTAGGACCATATGCTATATTGTCATAGACACTCATCGGAAAAGGATTCGGCTGCTGGAACACCATTCCAACTCTTTTTCTCAAAAGGTTAATATCCATTCCGCTGTATATATCCTCTCCATCAAGCCTCACATCACCTGTTATCTTGCATCCCTCTACCAAATCATTCATTCTGTTGAGCGACTTAAGGAATGTTGACTTACCACAACCTGATGGTCCAATAAATGCTGTAACCTCATTTGACGGAATATCCATATCAATACCCTTAAGGGCATGGAACTTTCCATAATAGAGGTTCAGATTTTTAACGCTGAACTTAACGTTATTATTCATCTATTTTTCTCCATTCTTAATTTGCTTTATCTGCTGCAACCCTGCCTGCAATCTTGTCGGACGCAAAGTTGATAAGCACTACAAGTACAAGAAGCACTACCGCTGTTGCATAACCCTGATCCGTGTGAAGTCCTTCTTTTGACAGAAGGTACATATGAACCGCCAGAGTCCTTGTTGAATCGGTAAGCTTTGTCGCCATCTTTGCAACCGATCCTGCTGTGTATATGAGTGCTGCCGTTTCGCCCACGATACGTCCTGTCGCAAGTATGATTCCTGACAGTATTCCAGGAACGGCACTTGGAAGCACTACTTTGAATACTGTTCTGAGCTTTCCGGCTCCCAGTCCAAAACTTCCTTCTCTATAAGACTTAGGCACTGCCATAAGTGCCTCCTCTGTGGTTCTCATTATGACCGGAAGAACCATTATCGCCAGGGTTAACGCACCTGATATGAGTGATAATCTAAGTCCACACGCATTTGTGAAAAACAGCATTCCAAATAGTCCGTATACGATCGAAGGTATTCCTGTAAGTGTCTCCGCTGTGATCCTCACTACCCCCACCAGCTTATTGCCAGTCTTTGCATATTCGACAAGATATATCGCTGCAAATATTCCTATCGGACCTGCTATCAGGAGGGACAGCAGCGTCATGTAAACCGTATTTATAAGTGCCGGTACCAGCGAACAGTTGTCCGATGTATATTCCCAGCTGAATATGTCCGCATTAAGATTTGGGATTCCCTTTACCAGTACATACACCAACAGAAATCCTATGGAGAGCACAGTTATGAGCGTTGCCAGATGTACAAAGATAAACATTATGAATGATCCCGGTCTCTTTCTGTACTCAGCCCATTTCTCAGACCATGTGCTCTTGTTTATAGCCTCTATGCTGTCCACATCAACTATGGATGAAGGATCGTCCTCAGGTGCCGTCTTTTTCGTGCTGATTATTGTATTTTTTGTTCTGTCATCGCCACATGCGACAACTGTCTTTATTCCTTCTACTCTCTCTGTCATCTATGCCACCGTCTTTCTCTTTATGATGGAGAACAGGAGGTTGATAATGAGTATGAATACGAACAGTACAACGCCCGTCGCTATCAGAGCCTGTCTGTGCAGGTCCGTCGCATATCCCATCTCCATTACTATATTTGTGGTGAGTGTTCTGACACCTCTCAGTATTCCGTCAGGCATATGGACCTGATTTCCAGCAACCATGATGACCGCCATAGTCTCTCCAACTGCACGGCCAACACCAAGGATAATCGCTGCCATAACTCCTGACTTTGCTGCAGGGACAACAGTCTTGAACACGCTTCGCTCATGTGTTGCTCCAAGTGCCAGGGCTCCCTGATAATATTTGTCAGGTACCGCTCTTATTGAGGTCTCTGATACACTGATGATAGTTGGAAGTATCATCATTCCAAGAAGTACTGATGCCGTGAGCATCGTATTTCCATTTACTCCAAATATGCTTCTCACCATCGGTACAAGCACACACATTCCAAAGAATCCATATACTACCGAAGGTATTCCGGCCATCAGATTGATAAATGGCTTTATAACTTTATATAATCTGTCGGGACAAAACTTTGCCAGATATATCGCTGTCAGAAGTCCTATCGGAACTCCAATTATCAGTGCTCCGGCTGTCACATATATACTTCCTAATATGAAAGGAAGAATGCCGTAGTACCCATTTGTAGGCTTCCAGACCTCACCAAGGGTGAAATCCCCGAAGCCTATCTCTTTAATGGCCGGTATTCCATTCACAAACAGGAACACACATATGAGTGCTACTGCTGCGATGGATACCAGTGCCGCTATCAGGAATACTACATGCATAATTGTTTCTTTAAGTTTATGCATAAGCTGATTACTTTACGTCCTCCCACTTTGCTGCTGAACCTGTGAATATGTCCTTGACCTGATCTACTGTGTAGTCCTCAGCAGGGTTGTTGTTATTTACTATAACTGCAATTCCGTCCATTGCTATTACTGTTGCCTTGAGACCAAGTGCTGTCTCTGTATCCTTGAGTTCACGTGATGCCATACCTATGTCGCATGTTCCATCTGATGTTGATGTGATACCTGTTGTTGAATCGCTCTCCTGAAGCTCGATGTCAGCGTTTGTGTTGATCGCCTTGTATGCCTCGATAAGTTTTTCCATAACAGGTGTTACTGAAGATGATCCTGCAACAACAATCTTGCCCTTTGGATTTGTTGAAGTAAATGCTCCGCTGTTTGCAACCTCGATGTACTTATTTGCTGAGATGATCTTCTGTCCATCCTCGCTCATGATGTAGTTGATGAAATCCTGTGCAACATCGCTGATGCCATCCTTTGTAACGATGTTGAAAGGTCTTGAAAGTGTGTATGAACCATTGTTGATGTTCTCCTCACTTGCCTCAACTCCACCGATCTTGAGTGCCTTTACTGTATCGTTGAGTGCTCCGAGAGATATGTAACCGATTGCATAATCATCTCCTGCTACTGTTGTGAGTACGACCTCTGTGCTGTTGCATGTGATGGCATTTGTTGTTGTGTTGTCGACCTTATTGCCATCTGCATCCTTCTCCTCAACTCCTGTGAGCTCTACGAATGCTCCTCTTGTTCCTGAGCCTTCCTCTCTTGATACTACTGATATATCCTGTGCTGCATCGAATCCGCCATCTGCGCTCTTTGATGAATTATTTCCACAGCCTGCAAGACTTCCTACCATAAGTGCTGCTCCAAGTGTAACTGCTAATACTTTCTTTAATTTAACCATTTTCTTTTTCTCCTTACTTTGTCCATATTCTTTCTTGGAACATCAGCCATGCAAAATCGCTTTATGGTATCGTCCCCTCACTTCCGTTCGGCGGCAGTTCGTCGGTGCCATTTTAATATGCGCCTACGGCGCATGGGCACCTCACTCGGCGATGGCTGATGCTGCATAACAATTTTCTCCGAAAATTGTTACATGTGCCGGTTATCTCTTGAACCGGTCTTTGCAAATATTGTATTATTGGAACATATAATTCTTTGTTTATGTCCCGGAAAAGAACTCGCGCGCCTTTCGTTCTTTTCTTTGAACTATAATAAATGGCATAAGTAAAATACATAACCAGCGCAATGTAAATTGAATGTAAAGTCGGCGTTAATCAATGCATGCTGAATGTACAGCAAATAATCTGCCATGACTTATAAATTGCAACCAGAAAGTGGGATAAATATACATGACAAATACCAGTTTAGAAGTAATAGGATATGTGAGATGCGACTACAAAGAGAAGTTCGGGATTCCAAGGCAGAGCGGTCTGACAGGCCGCGCCGCCGCTTTTATAGAGATACTTCCACCGTACAATCAGGCAGAGGCGTTCAGAGGACTTGACGGATTCTCCCACATATGGCTGCTGTGGGACTTCTCCAGGGCTCACAAGAACGGTTTTACCGCAACAGTAAAACCCCCAAAGCTGGGCGGTAACCAGCGGATGGGGGTTTTTGCCACCAGATCGCCATTCAGACCGAACAACATCGGACTATCATCGGTGAAGCTTCTGGACATTATATATAATGAAGAAAACGGCTGTGTACACGGACTTGTGGTGTCAGGAGCCGATATACTGGACGGAACACCGGTGTACGATATCAAGCCTTATCTACCATACACCGACAGCCATCCGGATGCGACCGGGGGCTGGACAGACTCCCTTGATATTCCGGAGCTGTCTGTGTGTTTCTCTGACGATATCGCCGTCAAACTTGAAACAATATTTTCAAGTACACAGATCGAGGCCCTGAAAGAGATACTTGCGCAGGATCCAAGGCCTGGCTATCAGGATGAACCGAATAGACGCTATGGAATGCTGTACGGCGGATACGATATAAGGTTTACCATATCTGGTGACACTCTTACCATATGCGAAGTGGCTGAGCCCGGACCACAATGATACAAAAAGGCATTTTACCGGCATAAAGCTGAAAAATTATGATATTTTCTCATTATCATGGCTGTGACGTTCCTCTCCTCAAAGCTGATATTTCCCAGTAGTTTCACCGGCATGACCCCCATCAAGGAATTGGTCACAAAGCATTCCTGATACGATGACAGTTCATCAGGGAATATCACTGTCTGCGTGACCGCCTCTGATTCACAGATATACCCCCTTACTGTTCCAGGCAGAAGACCTGAGTCTATCGCGGGTGTGTATATCCTGCCATCTCTCACAAAAAATATATTGCTCACCGTACCCTCGCATATCTGTCCCTTTGTATTCAGGAAGATCCGTTCATCCATTCCAGCTTTCCTAGACCTCCTTTTTTCAAGAATGCAGTCTCCGTAATTCATGGTTTTATGATATACGAACGGCGACGTCTCATTTCTTCTAACATTACTTATGTCCATTGCAACCCCCCGTTCGTATATATCCGTGGTGTATGGATTATCTCTCATTGAAAAAACCACATTTTTCTGAGTCAACATGATCTTTAACGCACATCTCCTCATATGACCTGATTGATCTCTGTAATCATGCTCACTCATCCACTTTCTCAGATATTCCAGCACAGCTATCCTGTCTATGCCCCGTTCTGCTGGCATGCCAAGATCCAGAAATCTTGCAGCATCTTCCAGACGTCTCAGATGCCTGTCAAGAAATATCGGCCTGCCGTCAACCACACTTATAGTTTCAAATGCTCCAAGACCAAATTGAAAGCAATCATCCATTTTTACATTCATTTTACATTTCTCCCATTTTCATCATTTTCAAATGCTACTGCAATGCACTGAGTATTGCTTTTGCCTTATCCCGTGTCTCTTCATACTCTGCACCAGGATCTGAATCGGCAGTAATACCGCCTCCAACGCCTAGATAATACCTGCCATTTCTGTACAATACAGTTCTTATCACTATATTAAAATCACATTTTCCATCCAATGTAATATAACCAATAGAGCCGGTGTAAATATTTCTCTTCCCGCATTCAAGTTCATCTGTAATCTCCATAGCCCTGCGTTTCGGCGCCCCCGTAACAGAACCACCCGGAAATGCCACAGTAAGAAGAGACATCACATCTTCCCCGTCCTGCAGCATACCTTCAACATTTGCCACCTGATGGAAAACAGTCGCATACTCTTCTATCGAAAACAGTTCAGTCACTTTTACGCTTCCCGGTCTGCACACATGGTTCAGGTCATTCCTCTCAAGATCTACAATCATCAGGAGTTCACTCTTTTCCTTCTGTGATTTCTCAAGCTCCCTCCTGAGTGCCTCATCCTCCCTGTCAGTCTCTCCCCGTCTCCTCGTCCCCTTTATCGGCCGGGTGTACACACGACGATCCTTTATCTGCATAAACCGTTCAGGAGAGGCGCTCACTATCTGATAATCTCCCAGATCAAGATATCCACCAAATGGCGACGGATTGCTAACTCTCAGGTCATAAAACACGTCCAGAGGCTTTTTATCGCTGTCGACAACCATATGCCTTGTCAAATTTGCAACATATACATCCCCCTCGGTTATATAATCCTTCAGCCTTCTTATAGAGTTCTCATACTCTTCCCTGCTGCATTCTTCGTACACATTCAAGTTATACTTCTTCCTCTTTTGTACATCTTCACTCGTCCTGTCAATTATATTCCCACTTTCCCGATCATCCCTGCCGCAATACTTCTCTATATCATTCTCCATTACATCAATATTTGACTGTGCATCACCTGTCATACCATTTGCCACAAGATATGTCTCTTTTTTTAGGCAATCTTCAACAACAAAACAGTCATAGAATGTCATGACTGCCTCTGGAACAGACACAAGGTCTTCATTGATGGAATCAAGCCCCATCCTGTCCATTCCATAATCGTAGGATACATACCCTATCGCGCCTGATACGATCGGCAAATTCTCCGAACTCTTATCCATATGCTGTACAAGATACTGTCTCATATATTCTTCAAATGTTATATTCTTTTCAGAATCTCCATTAACCTCAAATGTATCCCCATTCTTAACAAGCCTGAGATACGGGCATCTCCCGATGATCGAATAGTGTCCCAGATTATTCACAAGGGATGAGTCAAGAAATGCTATTCCTGTCTCATCCTCATATATTTCAAAAACATCAGCTGCACACACATATCTGTCAAGTTTTTTTAGCACTCGCCTCATACTGCTCATATATGACTCCTTATCTGCAATTAAATTTCTCCGCCGCTATACAAAAATTATACAATATATCATGACCATACTCCGTAAGTACCGCTTCCGGGTGAAACTGCACCCCGTACAACGGCAACCTTCTGTGTGATATTCCCATAACTGCACCGTCCTCGGATATAGCATCCACCTGGTAATCATCCGGCAGACTACTGCCATTTATTACCAATGAGTGGTACCTTGTGACATGAAAGCTTTCCGGCAGCCGCGCGAACAGACCTGTTCCACAGGTATGTATCTCTGTCACCTTTCCATGCATTGGCATCTTTCCTTTTTCAACAATGGCGCCCGCACAATACCCAAGTATCTGATGTCCAAGGCAGACTCCAAGTATCGGAATCTTTCCCTTATACATGTTCACAACATCCACACACATTTTTGCCTCCCATGGCCGCCCAGGTCCCGGTGAAAGTATTATGCCCTCCGGCTCCAGATCTTCCACATCATGCAGAGATAGCCGATCGCACCTTTTTACGGTCACACATCTTCCCATTTCCTCAAAATACGCCTTCAGGTTATATACAAACGAATCAAAATTGTCTATCATCAGATACATTCACTTCTCCTTATCCGCAATCACCATAAAACACAAAAAGGATAACAGCCGGCATGCCAAAGCATGCACAGTCGTTATCCTTTTCGGTCCGTAATCTGCACGTTATTTTTATCTTTGATTTTTACAGATTCTATCATATCTGTCCTCAGAAAGCAAATGTCCATATATATATTCACTCTGAATCGTTATGATTACTCAGCAAAATGTACTCCCGGCGCATACAGATAGTAGCCCTGACCATATGCCACACCTATTCGTGCCGCGGTCTCAAGCTCTGCTTTAGTCTCTATGCCCTCTGCAACCAGCTTGATCCCATTCTCCTCACAGAAATCAGCGAAATGTTTCACAAAACTCCTCTGGTACTCATTTGAATCTATATCCTTTATAAGTTCAATATCAAGCTTGATGTACTCCGGATGCAGCATACACACTCTGTTCATTCCTGCAAACTCAGCGCCGAAATCATCTATGGCTATATGAAATTCTTCATCCCGATAATGATTGACTGTCTCAGTGAATGTTGTCTCCTTCTTTATCCTGGTTCTCTCAGTCACCTCAAACACCACATCGTCAGGTGTCAGGCCATACTTCTTCATCATGTACCTTGTGGTTCCACTGCGGAACTTCGGATCGAGTATGACATTTGGATCAACATTTAAAAACAGCTTTTTCCCAGCCGGCATATACACCGCCTGCTTCAGGGCATTGCGGCGGCATACCGCCTCAAGTTCCCATACCTTTCTGCACCTGCATGCCAGCTCAAACAGCTCACCTATTTCCATGCTGGAACCACCCAGTACTCTGGACAATGCTTCATATGCAAATATATGTCCACACCTAAGATCTACTATAGGCTGAAACACCGGGTATATCCGTTTATTTTTTATTATATCCTCAAGCTCTATGATCTTTATCTTCTTATTCTTCATCAGCATCCCTCACTATGTAATACATCTACTGACGTGCCCTCTCATAGGCATCTGCATACTGCTGCTCCTGTGAGTTTATCTCCTCTGCATCACGGTTCTGCTTCATGTAGGTGCCATCAGGCTGCTGTATGCGTGCCTGCATGTTATCCTTCATCATAAGACCAAACATGTCTCTGATACGCTGCTTGATCTTATCATCGTATATAGGTGTGGCAACCTCCACACGGCGCAGAGTGTTACGTGTCATAAAATCCGCCGAAGCTATATATATCTTGTCTCTGTCAGGGGTTCCGAACATATATATTCTTGAGTGCTCAAGGAAGCGTCCGACAATACTTCTTATATGTATATTCTCCGTCTCACCAGGGATTCCCGCCAGCAGACAGCATATTCCTCTGACTATAAGTTCAACCTTAACTCCCGCCTTCGATGCCTCAACCAGCTTGTCGATAATCTTCTTATCAGTGAGAGAATTGATCTTAACACCGATATACGCAGGCTGACCATCCTTTGCTATGGCTATCTCATTATCTATCATCTTGATGACCGGAGCCTGCAGGCATTCAGGAGCCACAAGCAGATGATCAGCATGGCTGACTGTATTGCCAATAAGAATCGACTGGAACACTTTCATGGCATCCTTGCCAATAGCCTCATTTGCAGTCATAAGTGACAGATCTGTGTAGAGTCTCGATGTCTTCTCATTGTAATTTCCCGTTCCTATCTGTGTTATGTACTGGATTTTACCTCCGTCTTTTCTGGTTATGAGACAGAGCTTTGAATGAACCTTGAGTCCGTCAACGCCATACACAACATGGCAGCCCGCGTCCTCAAGGGTACGGCTCCACTCTATATTATTTTCCTCATCAAATCTTGCCTTGAGTTCCACAAGTACCTCAACCTGCTTACCGTTCTCAGCAGCTTCAACAAGAGCTTCCACAACCTTAGAGTTCTTCGCAAGACGATATAAAGTCATCCTGATTGCATTTACCTTTGGATCTCTTGCTGCCTCCTGAAGGAGATTCAAGAACGGTCTGATGCTCTCATACGGATATGAGAGAAGCACATCCTTCTCAAGTATCTGAGGTATAAGTGGCTTCATCACATCAAGATCCGGTGACTGCTGTGACACTCTCTTCTCAAAGAACAGCTCCTGTCTGTCCCTGAGCTTATCCTGTATCTGGAATACAAATGACAGATCCAGCGGAGATTTTGAATAAAATACATGTTTTTCGTCAAGCTCACAGTAATCACACACCTCGCCCACCATCTTCTGTGATATATCTCTTGTAAATTCTATTCTGACCGGAGCAAGTTTCTTTCTAAGCTTAACAACCTGCTCCATCTGATCTCTATAGTTGAGGTCTTCATCATACACCTTGCTCACGTCGATATCGGCATTTCTGGTGATCCTCATGAGGGTCTTCTCCTGAACCTTGTAGCCCTTGAAAAGCCCTGGAGCATAGTGAAGGATAAGCTCCTCCAAAAGTATATAGGTTCCAGGCACGCCCGGAAGTGCCACAAGTCTTGGAAGCATGCCACTCTCACAAGGTATGATACCGAGTTTCTTCTTGCCCTTTCTCTCAAGTATGGCAAGGGCATATATCTCTCTGTTCTTGAGGAATGGGAATGGCTGTTTTCTTCCAACGATCATCACTGAGAGCAGCGGAAGTATCTCCTGCGCAAAATAACTGTCAAGATACTTTGCGTCAGCCTTCGACAGGTCTGCGTACCTTACCAGTCTAAACCCCTCCGTCTCAACATCTTTCATGAGATTCTCATATATGTTGTCTTTGATCGCATTGAGCTTTGTGACATTCTCAAGGATCGCATCAATCTGTTCCTGTGGGCTGAGCTTTGTCTTGTTCTCCCTCTGATCTCCGGTCAAAAGTTTCTGATCCTCCAGAGAACCAACTCTCACCATGAAGAATTCATCAAGATTTGACTGATATATTGCCAGAAATGACAATTTCTCGCAAAGCGGTGAATTCTCATTCTGTGCCTCCTCCAGCACACGCTCATTAAACTTGAGCCATGAAATCTCTCTGTTGACGTATACGCCCTTTATTGTACTTATATTTGTATCCTGTGCCATTTCTTCATATTCTCCTTTTCTGTTCTTTATTTTTCTTATCAGTCTGATCAGCCAGTTTACCAATTGCCTGTCCTCTTTCTATCTGTTTTATTCTATACATACACATTTATTCTATACATACACAACAAGACGGATAGCCATATGACTATCCCTCTCATCATAGGAGCAGACTCATTATATGCACCCATGTGAGTTGCTGTTCCTTATTGTGGTAATCATCTCAAATCACTCCAGGCAGTATACTTCTTATCATATATCTTCTTCAGCATATCCACCGATATGTCAGATAGCGTATTCTCACTGTTTACGATCACAGCAATCGCATCACGTCCAAATACATATGATGTGAGCAGCTCGCTCTCGTACGGCTGAAGGCTTCTGGATGACATTCCAAGGTCACATCTGCCCTGAAGCGCATCATTGAGTCCCTGTGTCGAATCCGACTCTGTGACCAAGATCTTCGCTGCCGGATTGATCTTCATGTATTCCTCTGCCAGCTTAGATACGATCGGAGCTGCCGATGTAGAACCATGTATCTCCACCGTACCACCAGACTTGTCTGACAGGAATGTCTCGCTCTTTTTTACCGGAACACAGTAGTCCGCAACCACTGCCTGCCCCGCTGACTTCACATAAGCCATGAAATCCTTTGCCACAGCTGACAACTCTCCGTTATACACCAATATATAATCCCTGCACAGAGGATATTTGTCCTTCTCTATAGATGCCGCATCCGGAGCTACACCATCGACATCCAGCGCCTTTACACCACTGTTATTTTCCGCACTGTAAGCTATATAACCTATCGCATTTTTGTCAGAAGCAACTTCCGATATGACCTTATCTGTGGAATCTGCAACAGTGTTTGTTCCCGTAGCATCGGTACCTACAAGATTGTCAAATTCCGTCTTAGTACCGGAACCTTCCTCTCTGGAAACCACATTTATCGTACCCATGGATGACATATCCGGAACGTCCACTTTGGCGCCACATCCTGTGAGTAACAGAGAACCCAGTGCAGTCATTGCAAGAAATTTGCCAATCATTTTCCAGTATCTGTCCCTTTTGCAGCTCCTGTCTATATTACTGTCAATATACGTTCTTTCACATTTGTATTTTGTCATGCCTGAGCACCTGCCTTCACCATGACTTCACTGTCGCTATCCATATTCTCTATATCAAGTTTGTCAAATGTGAAATCGTCGATTGCCTCTTCCGCAATGGATATGCAGTTGTCCGCCATACGGTCCATGCTGTAAAGGAGTGCTGAATAATCCGCTGTCAGGCTTCTCACACATGTGTTTTTCTTGACTCTTGCGAGATGAGCCTTACCTGCCTGTCTCTGGAGCTTTCTTATCTTCTTCTTGTCTGCGGCAACCTTATCAGGAGTTTCGCTGTCCCCAGTAATTATTGCATTCATTGACTCACCGAAAAGTTTCTCTGTCATATCCATACATGCTGTCAGGTCAGCTATCGCAGCATCCGACAGCAGTTGTCCATTGTCCAGGATCTTTTTATACAGGCCATCCACCTCATCGCACCTGTCTGCTATACGCTCTATATTGTTGCTGACCACCATGAGGCCTGCCGCCTGCTCTGCCTGTTTCTCGGTAAGGTTACCACTTGATATCAGCTTTGTGATGAAATCAACTATTATATTCTGAAGCTCCTTGACCTTGTCATGCTCATCCACATATTTGTCACGGATATCTGTAATATTTCTCTTCTCTATAGCATTTTTCATAGCACCTATCATCTTACCCGCATGAACAGACAATCTTGATATTTCTTTTGCGGCCATGTAGATAGCTGCCGCCGGCTGTGACATAGCTTTATCATCGAGGTATTTGGCTACAAAGCCCTCTGAATTTTTCTTGTCCTCACCCCTGATGATGAACTTAACTATCTTCACCATAACAGGTATCAGAGGCAGCCAGATAAGTGTACATGCCACATTGAACGTGGTATGCGCATTTGCTATCTGTCTTGATATGATGTCAAGTTCATCGCCCTTCGGTGATATCCACTGCACAAATGCAGCCAGCGGTCTTATAAGGAACATGAAAAGTATGGTTCCTGTGATATTGAATGTACTGTGCGCGATGGCTGTTCTCTTGGCATTCTTGGACTGTCCTATGGATGCCAGAAGCGCTGTGATGGTTGTTCCAATGTTATCTCCAAAAAGGATAGGTATCGCCCCTGCCAGACCTATGACACTGTGTATTCCGTCAGGTCCAGGCTGTGACGCAAAGTTCTGAAGTACCGCAATGGTCGCCGAACTACTCTGTACAACCAAGGTCATGACTGCACCAAGTACAACTCCGAGAACCGGTATCTCTGACACCTTGCCCATCAGATCCACAAATATCGCACTGCTGGCAAGTGGTTTCATAACACCACCCATGACCTCAATACCTTCAAAGAGAAGTCCAAATGAGAATATGACCATACCAACATTTCTGATCTTTTCCTTCTTGAACACAAAGTTCATAATGAAGCCTATGAATATGATCGGATATATGTAATTACTGATCTTGAACGCCATAAGCTGTGCCGTCATGGTCGTTCCTATATTTGCTCCAAATATTACTGATATAGCCTGTGGCAGACTCATGAGTCCTGCACTTACAAATCCGATGACCATGACCGTGGTCGCCGAACTGCTCTGGAGAACTGCGGTTACAAGTGCCCCCGCCAAAGCTCCCATCAAAGGATTCTTGGTAAGGAATCCCAATATCCTCTTCATCTTTTCTCCTGCTGCCTTCTGGAGTGCATCGCTCATGCTGTTCATTCCATATAGGAACATGGCAAGTCCTCCCAGCAATCCAAACACTATCTTAACTCTTTCGTCCACTGTGTTTCTTTCCTCCTTATGTAAATCTCATCTTAAACAAGCATATCCACATAAGGAAAGTGCCGCTATCCACATGCAGTAAACGAAATGTAAAATCTATGTAAAAAGCAAGAAAAGCCAGCAGACACACTTCTTGTGTATCTACTAGCTTAAATTCCATCACCATAAATTTGCTATTATACTAGCATTTTGTATCGTATTTTTCAATATGCAGGCACGTAAAATTTATGTAAACTGCGATAAAACAGTCTATCCAGTGATAGTATTATAAAGTTAATACCTTTCTCCCATTTTGCTACAGCCTGACGCGAAACACCACATTTTTCCTCCAACTATATAATTCTATCGCCTACTTTTACATGATAAAACCAATTTTACTCATATTCAACCAACTTCTGGTTGCCTTGATTGCAACTCCAGGTTACATTTATCTGCAACTTTTCTAGATGTGACATGAATTAACGCATATATATCAAGTTAATCACTTGATAACAAATAAAAAAGAGGTCTCCACGTTCTGATGCGCACCCGGAATTCCAGATGTATTCCAGTTACATTGATTGGGAGAACCTCTTTTTTATTTTCTTATATTATTCTCTTCTAATTGTGCTCTGGCACTACAGCATAGAACACCAGATCCTCATCGCCGTTGTTCTTCAGACTATGGCTGTGTCCCGGCGGGCAATAATGGCAGTCGCCCGGATTGAGTATCTCCATGGTGTCGTCATACTCCATGGTTCCAACTCCTGAGATGATAAATATGATCTCGCTGTTGATGTCATGTGTGTGAAGCCCTATAGAACTTCCGGCTGGAAGTGTTGCCCTCATGATCTTGTTGTAATTGCCTACGTGCATGCGTGGCTTGAATACGCCTTCGCCACCCTTAAAGTTCTGAATATTCTGCTCCTCAAGGGAATCGAATGATATCTTCATCTGTTGTCCTCCTTACGAAAAATACGAAAAAATCCTGCAAACGCATATAATACGCTCCGCGCGGCGTCTGCGTGCTATGTCGTCAAGCGCACCACACTCTCAAGAAGTCTGTCACAGGCTTCCTCTATTATATCTTCTTCTATACCCGAATAATTGATAACCAGCGTGTGGCTGTCCTCCTGCTCTTTTCCGTGGCAGTACTGGCTAAGGCTGGATATGTTGATTCCTGCCGCGGCAGCTCTGTCCACCATCTCTCTGTCCGTGTATGACGTGTCGATCTCCATAAGGAAATGAAGACCTGCATTCTCTTCCTTTATCGTTACCTGTGGATACAGCCTGTGACTCCTGATACAACCAAGTATCCTGTCCCTGCTGTTCCTGTAAAACTTTCTCATCCTGTTGATGTGCTTTTCCAGATACCCCTCCTGGATAAACCTTGTGAGTGTATACTGATCAAAATTCGACACCGTACACGCATAAAAGCTTAGTACATGATTATACCTTACCATGAGCGGTATTGGCAATACCATGTAGCTTATTCGTATGGTTGATGACAAACTTTTTGAAAATGTATTCATGTATATGACCTTATCTGAGGCATCTATACTCTGAAGTGCTGGGATCGGATTGCCCACCAGACGGAATTCACTGTCATATTCATCCTCTATGATATATCTGCCCTCCTGCTTTGCCGCCCAGCCCAGCAGTTCATATCTCCTGCTCGCCGGAGTGACAGTTCCCGTAGGGAAATGGTGTGACGGTGATATATGCACCACATCAGCCCCGGATCGCTCTAGCGAATCTATGTTGACACCGCTCTCATCCATGTCTATATAACAGCATTTCACTTGATATGCATCGTATATGTGCTGTATCTTCTGATATCCCGGATTCTCCACACCGTATACGCTGTCCCTGCCGAGAAGCTGTATGATAAGACCATACAGATATTCCGTTCCCGCGCCGACTATGATCTGGTTCGGGCTTACAGACATCCCCCTGAACTGATAGAGATAATCCGCAATGGCCTTTCTGAGTTCAAATATACCACCAGACGGCGATCTCTTCATAAGCTTTTCCCGGTCATCCATCATCGTCTCCCTCATGAGCTTCGTCCATGTCGAAAATGGGAAGTTCTCACTGAGGGTGGAATTGTTCACAAAGTCGGCAAAGAACCTGTTCTGGCCAGGGGATTCTGCGTGTTCCCTGATCACATGAGAATGCTCTGTCACATGGTCTTCCGGTCGTATTCCACGCATATATGAAACATCCAATTCCTCTGAGGTCGTGTTCTGCCTTGCATTATCTTTCATTACGGAACCTTTTGTTCCACTCTTATATTCACTGGTATCATAGACATTGCGCACTCCCACAACATCTGCATCCTCAGCCTTCACATCACACACATAGAACCCGCTCTTCGGCTTGGAATAAATATATCCCTCAGCCAAGAGCTGACTGTATGCGTTTTCCACTGTGACGACGCTCACATTCAGATGAGCTGCAAGCGCCCTCTTTGACGGCAGCTTCTCATGGGCTTTAAGATTTCCTATCAATATGTCATTTTTTATCTCTTTGTACAAATGCTCATAGAGGAAATCCATCCCTCTGTCGTCAAATGAATATGTAAGCATCCACTACTCTCCCAATACTATATCAACGATCTTCTGTGTGTCATGTATGACAAATGGTGCGCCAAGGCTCATGATAAACTCCTCGTCTCTGAATCCCCAGCCGACCATGATGACATCCGTTCCAGAATTTCTTGCTGTGGCAAGATCCACATCAGAGTCACCTATATATACGACATCCTTCTTCTCAAGACCAAGCGTTCTGAGGCACTCCTCCACCATGTCAGGTGCCGGTTTCTTGGCTATGCCAGACTTCTCACCAAGTGCGAAATCAAACATTCCTGGGAAATAGTCAACGCACAGATCCTGAACAGCGAAATCTGCCTTGTTGGACACAACCGCAGTCTTCACACCTGCTGCCCTGAGCTTTGCTATAGCATCATGTATTCCGTCATATGGTCTGGTCTTGATTGCACTGTGCTCCTTATAATAAGAAGCAAATGTATCAAACACCTTATCTATCGTTGCCACATCAGTTCCCGCCGGCACAGCTCTCTCAATGAGCTTTCGTATGCCATTCCCAACAAATCTTCTAACCTCATCTATAGTTCTCTCAGGGAATCCATGATGAGCAAGTGCATAGTTTGTACTGTCTGTCAGGTCCTCAAGAGTATTGAGTATTGTTCCATCCATATCAAATATCGCTGCCTTGTATCTCATGTCATACATCTCCTTATATTGAACATTCATTTTCGCTAACTTCATTATAAACAGTGGTCTTTTGTTGTCAATCGGCAAAAATAAGGATGGCAGCGTTCAAATCTGCCATCCTTAAATAACCTTTTCTATCATTTTTACAAATTTCTGATTACACACATTCCAGCCTAAGCTCCACTTTCCAAGCTTTATTCTGTTTTATCCACTACATGCTCCACTCCATCTACCAAAACACTGTAAACCTGATACAGATCCACACTGTCATCCAATACTACCTGATAGCTTTCCAATCCCAGACCCACGGATATTCCTGAAAGCTGCTTCTTTACATGAGTCCCCACTTCCTTATCATTTAAGATGTCAACCAGACTGCCATCATTCATCTTGAGCTGTATGCTGCTATACATTATATATCCATAGTCTTCCTCATTAAATGTATCTCCAAGTTCTTTCTTCTTTTGCTCCAGCTCATCATCCAGTTCACTCTGCTCATGCTTAGTGTTAAAAACCAGCGTCAATGTTTTTTCCCCGGTTACACACTTTTTTAATTCCTCAGATGTAAAAACTTTATAATTTACAACTTTACTTTTCACACTATAATCAGGCAGACTAAGTTCATATTCATGATCACCATTGTTAATAGCCATGGAATTAAGCTTGCCCGATGTATCTTTTCCATTGTCAGCCAGCAGATTTGCACCGCTGATATAAAAATCACTGTCATCAGATATTGACTCATATATGGTTATTTCATTGTACGAACCAAATGAAATAGTCATAGTATCCTTTGACATATTCTTTTCAATTTCTGCTTTCTTTTCTGTAGACAGCCTATTCCCCTCTAAATCTGTAACTTTAATTCCATATGCCACTATGTTCTCATCTGGATTGTAATAATAACTGTCCAAGGTGTAAATCACATCTTCTGCTGACGCACTTGCGCCTGTCACCTTAACGCAGGAATCATTTATCATCTTCTCAAGAACCCCTTCACACGAAGCTGCAGTTCCCAGATTTCCGCCAACAGAGGCTCTGTCATAACTCACCGTCTGCACGGTCTCCTGATTTGATGAATTATTCTGACACGCCGTTATACACGAAAACGCGCATGCCACAATAAATAATATCTCTATCTTTCTCTTCGTTTCTTTCACTATACGTTGTCTTTTTATCATATTAAATAACCTTTCAAACTGAACACCAGTCATTGGAATCATTTCGTATTTTTACAAAATATGAAATATCATCTGAGTGCCATAACTTCTTTCTTCAATCTACAATACTTGTCATATTGCTCGTCATCAAGTACAATCACCTCAGCATCTCTGATATCGCTGTATGCCGGCAGTTTGTCACTATCCTGGGAATCAATATACTTTGCCGGAACACTATCGCCATATGTATACTTTCCATATGTCATACACTGCGGCATGTACACATATTCAGCATCACCATATCCTGCGTTTTTCAGTTTCTTGAGGAATAACACATATTCGGTTTCTTCCTGCATAAGCGTATATCCACACGTACAATCCATGAAATCACCCACGCAGTCAACAGGCTCAAATATATATATTTCTTCTCCGGGTTCTGCATTGCCCTGATACACATTATCAACTTTAACCTTGGAAAGCACACACTCCTGATACAACTCGCGATTCCATGTCTCGTCCAGATGCACCTTAACCACCAGCTCGCCTTCTGCCATAAGATCTGACACAGACTCTACGCTATCACCATCCACCAATCCCAGTGAGTCATCCTCTGCATAGTTAATATCACAATATTCAACATGCGGATTTGTATCAACAAATGCCTTCAGATCAGTATTATCTACAAATGTTCTCCGCGTGATCATACCTGCTGCGATTCCAAGTACGACAAGTACCAGCACTGCCGACATTCCTTTTACTGCAGTCTTATTCATCGCACACCCGACCTTCCGCCATTTCCAGAATAGCTGAGCAGCCTTCAATGTCCTGCGGGTTATGGCTTGCAATTATTACAATGGCGCCTCTTTCCGCTTCTTCATGGATAATTTTTCGCACCTGTTCCACACTCTTTTTATCAAGAGCATTCGTAGGCTCATCTAGAAGCAGGATATCCGGTTTTTCCATTATCGCCTGAGCTATTCCAAGCTTCTGTCTCATTCCCAGTGAATATTTCCTCACCACTCTCTTATCCGAAGGTTCAAGTCCGACTCTGACAAGAGCATTCTTTATATCATCTTCTGTCGCCTGTTTTCTTATGTCTGCAAGCAGCTTTAGTGTCTCCATTCCTGTATAGCGTTTCCAGAAATTAGGATTTTCTATCAGAACACCTATGTTCTCCGGATGATCTATATCCTTCTTTAATATCTTGTCATCTATATAGACACATCCACTGTCTGCCTTTATAAGCCCGGCGATGAGTCTTAACAGCATCGTCTTTCCAGAGCCATTTGCCCCAGTGATACCATATATCTTTCCACCTTCAAATTCACAGCTTACATTATCAAGAATTGTTACGCCCTTTATCTTCTTGGTCACATTTTCAATTCGAACTTTCATTATCCTGCTTACCTCCACTCTGTCTTTCTGGCAACTATCCCCTGACAGCATATAAATACCAGCATAAGCCCAAGCATCACACATGCACTCAAGGCTCTGCCAGACCATTCAATCCCATTTTGGATTCCCCACATAAAATATCCAGGCAATAACCTGAGTCCCTTGCCCACCTTCTCTGGTATACCGCACAAAGGTATAAGCTGGACAGCCTGGAACAGTATTACCGCAGCAATGCCTATCACAGGCTTTCCGATCAATGCCCAAATGTTCGCTGCAAGGAGCAGTACACACATATATAATGCATATATGCCTATATCAGCAAGATCCCCCGGCACAGCTTCACCTTTGATAAGCGGAACTGCAGCCATACATATAGCTGAAAACCCGGTCAAAGCTATGATTCCTATGCACATTTTCAGTGAATACCTGAACATTAGGCTCATTGTTTCCTTTGTCCGCGTGAATATAACCGACGCATTTCTATACAGATTTTCGCCAAAATAATCTCCCCATAATATATATAATGGAAGCTGCGAAAGCACCAGCATAGTATATGATAAGAACATCCTGTTCACGTCCATGAAATCAAGCGGCCAGTATGCCATATAAAATGCTGTCCCCACATCACTGCACCCATAAGTCCTGACAAATATCAATATATATATGAGCAACGCAACTCCGCACCTTGCTGTATTCTTCTTCATAAGCATCCCCTTATTTAATTTTTGGAAGATATTGCATCGTTGCAGTCTTCCTATATAAAACAGCCATCATAATCAGAATAATCACAATATTCATAGCCGTCACGCTGACAATCTCCGCCACAGACGATAGCACATCTATATGAAACATCATATAATAAAGTCTGGTGTAATGAGCAACATTTTCCATTCTTGGAACAAATACAGAACTATTAAACAATACGAATACAATGTAATCCAACAGGAATGTCCACACAGCATTACATGTATACGAAAATATAAGTACAAACAGCATTCCTATTTCTATCCATCCAATACCCTGAAGCAGTGTCTGAATCAAGATATATCTGACATTCTCCTTCTCCCACCAGTCAGGCACTGATGTACCTATTATGAAATACGACCCAATACCCAAAACCATGCTGAAAGACACGCTTCTGAAAAAAATCTGTCTGATGATCAGCCACATATGGCTGGTGACTGAACTGCATCTGACCGCCACTATATCCATGTGCCACATGCTGCATAACGGAATAAGAAAAAGACAGAACACCAACGCATATAATCCTATCACATTTCCCTCCAGATAAAGATCTGTATACATCTGTTCCAGACCCAGCTCTTTTCTCTGACTACATCTCATGACAAGAAATATGATAAGGTATATACACAAATATGCACACCATATAAGCTTTCTATTATGCCTTACACTAATCTTCATCAAAGACAATCCTTTCTACAGCCCACACCTATCATACACGCACTAATAAGCAATGTCACAACTGCAAATATCACAATTGACCACCCACTTCCATATGGATTCATGCTCATAATATCTGTACCGATAACATCACTGTCTGCCAGAGCCGTTACACCTGACCAAAGTATATTGTATACAAAAGCAGATATGAGTATCACATATCTATTTGCACCAAATGCTGTCGACAATGCAAATGCAAATAACGCATATAAAGCCGCTAATCCGCCTCTTATCAATATATAAACTATTACATTGATATACGGATGATACGCATATAGTGAACCAAACTCCCTATCCGGCTCCGGCGGAAGGAGTGTGATATATATTGCATTTACCCCGGCATGACCTCTCGCATCAAAGGTCACCAGGCTTATTGCAAGGCTTACAAGCAATGTCAAAGTAACCACGGCAAATGTCACAGATGCAGCTGTTGCAGCTTTGCATATTATATTTTTCTTTTTACTCTCCCTTGTAAATATCACGTTGGATAAGCCACAGTTTCGTTCTTCATAGAATATGTCCGCCGCCAGCAGACACGCCAGTATAGGCAGAAAATCTGAGAATATAAGCTGAGTTATGTTGGAGCGCACATTTTGAATAGCTATGTAACTATATGCGCCTCTTATATATGTCAGCTCTTTTCCCCACCACTGTGCACATGTTATAAGCTGATTTACGATAACTGCTGCCACCATAAAGATGACAGTTCCCCAGAACTGCCATCTCTCAATTACTTTTTTTAACTCTCTTGCAAACATAATTGTATTCCTCTTCTAATTAAAACGTACCACTCCCGATACCTTGATTCTGTTTTTGAATATGCTTACTGTAGATTTTGCATTTTCTGCTCTCAGATTTGCACGAACCCCTTTTTTGTAAAATGAGCTGCTCTTGTCACAATATCTCACTTTATGTACAGCCTTATCTGATACATCATTTACAAAATAGTCTGTCCAGTAATGCCAGCCTCCAGCATAATATGTTCTCATCCAACAGTCTATTGCATTGCATCTTGTATAATTGCTAATTCTAAACTGTCCGTAATTTGTATTATTCACTTTTTTTGCAGAAGCCAATGTCACATTTCTGCATTCATCAGGAAGTGAAACATTTGAAAATGTTACTCTATTAGTACAACTAGTCTTCGCCTTTCCAGCAGCACTTACATATGTACTTACTCCAAATGTTCCTACACTAACAATTAATAATATAACAAAAGCCATCTTTATTCTACTTCTTTGATTCTTCATCTAATTTACTCTCCTTTTAATATACTACTATTACGTTTGCAATTAAAGTTACAACATCTTACAACTAACTTAAGGTTATACCTTACGAATCAGCCACCACAACCAATCAACATATCCTTCATACAACACGTGTTTTCCCTCCTCTTCTTTTTCGCTATCTTGCAGACAAATATCTCAATTTTGCAGTTTTTAATAAATCCACAAAACCCTTCATACCTCTGACAATTCAGACTCTATTACGAAACTTCCCCATTTACAACACTTATTCAGTGAACGGTCAAAAAACACGGTGAACGGTCAATTTTCAGTAAAAAAACATGCAATCATTTGTGACTGCATGTTTTTTATTATTTCTTTATCATTATATCTACAACAAATTTGTTACTCTCTATTTTGTACCTTATATCGCCATCATAACGGTTTACGATATTTTCTATATTTTTAATTCCATATCCATGATTATGCTTATCATCTTTCGTTGTCTCCAGCCTGCCATCACTCAAGGACAGCTTATCGTCACCTAAACTGTTACAGACACTTATATACGTGTTCATTTTACCCTGATGAATATCGAATACAATACTTTTATCTTCCTCCTTCTGTCGGTCCACTGCCTCCACTGCATTTTTCAAGAGATTCGACACCAAGATACACAGATCTCGGTCGCCAATTGCAAGCTTATCTGCCACATATCCTGTCACCCGGATATCACAAGACTTTCTCACAGGATACAGATAGTAGTTGAGCATAGTATTTACAACCTCATTCCCTACATCATAACTCCTCTTACTTATGTCTGATATGTCATGCATCATTTCACTCACATACTTATCCAGCGCATCATATTCACCGCGGCTGCAAAAGCCTCTTATCTCTGTAAGCTCAGATATGATATCATGCCTGAACTGTCTGGTAGCATTCTCCCTTTCCAGCAGATTCTCAAAATACTCTCTCTGCTGTTCATTGTAACGCTCCAGGCCTTCATTCTCTATCTGATACTCTGTCTTCACATTAAAGTAATATATCATTCCAAATATTATGATAAATATCACTATACTCCCCACTGTAGTCACCACAAATCCAGCAGTTACCACTTTCGGGCTTTCCTCAAGACCTATAAAAGAATCAAAGAACGTTGTCATCATCATAACTGCAAATACCGCAGCAGATACCATAACACTTATACGCATCGGAAGAAGGAATGCATCTTTCCTTAATCTGCGCCCCAGCAAAAAGTAGTATATCAACATGATAAGTATAGTTGCTGCTATGCCCATAGCTACAAGGATCCTCTCGTCTGGCATAACCTTGTACTTTATGACAAGTCTTACTATTCCTTCAAACATTTCCAACACCGGAGATGCCACAATCATTATATTTAATGCACTTTTAAATGACATGCCGTACAAAATCACTGCCAATATAAATGCATATACCGCCGCCATCAAATTGATGATAAGCTGTGAATCCCAAATTACCGTCAATGCACACAGCACTGTTCCGGCAACAAACAATGCACCTCTTAGCTTGTCGCATCTTATCCTGAAACGCTGCCCTCCCAGTACATAAAAATACACAATGTACTCTATCACGATCAGCAATATAACCATTATGTTATAAGCATACCACCCCATTATCATCACCCCATCATCCGGTCAAAATCAACCATTTTCTGTAATACATCTTTATATCTGCGTCTTGCTATAGGTAATGCCTTATCATCATCCATTACAATACGATACTTTGTAATGCCTTTGACATGCTGCATATTTATAATATAGCTTTTATGTATCTCAATAAACAATCTCTCATCAAGTTCACCTAGGATATTTCCAAGTCTCTCTCTGCTTTCATATCGCCTGTCCTTGCTATATATTTCCAGATAATCTGACTTTGCCTCTATAACACAAATATTCCTCTGCATTATCTCACACTCTGAACCATTATATCTGACCTTAAGAAACTCCTGTCCCGCGGACGATAATGTCACATAATCCAGTGCTTCAAACAATTCATCCGCTTCAACAGGTTTTGTCACAAATCTGACAGCCCCTATCATAAAGGCTTCCTTAAACCGTTCTCTTTTCCCAGTCAACATAACAATCGTGAGTTTTCTGTTTTCTTTTCTCAATATTCTTGCCGCCTCTATTCCATCCATTCCAGGCATATCAATATCAAGAAGTACCGCATCCCCGTGTTCTCCCAGCTCTATAAGCTCTTCGGCAGAATAACAGTCTTCCAACTGTATTACTACCGATTTTTTCTGAGTATATTGAGCTGCATATGCTCTTATGTCCTCATGTATCTGACGCTCATCGTCACATAGAATTATCTTCATTATTATCCTCAATACCTTATTTCATGTATTCTGACTATTACACGCTGTAATTCAACAAAATATAATTATATACACAAACTAATATATCGTCAATTTGACATTTTCCAAGAAAAAACCGGCGCAGGAGGGAGGTTCCTGCGCCGGTCATCAACACTACGAAATGTATTTAGTCAGCAGACGCATTATATGCGCTTCGCGCGGCGTCTACATGCTTTGTGAAATATTATTCAATTGTTATATACTTTGACTTTGGCTCTTCCGGTTTCTTCTCAATCTTTGGAACTGTGAGCCTAAGAACACCATCCTCAAACTTGGCCTTGATATCTTCCTGAGTCAGATCCTTGCCGACATAGAATGTTCTGCTACCTGAGCCACTGTAACGCTCCTTGCGGATATACTTTGTCTTCTTATCTTCCTCTGTGGTCTCACTCTTTGTAGAAGCGTTCACGATCAGATATCCATCCTTGAGCTCTATCTTCACATTCTCTTTCTTAACTCCTGGAAGATTCATCTCAACTGTGTAGGCATCCTCGCTCTCGGCTACATCAGCCTGCATAAATCCATTCATCTGAGTCTGCTTTGGTGCTGCATAAGTCCTCTCAGGATATCCAAAGAAATCATCTAAAAAGCTATCTCCAATAATACTAGGCATTAACATAAGTCATCTCTCCTTCCAATATCTATCCCCTCTGCCTTTATCGCATCAGGTATATACATGTTAATAATTTCGTTTCCTTTTCAAAGGATCGCTTCAAGGCTTATCGTTAATTTCTATTTAGAAGCTCTTTCCTTTGACTGATTATGTTATACCACTTCTGTTAGCACTCGTCAATACCGAGTGCTAATAAATTTTGTGAAAAATTTGTGAAGTCCACTAATTCAGGACTTCACAACCTCACACATAAAACGTCTTTTCATCCTCGAGCCTGAAACATGCAAGTCTTGCGTTCTTTTTCCCTGTATATCTCATCCAGCATCCACAGTCAATGTCATAGAACAAAAAGTCCCGCTCCTCGTCATACCTTCGAAATACCCATCCATCATTATATGCAAACTCCTCCTCTTTGATCGTTGGAGTATGCCCCGCCACTACCATGCCGTGCATGATGCCGCCATCTGTAAATCCATCACCCCTGGCGTTCATATAGAACTCTTCCCTTGAGCTGTACCTGGTCTTAAGTTCCGGCGTATCAAGTCTCCTGATGTATCCGGCATGAACTACTATGCATTTTCTGCCAGACACTTTCGTTTCATATAGATACGGCATGTTCTTTATCAGGTCCGCCACTGCACATAACCGCGAGAAAGTATATCCGGATTCTATCAGCTCATATACCGTCTCACAGCGGTCAAACTTTACGCTGGAATCTTTTTTCGCAAGCTTCTTCATCGACCGGTACAAAGTTTTCGTGTCCTGCAGGCTATCCCTGTCAAGATCCATTTTGTAGCTGATGATCCTCATCGCCTCTATATTCTGTGCAAAGTCCTCATCATGATTGCCTCGTAGCAGAATGACATTTGGCGGAACATTCATTATCCATTCCAGCACCTCAGCGTTCTTTGGTCCCTTATCCACATAATCCCCGGCACATATCAGAGTGTCACTGTCTTCTAAATTTATCTTCTCAAGCATCCGGATCAGCTCGTCATAGCATCCGTGGATGTCCGATATTACATAACTGCCCATATCTATCCTCCAATATCATACTTCATATCGAACATATACTAGACTTATTTCTGTAAATGTCAACACCATCTGAAAGTAAATTCTGAGTAAATGTCTGGTCAGGACATATAATGCTTGTGCTTTCCAATATCGCCAAATAGTCCAGCGCTCATTCATCAAGCATTAGTTTTCCTTTCTTCGCCTTCAACTTTAATCGTTCCATTTGTTCTTTCTCGATCTGTTGAATACTTTTTTCTGGCGTTGGAAGATCTTCAGGCATCGTGCCACCAATCTTTTCTATTGCAGTGCGCACTTCTTTTCCAACATTATAATGAACTGATGTTGCCTTATCAGCGCCTTATATTTTGTCTTTCCTCAACTTTTCTTCTGTCTGAGATATACGAAACAAGTTGGCGATCAACTCCGTACTTCTCATATAGTCAAGTATTTTTTGCCCAACTTCTAACTGTTTTCTTGAATGGATATCGTCTACATCAAGTCCTCCATACAGACCCATATAACCTGCATTTTGGAAAAAAGCAAATTCTTCATTTGTTATTACTCCAGCATTATGAGCAGTCTCTGCCAACATCTGATTCCACTGCTTGATATCGCCCCGAACCACCAGTCTCCTATTATCCTCATCCAACTCATTAAAATGATCAGCGACTTCCTGTCTGTATGTCTGTATTGCAAAATATGTCTGACCTAAAGCTATGACTTCCTTACGTGGATCTCCATTCTGTACTACCAAATAACATGCATATCGGGATAATTCGTAATCTCTTGTTGGTTTCGACGTAACTCTCCTGCTTCAACGATTTTGCTGACCTCAGCAAAATCGTCAGAAACCCTATGTCCACTATTCTCACATGCAATCATCGCTCTTTTTATTACCTTTTCAAAATTTCTCCACTGTACATAATCAAGTGCCGGGCCAAGTTCTCTCGCACTCCAATATTCACTTCCATCTTCACGAACATGTTTGATATCTTCACAATTACCATAATAATTTTATCATAGTTACACCTTAAGTACTACTTGATTCCCGTATTTTTTATTATTTACGCCATATTTAGCAGTCTCAATTACTTTCCTACGTTTTTCCTGTACCATATAATTCTGACAAATACATACAAAGGAGATCAACTATGGACAACATGCAAACATTGATAAAAAACTATTTGGAATACTGTGGTAAACAGAAATGCCTTGATGAAAAAACTCTGAAAGCGTATAAGATCGATCTAAAGCAATTCTCAGACTATCTTTGCTCATCTGACATCACCGACGTTTCCACCAGTATATTGGAGGATTACATCGGTGAACTTCATAATAAATACAAGCCCAAGACCGTAAAACGTAAAATTGCATCTGCAAAAGCATTTTTTCACTATCTTGAATACAAGGAAATCCTGGATAGAAATCCGTTCAATAAACTGCAGCTCAAATTTCGAGAGCCCGTAATATTACCCAAGACCATTCCACTTCACACCGTTGAAACAATTTTGTCCACCATTTATGAACAGCTTAATTGTGCCAAAACTATCTATCAAAGAAGGAATTCTCTGAGAGACGCAGCCGTTATTGAACTTTTATTTGCAACCGGCATGCGAATTTCTGAGCTTTGTTCACTGAAAATCAATGATATCAACCTATACGATGGTTGCATCCTTATATATGGCAAGGGCAATAAGGAACGGCGAATCCAGATAGGAAATACTTCAGTTATAAGTATACTGAGCAAATACAAAGATGATTTTTATTCGGAGATAGCCAATTGCAACCACTTTTTTGCTAACCAATGTGGCCGTCCCCTGACAGATCAGACTGTCCGCAGAATGATAAATAAATATACTTCCATTGCAGCAATTACTCAGCACATTACCCCCCATATGTTCAGACATACTTTTGCAACAAGTCTGCTGGAAGCTGATGTAGATATCCGCTATATTCAGGAAATGCTGGGGCACAGCTCTATCAACATCACCGAGATTTATACTCACGTTGCGCTTGCTAAACAACGAAGTATTTTGGCAACTAAACATCCGAGAAATAATTTTAATATTTAGTTATGGGAGCAAAGCATATTATCCTTCGGGGGATATGCTTTGTTTTCATTTTGCGCCTTTAATCAACCTCGGCGGAGGTGGTATTTATACGGATAATCAAGTATTATCAATATATTCTTGTATATTTCCCTTTATCTTCATTATGAAAATAAATTTTATTTAAAGGAGAAAATTTATATGAAAACGGATGTTAGTTTTATTATTTCAATAGATTCTTCTTTTGAAATGTTAAATAATTTTTTTGAACACTTATTACAAGATGAATTTGCTCTAAATTCAGAAATAATAGTTATTTTAGATGCTATTACAAACTGCAATATTATTACCTATATAAAAAATTTGAGTAAACAAACCCCTAATATAAAGGTATATATTTCTGACAAAAAATTGGGATATGGAAAAGCAAATAATTATGCAGTTAAACAAGCTCAAAACAATATCTTATACTTTATTAATACTGATGTTTTTGCTGAAAAGGAATGTTTTAGTAAAATGCTTGATGCATTAATGCTTGAAAATGTTGCTTGCGTACAACCTTTATTAATTTGGCCTCAAAATAACAGAATACAGTGTGCAGGAAGTACTTTTGGTCCTTTTTACAAGAAGCATCTTTTTGCAGGTCGCTTGTTAAATACTATAGATCTTTCTAATTACCCTCAAGAAAGGCAAGCATTAACATCAGCTTTATATGCTATGAGAAAAGCGGATTTTTATAATTACGGAATGTTTGACGAATTTTATTACAACAAATTAGAGTCCTTTGAATTATCATTAAAGTTGAGTCTGGGTGGAAAACGTTGCTTATGTGTACATGATGCAATTGCGTTTCATTCACAGGGAACTGGTAGAAATCAATATTTTTTTGATTTCTACCAGCAAGAAGCCTATTTCTGGGTAAAAATGGGTAAGGATTTCAAACCCGATATATATAAACATTATAAAAGACAAATTACAAGCAAAATGCTCAATAATACATACTATGTAGTATCAATATGCCAAATTCGAACTGTGAAGAATATTATTGAGCAGTTAGGAATTACCTATTTAGATATATATGAAATAAATGGAATATCCCCTAACAAAATAAATTTATATGAATTGTTACCATATTCATTACATCAACTTGATATACCATTGCTTTTTTTTGTGGAAAATATATTGGATTTAGGAAAAAATAAGCACTGGTTTGAAACAAGGAACCATAACTCTTCTGATCTAGTTATAGATACATATGGAAATTTGGTAAATGTATTAAAGATTTAACGGTGACACATTTACCAAATACGTGTATCTAAAATGAAGTTATCAGAGTCAAATAAAGGATTTTCACAAGCTAATATTATCTTTCCTTTTCTTTTAATTTCTGCATTATGAAATTGTATTTTCTTATAGTCCTCGCCCAATTCAGAAAATAATTGCAAGCATTTTTCTGAATATTTATTTGCTTGAATTATGTCATTATAAAAATAATATATTGCAGCTAAAACATGATATGCTATAGCCTGGTGGCGTTTTCCACTTGCTATAGCTGTGTTTTTCATAAGCATTTTATTCATTAAATTCAAAAGTTCAGTCTGTGTATATTTTTGTGATAGTAACATTATGACTATGATTTTTAAACAGTTTCTTGTATATGAATGTATATACTTTTGTTCTTTCATTTTATCACCAATATTTTGTAGCATAATTATTGAATAGTCTTTTTCCAATAGAGCTTTGGTAAAAGCTATCTCACTTAATGAATCTAATAAACGACGTGGCTCATTACTTTTTTCAAAAATGTCTTTTGCCATATTCAATAAACCAAATGCTCTATACATATCTATATTGTAAATGGATTTAGCATAATCCATATGTGCAAATCCTTCATATTCTATTAAACCAAGTTCATTTGATTTTAAAAGTGCCATTTTGTAGTCATCCTCTGTTCCTCTTCCTTGCATAAAATTACAGAACATTCTACGATTATAATAATTTAGATAACCATATTTATATGATTTAGTATTATTCTGTATATTATTGAAATTCCATAATTCAAACATTCGTTTCAATTCTTTATCTGCGTTATTTACATTTAGCATCCATATATTATTATTTATTTTTTCTGAAATTGTTTCTAGTAAAATATCATTAGGTATAGATGATGTAGATAATTGATATATCTCTATGATTTTATCAAAAATATTATTTGCAGATTCGTAGGATGTTGTGTATTTGTAACAATTACCTAATATAAACATATTTTTAATATCTGAGTAATCATAATCACGTAAATTCTTATGATTTTCCTTTTGTATTGTCTTTGCAATTTTTTCTGCCTCATAGTAATTTGCATTTCCATGTAGTTCATCCCTGAATTTTGCACAAATAGCACGATACTTCCAGAAATATTTTCCACCTAATGATACCAATTGATAATAACATTCACTATCGGTAAGATGTCCTTTGTTTTGACAAAAGAGAATAAATTCTCCAATTTTTTCTTTGTAAATATTTTTCTTCTCAAATTTAAATTCTTCCAGAAGAGTATCATGAAATGGGTATAATTTACCTGAAATTTCTTTTATTACATTTTTTTGGCATAATATAAAAATATCCTCATATATTTTTTCACCAAAAAAATCAACAAGAGCCTTAATATCAACACCACTTTCAAGTGTATAAACGAAATCAAAAATTATATTAGAATAATAATTCACAAATAAATCGTGTCTTATAAAGTTACTTTGAACTGATATTAAATCATCCATAATTTGAGATATTTTTAATGAGGTCTCAATAATATCCTGACAATTAATCTGTATAATTTTTTCTTTTAATCTACATAACAAATCATATAAATATAAAGCTGAAACATCCACATTTGTACTCTTAATTAATGAGACGACAGCTGGATAATTACCAATATTACTTTTAATAGAATATTCTACATCACTTATAGATGGCTGTTGAACTTCTTTATAATAACACGCATTTAACTTTAAAAAATCATTTAATTTCTCATTTTTAGATAATATCGGACGTGAAAAAAGAAAAAATCTTTTGCGCATGCGTTGTCCATACACCCATGCCATTATAGATTGGAATAATTCAAGGACACTTTTGGATGCCTTTTGAATATCATCTATATAAATATTTTGTTGAAGGAAATTTGCTTCTTTAGTTTCTGTTAAATTTCTATTACAGTAATCAACAATTTTATTGTAGGTTATTGGGGAACTTATCCCATTATTTATTTCATTTAGTACTTCTTTGATAGTCAAATCTAAATTTAAATATTGCAAGTCTTCTATCTTAAGTTCCCATATATTCCCAAATTGGCAGAAAATAAATAATTTGTAGCACAATAAAAAATCTTTTTCCTCGTTTCCAGAAAAATTTAAAAGAATTGAAGAAAATGGCTGTGTTACATTGTTACGAATTTGGTTTAATAAATATGTTTTTCCACTACCTGCATTACCAACAATCAAAAAGAATAAATTATTCGATGTATTTGAATTAATAAATAAATTTATATCATTTAATATTGCCATTTGAGATGAGATGAATAGTTGTGGAGTATATAGGTCTAATGTTTTTATATCTTTTATTATATAGTTTTTTACTTCTGAACAGATCTTTATTTTTATTACATATTCAGGTTTAGATATGATGACTTTAACTGGTAAAAACAATGAATTATCACCTTTTTTTACATTCCAATCAGATAGTTCTTTATATATATTCATATAACATGACGTAGATTCAAAAGCATCATCAAGTACAATACCAACATTTTGGTCTTTAGAAGATTTAAACCTAACATATATAAGATATTCATTTCGCAATTTTATAGTAGATAGTTTTAAAAATCTGTTATCTCCACAATCATATTTATCTAAGAAACATACAGTTTCTATTTTGTCTTCAATGTAATATTTCTGGGCACAATTTGTATGAAAATATTTATCTTCGATTGTAGGGTTATCTGATAACCAACTTTCTATTTCTTCCCCATTTATATAATAGATTTTTAGGTTATCTCTATTACTAGCAAAGATGTCCGCACGTCTTTTATAATCATCGCTAATATATGCATTAGTGATAAACGCAATTACAACTACATGCCCATCCAACAAACTAGAAACTAACGTTGAATCTAAATGACTCTTTGGTATACTTTTATTAGTGTTTACGGAGTATTTTGCCTCATACCAATATTTTATAGTTGTATTAAAAGGTAAATAGGAAATTACACTTTCTCCGTCTTTATTACCGTCATTTGTCATTTTTGTTTTTTCCCATCTTAAATTTGGATAATTACTTACCATATATTCAAATGCCAAATTTTCAAATTCTTTATTATTTATATTTTCCCATGTTATCATATTTGCACCTCTAATTTAGTAAAGGAATTATAAAAAATGATCGATAATACTTGATTATCCATCATTTTTTGTCTTTATCTCAATATCCACGACTACTTAATAATATAATAACAAACTATATCATATTTGCCATTAAATGTCATCACTATATTATTTGTTTTCACTATATGCAAATGTTTTTATATTGTTTTTCTATAGATATATATTTTCCCCAACTTAACAAAAATTTTCAATACATTATTGTTTGTTATCCTGAACTTTATATGATAAAATTTATCCAGTTAGTATATTCTAACCCAATAGTTAAATTAAATTTGTCAGCCACACCACTGCGGATTCTAGGCTGGCATCAGGTTATGGGAGATAAATGAGATGAAATGGGCATATTCAGTATCGAGCTATGCAAAGCTCTATGAAAAATACTGCAAAGAAAATCTTCCGTCCAAGGCGGATGATATATTCAAAAAGGCTGATGAATATTACAGGGAATTTATGCGCAGGGACATGCCGGATCTCGGCAAAAATATGATGGCGGCCAATATGTATGACTGGTTCACCATCATATCATTTTATGAGGCAAGCGATCACAGGCTTGACGGCGAGGTTCTTCTCACGATCAAACGGGAATCTACTGAGAAGATGAAATTCCTTGGAAAAATTGTCAATGGCAACAAGAGCAACTGGCCATACAAAGTATTTGAAAAAACCTATGTGAAGTTCAACAAAATGCAACAGGAACACCAGGCTAAAGGAGAATGGATGGATAGCTGGAAAGTTGAGATCAACCCAGATGGCAGGACTGAAGGGTTCTGCTTCCATCTGATCGGCTGCCCTATAGCCAAGCATGCGAAGGAGCACGGCTATGCAGATCTGCTCCCTTATCTGTGCAGAACTGACCACTACCTTGCGGAGGTCATGCACGCCCGCCTGATCCGTACACAGACCGAGGCTCTTGGCGGTGATTGCTGCGACTACTGGTATGTCGGCGACGAAAGTCCTGCACTGGAGCAGTATAAGGATCTTGAGAAAATATAACTATTCCCACACATGACAAAAAGCAAGCACCTGTTTCTGATATAACGATGCTTGCTTTTTTATTTACAGACCAAACCAATCTAGAACCTCAACCTGTTCAAGATTCTCGTCCGAATGCTCTATCTCCCTGGAATATCTGTAAGAGAGCTCTATGAGATCATCCACCGACAGAGTCTCACCATTTCTGAGCCATCTCGCCATGAGTAGCATATAGAGTTCAACCGCATGTCCGACGCATGCGTTCACCTTGCCGGATATATTGTCGTCATACACTGCGCCGAGAAGGTAGATCGATATGAAGTAGACTATGATCTGTTCAAGGAATATGTCCAATGTCATATGAGGGGCACACCCACCGTGATTTCTCCACCATGCATCAAACCTCTTCCTGTTGCCGGCAAAAGCTTCCTCACCCTGTCCAAACAAAAGCTCCTGCGACTCAATGAGCACATCCTCCCAGTCATCGTATAGAAGCTCAAGCTCTTCTATAAGAAACATAGCCTGCTTCTGAAGTAACATATACTCTTCATGGTCTCCGTGGATCTGTGGCTTATCCTGCTCCTCACACTCATCCCACATGACAAGGTCGCCCTCATCATAGTGTCTCTGTGCCGACGCACCGATCTGAAGCACCCGCTCTATTCTGCTCCGGATGTCCACACTTCTGTCCTGAATGACATTCAGTATCGCCTCCCGGATATCCTCCAGATTGGAATACAGGAAATAATCAAAGTCATCAAACACTTCGTCCTCGTCATCCTCCTCGGTCACAAACGTCACCTTGTCCGTGATGTTCATCAACATCCGTGCCACCTCCGGGCACGACAGAGACAGCGAAACCTCGCGCACATTCTCGAATTCTTCCGTATGTCTCGGATATTCCCTGCAGGTGGTACAAAGGCTTTCCTTACCCATATGTATATACAGATCACACAGCATGTCATCTCGCAAAAATGCACACTTTCCACTTCTGCCATGCCTGAAAACGCCCTCTTTCCAGTTCACTTTCCTGTGAAGCTCCGGTCTGTAATCTCCATCGTACTCCTGATACCTTTCAAGAGAATCATCATCTATCACTATCTGCCATTTGCCGCAGCATGTGTCCGGGCATTTGTCCGCTATACAATTAAATTTCTTATAATAATCCGGGTATGTGTAAATCATATGTACTCCTTTATATATAATCATGCCATTATTCCATTCATCGGATCTGCAGCACGATCACGAACTTGTTACCACCCTTTTGGGGAATAACACTTAACATTCCGCCCTGTTTTTCTATGATCTCCCTTGACAGATAAAGACCTATTCCAACGCCATCCTTGTCACCGGAATTTCTGCCACGGTAAAATCTCTCAAATATATGTGTACGCTCATCCTCTCCTATTGGTTCATTCTCATCTGTCACACTGATTTCAACCGTGAGCCCTAGTTTTCTGATCGACAGGACTATCTCACTTCCAGTTTTTCCGTATTATATCGCATTATCCAAAAGATTGAAACACGCTTCCGCAGTCCATCTTCTGTCATGCCGTATATCACATTTCACGTGTTCATCATATCTGATAGTTATATCGGCGTTTTTCGCACTCACATATACATCTTTCACTGCCTGCAGCACAGTGTCATTTATACTCTGGCTTTTCACATCGAGATTGATAAGTCCGCTTTCCAGTCTGGATACCTTTATCATACTCTCCGAGAGAAATGACAAGCGCTCCACCGCCAGTTCAAGGACTTGCAAGTACCTAGTACGCTCATCATCACTTATATCCGGATTTTTCAGAAAATCCGTGTACATCCTCAGGTTCGATATTGGTGTCTTCAGTTGATGGGAAAGATCCGATACCAGCCCCTTAATATTCTCATGCTCCAGCCTCTCTCTGGAATTCTGAAGCTTCAGCGCATCGATTATCTTATCAACCTTGCTCTGCAGCCTTGATACCAGCGAGTCCTCATTTTCCGGAAATACCTGCTGCCGTTTCAGCTCAGAGAGATTGTCCAGAAGATCCGACATAGATGCCACAACCTCCGAAATAAAGTCATCATCTGCCTTCTGCAGCAACTTTATGACAACATACATAACTACACCACACGCCAGTGCGCCTATGGCCGCAAGTATTTTTCCTGAACATACATACTCAAATACTGCTAAAAACACAAACAAAAGAAGTGAGCATACATACAGCATCCTCACTCTCTTCGTATATTTACCATAGTTTTCAATATATTTATCCATATTATCTCTGTTATCTACCCCTGCCTATGTCTCGCCAAATGTATATCCAATTCCAAACACCGTGATCACGTACTCCGGATTGCCGGCATCCTTTTCTATCTTCTGACGCAGTCTTCTGATATGCACGTTCAGCGTGTTCTCATCCACATAATTTTCATTGTCATCCCAAATCTTCTGTATGATCATATCCCTTGTGAGAACGCGTCCCTTATTTTTTATCAGCAGTTCCAGTATCCTGTATTCCGTAACGGACAGCTTTATCGGTTCATCCGATATGTACACCTGCATCCGTTCAAAGTCAACACTCATATCTCCATAATGAAAACGTTCGTGCTTTACCCCATCCAGTGCATTTTCACTTCTTCGAAGGACTGCCTCTATCCGCTGATACAGAAGTTCCACGGAAAACGGCTTCGCTATATAGTCATCGCAGCCGGCCCGGAACCCCTCTATCATATCAGCCTCCGTATCTCTTGCCGTGAGGAAGATGATCGGGACCTTTGTGCTTTTTCTCAGTTCTCTGCAATAGTCAAGGCCCCTTCCATCGGGAAGGTTTCTGTCAAGCAATATCAGATCGAAGCCATGTTCCAGACAGCCATCCGCCTCCTTGCATGAGTACGCAGTTTCAACTTCGTATCCCATCTTTTCAAGGAATAACTTCACACCTCCACATATGATCACATCATCCTCCACGACCAAAATACGTTTCATACTTTCTCCTATCAATTACATGCTGATTCCATATCATTTTCACGACTCCCGGTCTGCCCAATATCTATGATGCTTCTCTCAGCCGGCTTGTCACCGTATCTTTTGTCACAAGTCTGAACACCATCGCCGGAACCACAATGCATATAGCAAACAGCACAACAACGACTCCGGCAACAAGTGCATACGGATAATTAAACACTGCATAATCGGCTATATTCACACTTAGCCGGCCAGCTCCATACATCATAAGACTTCCAAGCGTCACAATAAGTACTGTTGTTATAATACCATAAAACATGCCCTCGTACATAAGCATATTACGTATCTGCCTCTTTGTCATTCCAACGCTCTCAAGCACTGCCAGTTCCAGTTTTCTCGTATATACACCGGTGATCATGACATTGATATAATTCACCACTCCGATAAGTATCAATATGATCGACATTCCACCGCCTATCACCTCAAGCGACAGCATAGACTTCTTGAATTCCGAGCCCTCCACCGACTTGATATCACTCCCGGCTATGACTGGATTTTCCTTTACGATGCGCTGTACATATGGTGTCACTTCTGATTCTTTTCCTTTCTCCGCATCCGCAATGATGCATGAGATCTCCGCATCCGGGAACAGATCATCCATCACCGCATCACTCACAAATATCGCCTCCGGAGCTCCACCAAGTACCCAGTAATATCCGGCGGTGATTGCTGACTGCTCTGTTCTCATCATGGCTACACCGACTGAGATCTGTCTCTTCCTGCCCGTCTGGTCATTTACAAGTGTCAGAGTCTTATCCGTCATCCGCTCCGACGCTGATATGGAATCTACATAACCTATCAGACATACCTCTCCTTTTTCGAATGCATCTATATCAATCTTCTGTCTGGCAGTTTTGTTGTAGAGCTTTATCATATCTGAATTGACCGATATCAGCGGTGCCCCATACTGTGCCTCACTGTTGGTCGTTGTCTCATAAAATGTCGCAAGAGATTCCGGGTCATCCTCGGTCTCAATAAACGGTGCATAAAGTTCAGCATCAAATGGCAGTCTTACATTTGCGCTTCTGTCCACCTCTACATTACCCATACCCGGAATGTTTCGCATCTGATCCGCGATGTCTGCCATGGTCGCCTGAGGCTTAGAGTTATCTGATTCTCCGTCGCCATATAGCACATAATCATTGTGAATATAGTGCTCTATATAACTGTCCACATCCATGCATGATATAAATGTATTCACACACAGAAATGTAACTGAACCCATGAATATTGATGCGAACACAAGTATACTTCTCTTTTTTTCACGAAACACATTCCTCCATGCCATCTTCCAGGGCCTTCCTCCACTGGTGGACTTATATCTTGTTCCCGATATATTTCCAGCATATTTCATCGCATCGATTGCAGATATCTTCCCGGCATATTTTGCCGGTTTCCTTGCACTTATAAATACAGTTGCAAATGCAAATACCACGGAGAATACATATATTCCCGGATTGAAACTGACCGCCGATGAAAGTGCAGCTTCCCTGTCTACCGACAGCATGTTCATAGCAAGAGGAACAACGCCAAATGACACCGCCGTTCCAAGGAGTACACCTATCGGAATTCCTATACAAGCCAGATATAGTGCCTGTTTTTTCACTATCTTCTGTATCTGGGACATCGTGGCTCCGATGGTTTTCAACATTCCATAGAATCTTATATCCTTTGTAACAGATATATACATTACATTATATATAAGAAGATATCCACTAAGGAGTATCATAAGAGCTATAATGCCTATACTTATAGCTATAAAAACACGGTTTGAACCATTTTCAGACTGAACATCATATTTCACGTCAAACTTCTGGTCATGCCTCAAAGTAACATTCTTTTCAAGTTCATCTTGGAGTTTATCACCCTTGCCCTCCTTTGCGGAGATACTGACACGTCCATCCTTCTGCATATCTATTCCCTGGGAATCCACATATTTCTTTGACACCAGGCATACGCTGCTCTTGGCAAATCCTGTGTACCAGCCTGAGAGCACAAAATTTTTCCTCTCACCATCCATCACCAAAGTAACGTTCTGACCTACCTTCGGCGACGTGATACCCATATTGTCAAGTATCTGTTTTGTGAGCATTATCTCATTCTCATTCTTCGGATAACTGCCATTTATATCGGTTATGGCAGGTTTCAGATTCTCATTAAATTCCGTGTCATCATCATACTGAAGCAGATAACTGTACTTGCCTGATTCCGTGCTTACCGTCTGTGCATCAATCTGTATTCCCGCCGCAAGAAGTGACGGACAGGACTTTATATCATTTATCTGACCTTCAGATGGATGCTCCATATATATAGAAGATCTTGTTCCCTGAAGTCTGAGCTGCATCTGGTTAAGATTTTTAGCTATGGAAAATCCCAATGTAAATACAGCCGTGAACATAAAAGTTGTGAGAACGATCGCCAGAATAACAATTACATTTCGCACTTTATTCTGCTTTAACATTCGATGATATATCCTGTTCACCGCCGCCTGGTTATTGTTTCTAAGCATCCTTCTCACCCCCATCTGGTACTCCTGCTGAGAAGATCCTGCCATCTTCGATCCGTATCATCTGGTCTGCCATGGTTGCTATCTCTTCATTATGAGTGATCATCACTATCGTCTGTGCAAACTCTTTACCAGTCAGCTTTAACAGTGCAATGACATCCGTGCTGGTCTTGCTGTCCAGATTGCCTGTCGGCTCATCAGCCAATATGATAGAAGGTTTTGCTGCCAGCGCTCTGGCTATCGCAACCCTCTGCTGCTGGCCTCCTGACAACTGGTTCGGCATGGAAAATTTCTTTTCCGATAAGCCGAGCACATCCATAATTTTATCTACATACGCAGTGTCTATCTTCGTTCCATCCAGCTCGATCGGAAGCACTATATTCTCGTACACATTTAATATCGGCACCAGATTGTAATTCTGGAAAACAAATCCTATCTTTCGTCTTCTGAATATCGTAAGTGCCTCATCGTCCATTTCAAAAATAGCTTTGCCGTCCAGTATAACATCTCCTGATGTTGGCCTGTCGAGACCTCCTAAGAGATTTAGAAGTGTTGACTTTCCGCTTCCCGAACTGCCTATGATAGATACAAATTTTCCCTCTTCAATATCAAGTGACACATCTGTAAGTGCATGCACTACATTGTCTCCTGTTCCGTATGTCTTTGTAAGATTGTGTGTTGATAATATATTCATGATACCTCTTCCTTTTCATTTTCTTGTCTGATCTATTTGATGATTTTATTCTAACATCCACATCTTACAATCTTATTACGTTTAATATTAAGATTTAGTGGTCACTGCTTACATTATCAATATATTAAAAGGCCCAGCCCCTGTAAATAAGAGACTGAGCCTTTGATTTCTATCCGTTATTTATGACTGCTTCTATACTCCGCCTACAAGTTGGCTGCCAGAACCTGTTCCATAACCTGCAGCACTCCCCGCTCCTCATTGGATGGGGCGCGGAATCTTGCAAACTTCTCCATGCCAGGCTGCGCATTTGCCACGATATAGCTGTAGTATACCGTCTTCAGCATCTCCGCATCGTTAAAGTTGTCGCCGAATGCCATCATCTCGCTGGTATCGATACCGAGAAGTTCCCCGATCTTTCTCATGGCCATTCCTTTATTGATACCTTTATTCATGATGTCGATCCATTCTCTTCCGCCCACAGTGACTGAGAAGTTATCTCCAAAACGTGGCGTATAGATCTCTTTGTACTTCACCGCAGCATCCTTATCTGGAGCAAATATCGTAAACTTATTGGCCTCGACGTCAAGGCTTCTCATATCATCAACAAACTCAAGATTACTGAGAAATGCTTTGAAAAACTTCGCATACTTCTCGTATTTTTTCAGGACATATGCTCCGGATAGAGCACACAGTACAGCAACACCATCCGTCTCGTCCTCCACAAAGCGTATCATACTCTGGTACTCTTCCACATCCATCAGGCTCTTGTATATGATCTTGCCGCAGTTGGAGATAGCCGCACCGTTATCACCGATGACCACCATCTTATCCATCTTGTCTCCGAACATGTCCCTCAGGGTGTACATAGGTCTTCCGCTGGCTACAACAAAACGAATCCCCTTCTCATCCAGCCTGTCAATGTAATCAAAGAAACCATCCGGGAGTTTTCCATTCTCCATAAGCAGTGTGTGATCCATGTCGGATGCTATTAATTTTACGTTCTTCATGTCTTCACTTTCCTTATTTAAATAAGAGTGCACTGTTCTTCTCCAGATCATACTCCCTTGTATAACCGTCATCATCGTACAGCATATAGCTACTGTTCCTGTAGCCGATCAGCTGCATTGTAGTCTTGTCGATATCCGCTACGCACTCCGCCACATCCACGACAGGTATACATTTGCCACTTCTTACAAAAAGGATGACTTCATTCAAAGGTACCTCAACAAAGTGATGTCCTGCAGGCATCTCCGTCTGCTCAACTGCTCCGTCTGCCGTAAACCTTACAAGCATCATATCCTCCGGCAGATACACATATCTTCCGATGGCATTCTGCGTGTAAACCGGCGCGATCATGATCTCATTTCCCAGCATGAGCTGATCCTCCACATGGGCTGCGATCTTATCATCTGGATATTCAAATGCCAGCGGCTTGAACATCATGTCGTCCGTCAAGGCAGCCTTCATGTACTCGCTGTATATATATGGAAGCAATCGGTAACGGACACCGATCACATTCCTGAAATCCTCTATATGCTCAAACTGATAGCACTCCTGATCTCTTGTACCCTCACAAGAATGGTCGCGCATGAGCGGAGTGAACACGCCGAGTGCGAGCCATCTGAGAAGAAGGTCTCTGGATGTGTCACATCCAAATCCACCGAGATCCGCGCCCGTATACAGGAAACCGCACATATTCATGGACGGAAGCATCTTGATGTTGAGCAGGATGTGTGACCACCACGATTTGTTATCGCCCATCCAGACGCCGCCATAACGATGCATCCCTATATAAGACGATCTGGAGAACAAAAGTCGTCTCTCATCCGGTGAGATCTCGCGAAGCGCCTCGCCTGCCGCCCTTGTCATGTTATATCCAAAGAGGTTGTGAACCTTGTCGTGACGCACCATCTCCCCATCCACATTGTGATACATAGATGCGTAATCCTTCGGATTGTTGGCAACACCTGCCGCCATACCCGAGATGCCCCAGACATCGTCCACAGTCTCGTCCTTCTCAATGAACTTCTTCATAGCTTTCTTCAGCTCGCTCACGCCCTCCGGGGTGAAGAAGATCGCCGGCTCATTCATGTCATTCCAGAAGCCCTCTATACCTGCATCCGTGAGGATCTTGTATTTTGCACCGAACCATCGTCTCGCCTCAGGGTTCAGCACATCAGGAAAATGTGTATATCCCGGCCATACCGCCGCAACGAAATCACTTCCATCTGCTCTCTTGCAGAAGTAGTTATTTGCCACGCCCTCCTCATACACATCGTAACCTTCCTCAATCTTTACTCCGGCATCGATGATCGGGATCAGGCGTATATTATCCTTTTTCAGATTCTCCACATACTCCGAAAAATCGCCAAAGTCGTCATTTATGGTGAAATCCTTATAGCTGTCCATATAATCTATATCCATGTAGACCATATCGATCGGGATGTGGTTCTCTCTGTATTTTCTCGCCACCGTCTCAAAGTCCTCCGGCGTCTTATAGCCCCATCTGCTCTGACCAAAGCCAAATGCAAACTTTGGCGGGATATAACTTCTTCCGATCATCTTCCTAAACTGCTTCGTGATATCATATGGGCTGTCACCTGTTATCACATAGATATCCAGATCTGCGCTGTCACAGAAAATATGCAGCTCATCGCACTTCGTGTATCCCACGTCAAATGTGATCGTGGATGGATAGTCAAAATACAGGCCAAATGTCTGCGCACCTGAAACTATAATAAAGTTGTGTGATGCATACAGTGAGTATACATCCTCGTGATGATGCGGATTGTCTGCATTGTTGCTTATGTACTTGTAGCCTCTCTTGTTGATTCCTCTGTTCGCCTCGCCAAGGCCATACACTATATCACTGTCCTCAAGACCAAATGTGTACGAAAATCCGGCTGTTAAGTCTATATTGCCGTGATCTGGCTGTCCTTTTTCTGCTGCGATATCTACCACTACTGATTCTGTCTGAAATGGATTTCCGTATGTATACTTCTTTATCATTCTGTCACCTCTATGCATCTCTCTTTTTTCTTCTGTATCTCTTTTTCTTTCTCCTGACCGTCTTGCCGCGCTTTGCCGCCTGTGCCTTTCTGAATTCCTGTATCTGCTCGATCATGGCGGCATAATCCCTCTCGAACAAGATCTCACTTATCTCATGATGCACGATCTCCGCCGGAAGTCTGTCCACTATGAGGGTTCTCACAAAATCCTTGCTCTTGCCCTTATACATCGGAAGGCTGTAGGTCTCCTGAATATGCGCAAGCTCCGGTCTCCACAGCACACGGATCGTGCGCAGTAAATCAGCCTTCGGATTTGGCTGCATTTCCCTTACCACATAGAAATCGATCTTGTGAGTCAGCTTGTCTGACACTCCATCCTCCAGGCCTTCTGCATCTGGCTTGCCACCTGTATCTGACTTGATGCCTGTATCATATTCTTCAACAGATATGATCCCCCAGTAGTCTGGTACATGCTCTGCCACATGACCTGCATGTGTACTTCCCACCACCACGATATTCTGGTCAAAATACAGATCATAGTCTGCTACCTGACTCTCCAGCCGCGTGTATGTATCCGCATCACTTTTTATCTCTATACCGACCACTTTATCCGGAATGACCATCACGACATCCGCACGGGAATTGCCCACTGTCTTTTCCTCAAGGATACGCACCTTGCCATATCGCTCCTCAAGGAAATCAAACAGGGGTTCTCGTATATCTTTATCTAATAACATTTTCCCTCCTGAAATCAATTGTTTGAAGTAATCTTTATATGGATTTTTGTCTGCAAAGTCAAGAATCTCCCGCTTTAGCTGAGAAAACCAGGGCAGACCGCTCATAAAGTGAGCTTTCCGCCCTGGTTTCTATGTGAACATAATATTATCAGCCCTTGTTCACAAGCTCTGTGAACTTCTTAAGCGCATCCTTCGCCTCTGGTGAAATGTTCCTTGGAACTGCAATTCTCACGGTCACATAATGATCTCCATGGGTATTGCCACCCCTTGCCTGAACACCCTTGCCACGAAGCCTTATCTTGCTTCCCGACTGTGTACCAGGTACTATCTTGCACTTCACGTCGCCGAACATGGTGTGGACCAATATCTCTCCACCAAGAACTGCCGTGTCAAATGGCACAAGAGCCGTGGTGTATATATCCAGTCCTTTTCTCTCATAACCTGCCTTGTCTCTTACATTGACCTTCAGCAGCATATCTCCAGGCTGACCCTTGCCGGTTCCGGGATATCCCTTGCCAGCCAGTCTTATCACACCTCCGTTGTCTATACCCGCCGGAATGTGTACAGTGAACTGGGAACTTCCTCCCCGTCCATCATTGAACGACAGAGTCTTGTCGCAACCATATACTGCATCATCAAAATCTACCGTGACACTTGCCTCCATATCTCTGCCCCGCGCATTGAAGCTTCCCTGACCGAATCCGCCAAATCCGCCTCTCTGTGAGCGGCCACCGCCGCCAAAGAACGAGCCAAATATATCGCCAAACATATCACCGAAGTCTCCACCCTCAAAGTGGAAGCCTCCGCCTCCGAATGGATCACCACCGGCGGCTCCACCGGAGCCATCGAATGCAGCCATTCCAAACTGATCATACATCTTCCTCTTCTCGGCATCAGACAGTACCGCGTAGGCCTCAGAGGCCTCCTTAAACTTCTCTGCAGCCGTCGCATCGCCAGGATTCGTGTCCGGGTGGTATTTCTTCGCCAGGGTTCTATATGCTCTTTTTATCTCAGCGTCTGTGGCTGTCTTTGATACGCCGAGAACTTCATAATAATCTCTTTTTGAAGCCATGATTCCTACCTCCCGATAAGCCTATGTATAGTTTAACACTATCTGTCAAGTGATTCCATATTTTTAATGTTAAAATACACACATATTATCTGGCAATTTTTAGTCATTTTTTTATTTAATTAAAGTATAAAAAAAGCACCTCCGCCGATGATTCCACCAGTGGAGATGCATTCGTATGGCTAATGCTATTATCCTACTGCTTTACGTTGAAAGCTTTGATTCCAGGATATACAGCTGAGTCGCCAAGCTGCTCTTCGATTCTGAGGAGCTGGTTGTACTTTGCAACTCTCTCTGATCTTGAAGGAGCACCTGTCTTGATCTGGCATGTGTTGAGTGCTACTGCGAGATCTGCGATAGTTGTATCCGCTGTCTCACCTGATCTGTGTGATGATATTGCTGTGTATCCAGCCTTATGAGCCATCTTGATAGCCTCAAGTGTCTCTGATACTGAGCCGATCTGGTTGAGCTTGATAAGGATACAGTTTGCGCATCCCATCTCGATACCCTTTGCAAGTCTCTCTGTATTTGTAACAAACAGATCATCACCGACAAGCTGGACCTTGTCGCCAAGTCTTGCTGTGAGCTTCTGCCATCCTTCCCAATCCTCCTCATCGAGACCATCCTCGATTGAGATGATAGGATACTTCTCAACAAGCTTTGCCCAGTGCTCGATGAGCTGCTCTGCTGTATACTCTGTTCCAGCCTTTGGAAGCTTGTACCAGCCCTTGCCCTTCTCGCTCTTCCACTCTGATGAAGCAGCATCCATAGCGATCTTGAAGTCCTTACCCGGCTCATATCCAGCCTTCTTTACGGCCTCGAGAATTGTCTCGATAGCCTCCTCGTCAGACTTAAGTGCCGGGGCAAATCCACCCTCATCACCTACTGATGTAGCAAGGCCTCTCTCTTTGAGGATTCCTGCAAGTGCGTGGAATACCTCTGCACACCATCTCAGACACTCCTTGAATGATGGAGCGCCAACTGGCATGATCATGAACTCCTGAACGTCAAGCCCTGATGACAGAGCATGACATCCACCGTTTACGATGTTCATCATTGGAACTGGAAGCTTGTTTCCTGAGATTCCACCGAGGAATCTATAAAGAGGAATGTCAAGTGAGATTGAAGCTGCTCTTGCTGCTGCGATTGAAACTGCAAGGACAGCATTTGCTCCAAGGTTTGACTTGTCCTTTGTTCCATCAGCCTTGATCATTGCTGCATCAACTGCATATATATCAGACGCATCCATTCCTGTAAGTACGTCATTTATAGTAGTATTTATATTCTCTACTGCTTTCTGAACACCCTTGCCGAGGTATCTTGACTTGTCTCCATCACGAAGCTCAAGTGCCTCAAACTCACCTGTGGAAGCTCCACTTGGCGCCGCACCACGACCTACTGTTCCATCTGCCAGATACACCTCCGCCTCAACTGTTGGATTTCCTCTTGAATCAAGGATCTCTCTTCCTATTACCTTTTCAATCTCAAGATAATTCATCATTTTTATATTTCTCCTTTCGTCGCGCGAGTATAACCCCTGCTGACCCTCCGATTCAGCAGTTTACAGAGGGTACAGGAGCTCACATGATCTACGATGTTAGTTTAAACTAACTTGCATTTAAAATCAACATGAGTAGTTGCTCATATTTTATCATTTAGCATTTTTCGACATTATCCGAGTGCCACATCCAGCACCATCATAAGGGCGAAGCCCACCGCCGCACCGATGGTTCCTATATTGGTATGCTCGCCCGCCTGAGACTCAGGTATCAGCTCCTCTATGACCACATAAAGCATGGCTCCCGCCGCAAATGCAAGGAAATACGGAAGAAGTGGTGTGACCTGGACAGCCAGCAGTGCCGTGAGGAAACCTCCGACCGGCTCCACAGCTCCGGACAGCGTTCCATACAGAAATGCCTTCTTCTTGCTCATGCCCTCGCCAACAAGCGGCATGGACACAATTGCACCTTCCGGGAAGTTCTGTATAGCGATTCCTATGGAAAGTGCAAATGCACCTGTGATGGACACGCCCATATTGCCCATGGCTGCGCCTGCGTACACAACGCCCACTGCCATGCCCTCGGGGATATTGTGGAGCGTGACTGCAAATATCATCATGGTCGTCTTCTGAAGCTTTGACCTGACGCCCTCCGGTTTGTCACTTTCCAGATGAAGGTGAGGTATCACCGTGTCAAGAACAAGCAGGAATATGATTCCAAGAGCAAATCCGATAAGTGCCGGCAGCCACGCTATCTTTCCCTGTGCCTCCGCCATGTCTATGGACGGAATGAGCAGTGACCATATGGACGCCGCGATCATGACCCCCGCCGCAAACCCGAGCAGAGCCTTCTCCACAAGCGGGGATATCTTATCTTTCATAAAGAAAACCATGGCCGCTCCCAGTGTTGTTCCGGCAAATGGTATAAATAATGTTATGAACTCTGACATTTCATCACCTCTTTATAATATGTATTCTGTCTATACTATATTCGTATAACCTCTTCATTAGTTCATTTTTTTTAAATTGCGACTACAATTTAATTGAACAGGCGTACTTTGTCAACACAAGTTTTTGCATATGATAGAAGTTATCAATACCGGGCCAAAATGCTTCGCATTTCGACAATTTAAGTGCTATAATATCTGAGGTTATGCTATAATAGGCATGGTTGTACCAGCTTGGATATATTTGTATGCAAATGGAGATAAATATGAAGAGAACAGAACGAATGATCTGAGTATTTTTTATTTGACATAATTATTTATAGAAAGCATAATAAGTGATACATTTAGTCGTACGGATCATAGTCCGTACAAATACAATAAAAGACACATTCCAAGGGGAAAAGTATGAAAGAGAATTTACAATTTACAGCTTTATTGGATATTTTAAGCAGGCAGGATCTTATAACTGAATATTCGGAGGATTGCAAAGACATCACTCCTTCCCATATAACCATCAATTCCAAGGATGTGGTCCCAGGTACATTCTTCGTGTGCAAGGGTGCCTCATTTAAGGAGGATTACCTGAAATCAGCCATCGCACAGGGCGCCATCGTATATTTGTCACAGCAAAAGTACGACGACGTGGACATTCCTTATATTATTGTAAATGATATAAGAAAGGCCATGGCTCTTGCTGCCAGATGGTTCTTCGGCAATCCAGGCGATAACATGACCAAGGTCGGAATCACCGGAACAAAGGGAAAGACCACAGTTACATTTGTCATGAAGGATATACTGGACAAATACACCGACAACAGATGCTCAGCATTCTCAACCCATGAGATTGATGTTGGAACAAAGGTTTTTGAGACCACTCTCACCACACCTGAGCCTATTGAACTCCAGACATACTTTGACATGGCTGTAGATGAAGGCTGTACACACTGTATAATGGAAGTTTCTTCCCAGGCCATGAAGATGAACCGTATCTACGGAGAGCACTACAAGGTCGGAGTATTTACCAATATCGACTACGATCACATCAGCCCGACAGAGCACGCCTCCATGGAGGACTATCTCGGATGCAAGGTATCCTTCCTGAAGCAGTGCGACAACGTTGTGCTGTACAGTGACACAAGATATTTTGAGACTATATATAATGAAGTAAGAGACAAGCACGTTGTTGTATACGGAAGCAAGGAATCAATTGAAAAGCTCATGTCAAGGGATGACGATTTCTTTGAAAAGGATACTGACTTCGCCAGCATCCACAATGAAGATCTCACAGACCATAACAGCTACTTTGAGCTTATATACGGAGGAGAGAACAGAGCATACAACACCAACCTGATCGGTGATTACAATGTTGAAAATATTGTTGCCGCCATCATCTCCTCTCTTCTCATTGGCATTCCAAATGATCAGATCAGAAGCAGCATCAGAGATGTATATGTTCCGGGAAGACTACAGGTATATCACTGGAAGGATCGCACATTTATGATCGACTACGCACACAACTATATAAGCATGTACAGACTGTATGAGATGGTTAAAAAGACCATGAAGCCAAAGTCTATAACCGTTGTATTCGGCTGTGGCGGTGAGCGTTACAAGAAGCGCCGTGAGGATATGGGAAGACTTGCTGAGCAGTATGCCGACAAGGTTGTTCTCACCATGGAGGATCCGGGCTTTGAGTCCTGTGAGGAGATCTGCAAGGAGATCAAGCAGTACATCACAAAGCCTTGCTATATAATCGTTGACAGGGAGCAGGCTCTCACAAGAGCCCTCGACGAGGCTCAGCCTGGCGAGCTTGTCATCACGACTGGAAAGGGTATTGAGAGTACCCAGAGAATCAACGGAACTTTTGTGCAGTGTCACTCTGATGCGCAGGTCATCGAGCATTGGCTGACGGAGCATCCGGAGGAATGATAAACGAACGGTAATTGATCTGCTCCGTTTACAGGTATTGAAAAGGCTGGTCACTATATCTGTAATCCCATCACGTTCGACTGCTGTCGCTTCAGAATTTTCCATTTGCACTCGCTTACGACCGCGATAAGAGCGTTGCGGTCTTCAGCTCGGCAGGAAAATCCTGAAGCTCGGCAGTCTTCACTACCGATGGGATTACAGATATAGTGACCAGCCTTTAATATAGTTTGTAGACGGAGCAGACCAATTGCCTGTGTTTTGACTGAACATTAGATATGCAAGGGGTAAACTGCCGGTTTATTGTTTTTCTTGCAGTTCAGTTTATAATGAATAATAGAAACGGGGCGAAAGCGCTGTTATGCAGGTGACAGGAGTTGCCTATCAGACTGACGTAAACTTAATAGTCGTAGCAGGCTGTAGAGTGATGATGCGTGTGATGTTCCGGGAAACAGTGCATGGCTGAGCTTCATAAGGGTTGTTTGTTTACCAAAACCCGGATAGGCAGAGATGCCGAAAGAAAACATTCAGGGAGTTCTACTAAGTAGAACTCCTTTTTATCTGTTATCTTCCACCACTTTCTCCCTCATCTTCGGATCGAATTTCCCATTTCGGATCATTGCTATCTCCCGTTTGAACGGCTCATAGCTTTTCTTGCTGTTTTCCAGGTCTTTGATGTATGGGGATTCCAGGATCTTTGGGACTTCCATGAAGTCTGGGTGGTTCATGATGTACATGAGCGGTTCAAAACCTATCTTGCCAAACCCAAAGTTCTCGTGTCTGTCTTTAGCCGCTCCCGGTTCATTCTTGCTGTCGTTCATATGGAACACGGCTATCTGATCTTTGCCGATGAGTCTGTCGAACTTCTCCACAACTCCATCGAAATCATGTATGATGTCGTAGCCCGCATCGCTGGTGTGACAAGTGTCAAAGCACACACGAAGCTTGTCATTATGACTCACTCCATCATAGATTCGCGCAAGCTCCTCAAAGTTTCTTCCAATCTCACTGCCCTTTCCCGCCATGGTCTCCAGAGCTATGTGGCATGCGGTGTCCGCGGTCAGGACTTCATTCAGGCCCTTTACTATGCTTGCAATTCCCTTGTCCACGCCCTCTCCTACATGTGAGCCCGGATGAAGGACTATGGTCTGTGATCCCATCGCTGTCGCCCTGTCAATCTCCTTTGCGAGGAATTCCACTGCGATTTCATAAGTCGCAGGATTTACTGTATTTGCAAGATTGATTATATACGGCGCATGGACCACGAACTCCTCTATGCCGTTCTGAGCCATGAGTTCATGTGCCTCCTGTATCCTAAGCTCCGATATATCTTTGCGTCTCGTATTCTGTGGTGCGCCTGTGTAGAGCATAAATGTATTTGCGCCAAATGCCACAGCATCCTTCACTGAGCCTAGCATCATCTCCTTGCCCGACATACCCACATGACATCCTAATTTCAACATAATTTATCTCCATTCATTCTAAACTGGTTTCAGTTTACTCTATCCTCGCCGACTGCACAATACGCTGCCGCTACAATCAATAAATAGCTTTTTCTAATTTTACCATATATTATGTAGACTGTTCGCAAATCATTTGGTAAACTAAATACCAGAAACCAACTTATATTATACATTTGGGAGAAAACCGCTATGCAATTAAAAAATGTACTAATCGTCGTAAATGACATTGAACGATCAAAAAAATTTTACAAAGATATCTTCGGGCTTGAGGTTATCTTGGACAACGAGGGAAATGTGATCCTGACGGGAGGGCTGGTCCTTCAGGATGCAACTATTTGGGCTGAATTCATTGAAAATCTTGTAATTCCACATAACAATGCTTCGGAGTTATATTTTGAAGAAAATAATATCGAGGAGTTTGCACAAAAACTTGATGAGTCGCCATACGACATTGAATATGTCAATCGTCTCATGACTCATTCATGGGGACAAAAAGTCATCAGATTCTATGATCCTGACGGCAATCTTATCGAGGTTGGAACGCCATAATTTTTCCTATATCCATTCCCTCTATTTCATGTTACAATTAATGACATATTACCCAATTGGAGGACAAATTTTTATGAGTAACACAGGAAGAACCTGTAAGGTTCACTACACAGGAACATTCAACGACGGAACAAAGTTCGATTCTTCATATGACAGAGGCGAGCCTATCGAGTTCGTTTGCGGTGCAGGACAGATGATTCCGGGATTTGATCAGGCAGTTGAGGGCATGAACGTTGGCGATATCATCGATGTACATCTTCGTCCTGAGGATGCATACGGAATGCCTGACCCGGAGGCCATCATCAAGGCTCCTCTTGCAGATATGCCTGGCGCTGAGAATCTTGAGGTCGGTAATCAGGTATACCTTGCCAATTCCATGGGACAGCAGTTCCTTGTAAAGGTCATTGAAAAAGATGACGAATCCATCACATTTGATGCAAACCATGAGATGGCCGGCAAAGAGCTCAACTTCAAGATAGAGCTTGTGTCAGTGGACTAATAGTAACGATACTTATGTTAGAAGGAACCTTTTCACACTTGACGTCAGTTCCGACGGTCTGTCCCACCCAATTGGACGGACAGTGTGATCCGATTATATAAGGAGGCGGGAATCGTGAACATTTACATAGACGAATCAGGTTCTATCAATAAATATGCCACAAACGATCAGTATTTCGTGGTGTCTATGATCCATGTCCTCGATCCCGTCGCCCTTGAGCGTGCTTACAAGAGATTTATTTCTTCCAACTATGAGATGCTTCTTGATCTGGACAGTGATAAGGTCGATGACATGACCGGCAAGATCACCAAGCACGGCGGGAGAATGTTCCGGGACGGCAAATTCCGTGAACTAAAAGGTGCACAGTTTGACAGAGACATGAAGCACATATTTGTGGATTACTTCTCCAGAAAGCATCACTTTGACGTGTACTATATCATGATGAAGAATGAAAATCTGCCGAACCGCTTCTTCGACAACATCTCCAGGACATTCAACTTCTCCATCAAATCTGCCCTGCTCTACTTCATACAGAATGGATATCTTCCTGACGAGGACTGCTTTCTGCAGCTTGACGAGAGGAATGAGCGGGTGGAGAACAAATCATTCCTTGAAAATTACCTGAACACTGAGCTTTCACTGTCAGGTCAGGTCGCAGGTAATTTCTCAGTGAGCTACTTTGACTCGGCCTGCAACAAATTTGTGCAGATAGCGGATGTATTTTCTAATCTGTTCTATTCTCACTTGCAGACCGGACACTATACTGATGAGCTGGAGCTTATGAAAGAGCTGGGTATACTTAAGGGTGTTTACGAGCTGACATAATCAAAAAGGGATTGAACCTTGCGATCTGTATCGCGGTTTCAATCCCTTTTTTGAAATATTATTAAAATACCAATTGCCTCCGAGCGATGCTCACACAGAACACTTACATAGATAAACGCACTATCGAAGGACTTACTGTTGGTACTTATATAATATCATGTTTTGCTTCAAAAGACAATAAGTCCGTGTTAAATTCACTGAAATTTTCACTCTTTTTTATCTGTCCTGCTCTCCCGTCCATGTCCAAACGCCAGATAGCCTATGAAAAGAACAAACAATGCTGCAACTCCCATCCAGATACACAGCAGTTTTGGTCCCTTCGGGGCAAATGTATCATAGTATCCCTTGAAATAGATTACCACAATTATAAGCGGCAGCACGTATGACATGTATTTTCTTAGGAACTGCGGGAACGGCTTACCGATACCGGTGTCTGCCTCAGCGACAAAGTTTTCAAATCCCCATCCATTCTTTCTTGTACAGAACAAGACAAAAAGTAATGATCCGAGTGGGAGGATATTTCCCGATACGAGAAAATCTTCCAGATCCATGATATTTGTACCCGCTCCCATCGGAGTGATTCCTGAGAGCACATTGAATCCAAGCACAGCCGGCAGGGAGAGCACTGATATCCCGATCAGATTTATAATAAGTGACTTCTTTCTCTTCCATCCAAACATATCTATACTTATCGATATGATATTCTCAAACACCGCGATAACCGTGGAAAGCGCCGCAAATGACATGAATATGAAGAACAGAATTCCCCACACTCTTCCTCCCGGCATGTGGTTGAACACATTCGGCAGGGTCATAAACAGAAGTGATGGTCCCTTGTCCGGGCTGATCCCGTACGCAAAGCATGCTGGCAATATGATGACTCCGGCCATGAGTGCCACCAATGTATCAAGGTACATAACACTCTTCGCCTCGCCAGACAATTTTCTCTCCTTGCCTATATAACTTCCAAATATCTCCATGGATCCCATACCTACACTGAGTGTAAAGAACGCCTGGGTCATGGCGTCAAATAATACATTGCCCCAGCCTCTGGCATTTGCACGCTCGATACTTGGAACAAGATAGAACTTAAGTCCTTCTTCGTTGCCCGAGAGCATGAGCGAATTCACTGCCATGACTATCATCAGAACTATAAGTGCAAGCATCATGATCTTTGTCACTCTCTCCACTCCGTTCTGAAGTCCCAGTGAACATATACCTATGCAGCACACGATGACCGCAAGTGTGATTGCGACCATAAGTCCCGGTGATGCAAGCATCCCTGTAAATTTGTCTTCTATTGCTTCTACTGACCCACCATGAAGCTGTCCTGATCCCATGACGTACACATAGTATACCATCCAGCCCGCTACCATAGTATAGAACATCATCAGCAGATAGTTGCCGGCATAGGCATACCAGCTGAATTTATGCCAGTTGCCGCCCTTCGGCGCAAGCTCCTTAAGCGCTGAACCAACGCTCTTGCCACTCCCTCTGCCTATCGCAAACTCACAGGTAAGGATAGGATATCCCAGAAGCAGCAGACACAGCAGATATATCACGATAAATATTGCTCCGCCATTCTGCCCGCATATATACGGGAACTTCCATACATTTCCAAGACCAATAGCACATCCCGCCGATACGAGGATGAACCCCAGTCTGGAGGCGAACTTTTCTCTGTCGCCGTTGTTACTTTCTTTACTCATACAATCTTCTTTTGCAGATGTCTGTAAAAATGGCACCTGCCTCCTTCTATTATATATTATCAGGATTATCAGGCTGGCACTATGTGTAGATTTTCAAAACCTGATACGCCCTTTGTCTGTGTCAAACATCTACTTCAAGCCATTACATTATGTATTTTCCATCTCTGCTGACACATACCTTGTGATTGTAACATATATCATTGCATTTGTGTGTTTAAACTTTTACAGTATAAAGCAAATTTTTTTCCGTATTTGAGCCAGATAAAATACAGATATTTTTATGTTTGCTGTGCGTTTTCAACAAGTATATTTTCCTGCAAAATAAATCTATTAATTTACATATAAAGGATTACATTTTTCCATATTATATTTTATTATAATGAGTAGAATGTTCTTAATACTAATAAGACCGTTCTCCGTATTTTGAGGCAGATTTCTGTGTGGGTTTGCAGTACCTTATACCTTAAACCACCAGCGCATAGCTGCAAGTGCGCTGCTCATATTATGGAGGAACGAATAGTAACGCATGCGCCGCGCGAAGTGCATTTATATGCGCATGCTGCATTTTTATAAGGAGGACATTTATTATGGCTACATGGCTTAAAGATGCAATTTTTTATGAGATATACCCACAGAGTTTTTATGATACCAACGGCGACGGTATCGGTGATTTCAACGGAATCACTGCAAAGCTTGACTATATCAAGTCTCTTGGATGCAACGCTATCTGGATGAATCCTTGCTTTGATTCACCATTTTCCGATGCAGGCTACGATGTAAGGGATTACAAGAAGGTTGCCGAAAGATACGGAACAATGGAGGACATAGAGAACCTCTTCGCTGAGGCTCACAAGAGGGACATGCACATTCTCCTCGACCTGGTTCCAGGCCACACATCTGAGGAGCATGCATGGTTTACCGAGAGCAAAAAAGCTGAGCCAAATGAATACTCAGATAGATATATGTGGACTGACGGATGGCTCTGTGGCGGTGCAGGTCTCAACTACATCGCAGGAGAATCACCAAGAAACGGTGCCTACATCGTCAACTTCTTCAAGTGCCAGCCGGCTCTCAACTATGGCGTTCTGAACCCAACTGAGAGATGGCACAAGAGCATGTACGATCCTGCATGTATCGCAACAAGAGAGGCTATGAAGGATGTATGCCGCTTCTGGCTCAACAAGGGCTGTGACGGCTTCCGTGTAGATATGGCAGATTCACTTGTAAAGCATGATGATGCGAACAAGAGCGGAACAGTTGCCGTATGGCAGGACATTCTCGGCGATATACACGCTGAGTACCCTGAGTCAGCATTTGTATCTGAGTGGGGAAAGGCTGAACAGTCAATCAAGGCCGGCTTCGACATGGACTTCTATCTCGACTGGATGGGCAACGGATATAACTCTCTGGTAAGAGATTACGAAGCTCACCTGAATGCATTTGCATCTCTTCCAGAGTCACTTGACGACAGCACGGAGAACAACAGCTTCTTCAAGGCTGACAGCAAAGGAACCTGCGACCACTTCATTGATGAATACATGGGAAGATACGAGCAGATAAAGGACAAGGGTGCTATAGCCCTCATCACAGGAAATCACGACACTACACGTATCAGCTACGGACTCTCGGAGGATGAGTTAAAGCTTGCCTACGCATTCTTCCTGACAATGCCTGGCAATCCATTCATCTACTATGGCGATGAGATCGCCATGAGCTTCAGAAGCATGGCAAGCAAGGAGGGCGGATTTACAAGAACCGGCTCAAGAACTCCTATGCAGTGGACAAGCGGTGACAACATGGGCTTCTCATCAGCGCCTGCCGACAAGCTCTATCTGCCGGTTGATCCTGCAGAAAATGCCGCAAATGTTGAGGCTTCCGAGGCAGATCAGAACTCACTGCTCAATACAGTGAAGGCCCTCACTTCTCTCAGACGTTCACAGGCCGATCTGCTGGACAAGAGTAACCTTGAGATCATCAGCAGAAAGCCACTTGTATATAAGAGAGGGAATCTACTCCTTGCAGTGAACCCTAAGAATACAGACACCCAGTCAAGGAAGCTTGCTGAGCTGACAGGTGACGCAAAGGTTATCTATTCTATAGCAATAAACGGCACACAGCCAGGTATCGCTGACGGAGTTATCACTCTTCCGGCACAGAGCTTTGTTGTGATAAGCTGCTAATTTGGAGCAATATATAACAACTCAATAACCATATAAAAAAGTCATCACATAATATGGCAATCATACACAACGGAGATTTCATTTTCCATGTGGGTTGCTCATATTATGCGATGGCCTCTTTTTATCTTCTTCCCTGTGGTCATCTCCCCAAACTTGTGGTAATATTTAATGGATTATATGCTCATGTGCCACGACAGAATAAGTGCACATGACATACAGGATTATAAAGGAGAACAAGATTATGAACATGCAGGAAGCTACAAGCATCATGAAGGCTGACAGCTACAAAATGGCTGCACTTTCAGAAGATACAAGAAACAATATACTAGTACATGTAAAGGACGCACTCATCGCACATAAGGATGAGATATTTGCGGCAAATGCAAAGGACATGGCTGCTGCCGAGGAGAACGGGATCGCAGCATCAGTCAAGAAGAGACTGAAGTTCGACGAGCACAAGCTCGCTGACGTGACAAATGGAATCGATGAGCTCATAAAGCTCCCTGACCCGGTTGGACAGATCCAGCTCAAGAGAGAGCTTGACGAGGGGCTGGTCCTTCAGAGAGTCTCCTGCCCTATAGGTGTCATCGGAATCATATTCGAGGCAAGACCGGATGCGCTGGTCCAGATATCATCATTGTGCATCAAGAGCGGCAACTGCGCAGTACTCAAGGGTGGCAAGGAAACTGCCAACACCAACAAGGCTCTCTTCGATGTGATCTACAGCACAGCCGTTGCAAACGGAGCACCAGAGGGCTGCATGCTCCAGGCAAGCCAGCACAACGAGATCGATGAGCTTCTGTCATGCAACAAGTCCGTTGACCTGCTCATACCTAGAGGCTCAAATGCATTTGTGCAGTATATAATGAACAACACCAAGATCCCTGTCATGGGACACGCAGACGGAATCTGCCACACATACATAGACAAGGATGCGGATATTGAAAAGGCAATCCCTATCATCATAGACGCCAAGACACAGTACACCGCCGCCTGCAATGCAACGGAGACACTTCTCGTCCACAGAGATGTGGCAAAAGAAATGCTTCCGGTCATGGCAAAAGCACTTAAGAAACACGGTGTAAAGCTCCGCGGAACCGCCGAGGTAGCGGAGATCATCAATCAGGCTGAACGCAATATGAGCAGCCCGAACGGTATTGAGATCATAGGAGACGATGATTTCAATACCGAGTATCTTGACCTGGTGCTCTCAGTCAAGATCGTGAACGATGTGCAGGAGGCGATCTCACACATCAACCACTTTGGTTCACATCACACTGACTGTATCGTGACTGAGAATAACGAGACCGCCGCCCTCTTCATGCAGCTTGTCGATTCGGCCGGAGTATACCAGAACTGCTCCACAAGATTTGCCGATGGATTCAGATACGGATTTGGCGCAGAGGTCGGAATCAGCACAAGCAAGATCCATGCAAGAGGCCCTGTAGGACTTGAGGGACTTGTAACCTACAAATACAAGCTTTACGGACATGGACAGATAGTTGATGACTACGCAACCGGAAAGAAGCAGTTCCATTTCAAAGACCTGTAGAATAATAAACGATCATCAGCGGGGACTCTCTCATGTACATCAGTCCTCGCTGATGCATTTACTATATAAATAGGAATTACATAAAAATGAAAACAATACTGAAAATATTCAAAAACGACCTGATCGGTATCAAAAAAAGTATACTCACAATAGTTCTCGCCGTTGGACTGTGCATACTGCCTGCGCTGTATGCATGGTTCAACATATTTGCAAACTGGGATCCATATGCCAATACCGGCAATATCAATATCGCCGTCGTCAACCTGGACAAGGGCTACACAGATGCGGACGGCAACGAGATGAACATGGGCCAGTCAGTGGTCGATAAGCTGAAAAGCCAGACCAGTATCGGCTGGGTATTTCCGGAATCTGAAAAGTCCGCCATCGGCGGTGTGAAATCAGGCACCTACTATGCCGCCGTCGTCATTGATGAGGATTTCTCCTACAACATGTTCAATGCCCTGACGGACAACTTCGTAAATCCAAGCTTCACCTACTATGAAAATGAGAAGAAAAATGCCGTGGCACCTAAGATAACCGACACTGCAGTCTCAACGCTCAAGACAAGCATCAACGAGACCTACGTCAAGGCGATATCACAGAAGCTTATCACTGCCATTGACGACTCCGACACAGATCTGTCGAAGGATCTCAAGGGAACGGATTTCATCACAGCACTCAAGACCGTCGATGACAATCTCGCCGGATACCAGAAAACCATAGATTCCATAATCAAGGCAAATAACAAACTCAAGACCAGCACAAAGCTCAAGGACGCAACTGACAAGAGCAGCAAGCTTCTGTCCGATGCGGGTTCCGCCATTGATTCAAGCATGTCTGATATAGACTCAGTGGGCTCAACCTACTACACTGTCAGGAATTCTCTTCAGGATCAGATTGACAGCATCGCGCAGGACATACAGAATCTGAAAAGCTCTGCAAAGCTTATCCATATGAAGGATGATGCAGAGAACATATCTGCCGATCTTGAGAATATCAAGGCAGATGCAGACAAACTTCAGCAAAAGATCGATGCAGTCGACGAATATATCAAATCTCTTGACATAAGCAACACGAATGAGGTTTCAGATGCACTCAACAAGCTTGACAAGCTGAAAACAGAGGTTAAGAAGATTTCCTCTCTCACCGCTGACACCATCGATAGTCTGGATATATCTGCGATCACAAATGCAGAAAATGCCGTATCAGATAAGCTCGACCAGATCATCGACTCTGTCTCAGACATAGATGACACATTTACCAGCCAGGTCATTCCTGACATGGACAACATTATCCTGAACATCAAAAATGCACTGAAAAACGCTCAGGATCTGTTAAATACCCTGAATTCTACCATCAGCAGTGCAAGCTCTGTATTTGACAATTATAAGGTGACTATTGCATCAATGAACACCAGTCTCACAGACCTCTCCGATCTCATAAGTGGTATACGTGACAAGATTCAGACCGCCACAGACGAGATCAACAAGGCCGCCGACAGCGAGGTGACCGACATGATCATCGCCTTCCTCAACGGAGACTCAGAGGCGCTGGCGTCATTCCTGTCAAAGCCTGTTGCTGTCAAGGAACATTACTACTACAGCATTGCCAACTACGGCTCGTCCATGGCACCATTTTACTCAGTGCTTGCCATCTGGGTCGGAATGACAATTCTCGTCTCCCTCATGAAGGTGCATGTGAAGGATGCGGACTATCTGAAGGATGCCAGACCACACCAGTTGTTCTTTGGAAGATACCTTATTTTCTTCCTGTTGTCTCAGCTTCAGGTTCTGGTCATAGTGCTAGGAGATCTGTTCCTGCTGAAGATACAGTGTCTGCACCCATTTACATTCTGGGCAACTGCGGCACTCGCAGGGCTGACATTTTCAATATTGATATATTCACTCACCATATCATTTGGCGACATAGGCAAGGCCCTCGCTGTTGTGATCATGGTGCTGCAGATAGCGGGGAGCGGTGGAACCTACCCTATAGAGGCTCTTCCGAACTTCTTCAGACAGGTGTACATATTCTTCCCATTCCCATATGCGATAAATGCAATGCGTGAATGTATTGGCGGAATGTATCACGCAGACCTGTTCAAATATCTGCTTGAATTGTCAATTTTCATTGTGGTTGCACTGGTCATAGGACTTATAATCAGAAAACCATTTATCCATATCATGCACTTCATCGAGAAACGTATGGAAGATACGGATATGATGTAATGCAAATAAGGAGGAACACCCATGAACGAAGATACAAATTCAAATACAACCAGCACCGAGCCATCTGACATAAAGTCCCAGGTGCTTGCATTCAGAGACAATGCCCATGCAGCAAATGTAAAAAAGCTGAAGGCGGGTATTAAGTGTATATTCACTGTTCCCGCATGCTTCCTTATCCTGCTCTTTCTGACCGGCAGCTCCAAGATCATATTTCTTGTTCTGTGGATCGCCAGCCTGTTCATAATCGCGGCGTATCTGATACATGTGGAATACTCGGATTACAAGGTACAGGAGATGGTTAACTCGCTTCAGGATACGGAAGATAATATTGACGGTCTCATCGACATCAACAGCATATATACAAAAGTCGCTGCACCGAAAAAGAAGCTGGACGACATAATAACAAATGTAAAAACAGACATTCAGACACAGATCACCGCCGTGCAGGACAAGGTGGCTGAGATGGCTGAGGCTGTGCAGAATGATCAGAGTGTGTCTGTGCAGTCTGATGAGCAAAACGAGACAGTTCAGACAGATGAACATTGCGACTCGGTTCAGACGGATGAACATGGCGACTCGGTTCAGACGGATGAACAGGATGAAGCCACAGAAAACACAGAAGCTGACAAGGAGGAATTATCATGAAAAACATTTGGCGTGTATACATATCTGATCTGCGCAGGATCACCACAAATGTTGTCGCACTGTCCATAGTCATGGGTCTGTGCATAATCCCTTCCCTGTATGCGTGGTTCAACATCCTGTCAAACTGGGATCCGTATGGAGAGTCCGCCACCTCACTCATGAAGATCTCCGTCTACTCTGAGGATGAGGGAATCGAGATGAGCGGAATAAATCTGACCATCGGAGACATGGTGATCGAAAGTCTTGAAAACAACAACACTATCGACTGGACATTTGCCGATAATAAAGATGAGGCACTTGAACTCATCGCCAGCGGGGAATGTTATGCCGGAATAATCATACCAAAGGACTTCACGGCGAACATGCTCAGCATACTAAATGGCAACATCGTCAATCCCAATATCGAATACTACGAGAACAGCAAGAAGAACGCCATTGCCACCAAGATAACCGGCAAGGTCAAGACGACCGTCCAAAACGAGATAAACACAAAGATCATAAGCACGCTGACCGAGGTATTTGCAAATGCCGGAGATTTCATTTCCGGAAATAACATAGACGGTTCAGACCTCGTTGCCGGTCTTGAGAGCAAACTGGAACAGATCTCATCCACGCTGGACAATTACGTCTATATGCTGAATACATTTTCACTGCTCACAGAGTCTGCATCAGATGCCATCGATACCACTCAGCTTCTGTTTCCAAGCATAGACAGCATGGCACAGAGCGGCTCAAGCAGTCTTGGAAATCTGAGTGACAGCGCAGGCATAAGCAGCGACGTTGCAGACACCTCGATATCACTGCTGAACACAGGTCTCGACATGATCTCTGACAGGCTTACAGAGCTTGGTAAAACCGTGGACAGCCTCTCAAGAACCCACGATATCGGATCAGTGTCAATCGAAACTGACCTCAATGGTTCCCTTGGCACCAATGTTCTGGACACCATAAACCGATTGATCGAAGCCCAGTCACCTATAGTATCGGATGCCAAACTTCAGTTTGAAAATCTGAACGAAGACTTAGCAAAGCTTGTATCCGACACAAGCCTGTCGGACGAAGAATTTGCATCACTGAAAAAAGCGGTATCGTCCGACATAAAGAAGTGTACAAATGACATTGCTTCAGTGAAGGATCTCATAAATAACGAACTTTCGCCTGAACTGAAATCTTCGTTAGAGAATATCCAGTCATCTCTGGCGCAGGCACAGACCGTGCTGGCAAATGTTCCGGGAAACTTCAACGATATCAGCAAGTCCCTGACCGAGTATCAGGACATTCTGAAGGACGGAACCTCAGACATCGCGGGAACGATCAAATGTCTGAAGGATCTCAAAGAAAGCATAGACAAGATCAAGGCCGACATACAGACGATCACGTCTAACAGCAGCTACCAGGATTTCATAAATGCCATCAAGGACAATCCACAGGTGATAGTGAATTTCATCTCATCACCGGTACAGATGAACACAGTTGCTGTATACGAGATATCCAACTACGGATCAGCCATGGCACCATTCTACACGGTTCTGGCACTGTGGGTCGGTGCTCTCATACTTGTGGCACTCATACACGTTAAGGTCAAGGACAATGAAGAGCTTGAGGGCGTGAAGCCTTACCAGAAGTTCTTCGGAAGATATCTTAACTTCTTCGTCATCGGACAGGTCCAGACAATCATAACCGTTATGGGCGATCTGTTCTACGTGGGAATACAGTGCAAGCATCCGATAGCATTTGCACTGGCCGCCATAATGACGAGCTTTGTATTTACATTCCTGATCTACTCTCTCACCGTGGCATTTGGCAATATCGGTGAGGCCATCGCGGTTGTCATCATGGTCATACAGGTTGCCGGAGCAGGCGGTACTTTCCCGGTGGAAGTGCTCCCATCAGTGTACCAGTACCTTTACAAATTCATGCCGTTCTCATACTGCATGAACGCCCTCAGGGAATGTGTCGCCGGAATGTATCAACACACCTACGGCAAATGTCTTGCCACCCTGCTGATATATGTTGCGATCTCAGCGGTCATCGGACTACTGCTCGCAAAGCCTTGCGCAAAGCTTCTTGACAAGCTGGAGCACAGCAAGGAGAAATCCGGATTATTTATATAGTTAACGACTCAGGTAATTACTGTTTTTGACTGTTGCAATTTACGCCCATCTGCACTGTGTAATTTCACTGACAGGACTGTATCCGTATGAAGCTGTGGTTGTGAGGATATAATATGTGATTGACAGCGTTATTTAACTCCACATTCGGGTGATATGTCACCTCCCTAGGATTTTCTTATTTTGAGATAATTTGCTCGTCATTAGCACAAAAATATCTCTAAAATGATTATTTGCATGAAAAAAGGATAAAATTCCCTTGCTTTGTCCCAAATATCACTTTTCAGGACATTTGGCGAGAATTTTATCCTCTTTTCATATATAATTCAGCTAAAAGTTATATTATTTCTTACTTGAAAAGATTGTCGTTCTCAAAATAGTCAATCTTCATAGCACGGCGCACATCTGCAAGTGTCTCTGCTGCCTTTGCTCTGGCAACCTCACTGCCACTCTTTAAGATGTCGTATACATCCTGTGGTCTCTTCTCCCACATCTGACGGCGCTCTCTGATAGGCGCAAGCTCAGCCTGAAGAACATTGTTCAGGAACTTCTTGACCTTTACATCACCGAGGCCACCTCTGGTGTAGTGCTCCTTGAGCTCATCCATACCACTGTAGTCTGGAAGGAACTCCTCAAAGTACTCTGGCTTGCTGAATGCATCAAGATATGTAAATACTGAATTGCCCTCGATCTGACCAGGATCCTCTACACGGATGTGGTTTGGATCTGTGTACATGGACATAACCTTCTTCTTGATATCTGCAGGATCCTCTGACAGGTAGATACAGTTTCCAAGTGACTTACTCATCTTGGCCTTACCATCTGTACCTGGAAGTCTGAGACATGCCTCATTGTCAGGAAGAACGATCTTTGGATCAACAAGTGTCTCACCGTATACCGAATTGAACTTGTGAACGATCTCCTTACACTGCTCGATCATAGGCATCTGATCCTCTCCAACAGGAACCTCTGTGGCCTTGAATGCTGTGATATCTGCAGCCTGGCTGATAGGATAACAGAAGAATCCAACAGGGATACTTGCCTCGAAGTTTCTCATCTTGATCTCTGCCTTAACGGTAGGATTTCTCTGGACTCTTGCCACTGTTACAAGGTTCATATAGTAGAATGTGAGCTCTGTGAGCTCTGGTACCATTGACTGGATGAATATAGTAGACTTCTCAGGATCTATGCCACAGGCAAGATAATCCAAAGCAACCTGCATAATGTTCTGTCTGACCTTCTCAGGATGCTCTGCGTTGTCTGTAAGCGCCTGCGCATCAGCCACCATGATGTAAATCTCATCATACTTTCCTGAATTCTGAAGATCGACTCTTCTCTTAAGTGATCCTACATAATGTCCCACATGAAGACGGCCCGTAGGACGGTCGCCTGTTAATATTACCTGTTTCATAACCTTCTCCTTTATATTGTATCTTTTATACCTGTCATTTATATATCTTTTTATAATCAGTCAGCTTATTTTTTACCCACTGCCAGCCTCACCGATTACTCGGCCAGCAGCTTACTCAGCTCATACTGGAAGGAATCGATCTGATTGTTCTGTATATCAATTGCCTCTTTTATATCATAGTCTATAAGTATATCGTTCTTGATAGCTATCATACGATTTGCCTTGTCCTTCTTGAGTACATCAACGGCATACGCACCCATGAGTGAGCCATACATCCTGTCCTTTGCCGTTGGCTGTCCGCCTCTCTGTATATAGCCAAGCACCGATACCCTCGACTCTATACCAGTCTTATCAAGAATCATCTGTGCAAGCTCTGGAGCATCTGTAACACCCTCGGCCACAACCACCAGATAGCTGTTTCTTCCGTCAGCATGCTTTGCCTTTATCGTATCTATGATACTGTCATAGTCACCATCCCATTTTTCAGGAATTATGATGGCATCAGCTGATGTCGCCATGCCTGCCCAGAGCGCTATATAGCCTCTCTTTCGTCCCATGACCTCCACGACGCTGCATCGTCCGTGGGAAACCGATGAATCTCTTATCCTGTCAATGGCCTCCATGGCTGTATTCGCCGCTGTGTCAAATCCCAGCGTATACTCAGAACATGCAACATCTCTGTCTATTGTTCCAGGGATGCAGATGGTATTGATACCCTCATTCTGAAATGCTATGGCTCCACGGAGTGTTCCATCCCCACCGATGGCAACAAGCGCATCTACATCGTGATCTCGCAGATTCTTTGCCGCCTGCTCGCGGTATTTTTTCTGTAGGAATCGCTCGCTTCTGCTGGTGAAAAGTATCGTTCCACCCTGATTGTTTATGTTCCTGACGTCCGCCAGGCCGAGCGGCTGTGTCTCCCAGTCGATAAGTCCCTCGTAACCACGCATCACTCCGACTATCTCTATTCCACTGTTGATGGCCGATACAACCACAGCCCTAACAGCTGAATTCATGCCCGGAGCATCTCCTCCGCTGGTCAGAACCGCTATCTTTCGTATGTCACTCATTTGTATGTCCTCTAATTATTTTTATACTGAAGCTCCTGCTTCTTGGCAGTAACCCTTGTATCCTTCTCTACTGAGTTGGTGATAAATGTATTACCACCCACAACAACGTTGTCCTCGATGATAGTCTCGCCTCCAAGGATGGACGCGCCTGAATAGATGGTTACATTGTCACCGATGGTTGGATGCCTCTTGGCCCCCTTGAGCTTCTGACCTCCCTGTGTAGAGAGTCCTCCAAGTGTCACGCCCTGATATATCTTCACATGCTCGCCGATAATAGTCGTCTCGCCGATAACGATTCCCGTACCATGGTCAATAAAGAAATACTTTCCTATGGTGGCGCCCGGATGAATATCTATTCCGGTCACGCTGTGGGCGTGCTCAGTCATGATCCTTGGTATCATCGGCACATCCAGCAGACAAAGCTCATGTGCCATACGGTATACAGATATGGCATACAGTCCAGGGTATGAAAGTATGACCTCATCCTTGCTGCCCGCAGCAGGATCTCCGTCAAATGCCGCCTGGATATCAGTCTCAAGATAGTCTCTTATCTGAGGTATCTTATCCATGAATTCATATGTTATATCCATCGCCTTATCCTCAAGCTCAGCATCTGTGAGCTCAGGAAACTTTTTGCAATACCTGAGAACTATCATGATCTGTTTCTTCAGATGGAATATTACATCCTCTATGATAACAGACATGTTATTCTTCAGACTGTATATCTTATACAGCTTGTCGCTGTAATAACCCGGATACAGAATCTTCATGAGTTTGTCGATCACATCGATAATGGCTGTCTTATCCGGCTCGTTGCACAGATCCGTCTTGTTGATGGCTCTGTCATCGCCGAAATCATCCAATATCCTCTGCACGATTCCCTCAATTCTCTGTTTATCTGATCTATCCATTACTTATTCAGATCCTTTCTAATAATATCTCCCAATATCACCTGCCCAGACAAAATCTGCCGCGATGATATCTTCATATTATAATATGTGCTTACGTCGATAAACACACAGCTATTCTAACAAATTATGCACGTTCATTCAATAGTGGGATTCTGCGTACAAATTATCCGCAATCCGATTGCAGAGATTACTGCTAAAAACAATCAACCAAAAATGATTATCTACATTATGCGCAGCATAACCATATAGCTCACAGTCCCCAGCAGAATACTTAACAGCGTATTGTGCTTCCATTTGTACGTTCCGCCTGTCACCAGCACGCCGACAAGACTCGGTATTCCAGTTGCCACTGGAGCCGACACAGCCCCCTTCAGGCAGTACACTATGAGCACCGCCATGATGGTCGCCGGAAGCACCCTTCCAAGTTTCACCAGCATCTCCGGCATCTGTCTTTTTCCATTAAATATGACAAATGGAAGTGCCCTCAGTGCAAATGTTACAACTGCCGACACCGCAATTCCTATCAATATATATTTCGTATTCATGATATTTTCCTACTTTCTCCTCATATTCCACACCACAAGCACCGCTGACGCTATGATGAGTGACGGCAGAAGGAAATACTGCGGTCCAACAACTAGCAGACATACAACCGCTTTCACAATTCCCGCAATCGCCGGGATATGACTTTCCGCCTTCTCCCACTGATCGATAAATATGATGACAAACAGCGCCGTCATACAGAAATCAATCCCCGTCATATCAAATGGAATGATCTGCCCCAGGATTCCCCCAGCAACCGCACCGATCATCCAGTAACACCTCGACAAAAAAGCCACCCAGAACATGATGCTCTGTTTCTCCTTACCGGTGTCCGGCAAGGTGCAGTTCACGGCATAAGTCTCATCCGTCATTGTATGTATCATATATAATTTCCGCTTTCCCATGCGGTTGAATTCATCCACAAATGTCAGTGCATAGAAACTCTGCCTGCTGTTCATCAGAAATGCAGTGAGTGCCATGGTGAGTATGGATGCTCCGCTTGAAAGCAGCGTCACAAGCACAAACTGGTACGCCCCCGTGTACACCGTCAGGCTGACCAGCAGTGAATAATACCATTTGAATCCGGCATTCTCCATCATAATTCCGTATGCCATGCTGACGAACAAATAACTGCACATGATTGGGATTGATTTGATGAATGCCTTTCTGAATATATTTCCCACGATTTTTCCTCCAACAAAACAATCGTGGTTATCCTAGTGTTTTTATAGGATAACCACAACTATTCTAACATACTAAATGTTTGATGGGCAATAGCTCAATTTGTAGCTCAAATTCTCCGTTTTGTATACTTTTCTAAAGCTTTCATTAACTCTCTTTCAAGTCCCTTGAATTCCAAGCCGCTCTCATGTATTCTCAGTGACATACATCTTTTATAAAACTGTAATCCTAATAGGGAAATTGACATTTCTTTTGTATATGTTATAATCATAGTCAATCGGAGGCTCCTGCCGTTAAGTGGAATACGAAAAGCGTTAGTTCTACCGAGGTGGAACTACAATTATTGGCTATGTGCATTATGCGCATAGCCTTTTTTATTTATTAGTAAGCCCCTACATCCAAATTTTTCATTTAAAGAGGAATATATGACAAAAAATCGTTTACATCTATATCGAATAGATATGAAATACATACGAGAACTACATAAAGTTTGTGATCATGTACCATCTGTAAGCCCTCAATTAGGCAAAGATAACAGGCACTTTATTGGCATCATTGTTATGGTTAATAGTAGAATGTATGCCATTCCGATAACAAGACATGACGGCAAGCCTCAGAAAAGGAAAACACTACATAACAACGCTGGTTATACAAAAGTCATTACCGAAACCGGACGTTTTGTAAGCGGAATAAATTTTATTGATATGATTCCTGTTACAGAAAAACAACTTTTACCAATGGATGATTATTCTATAAGAAAAAATGACTCTCGTTTGGAGAAAAATAGAAAACGAGACTTAAAATTTATATCTGATTATGTAAACGAAGAGGATCACTCTAGAGAAATAGCGAATAAAGCAATAACATTATATAACCAGTATATTAGCAATGAACCTTTCAAAATAAGAAAGTATTGTTTACCTTTTAACGAATTAGAAATAGTGTGTGATAAATACAACAAAGTCACGACCTAATCTGCACTGATATCCCCGGATTCCCGGACAGATACCACTCAGCATCAACGTCGTGACTTTATTTGTATTACATCTTCAATTTATCTAAACCACTTCCCTCTGTCCTCTGACAGCCCCTCTATATATAAACGCCGCACACGCCGCCGTTATAAGCTCTGCTACCCAGAACGCATTCCACACACCAGCAGGTCCGAAACCACAAAGCCTTGAAAGTATCCATGCAGCTGGGATTATGACAACCACATATCTGAGCAAGGATATGAGCAGGGACGGAGTGCCCTTTCCCAATCCCTCAAGTGCCCCCGATGCAGTTACCGACATAGCCGACACTAAAAATCCGGCGCATATGATGCGCAGTGCTGTTCCACCTGCATTTATTGTAGACACATTCTCTGTGAACATACCTATAAGCCTTTCCGGGATGAGCAGGCACACAACTGTTCCAGCCAGCATGATTCCAACATTTAATGCAAGCGTTATGGTGAATATCTTCTTCACCCTGGCATGCTCTCCGGCACCATAGTTATAGCCTATGATAGGACGCATTCCCTGAATGATTCCATTTGCCGGCATATACAGGAATGTCTGAAGTTTGTAGTACACGCCCAGGATCATGACATAAGTTGCCGAATACATGCTGAGTATGGCGTTGAGTGCGCTTGTGAGCAGAGACGGCAGTGCCATATTGAGTATGGCAGGTATACCTATGGCATAAAGCTTCTTCACCATCAGACCGCCCTCATGCAAATGCTTTATGCCGAACTTCACATTTATCGGTCTTCCAAAGTACACAATAAAATAAATGATCAGTGTAAACACCTGTCCCAGGCCAGTTGCCAGTGCAGCGCCTTCTATACCCAATTCAGGAAATGGTCCCACACCAAATATCAGCAGCGGATCAAGCACTATATTCACAATGCAGCCGCCCATCAGTCCAACCATTGTAACTATCATGCGTCCAACCGACTGGAACACCTTCTCAAATGCAAGATCAACCGAAATAATTATAGAAAATCCAAATACTATGTCTGCGTAACGACAGCCAAGGTCAAGGACGTCTCCACTTGCCTTGAAGGCTCTGAGAAACGATGGAATGATGGCAATACACACGACTGTCATCACTATTCCCTGTATAACAGCAAGAAACATCCCCCAACTAGCTGCCCGATCTGCCCGCTCATTATCCTTGGCTCCAAGATATATGGCTATCACCGCGTTTATTCCAACACCAAATCCGATCGCCACAGCATTTACAAAATTCTGCAGTGGAAATACATACGAAAGTGCTGTCATCGCATCCTCACTTATCTTAGCCACAAAGAAACTGTCAACTATATTGTACAAAGCATTCACCATCATCGATATAACCATAGGCAGTGCCATGGACATCAAAAGTGGGAACACCGGCTTTTCTTTCATAAAATTCTCGTTCATAAAACCTCCATCCCCGGATGGCATAAATAAAGCCCCACAACCTTGCGGTTGTGGGGCGAAAAGATGACCTGATCCGGAAAAATCCACCAACTTGTTTTCGTTAAAATTATTATGTATGATTTTATACTTCAACCAGCATATATGTCAAGATCCTGTACGACCACAAAGTAGCCTCTGTCACCATCCTCTTCCACTGGGATAGCATGTATAAGGCTTGCACCCCCATGGTTGTTTGCACAGCTGACTGACAAAACCCCTCTGAGGAAATTTTCTGTCTGATATTCCGTATTGCCGCCTGTGTAACTCTCCATGCGCTCACGGCTGAGAAAATCTCTGACTATTTTTCTTGACCGATCCGAGTCAAACCGGTTACTTATCAATCCAATTACTTCATCGTAGTTATTCGCACAAGATACAGCATTGTTCAGCTCAGAATCGCCTTTTATAACACGGTATTTATCGTTCTCATAATTAACATATATAATATCAGTATACATATATGCGATCCTTGCCTCTACCCTGGATTGAGCCTTTTTTATATCAGACTCTATCTTGTCAAGTACGGTCACTCTGTCCGTACCATCCCTGCTGATGCTGTGGATCACGCTGACATTCTTGCCCTTCTTTTTTGCTTCATACAGCGCAGTGTCCGCGACATTCATACACTCTTCTGTGCTGAATCCTGAACCATTGATCTGACATATACCAGCACTGCAATGGACATTCTGCCCTCTCTCCATTGTCTTGCGCTGAAGTTTTCTGGCAAATCTTATCACCTTTGACTCCAGAACAGATATATCCGATAAGCCCTTGTGAAGCACAACATACTCGTCTCCACCATACCTGCAGGCAACGTCCTCTTCATAGCAGTCACTCCGGAGAAACTTTGCCACCTTCTCAATCCAGTAATCACCAACTGCGTGACCATATGTATCATTTACACTCTTGAAATCATCTATATCCACAAATACAAGGGATGCACTGTCCTCGTCAGTCATGTTATCTATATACTCTCTTATTCTCTGCATTCCAGCCGTCTTGTTGTACATGCCGGTCAGAAGATCATGCTCAGCCTCGTACTTTGTGCGCTCAACCTCCTGTCTGGATCTCGCAAGTGATCTGTCCATCTCGACCATATCAACTGCAAACATGATCTGTGTAGAAGCCACCACAGATATCGTCTGAAATGAAATCCCATAATAGAATATGACAACAACTGTGGATATACATGGCAGGATAAAATACAAAACACTTGACCAGAAAACTCTTTTTTCCAGTCGTTTTTTATACTGCAAAAGTATCGAAAAGCTTAGAACAAGTCCTGCTGCAGCAATAAGCTGAGACAACAGATAACAGCTGCTCCTGTGATAAAAGTTGTTATCATCTATATAATAGAACAGCTTGTCACTGAACTGGGATATAATGAGCAGGACTATCCCAGCAGCACTCAGAACTACCACGCCCCTTGCTTTCGCTGGCATCTTCGTCTCTCCTCTGTTGAGAATGACAAGAAGATAAAACGTAAACAGAGTCATATATAAATAGTTGATAAAGAACACGGCAAAATTGCTTATCTTCAGCATGTAATAGGCTGTCTGTCCTGTTTTTCCCTGATAATACCATGACAACATATCTGCAGCCAGCAGGATGATACATGCAGCCTCCATACATAGACTCACATTCTTTTTATCTCTATTATTATTCTTCTGAAGGAATATAACCACAAATGCAAACAGACAGATTAATATTCCCCACATTTCAAATGCTATATTAAATACAGCAGTCCTATCCACTAACTATGCGCCCCCTTAAACTTCCTGGCGATTTATTGTAGTAATTGTACAATTTGATTTGTGCAACATTTTCTCAATTTTATAAGTTCATATGAGAACCATTCTATATATCATACCTTAATTTGTCAATTACTAGATAACACATATTTATGGAATTTTGTCGCCACAGGGGACATATATGTCCGGCTGTCATGAACAACATAATAAAGCCTGTCAACCAGCTGATGTTTTATGCTAAGAACCTTCACATCAAGCCTTTTGAGTATATCCATGTAAGGGACTACCGCTATTCCAAACCCTGCTGCCACAAGTCCGGCTATGACCTCATCCTCCTCCGTTTCGCATGCTATCTCAGGAGCTTTGCCAAGTCCTTCAAACATCTCATCCACCAGACTTCTCATTCCAGATCCCTTCGAAAAATATACATGTTTATATCCCAGTGTATCCTCGAGTGTCACCGAATCCCTATCTGCCAAATAATGTCCCGACGGTGCTATGACAACAAGATCCTGTCTGCCAACTGGAATGGCGGAAAATCCCATCGTCTCAGGCGGTCTCGAACAGAAAACCATGTCATATTTTCTAGCCGCAAGATCATCAAGCAATTGCCCTGTGGTCCCTGTATGAAATGTAAACGACACATTTCTGTTTTCAGCTTTCTTCAAATACTCCGCTGCCAGACGCGGTACAAATTCCATTCCAAGAGGTCTTATGAGACCAAGCCGTATCACGCCATCCCCGGCAGCCTCTTTTTGTATGGACTCTACCCCCGCATCAAGCGTGCCAAGCGAATGTTCTGCACATGCAAGGAATTCTCTGCCAAATGCAGTGAGCTCCGTATTGCGCCCATTCTTTTCAAAAAGCATTACCCCAAGTTCTTCCTCAAGCTGGGATATTGCGTGACTGAGGCTTGGCTGCGTTATATTCAGATTTCTGGCCGCATTTGTGTAATGTTGAACATGGGCCAGTTCAACAAAATATCTAATATATGACAGGTTCACTTATACCTCCCCCTTTTCACTATTTATATATAACCCTATTCATATTTTAATACAATCCGAATATTTTTTATAGACAAAATCTATCAAGCCATAAAAACTATTTATTTGTTATGTGGTGTTGTCGGTGCTACAATCAAAAACCGCAGGGATATACATATATGAAGTCTTAGACAAGTAAAACTCCCCTGATGCCGGGAAAATCAAAGGCTATGTTATAAAACACATTATATAAAGAAAGAAATGAGGAAAAGCAGAAAATGGATACTCAATCAGGAAATGCACATCTGCATAACATGTGGGGCGAGATTGCCCTGATAACAGCAGTCACCATCAACAGTTTCGGAGTGGTTCTCATGCTCTATTCTGCAGCAGGAATATCGGCAATATCCAGCGTGCCATACGCATTCTCGCTGGTTCTTCCAAGACTGACTCTCGGAACCTGGACATACATATTTCAGGGTGTACTTATTCTCACCCTCATGATCATGAGAAAGAAATTCGTTCCCCAATATCTGTGCAGCTTCATAGTTGGTTTCGTATTTGGCAAGATGCTGGATATCCATGAGATGTGGATCGGAGCTTTGCCAACTGCCCTCCCATGGAGAATCCTTTACTTTGTGATAAGTTACATTTTGATATGTATCGGAATCGCACTGTCCAACAGATGTGGACTTCCGATCATCCCAACAGACCTTTTCCCAAGAGAGCTGTCTGAGATTATATCGGCAAAATATTCCAAGGTTAAGATTTCGTTTGATGTGATCTGCCTTGCAACGACAGCTGCCATGACAGGTTTTATCCTCGGTCATATCTACGGTCTGGGAATCGGCACAGTTCTTGCTGCCTTCACCATGGGCAAGGGAATCGCCATAGTTGGAAACGCCATGGACAAACATGTTACAATAGCTCCATACATAACAGCACACATTAAGCGCCACGGCAGCCACAAGGCCCAGTATGCAGGACACTAAGAACAATTTCAACACAAAAAAGAACCGCCTGAGAGAATCACATTCAAATTACAGATTTTCTCAAGCGGCTCTTTTTATATCCCCACGACCAGGCACGTAGATAAAAAATAACCATATATATGCCAGTCGGTAGTGACGGCAACCGAGCTTCAACGCTTCTTGCCGCATCGGAGATCCGCAACGTCCTTATCGCGGTCGGAGATGCGTGCAGATAGAAGCAAGTTGAAGCGACAGTTGCCGAACGTGACTGCATACATATGGTTATTTTTTATCGTCCGTGCCGTCCGTCACCTACGCATTTGCCAGCTGGCGTCCAAGCTCCCTACACTCCTCAAGGCCTTCTGCGTCAGGTGTCTCATGGCACATAAGTCCGGCTCCACCTACGAGTTCTGCGCCTGCTGACTGCATTCTCGCCTCCCAGTCGCGCATCCACTCGCCATCTCCCCATCCATATGAACCGAAGAGTGCGATCTTCTTGCCTGCTGCAAATCCCTCAACCTCAGCAACGAATGGCTCCATCTCAGCCTCCTCAAGAACCTCAGCTCCCATAGCCGGGCATCCAAGTGCAAACACCGGCTCATCCTTGAGAGCATCAGGCGTGATGCTGCTTACGAATACTACCTCTGCTTCCTTTCCGGCCTCTCTCACGCCGTCTGCGACAGCCTCTGCCATCATCTGTGTATTTCCGCCCTGTGTCCAGAATACGATATTAATTTTGCTCATAATAATCCTCCTTATGAAATTATATGTAAAAGGGGGCTTTCCCTATACATCCTTGTAAACAATGTTTAACTGCATCTTTCCATATACTTCTACGCTGCGTTTCTGCTCGCCGTGTACATCCCCATGATATCTCTCATATGCAGTCCATTTGAAAGAAATTGGATAAGTCTCTCTTCCGCACATTCAAATATATGAAATGTTCTCCGCTTTGATTCAGCATCCTCATACACCTTCCAGTAACCGGAACAAAGTGCATTTCTGCCACTTTGCCGAATAAAACCCTCCACATCCTCCGGTGGGTATCCAAGCAGTAAGCCCATCTCGTGTGGAAACCACTCCTTGCCAAGAGCTCCATCGCCACAAGCCATATCTTCCTGTGCCGGTTGTTTCGAGGTGAATCTTCCTCTGCTCTTTAAGTACTTCTGATATTTTTCGCGGAACTCAGCGAGAATATCAGAAAGCTCCATGTCCGCATATCCCAGCTCAGACATAAGTCTTTGCACATCATCCCTCTGAACAAATGCCCTGAGCTTTGCCGCATTGTATATAAATACATTTACCCTGCCACAGGTTGCTCCCAGTGTGTACATACATATATCACTGTCCTTCAGTATCTCCACCATCTGACGATATCCGCTGAGTTCTATGTTCAGAAGATTTGACACCTTGACGCCCGTTATCACCGGTGCACACTGAAGTGCCATCTGAAGTTCCACATCACCAAACTCCATACCTTTCATGATCTCCCATGTATTTTCACTCATACAAAACCTCCTTGTGACAAATAGGTTTGGTTAGCCTTGTCTAACTCTAGTGAAAATACTACAGGATTCCTCCCCGAACGTCAATAACCCGGAGTGAGACATTTTCTCACTCCGGGTTATCTTATTGATTAAAAATATACATTTATAAATTCTGCTTTATCATCGTCCTGCGTGGCTCTTTATTTCCGCCTGTTACCATATTGAGCAGCCGCCACACACCATATGCACAGATCCCACACACAGCCACAGGTACAAGGAGCACTACTATGACTCCTGTGCAGGCTCCTGTAACCAGGTATCTAAAATATTTCATCACATCACCATTCCTCATATCTACTGCCATCTTAATACATTCCTCTCATTACATTATAAGCTGATCTTCTTAGTAAGCAGTGTCGCACTTCCTATATAACTGCCGATCATGCATACAACATAGAGAATAAGCTGTGGTATATTCTTATACATCGCGTCAAGCATAGTCTCCACCTGCACGTTCTTCCCAAGGTGCGGAAGCTTGTATGCTATGTAGCTCACCAGCACATAAAGAGCCACAAAAAGTATAAAGCTGACAACGCCCTTTATCTTCTTATTCTGGAGCACTGTGGAAGACAGTGACACTGCGAGGTACGCTATGGTGATCATTGTATAGAATTGAATAAGTGCTACTACTATGAACCCTGCAACATTTGCAATGACACTTCCTATTGATAATCCTCTTGTCCCCAGAATTTCATCCAGCACAATCTCAGCACCAGCTACACCGCCGTTATGTGACTTAAGCAGGTTATAATCAACAACTATAAGCAGTCCAAGAAAGGCCACGAGTGTCGCACCGGTGAGCAGGATTGAAAGCAGCTTTGCACCGATAATCTTGTAATTTGAAATCGGGGTCATAAACACCATATACCCCGTCTTGTTCTTCAGATCCTGACTGTAGATTATCACACCATATATCAGAACGAACATAAACGAAGCGAAACCTCCCAGCATAAGGAATGTGATACCAAGTCCTGCTAACAGATTTTTTTCTGCAAATATTCCAATCAGGAACAGCAATTCTGCTGCCGCAAGAGCCGTTATAACCACCAGAAGTGAAAATACTCCACGTCTGTATTCATATTTCATCATCTTTAACATAATATCTATCTCTCCTTCATCAACAAATTTAACTATCCAATATGTATCGCCCCTCTCGCTCACACGAGCGGGGCAGGTCGTCGGAACCGATTCCTATTATGAACTTCGTTCATAGCGGTTCCTCCTAAGCATATATTTCCTTATACATATCAACTATCGACTTGCCCCTGCTCACTCGCAGCTCCTCCGCATCACCCTGAAGCACACAGGTGCCATTCTTGATAAAGAATGCGTGATCCACGATCCTCTCAAGCTCATCCACAAGGTGGCTCGACATGAGCACGGCTGTGTCATCCGATATATTCCGGACAATCGTGCTGATGATCTTCTCCCTAGCTATGATGTCTATTCCGTTCAGTGGCTCATCAAGCATAACGATCCTGCTGTCTCTGGACAGAGTAACCGCTATCTTGAGCTTTGCCAGCATTCCTGAAGACATGCTCTTCGCCTTCTGATCCGGATTCAGCTCCATCTCAGCAAGCAGTCCCATGTATTTGTCATAGTCAAAGTCATCAAAGAAATCTTTGTAATACTTTCCTATGTCCTTACAGTTCATATATCCGAAGAAGAACGCCTCCGTCGGCATATAAGCTATGTCCTTCTTTGACCTGTATGTCATAGGCACTCCATCTATTGTGATAGTTCCTGAGTCCGGCTTGACCAGGCCGGCTATGATCTTCATAAGTGTTGACTTTCCACTTCCATTTGGACCGAGCAGCGCATATATGTGTCCCGGCTCTATCTCCAGCGACAGGTCGGATATCGCTGTGGTGGTGATATACTTCTTAACAAGATGTTCGCATTTTAACATTGTATCATTTCCCTTCTTTTTTATTACTTCTTACTTTCCAAAGTGTTCTTTTAGCAGTTCAAGGATCTCGTCCTGTGAAAATCCCATACCGGTGAGCTGTTCATCAAAGCTCTGTATGATTTCCTCTATTCTTTCCTTTTTCAGGTCGTCTATGACCCTGTCATCCTCCGTCACAAATGTTCCTATTCCACGTCTGGTATAGGACAACCCCATAGACTCCATCTCGCTGTAAATCCTCGCTGCAGTATTCGGATTTATCTGGTATTCTATGGCAAGTTCTCTTGATGACGGAAGCTTAGATCCCAAAGGCAGTGTGCCCGCTATGATCTTCTGCTTTATATCCTCTATGACCTGAAGATATATGGGGATATTCGTCTTAAATTCCATCACACACCTCCTCCTTGTATGTTGTCTAGCTCTTCTGTACTGCTGTACTAGTTGAATAGTACACTAGTATCATGGTGTTGTCAACTGTATTTTTAAATAAAGCATATTTTTTTAGTTTTTTGTCATCTAGATAGTAACTCATGCATCAGGTCATCTCGCCATCTTTGCTTATTACCTACATTTTATCTCATATACAATGTTTTCACTTAAAAGATAAAAAATTATCCATAAAACACATTATTCTGTGTCCTACGGATAATTTTTTAAAATTTTTTCTTTTTTAGAGCTTTTTCATCTATTTGGAGATAATTTTATATCTTTTCCCTGGTTATCCCAACAGCCACTAGAGAATTCATACAAATTAAATTTCTAACAAGCCCTCAGCACCAGTGCTTGCAGCTCGCACACATTCATATAAAGCTTCTCAACTCTGTCTGCAAATGTCGATGTGGAGAATTCATCTGCCGACTGCACTGCATTTCGTCTGAGCTGATGCCTTAAAGCAGGACTCATATCAAGCCACTTCACCAGCGCAGTTTCAAATATTTCCTCATCAGTAAATTTCCAGCCATTCTTTCCCGGATCAACCACATCTACAAGGCACGGATCCTCTCTGCACAGAAGCGGCACTCCCGCTGCCAGAGCTTCTACATATGTAAGCCCCTGAGTCTCGCTCGTGGATGCACTTACGAAGAAGTCACCAACCTGATAATACTCAGCCACCTTATCAGGCTCGATCATGCCTGTAAATATCACACTCTCTGAGATTCCAAGCGCTCTTACCTGTTCCTCTACCTCCGCCCTATATGGTCCGTCTCCAACTATCATGAGGATTGTACCATACCCGTGCACTCTCTTCTGGCATCTAAGTATCTCCTGGATATTCTTCTCCTTCGCCAATCTGCCAACATAGAGAAGAACTGTCTGGTCATCACTGAGTCCGTACTGCTCTCTGATTCTGTGTCTGCTGTCCGTTCCAATGTATTTTCCGAATTTATTCATGTCGATTCCAGAGGGGATCACCTCAACAGGACATAACACATCATACTTTTCAAGCACATCCTCTATCTTCCTGCTTGGTGCTATCATGGCATCGACCCTCGATGATAACATCCTGGTAAGTTTCTGCACAACTTTGCGTCCCCACGCTGCATTTGGCGAAAAGTAATGCGTGTAATCCTCGTATATCGTGTGGTATGTATGCACTATCGGCGCATTTGTCTCATCTGCTATCTTCTTCGCCATGAAGAAGGTTGAGAACTCGCATTGGGAATGTATGACATCTGGTTTCCATTCTATGAGTTTGTCTATGACCGCCTTGATAACAGGCATCTTAAGCCTCGCCTCCGGATAAATCTTTCCGGCACCTACTGACGCCGCATATATCACATCTCCAACTATATATGTGTGGTGATTTCTCGAGAGTGTAAGTATCTTTACCTCATGTCCTCTTTTCTTAAGTTCATTTGACAGATTTACAACCGATGTCACAACTCCATTTATAACAGGTTCATACCAGTCCGTAGTAATAAGTATCTTCATGATCTATCGTCTCCTTCTATTTCAGGCGGCTTTCATTCTGTCCATCACCACCTGCACCTTATCCTCATATCAACTACTTTCTGGTTATTACTCTGCCATACACTTATAAATTTTCGTTGTAACAAATCTAAATATTATATAAATTGTATCTATGGGCACCCCATAAATGTATCTACGGTCACCCCATAAACGGATAGTTATCTGTCATTGATTGATTGATTATCAGTTTCACAAAAGTTTCTCGGATATTCCTGGGTGAATTTCTTGACAATTTATTTAGAAAACTCCTTGCATTTTTTTCAGAATCTTCTTATACTATTATGGCAGTGTTGATATAACACTATCGGTGCGTGGCTCAGCTTGGTAGAGCGCTTCGTTCGGGACGAAGAGGTCGTGGGTTCGAATCCCGTCGCACCGATTTTTTATGCGCAAAAATATCTTGATTTCCTGTCAGAATATCACATCTGATCTCTTATCCGAATCAGTCTTGAAATACTCCACCATATTGTGACCCGTTATGTCTGCAACCACCGATGAAGGGAACTGACTGCACAGATTGTTATAATTTGTCACACCTGCATTGTACAGTCTTCTTGCCGCCTGGATGTGCTCCTCCGCATTTGTGCAGCTGTTCTGAAGGACCTCTATATTCTTGCCCGCCGTCAATTCCGGATACGCCTCCACTACTGCATTTATCTGATCCGAAGCGTTTTTCATAAGCGTCTCCACTCCTGTCTTTTCATCAGGTGTCATTCCTTTCCTGAGCTTTATCGATGTTATCAGATTCTCGCTCTCATACGACATATATGACTTTACAATCGCATACTGTTTTGTGTGCAGATCATATCTCTTTGCAAGAGCAATATCCACATCCGAATCCAGCTCTCTTACCTTATTTTCCGCTGCTTTCAGAGCATTTGCAGTCTTTATCACATACGCTAAAAATATCAAAACTATTACCACCAACACACCAAATACTAACACACCTTTGCTAAATAATATTGTAAACATACATTTTCCTCCGTGTACTTTTGCTCATTTTCACAATTTCTCTTCTATAGTAACAGAGCCGCATCCAGCGTCTCCTGCAGCATGCGCAGGTATTTGTCCAGATAAGCTTCCACATCATTCATACTCTTTATATTTTTCTCTTCGTCAAATACCATGTATTTATCACTCTTGCTTATACACATATACAATCTGTCCCCATCGAATGTCACATGGAGAGCCGCCTTCTCCTTTGGATAAAGTGCCGCCAGCCTCTCCATAACATACGGGGTAAGCATATAAAATATATTCTCCTCATCATTGCATTTTATAGTGAACAGCAGATTAAAGTTCTCGTTTTCTGTCTTTTCTATTCTTCCCACTGCGCCACTCTCCGAACCACACTTCAATATATTCTTCATCGCCAGTTCAGAGTTTCCCATGACTCCCAGCAAAGCCGATGAAACCTTTCTATATGGTATCTCAACAACCAGCCCCCCAAATAATTTGTCTATTTTTTTCTCTTTATCACCATCACTGTCCTCGTGATAATACTCGTACTCCATGTATTCATAACTGCACCTGAAATGAACACCTTTGTATGTTCCCTCCACCATGTCGCGGCCGTTAACCAGCAAAGGCTTGCCATCCAGTGTAAATGGTCTGCCAGCAAAGCAGTTCAGTCTTCTCATCTGTTCATCAGGAAGTCCACCCTGATGTCTGTATACGCTACCCTCTCCATAACGTCTCCTGATAATCTGTGGGATCAGCTCCGTGTAAATCACACTGGAATCTGAAATATTCTCTTTTTTCTTTTTGCTCTTACTCACCCATCTGAATATAAGGAAGATAACTACTCCGTATACGATCACCAGTCCGCCGGGATTTTCTGAATCTGTTCCGCCACCAGCTCCCGCACCGCCTGATGATATGTTGTCCATACCGCCAAATATCTGCTCTACCATGTCAAATATCCGCTCTGTTATACTCATGCCGTTTATCAGCCCGGCCTCATTAAGTATCGTGAACGCCATGATCACCACTACTACGGTTATGAGCACTATTCGTATCCCGAGCCATTTTGTCCTTCTCTTCGCATCCGCCTGATCGCTCCTTCTCTGAAAATCACCGGGCAAGCCTCCATTCTCGTATCTTGATATAACATCCTCTGACCGATCATTCTGTCTGGCTTCCCCGTAGAGCCTCTCCTCTATCTCCTGGCGCCACATGGCATCAAGTGCTTCCCATCTCAGCTTTATCTGCTCATTTGTCATGCCCTGCTCCCGCATCTCTTTCTCTCTTTGGCTGCGGTATATTCTGGAATACATGTTGGGCGCTCCAGCATCCGGTCCAAGATACATTCGGTCTCTCTCATCTATCGGCAGATCGGCATATGCATCTCCGGGCATAAGCGTCCCATCCGCATAGTTCCTGACATGATACTTGGCTGATTCATTTGCAAATTCAAGCGCGCGAGCCAGTCTATCCCCGTATTCCTTTTTCATCCGTGATTTCTCCTTTATCCCCGTCCAGATCAACTGTTATTTGATTTACTATAAAACTTTTTCACATCTGCCCACTATCAGCGCCATGTAAAATTTCAGTCAAATGCGTGCAAGACGGCACTTATCTGCTCAATATAACCGGCGACTCCGCAGTATCAAATGAAGGTGGGGACGGAGGGGACAGGTACCTCCGTCCCCACCTCTGTCTCCATTTTTTCTCAGGGCGCCTCTATCTGAGCAACGAAAGTTTTTTATCCCCCTAAATGTTATTTCACAGATATACTTTAGCAAATTTGCGTATAAAACTCCTGTTCACTGTCCATACTCTATTTAGAAGAAAATCCACAGACTGCCAGGCAGTCACCAGTTTTTTCAGATAGATTCATAATTTCAGGAGGTATACAGTACATGTCAAATATGTTTTGTTTTCAGTGTCAGCAGACAGCGGGGGGATCCGCATGTATCAATACTGGAGTGTGCGGCAAGCAGCCATCCACATCTAATCTACAGGACGAGCTTGTGTGTGAGCTTATAAAACTTGCAGAACTCTCAAAAAATGAGAATAAACACAGCGCGGTCGCCGACAGACTTATCATAGACGGTCTTTTCACAACCCTGACAAATGTAAACTTTGACGACAATGCAATAAAAGAATTTATGGGAAGGGTTAAAAACGAGCAGAACAAGATCAGCAGATCTGAGGCTGAAAAGATACAGGTAATCGACCTATGGGATGGTGACACGGATATAGTGTCCTTGCGTTCCACCCTGCTGTTTGGACTCAAGGGTATGGCGGCATACGCCCATCACGCCATGAATCTCGGCTACACAGATAATGAGGTTCTGAAGTGGTTCTACAAGGGACTGTGCGAGGTTAACAGGGAGCACAGCGTCACCGAATGGATAGAACTCATCATGGAATTTGGCCAGGTCAATTTCAAATGCATGGAGCTGCTGGACAAAGCCAACACTGAATCATTTGGCAATCCTGTGCCTACGAGAGTAAATGTTGACATCAAAAAAGGGCCATTTATCGTGGTCTCCGGTCACGACCTGAACGACCTGTCACAGCTCCTTGAGCAGACTGAAAAGACAGGAGTAAATGTATATACCCACTGCGAGATGCTGCCTGCGCACGGCTATCCGGAGCTTAACAAATACCATAATCTGGCGGGCAATTTCGGAACCGCATGGCAGAGCCAGCAGACAGAATTCGAAAATATACCCGCGCCGGTGCTCTTTACCACCAACTGTCTCATGCCGCCAAGGCCGAGCTACAAGGACAGGATCTACACCACATCAGTCGTGGGTTATGACGGCATGGTTCACATCTCAGGTACAAGAGCAGGGAAGAAAGATTTTACCCCTCTGATCAAGCACGCACAGAAGCTTGGCGGCTATGAACACGACAGGAGCATGAGCGGCATAAACGGCGGTCATATGTTGACGACCGGATTTGGACACAGCGCGGTTCTGTCACAGGCTGGTAAGATCATAGACGCCATCAATGCAGGACATGTCAAGCACATTTTCCTCGTTGGAGGCTGTGACGGCGCACATCCGGGACGCAACTATTACACCGAATTCGTAAAGCAGACTCCGATGGACACCCTTGTCCTCACCCTCGCCTGCGGCAAATACCGTTTCAACGATCTCGACCTCGGCGAAATCGACGGGATTCCAAGAATACTCGACATGGGACAGTGCAATGACTCCTACAGTGCCATCAAGGTTGCTTTGGCTCTGGCAGATGCATTTCATTGCAGCATAAACGACCTCCCACTCACCCTTGTCCTGTCATGGTATGAGCAGAAGGCTGTCTGCATACTTCTCACCCTGCTGTCGCTGGGCGTGCGCAACATGTATATCGGCCCGACACTGCCTGCGTTCATGTCTGAGACCGTGATTAAATATCTGGTGGAAAATTATAAGCTAAACCCGATCACTGCTCCTGAGCAGGATATGGATGCGATACTGAAACGTTGAGTATATCACTTATACTCTCCGCCATATCCGCATTTATCCCTATAGCTCTGTTCCCAAGACTTTCTGGAATCACAGCCTGATCGAGATTTAACCTGACAAGGGTTATGTTATCGTGTTCTCGTGTCAGCTTCTCAAAAGGAAATCGGATTATGGTTGGCGTGTTAAATCCAACCCCCAGCTCAAGGAGCACAAGCTTCCTGTCCAGGGATCTGGAGACAAAATCACCGAAGCGTCGCTCTGCCTCATACCAGGCACTGTCCTGAGCAAAATAACCGTCCTTGCGGAGGTTCATGTCCATCGAGCCTCCGCAGACAGGACAGCGTGGATACAGTTATCGATACAATTGTGGCATGGCACATAACATCCGGTCATACCGCTGTTTGCAGCGTTTACTATGCCTTTCTCATCATTTACCTGTGTCAGGTATTCATCCTGTATCAATAGAACGGCTCAAGCACATATCTGCTGTCATCCGGGTACACACTGTTCATAGATGGATTCTCCGCAAATATCCTGTCGATCCACAGCTTCTGATCATCCAGTCTGTGCGCCTTTCCTCTCAGTCTTATCATCTGATATTCTCTGTTCATGCCCGTCACCGCAACATTTCCATCACGCATGAGCTGCGCGTAAAAATCCTTGTCCCTTGCCGTGCAGAAATAAACTTTCTCACCTTCAAACAGCACTGAGAAAAAGACATATACTTCCGGCAATATATCTGCCAGATGCAAAGTTACAGTAAAATAAAAAATAAAGTGGACGGGGAATTCACTCCTCCGTCCGCTTATATATTTTATATTTAGTTGTTAGATACCGTTCCGTCGGACTGCTGTGCCTCCAACGACACAGTCTCTCCGGACATATACTTCACATAATCCAGATAGTCATTATTCCAGTCCGCATACTTTTCTGAATGTCTCTTATCCTTAAAAGAATAATTCTCTGAAATATATTTTCCAAGATAGGCGCTTACCTTCTCTGCGCCCTTGCAGTTGAGATGTCTTCCGCCATCCCTCGTGTCGGTGCTCCAGTCGATCACATAATCGCCCTTGAGCGTATTCATATCGACAAAATCAATATTCTTGGCTTTAGCATACTTAACCATGGCATTGTGTCTTGCATAATTCCATGACTTCGCCGTCGGAGTCTCCATGAACATGATCTTGATTCCATTCTTCTCACACTTGTCTATCAGCTTATCGAGTAGTATTTTTGATACCTCCGGTATGTCCTCAACAGCCTTGGTTTCCACCATCTTGCTCTGGCCTGAAAACGGCTTGACCTCCATGCTGAGATACTGTCCTCTTGAGGCTGATCTGTATGTGTAGTTCCTGGCACCGAACATGTCCGAAACACGCATGCTCTTCCACCTGTTGTGGTACTGTGCAAGAGGCAGATACTTATATGCCAGATTCTTCAGGTTGTTCTCAACCTTTTTCAATGTCGTCTTGCCTGTCCAGAGCATATTCACATCGAACACCACCAGCTTTGGCTTCTGACATGTGAGCACTTCATCCAGAAGATTGGATGCCCCGGTCACATTCTGGAACCCCTCAGCCGCCACATATGTTGGAATTCCATATTTGTTCCATATATACATCGGAGAACATGCACTGTAGGCATTGCTGTCCCCAAGCACCAGTACGTCTATCGAATTCTTCGGTTCTCCATAGAAGCCCCTTGCATTCGAGTTGGTTATTCCGCTTCCCGGATCGCTCCGCTTCGGAGTAAACGCAGCTCCCAGCACTCCCATGATCATCACTGCCACCAGGGCAAATGCTATGGATTTTATTATATTACGTCCACTTTTCTTCATAGATAAATCACCTCTAAAACTGTGCATATATAAATCCAGCCACCTCATAGCCCTTGCCATATGCTCCGAGTATGATCACTCCAAACAGCAGCACATAGTAAACTGCCCATCTGAGGACTATATTCTTCGTGGCAAGCTCTGCTCTTATCTGATGTCCCTTCTCCTTGTAAAGTCCAACCAGGAACAGAATGAGCGCGCCCACTGCCAGCACTGCAAAATCTGCCATGTCAAGCTTCATTCCAAGCAAAGTTCCATTTGTCAGATCCGCAAATGTAAATCCCCTGAACATGGACACAAACATGTGTCCAAATGCTGTCAGATCATCAGCCCTGAACATGAGCATTCCCACATTCACAAAAATGAAGGTCCTGACAACCTGAAGCAGTCTGTATACCTTTCCCTGGCGGTCAACATTCATTTTCTCATACAGCTTCTTGAAAAGAGGCTCCATGAGAAGTCCGATTACCATGATAGCCCAGTAATAAAGACCATACATGACGTACTTCCAGCTTGCGCCGTGCCAAATACCCGTTCCAAACCACACTATGAACATCGCTATAGACATAGGAACAAATGTCGCGAAGAAAGTATTCATATGTTCCCTAGTCTTCTTACTCAGCTTCACAAATGGCTTGGACAGTGAAACTGAATAGAACACATAGTCCTTGAACCATGCACCGAGAGTCATATGCCACCTTCTCCAGAACTCACTGACCGTCTTTGATATAAACGGCTGGTTGAAGTTCTCTGAGAGTCCTATTCCGAACATCTGGGCACTTCCCCTTACTATATCCATACAGCCTGAGAATTCCGCATAGAGCTGTAATGTGTAGAGCAGCATTCCCACTACTACCGGAAGTCCTGTGTAGCTTGCGTAATTGTCAAATATCTGGTTCACATACATATTTGCGCGATCTGCAATAACTATCTTCTTGAAGAAGCCCCACAGTATAAGCTGGAGTCCCATGGTCATGTTCTCATAACTGAACCTGTGCCCCTCATACATCTGCTCTCCAACAAGATCGAACCTGGCTATAGGTCCCTCAACAATGTGCGGGAAAAATGCAAGGAAAAGTGCAACCTTGCCAAACTTGTCCGATGCCCTGTATTTGCCTCTGTACACGTCCACTATGTAACTCACCGCAGACAGTGTGTAGAACGAGATTCCAAGCGGCATCATCCTCTGATACATCGGATTCTCTACATTTATGTGTATGAGTCCAAGCACATCTGTAAATACCTGTCCAAGGAATACCGAATATTTCAGGAATACCAGGATTCCTACATTCACAAGCACCACGCATACGCACACGCACTTTTTCTGCCATCCAATAAGTGCCTTGTACTCTTTTTTGCTTTCCTTTGGCAGAGCTTTCCTTGCCATGCTGCAGCCATCATCTATCTTGTTTATCAGCAGGCCGCCCACATATATGGTCAACGACCCGAACAGGATAAATATGATATATCTGCCTGAATTGATAAAATAAAACAGATAGCTGAATGCCAGCAGCACCTTCCATCTGTGCTTCAGTGGCACTATATTGTACACTATAAACGCTCCGAGCAATATAAATACCAGATACGATATCGACGTATATGACATATTTCTCACTCCTCCAGTATTTTTTGACGGCAGTCAGTCCCCGCCATCTTCCAATATCTATATCTGCTCTTACTCGTCTTCAAGTCTCTGGATCATATCGTATATGGTCTGGACTGTCTTGAAGTTCTCCGGTGTGATATCAACAGGAGAAATGTCTACGTCAAACTCATCGCTGAGCTGAAGCACCAGCGTAACCATCGTGATGGAATCCAGCACGCCATGTCCTATAAGATCTGTCTCGTTCTCATAATCAACTCCAGGTTTTACCTCATTCAAAATCTTTAATAATTCTTCCATAATCTCTTATCTCCTTATCAATAAAATTGTCACACATGCTGCGCGTATTCCGCCTTCAGCCTCTTCCTGTCTATCTTGCCATTTGCATTGTGGGGCATGCTTGTCACCCTGACAAAACGGTTCGGCTCCATGTAGTGTGGGACCCTCTCCTGAAACGCCTTAAGCAGCTCCGTCTCGTCCTTCTTCTTGCCCTCGTAGATGAACACGATCTTGTCAGCCGCATCATCATATATGCAGGCATAGCTTCTGATACCGTCTATGGCTCCCGCTGCCGCCTCGATCTCGCCGAGCTCTATGCGGTAACCCATGTGTTTTATCTGATAGTCCTTACGGCACACATAGACCAGCTCACCGTATCTGTTGTATTTCACCAGATCACCGGTCTTGTAGACCAGCTCTGGATAGTACGGATTCAGCGGATTCTGGACAAATGCCTCTCTCGTCTTCTCCGCATTTCCGAAGTAGCCCAGCGCCACAAATGAACCCCTGGCATAGAGCTCACCCTCACGGCTGAAGCCCGTCTCAGGATCAATCTCCGGTGACACCTCCCTGCCGTTCTCATCAAGAACAAACACATCACAGTTGTTGCACGCATGTCCCATCGGCAGCGGCTCGTCATCGGCAAATACTCTGTCCACCACGTAATACGTACATATGTCGGTCGTCTCTGTTGGGCCGAACAGATTTGCATACATGGCATCCGGAAGATTCTGTATCCAGTAATTCAGCGGCTTTGTCGGCATCACCTCTCCGGCAAACAGCACCTTCTTCAGCTCGGGAAGCTGGGCGTACTGGAACAGCTTGTAATTTGCAACGATCTGCAATGCCGATGGCACCCAGTATATCGTGTTGATCCTGTATGTATTCATGAATTCCATCAGCTTCATAGGGAAGGTGAAATACGCCTTCGGTATGATGTACAGCGTGGCACCATTTTTAAGAGTGCTGTAGAGATCTGACACCGACATGCTGAAGTAGAACGGTGTCTGGCTTCCGAATATCGTACTCTCGTCTATACCAAATGCCTCCGTGTACCAATAGGTATAGGATATCACATTCCTGTGTGATACCACAGCGCCCTTTGGAACTCCGGTCGAGCCCGATGTGAAAAGCGCATACACGGGATCCGTGTCTATCGCCCTGCTTCTGACCGCATCCAACACCGACTGATCTGCACCTGTGTCCAGCTCGTCAAGATTTAATATCCTGAATACCTCTTTGTTCTCGCCTTCCTGTCCCTGGCATCCATCTTCATCCACGCCATTTCTGTAAAGCTCCAGTGCCTTCTCCATATGCCCGATGTCAGTCACGACTGCAACCGGATTCAGCGTTCCGAGTATCGACTCGGCTCTGGACGCCGGCATCTCCGCATCCAGTACCACATAGAAATTGCCACTGTAGACAACTCCCATATAGGCAGCCACACTCCCAGGCTTTTTGTCCAGCAACACGGCAACAGGCTTATTCCTCACGCCATCTGTCTTCTCATATATCCATGCACCGATCTGTCTGGAAAGCCTCTCCATCTGACCATATGTGAGTCCGCCTTCCTCATCTGCAACTGCCAGCTTGTCTGGATATTTTAAAGCCGAATTCTCTATAAATTCCAATATATTTTTCAATATTTACCACCTCGTTTAACCACCTTTTTCTTTCTTCCAAAATCGAATAGATTATATGCCAAGCCTTTCTGCCAGTTCAACTTAATATACATTCAACAGACTTAATTATATGTAAGAGTTATTACAATATGGTTACACTTTCTCAATCCATCAGCGTAATCCGCACTGCAGCTTCTCACTACACCTGCTGATTATAGCCGCCATCCCTTTAAGTTTCAATGAGGCGAATCTTTAAGATATCTTTAAGTAAAACAAAAAACAGCGGCAGACATGTCCATCCACGGACATATCTGTCGCTGACAAATGTATAAATATTTGTTTTCCCGGCACGGCTTACACGCCATACCTGATCCTTAGTCTCTTGACAAATCCCACAGATTTTCTCGCATTGTATAGCTTATCGGCAAATATATACAGGGTTCTGAGCTCTGCCCGGCCTTGCATCCATATAATTCCATCATAAAGAATATGGACTTTCAAGCCTGCCTCTGTCCTCCGTTATATCTCTGAATATAAAGAGATCACAGCCGTCCGTGCCATCTGGGACTACTATTATGCGGAGCCATCTGCCGTCTCTGCCTGCAACACGTGCATCAAACTCCAGATTCTCCTGTCTGTCCCAGCCCTCATATTTCTTTCTCAACTGTCTGTATACCTTCTGATCCATAAGCTGGCTTACCGCACTTATGTCCTCCCGCCGCACCAGCATATGCGCCTCATCCGTTCCGGCACATACCGCACGATCATAAAGTCCTGCTCCATCTTCTCTATTCTTCTGCCTTCTTTCCCTTCTCCTTATATTAATATAAAGATTAAGTATTGCGACAAGAGCTATAAGTTCCAGTATAACTCCTGCCACAAGGCATATATTCATATATTTCATTTCAAACAATCCAAACATTAATTCTCTCCCACACGCAGTTGCCTGCAAACCAAACATCGACAAAATTCACACGACCATTCTTTTCGTTATAACAACATATTATCCTAAAGTATATGGCAAAAAGTAATTCCAGACGCACCAAAACCGCCAATATCGCTTATGATATGGCGGTTTTGTCGATATTCTTATTATTTTCACTCTTATTCCAGCTCCTCCAGAGCATCCAGATAACTCTCCATCCACTGCACCTGCTTTGCGCTTTTCGCATCTTCTTCATCCGGTTCGTCCGGATCATCCGGCCACTCATCACCCTCGTCAAGCTCCTGCATGGTCAGCCAGTTGTCAGCCACCTCAAGCTGAAGCATCCTTCCATCATCACACTCCAGACTCACCAGCACCATAAGCGGCTCCCCGGGAAGTCTCTCCTCACAACCGAAATCGGCCTCATCTATTCTCTTTATTGTCCACATATTATCACCTCATGTTCTGTAGATGTCATAAATCACTCTACCCTTATTTTCAGAAAATCCATCAGCGCTTCCAGCGTCAATTCCTCCTTGCGCCATATCCATTCTGTCTCTATCGTATAGAACAGCCCGCCGCCTATGTCACATGCCGCCGCAAACTTCTGTCTCTGCTTTCTGGATTTCTTATACTTGAATATATAATAGTAATAAAGTCTTCCCTCTATCACTCCATGTTTCAGATATGCCCTTGTCCGCAGTTCCTCCGGGCAGGCTTCATCCTCCACCAGCTCATCCAGCACGTAATCCTCAGCCGTCTCATCATCGATAGCCTCCTGAAGTGAACAATAGACAAGTTCCGGCTTAAGCTCCTCATTAAACCCCGCAAATGCCGGATCACTGTCATCGCCATCTATCAGTCTATACCTCTGAGGCAGGTCAAAGCTTATCTTTATGGCACCTGACTGCAATGAATATGTATTGGTTAATTGTGCATCTCCAGTCATCCCATAGATGTCCGCATATGGCATACCGTTTTTTCCATATACATTCCTATCATTTTCCATACCTGAACCTTCATCTAACTTTATAGATGTGTCCGTTGAATCATATGTATATCCGCCACCAGCATTTATCGTGCCAGAATAATCAGCATCACCATATCCTACACCATCATACTCGTTCCCACCGTTAGCAGCTCTATCCGCCTCACTGGCCTTCTTCGCCTGAAATCCGGATACTAGGAACGACACAAAAGCCAGCAATCCGATCAGAAACATCAATCCCTGTTCCGAAATATACGACCACAGCTCTGACAGATCCGATATATTTCCATGTGACTCTTGATATATATTGTATATTCCTGCTCCCCAGAACAGCACCAGCATGGCCCCGGCCACGACAAAGCAGGCGATCGCACTCTGTAAAACATACTTTAATCTTCTCATCTACCCTTCCCCCCTGTCATTTCGCTTTTAATACACACATGCTTGCATCAACATACCGCAAGCATCTAACCCAAAGATACCGCATATTATACCCTCCAGTTCGCAGAATATCAATTACATTTGATATTCTGCGAACTGAATTTGACTTTCTGCGAATGTGTTTTGCGAATTAGCTGCGGCTTATATGCAGAAAGACGGCACTCCCAGCAAAAGCTGAGAAATGCCGTCTCTCAGTATAATAATACACGCTGTAGTAATCCGATACCGTGAAATCCGCCTTAAGATTCTCTATCGCATCCAGACTCTCCATTATCGTATTTGTCTCCTTGATATCGGGGGCATCCGCCTGCAGATCGGTGTAGTCCTCACCTTTTATCTGCGCCATCGTGCCCTTGAGTGCATCGTTGGAGCTCTTGGAATCGCTCTTCACCATGACCTTCATTACGTCCATGGACTTAACAGAAAACTTGAGCTCAGCGCCATACTTACCGGACTTGTTCATGCCTGCGATCATGGATTTTGATCCGTCTCTCACACAAAAAGAGAACCCCAAATCTGAAGTGTGTACTTCTAATCTGGGGTCCTTTTTCATATATACCGCATGAATCGATTCCCATCATCTTTCTAGGTGGAAGGTTTGTTATTGCAATAAGTGTCTTGCCGACTAACTCCTCTGGCTCATAGAATGCATGGATTCCTGAGAGGATGGTTCTGTCTGTGCCTGTGCCGTCATCCAGTGTGAACTGAAGGAGCTTCTTATGGAAGCTGTTTCATTTGAGGATTATATCAATCGACTAAAAGCACAGAATATTATAATTGAAACCGGAAACTCAAAGAAATACGGAACGGTTACAAAATACCGATTTTCGGTTGAACAACGTTTTCATCGTGGCTACTCTCTCGGTTCATTCTATACCGATGACAACATAAAAAAGAGAATTTCGAGACGACAGGACTATCTGAAAACACAAAAGAAAAAAGCGGAAGAACGAAAAGAAAAGCGAAAAGCTGCTTATGATGCCATGTCGCCCGGTGAAAAAAACTGGATAAAAGTCGATTGAAAATCTCGTCCATGTGTGACTTCTCTGGTGATGTATCACGGGATACCGTTGGCTTGCAGAAATGGTAAAATGTGCAGAACGCCAGACGCATGCAGGAGATACAAAAGAACCTGCACGACAGGTACGGCATCCGGTATACCGAGAATTCCAACATCCAAATCCTACAAAAACTACTGGAACAGGCTAAACAGAACATGCATAACCTTGAAGAACAACAGCGGCAAAATGAGCGTGACCTGAAGGAGTTGCAACACTACCAGAAGGAAATTGACACCTATCTAGGGAAAAAGCATGAGGATATTTAGTCCTCATGCTTATCAGTAAAGATTTTATAGGAAGATCATCCATATTCTCATTTCGTAAACTCTACGGAGTAATAATACATATAATCATTCTCTGTATTTAGATAATCTCCGGAAATATCCTGTATCGGTAACATACTTAATCCATTTTTACCATAAACCAAAGCCGCTAGCCCCTGCTCTGTTCCAAAATCTATCGGACATATATGGTTTATGCTTGTCGCCGATCTTCCATAATATTCCCGATCTTCAACATCATTTAAAATTGGATTTTCTGTTGTGTATTTCGTATAGTTATCTGCCACAATTAGACTTGCAGAAAATTTTTCAAAATTAGGAACAACCACTATCATTCCAGTTTCGGTAGATTCTGTACCATTAAAAGATATTTCTGCAATTTTCTCATGCGATACTCTTTTTCCGGATTGATATTCAGACAAGTAAACAAAAAGGCATTTATAGTTATCCTTTGTCTTATACCGAAACATCATTACCCCATCTGCTCCAGACATCAGTTCCGCAGTTTTCATTTCCGCACTATCCGGCGATACTTCTTCTATGAAATTTCGGGGTTGTCTCATCTTTTTACACGCTATAACAGCGATTACAGTGATAAGTCCTGTCAGAATAATACAAAGTGCTACAATGATTCGTCGCAGAAATTTCTGTTTATTCTTTCCTTCCTTTGACACCTGCAATAGCGTTTCATCAGACTTTTCTCTTACACTATCTTCGCTGATATCTTCACCGGCTAAAAACTCATTGACGCTGATTTCCAATATTTCACACAGTTCCATATATACTGAAACGTCTGGAAGGCAAATTCCACGTTCCCATTTTGAAACAGACTTATCACTCCTCCCGAGCTTATCTGCAAGCTGTCTCTGTGTCAGCCTAGCTCTTTTTCTTTTTTCTGCGATATATCTTCCAATCTTAGCAATATCCATAGGTCATTCCTCCTTTCATCATGACAATCTTATATTATCACAGCAAAAAAGTACACCTCTCAAAGGTAGAATTGCCACATTTACTGCCTATATCCAATCACAGCCACAACTTTTCCATTCTCTGCCTCTATGTTTGATAGTCACGATATTATATCTGTACGGCTTGTATTTCTGTATTCGCTCGGTGTAACTTTGTATCGTTCCTTAAATACCCTATTGAATGTTCTCTGACTTTCAAATCCGCTATCATAGCATATATTTGTAATGGCATCATTGGTATTTTCCAAGCGATGGCAAGCATAATTTAGTCTTGCATCATTCAGATATTGATTGAAATTACGATGGAATGTTTTGGAGAATGTTCGTGATAAAACATACTTGCTCACTCCCAAATCTCTTGCCATATCATCTAACGAGAAATTCTTTCTAAAATTACCAGACACGTACGATACTGCCTGATAGACAAGATCTTTACTTCCCACATCTCCTTTCTCGACCAGTTTCAGCTTTCCAATGCATCTTGCAATCAAAATCTGCATGTATGCCTGTATAACTGCTATATCCATGTGGTCTGTATCTAAGATGGCATTAATTGCCCGGTATACTTCCGGCTCCACCATTTCTGCCTTTATGATTGGGTAATCCGGTGCCATCGTCTGTATAATATCAGCATATTTCCCAATCGCAAATGGTGGAGAAATAATGTAAACCGCCTTATTCACTCCCGAAGAGAAAACCTGATAATGATGGATAATATCAGGAAATACAAAACCAATATCTCCCTTTTCCATGTGGTATAACTCTTGTCCAACTCCCAGCTCCAGTGTTCCATTTGTCACACATACGATCTCCAATGCATTATGTAAATGCGGAGCAACATGCTTCGATTTTCTTTTTAAAGCTAATATTTCTTCTTTTGTATCAACAAATGATAAATGCATTGGTTACGCCCCCTTTGCAAGATTTGTCTACTTTTCCTTTCGATTTGGCAGGCAATCACATTGTATTTATTCTATAATCAGCTTGTAAATAAGGAAAGGAGGTACGCATTATGAACAAGTTTAAGAATTATATGAACAACCTTTTAGTATTCTACGCTGATTACTTTGAACATGTATATCATGCATAAAATACTAAAAGGACTACTTTGTGAAAACTGAATACCTAGCTTGCACAAAAAGCATTGCCTTTCTCGAATGTTCAATTAGACAATGCTTTTCATTACATATAAACCTTAATACTCTGTTGCGTCTGTTACTTCATCAGACTTAATTCCCTTTTCAGCTTTCAATTTTTCATTTACAGCTTCCACGTTCATTCTGGAAAGAACAATCATAATTAACACATCAAGGATCAATGGCAACCATAAATACATAAACTGCATCATATCAAGTGCTGACTGCGGCTGTGTTGCATTTGTTCCGACATAACCACTAAGCTCTAATAACCAGCCACATACTGCAGTTCCGATTCCTCCACCAATCTTCACACCCAGTGATGTACAAGAATACATAGTTCCGTCAATTCTCTTTCCCTGTGTCAGATAAGTATACTCTGAACAAGAAGCAATCACTGCGTTCATATCTCCCTGCCATGGGCCCTGTCCAAGTGCTGCAAGGGCTGTAAATGCCAGCATAAGAGGAATACTTCCCATATATCCTGCTACAACAACCAACGCTCTACCAATAACGGCAATGATATATCCTCTGAGATTCAGCTTGTACATACCATTCCACTTGCCAACGAGTGTCGGAGTAAAGATAAGAGCTATAATAAGCGGGATATTCACCGCCCAGGCGAACTGACCAAAAAGATTCTTGTCCTTCAATACCCATGTCATGTAGTAGATACCAGCACCGATCATGGCACTATAAAGCTGCTGTAAAATATATGTTCCACAGATCATCATATAATACTTGTTCTTTACAAGAAGCTTAAATGCCTGAACCAGTCCATACTTTTCTTCATCTCCTTTTACTTCTCCATCGTTAAGCTCCTCCTCCGGAAGCTCTTTTACGGAGAGCGCTGAGATTGTATTTACAATCAGACCGATAATTGCATAGATGATTGCTACCGTTCTCCATGCTGCTGCATCTCCACCGCAGTAATCAACAAATTTTACGGTTACAGACTGGATCAAAAGGCTTGTAGAAAATGCGAAGATGAAACGATAAGATCCCATCTGCACACGCTCTTTACTGTTCTTCGTAATCAAAGAAGTAAGTGCAGAATACGCAATATTATTTGCTGTATAGAACACACCATTTAACAATGTATATGCAATAAAGAACCATGCATATTTTGCTGTATTTCCCCAGCTTGTAGGAACCGCAAAACAACATACCAGTGTAATCGCACATCCAATGTAGCCGTAAAGCATCCACGGTTTCGCCTTACCCATCTTGCTGTGTGTCTTGTCAATCATCGAGCCAAAGAAAATGTCTGTAAATCCGTCAAACAGTTTGGAAACTGCGATCAACGTACCTACTATACCTGCTGCAAGTCCGACTGAATCCGTCAGATAAATCATCACAAAGGACGTTAAAAATGCATATACTACATTTCCTGCTATATCGCCGGATCCGTATCCAACTTTGTTATACCATTTTAAATACTTTTTTTCTTCCATAGAATCACTCCTCATCTTAATCATGTTTAGAATTTCATGTGTCAAACAGTCTGATGCCTATATTATTCTAAATGCTTTTACTTTTGTTCTCTTGTATCCCGAATATCCCCGTATGTCCGGACTTATACGTCGATATTCGAGAAACGAGTTATATCATTATCCTTTCACATACGGAACCAGTGTAAACCGGAACCGGAATAATCTATCATCAAATCTGTATGCTTCTAACACGTCTGGTCCGCAGCTGTTAGAGCCTATTCCATTCTGTGCATAATCAAGACAGAATACCGTACTGTCCGATTCTATCAATTCATAGTTATGTGCCTTTTCTTCCAGCTCCTCCTGTGTATAGAAGGACGCATTGAATGAAAATGTATCTTCCTCTGCAACGGCAGTGATACCGTACTGGCTGTTGCCAAGCTCCACATAATCGCAGTCGTAGTGACTTCCGTTTTCCTGTGGGCGGATATAGTCCTCATGCATATCGGAAACCTTCAGACGATACAATCCGTGGCTTGCTGCTCTATGCTTGTCCCGGTAGCTTTCCTGCGGTCCCATACCGAAGAACCCTGCATCTGTAAGCTTCTTATCTAAGAACATCCGCACACCAAATCTTGGTAGATCCGGGAACTCCTCATCCTTTTTCACTGCGATATCCGCTCCAATTCTTCCGGCTGCGTCAATCGTCCAAGTGATTGTCACATCCATAATTTTCTGCACGGTTGCTGCCACGACCGAAGCCTGACTTGTCACAGTTACTCCGTGCTTTCCCTGAATCACCTCTGACTTGTATGCTCTTGTATAGGCTTCGTTGTAGTGGGCTTTCTTCCACTCTGCCTTGATATACATATCGTTATCCGTCGGTGCTCTCCAGATGTTCAGTTCCATCGGATGATTCATATATTCTCTGCCTGCAAATGTCAGGCTGTCAAAAAGTGCTGTCCGCTTGTTGACCGTATAGGAGAAATCCCGTCCCTTTATGATGATCTCTGTATCATTTTCCTGTACCTGAATACCCGTATCAGGCACTTCCTTTGTAAGCCAGCCTACTGCCTGCTGATTCTTTGCACCCTTACTGCTTACATCTATCTCGTCAAAGCCTAAGACATACGCCTTGGAAAGAAGCGGAATGTCCTTCTTCAGCTTATAGAACAGCTTCAGATATACCTTTCCATTCTCCGGAATTGAAAGCTTTAAGGTCGTGCTTCCATCACAATGCGGTAATACGGATACTTCAGAAAGCTTCCCCTTTCCGATCACAAGTCCATCCTGTGACAGCTCGTAAGTAATCTCAACATAATCCTTCAAATCATCGAAATCCATATAGTTGTGAAGCACTAATTCTCCACTTGCTGCATCATACGATACTACTCTTGCCGGGCGGTATACGTTCTTGTACTCCAAAAGTCCGGTGTGTATCCTTCTGTCCGGATATACCAGACCATCCATACAGAAGTTGCTGTCATGGATTACTTCGCCATGATCGCCGCCATAGGCATAGATCGTCTTGCCATTTTCGGCTACACCATGGGCGATTGCATGATCGCACCACTCCCATACGAAACCACCGCACATCTTATCCTCTGCCTGTATCATCTGGAAATAATCTTCAAAATCTCCGGGACCATTTCCCATACTGTGGCAGTATTCCACCAGAAGAAATGGTTTGCTGCCATCCTTTTCCAAATATTCCTCTATCTCAGTAAGTGCCGGATACATACGGCTGTATAAGTCAAGATTCCCGTAATCATAGGTTACATCGTAATTGCGGTATCTGGCACTCTCATACTGCGTGATACGTTCCGGGTCAAATCCCTTTGTCCATGCCAGTGCCTTCTCAAAGTTGCAGCCATAAGCGCTTTCATTTCCCATAGACCACATCACGATACAAAACCGGTTCTTGTCACGCTCCACCATCAGCTTCACACGGTCAACAATCGCAGCTTCCCATACCGGATCATCTGCTATCTTCTCATTCCAACGCTTAAAGCGGTTGTAATCCGTATCCTCTTTTCGATACAGCATAAATGGTCCGTGTGCTTCGATATCTGCCTCGTCAATCACCATAAATCCATAGCGGTCGCACATTTCATAGAAAAATGGTGCATTTGGATAATGGCTGGAACGAATGGCATTGAAGTTGTGCTGCTTCATCAGGGTAAGGTCTGTCTTGATCTGCTCCATGCTAATTGTAAATCCGGTGACCGGATCGGAGTCATGGCGGTTCACACCACGGAATTTAATCTTCTGTCCATTTAAGTAGATTACCTGATTCTTGATCTCGATCTTGCGGAGTGCTATATGGTCTACGATTACCTCCTGCTCCGTCTCCAGAATAATCGTATACAGATACGGATTCTCTGTATTCCAGAGTGTATAATCTACAATCTCAAAAATCGATTCTCCACTCTCGGAAATAACACCCTCGGAAACAACTGCTCCATTCTTATCCTCGAGCTTTACCCGAACCTCTGTCGGCTCGTAAAATGCTGCTGTAAGATTTATCCTTGCAATGTCTGAATCTAATTGTGTTGTAATGCGATAATCACGTATTCCCTTTTCCGGACGTTTTAAGAGATACACATCACGGAAGATTCCGCTCATACGGAACTTGTCCTGATCTTCAAGGTACGAACCGTCGCACCACTTCATCACAAGCACGGAAATCCGGTTCTCTCCTTCCCGCAATACGTCTGTCACATCAAACTCACTGGTCATGTGGCTCACCTGACTGTAGCCTACATAGGTGCCGTTTAACCATACATAAAAGCAGCTATCCACACCTTCAAAGTTAAGATATGCCTTTGGTGCTGCAGCATCCTTTGCATAGTCAAAGGTATGCACATAAGCTCCACATGGAATATCCTGTGGCACATATGGCGGATCAAACGGAAATGGATAACGGATATTTGTGTATTGGTGTGTATCATAACCTGCCATCTGCCATACACTCGGAACTTTGATCTCGTCAAAGCCCTCAACCGAATAACCATCCTCATAAAAGGCATCCTTCATATCATAGATGCTGTCAAAATACTGAAACTTCCATGTACCATTCAAAAGCTGCATTCTGTCTGACAGCTCTCTGTGCTCTACCAGGTCATCCATCCGCTTGGAAGCCGGCATGTAATAAGCTCTCGCCGGCATCGTATTGTCATGTAATACACTTAAGTCCTCATAGTAACGTGGCACGATCATAAATAATCCTCCTTCATTCATACAGTTTATACACTTTTTTGTTGCTTGTACCCCTGCTAACAGTTTTCTCCTTACTGTCTGCTTTTTTTCCTTCTCGCTTTTGTTAGATTTATATTACCTTAATCCATTTCTTATGTCTATAAACTAGAATGGACAAAATATGCACAAAATGATACAATAATCCCATCAAGCAGAAAAGTGGACGAACTGCTTGCAGCATCGGACACTTTTCTATTTGATGGGTAAACAGTCATAAGCACGCAGGACGATAGTCCGGAGTGCGCATGGCTGGCACGATTTCGAGAGTTCGAAGAACGAAGAAATCGTGATTATTGTATCGAGTGAAAGGAGTGCTGCCCTATGTACATGAACACCGGTTATTTGAAACATTCACATATGGATTTTAAGGATAAAAGCCGACCACTGATTGTCGGTAGCTGCGGAATCTATCGTTTGTCTGAGCACCCAAAGATGCCAACCTATCGCCCAAGAGGACGTGTTGATTTTCAGATTATATATATTGCAGCCGGATGCGGACATTTTCATTTTGATACTGTTGATAACGAAACAATTGTTCCCGCTGGTAACATTGTCATATTCCGTCCAAAAGAGCTTCAGAAATATGAATACTATGGGGAAGATAAGACAGAAGTCTACTGGATTCATTTTACTGGAAGTGATGTAAAAAATATCCTAAGAAAATATGGTTTCCCAGATAACGAGAGAATATTCCCGGTTGGTACATCCATGGAATATGAGCGTATATTTAAGAGAATTATTATAGAATTACAACGTTGTCAGGATAACTACGAAGAAATGCTCACATTATTGCTCCGTCATCTTCTGATCATATTCCAACGTGAGCTTACCAGAGAGCAAGTTTTAAAAAATGAATATCTCGACCACGAGATGGATACCGCCATGACATATTTTAACGAAAATTATAACCGTGATATCAATATAGAAGAGTATGCGACATCCAAGGGGATGAGCGTCAGTTGGTTCATACGAAGCTTCAAGAAGTTCACGGGTTCTACTCCTATGCAGTTTATTGTTGCGCTCCGTGTCAACAACGCACAGGTCTTGCTTGAGACAACCAACTATTCCATCAATGAAATATCTAAGATTGTAGGCTACGATAACCAGCTCTATTTCAGCCGATTATTTCATAAGCTGAAGGGATTTTCTCCGAGGGAATATCGGAAAACCAGAAAGTCGGAAATATAAAACTAAAGCCCATCTATAATAGGAATAACTACTATTATGGAGCTGTTGGTTCTGTAGGCATGATAAGTTTCTTATTTTTCTCATTATGTATGGGACTTTCCTCCGGCATAGGCGTAATCGTTTCTAACTGTTTTGGTGCAAAAAAGAAGAAGAAGTGAAAACTGCGATTGCTAACTCCATATATGTGATGAGTGGAGGGTGCAGACATTTTCTTGGACTATATAAGTGACCAATCCAAGTCTATGTCTGTACTCTATAGGACTCAAATATCCTAATGATTTTTT
>CDZY01048369.1_pt1 | contig 237816 bp, 219 predicted proteins | sample 557671 | NCBI WGS metagenome assembly CDZY01 (sample SAMEA3182091, study PRJEB8094) | gut metagenome | biome: human; feature: gut; material: Stool; isolation source: human stools | place: Canada | collected 2013-03-11
ATTCTGAGGATTTTTGAAAAACAGGCAGAACGGAAAACATGCCGAAGGGACAGCGGCAGGAGTTTCGTTTTGTCTGCCGGGAGTACAGAGGGTGCTGAGTGCCAGTGGCACACGTTTAGCACCGACAGAAATAACTACCCGAAAAAAGTTTCAAACCCCATGTTGACACTTGCGTTGTCAGCGTGCCGATAAACTCCCGGCAGGGACAGAAGCAAGCCGAAAGGCAATGCAATAGATGGGGGCAGAGACAATTGGAATTGAGATATGTTTGAGAATGTGATATGATTTGAGCAACAAATCGAATTTGAGGAGATAGAATAGTGAGAACATATGAGAATAAGGATGAACTTAAAAACGAGATAAATAAAAGCTTTGCAAAGTATATATCAGAATTTAATGATATTCCGGAACCTTTAAAAGATAAGAGAATTGATGAGGTTGATCGAACTCCAGCAGAAAATCTTGCTTATCAGGTTGGATGGACAACGCTCATCCTTAAATGGGAAGCAGACGAAAGAAAGGGGCTTCAGGTCAAAACTCCCTCCGATAATTTTAAGTGGAATCAGCTTGGTGAATTATATCAATGGTTCACAGATACATATGCACACCTGTCACTGCAAGAGTTGAAAGACATGTTGAATGAGAACATTGATTCTATTTATGCAATGATCGATTCACTAAGTGAGGAAGAATTGTTTAAACCACATATGAGAAAATGGGCCGACGAGGCAACTAAAACAGCCGTCTGGGAAGTATACAAATTCATACATGTTAACACAGTGGCTCCGTTTGGAACCTTTAGAACTAAGATTAGAAAATGGAAAAAGGTGGCACTATAACTTCCTGTTTGTAGAATTCAAAATTTAATATGAAATGTGAGATAGAGCGTATGGAAATAAACTATACGTTCTATTTTTTTGCCTTTTTGAAAAAAATGATTAAAAAACTATTGACATTTTGTTACTGGTGCAACCAATGCGCTTTCCATGACATTTATGTCCATGTGCATGGGCGCGGCAATCGGAACGGGAGTTGTGGTTTCGCAGTATTTTGGAGCGAAAGATGAAAAGGGTACGGCTGCATCCATTGCAAATGGCGGCTATACCTGTATATTGATTGCCTTAATCATGACGGTCATTGCACTTGTAACAACGAAACCTGTTTTATTGTTATTAAACACACCAGAGTCTCTTATGCCGGATGCACTGACGTATATGTATATTTTCATGGGCGGTCTGATCGCGGTTGCCGCATATTTTACGCCGTTTTCTATTTTAAGAGCGCTTGGAGATTCCAAAACACCGCTGATTTTTCTTGTGTTCTGCAGCCTGCTCAACATCGTGCTCGATCTGCTGTTTGTAGTTGTGTTGAAAACCGGTGTGGCAGGAGCAGCATTTGCAACCGTTTTATCCGAGACAATTGCAGCAATCTTATGTATCATTTATGCGTTTGTCAAAGTAAATAAAAGTTGACAGCACGGTTAGCGTGTGCTAACTTGACATTGACAGGAACGATAAGTGTTGATTATTGATTGGCAAGTCGAGGGAAAAACTATGAAAAAGCTGTTTTTTGTTTCTTGTTGGTGCAGATGATGATTCTTTCTGGGAAGCGGGAAAGTATATCCGCCGCATGGACCAGCGTTTAAAGGAGCGCCCTCATGCCTGTCAATATGTACCACTTGTGTATGAACATGGAACGCATTTTGTACTGCCGGAATCTTTGTTTCGTATGGCTTTGCCGGTAGGACTTAAATTTGTGCTGCGCTTTATATTCAGAGCGGCAAAAGAATACCCTGATGCGTGTGAAGCAACCAGAATAGATATTGACAGAAAGCTTTCTGCTGCACTAAAAGAATGGCGGGAAGAGTAGAATATAAATAAAGAATCGCGTGGATAGTCCGATATATGAAATGTAAGGAAACAATGGATGGATGTATTTCACGGAGGAAATATTATGAAAACAGGAGAGGCAAGGGGAATTTACAGTTCTGTTCTGAAATCATATAACGAGCAGAAATTCAAACTGTCGAAGCAGCGGGAAGAGTTAAAGGAGCGGATGGAAAGTACGCCGGATGGAAAAACACGGTATGCGGATGAAGCTGCTACACTGGAACTGAAATATAATGCGGTTGCGGAGAAACAGGACGAGTATCAGAATTATGTAAATCAGCTTGTGGCGCAATGGGAAGGTAAGTTTAACAGTGTTGTGGCAAAGCAGCAGGGCGAGGCCGCAAAAGATTATGGGGAGGAAATGGGAAAGATCATGACCGTGGCAAGACGCCTGATGCATGGAGATCAGGTGCCGATGCAGGATGAGAAGAAACTGATGGAATATGATAAGGATCTCTATATTATGGCGAAAAACGCCGGAATGATGGCACGGTTGGAAAAACGCAAAAAGTATGATTCACTCTGGGAAGATGAGGAAAAGAAAGAGCATGAGGACCCGATGGAAGCAGCCGATGCAGAGGAAGCATTTACAGCCGGACCGGAAGTGGTGTCGGTGGAATCTGTCATGGAGGCAGCGGCTGGGGAAACGGAGTCAGAGTCATAGGATGGTTTAAAAACTATAGATAAACAAAAAGGATTCATCCGTCTGGATGAATCCTTTTTCGATGCAGGAGATGGGACTTGAACCCACACGATATTGCTACCACAGGCACCTGAAGCCTGCGCGTCTGCCAATTCCGCCACTCCTGCGAACAAATGCTATTCTATAGGAATCTGAGCAATATGTCAATAGATAATTTTATTTTTTTTTATTTTGTTGCAATAAAAGAAAAAATTTAAAAAAATTAAAAATTACCATTGACATATGAGGGAGAGTTTGCTATTATAAACGAGTCGCTAAGACATGCGGAAGTGTCGGAACTGGCAGACGAGCAAGACTAAGGATCTTGTGATCATTGCGATCGTGTGGGTTCAAGTCCCATCTTCCGCACTAAGATGTGAGAAAGCCTTGAGAAATCAAGGCTTTTTTGTTATATAAAATATGGTATAATGAAGCATGCTGATGCATGCGCAGGTCATCAGGCTCCGCCTGGTGACAATGTATAATGAAGCATGCTGATGCACACAACAAAAAGGATAACTATATAAATATGAATATTCAAAAACAGTTTATAAAATATGTTTCCCAGAATATCTGTGGAATGTTGGGGATTTCCTGCTATATTATCGTGGATACATTCTTTATCTCGCAGGCAGCGGGAACGGACGGGATTACCGTATTGAATCTGGTGCTGCCGGTATATAACCTGATTTTTGCCATAGGATCGATGATTGGGGTAGGATCGGCAACCCGGTATACGATATTAAAAGCACAGGAAGATGACAGTGCAAAGAAATATTTTGCAAATGCGATTTTGTGTATCCTCATAATCAGCATTCCATTTGTCCTGTCTGGCATTTTTTCTCCGGATACGGTGATGCATATGATGGGGGCGGATGCCGGGATCACGCAGCTGGGCCGCACATATACGAGGATTTTCTTATTATTTACACCGTTTTTTATGATGAATTATGTGTTTTCTGCGTTTGTCCGCAACGACAATGCTCCGACTCTTGCCATGATTGGAACGATGATGGGAAGTTTTTCCAATGTTGTCCTTGACTATGTGTTTATGTTTCCAATGGGGATGGGACTGGCAGGAGCAGCACTTGCCACAGCAGCCTCTCCGATCGTCAGCATATTAATCTGCAGTATTCATTTTTGTCAGAAGAAAAATACGGTACAGTTTGCAAAGACCAGACCATCGGTACGGATGCTTACAGCATCCTGCCAGCTGGGGGTGCCGGCATTTGTGGGAGAATTTTCTTCCGGAGTGACAACAACGCTTTTTAATTACCTGATTTTAGGGCTTGCCGGAAATGTAGGAGTGGCTGCCTATGGCGTGATTGCCAACTTTGCACTCATATTTACCTGTATTTTTAACGGGATTTCCCAGGGAGCCCAGCCACTGGTCAGCCGTTATTACGGAGAAGGGAATGAACGTGCGGTTAAAAAGATTCTGCATCTGGGACTGGCTACGGGCGTTGTTTTCAGTCTTTTGATTATTTCGCTTGTCTGGGGATTTACAGACCCGATGGTAGCCTTGTTTAACAGTGAACATTCGGTAAAGATGGCGGAATATGCATTTACAGGAATGCGGCTTTATGTGATCGGATTTTTGTTTGCCGGTTTCAATATTATCGGAACCGGGTATCTGAGTGCATCGGAGCATGCAAAAGAGGCATTTACGGCCTCGGTTTGCAGAGGATTTGTAGCTATTGCGGTGTGTTCCGTGATATTGTCACGTATATTTGGAATCCGTGGTGTCTGGCTGTCGTTTATGGCTGCGGAAGCACTGACGGCAGGAATTACGGCATGGGCGCTTCTTAAAGATCGCAAAAAGGAGGCTATGGCATGAAGTATGATAAGAAAGAACCTGAAACGATGGATGCAGATCCGATGCGTCTTTTGGTTTCCGCCATATTGGCATTTACGGTGATGCTTTTTATCAATGGGTTTGTCGGAAGTATGGGTGGATTTCCTGCGTTTGTTGCATTTACGCTGGTATTTTTCCGGATACGAACCCGTGCGGGAATGGAAAACGGAGGGATGCAGCAGGAATTGTCAGATCGTCAGATCACAGGACGGCTGTTGTGGAAATATGCTGCTGGTTATCTGGTTTTATGGGGAATTTTAAGAATTGCGTTTCTGATCTCCCGGGTCACCGGCTGGGGAAATATCAATGGAGCTTCCGCAGTGGAATATGTACGGCAGATGTGGAACACATCGCTTTTGGAAAAATGGGCATATTTTTTTGCGGGGATGATCATGTTTGCGTTTGTGCTTTCACTGTTTCCGCTTGCTGTAATCCGGGAAAAGGTGCGGTGGATTCGCTATGCACTGGTTGATGGTGCGGTGTTTGCACTGGTATGTCTTGGAATTAACGGCGTCTGTCGTTTGAAATTTGAACAGAAATCATCAGGCAGAGCAACATGTCTGATCGATCATCTGCTGCTTTGCGGCCGGATGCGGACCTGGCAGGAAATCACCTGTCTGTTGGCAATGGTTGTTTTTATTCTTGTCATCGGTGCATTTGTATTTAGCTATGCATCCAGACAGCATGCGGTTAAAAATATAGATGGAATACCGGCATCCGCCGGGGAAGAAGAATCGCGCAGACACCGGATGATCAGAAAGATTGTGACGGTTGGCTGCAGTATTGCGGCTGCTGCAATTGTTGTCGTGATAGTACTTCTGATGCCAAAAGATACCGCAGGGGATTATACGAAGGTTGCGGAATTTCTGACTGAGGATACGCGGATGGGACCGATGGAATATGGAGATGCGGTTTATGTACCGGTAAATGAGGAAGCGGATCTGGAGAAAAACGGAATTGCCCAGGGCTATCTGGCAGAGCGTGGAGAGCGCTGCGACAGTCGGTTTTATCAGCTTGCGATTGCAAATCTTCTGTATACCGATCCGACCGGAAAAACAAATCTCGTACAGACAGCCGGAACCGATGGAGGAACATATGCACCGGTGGCATCGGTGGAAACAGACAAGGCATGGGAAACGGATGATGTGTTTCTTCTCTGGGATGAAGACTGGGCTTTGGAATCGGCATATTCGCATGAGCCGACAGGTTATGTGGCATGTCCGGCGGATCTGATACAGGGACTCAGGATGCAGTTTCCGGATGTGACTTACCGCACAGCGGATTTTTCGGATTATGATGCCTATTTTACACTTCGGGGATATCAGAACATGGAGCAGGTGCTGGAGGAAGATCCCGTGGATGGAGACTGGGTCGGATGTATTCTGGTGAAAGATAACAAATTTTATTTTGGAAGCTACGAAAATCAGATTACGGGTATCTGTCTGCAACAGCTGCGGAAAGTACTCGGAGGAAATGCAAAATAAAAAAGGAAATCAGGAATTCACGCAGAATATATAATATGTAGAGTTGTTTGAAATATTGTAAGGATTTTGGCGGTTTGTGCCGCAGAAATGAGCAGAATATGACAATTCGGGAAAGAATAGAACAGATAGAAGCAGATACTTTAAGTCCGTACGCCTGTCTGTCCATAAATTCAAAGGGCAGAGACAGGGAGGAACCGCAGTGTGATATTCGTCCGGTCTTTCAGAGGGACCGTGACCGTATCCTGCACAGTAAGTCTTTCCGGAGACTGAAAAGTAAGACGCAGGTTTTTCTCACACCGATGGGAGATCATTACCGGACGCGGCTGACACATACGCTTGAAGTATCGCAGAATGCGAGAACCATTGCGAAGGCGCTCCGGCTGAATGAAGATCTGGTTGAGGCGATAGCACTGGGGCATGATTTGGGGCATACACCGTTTGGACATGCAGGAGAATTTCTGCTGAATCAGGTGTATGAAGGCGGGTTCCGCCACAACGAACAGAGCGTACGTATTGTAGAAAAACTGGAAAAAGACGGAGAAGGACTGAATCTGACCTGGGAGGTCCGGGATGGAATTTTAAACCATCAGACACGGACGATTCCGCACACGCTGGAAGGAAAGATTGTGCGCCTGTCCGATAAGATTGCATATGTCAATTCCGATATTGACGATGCGATCCGTGCAATGATTCTGGATGAGGAAGATATTCCCGTGGAACTGCGTCGTACGCTGGGATTTACCACGAGAGAGCGCCTGGATCACCTGATCCACGATATCATCAGCAACAGTATGGGAAGAAACGATATCATTATGTCGGATGAGACCGCGGAGGCGCTGCGGGATCTGCGCTTGTTCATGTTTGAACATGTATACCGGAATCCGGTCGCAAAAGGCGAGGAAGTAAAAGCTAAGGCCATGCTGGAACAGATGTATTATTTTTATATGGACCATATCGAGCAGCTGCCGGCAAAGTTATTAAAAATGCTGGATGAGGGTGAAGACAAAGGGCGCATCGTCTGTGACTATATTTCCGGTATGACAGATAAGTATGCGATTACCAAATTTAAAGAAAATTTTATGCCGCAGGCATGGAAAGTGGATGGATATTGATGACTAGAGAAAGGAGGGGATTTCCACGCCGTATTTTTCAGATGATCTGATTGAGGAGGTACGTTCCCGCAATGACATTGTGGATGTGATCGGCGGGTATGTGCGTCTGCAGAAAAAAGGAAGTACATATTTTGGGTTATGCCCCTTTCATAATGAGAAGACGGGATCATTTTCCGTTTCTCCGAATAAACAGATGTATTACTGCTTTGGATGTGGAGCGGGAGGCAATGTTTTTACATTTCTGATGCAGTATGAGAATTATACTTTTACCGAAGCGATGCAGGTACTTGCCGATCGTGCGGGAATTGAACTTCCCAAGCAGGAGATGACAGGTGCACAGAAACGTGAGGCGGACAAGCGCACGAAGCTGCTGGAGATTAACAAAGAAGCCGCAAAGTATTTTTATAAACTTCTGCGCAGCCCGAGAGGGGAAAAAGCATATGCGTATTTCCGTAAGCGGGAGCTGTCGGATGAAACGATGCGCAAATTTGGCCTGGGCTATTCGGATCAGTACAGCGATGATCTCTATCGCTATTTAAGACATATGGGATATGACGATGCGCTGCTGAAAGAGTCGGGGCTTGTCTCCATCGATGAGGTGCGCGGAGGCCATGACAAATTCTGGAATCGTGCCATGTTTCCGATCATGGATGTACATAACCGGGTGATCGGATTTGGAGGGCGTGTCATGGGCGAAGGGGAACCGAAGTATTTGAATTCGCCGGAGACGAAGATTTTTGACAAGAGCCGGAATCTGTATGGATTAAATATTGCAAGGACAACCAGAAAACCGCAGCTGCTTTTATGTGAGGGATATATGGATGTCATTGCACTGCACCAGGCAGGCTTTGACAATGCGGTGGCCTCTCTTGGCACATCGCTTACCAGTGGACATGCCAGTCTGCTGAAACGCTACACCAAAGAAGTGTATCTGACATATGACAGTGATGGGGCTGGGGTAAAGGCGGCACTCCGTGCAATTCCGATTTTAAAAGAAGTTGGAATTATCACGAAAGTCATAAACATGCAGCCGTACAAAGATCCGGATGAATTTATCAAAGCACTTGGGGCCGAAGAATATCAGAAGCGGATTGATCAGGCGGAAAACAGTTTTCTGTTTGAAATCCGTATGCTGGAGCAGAATTATGATATGAATGATCCGGAGTCCAAGACGGCATTTTATAATGAGACGGCGCGGCGGCTTTTAGCCTTTCCGGAGGAGCTTGAGCGCAACAATTATATCCAGGCGGTCGCTGATAAGTACAGGATTGGCTTTGAGGATCTGCGGAAGCTTGTGAATAATCTGGCAATGGCAGGGAGCGGGATTACAAAGGCGGCTCCGTTAAAGAGCGGTATCCATGAAAAAAAGAAAGAAGATGGCATGAAACAGTCACAGAAGCTGCTTCTGACCTGGCTGATCGAGGATACGCGGCTTTTTGACAGCATCAAAGGATGGATCACGGAGGAAGATTTCACGGAACCGCTGTATCGCAAAGCGGCACAGGAGCTGTTCACCCAGTATGGGGAGAGCGGACAGGTGAATCCGGCAAAGATTATCAGCCGGTTTCAGGAGGAGGAAGAACAAAAAGAAATTGCGGGGCTTTTTAATGCAAAAATTCATGAAGTAGAGACAAAACAGGACAAAGAAAAAGCATTAAAGGAAACAATTGAGAGAATCAAGGAAAACAGTATTGATGTTCGAAGCCGGCAGTCAGATCCGAATGATCTGACGGTCGTTATGCAGCTGATCAATGAACAGAAGGAATTGGAGAAGCTGAAGAAAACGCATATTTCTATTGATTAGGGACAAAATAGAAAGTAACCTGAGAGGACGAAACGACATGGCAAAGAAAAAAGAAGAGAATGCAGCAGTGGAAACGGAAGAAACAAAGGCAAAGTTCAGAGAAAAACTGAAAAGTCTGCTGGAACTGGGAAAAAAGAAACGGAACATTCTGGAGTATCAGGAGATCAGCGATTTTTTCAGGGATATGAATCTTGACGAAGAAAAGATGGAGAAGGTTCTGGATTTCCTGGAAGCAAATAAAGTAGATGTCCTCAGGATCAGTGACGGGGATGATGAGGATGATGATATCATTCTGGATGACGAAGACGAGGTAGAAGTAGAAAAGATTGATCTTTCGGTTCCGGAGGGCGTAAGTGTCGAGGATCCGGTACGCATGTACTTAAAGGAAATCGGCAAAGTGCCGCTGCTGTCTGCAGACGAAGAAATTGAGCTGGCACAGAAGATGGAGGCCGGAAGTGTGGCAGTTGAAAAAATTCCACTGCTCAAAGAGCGTCTGGCAGAAACCGGTGATGAACAGGAAAAAGAAGAAATACAAGCGGAGATCAAAGCATTGCAACTGGATGTCGACCGTGGATCAGATGCCAAAAAACGTCTGGCAGAGGCAAATCTTCGTCTGGTAGTCAGCATTGCCAAGCGCTATGTGGGCAGGGGCATGCTGTTTTTAGACCTGATTCAGGAAGGAAATTTGGGACTGATCAAGGCGGTAGAAAAATTTGATTACCGCAAAGGATATAAGTTCTCCACTTATGCAACATGGTGGATCCGGCAGGCAATTACCCGTGCAATTGCGGATCAGGCAAGAACCATCCGTATTCCGGTGCACATGGTGGAAACGATCAACAAGCTCATTCGTGTCAGCAGACAGCTGCTGCAGGAACTCGGGCGGGAACCTACGCCGGAAGAAATCGCGGAAGAGATGAAGATGCCGGTGGAACGTGTGCGGGAAATCTTAAAGATTTCACAGGAACCGGTATCTTTGGAAACACCAATCGGAGAAGAGGAAGATTCCCATCTGGGCGATTTTATTAAAGATGATAATGTACCGGTACCGGCAGATGCTGCAACTTTTACGCTGCTTAAGGAACAGCTGGAAGAGGTACTCGGAACACTGACCGAGCGGGAGCAGAAAGTGCTGACGCTTCGCTTTGGTCTGGAGGATGGAAGGGCAAGAACCCTTGAGGAAGTCGGAAAAGAGTTCAATGTAACCAGAGAACGAATCCGTCAGATTGAGGCAAAAGCGCTCCGTAAGCTTCGCCATCCCAGCAGAAGTCGTAAGTTAAAGGATTATTTAGAGTAACATGATGAAATTATCGAGGAGAATGAAAGCAGTGGCTTCCATGGTTACAACCGGCGGTATCCTTGCGGATATCGGAACAGACCATGCGTATGTGCCGATTGCACTGGTACAGAGGCAGAAAATAAAGGGAGCCATTGCAATGGATATTAATGAGGGACCGCTTGCCCGGGCACAGGAACATATCCGGGCAGCCAGGCTGGAGGAATATATACAGACCAGGCTTTCGGACGGGGCAGAGGCACTGCTTCCAAATGAAGCGGATTCCATTCTGATTGCAGGAATGGGTGGAGAACTGATTCTGCATATTCTGACGGAAGGGGAATCCGTCTGCAGTACAGCGAAAGAACTGATTTTGCAGCCACAGTCTGAAATACATAAGGTCCGGGAATATCTGCGCCAGCATCAGTATAAAATTGAAGATGAAGATATGGTCTGTGAAGAAGGAAAATATTATCCGATGATGCGTGCCGTAAAAACGGAGCAGGATGAAACGTGGAACCGGTTGAACGATCAGACAATAGCAGTCTGTGATATTTACGGACCGCTTCTTCTGAGAAACGGAAATCCGGTACTGCGCCGGTTTCTGGTGCGTCAGCATGGACAGCTGACACAGATTCTGCAGACGCTTGAAGCACAGAAAGAATCGGAACAGATCATACGACGTATTGCAGAAGTGCAGGAAAAATTACAGCAGAATGAATCTGCGTATACGATTTTGGGGGCGATAAAAAGTGCAGGAATTTGAGATCACATTGGAGACTGCGCCGGGGAAAACCGAACTGGTTCTGATTCCGGAGCAGACAAAACTGGAACAGATTGCAAAACAATATCAGAAAAATTACAGTGACAGGATTGTACTGGCATGTGTAGATGGAAAACTGCGGGAACTTTCAAAAGTGGTGAAGGCACCCGGTAAAATTTCGTTTCTGACGATGACGGACAGGGACGGCAAACGCACCTATCGCAGAAGTATGACGCTTTTATTGCAGAAGGCGGTAGAAAATCTGTGGAAGGATCAGGTAAAAATCAGGGTATATTATTCTCTGGGAGAAAGTTATTACTGTGAACTGCATGGAACTGCAAATGATGCAGCAGCCGTGCAGGCACTGCGTGCAGAGATGCAGCGTCTGGTAGAGGCCGATTTACCGATCAAGAAATGCAGTGTAAAAACAGAAGATGCGGAACAGCTGTTTCATGATAAGGGAATGAAGGACAAAGAGCGGCTTTTACATTATCGCAGAAGTTCGCGTGTCAATATTTATGAGCTGGACGGACATCAGGACTATTATTACGGTTATATGGTTCCATCCACGGGATACCTCGGAGTGTTTGATCTGGAGTTATATGAAGACGGCTTTGTTCTTTTGTTCCCAAATAAAAAGGGAGATGAAGTGGAACCGCTTCATACCTCCAATAAACTGTACCACACATTAAAAGAATCACGCAGCTGGAGCCGTATGCTGGACGTTGGAACGATCGGTGCGCTCAATGATGCAATCGCATCCGGCAGGGGCGAACAGATTATTCTGCTTCAGGAAGCATTGATGGAGGAACGGATCGGTTCCCTGGCAGCACAGATTGCAGCAAAAAAAGGAATTAAATTTGTCATGATTGCAGGTCCGTCTTCTTCCGGAAAGACGACATTTTCCAACCGCCTGTCGATTCAGCTTCTGGCAAAGGGAAGAAAACCGCATCCGATCAGTCTGGATGATTATTATGATGACAGGGAGCGGTGTCCGAGGGATGCAGACGGAAATCTTGATTTTGAATGTCTGGAGGCACTGGATGTCAGACAGTTTAATGAAGATATGACCCGGCTTCTGGCAGGGGAGAAAGTAGATATGCCTTCTTTCAATTTTAAGACGGGAAAGAGGGAATACCGTGGCAGGACCCTGCAGCTTAAAGAAAATGATATTCTTGTCATAGAGGGAATTCATGGTCTGAACGATAAGCTGTCGTATACACTTCCCGCAGAAAGTAAATTTAAGATTTATATTTCTGCGCTGACACAGTTGAATATTGATGAACACAATCCGCTGTCCACGACGGACTGCCGTCTGTTACGCCGGATCGTGAGAGATGCCAGAACCCGTGGAACGACGGCACAGGAGACGATTGCGATGTGGAAATCTGTGCGAAGGGGAGAAGAAAAAAATATTTTCCCGTTTCAGGACAGTGCGGATGTCATGTTTAATTCCGCTTTACTGTATGAGGTTGCGGTGCTTAAAGTATATGCGGAACCGCTTCTGTTTCAGATTCCGCGTGACAGTGCAGAATATCTGGAAGCGAAGCGTCTGCTTAAGTTTTTGGACTATTTTCTGCCGCTTCCGACGGAAGGAATTGCACAGAGTTCTCTGGTGCGGGAATTTGTCGGAGGAAGTTGTTTTAATGTATAAAAACACGGTAAACTTTACGGCTTGAACCTTATTGGAAACTGTGTTATAGTGGAAAAGCATCTTAAGATGGAGGACAGGTGATCGCGGCTGCAGGTGTCGAAAGACCGCAGGTGAGGAAAGTCCGGGCTTCACAGGGCAGGATGCCGGTTAACGGCCGGTGGAGGAAACTCTAAGGAAAGTGCAACAGAAATATACCGCTATAAGAGATGCATCACAGATGCACCTCTATAGTAAGGGTGGAATGGCAGTGTAAGAGACTACCGCCTCGCTGGTAACAGAGAGGGCACATGTAAACCCCATTCGAAGCAAGACCGAAACAAAGCGCTGACGTGGCCCGCCAGCTTTAGGTAGGTCGCTTGAGACGGTTGGCAACAATCGTACTAGATAGATGATCACCCAACGACATAACCCGGCTTATCGTCCTTCTTCTTAAGATGTTTTCCGTAAATATCAGCAGTATTCTTTGGAAATTTTCATTTTTCACGTCTATACCATTATAAATTTCCCGGATTTCTAAACACTTTATGAAAAGTATATGAAAAGAAAATACGTTGCTTGACGATATGATTTCCCATGATATATAACTAATATAAGACACGAAAAATATCGACGAAACACAGAAAAGAGGAATTGTATGAGAGACAAATTGTATCGTTTTATGCAGGGAAGAAATGGCATGGATGAACTGGCACGGATGCAGTCCTGGCTTGTTCTGATTCTTTTGCTTGTCGGTATGTTTACACGCATCGGCCTGTTTTCCTTTGTAGCGCTGATTTTAATGATTTATATGTATTTCCGGGTATTTTCAAGAAATACATCCAAACGTTATGAAGAAAACCAGAAGTATTTGAATTTCCGTTATAACCGCACCGTATCGTGGAACCGGTTTAAAAAACGCATGGGACAGGCAAGGGATTACCGCTTTTTCAAGTGCCCGATGTGTAAACAGGAAGTCCGTGTGCCGAGGGGACATGGAAAGATAGAGATTACCTGCCCGAAATGCAGGGAAAAATTTATTCGCAGAACCTAAATCGGAGGCAGTATGTTCGGATATATTAATGTAAACGGCGCACAGCTGTCGGAAGAAAATAAAAAAATATATCAGTCGTATTATTGTGGACTTTGCCGGAAATTAAAAGAGTTCTGTGGAAAAAAAGGACAGGCACTTTTGAATTATGATATGACATTTCTGGTCGTCCTGCTGACCGGTCTGTATGAGCCGGACACGCAGACTGGTGAATTTACCTGTATGATGCATCCGATGAAAAAACGGCAGCTGCGGGAAAACGATATTCAGAGTTATGCGGCACAGATGAACGTTCTTCTGGCATATTACAATCTGGTGGATGACTGGAAAGATGACCATAATTACACGAAGAAAACCATTGCCTCAATGTTTGAGAAAGATTATCAGCGGATCAAAATAAATTATCCGCGGCAGACTAATGCCATTGAGCAGTATATGGAGAAACTGGCAACTTATGAGGCGGAAAAACAGACGAATATTGATCTTGTGGCAGGGCTGACAGGCGAGATGCTCGGAGAAATATTTGCATGGAAGCAGGACGAGTGGTATGATGAATTGAAAACACTTGGATTTTATCTGGGCAAATTTATCTACCTGATGGATGCCTACGAGGACCGGGATAAAGATGAAAAAAAAGACAGTTACAACCCGCTCCGGTATCTGGATACAGAAGATGAGCAGGAGTATGAGACGTTGTGCCGTCTGATGATGACCAGCATGATTTCGGAATGCGCGAAGTCTTTTGAACGCCTGCCGATTCTGCTTCACGCGGATATTCTGCGGAATATTCTGTATTCCGGTGTATGGTCCAAGTATGAATACATTCAGTTGAAGAAAAAGAGGAAGAAATCATGACAGATCCATATCAGGTGCTCGGCGTCAGCCGCAGCGCTTCGGATGAAGAGATAAAGAAAGCATACCGTACATTGAGCCGGAAGTATCATCCGGATGCAAATGTCAACAATCCGAACAAAGATCAGGCGGAAGAACGTTTCAAACAGGTGCAGCAGGCCTATGATCTGATTATGAAGGAAAAACAGCAGGGAACTTCCGGAAGCTACAGTTATGGTGCAGGTTCTGCAGATGGCAGATCGGCAGGCACAGGAAGCTATGGACAGGGGCCGTTTGGAGGGTTCAGCGGACAGTATTATTATGGAAATGGAACCTACCGTTCCCAGAGCCGTGCGACTTCTCCAAAATTACAGGCGGCACTTAATTATATTCAGAATCAGTGTTATCCGGAAGCACTCAATGTGTTAAGTTCGATTCCATTTTCCGAGCGTGCCGGACAGTGGTACTATTACAGTGCGGTGGCAAATGAAGGCGTGGGAAACAGTGCAACGGCGATTGAGCATATCCGCCGTGCGGTGGAACTTGAGCCGAGCAATATGGAGTACCGGCAGTTCCAGCAGCATCTTGAATATGGCGGAACCTGGTATACCAATATGGGGAGCGAGTATGAGCGTCCTTATGGAAATTACAGCAATTTCTGCATGAGTCTGCTGTGTGCGCAGGCATTGTGTTTCTGCTGTCGCCCATGTTAATTTTATATAGCTGCTATATTAGCCTTGAAAATAGCCGCAGTTTATTATATGATAGTAAAAATGCGTTAAGCTGAAGGAGGATAAAAATGCGGCATTTAATGAGTCCTTTAGACTTCTCCGTAGAGGAACTGGATCAGCTGTTGGATCTGGCGAGCGACATTGAGAAGCATCCAAAGAAATATGCACATGCCTGTGATGGCAAAAAACTGGCAACCTGTTTTTATGAACCGAGCACAAGAACACGATTAAGTTTCGAAGCTGCCATGTTAAACCTCGGTGGTTCTGTTTTAGGTTTCGCGAGTGCTGATTCTTCATCGGCATCCAAAGGCGAGAGCATTTCTGATACGATTCGAGTTATTTCCTGTTATGCAGATATCTGTGCAATGCGGCATCCGAAAGAAGGCGCGGCACTCGTTGCATCCCAGAAGTCCCGTATCCCTGTAATCAATGCAGGTGATGGTGGACATCAGCATCCAACCCAGACATTAACTGATCTTATGACCATTCGTTCCCTGAAAGGAAGACTGGGAAATATTACGATTGGTCTGTGCGGGGATCTGAAATTCGGACGAACCGTTCATTCCCTGATCAATGCACTGATCCGTTATGAAAACGTGAAATTTATCCTGATTTCCCCGGAAGAGTTAAAGATTCCGGATTACATCCGGGAGGATGTACTTCAGGCAAATCATGTGGAGTTTGAGGAAGTGGAGCGTTTAGAAGATGCCATGAGCCAGCTGGATGTTCTTTATATGACAAGAGTACAGAGAGAACGTTTCTTCAACGAAGAAGATTATATCCGTCTGAAAGATTTCTACATTCTGACCAAAGAAAAGATGGAACTTGCGAAGGATGACATGATCGTGCTGCATCCACTGCCTCGTGTCAATGAAATTTCCGTTGAAGTGGATGATGATCCGCGTGCGGCTTATTTTACACAGGTACAGAATGGTGTATACGTCCGTATGGCACTGATCCTGACATTACTGGGAATCGAGGTGGAGTAAAAGATGCTGAATATTAGTGGAATTCACGAGGGCTTTGTACTGGATCATATCCAGGCGGGAATGAGTCTTCAGATTTATCATGATCTGAAGCTGGACAAGCTGGATTGTTCCGTTGCCATTATCAAGAATGCAAAAAGTAATAAAATGGGCAAGAAAGATATTATCAAAGTGGAATGTCCGATTGAAGCGCTGGATCTGGATATTCTCGGTTTTATCGATCATAATATTACGGTAAACGTGATTAAGGGTGACCGGATCGTAGAGAAAAAGGAACTGAAGCTTCCGAAGCAGGTCAAAAATGTCATCAAGTGCAAAAATCCGCGCTGCGTGACATCGATCGAGCAGGAACTGGATCAGATCTTTATTCTGGCAGATGAGGAAAAAGAAGTGTACCGCTGCAAGTATTGCGAGGAAAAATATACCAATCCGAACCGGCGTCAGATAAAAGTAATGTAAGAAAAAGGGGCACATCACGAGAGGATGTGCTTCTTTTTTGGGGAAAGAATATATTCAAAGATCAGCCCGGCGGTGAACCATACAGGAAAATAATCGAGGCGGACAAGACCGGAAATATTGTAGGGAGTTTTACTGTAATCCCAGGGACAAAGGGAGAAAAGCCGCAGAATACTGCCGCTGATAAATTCAACGAGCATGATGCCGGCACCGTAAAAACAGCCGCGCAGAAGCACAGGGCAGTGGCGCAGACGCACGGAAAGAGGTCCGATGACTGCGGCAAGTCCGTAGATCGGAAACATCCAGATGGAGGTGTGTCCGTTTAACAGCAGATCTCCCCGCAGCAGTCCGCCCAGCGAGGTGAACAGGATTTCCATGCACCATCCGGTCAGACCACAGATAAAAAATGTTTTCCAGTTCATGAAAAGACCTCCCGCAAAAAATACTATGCATGTAGGATATGCGATTATCCGGCAGATATACTTGAAAAAATCACAAAACAATTATAAGATAAGGGTATTATGGCTTATTTTCCAATGTTTATAGATATCGAAAAAAAGAAGTGTTTAGTGGCAGGCGGAGGAACTGTGGCATTGCGCAAAGTCCGGGTGCTTCTGGATTTCGGGGCGCAGATTACGGTGGTGGCACCACAGATTGACCCGCAGATTCTGCAGCTTACAGGAAATGTATGTGTAAAGGAACGTACCTTTGAACCGGAGGATCTGAAGGAATGTGTTCTGGTTGTGGCAGCTACTGATGATGTCACAGAAAATCACAGGATTGCCCGGATGGCACAAAAAAAGCATATTCCGGTCAATGCCGTGGATCAGCAGGAGGACTGCAGTTTTATTTTTCCGTCCTATCTGAAACACCGGGATCTGGTGGGGGCTTTTTCCAGTGCGGGAAACAGTCCGGTGCTCACACAGTATTTAAAAGAATCTCTGAAAGAAATTCTGACGGAAGAACTGGGACAGATTAACGATTATATGGGAAGTATCCGTCCGGTGGTAAAAACGCGGATAGAAACAGAAAAACTGCGCAGACAGGTATATCAGACCATTCTTGCCAGGCTGCTTGCAGAGAAAAAAACTTCACTGTTACCGGAAGAACTGGAACAGATTCTTATACAGGAAAAGCGTATGAAAGAGTAAAAGAAAAGAGGAACAAGGGAATGGATCGAACAAGAAGATTAAGACAGACTGCTGTTATGCGAAGTATGGTCAGGGAAAATCACGTGAGGACAGAGGAACTGATCTACCCGCTTTTTGTTATGGAAGGGGAAAATATCGTACAGCCGGTGGAATCCATGCCGGGCATCTGCCAGTATTCCGTTGACCGCATGAACGAAGAGTTAGACCGTGTGAAAGCATTGCAGATTCCGGCAATTCTGATTTTTGGAATTCCGGAACATAAGGATGAAGTGGGGAGCGGGGCTTATGATGAGCACGGCATTGTACAGACCGCGATCCGCTGGATCAAAAAGGATTACCCGGATCTGCTTGTGATAGCAGATGTATGTCTCTGTGAGTATACTTCGCATGGACATTGTGGCCTGATCAGAGATGGAATTATTTTAAATGATGAGACACTGCCGCTTCTGGCACAGACGGCGGTCAGCTATGCGCGTGCGGGGGCAGATATCATTGCGCCGAGCGATATGATGGACAAGCGTGTAGGGGCGATCCGTCAGGCACTTGATGCGGCCGGATTTACCTATACACCGATTATGGCATATTCCGCAAAATTTGCATCCGGATATTACGGACCGTTTCGTGATGCGGCACATTCGGCACCAGGGTTCGGGGACCGGAAAACTTATCAGATGGACCCTGCAAACGGGCGTGAAGCCATGCGGGAAGTGGAAGAGGATATTGCAGAGGGAGCAGATCTGATTATCGCCAAACCGGCAATGGCATATATGGATATCATTACGGAGATCCGCAGAAATTATAATATTCCGATCGTTGCCTATAACGTGAGCGGGGAATATTCCATGGTAAAAGCAGCGGCGGCAAACGGATGGATCGATGAGAAAAAGATCGTGATGGAAAATCTGATCGGGATGAAACGTGCAGGAGCAGACATGATCATTACCTATCATGCACTCGACGTGGCAGAATGGATACAGAAAGGGGAAGTATAACATGACAGACCAGACATCAGAATTACTTTATATGAGAGCAAAACTCCGGCTTCCGGGAGGCGTGAACAGCCCGGTACGTGCGTACCAGGCTGTAGGGCGTACGCCGCGTTTTATTCAGAGTGCAAAAGGTTCCCATATTACCGATGTGGATGGAAATGAAATGATCGACTATGTATGTTCCTGGGGACCCGGGATTCTGGGGCATGCCGATCCACGTGTCATCGAAAAGGTAAAGGCTGCATGTGAGGAAGGTCTTACGTTTGGCGCCCCGACAGAGCGGGAAGTGGAGATGGCAGAACTTCTGGCACAGCTGGTGCCATCCATGGAAGTCAGCCGTCTGGTAAGCTCCGGAACAGAGGCAACGATGAGTGCCATCCGTGTTGCGCGGGGATATACGAAGCGTGACAAGATCATCAAATTCCGTGGATGTTATCACGGTCATTCGGACGGACTTCTGGTAAAAGCAGGATCTGCGGCATTGACAACATCTGTTCCGGACAGTGCGGGTGTTCCGGCAGATTTTACCAGACATACACTGGTTGCAGAATACAATTCCCCGGACAGCGTCAAGGCACTGTTTGAGGCTTATCCGGATGAGATCGCAGCAATCATCGTGGAACCGGTGGCTGCAAATATGGGCGTTGTTCCGCCGGCAGACGGATTCCTGGAGTTTTTGCGTGAGATCACAAAACATTACGGGGCACTTTTCATCTTTGACGAGGTCATCACCGGCTTTCGTCTGGCACTGGGCGGAGCACAGGAGTATTTTCATATTACGCCGGATTTGTCCACGTTTGGAAAGATTATCGGTGGAGGTATGCCGGTCGGCGCGTATGGTGGAAGAGAGGATATCATGCGTATGGTTTCCCCGGACGGTCCGGTTTATCAGGCAGGAACACTTTCCGGCAATCCGATTGCTACGGCTGCAGGACTTGCCACACTTCGTATTCTGGAGGCAGATACGGATATTTATATGCGTCTGCAGGAAAATACAGCGATGCTGGCGGATGCGGTGCGCCATGCCGCAGGAAACCGTGTGCATGTCAATCAGATCGGCTCTCTGATGAGTATTTTCTTCACCGGCGAAGATGTGACAGATTACGATTCTGCGACAACCGCGGATACCAAAGCATATGCCGATTATTTTGGGTTTATGCTTGATCATGGAATTTATGTGGCACCGTCACAGTTTGAATCCATGTTTGTGTCCGATGCGCATACCGATGCAGATATACAAAAGACCATCCATGTGATGCAGGAGTACTTTGCAGAATGAAATTTGGATATATAGGAATTGATTATAAACATGCAGATCAGGACATCCGTGACAGGGTGTCCTTTACCGATAATCAGAAAATTGATTTTCTGCAGAAAGCCGGGAAAGCAGGAATTGAACAATGTTTTGTGCTTTCGACCTGCAATCGCAGCGAAGTCTATTTTTTTGCACCGGAAGAGATTGCACAGCCGCTTGGCGTGATTCGCACCTTGTATGAAGAGATGTTTCCGGGAGTAGATTTTTCGGAATATCTCAAACAACGGGAGGAAATGGATGCCATTTCCTATCTGTTCCGGGTGACTGCGGGACTGGAGTCCATGGTGCTGGGAGAGGACCAGATTTTAGGACAGGTCAGGGATGCATTTGAATTATCACGGACGGTTGGAAGTACCGGGAAAGAGTTAAACCGTGTGGTACAGGATGCGGTCACCTGTGCAAAAAAGATAAAGACAAAGTTAAGAATCAGTGAACGGCCGCTTTCGGTCAGCTATGTGGGAATCCGCCAGCTGCAGGAAACGTTTGGAATTGCAGGGAAAAAAGCACTGGTTGTGGGAAGCGGACATACGGCAACGCTGGCTCTGCGTTATCTGTATGAATACGGGGCTTCTCATGTAACCGTCTGCAGCCGGACATTTTCACATGCCGGAAATCTCCTGCATGAGTTTCCCACACTTACCATCATTCCGTTTGAAAAGCGGTATGAAGCAATGAAGGAGTGTGAGCTGGTAGTTTCCGCTACAGCCTCCCCGCATCATATTATCCGGGAAAAAGACATACAGTTGTTACATCCGACTGCAATTTTGGACCTGGCATCTCCGCGGGATGTGGAGACGGCGATTGGACGAAATCCCCAGGCACTTCTGATTAATCTTGACAGTTTAAATGAAATTGTAGAGACGAACCGGAAGCAGCGGGAAGAACTGGTGCAAAAAGGTCAGCGTATGATAGAGGAAGCCATTGGGGAAACCAGGGAATGGCTGGCAACGACCGGTGTCGATGAGACGATCGCTTCGTTGCAGCAGCGCTGTACGGAAATTGTAGAGGACAGTTATGCATATCTAAACCGCAAACTGGATCTGAGTACGAGGGATCAGAAAATTGTAAAAAAGATTTTAAAGGCATCATTAAAGCGTCTGATCCGGGAGCCGATCTTGGAGCTTAAACAGACGGAATCCAAAGAGCAGCAGGAACAGTATAAAAAGGTATTGCAGGATTTATTTCAGTTTGATACCGAAATCCGGGAGTAGGGAGAAAAAGAATGAATGTGATCATTGGAACGAGAGGATCAAAACTGGCATTGGCGCAGGCAGAGTATGTAAAAAACCGCCTGCAGAAACATTATCCACAAAACAGTTACGAACTGAAAATTATATCCACAAAAGGCGACCGGGAACAGAAAAAAGCGTTAGACCAGATTGGGGATAAAGGACTTTTTGTGCGGGAAATTGAACAGGAACTGCTGGATGGAACGATCAGCCTTGCAGTACACAGTATGAAAGATATGCCGGCCGAACAGCCGTCCGGACTTGTGTTTGCACATGCATGGAAACGGGAAGATCCGAGGGATGTATTGATTTTGCGGGAAGCCGTTTCACTGGAGGAACTTCCACAGCATGCTGTGATCGGCACCGGAAGCCGAAGAAGGGCATTTCAGCTTCTGCAGCTTCGAAAGGATCTGCGCATTACGGGAATACGCGGAAATGTCGATACCAGAATAAAAAAGATGCAGGAAGAACAACTGGACGGAATTGTACTCGCGGCGGCGGGACTGCACCGGCTGGGGAGAACTTCTTTGATCACACAGTATTTTGAGCCGGAACAGATGATACCGGCAGCGGCACAGGGGACGCTGGCACTGGAATTGCGGGAAGACCACAAAGAATTGTTCGAGCAGGTGAATGCACTTTCAGATATCGTGACGGAGGAGATTACATGTGCCGAGCGGCTGTTTTTGAAGGGAACCGGTGGGGACTGCCATATGCCGATCGGAGCATATGCCTGCAAATTGCCCGATGGAAGGATGCAATTGCTTGGAATGGTCGGAAGTGCGGATGGAAGCAGTATAAAGAAATGTAAGGTTTTCGGAGAGACACCGCAGGAAGCGGCACAGCGTGCATTGCGGGAAACCGGGTGTACCCGATAGGGGTTCGGTTGCGGGCAATACCGCAGAAGTGGTATAATAAGATAGATTTTTATTTGCAAAACCAACGCCGGAAAATGAATTTTCAGCATTTATTAAAAAGCAGCAGTGCTGACAGGGAAAGGAAAAAAGAATGGCATCTATGGTATATCTGGTCGGTGCAGGTCCGGGAGATCCGGGACTTGTCACAGTCAAGGGACTGGAATTGATAAAAAAAGCGGACTGTATTATTTATGACAGACTTTCGTCTCCGGAATTATTGGGGTATGCAGGAATGGACTGTGAGCGTATTTATGTAGGAAAAGCGGACCGGCATCATACGCTTCCGCAGGAACAGATCAATGAACTGCTGGTCGAGAAGGCAAAAGAATATCATTGCGTTGTTCGTTTAAAAGGGGGAGATGTCTTTGTTTTCGGGCGTGGAGGAGAAGAAGGCCTTTATCTGCGGGAACATGGAATCTCCTATACCGTTGTTCCGGGGGTGACTTCTGCCATTGCAGGACCTGCTTATGCAGGAATTCCGGTCACACACCGTGGTGTTGCCACAAGCTTTCGGGTGATCACCGGACACCAAAAAAACGGAGAGGATCTGTCAGAACCTGATTTTACAACGATGTCAGATTCAAAAGAAACTCTGATTTTTCTCATGGGACTTTCGAGAGTAAGACAGATTGTGGATGGACTGATGCAGGCAGGAAGAAGCCGGCAGACACCGGCAGCTGTGATTTCCCATGCTACGACAGAAGCGCAGGAGATTTGTGAGGGTACGCTGGAGAATCTGGCAGATCGTGTGGAAGAGGCGAAACTGACCTCTCCGGCACTGATCATTGTTGGGGATGTGGTTGCACTTCGCCGCCAGCTGCATTTTTTTGAAGAGAAGCCGCTGTGGGGGAAACATTATCTGGTTGCAAAAATTGGTCCAAAACCTTCACGTCTGGCCGCCATGCTCCGGGCAAAGGGGGCATATACCAGTGAGTGTATGACAGGTGAGATTGTCGGTGTGCCGGCAGTGTATACCGCACAGGAACTGGCGCATGTGGACGTATTATTGTTTACAAGTGCCAATGGTGTGGATTATTTTATGAAAAATGTATTTGCATCGGGGCTGGATGCACGGGCACTTTTCCATACCAGATGTGCAGTGATTGGACAAAAGACGGCAGAAAAACTGCGGGAGTATGGAATTTGTGCAGACTTTATGCCGGAACATTCCAACAGTACGAATCTGGCACAGGAATTAAAGGAATATCTGGATCAGGAATTTCGCGGAGATCCGTTTAAGCGGGCAGTAATCTGGTATCCTACCGCAAAAAATGCAAAGGATAACCTTGTGGATACACTGCTTTCTTTCTGTGATTGCGGACGGCTCAATGTATACGAAAATGTACCTTGTCCGATGGAGGTGCCAGTGGACAAGGATGTATACGATGCGATCTTTTTTACCTGTGCGTCTTCGGCGGAGCGGATGCTTGGCAGTTTAAAGCCACAGGAGAGAGAAACACTGGCATCCGTTACGGATATTTATTCGATTGGGCCGAAATGCAGTGCAGCACTGGGAGAACTTGGCGTTTCTCCGGTGATTGAGGCTGCTGTAAATACCTATGAGGGCCTGGTCAACTGTGTTTTGAGAAAAGAATAAGTATGAAGTATGCAAATATTATTGTAGATATATCGGTAGAAAAACTGGATAAAACTTTTCAATACAGCATCCCGGAAAATCTGCAGGAGGAAATACAGGTTGGTGTACAGGTGGATATTCCATTTGGAAATCGTAAACTGACAGGGTATGTCATTGAACTGACGGAGGATGCCGAATTTGATCCCAGACGGATTCGCCCCATTATTTCGGTACATGAGGGAAGCGTGGCAATGGAATCCCAGCTCATTGCACTGGCCGGATGGATGCGGAAGAATTACGGTTCCACCATGAATCAGGCACTAAAGACCGTACTCCCGATCCGCAGGCAGACGAAAGAAGTACAGAAGCGGGAGATTGTATTACTGATTCCGAAGACAGAGGCGCAGCAGAAACTGGCACTCTTTGAACAGAAACACTATACGGCGAAAGCAAGGCTGCTGCGGGAACTGATACAGGAATCCGTACTGGATTATTCGCTTGTCACCGGAAAACTGAATATATCAGCAGCAGTGATCCGGGGTATGGCACAGCAGCAGATTCTTAAGGTGGAGAGCAGCAGACAGTTTCGCAATCCTGTGTCACATCTGGATCAGAAGGGATATTATCTGACACTGAATGAAAATCAGCAGCGTGTTGTGAACACAGTATGTTCGGATCTGGATGCTGGAATTCATAAAACGTATCTGCTCAGGGGAGTAACCGGAAGCGGAAAAACAGAAGTTTATATGGAACTGATTGCGCATACGGTGGCACAGGGACGGCAGGCAATTGTCCTGATCCCGGAGATTGCACTCACCTATCAGACCGTGATGCGGTTTTATAACCGGTTTGGGGACCGGGTATCCATTATGAATTCCAAACTTTCCCAGGGAGAGCGCTTTGATCAGTTTGAACGTGCCAAGGCGGGGGATATTGATATTATGATCGGACCCAGGTCTGCGTTGTTCACACCATTTCCGCATTTAGGGCTTATTATTATAGATGAGGAACATGAAACGTCTTATAAAAGTGAGACGGCACCGCGGTATCATGCCAGGGATGTTGCAATCGAGAGGGCGCGCATGAATGATGCATCGGTACTTCTTGGTTCTGCCACTCCTTCAGTGGACAGTTATTATCAGGCAATGCAGGGAAAATATCAGCTTCTGACGTTGTCTGAGCGTGTGGAGAAGAAACCGCTGCCGGATTGCGAGGTCGTAGATCTGCGCAGTGAATTGCGGGCAGGAAACCGTTCCATCTTTTCGGAGAGATTGCAGGAACTGATGGAAGACCGGTTAAAAAAACGTCAGCAGATCATGCTGTTTTTAAATCGGAGAGGAATTTCCGGATTTATTTCATGCAGAGCCTGCGGATATGTGATACAATGTCCTCATTGTGATGTTTCGCTGAGCCAGCATGCGGGAGGCCGGATGGTCTGTCATTATTGCGGATATGAGCAGCCATTGCCAAAGATCTGTCCATCCTGCGGCAGTAAATATTTAGGCGGATTCAAGGCGGGCACGCAGAAGATTGAGATGCTGGTGCGGCAGAGATTTCCACAGGCACGTGTGATGCGTATGGATTTTGATACCACACGGACCAAGGATGCTTATGAGAAGATTCTGCATGCATTTGCCAATCAGGAGGCAGATATCCTGATCGGCACACAGATGATTGTCAAAGGGCATGATTTTCCGAATGTGACGCTGGTAGGAGTACTTGCCGCAGATATGTCTCTGCATGTTCCGGATTTTCATGCATCGGAGCGGACGTTTCAGCTGCTGACCCAGGCGGTGGGACGTGCCGGGCGGGGAAAGGAACCGGGACAGGCGGTAATCCAGACGTATGATCCGGATCATTTTGCAATTCAGACCGCAAAGGAACAGGATTACGATGCATTTTATAAGCAGGAGATTGCCTATCGGAGAATGCTTGCCTATCCGCCGGTGTGGCAGCTGCTTCTGATTCATTGTACGGGAACCGATCCGCAGGTGACGACAGCTGCAGCCAGGGATCTGGCAGAATTTCTGCATCGCGTGATATCACAGAAAGGAAAAAATATTATGCTGGTAGGACCGGCAGATGCATCCATTGCAAAAATCAGTGATGTTTACCGAAAGGTCATTTACATGAAGGCACCGGAATATGCGACGCTGGTGGCATGTAAGGATCTGGTGGAACGAAAAATAAAAAATAACAGCACATTTTCCAATGTGTCTGTACAGTTTGATTTTAACCCAACAAGTGGTTTTTAGGAGGTAATTATGGCACTTAGAACAATTCGAATTCAGGGAGATCCCGTATTGACAAAAGTATGCAGACCGATTCCGGAGGTGACGGATCGCATCCGTACTCTGGCGGAAGATATGCTGGAGACCATGTATGAGGCAAACGGTGTAGGTCTTGCGGCACCGCAGGTTGGAATTTTAAAGCGTATGGTAGTCATTGATATCGGGGACGGACAGGGACCGTTTATTATGATCAACCCGGAAATTATCGAGTCTGACGGAGAGCAGACCGGAGATGAAGGATGCTTAAGTCTTCCGGGAAAAGCAGGTCAGGTTACACGTCCGAACCATGTAAAAGCAAAATTTTATGATCTGGACATGAATGAGTGGGAAGTAGAAGGCGAAGGTCTGATGGCACGCTGCATTTGCCATGAACTGGATCATCTGGATGGACATATGTATACAGAAAAAGTAGAAGGCGGACTTCATGATGTGAATTATGAGGAGCCGGAAGAGGAATAATATGAAAGTAATTTTTATGGGAACACCGGATTTTGCGGTGAATACATTGGAAAAGATCATAGAAGCCGGACACGAGGTTATGCTTGTGGTTACACAGCCGGACAAACCAAAGGGACGCGGGAATACCATGCAGTTTCCACCGGTAAAGGAATGTGCGGTTTCCCATGGACTGGAAGTATTCCAGCCGGTAAAAATCCGGGAAGATGCAAGTGTGGAATATTTGAAAAAGTTTGCGCCGGATATCATCATAGTGGCGGCTTTCGGGCAGATTCTTCCAAAGAGTATTCTCGATCTTCCGAAATACGGATGCATTAATGTACATGCATCCCTGCTTCCAAAATATCGTGGTGCCGCACCGATCCAGTGGGCGGTCATCAATGGAGATGAGATCACGGGAGTTACGATTATGCGCATGGATGTCGGACTGGATACCGGAGATATCATTGCCAAAAAACAGGTGCGCATTGCAGAAGATGAGACAGGTGGAAGTCTGTTTGACAAGCTGGCGGCAGTCGGCGCCGAGCTGTGTGTGGAAACCATGCAGATGCTGGAAAACAAAACGGCGACCTTTACACCGCAGGACAATGAGGCGAGTACCCACACAAAGATGATTTCCAAGGAGCTGGGAGATATTGACTGGAAAAAGCCGGCGGTGGAGATTGAGCGCCTGATCCGTGGATTAAATCCATGGCCGAGTGCCTATACCCATCTGGATAATAAAGCGTTTAAGATCTGGAAAGCCCGGGTGGTGGAGACAGATGGCGCTTATGCACCGGGTTGTATCTGTAAAGTTGGAAAAAATACGATGGTGGTACAGACCGGAGAGGGTGGACTGGAACTTTTGGAAGTACAGCTTGCCGGTAAGAAACGGATGGATGCAGGATCATTTCTGCGTGGCTATCCGGTTGCAGAGGGATCTTTTTTACAGCAGTAAGACGGAGGTAGATTTATGCCATACATTTATTGGGACAGTACCTATATACTGGTTGTTATCGGTGCAGTGATCTGTATGATTGCATCTGCACGGGTAAAGACAACGTTCAACAAATATTCCGCATACCGCAGTATGTCAGGAATGACGGGAGCACAGGCGGCAGAGCGGATTTTGCACGCAGCAGGAATCTATGATGTGCGGGTGCAGCATGTATCGGGAAATCTGACCGATCATTACAATCCTGCCAATAAGACACTCAATCTTTCCGACAGTGTCTGCAATCAGACTTCGGTTGCAGCTGTGGGTGTGGCAGCACATGAATGCGGACATGCGATCCAGCATGCCAGAGGATATGTGCCGCTTCGGCTGCGTACCGCATTTGTGCCGATTGCAAACTTTGGTTCCATGCTTGCATGGCCGGTGATCATTCTTGGTGTGATCATAAACAGCCGTTCCTCCATGATGCTTATCAATATCGGAATTCTGCTGTTTTCGTTTGCTGTGTTATTCCAGCTGATTACGCTTCCGGTTGAGTTTGATGCTTCGCGTCGTGCGATGGTTCAGCTGAGGGAACAGGGAATCCTGGGAGATCAGGAACTCCATTACACAAGAAAAGTTCTTACAGCAGCAGCACTCACGTATGTGGCAAGTGCAGCAGCTGCGATTCTGCAGCTGCTTCGAATCGTTTTACTGTTTGGAGGAAGAAGTCGTGACGACTAAGGTCAATGAGAGAGCACTGGTGCTGGAAATGCTTCTGGCGGTCAATGAGGAGGGACAGTACAGTCATCTGGTCCTCCGCGATGTGCTCGATAAATATCAGTATCTGGGAAAACAGGAACGCGCTTTTCTGACGCGCCTGATGGAAGGAACGCTGGAAAGACAGCTGACACTGGACTATGTGATCGATCAGTTTTCCAAAACCAGAGTAAAGAAAATGAAACCGCTCATCCGCAATCTTATGCGCATGAGCGTTTATCAGATTATGTATATGGACAGTGTGCCGGATTCCGCAGTGTGCAACGAGGCGGTAAAGCTTGCGAGAAAGCGTGGGTTTTCCGGTCTGAGCGGATTTGTCAACGGTGTGCTGCGTAGTGTGGCAAGAGGATGGAGAGAAGTTCGCTTCCCGAATCTGAGCGTTACATATTCGATGCCGGAATGGATCGTGGACATATGGACCGAAAATTATGGAGAGGAAAAGACCCGTCAGATTCTGGAGGGACTTACCGCAGAAAACCGGCTGACGATCCGTACCAATCTTTCCGCTGTGACACCGGAAGAACTCGTAAACAAACTTAAATCAGAAGGGGTGACAGTACATGCGGTTCCGGAACTGCCGTATGCTTTTGAAATATCCGGGCTGGATTATCTGGCGGGACTGAAAAGTTTTAAAGAAGGGCTGTTTTATGTACAGGATGTCAGCTCCATGCTGGTTGCGGAAACTGCGGCACCGAAAAAGAATGATTATGTGATTGATGTGTGTGCGGCACCGGGAGGAAAGAGTACCCATATGGCAGAACTGCTTCAGGGAAGTGGTATGGTAGAGGCAAGGGATCTGACAGAATATAAGGTGGATCTGATCCGGGAGAACATAGCCAGACATGGATTGTCAAATATGAAAGCGGTACAGATGGATGCAACGGTGGATGATCCGGATTCCCATCAGAAAGCGGACGTCTTAGTCTGTGATCTGCCGTGTTCCGGACTTGGCGTTATGGGAAAGAAGACGGATATCCGTTATAAGATGACCAAAGAAAAGGCGGCAGAGCTTGCAAAACTGCAAAGACAGATTCTTTCTGTTGTATGGGATTATGTCAGACCGGGCGGGACACTTGTGTACAGTACCTGTACGATCCACCGGTCAGAAAATGAGGATAACACCGCATGGTTTTTAAAAGAACATCCGGAATTTTCCCTGGAATTCCAGAGACAGATTTTCCCGGGAGAAGCCGGAAGTGACGGATTTTTTCTTGCAAAGCTGGTAAGGAGTAAATAAGAGGATGAGTGAAAAGACAGATATTAAGTCCATGAATCTGGAAGAATTAAAAACCTTTTTTTCCGATATGGGGGAGAAAGCGTTTCGTGCAAAGCAGGTATATGAGTGGTTGCATGTGCGGCAGGTGGAAAGCTTTGAGGAGATGACGAATCTTTCCAAAACCTTGCGGGAGAGACTGGATGAGACCTGCAGGATCATCACACTCAGAAAAGAACAGGTACAGATTTCAAAACTGGATGGAACCCGCAAATATCTGTTTTTACTGGAAGACGGAAATGTCATTGAGAGTGTGCTGATGAAATATAAGCACGGAAATTCCGTATGTATTTCTTCACAGGTCGGCTGTCGGATGGGATGCCGGTTCTGTGCATCAACACTGGACGGACTGGTGAGAGGACTTGCACCGGCGGAAATGCTGGATCAGATCTATCAGATTGGTAAGGATATCGGAGAGCGGATTTCGAATGTTGTTGTCATGGGCACCGGGGAACCGATGGATAATTTTGATAATCTGGTAAAATTTATCACTTTGCTGACGGATGAGAACGGACTTCACATTAGCCAGAGAAACCTGACTGTTTCCACCTGCGGAATTGTTCCGCGGATGCGGGAACTGGCGGATAAAAAACTTGCGATTACGCTGGCATTATCTTTACATGCTTCCAACCAGAAAAAACGTCTGGAGCTGATGCCGGTGGCGAACAAATATGACATTCATGAAGTAATTGATGCCTGCAGGTATTATTTTGAACAGACCGGCAGACGTGTGACGTTTGAGTACAGTCTGGTAGGTGGTGTCAATGATACAAAAGAAGATGCAAAAGAACTGACGGAACTGATCCACGGGATGAACTGTCATGTAAATCTGATTCCGGTGAATCCGATCAGGGAGCGGGATTATGTGCAGTCAAATGCACATGTCATCGAAGCTTTTAAGGAGAAACTGGAACGGAGTGGTTTAACGGTGACAGTACGCCGTGAGATGGGGCGTGATATTGATGGTGCCTGCGGACAATTAAGGCGCAAGTACAAAGAGAATCAGAGACTTGCATAACGAAAAGTCATGTGCTAAGATAGACAGATGATGGAAGAGTATGTATATTACATGTAATTGAGAAAGGATAAAGCGGATGAAGACGTATTCCATAACGGATACAGGCATTCTTCGTGAAATGAATCAGGATTATTTTTTCGCGTCGGATGAACCCGTTGGGAATCTCCCGAATCTGTACATTGTTGCAGATGGCATGGGGGGACACAAGGCAGGAGATTACGCATCGCGTTACACAACGCAGCGCATCGTTGCATCCGTGTCCCGGAGTTCGGGAGAAGAACCAGTTACAATTTTAAAAGAGGCAATAACAACTGCAAACAGACTTCTGATCACAGAAGCTGCAGAAGATGAAGCGAAAAAAGGTATGGGGACGACACTTGTTGCAGCCACCATTATTGACGGACGGCTTTATGTTGCAAATGTCGGAGACAGCAGACTGTATATCATCGGTACGGATGGCATCCGGCAGATCACGAGGGATCATTCTCTTGTGGCAGAGATGGTCAGGATCGGTGAAGTAGGTGCAAAGGAAGCACGTGAGCACCCGGACAAAAATATTATCACCCGCGCAGTCGGTGCAGGGGAAGAAGTAGAGGCAGATTTTTTTGAAGTGGAATTAAAGAAAGATGACCACATCTTAATCTGTACGGACGGACTCACGAATATGGTGGAAGACGAAGAAATCTGCAGTATTATTCTGCGGGATGCTTCCATTGAGGAACGCGCCGGACTTCTTGTAAAAACTGCAAATGACAACGGTGGAAAAGACAATATTACAGTAATGATTATAGAACCATTTTCTTGATGAGGTGAAAGAATGTTAACAGTTGGGACGTATTTAGCAGATCGCTATGAAATCGTAAGTAAGATTGGTGCAGGCGGAATGTCCGATGTTTATAAAGCAAAGGATCATGTGCTTGGCCGTTTTGTGGCAATAAAAGTATTAAAACCGGAATTTTCGGAAGATCGTGGATTTGTAGCAAAATTTCGCACGGAGGCACAGTCAGCAGCAGGGCTGGAGCATCCAAATATTGTAAATATCTATGATGTAGGAAGCGAAGAGGGGCTTCATTATATCGTCATGGAATATGTTGAGGGAATCACACTTAAGACATACATTGAAAAGAAAGGACAGTTATCCTTTAAGGAAGCCGTCAGTATTGCCATTCAGGTAGCAAGAGGTATTGAAGCTGCCCACAACAAACAGATCATCCATCGGGATATCAAACCGCAGAATATCATGATCTCCACAGAGGGAAAAGTCAAGGTCATGGACTTTGGTATTGCCAGAGCCGCATCTTCCAATACCGTCAGCTCGGATGTGATGGGATCGGTTCATTATTCTTCTCCGGAGCAGGCGAGAAACGGGTTTGTAGACGGAAGAAGCGATATCTATTCTCTGGGTATTGTTATGTATGAAATGGTAACCGGACGTGTACCTTTTGACGGAGATACAACGGTTGCAGTCGCTATTCAGCATCTGCAGGAAGAGATGACACCTCCAAGTGTGTATGCAAAGAATCTGCCGATCAGCATGGAGAAGATTATCTTAAAATGTACACAGAAGAATGCGGACCGCCGTTACCAGACCATTGGAGATCTGCTGGCGGACCTGCGCAGATCGCTGGTACATCCGGATGAGGATTTTGTTGTGATTGCTCCGCTTGTGGACAATGGAAAGACCAAGGTCATCAGTGGGGAAGAATTAAAGCAGATCAAAGAACACGGGGGGGAGCCAAAAGAAGACAGGCACGCTTCCAAGCTGGAATCTTCCTATGATCCGGATGAGGATGAGGACGATGAGGATGAGGACGAAAACGAAGGACTCAGTCCGAAGATGGATAAGGCAATGACCATCATGGGAATTGTGGTGTTTGTTGTAATCCTTGCAGTGATTATTTACCTTGTGGGAAGTTTCTTTGGCTTATTCCGTTTTGGCAGTAATTCATCAAAGAATACAGAAACGCAGACGCAGACACAGACGCAGACACAGACACAGACAGAAAGTGAACAGCCTGTCATGGTACAGAATGTATGCGGAAAGTTACAGGAGGAGGCACAGTCTGAACTGGAAGCACAGGGGCTGTATATGTTTGTTATTCAGGAGCAGAAGTCGGATCAGCCGGAAGGAACCGTTCTGAATCAGGACCCGGTTGGTGGTTCTGAAGTATCTGCCGGAACGACAATCAATGTAATTGTTGCCGGAACAGAAAATGTGGATTTCACAGATTCGGAGAGTCAGAGTGAGCAGAACGATGTTCCGGTTCCAAATGTAGTTGGAAAACTGGAAAAAGATGCTTCTTCTACCCTTTCGGCTGCCGGATTTAAAGTGTCCAAAACATACAAATATGATGATTCCGTAGATGCAGGAAAGGTTGTTTCCCAGAGCCCGAGAGGCGGAAATGCACAGGAGGGAAGTACGGTTACGATTGTGATCAGTCAGGGAAAGAAGTCTAGTACGGTGCCATCTGTTCAGGGTCACTCCAAGAAAGATGCACAGGCGGCTTTGCAGAAGGCTGGCTTAAAAGTTGCAGTGAAAGAAGAATACAGTGATTCTGTCAAAGCAGGTCAGGTAATTTCACAGAGTGTAGCATCCGGCAAGATTGTACCGGCAGATACAACGGTAACGATTACGGTAAGCAAGGGACCGGAAGAGATAAATTACAGCTATAAATTCTCAAAGTCATATGCAGCACCGGAAGGAGCAGTCAGTGCAACTTATACACTGACGGGAAGTGATGGCACGACCTATGCAAGCGGAACCAGTGATGTCGATGGTTCTCTTACGATCGGGGCATCCGATATGGCATGTGAGTCCGGTAAAGTGACGATTACCTGGAGCATTGAAGAAATAGATGATGAAGGTCTTTCCGATACGTCTACAAAGACAGAAACACATTCTGTCAGCTTTTCAAAACAGTAGGTAATATATGAAGGGAAAGATTGTAAAAGGAATTTCCGGTTTCTACTACGTTCACGTGGCAGAAACCGGAATTTATGAATGTAAGGCAAAAGGAATTTTCCGTAATCAGAAGATCAAACCTCTCGTGGGTGATGATGTGGAAATCGTTGTACTGGATGAAGAAAAAAAGATTGGAAATGTAGAAAAAATTCTTCCACGTACCAGGGAACTGATCCGCCCCGCAGTGGCAAATATCGATATGGCACTCGTAATTTTCGCGGCTGCAAAACCGGACCCGAATTTTAATCTGCTGGATCGCTTTTTGTGTATGATGGAATATCAGAAAGTTCCGGTTACGATCTGCTTTAACAAATGCGATCTGGTGACGGAAGAACAAAGAGAAGTATTACGAAAAATTTATAAACTGGCGGGGTATGAGCTGCTCTTTACAAGTGCAAAGACACAGGAAAATGTGGAAAAACTCAAATCTGTGTTGCAGGGAAAGATGACGGCAGTGGCAGGACCGTCCGGAGTAGGAAAATCTTCGCTGATCAATGATCTGCAGGATGCGGTGCAGATGCAGACCGGAGGAATCAGTGACAAGATTGAGCGGGGAAAACATACGACACGCCATTCGCAGATTATACCAATTGCGGAAAACACCTATATTATGGATACTCCGGGGTTTAGTTCCATGGATCTGCCCGGATTTTCCAAAGAGGATCTGTGGACATGTTATCCGGAGTTCGTGCGTTTTGAGCCTGGATGCAGATTTATCGGATGCAGTCACATCGGAGAGCCGGATTGTGGCGTTAAGACGGCACTTGCAGAAGGAAAAATATCGCAGGTGAGGTATGACAATTACGTGCAGCTTTATCAGGAAATGAAGAACATGCGCAAGTATTAGGAGGAATCAATGAACTGTTTATCACCGTCAATTTTATCGGCAGATTTTGCTAATCTGGGAGAACAGATTCGGTTGCTGGATCAGGCAGGTGCGGAATATGTACACATCGATGTTATGGATGGAATGTTTGTTCCGAGTATTTCGTTTGCATTTCCGATCATTCGTTCCATTCGTAAATGTACCGATCGGATTTTTGATGTCCATCTGATGATTGAGGAACCGATTCGCTATATAGATGATTTTGTTGACGCGGGAGCGGATATTATTACGGTCCATGCAGAAGCATGCAGGCATCTTGACCGCACAGTGGAGGCAATCAGGGAAAAGGGGGTTCTGGCCGGTGTGGCATTAAATCCGGCCACTCCGCTGGAAACTGTCCGATATATTCTTCCGAAGGTGGACATGCTTCTTATCATGACCGTTAATCCGGGATTCGGAGGACAGAAACTGATTCCGTATACGTTAGATAAAGTGCGTGAAGCGAAAAATCTTGTGAAGCAGTCCGGATGTAAGACCGATATTGAAGTAGATGGGGGAATTAATCTGGAAAATGTGGAAGAAGCCATGGATGCAGGAGCCAACATAATTGTGGCAGGTTCTGCGGTTTTCAAGGAAGAGATCGAAAAGAATGTGGAAGCATTTCTGGAAAAGTTGCAAAGGCAGGGGTAGAAGATGAAGTATTTAATTGTTTCCGGGGGAGAAGTGAAGGAAGGTTTTTTAACCTGGATTGTAAAAAATGGAGGATTTGATGTCATATTAGCGGCAGATGCGGGAATGGAAGCATTGTATCGGGATCATATTCTGCCGGATATCATAGTGGGGGATTTTGATTCGGTAAATCCGGATACCCTTGAATATTTTCATGACAAAGAGCAGATCGAGGTGTGCATGCTGAATCCGGAAAAGGATGATACCGACACGGAATATGCGATTCGGGAGGCCATTCGCAGAGGTGCAATGGAGATTGTGGTCATTGGTGCAACCGGTACCAGAATTGATCATGTACTGGGCAATATCAGTCTGCTTGGTATTGGTCTGGAGGAACAGATAAAGATCAGCCTGGTCGATGAACATAATCGTATCCGCATGATTAATCAGCCGTTGACGATCCGGAAAGCGGAGCAGTATGGAAAGTATGTTTCTTTGATTCCATTTTCTGAAAAAGTAAGTGGTGTTACCCTGCGTGGATTAAAGTATCCGCTTACGGATTATACGATGGGAGGATTTAATTCTCTCGGAATCAGCAATGAAATTGTTTCAGATGAAGCGTCAATTTCTTTATCTTCCGGACAACTTATTGTAATTGAATCAAAAGATTGAAGATTTTATGAAATGACGGAAAGATGGTACGAAAGAAGTAGTTCGTACCATAAAAAATAGCAAATATTATGGAAAAATGCTTGCATTGGAGTAATAAGTCTGCTATGATTACTAAGACGAAGGTGTCAGAAGAGAATTCTTTTGACGCCTTTTTTGCGTTTAAAAGTATAAAAGAATGGAGGAAGATTAGATGAACGCAGGGGATACGGGATTTATGCTGATATGTTCAGCACTGGTGTTTTTTATGACACCTGGATTAGCCTTTTTCTATGGAGGACTGGTGCGAAGAAAGAATGTCGTCAGCACCATGATGGCATGCGCAGCGATTATGGGATTGTCGGTTGTCATGTGGGTATTGTTTGGATATTCACTGTCTTTTGGTGGAAATCATGCAGGAATTATTGGAGATTTCCGGTGGTTTGGCTTGCATGGAATTAAAATGAATGAAGCAGGTCCATATGCGTCGACGATACCGCATCTGGTTTATATTGCATTTCAGATGATGTTTGCCATGATTACACCTGCACTGATCACGGGTTCCCTTGTGGGTCGTGTAAAATTTAAGGCATTGTTTTTATTTATTATGTTCTGGTCCGTCATTGTATACTATCCAATGGCACACATGGTATGGGGACAGGGAGGATTACTTGCAGAAATCGGATCGGTTGATTTTGCCGGAGGAAATGTGGTACATATCAGTTCCGGTGTCAGTGCACTGGTATTTTCCATTATCCTTGGCAGGAGAAGAGGATATGAACAGACGGCATACCGGGTACATAACATTCCGTTTGTAGCACTCGGAGCATTTATTTTATGGTTTGGATGGTTTGGATTTAACGCAGGAAGTGCATTGGCAGCAAACGGACTGGCAGCACATGCATTTATGACAACTGCACTTGCCAGTGCAAGCGCCATGATGTCCTGGATGTTTATTGATGTGATCAAGGATGGAAAGCCTACCTTAGTAGGTGCCTCTACCGGTCTGGTTGTTGGACTGGTTGCAATTACACCGGGAGCTGGATTTGTTCCGATCTGGTCGGCAATTATCATCGGAGCACTGGTCAGCCCGATCTGCTGTGGTACCATTTCCCTGTTGAAAGGAAGATTAAAGATTGATGATGCACTCGATGCATTTGGCTGCCATGGCATCGGAGGAGTCTGGGGAGGAATTGCAACCGGATTGTTTGCAAAACATTCTATCAATCCGGTCGCCCGCTGGGATGGACTGTTTTTTGGAAATTACCGTTTATTTGTTGCACAGATTATTGGAATTGTTGTGACAGTTGCCGTGGCGATTGTCGGTACACTGGTCTGCCTTGGCATTGTAAGATTGTTTACGGAGCTTCGTGTAGATGAAAAAGCAGAAAAAGTTGGTCTGGATATTTCGCAGCATGGAGAGAGTGCGTATCCGACATTTAATGGTCTGGATTCATAAGTCCCAGAAACAGACCTCGTATGTTATAATGGATCCGTCAGTTATTTCGAGACAGAGATAAATCTGGTAGTATAAAATAATCATGTATAAGGAGAAAAAAGAAGCTTATGATGATAAAAGTGGAAGCAATCGTCCGGGAAGAAGTTTTTGAGGATGTAAAGGAAGCATTAAACGCGATTGATGTGAATGGTATCACCGTATCACAAGTGATGGGATGCGGTGCACAGAGGGGATATAAAAAGAGAGTGCGTGGTACAGAAGTAGATGTTATGATGCAGCCGAAGATTAAGTTTGAGATTGTGGTATCGTCCGAGGAATGGGAGAAAGCGACCATTGATGCCATTCAGAAGGCTGCATTTACCGGAGAAGTCGGGGATGGAAAGATTTTCAGCTATGAGATCCGTACTGCTACAAAGATCCGTACCAGAGAGAGCGGGGCTGACGCCTTAAATTAGATTTTTAACAGAATCTACAGCATTGAGTTTTGGTTTTGGTAAACAATAAAAAGAGCATCCACATGGGATGCTCTTTTTGCATATCGAATTTACCTGATACAGGGAAATTATAACTGAGGACCAGCAGAAACCAGTGCCTTACCAGCTGCATTTCCTTCATACTTGGAGAAGTTCTTGATGAATCTTGCTGCAAGATCCTTAGCCTTTGTCTCCCACTCAGAAGCATCAGCATAAGTATCACGAGGATCAAGAATTCCTGTATCTACACCGTTTAATTCGGTTGGTACTTCGAAATCGAAGTAAGGAATCTTCTTAGTAGGAACGTTGTTGATATCTCCGTTTAAGATTGCATCGATGATTCCACGGGTATCTTTGATAGAGATACGCTTTCCGGATCCGTTCCATCCGGTATTTACGAGGTAAGCCTTAGCGCCGCTCTTCTGCATCTTCTTAACGAGTTCCTCAGCATACTTTGTAGGATGTAACTCAAGGAATGCCTGTCCGAAGCAAGCAGAGAATGTAGGTGTAGGCTCAGTAATTCCACGCTCTGTACCAGCAAGCTTTGCAGTAAATCCGGAAAGGAAGTAGTACTGTGTCTGCTCTGGAGTCAGAATAGATACTGGAGGAAGTACTCCGAAAGCATCTGCTGACAGGAAGATTACGTTCTTTGCTGCTGGAGCAGAAGAGATTGGACGTACGATATTCTTGATATGATCGATTGGGTAAGAAACACGAGTGTTCTCGGTAACGCTCTTGTCTGCGAAATCGATCTTGCCGTTTGCATCTACAGTTACGTTCTCAAGAAGAGCATCTCTTCTGATTGCGTTGTAGATATCTGGCTCAGAATCCTTATCCAGGTTGATAACCTTAGCATAGCATCCACCTTCAAAGTTGAAAACGCCGTTGTCATCCCAGCCGTGCTCATCATCACCGATCAGGAGACGCTTAGGATCTGTAGAAAGTGTAGTCTTTCCTGTTCCAGACAGACCGAAGAAGATTGCTGTATTCTTGCCATCTAAATCTGTGTTTGCGGAGCAGTGCATAGAAGCCATACCCTTGAGTGGAAGGAAGTAGTTCATCATAGAGAACATACCTTTCTTCATTTCTCCGCCGTACCATGTATTGATGATAACCTGCTCTTTGCTTGTGATGTTGAAAGCTACACATGTCTCAGAGTTTAATCCTAACTCTTTGTAGTTTGCAACTTTAGCCTTAGAAGCATTGTATACTACGAAATCAGGCTCGAAATTTTCAAGTTCTTCAGCGGAAGGCTTGATGAACATGTTTGTTACGAAATGTGCCTGCCAAGCTACCTCTACGATAAAACGGATAGCCATACGGGTGTCTTTGTTTGCACCACAGAATGCATCTACAACGAAAAGCTTCTTATCGCAGAGCTCTTTCTTTGCGATATCCTTAACAACTGCCCATGTGTCCTCTGTCATTGGGTGGTTGTCGTTCTTGTACTCATCAGATGTCCACCATACAGTGTCCTTTGAGTTATTGTCCATAACGATATATTTGTCTTTTGGAGAACGTCCGGTGTAGATACCAGTCATTACGTTAACTGCACCAAGCTCTGTCTCCTGACCAACTTCATATCCTTCAAGGCCAGCTTTTGTCTCTTCTTCGAATAATTTCTCATAAGAAGGGTTGTGAACGATTTCTGTGGTACCGGTGATACCATACTTGCTTAAATTGATTTCTGCCATCTTGATTTAAACCTCTTTCTTTATAGTATAGTAAGAAAAAATTCCTTTTTCCCTAATTTAGTATTATACATAATTACCCAATAAAATCAATAAAATTTGTATGAAATTTTCCCGTTTTTGAAATTTTGGGGGAATTTGGTCACATGTTTTTTTCCTGTGCTTTTTTCACGGTTTCAATGAAGTGTGTTACATCGGCATCCGGTTCTTTGGCATAGAGAATTCCGTAAGGGATCGGGTGATCCCAGTCAACAGGGAGTGTTACAAGAGCCGGATGGACATCTTTCCAGCATTCAATTGTGACCATGAGGTTCTGGGACTGTTCACACTGGTTAAATACCTCAATATCGTAAAACTGCGGAGCATCTGCAATGTGAATCTGTGGATGCTTCAAAATCTCGGCGCGGATCGCATCGACGGTATCGGAATCGCCCTGTTTTACCATCATAAGTGTTTCTCCATAGAGATCTTCGATGCGCAGGCGTTTTTTTGACGCCAGCCGGTGTTCACGCGACATAGAAATGCAGTGCTGATAAGTGCCGAGAGGCAGAAAGTTACAGCGGTCCAGCCAGAGCGCAGAGTCACAGACTCCGATGAGAAAATCAAATTTTTTGCCCAGGGAGGAAATTTCGGTAAGAATGCCCTGATGGTCGTCCTCAAAAGGAACAATGTGCAGCCGGTAACCCGGAAACGAAGCATTTACTTTGTACCACAGATCCATAAAAGGTTTGCACGGATTGAGAAGCGAACTTCCGATACAAAACGTTTTTTCAGAAAGGCTGGCAGCGGCACGGGCTTCCGCGATGGCATTCCGGGAATAAGAAAAAAGGTATTTGGCATGGCGGTAGATCACCTGACCGGCGGGGGTCAGATGCAGTCCCTGGTTAGTGCGGTGAAACAGTTTCATGTCCAGCTGTTTTTCCAATGCGTTTACCTGTTTCATGACAGAAGGTGCGGACAGATAAAGTTTTTCCGCTGCTTTGTTAAAACTTCCGCAGTCAGCGGCACAGACAAAAACTGTGAGTAAATGATTGAACATATGGAAAATACCTCCTTATATGTATTGCTTATAAGTTAATACGATATTATAATATCGATTCTTCTGCGTCAAGAAAAGAACGGTTAAAATACAACTAAGAAAAGAATAAGGGAGATTTAAAAGTATGAAGTACGAAGAAAGAGCAGCATTTGAACAGGCAGATTCCTTTGAAATCGGAGCACCGAATGATGCATATGCGCAGTATTTTGTCGGAGATTCCTTTTTGCATCCGTTGACCGATCCGAAAGAATGTCCGGTTTTTATGGCAAATGTCACATTTGAGCCGGGATGCCGGAATAACTGGCATATTCATCACGCAGACAAAGGTGGTGGACAGATCCTTGTCTGTACCGCCGGCGAGGGTGTATATCAGGAGTGGGGCAAAGAGCCGCAGATTCTGCATCCGGGGGATGTGGTATATATTAAACCGGGTGTAAAGCATTATCACGGAGCGGCAGCAGATTCCTGGTTCAGTCATATTGCGGTGGAATGTCCGGGAGAAAACTGCAGCAATGAGTGGTGTGAGCCGGTAACGGATGAGCAATATAACAGTGCTAAAATAGAGAGGTTTTAAATTATGGCAGTAAAACAGACAGCAGGAAGAACACAGTTGGGAGAGTTTGCGCCAAAGTTTGCAGAATTGAATGATGATGTGCTTTTTGGTGAAGTGTGGAGCAGAGAAGAACAACTTTCCCTGCGCGACCGTTCCCTTGTGACGGTTGTGGCACTGATGGCACAGGGACTTACCGATGAATCATTCAAATATCATCTGCAGAGTGCAAAGGCAAATGGTATTACAAAAGAGGAAATAGCAGAGATCGTTACACATGCAGCGTTTTATTGCGGATGGCCGAAAGCATGGGCAGTGTTCCGCATGGCAAAAGAAGTATGGAATGAGGAAAAATAGGGAAGTATAAATAAATATAAAATATACATTGAAAGGAAGAAAAACATGTTAGAAAATACATATACACTGGAAAACGGAATTAAAATCCCCAAATTAGGACTCGGTACCTGGTTTATCGATGATAGCAAAGTGGCAGAAGTGGTAAGAGAAGCCGTAAAAATTGGTTATCGCATGATTGATACGGCGCAGGCGTACGGCAATGAAGTGATATGTTGTGAAGTGTAGATGTCAGATTTCCCAAACAGTGTTGTTTAGCGGAAACCTCCATCTGCTAGTCAAATGCAAGCATTTGACTCTCGCGACATTCGCCAAATTGACACGCCAGCGTGTCAGCTTGGCTCATTGTTCGCGGATATAACACAACATAGGCGGCTGGCTCATTTGTGGTGAATGATAGATTGCAGATGTTATATTAAGAAGGTGATACTCTTTTAACTGAAACTGTAAACATTTAGCACAAAGGAAGGAGCAGCGTATGGAGTTAACATATCATTGGGGAGGCGATGTATTGATTCCAGATTTGGAATTGGAAGATGGAAGCAATTATCAGATTGGCAAATATGGCAGAATGCGACAGAGGTATTTGTTTGAAAATTATCATGCCATGTATACACATCTGGTTCTTACGGAAAAATTGTGGAAACATCTGGAAGAAGTAGATATGGAATACAATGACATGATGGATATGCTTACGGTAAGAATGGCTGAGCGTGAAGGTGTGACGGAGCACTTGAAGTCAGTAGATCAGCTCGGATGGGTGCGGAAGATGAATAACATCCGGAGCAGAGCAGAGGAAGTAGTGTTGCATGATCTGATTTATAGATAAGAATAAAGCAGGAATCGTCATGGTTCCTGCTTTGTCTTACCATATATACGAGAATGGAGCTATTGGTTGTTATTATCATTCTCATTGACTGCTTCATCTAGCAGTAATCGAGATTCCAGCTCATCCGTTGAAGGCAGTAATGTTGCAAGATTTTCTGGTAAGAAATTCGATAATTCGTATGCTGAAATTGCTATTGGTTCGTTGGAACTGTTAACAGCATATTTGGCTAATACATTATTTTTTTCTTTGCAGATGATCAAGCCAATAGTTTTTCCATCGGAATCCATTTTGACAATATCGTCAACAATGTTTATATAAGTACCTATCTGACCAATATCACGAGATTTGAATTCTTTTATTTTGACCTCTACTACGACATAACAATGTAGGTTTAGATGGTAGAATAACAAATCAATATATTCCTCTGTGCCTTCTATAGGTAAAGGGTATTCTCGACCGACAAAGGCGAACCCTTTTCCCATTTCAATTAAAAGATTCATAACCTTTTCGGTCAGGGCATCTTTTAATTCTTTTTCGTTATAGTCACGATTTAAAGCAATAAAATCAAAATTGTAAGGATCTTTTGTTATTTCCTGAGCTAAATCACCGGTGTAAGCCGGTAGTGTTGTTTGAAAATTACTTATTGCCTTGCCTTGGCGTTCATATAGATTAGTGTCAAGGAAGTTTAGAAGAACAGCTCTTGACCAGTTATTCTTTATTACTTCATCAACGAAGAACATTGCTTTTTCGGGTTCATCTTTGCATTTATCAACAATTAATTTTATATGTCCCCATGGAATGGCATATATTTCTGCCCCAACTTGAGGCAGATTTGTAGCCTCCGGTAATTCTGCCCCAAGTTGGGGCAGAATTTCACCAAATAAATTGTAGTATCTTTTCATGTATCTCAAATTAGTGGTTGAAAATCCTTTTGCACCTGGGAACATCTTTTTTAAATCTTCACTTAAAGTTTCAAAAAAAGCACCGCCCCATTTGCTTTCAGCCTGCATGTTAACGATATCCTTGCCGATTGACCAGTAGAACCTAAGCAACTCGTCATTAACCTTGATAGATGCTTTTATTTGTGTATTTTTAAATCTTTTTTTAACATGTTTCAGCCATTCGACATAATCTTTATCAATTCTAATCATATTGTCCATAGTATTTCCTCCAGATATGTCATTTATTCATTATTCATCTGTTTTATTTTTCTTAGCCCTTGTTTTATAGACATTATACTGATTCTTGCATTTCGGAGAGCAGAACTCATTTCCCTTACGGCTTGCGATAAATGCCCTGCCACAGTGCTTACACAGTTTCATATCGCAGTCAGAATCCGTAAGCATAAAAGAGAAGCACATCTGGATCATGACGAGCAGGGAATGGAAGTTCCATACGATAACCGGGGTATTTTCCGCTAATGCGATATGGTAAGTCGGGGATATGCCGCCAAATGCAGACATACCCTGACGATACAGGTTTTTTGTCTGTTCGTCCAGACGGTCATAGTCCAAATAATATAAGAAGCTTGTAGTAAAGGTAAACGCCCAGTCGGAAAATTCTTTCACCAGCCAGTCATAGCGTTCTGCATATTCCTTCTGAAAACTCATCGTAACAGCCTGTGGATTCTTTCCCGTTGCAAGTGCGATTGCAATGCCATCCTTGTCGGATACCGACCAACTTGATTCTACCCCTTTTTTGTGAAAATCCATCTTATCAAATGGATAAAAATAATCGAGATAACTTTCTGTTGATAGAGATTCTTCTTTAATAAAATGGTTTTTTGGAAGATATACAGATTCATAGGTGATAAATTCCGCAGTTGTCGGAAGTGCAGTCATAAAGCCTAAAAATCCGTAGGAATTGATGAAACGAAGAACCATACTTTTCAGTTCATCTTCTGGTGCTTTATGCATGACCTGCAAACCGATATTGACAGCATCCAGTACAAGTGATTCTGCATCTTTCATAGGATTATGCATTTCTGGTTTGGCATCCGCAGATACTACAATATATAAAGTCCCATCCTCGGCGGTACGGTATTCATAACTGCTGTACCGTATCCATGGGGAACTGGTATGTTCAAATAGATTTTTCATGAAAAGCCTCCAATCTGATTTCACTGGAATCAGAGCAATCGTCTGAAATTCAATTCGTATAACTTCTATATAAAGAAACTGTAATCTATTAACAATTCTATTCGATTACACATTATAGGTCAAGGGTTATCATTCTGAAATTTCAACGCAATTTTCTTTTGACAAAACATTAAAAGTATCATATTACCCTGTTATTTATTTCAGGCAGCATAGTCACTGTTTTTCAGAATTCTTTTCGTCTTTAGTTCTTACCCCGTTTTCAAGAAAATATTTTTCGTCCAATGTAAGTGTCCAAGGCAGATGAAGCAGCCTTGTTTCAAGAGCAGTCTTATATTTCTTTCTTATCTGCTTTATGGCAGTTTCCCTCACACCACGCACATTGCGGTCAGTCTTTCCGTTCAACTCAGCGTATTGGAGTGTGGAATATGAACGGACAACCACATAGTACAAAAGCTGTTTCTGGTGTTCCTTCATATCATAGTTGGCATTACCGGGCAGGATATAATCAGAGGCGTGCCATTCAAGCGGTACTTCAGAGCGTCCGATTTCATGGTACCGCTCTCTGCGTTCCCTGTTGTCATCAAGTTTATCCCACCACGATATAACATTTGCGAATTCTTCCTCGGTTCGTGCACTTTCTTCAAGACGGCTGATTGCCAATGCATGGGCTTCCCTGTGCAGCATAGTTTTCTCACTGGAAGAATCGTTGTATTCCGGTATTAAGTTTTGTTTGCGGAAAGCTTTTAGTTCCTCATATTTTGGCAATTTAATCAGTCCTTAAAAATTTTTTCAAAAATAATTTCAAAACACTTCCGATTTTGTAGCCGTATTTCTCCTATTAGTGAAGAGAGTAATTCTTTTTATCACTAAAGCAATTACAGAAAGGAGCGAAAAGGCTATGAAGTATGGATAAACAAAAGCTTCGGTTACACGAAGCGGAAGCATGAAACAATTATAAATTTTATCAGAGAGAAAGGCAAGGATTGATTATGGAGGCAGAAAAACTAAATAATGGCAATAGAAAGTCCGGCTCATGTGAAGCTGGATTTTTTTATCGCAGGATTGGTGGGACAGTTTACAAAATCAGGGTATTAACGAGTGAAAACAGTACAGATACCTTTTCGGACAAGTCGTTGAAAAATAAGGAATGGTACGTGGATGGCAAGGCTCCCTTGAACCTTGGCTATGATGCCATACGTTTGCGAGTAGACCTAGTAATACCAAGGGTTTCAGCGTTTGGAGACATAGCGTTGACACAAGTTTGACACAACATTTGACCAACGATTCAGAAGATGGATCGTTGGTCTTTTTTTATTTGTATAGGTAGTGAAGAATCCGGCACTTTGCCTATTGAACCCCAGACCCCGAGCGTTATAATCTCCCTGCTAATTAAGATATGGAGGTTAGGACGCTATGAGATATGAGGAATACTTGGAAAAGTTGAAAAATGCAGTGGAAAAGAAATTAGGTTGCCCGATAGAGATAAAAGAGATTAAAAAGAATAATGGATATACTTATCGGGGTCTGGTGGTACATGATGGGGCTTCAATAAAACCAGTGATTGCGGTACAGGGAAGGCGTGGATGACATGTTGATATTGACAAATATCTTTAGAATAAATGGTGCAGGTGTGATCTGTTATGATGGACTTCTCAAAATTATTGCAGACATGGCAGGTGGAAATCATATCATTATACCGTGTAGTATACATGAAACAATTGTCATGTCAGAAAAGACATGGCTGGATGAACAGGTGCTACAGGAAATGGTTTATAGTGTCAATCGGGAAGAAGTTCCAGCAGATGAAATTCTGTCGGATCATCCGTTTCGGTATGAGAGAGAAATGAACAGGCTTTGTATGATTTGAAACTGCATGGAAGGGTGTACAGACTGCACCCTTCCTTATTTTTCGTACATGATCTTGTAAGCGCATACACAAAAACGGACAGTATGAAATTGGTTGTGCACATGCAACAGTATCACTAAAATAAAGAGTATATCTCTGTTTATTAACACCACAGTAATTCTAAAGAATCAGCGTTATGATTGGTTCAGTAAAGAACAGGAGGACGGAGTGATGTTAAAGAATATGCAGGAAGAGAATGAAGGAACTGATGAAGGCGCAGTGGGAGGCAGCACGAAAAAAGGCACAGATGCAGGAAAGTGTTGCAAATGTGTATGATACGAATATCCGTACATTCAGTAAGAGTATAACAGGAGGGAAAACATGGCAGTAAAAGTTGGAAACAGTTGGGTGTCGGAAGCAGCACTGAGTTATGCAAAAGTGAAAGCGGACAGTGGAGAATCCGCGACATTAAATGGACTCTTGGATCGCTACCCGGGCGTGAACTTCTCGACAAACACGCAGGCTTTTTCGCAGAAAGGTACGAATAACATTCAGATCGCACCGATTATTCTGGCACAGATGCAGAATAATCCGGACAAGCGGATCGAGTATGAGGCTTTGATCTATGATTGTGTAAAATTGATCTCAAGCGGCGCCATGGACTGGGCGCCTGCCGGTTTCCATGTGAAAGCGGCAGGAACGATCATCAATGCGGATGGCAGTGTGAGCGGCTGGGCGATCACGGAAGACGATAACGGGGATGAGTCGCGCGAAAAAACGAAGCTGGACAAGGACAAGAGAGATACGTGGGAGAAAAAGATCTTAGAGATGCATAAGCAAAAACGCATCAAAGAGAAGAAAGAAGCCCAGAAGCGTCTCGAAAAGAAAAGTATTGACTTGGACCCTACTTTAAGTTGTAATATAAACGTAACAGCTTAAAGCAGGGAGGCAATATGAAACAGACCGTAATTTTAAAGAATAAGTTATTTTTGTATCTGACGGAGTTTTTTGCGGGAATGTCCGTTATGGCGGTAGAGTTGGGAGCGAGCCGTCTGTTGGCACCGTATTTCAGTTCGTCGCAGATCGTCTGGACGATCATTATCGGAACCATCATGATCGCGATGGCGCTCGGCAATATTTACGGAGGAAGAAGTGCGGACAAGTCGCCGAATCCGGACCGCCTGTACACGAGAATCCTGATCGCTGCGATCTGGATCGCTCTGATCCCGGTGGCGGGCAAATATATCGTGCTCGGAATCTCGGCACTTTTGATTTTTACGGTGAGCAATAATTTTTTGATCATTGCAGCGTTTGCAGCATGTATGGTCATCTTTGTATTTCCTCTTTTCTTACTGGGAACCGTGACACCGTCGCTTGTAAAATATGCGGTGGACAGTCTGGATGATAACGGTAAGACAGTCGGTACACTCGGGGCATTCAACACGATCGGAAGTATCATCGGTACGTTTGTGCCGACCTTCGTGACGATTCCGGCGGTCGGAACGTCTATCACGTTTCTGATCTTCTCGGGAATTCTACTGGTTCTGGCAATCGTGTATTTTGTCAATGTCCGCGCAGGCAAAAAGAAAGTGATCGTATCGGTGGTAATCTTTGCACTGTGCTGCGGTCTTGGTTACTCGGATTCGTTTGCATTCTGGGAGAAGAATCTCACCTATGAGGGTGAATCGGTCTACAATTATCTGCAGGTATCGGAAGATGACACGTCGGTAAGACTGTCGACCAACGTGCTTTTTGGTGTGCAGTCGGTCTATATGAAGCAGGACAGGCTGACAGGCATGTATTATGATTACGCGATGGCGGCACCGCTCATGCTGGCGGATAAGAAGCCATCGGATATGGATGTGCTGATCCTTGGAATGGGAACGGGAACGTATGCGACACAGTGCCGGAAGTATCTCGGGGATATGAACGTGGAAGGTGTGGAGATCGATGAGAAGATCACGCAGCTTTCGCGCAAGTATTTCTCACTCTCCGAGGATGTGCCGGTCACGACCTATGACGGCAGAGCTTATCTGAATGCGATGGATAAGAAATACGATGTGATCATGGTGGATGCCTATCAGGATATCACGATTCCTTTCCAGATGTCATCCGTTGAATTTTTTACACTGGTTAAGGATCATCTGAACGAGGACGGCGTGATGGTCGTAAATATGAACATGCGCGGCAGCGGAGATGGCAACATCAATCAGTATCTCTCCGATACGATCGGTCAGGTGTTTGACGCGGAGTATACGGTTGATGTGGCGAATACGACGAACCGCGAGCTTTTTGCATCGAACAATCCGTCGATCATGGAGAATCTGCAGGCAAATACAAAGCAGATCACAAATGCTGATTTAAGAAACATGATGGAGACGGTATACGCGGATAGCACTCCATATGGAAAAGGCGATTATATTTTGACGGATGATAAAGCTCCGGTGGAACTTCTCGGCATGCAGGTGATCGATCAGCTGATCGAGGGGGAAGTTGCCTATTATAAGGGAATCTACGAGCGTGACGGAATCCAGGGAGTGTTAAATTCATTGTAGGAGGAAACGGACATGATGTATAATCCGCAGTTGGATACGTTTTTGTGCGTTGTTGAGGCGGGAAGTTTCAGCAAGGCAGCGGAACAGTTGTATATATCGGCTCCGGCGGTCATCAAACAGATCAATTCGCTTGAGGCAAGCCTTGGTATGAAGCTTTTTGACAGGACGCACAGAGGGCTTGTGGTAACGGAAGCCGGACAGTCGATCTACAATGACGCAAAATATATCATCGGGTATTGCAAGGAGTCGGTGCAGCGGGCGAAAGAGGCAATGCAGGTATCGGACGATGTGATCCGCGTCGGAATCTCGCCGATGACGCCGCCACAGGTATTTGTGGATCTGTGGCCACAGATCCAGAATCTATATCCGGATATGAAGTTTAAGCTGATCACATTTGAAAATACCTTGGAGAATGCAAGAGAGATATTGGCAAATCTGGGGCAGAATATCGATGTTGTAGCCGGGATATTTGATGAAACAATGTTAAAACTCAGAGGATGCGACGGCACCGAGATCTCAAGAGAACCGTTTTGTGTAGCGGTATCGATTCATCATAGGTTGGCGGAAAAGAAAAAGATTACATTGGATGATCTGGCGGGAGAAAATTTCATGCTCATGCAAAGAGGCTGGAGTTATTACGGAGATCGGTTAAGAGATGATATGATCAGGAATCATCCGGAAATCAACATCGTAGATTTTGATCTGTATAATGTGGAAGCGTTTAACCGGTGTGAGAATGAGAATGAGGTTCTTCTTGCGTTCAAAAGCTGGGAAAGTGTTCATCCGTTGATCAAAATTATTCCGGTGGAATGGGATTACGCCATGCCGTTTGGAATACTTCACTCGAAAACCCCGTCGGATAAGGTCAAGCGATTGATAAAGGCTATCCGGCAGATCAAATAAGGATGTGTGTATAAGCGCAAACCTAAAGGTTTATACTGCATAACAAAACGAGACTTCTTATCAGGTCTCGTTTTCTTTATAATAAGGACAGATAAAATGAAATGGGCTGATGTTTCAAGAAGGAGGAATTGCAAATGGAATACGTTACATTGAACAATGGAGTTAAGATGCCGATCCTCGGATACGGCGTATATCAGGTTACAAAGGAAGAATGTGAAAGATGCGTACTCGATGCGCTTAAAGTTGGATACCGTGCAATTGATACGGCGCAGAGTTATTTTAATGAGCGTGGTGTCGGGGAAGGGGTCCGCACCTGTGGAATCCCGAGAGAAGACTTATTTGTTGTGTCAAAAGTTGCAGCAGAGCACAAGACATATGAGTAGGCAATGGCGGGAATCGATGAAACCTTAAAGAAGATGGGACTGTATTATCAGGATTTTTGCCGTGTTTTTTGCATTTTAAACTTTCAGTTAAAAATACATATTTGAATATAAAATACACACAATTTGAATACAGATAAATAATAAAAAGAAAAAATAAAAATATTTCGCAAAATAGTTGACAATATAAAACACATATGGTAATATACAGTCAACAAAACAAACAAGACCTAATTACACAAGACTTCCAATCGAACCAAGCGGTTGGGAAGCCAATTGGAAATAAAGAGAAGCTTGGAGTAAGCAGGAATTGAATGAGAAGAGGAGGTACAGTCCAATGGGACGATAAGTAAAATCCAAAACTTCATGGTAAGTGTGGTAGTGTCTGATAGTTTTCAGCGGGAAAAGCCTTTTCAAATGGATGAGAATAATTCTTAAAGTTATTAGTAGAGGATAACAGAGACGATGGAAGGCAATGGATATGTACAGACATTTTACAGATGAAGATACTGCGGAAAGATACCACGGAAGGTAATTTGAGGGTAGGATGTGCGGAAGAAGTTCATTCTATAAAAAGCGAGAGAGCATACTTCAGATTATTATTCAATATAGAGCATACATATCACTAATTTTCTAAACAGGTGGAAGCATTTGTGAGCTGGAAGAATTAAATTACAAAAGAAAGGAATAAAAAATTGAATAGCGAAACCGAGTAGAACGGTCACTGTATTTTTAAAGTTGAAAGTATGGTGACCGTTTCTTTTTAATTTTAAAGTAAAATAAATTGCACATTCTACGAATTAAGAGTAAAATTTTATAAATAGTGAAAAACGGGATGAAACAGGGAGAAAAAATGTTGAAAAAATTAACGCAACAGGCTACAGATCTGATATTACATTCCATCGCCTCCGGCGAAGTCATGGGTGCTAATCTTCTCATAACAAAAGGAAATGAAGAACTGGTCTATGCACAGGCTGGAAGGGCGGACCGGGAAGCGGAAAAACCAATCGAACGGAATACGATTTTCCGGTTATATTCCATGACAAAACCGATTACAGCAGTGGCGGCAATGATTCTGATGGAAAGAGGAATGCTTGATCTGTACGAGCCGGTAGCGGATATCCTTCCGGCATTTGCACACCAGAAAGTGGAGCGAGACGGAAAATTGTATACACCGGAGAGACCAATACTGATGCATGATCTTTTGGCGATGACTTCCGGGCTGGTATATCCGGAGGAACAGACCATGGGTGGACGTGCAGTCACAAAAGTGTTTGAGGAAGCGTGTGCGCGTCTGGAAAGTGATCACCCGGTGAGCACACAGGAAATGGCAGAAAGAATTGCGGCATGTCCACTGGTATTTGCACCTGGGACAAGCTGGCAGTATGTCGGCAAACCAGCAGCAGGCAATGCAGCAGTGGATCGGACTGGAAGGGTATACCTATGCAAATTTTATGCGGAGATGTGTGGCACCTGAATTGCAGCAGGGAATCTGTGTAAAGGGAGAATATGGCTGGGATGGCTGGCTGGGCGCATATTTTGCAAATCTGCCGGAACAGGATATCACGATCCTTATGGGAGCACAGAAAAAAGATGCAGGCACGTTTTCCCTGACACGCCGGTTGCGAAACCTGTGTCTTTCAAACATTCTGTAAATTACAGGAGGGTAATACATTTGGAACAGAAAAACATGCTTCCGGGACTGACGCGGGAGGCCGAAGAACAAAAACTGCAGGAGATTATCGGGATTGCACAGCAAAATCTTGAACGCGCCAGAGCAGATATCCGGAAAGTGAACGAGGATCTGGAAGACCTGCTGGACGTGTATGAGGCACAGGATAAGGAAGGCCTGGCGTTGTGGAATAATGCAACCGCGCGTCTGAAGGAAAATGAGTATGATCTGGTGCGTTATGAGAAAGCGCGCAGGAAACCGTATTTTGGACGAATTGATTTCAAAGATCCGAATGTAAAAGGGGACGAGTCTTACTATATCGGAAGAGTGGGAATTGCAAAAAATAACTCGGAACCGGTCGTATTGGACTGGAGAGCACCGATTGCATCGGTATATTATGAGAGTGGTCTGGGGCCATGTCAGTATACCGTCAGTTCGGAGGGAACCTTTACGATTGACCTGAAACGGAAACGCACGTATGAGATTGAAAATGATCATCTGAAAGATTTTTTTGATTCCGATGTGGTGGCAAATGATGAACTTCTGACAAAGTATCTGGCGAAAAACAAGAAGGCGGTGCTCGGTGAGATCATTGCAACGATTCAGAAAGAACAGAATCTGATTATCCGGCGTTCGCCAAAGACCAATATCATTGTACAGGGTGTAGCCGGTTCGGGAAAGACAACCGTCGCCATGCACCGTATTTCCTATATTTTATACAATTACAGCGATGATTTCCGGCCGGAAGATTTCTATATTATAGGGAGCAACCGGATACTCTTGAATTACATTACGGGGGTATTGCCGGAACTGGATGTGTATGGCATCCGGCAGATGACGATGGAACAGCTGTTCATCCGCCTGTTGTATGAGGATTGGGATGAACGGAAATATCGTTTTCACCTCCTGGAAAAAGATGATGAAAAGAATGCGCAGAAAGGAAACCGTGAGTGGTTTCATGATCTGGAATTATATTGTGCAGCTTATGAACAGAGGGAAATTTCACACGAGGAAGTTTATCTGGAAAACACAAAGACACTTCTGGTCGGGCATGTGCTGATCAATACTTATCTGCGGGAACATCCCGATCTTTCCATGCAGAGCAAAATTCTTATGCTCAACGAGGTTTTATATTCCAAATACGAAAACGAAGTTCTGGGAAAACAAATATCCTATCCGGCAAAAGTAAAAAAGGCACTGGATAAGAAATATGCTTCTTTTTTTGGAGATGGAAAATGGAAGACATCTATTTACGATTTTTACCGGGAATTCTTACAGGTGCAGGCAGTTGCCGGGAAAGAAGTAGATATACCAGAAACTTCTTTTGATGTATACGATCTTGCAGCGCTTGCCTATATTTACAAGCGGATCAAGGAAACTGATCCGGTGCGGGAGGCCAGTCATGTGGTCATCGATGAGGCACAGGATTTTGGAATGATGGCATATTGCTGTCTGCACTATTGTCTGCGGGGATGCACATACACGATCATGGGGGATACCTCCCAGAACATACATTTTCGGTATGGGCTAAATGACTGGGAGGAATTGCGGAAACTGGTGCTGACCGGCACGTATGATGCGTTTGGGCTGTTGCGGAAAAGTTACCGGAATACGGTGGAAATTTCCAAATTTGCAAATGATATTTTGCGGCATGGAGATTTTGCTGTGTATCCGGTGGAACCGATTATCCGGCATGGAGCAGCCGTGCGGGTGGAGAAACAGCCGGATGCAACAGCGCTTTTAGAAGAGACGGTACACACGATCCGGAAGTGGCAGCAAGATGGATATGAAACGATTGCGGTGATCTGTCGTGAGGAAAAAGAGGCAGCAGAGCTGGCGGAACAGTTGAAATCTTATATGGAGATTGTGGACTGTAACCCGGGGACTACGGAATTTGGAGACGGTGTTATGGTGCTTTCGGTTGCCTACACGAAAGGACTGGAGTTTGATGCGGTTCTTTTGTATGATCCGACGCAGAAAAAATATCCGGCAGATAACGGACATGTGAAACTTTTGTATGTTGCGGCAACCCGCGCGCTGCATGAGCTTGTGGTGTTGTATCACGGAAATCTGAGCAGAATTCTGACAGATCCGGTTTCAAAAGAGAAAAAGCAGAAAGTGTTTGCAGCAGAAACACTGACCAAGGCAAAGGAATATGAAAAGAAAACCTTTACGCAAAAAGAAATAGAGCAGCAGCGACGGACGGAGGCGGATAAGGAACGCAATGCGCGAAGTTATATCGGTCCGGAACGGATCGAGGTGTCTGCACCGAAGGAAGAGGAACCTGACATCCATCCGGTTTCAGAGAAGTCAGTACCCAAGAAAGAGAAACCTGTCATCCATCCGGTTTCAGAGAAGTCTGTATCCGAGAAAGAGAAATCTGACATCCATCCGGTTTCAAAGGTGTCGAAGGCCCCGGAGATTGCGCAGATCAATCCGTCTCCTTATGCATTTGGGGATCTGCCGGATAACCGGTTGCTACCGGTACGTGGACATTCCCGCATGAATTATACGGTGAAATGGGCCAAAAAAACGAAAAAGCATATAGACATTGCAAGTATGGCAGGAATTCTTCGGCTGACACCGATGACACCCGAGGTGATAAGGGTAAGTTTCGTCAAAGGTGTGACGACAGAAATCAAGGATACCTACTGGAAACCGGAGGCAACGGATGTTTTTTCGTGGAGTGTCAGAGAGTCAAAGACGGCATTAAAAGTTTCCACGGAAAAAGTCAGTGCTGTGATTGATAAAAAAACAGGTGCCATACAATTTGAAACAGCAGATGGGACGGTACTGTTAAAGGAACGCTCCGTGGAACCGCGCCTGATTATGGATCAGCAGACCTGGGAATTTTTTGAATGGGATTCTTCGGAAAAGATTAATGCAAAGGGAATTCTTTCTACGGATCTGCTCGTGCTGCGTGCAAAGGCAAAGTATATTTCTTTTGGAGGAAAGCCTATGCGGATGCCTCTTGTTTTATCCAGGAAGGGGTATGGGCTTGGGATTGCGGCAAAAGAAACTGTTTTACTTTGTAATATCAAAACCTATGGTCCTTATATCAGTACGCTGGGCGAGGATCAGATCGACTATTATTTTATTTACGGGGAGACGAATGAAGAAACAATTTCCATGTACAAAAAACTAACTTTATAGACTTGTTCTTTTCCATATTTTCTTATTGAAAAACTTTCTCTTTTAGTAATTTACGTGTATAATTAAGAAAAATTATCAATAACACAAAAGAAAGAATGCAAAGGATAAGACAATATGACATTAAAAGAATTGGAAATCGGGAAAAGTGCAGTCATTAAAACCGTAGGCGGTGAGGGTGCGTTACGCCAGCATTTCCTGGATATGGGAGTGATTCCGGGAGCGGAAGTGACGGTGATTAAGTTTGCCCCAATGGGCGACCCGATGGAACTGCAGATCCATGGGTATGAGCTGACTCTTCGGCTGGCAGATGCAGATCAGATTACAATTGAGCAGATTTCTTCCCGTACCAGAAAGCATGAAGGAGCCAGAAACATTAATCAGTCGGTTCATCCGGGACTGGGCGAAGAAGGAAAGTATCATGTAAAAGGGGATGGAAACCCTTTGCCGGAAAAGACGAGGCTTACATATGCGCTGGTGGGAAATCAGAATTGTGGAAAGACGACGCTGTTTAACCAGCTGACCGGTTCAAACCAGCATATCGGAAACTTTCCGGGGGTTACGGTTGACCGCAAGGATGGACCGATCAAAGGATACCCAGACACTTTGGTGACAGATCTGCCGGGAATCTATTCGATGTCCCCTTACAGCAGTGAGGAGATTGTTTCAAGAAATTTTGTGCTGGAGGATAAACCAAAGGCGATCATCAATATTATTGATGCAACCAATATCGAGCGGAATCTGTATCTGACGATGCAGCTGCTGGAAATGGATATCCCGATGGTTGTGGCACTCAATATGATGGATGAGATGACCGGAAATTCAGGATCGGTGGATGTAAACGGGATGGAAGCGATGCTGGGTGTGCCGGTGGTCCCGATTTCTGCTGCAAAAAATGAGGGAGTGGATGAACTGGTAAGGCATGCACTGCATATCGCAAAATATCAGGAGCGGCCGGGACGACAGGATTTCTGTAGTGAAAATGAGTTTGGTGGAGCCGTGCACCGCTGTATTCATGCAGTCAGCCATCTGATCGAGGATCACGCAGAGCATGCGGGAATTCCTCTGCGTTTTGCAGCTTCTAAGATCATTGAAGGGGATCATCTGATTCTGCAGAAACTGGAACTGGACGAGAATGAGCACGAAGCAATTGAACATCTGATTGTACAGATGGAAAAAGAGCGTGGGCTCGATCGCAGTGCGGCGATTGCGGATATGCGTTTTAATTTCATCGAAAAGGTGTGCGAGAAAACGGTAGTAAAGCCGAAGGCAAGCCGGGAGCGCATCCGCAGTGAGAAAATTGATCGGATTCTGACTGGAAAATATACAGCAATTCCATGTTTTATCGGTATTATGCTGTTGGTGTTCTTCCTTACGTTCCATGTGATCGGCGCTTTTTTACAGAACCTGCTTGCCATGGGGATTGACGCACTGTCTAATGTGACAGACCATGCGCTGACGGCAGCGGGAGTCAATGAAGTGCTTCACGGACTGATCATTGACGGTATTTTTGCCGGAGTCGGAAGTGTACTGAGTTTCCTGCCAATTATCGTAACATTATTTTTCTTTCTGTCATTGATGGAAGACAGTGGTTACATTGCGCGAGTTGCATTTTTTATGGATAAACTTCTGCGAAAAATCGGACTTTCCGGACGAAGCATTGTACCGATGCTCATCGGATTTGGATGTACAGTTCCGGCGGTGATGTCGACCCGCACGCTGCCGAGTGAGAGAGACCGGAAGATGACGATTTTGCTGACTCCGTTTATGAGCTGTTCGGCAAAACTTCCGATTTATGCATTTTTTACCAGCGCATTTTTCCCGGAGTATGGAGCACTCGTGATGTGTGCTTTGTATCTGACCGGAATTGTGATTGGAATCCTGGTTGCGTTGTTGTATCGGAAAACACTGTTCCGTGGAGATGCGGTTCCGTTTGTCATGGAGCTGCCAAATTATCGTCTGCCGGGGCTGAAAAATGTTATGCAGCTTTTGTGGGAGAAAGCAAAAGATTTCCTGCAGAAAGCATTTACCGTTATTTTTGTAGCAACGATCTGTATCTGGTTCTTACAGAAATTTGATTTGCATTTTAATCTGGTGGCGGATTCTAAAGACAGTATTCTTGCGATGATTTCAAACTGCCTGGTTCCAATTTTTGCACCGCTTGGACTGGGAGACTGGAGGATCTGTACTTCATTGATCAGCGGCGTTATGGCAAAGGAGAGCGTGATCTCAACTCTGGAAATTTTATTTGGAGGAGCAGTAAAGGATGCATTGACACCGGTAGCGGCAGCTTCACTTCTGGTATTTAGTCTGTTGTACACGCCGTGTATTGCAGCAATTGCTTCCATTCGCCGGGAACTTGGACGAAAATGGGCAGTTGGCATGGTGATCTGGCAGTGTATGATCGCCTGGGTGGCAGCATTTGCGGTAAGGTGGCTGATGGTTTTATTTATGAGATAATGAAAATAGAGCAGAAAGTACTTGAAGGAATCGGAAAGATAGAATAAAATAATAACAAAAAAGGATTATTTATTTATGCTCAGACAAATGTGGAAAAAGAGGGTTTGTTTTGTTCTGGCTGTGATTCTGGCAGTAATTGCTGTGACACCAATGGAAATGGAGCACACAGATGCGGCAATGGTGCATTCGGTAACAGCATTGATGACGGGAAATCTGGTAAACAAGTCCAATGCGGACAAGCTGACTTACAGACAGCTGGAGACAAGCGCCTATGAGAGAAAACTGATTTCAAAAAGTGTGTATAATTACACGATGCAGCAGGTCCCGGCATTGTATGAGGGCAGGAACGTCATTAATGTGTCCGGTATGACCGGAAAAGCAAATACCAGTTATGTGGATGATGATGGTGTTGGTGAAAATGTCTCGTTTGTAAAATTTCAATGTAGAAAGAGCGGTAAATACCAGTTTACGGAAAGTGATTTTAAGGGAAAATCCAAGAATGAAGTGATCTATAATGATAACAATTATCTCATGTTTCTGCCAAAAGAGTTAAAAAGCGGGTATGAGATTTATGACCCATGGAACAGTACCTACTATCAGTTTCTTTCCAGAACTTTTGCAAGTGGTTATGGCAAAGTATGGTATGATGTCAACGCATCGAAAAAACTTACGAGAAGTGCGAAGCGTGCAATAAAAAATTCGGCGGGGTATACAAGCGCTATCCAGAGGGAACTGCAGAAGAAAAAAGACAGTATTTCCAGATACAGTATGGAATCTGAAAAAAATACGTATCGCTTAAAGAAAGGAAATACATATCTGCTTGTAATTTTTACGCCGGATTCCTTCCGCTTCCGGAAAAAAATAACAAACGGAAACAATTATTATAAGGAACAGTATCTTTCCGATATTCCATGGTCGTTCGATCTGAAAATTACTTATATGGATGAAAAAGCAGATTAGCAAAATTACCCTATTGTATTAGAAATCAGAACGTGGTACAATGCATAAGAATAGAAAAAAGCATTGACGGAACAAGTAGTGAAATTGAAACATACAGAGAGAACGGTAGATGGTGTGAGCCGTTTATGGAAAGATTTCATGAAGACCACTCCTGAGCTGTGCGCGAAAGAAGCGTCACCGTGTAGCTGCGTTATAAGCCAAAGAGTAAAAGAATTAAGGTGGAACCGTGTATAAAGCACCCTTAGATATGTCATGCATATCCGGGGTGCTTTTTTATTTCCATACCAAAAGAAGGAGAGTTAACGTAAAATGGTAAACTTTAAGGAAAATGAAGAATTAAAAACACTGAATCATTCCTGTGCACATCTGATGGCACAGGCGATCAAGCATCTGTACCCACAGGCAAAATTCTGGGTTGGACCGGTTGTTGCAGAGGGATTTTACTATGATGTAGATCTTGGGGAAGATGTAATCCGTGATGAGGATATCGAAAAGATCGAAAAAGAGATGAAAAAGATTGCAAAATCCGGAAAGAAAATCATGCGACGTGAAGTTTCTAAGGCAGAGGCTATGGAAATGTTCAAGAATGATGAGTATAAACTGGATCTGATCTCCGATCTGGAAGATGGAAATATTACCGTATATGATCAGGGCGATTTTACGGATCTGTGCCGTGGACCGCACGTAGACAATGTAAAACTTTGCAGAAACTTCAAGCTGATCCGTCACTCTGGTGCATACTGGAAAGGTGACAGCAAAAACAAAGTGCTGCAGAGAATTTATGGTGTATGTTTCCCGACCGCAGAGGAGCTGGAGGCACACCTTAAGCTTTTAGAGGAAGCAAAGGAAAGAGATCACAGAAAAATCGGAAAGGACATGAACCTGTTTATGGTTGATGATCTGGTTGGCCGTGGACTTCCGATGTTCCTTCCGAAGGGATATGTGATTTGGCAGGAGCTGGAGAATTATATCAAGAACAAGGAAAGAAAGCTGGGCTATCTGCATGTTATGACTCCTTGTGTCGGTACCGTAAATCTGTACAAGACATCCGGTCACTGGGATCACTACAAAGAAAACATGTTCCCACCAATGGAGATGGAGGGAGAGTCTTTCGTTCTTCGTCCGATGAACTGCCCGCATCATATGATGATCTATGCAAACAGAAGACATTCCTATAAGGATCTGCCGATCCGTATCGGTGAGATCGCACATGATTTCCGTTACGAATCCAGCGGAACGTTAAAGGGTATCGAGCGAGGCAGACATTTTTGTCAGAACGATGCGCATCTGTTTGTAACACCGGAGCAGATTGAGGATGAGTTTACCAAGGTTGTAGACTTGATTTTTAGTACCTACAAGGATTTCGGAATTACCAATTACCGTTGTGTACTGTCTCTGCGTGATCCGGCAAACAAAGAAAAGTATCATGATGATGATGCTATGTGGAACAAGGCAGAGGATGCACTCCGCACGGTATTGAATGATCTGAAAATTGATTATACAGAGGAAATTGGAGAGGCTGCTTTCTATGGACCAAAGCTGGATGTAAACGTACAGCCTGCAGTCGGCAATGAGATCACACTTTCTACCTGCCAGCTTGATTTCTGTCTCCCGGCAAAATTCAATCTGTCTTATGTAGACCGTGATGGTGAGAAGAAGACACCGGTTGTTCTGCATCGTGCAATCCTTGGTTCCCTCGATCGTTTCATGGCATATATTCTTGAGGAGACCAAGGGAAATCTGCCGACATGGCTGGCTCCGGTTCAGGTTCGTGTGATGCCGGTTAAGACAGACAACGAGGAACTGACTGCTTATGCAAAGGAAATCTGCGATGCATTAGAGGCAAAGGATGTCCGTGTAGAACTCGATGACAGATCCGAGAAGCTTGGCTATCGTATGCGTGAAGGACAGGTGCAGAAGGTGCCGTATCTTCTGGTTGTCGGCTTCAATGAGAAAGAAGACAGAACCGTATCCTTCCGTCTGCATGGAGAAAAAGATACCACAGTTCTTCCACTGGATGAGTTTGTGGAGAAGCTTGAGAATGAGATCAAAAATAAGCTGAGAACTCATATCGGGGCTGAAAAATAAATAAAAGCCGATTTGAAACAGTAAAAAATGCGCGCAGCAAAAAGTGGTGCCCCCCTTTTGCTGCGCGCTTTTTTGCAGGAAAATATATTTTTACTTTCATGTTAGAAAGTCGTTGTATTCTGTTCAGAAACTTCCAACTTCCGGATCAACTGGAATTCATGTATAACCATTGCCAGTCCAACTGCAAAAGATAACACATCCGCAACCGGACTCGCATAAAGAATTCCCTTAATTCCCCAGAAACGCGGGAAAAGCAAAAGCAGAGGAAGCAGGAATAAAATCTGTCTTGTCAGAGAAAGAAACGTTCCCTTATATGCTTTTCCGATCGAACTGAAAAACGTCGAGGAAATCGGCTGCATAAAATTAAGCCATGTAAACAGCAGGAAAATCCGGAAATAGTTTACACCGAAATCAAAATATTCTTTGCTTCCGCTGCCAAACAGACCGAGGATCTGTCGCGGAAAAATCTGAAACAGCAGAAAGGATACAATGGATACAATGGCACCGACCGTAATCGCCAGACGATACGATTCCTTTACCCGGTTGTACTGTTTCGCACCGTAGTTAAAACTCTGGATCGGCTGGCTGCCCTGTGACAGGCCGATAATCACGGAAAAGTAAAGCTGGTTGACTTTCATGACAATTCCGGAACAGGCAATCGGAATTGACTCTCCGTAAACGGACTGTGCACCGTAATGCTTTAGTAGGTTGTTCATCGTAATCTGCACGATCATCATGGCAACCTGGTTGATGGCAGAAGCCATGCCAAGTGAGCAGATCTGTGCCAGATGGGAAGCATTCGGCCGGAAATGCCCGGAGTGCAGGGTTACTGTGCGGTAGTGTGACAGATAGCAGACCGCAATAATCGCAGAGATGACCTGACCGATCACGGTTGCCGCTGCAGCACCGTACATGCCCCAGTGGAATCCCAGAACAAACACGGCATCCAATACAATGTTGATGACGGCGCCGGAAATGTTTACAAACATCGCCATCTTTGGGCTGCCGTCTGCACGGATTAAGTGTCCGCTTCCGATCGTAAGAATTAAAAAAGGAAAACCGATCGCCGTCACACGGACGTATTGCCGGGCAAGAGGGAGAACATCTGCTGGGGAACCAAATCCGACCAGCAGAGGATTCAAAAATAATTCGGTTATGGCAAAAAGAAGGATGCCAACGGTAAGAAGCATTGTGATGGCGTTTCCGACAAAATAGGGAGCTTTTTCTTTTTTGCCGGCACCCATGTGAAGGTTGAAGCTTGCCGCACCGCCGATTCCAAACAGAAGTCCAAGTCCTGTGCACATCATGGCAAGTGGGAATGCAATGTTGGTAGCGGCATTGCCGAGTGTGCCGACTGCATTTCCGATAAAAAGCTGGTCTGCAATGTTGTATACCGCACTGACAAGCATGGCGATAATGCTCGGTACGGAAAAGCGCAGAATCAGCGAAGAAATTTTGTCCACGGCAAGTGGATTTTGTTGTTCTGAAGTCATATGTTTCGCCCTTTCTTATGTTAATATCTGTATTTGCTTTTATATGGCAAACTTATATTATTATAGCTTTTTTCCTTTTTTTTTTCAATGAAGCCTGGCAGCAGAAAAATAAAATGGAAATTTTTGTATTTCTGAAACTTTTATGTGTGATGAATGGTCTAATAGATAGAAACAAAAAAGGAGGAAAATAAAATGAGTAAACTGAGTAGTGTATTAAAAAAGACAGGTATTGCAGTAGCTGCTGCGGCAATGCTGGTGACAATGGGAGCAGGAACGGTGGTTACACAGGCAAAAACAAGTCTGCCGGTTTATAAAGTATCGCTGGCAAAGAAGTATACCAACAACCAGAAGGGCAAACAGATGGAAGCCAGTGTAAAGATTCCGAAAGTGAAAATTACAGGTACAGACGGAAAAGTTATGAAAAGCGAAAGTGAAAAACTGAATGCTGCAATATCCAGTTATCAGAATAAATTTATCAAAGATTATAAAAAAGATGTGGCAGCCATAAAGAAGGGAGAGAAGGGAAATGAGAGCCTTACTTCCGGATATAAGGTTGTAACCGACAACGACAAGCTGTTTTGCCTGCGGATTGATACGGTAATTGCTATGGGCGGCTCCCAGAGTTATGCAAAGATTTTCAGTGTGGATAAAAAATCCGGAAAACAAATCACTCTGAAAAATCTGTTCAAAAAAGGAAGCGGCTATATTGACCGGATTTCCGACAATATCAAAGAACAGATGCGGGCACAGATGAAAGAGAATGCAGATGTTACCTATTTTGTGGACGATGAAAACAATAAGTTCAATTTCAAGTCCATCAGCAATAAGACGAATTTCTATGTCAATGAGAAGGGAAAACTTACTCTTGTATTTGATAAGTATGAAGTAGCACCGGGATATATGGGAATGGTCGAATTTTCCATTCCGACAGGTGAGATTGTAGATATGGTTACAAACGGATATCTGAAATAAAAGGCATATAGAAAAAATGGCTCTGTGGGCAAATTCCACAGAGTCATTTTTTCTATTTGGTGCAAAGGAAGAGGATGCAATTTCTGATTTTTATGGTATACTGTCTGTAGAAAATAAAATGACGTGAGAGTATACCTATGAAAAACACGACAGGCCATAGGCTTAAATATGTTGGAATATGCAGGTGTAGGGGATTGAAGCATGCAGTTCGTGTTGACTAATTTGTATAACAGCTGATAAAATGATTGGGAAAATTACGGCATCTGATTCATTCATCTGCAGAGCATTTGGTGAAAAAGATACGACGGTAATTGTGTTGAACAATTTTAATATAAATGAATAAAAACTCTGACGGCAAGGATGATCCGAGCAGGAATAGTTAAGAAATAAGGATTTACAGAACCATCTTTCTGACAGATTGCCCGAAAGATGGTTTTTTGCGTTGAAAATAACAGGAGGATAGCATGTTAAAGGTAGCAGTATACGGAAAGGGCGGTATTGGAAAATCCACAGTGACTTCCAATCTTGCAGCAGCTTTTGCAAATATGGGAAAACGTGTCATTCAGATCGGATGCGATCCGAAAGCGGATTCCACCATTAATTTACTTGGTGGTGAGCCACTTCGTCCGGTAATGAATTATATGAGGGAAGAGGACGAGGAGCCGGATGAGCTGGCGCAGATTTCAAAGGAAGGCTATGGAGGAATCCTCTGCATTGAGACGGGCGGACCGACACCGGGACTTGGCTGTGCGGGGCGTGGAATTATTGCGACTTTTCAGCTTCTTGAAGATATGGAACTATTCGAACATTATAAACCCGATGTGGTTTTGTATGATGTATTAGGTGATGTTGTGTGCGGTGGATTTGCAGCACCGATTCGTGAGGGATATGCGGATAAGGTTCTGATCGTTACATCCGGTGAAAAAATGGCACTGTATGCTGCCAACAATATTTCCAGTGCAGTCAGAAATTTTGAGGATCGCAGTTATGCCCGGGTATTTGGCATCGTGTTAAATCACAGAAATGTGGAAAATGAGAAAGAAAAAGTACAGGCATTTTCAGAAAAGATCGGGGTGCCGATTGTGGGAGAAGTGCCGCGAAGTAATGAAATTATTCACTGGGAAGAGCAGGGAAAGACTGTGATTGAAGGAGATCCGGCCTCTGAAATCAGCAGATGTTTCTTTGATCTTGCCACATTGTTATGGAAAGAAGAGGAAAACGCATGAGACAGGAAGCATATTTTTGTACGGTAAAAGAGCTGGATGAGCTTGGAAAAAATAACATTCCCAGACAGCTTATTTCCCATACACATCTGATCTACAGTTCCCCTGCAACGCTGGCATTCAATTCTCCGGGAGCAGAAGGATTTGGTGTCAAACGTGCAGGTCTGGCGGTTCCGGATTCTGTTATGTTGATCGTGTCTCCGGGATGCTGTGGCCGCAATACCTCGGTGCTTAGTTCGATGCGGGCCTATCAGGACCGTTTTTATTATCTGTTGATGGATGAGACGGATATTGTGACCGGAAGGCACCTGAAAAAGATCCCTAAGGCAGTAGCGGAAATATGCGAAGGACTTAAGAAAAAGCCGTCTGTTGTGATGATATGTATTACCTGTGTGGATGCGCTGCTTGGCACGGATATGGAGCGTGTCTGTCACAAGGCAGAGGAATATGCAGGGGTTCCGGTAAGGCCATGTTATATGTATGCACTGACCAGAGAGGGCAGAAAACCACCGATGGTGCATGTGCGGCAGTCCGTTTATTCGTTGCTGGAACCGAAAAAGAAAAAAGGAAACGTGGTGAATTTACTGGGATATTTTTCACCGCTTACGGATGACTGTGAGCTGTATGATCTGCTTCATGGGGCAGGAGTAAAAACAATCCATGAGATTTCCAGGTGCAAGGATTATGCACAGTATCAGACCATGTCGGAAGCAAATTTTAATCTGGTACTGCATCCGGAAGCGCGCTTTGCGGCAGAGGATTTTCATGACCGGCTGAAAATTCCATATATCGAGCTGCGCAGATTATATCAGATCGATAAAATTGCCAGTCAGTATCGTGCTTTTGCCGCTGCACTGGGTGTGGAATTTGAGGATGAAATACCGCGTAAGGCAGCAGAGGAGGCGGTAGAAAAATTCCGGGAAATACATCCGGATGCAGTATTTGCCGTCGGAGAATGGATGAACGGAGATCCGTTCGAACTGGCACTTGCATTGGTACACTATGGATTTCGTGTGTCGGAGATTTATGGAACATTATCCGGTGAAAACTTTGTCTATGTAAAACAACTGGCAAAAATCAGTCCGGATACGAAAGTTTTTTCCAATCTGGAACCGACCATGCTGTATTATGACAAAAGTCAGTCCGGCGTCAATATGACCATAGGAAAAGATGCCGGCTATTATCATAAAGAATGTTCCAATGTGCTCTGGAATGAAGAACGGCAGCCATACGGTTATGCCGGTGTGCGCAGACTGTTTGAGGCATTGGCGGAGGTATAACACAATGAGAGGACTGAGAAAATATCTGACACCATTTGCACCGGATCAGTCAGGTGCGGTGTCTGTATTATATGAATTTGGCGGTATTATCGTCATTTGCGATGCCGGTGGTTGTACCGGAAATATCTGTGGATTTGATGAGCCGCGGTGGTTTGAGAGCAAAAGCGCACTGTTTAGTGCAGGGCTTCGCGATATGGATGCAATTCTCGGCCGTGATGACAGGCTGGTGGCAAAGCTTGCAGATGCAGTGACAAAACTGGATGCAAAGTTTGCAGCGATTATCGGGACGCCGGTTCCGGCCGTTATCGGAACGGATTACCATGCCTTAAAGCGTATGACGGAGAAAAAAGTGGATCTGCCGATTCTGACTGTGGATACGGATGGAATGGAATTGTATGACAAGGGGGAAGAAAAAGCCTGGAAGGAACTGTTTTTGGTATTTGCAGGTGAAAAAGAAGACGTGATTTTGGGCAGAATCGGGATACTTGGCATGACACCACAGGATATCAGTGATCTGCGTGCAGCAGACCGTATCCGGGAGCATTTTGCGGCAGAAGGAAAAACTGCTGTCTGCTTTGGAATGGGAAATGGACTTGATGATGTAAAATCGGTTTCCAATGTGGAAAAAAATATCGTGGTATCGCCGGCCGCTTTAGAGGCAGCGAAATATCTGGAACGAACATATGGAACACCGTACGAGACAGGCTATCCGCTGGTGGATGAACTGGTTTACGATATGGATTATCATGGGAAAAAGGTACTTATTGTACAGCAGCAGGTGATCGGATCTGCAATCCGGGAAGAGATACAAAAAAAAGCAAAGGATGCAAAGGTGACAGTTGCAAGCTGGTTTATGATAAAGCCAGAGCTTTGCAGTGACACAGATCTGCATCTGCGGGATGAAGAAGATTATATAAGGCTGGTGGAAAACATGGAATATGATGTGATTTACGCTGATCCATGTATGAAGCGTATGACACCGGAATTTGACGGAATCTTTGTGGATACGATACATTTTGCGGTATCGGGGCATCTTGCAGAGATGAGATAACAGTTGCCGGTTGTCTTGTAAGATGTGACCCGCAATAAGGGAGTGTACGATTGGAGAAAAGTGTGTATAAGAATGAGATGACCTGGCGCATCCGGGTATACGGTATCGTTCAGGGTGTTGGTTTCCGGCCAACGGTAAGCCGCCATGCGACAAACCATGGAATTTACGGAACTGTTTGCAATAAAGGACCCTATGTGGAAATTTATGCACAGGGGACAAAAGAACAGATCGAAGGATTTTTAAACAGTCTGAAAGAACATCCACCGAAGCGTGCGGCTGTTTTGAAGATAAATACAGAGAATATCACCGCAGATACAACAGAACAGTTTGAACATTTTGACATTATCGAAAGTGAAAAAACAAAAGGGGAAATCTTTATTTCCCCGGATATTGCAATCTGCGATGAGTGCAAGGCAGAAATGTTTGACCCGAAAGACAGACGGTATCTGCATCCGTTTATCAACTGCACCTGCTGTGGACCAAGGCTTACGATTCTGGATGCTCTGCCGTATGACAGGGAACGCACAAGTATGAAAGAGTTTCCGATGTGCCCGGACTGTGCAAAAGAATACACGGATGAGAAAACCAGGCGGTATGACGCGCAGCCGGTGTGCTGCAACCAATGTGGACCACAGGTGTATCTGATCGGCAGACCCGAGCGGGGACGTGCCGCAATTACATATACACGCCGGCTTATTCGTGAAGGCAAAATTGTAGCAATCAAGGGAATCGGAGGGTTTCATCTGTGCTGTGATGCTACAAATGAAGAAGTGGTCTGCCGTCTTAGAACATTAAAAAACCGCCCGGCCAAGCCCTTTGCAGTTATGGCAAAAGATGAATCGGTTGTAAAACGGGAATGTGTGGTGACGCCGGAGCAGGAGGCGATTCTTACCGGACATCAGAAACCGATTCTGTTACTGGACAGACGAAGCGATGGCGGGCTGGCATCTTCGGTGGCACCGAACAATCCAAAAGTTGGTGTGATGCTTCCATATGCACCGGTGCAGTTATTGATTTTTCAGTATGATGATGGTATCGAGATGCCGGATCTTCTGGTGATGACCAGTGGAAATACTTCCGGTGCACCGATCTGTCGTGAGGATGAGGAAGCTGTTGCCGAATTATCCCATTTGTGTGATGCGATGCTGTCACATAACCGCAAAATCAGGATACGGGCAGATGATACGGTGATGGATTTTTACAGAAATGAACCGTACATGATCCGGCGTTCCAGAGGCTATGCACCGCTGCCGTTTATGACAAAAGCAGACTGGAAAGGACAGGTGCTCGCGGTTGGCGGGGAATTGAAAAATACCTTTTGCATAGGTGTGGACAACAGGTTTTATCCGTCACCATATGTGGGAGATCTGGAGGACTTAAGAACGGTAAAGGCATTGCAGGAGACAATACACCGGTTTCAGACATTGCTGGAAGTAAAGCCACAGGCTGTGGTCTGTGATCTGCACCCAAAATACAATTCTACGGTTGTAGCGGAAGAACTTGGATATCCGGTGATAAGAGTGCAGCATCATTATGCACACATATTATCGTGTATGACAGAAAATGACTGTCATGATCCGGTCATCGGAGTCGCTTTTGACGGAACCGGATATGGAACGGACGGCACGATCTGGGGCGGAGAGATCCTGCTGGCGGATTATGGGAATTTTACAAGATTCGGAAGTATTACCCCGTTTTTACAGATGGGGGGCGATGCTTCTGCAAAAGAGGGCTGGCGTATTGCGGTCTCTATGATTTACGGATATACGAAAGATCGCAAAAGGGCATGGGAGATCATGGAAACACTGGGTCTTTGCAGCGAACAGGAAAGCAGGGTACAGTTCACCATGGCAGACCGGAAGATTAATGCGGTGGCTTCAACCAGTGCAGGACGGCTTTTTGATGCCGTCAGTGCGATACTCGGGATCAGGCGCAGGTCAGGATTTGAAGGGGAAGCATCGACGGCATTGCAGTTTGCAGCAGAGGCATACGAGCAGCAGAACCTCTCAAATATCTCACAGGAGCAAAAGGAAAATAAGGATATACTGCTGCATGAAACAAAAGAGCGTTTCGTTTTAAATACACAGATGTTGGTGCAGCAGATTACAGAAGCAAAAATGCGGGGCGAAGACACCGGGATGCTGGCATATCGGTTTCATCAGGTACTGGCAGAAATGATTACAGCTGCCTGTATCAAAGCAAAAGAAAGCAGTGGCAGGGATAAAGTTGCCTTAAGCGGTGGCGTATTCCAAAACCGGTTACTGCTGCGTCTGACAGAAGAACGACTGTTACAGGAAGGATTCGAAGTGCTGCGGCACCGTATGATTCCGCCGAATGACGGAGGAATTGCAATCGGACAGGCAGCATATGGGATGTATCAATTACAGAAATAGGAGGATAAAAAGATGTGTGTAGGTTTATCAGCTAAGGTAGTAAAAATCAGTAATGGCACGGCGGTCATTGATGCAGGCGGTGCCAAAAGGGAGGTTTCTTCCCAGCTTCTGGAAGATCTGGAGCCGGGAGATTATGTTATGGTGCATGCAGGTGTAGCAATTGCAAAAATCACCGATGAGGACGACAGTGAAACTGAGCAGCTCATGGAGGAATTTTTATAATGAAAACAGCCAGAGAGATCATTGAAAATTATGATGGCCCGGATGTGCGGATCATGGAAGTGTGCGGTACGCACACACATGAGATTTTCCGGCTGGGAATTCGTAAACTGCTGCCAAAACAGGTAGAATTGATTTCCGGACCGGGATGTCCGGTATGTGTAACACCGGTTAGTTTTATAGATGAAGCTATTTATCTGGCATTGGAAAAAAGAGTTACAATCTGTACATTTGGTGATCTGGTGCGAGTGCCGGGAACCAATATGAGCCTTGCGGGAGCCAGAGAACAGGGAGCGAAAATCCATGTTGTGTATTCTCCGGCAGATGCCGAAAAATATGCCGGAGAACATCCGGATGAGCAGGTGACATTTCTGTCGGTCGGATTTGAGACAACGACACCGGCAGGATGTCTTTCCGTAAAGGCGGCAAGAGAAGATGGACTGGATAATTACTCTATATTGGTGGCAAACAAAACCATGCCTCAGGCGTATGAGGCATTAAAGGACAGTGCAGATGTATTTTTATATCCGGGACATGTCAATGCCATTACGGGAACACGTCTTTGCGAAGCTCTGACCGAAGAAGGGGTCAGCGGTGTTGTGGCAGGATTTACGGCAAAAGAACTGATGACAGCACTGGCGGTTGCGCTGGTAAAATTCCAGGAAGGAAAGCCATTTTTTGTAAACTGCTATCCGCGAGTGGTGACACAGGATGGAAGCAGGGAGGCACAGCTGCTTGTAGATGAGATGATGGAAGCCTGTGACTGCGAATGGAGAGGGCTGGGTGTTATTCAAAAATCCGGCATGAAATTAAGACAGGAGTGGCAGGAGTTCGATGCACGTCTCAAATATCAGATGCCGAAAATTGAAGGAAAACCAAATCCGGCCTGCCGCTGTGGCGATGTACTTCAGGGGAAATGCAAACCATCCGATTGTAAAGTATTCGGAAAAGGCTGTACACCGCAGCATCCGATCGGCGCCTGCATGGTGTCCGGTGAGGGAGCCTGCTCTGCATATTATCAGTATTCATAAGAAAGAAGGAAAAAACATCATGGAAAATAAAACAGTAACGATGGCACATGGTGCCGGTGGAAAGCAGACATCCGAATTGATTGATCAGGTGTTTAAGGCACATTTTGCAAACAATGATCTGACGGCAGATGATGCAGCGGTATTAGTTCCGCCGGCAGGAAGAATGGCAGTATCTACAGATGGGTTTATTGTATCTCCGGCATTTTTTCCGGGGGGAAATATCGGCAAACTGTCTATCTGCGGAACGGTAAATGATCTTGCCTGTATGGGTGCAAAACCGCTTTATCTTACCTGCGCTTTTGTAATTGAAGAGGGATTTCCAATGGACAAACTCGAAGAAATCGCAGCTGCCATGGAAAAAACAGCAAAAGAGGCCGGGGTACATATTGTATCGGGAGATACAAAGGTTGCCGGAAAAGGACAGGTGGATGGAATTTTTATCACCACGACCGGAATGGGGGAGATCGAAGAAGGAGTGACCGTCGGCGGAGAACTGGCAAAGCCCGGAGATGCAATCATCGTAACCGGTGATATCGGACGGCACGGATGTACGATCCTGTTAGAGCGGGAAGATTTTGGCATCGATGCGGATGTGACCAGTGACTGTGCACCTTTGTGGAAGACCGTAAAGGCAGTCATGGATACCACACACAACCTGCATGTGATACGTGATGCGACCAGAGGCGGCGTCGGAACAGTCCTGTATGAGATCGCAGGTCAGAGCAGCGTAGGCATCCGTTTAAATGCAGAGGCTGTTCCGGTACGGCCGGAAGTAAAAGGAGTCTGCGGGATGCTTGGACTTGAGCCTTTATATCTGGCATGCGAAGGAAGACTTGTCATCATGGCACCAAAGGAAGAGGCAGAGGGCATTGTAGAAACATTGAAAAAATGTCCATATTCCGTAGATGCAGCTATTATTGGTGAAGTGATCGCAGAGGAACCGGGAAGAGTTATAATGGAGACGGAAATCGGCACACAGGCACTGCTTCCACAGCCGGGGGGAGAGCTTTTACCAAGAATCTGTTAACAGGAGGAGTCAGGGCATGGAAACCAGAGTGGCAGTTATTTCAATTATTGTAGAACAGGAGGATGCCATTGAAGAATTAAATATCCTTCTTCATGAAGCACGTCAGTACATTGTAGGCAGAATGGGCATACCATACCGCGCAAAAGGAATCAGCATCATAAGCATTGTCATTGATGCACCACAGGACACGATCAGTGCACTTTCCGGAAAAATCGGACATTTAAAAGGCGTATTCGCAAAGACTGCATATTCGAATGTCATTACTCCGGCAGAAGGGGGAACACAGGATTGATCAGGATAGCAGTATATGGAAAAGGCGGAATCGGAAAATCCACTACCGTTTCAAATGTAGCGGCTGCATTGGCAGAAATGGGGCTTAAGGTGATGCAGATCGGATGCGATCCGAAAGCAGATTCTACCATATTGCTCCGTCATGGAGAGGCTGTGCCGGCCGTGCTCGACTTATATAATGAGAAAAAGCAGGCGTTGCAGCTGGAGGATATGATACGCATTGGGTATAACGGTGTTATCTGTGTGGAGGCCGGTGGACCGACACCGGGACTTGGCTGTGCCGGCCGTGGTATCATCACGGCACTGGAAAAGTTAAAAGAGCTTGGCGCATATGATGTATACAAACCGGATGTGGTTTTATATGATGTACTCGGAGATGTGGTATGCGGTGGATTTTCCATGCCGATGCGGGGCGGTTATGCGGACAAAATATTTATTATTACCTCCGGAGAAAACATGGCAATTCATGCAGCTGCAAATATTGCCATGGCAGTGGAAAATTTTAAAAACCGTGGATATGCCGGGCTTGGCGGACTCATTTTAAATCACAGGGATGTCCCGCGGGAAGAGGAAAAAGTGGCAGAACTGGCAGACGATTTTCACACAGCTGTTATTGGTACACTATCACACAGCGGGCAGGTGGCACTGGCAGAGGAGCAGAAAAAAACATTGATGGAGTGTTATCCAACAGGTGAAATGGCAGACGAATACCGTGCGCTTGCCATGCAGATGTATCGCATATGCGGTGGCATTCTGGAAGCGAAAAGCGATAAGGTAAGGTCCGGATATATACAGGAGGAAGCGTAATGTTACGTCGTGTGGGGGAAAACGTTGATTCGAAAGATGCTGTGGTAAAAATAAAAGATGCCTCATTTCCAACACCATTTGTTTCGGCACTGGAGTATAATTCGCCGGTGCATGGCAACTGGAATATTGTGCATACGGGAATGCAGGTTCCGGAATCTATCCAGATCTATGTCTGTGCGGATAACTGTATGCGTGGTGTTGTACTGACTGCGGCAGAAATGAATGCAGCAGACCGTTTTTCTTTTGTTCTTGTGGAGGAGCAGAATCTGCTAAGCGGCAATCTGGAGGATATTACCATCGAGGGTGTGACGGATGTGTTGAATAAACGGGAGGACCATCCTGAGGCGGTTCTGCTTTTTACCGTTTGTCTGCATCATTTTGTGGGAAGTAATCTGAACTATATTTACAGGGAACTGGAGCATCGTTTTCCTGACATCTGCTTTATCCGCTGTTATATGGACCCGATTATGCAAAAACATGGACTGACACCGGACCAGAAGCTGCGGAAAGCAATGTATGATCCTCTTTTGGGCTGTGAGCCGGACGCTAAAACAGTATCTGTCTTTGGCAGTGATTTTGTTCTGGATGAGAACAGTGATATTAAGCGTCTGTTAAAACGATATGATTATAAGGTGCTGGAACTGCCCGGATGTAAAACCTGGCAGGAACTGTTGGATATGAGCAGGGGATGCCTGTTTATCGACTGCTATCCGGCTGGAAAATACGGGATGGAGGCACAGGCAGGCCGCCTGGGACGAAAATCTCTGTATCTGCCCGGCAGTTTTGACTATGATGAGATCAGAAAGCAGTTAAAGCAGCTGACCGATGCACTCGGACTGCCGGAACTGACAGAAGATGAGCTGGCCCGCGAGCAGGAGTCCTGTGAGGAGGCTCTGGCAAAAGCAAAAAATCTGATCGGGGATATGCCGGTCACTCTGGATTATCTGTATCATCCAAGACCACTTGGACTGGCAAAACTGCTTCTGACACATGGCTTTTGTGTGAAAGCTGTTTATCTGGACAGTATCAGTCCGGAAGAAAAAGCAGATTTTTTCTGGCTGCAGGAGCATGCACCGGAACTTGAGCTGATCGCAACGATTCAGGTGAAGATGCGTGTACTGCCAAGAGGTGCAAGCGGGGAAGTGCTGGCAATCGGACAGAAAGCGGCCTATTTTGGCCGAAGCCGTCACTTTGTCAATCTGGTACAGGGAGAAGGTCTGTATGGATTTGACGGTATTCGAAGAACCGCAGAGCTGATGATGGATGCATATCTCAATGAAAAGGATACAGAAAAACTTGTTGTACAAAAAGGATGGGGGTGTGAGTGCTGTCTATGAGACAATCTTATCGAATGATACCGGTTTATACGGCCGATGTGTCAGGGGTCTGTTCTGCACTGTATGAACTTGGCGGAATGACAGTTATGCATGATCCTTCCGGATGCAACTCTACTTACAATACGCATGATGAAATCCGCTGGTACGATCAGGACAGTCTTATTTTTATCTCGGGACTTACAGAAATTGACGCGATCATGGGAAATGACAGAAAATTTATTGATGATATCGAGTATGCAGCCCGTGAACTGCATCCCAAATTTATCGCGCTGGCAGGTTCGCCTATTCCATTTATGAATGGTACGGATTTTCCTGCAATTGCGCGTGTGATTGAGACAGAAACCGGAATTCCGGCATTTTCCGTGCCGACGAACGGGATGAATGATTATGTGTATGGAGCGGGCATTGCACTCGAAGAAATCGCAAAGCGGTTTGTCAGAGAACCGGACAGGCAGGAGAATAGAGATCCCTCTTCGCGCACGGTAAATCTGTTAGGTGTGACACCACTTGATTTCGGACCACAGAAAAATGCAGAAACCTTAAAAGAGAATCTGCAGAAATACGGATGGCAGGTTATGTCTGTGTGGGCGATGGGCGATGATTTGAAAACGTTGCAAAGATCAGCGGAGGCAGACGTTAATCTGGTTGTTTCGGCAGTAGGACTCCGTGTGGCAAAGATACTCTGGGAGAAGTACAAAATACCATATGTGATCGGAACACCAAACGATTGGCTGGCAGAAGATATTTCAAATGCACTGGAGCGTGCAGCCACACGGCAGGCAGAGCCGGCGGTTGTATATTTGCAGAACCGCATGCAGCAGGAGGCAGATATTACGCTGGTCGGAGAACCTGTCACTATGGGATCATTAGCAGCAGGGATTGAAAAAAGATATGGTCGTGCCGCCCGCGTACTGTGTCCGTTAAAGGAATGTGCGGATTTGCTCGGTGAAAAAGATAAAATGGTGCTTGGAGAGGAAGCGATGGAAGAGGCACTTAAAAGTGCAGGGATCATTGTGGCAGATCCTCTGTATCGTCCGATCTGTCCGGGGGACAGTATTTTTTATGAATTACCGCATGTGGCATTTTCGGGGAGAATATATTTTTGAGAATACTATTGTTAGGATGCAATTTGCAATCTGCGATGATGAAAAATCTATAGGCTTGATATTAGAAGAAAAAATAAAGAAATTATTACCGGATGCAGTGATAGAAACATATTTATCGGGTGATGAACTGATTGCAAGTGGTTGTAAGCCGGATATGCTCTTTTTGGATATCCAGATGCCGGGAAAGAATGGGATGGAAACGGCAAGGATTCTGCGTCAGAAGGATGACGAAGTGGACGTTGCTGCATAAACCAGTTGACAGATTCCTTTCGGAAGTATAATATAAAGACAAATTTCATAGGATATAAAAAACAAAGGGCGATGTTGTTCAGACACTGCCCCTTTTTTATTTGAAAACAGGAGGGATGAGGTTATGGAAAAGTTAAATGATGTGATTACAGCAATTGACGATTTTGTCTGGGGACCGGTCATGCTGATTCTGCTTGTGGGGACCGGAATTTTCCTTACGATCCGCACACGGTTTCTGACATGGAGAAATCTCGGTTATGCACTCAAAAGTACGTTAAGCAAAGAGGCGCGGACGAAAAGCCGTGGCGAGGGCGATGTGTCTCCGTTTTCGGCACTGACCACAGCACTTGCCGCCACAATCGGAACGGGCAACATTGTGGGGGTTGCGACGGCGATGGTTTCCGGTGGCCCGGGAGCTTTGGTCTGGATGTGGATCTCTGCTGCATTTGGTCTGACGTCGAAGTTCAGTGAATGTATGCTGGCGATCAAATACCGTGAGATCAATGCCAAAGGGGAGATGAGCGGCGGCCCGATGTACACGATGAAAAAGGCACTGAAGAATAAAAGATTTGGAGCGGTTCTTGCGTGGTTATTTGCACTCTTTGCTGTGATTGCTTCGTTTGGAATCGGCAATATGACACAGGGAAATTCGATTTCCGGTGCCTTACATACGACATTTCATGTGCCGCCCCATCTGACCGGAATTGTGATTACGGTGCTTGCCCTGCTGATCATTGTCGGCGGTATCAAATCCATTTCAAAGGTTTCTTCGGTGGTCGTTCCGCTGATGGCGATTTTTTATGTGATCTGTGGCGTTATTGTCATTATCGGAAATATTTCGAATCTGCCGGCAGGCATTTTGATGATTTTTCAGATGGCATTTTCGGTAAAAGCGGTAGGCGGCGGTCTGTGCGGAACGATTGTCGCTTCCATGATGAATGCAATGCGTTATGGTGTGGCAAGAGGTGTATTTTCCAACGAAGCCGGTATGGGATCTGCGGCAATTACGGCAGCGGCTGCAACGACGGATAACCCGGTGCGTCAGGGATATATCAATATGACGGGAACCTTCTGGGATACGATTGTTGTCTGTACGATTACAGGACTTGCGATTGCCTCTTCCGGTGTCCTTGGCATGACCGATGCTGCCGGGAATATGCTGACCGGTTCGGATGTTACAATTGCGGCATTTGAGACGGTTCTGGGATCGGCCGGGGGCTGGCTTGTGACAATCGGGATTACATTGTTTGCGTTTTCTACAATACTCGGCTGGGAGTATCACGGGGAAAAAGCATTTGAATATCTGCTGGGAACGCACCGGTTTAATATGGTATACCGCCTTGTTTTTTCCTTTGTTGTGTATTTCGGATGTACACAGACACTGAATCTGGTATGGAGTTTCTCGGATATTGCCAATGCGCTGATGGCAATCCCGAATCTGATCTGTATGCTCCTGCTCAGTGGTGAAATTGCAAAGGATATTCGGGAGTTTCAGAAAAAAATTCATAAATATAATTAAAAAATGTAAGGTTATTCTTTGCTATCAGCCCGAAGCGTAGTATAATGTAGTTATCTGAATTTTATAGACATGGAGGTTAGGAAATTATGCAGATGGAACAGCTACGCAAAGATATGATGGCAGCGATGAAAGCGCGCGACAAGGAACGGAAGGATGCAATTTCGTCTCTGGTTTCGGCAGTGAAGAAAAATGCCATTGATGCCGGATGCAGAGATGACATTCCGGAGGATATGGTCAATGCCACAATCATGAAGGAATTAAAGACCGTTCAGGAACAGATCGATTCCTGCCCGGCAGACCGTACCGATTTGCTGGAGGAGTACAGAAAACGTTATGACATTATGAAAGAATATGCACCGAAGATGCTTTCGAAAGAGGAAGTGACTGCGATTGTTAAGGAAAAGTTTGCAGATGTGATTGCAACGAAGAACAAGGGACAGATCATGAAGACGATTATGCCGGAGCTGAAAGGAAAGGCAGACGGAAAGGTGATCAATGAAGTTGTTACAGAGATGTGCAACGCATAAAGGAGAAGAAACATGAGATTGTATATGCCGACGAAGGTATTTTTTGGCAGCGGTTGTGTTTTGGAAAACGGTGCAGAGTTAAAAGCATTAGGAAGCAGAGCCATGATTGTGACGGGAAAACATTCCAGCCGCATCAATGGTTCGCTTGCAGCAGTTGAACAGGCATTGCAGGCAAACGGGCAGACCTATGTGATTTTTGATGAGATCGAAGAGAATCCTTCTGTGGAGACCGTGGCTGTGGCAGCGGGCATTGCAGTAAAAGAACAGGTGGATTTCTTTGTGGCTGTGGGAGGCGGTTCTCCGATGGATGCGTCCAAGGCGATTTCGCTTCTGGCAGCGAACCCATCGGCAATCGATCATGCAGAGGAGCGTCTTTATCATCCGGAGCCGATGCAGGGCTATCCGGTTGCAGCAGTCCCGACCACATCCGGTACGGGATCGGAAGTGACGCCTTATGCGATTCTGACACGGCACGACTTACATACCAAGCAGTCAATCGCACACAAATGGTTTGCGGATCTGGCATTTGTGGATGCCGGATATTTAAAGACTTCTTCTTATGAGAATATGGTCAGCACCTGTGTGGATGCGCTGGCACATCTGATTGAGTCATATCTGAATACAAATGCCAATGCATATAACCGGATATATTCAGCGGAAGGTCTTCGGATCTGGGGCAGTGCAAAGGAATACCTGCTTTCTTCCGGGATTAAGATTCCGGATGAAGGATACGAAACATTCATGCATGCATCGGTTGTGGCAGGTATGGCGATTGCACATACCGGTACCAGTATTCCGCACGGATTAAGTTATCCGGTCACATATGAGCTTGGCATTCCGCATGGAAAGGCAGTCGGATTTTTCCTGCCGGGATTTTTGCGTTTTTACAATAATCAGAAGCGGGTGGCAGAGGTGCTTGAGCTGCTTGGATTTGAGAACCGGGCTGAATTTATCGCCTATCTGGACAAGCTGCTGGGCAAACCACAGATCCCGGAGGAACTGTGGGAGGAGGATGTGCAGAAACTGTTGCAGAATCCTGCCAAGTTAAAGAACTATCCGTTTGAGATGACGGAAGAAATTCTGAAAAAATATCTAAACAAATGAGAACCCGTTTGAGGAGGAAACTTATATGATACAAAAGTTGATTGAAAAGTTAAATAAGAAGAGATTAAAAGAACGAATTTCTTCTGCAATTGTGATGGTGGCCCTGATTGTCAGCATTTCCGGTGTTGTGGGAGCCGTATCCGGAATTGTGGTCAGCAACCGCTATAATTATGCATTGAAAAATTATGGTTTTTCACAGGGTGATATCGGCAAGATGATGATTACGTTTGCCGATACGAGAAGTTATCTGCGTGCTGCGATCGGATATCAGGATGAAAACCTTGTGAACAGCTGCGTAGAAAATTATGAGAAGAAGAAAGAATCCTGCCAGCAGTACACCAAAGAGGTAAAAAATACGGTTTCATCTTCGGATGAGGAGAAAATCTATAGCAGCATCACAGAAAAACTGACGGAATATTATGAAATCTGTGATGCAGTACTGGAAAAAGGAAAGAATACACAGGATATTGATGCGCGCCATGAAGCACAGCAGATGGCACAGGATCAGGTGGCACCGATCTATGAGGAGATTTATCAGGATATGGTGAAACTGATGGATGCAAATACCGAGCATGGAGATAAGTTAGAGAAAATTCTTACAATGGTAGAATTGATCACACTTATTGCAATTATTGCGGTTATTGCACTTGCAATTTTTGTAGCCCGCCGGATCGGCAGAGTGCTTGCACAGAATATTGTTGATCCTTTGGATCAGCTGGGTGCCCGTTTTGATACATTTGCAAAGGGGGATCTCTCCAGCGAATTCCCGGAGATGACATCAGAGGATGAAATTTCCGAGATGGTAATTGTTGCGCGCGAGATGGCAAAGAATCTGGCCGCTGTTATTCAGGATGTCAACCACCGTATGGATCTGATGGCTCACAATGATTATACCGGTGTTTCCAAAATTCCGGAGAAATATATGGGTGAGTTTGCGGCAATGAATGATGCAATCCATGTCATGAACACCGATATGAATGAGACGATGCACCGGATTGAGGAGGCTGCTTCCCAGGTATCTGCAGGTTCTACCAATCTGGCAGAGGGATCACAGACACTGGCAGAGGGATCTACCGATCAGGCAGGTGCAGTGGAAGAACTTCTGGCATCCTTTGCCAATATCACAGAAGGGGTTGAGCACACACATGAGAGTGCACAGGCTTCTTACGAATTATCTGTAAAATATGCACAGGAAGCAGATAAGACACAGAAGGAAATGAATGCAGTTACCGAAGCAATGAAGAGAATCAGCGATATGTCCAAGCAGATTGAGACAATCATCGGACAGATCGAGGAGATCGCGGAGCAGACGAACCTGCTTGCCCTGAACGCATCCATTGAGGCTGCACGTGCAGGAGAAGCCGGCAAGGGCTTTGCCGTAGTTGCATCCCAGATCGGAAAACTTGCGGATGAGAGTGCACAGTCTGCAGTCAATACCCGTGAGCTGATTATGAACTCTATTCAGGAAATCGAAAACGGCAATCAGGCAGTTGATGTGACTTTCCAGACGATTATTTCTCTTGTAGAGGGAATCAATGAAGTGGCAAAGAAATCCCAGGAACTGGCACAGCTTTCCGAGACACAGGCAGAGCAGATCAAGCAGGCAGAGTCCGGTGTAAACCAGATTTCCGAGGTTGTACAGAGCAACGCGGCAATCGCAGAGGAATCTTCCGCAACCAGTCAGGAGCTTTCTGCAGAGTCTGCTTCTCTGAATGATCTGGTGCAGCAGTTTAAGTTAAAATAGTGATACAAAATAAAGGCATAAGAGAGGAATAATCTGGAAAATGGATACGTCGATTTTTATCGGAACATGGTGGTCACTGGTGCCGCCTCTTCTGGCAATCATACTGGCACTTGTCACCAAGGAAGTATACAGTTCCCTGTTTATTGGAGTGGCGGTCGGAGCACTGTTATATACCGGATTTCATCCGTGGAATGCATTCAATGCCCTGTTTTCGATTATGAAAGACAGCATGAATCTGAATATTCTGATTTTTGATGTGCTGCTTGGAATGATTATTGTATTGATGTCAAAATCAGGAGGCTCAGCTGCTTATGGAAGATGGGCCGGCAGCAAGATCAGGTCAAAAAAGAGCGCAATGCTGGCAACCACAGGACTTGGAATGCTGATTTTTGTGGATGATTATTTCAATTGTCTGACCGTCGGATCTGTGATGCGTCCGGTAACTGACCGCTACAAAGTATCCCGCGCAAAACTGGCATATATCATTGATGCGACCGCTGCGCCGGTCTGCATCATTGCGCCGATTTCCAGCTGGGCGGCAGCCGTCAATTCGTATGTTCCGAAAGATGCCGGGATTACGGGATTTCAGCTGTTTCTGCGAACAATTCCGTACAATCTCTATGCGATTCTGACGATTGTCATGGTATTTTTTGTGATTATTGCAGGTTTTGATTTCGGACTCATGAAAAAACATGAGGAGAATGCTGCAAAAGGAGATCTGTTTACCAGCGGCGGGGAAGAGTTTGAAAAGGTTAAGGAAGAAGATATTTCTTCCAACGGAAAAGTGATTGATCTGCTTCTTCCGGTGATTGTTCTGATCGGTTCTGCAATTGGTGCCATGATCTATACCGGATTTCTGGGCGGTGCGACCGATGTGGTCAGTGCATTTGCAGGATGTGATGCGGAGACCAGCCTGATTTTTGCAACCATGGTCACGGTCTTTGTCATGCTGTTTTTGTATCTTCCGCGAAAGGTGGTTACGTTTAAAGGATTCATGGAGAGTTTTGTGGAAGGCTTTAAGCTGATGATCCCGGCGATCGGAATACTGATATTTGCCTGGACCTTAAAGGGAATGGGAGATGCTCTGCAGATTGGTACATTTGTGGAATCCATCGTTGGAACGAGTGCTTCTGCAAGCCTGTTCCTTCCGGCTGTTTTGTTTGTTGTTGCAGTGTTCCTTGCGTTTTCTACCGGAACAAGCTGGGGAACATTTGCGATTCTTGTTCCGATTGCAATCGCCATGTTTCCGGGGGCAGATCATCTGGAAATGATGATCATTGCGGTTTCCGCAGTGCTGGCAGGTGCCGTCTGCGGGGATCATATTTCACCGATTTCGGATACAACGGTTATGTCTTCGGCCGGCGCGCAGAGTAACCATATCAACCATGTGACAACGCAGATGCAGTATGCAGCGGTTGTTGCTGTGGTATGTATCATTGGTTATATCATTGCAGGACTGGTACAGATCTGGTGGGTAGCACTTGGCATCAGCCTCATGCTCCTGCTTGCTGTTCTTACCTTTATAAAAAAGAGGTCGGGGAGCAACCGCGAAAAGACAGCAGGTATATAAGAATCAGGACAGAAGCCCAAAAACAAAGAAAGGAGCAGGCGAGGAAACCTGCTCCTTCTTAGTTACTTAAAGGAAATTGAGTAACTGAGTAGTTAATTAGATAATTGTTTAATAAAATTGAACTACATACTCATTTGCGTACGTGCATGCTATATTTAAATAACACCATTCAATACTTACATTATACCGTGTTATTCGGATTTTGCAATACCTATTTTGAAATTTTTGGAATTAATCCTTTATTTTCGCTATTCCGGAAGCGGAAGGAAGTCCGGCTTTCTGCCGGTAAAGACCGTAAAGTACCGGAAGCCTGCATGCCGCAGAATCTGAGGAAGACGGTCAAACGCATATGCAACGTGCTCCGGCGCATGGGCATCGGCTCCGAGTGTCAGAATCTCTCCCCCGAGTTCGTGATAGCGTAAAAGAACAGCTTCGGTCGGGTTTGGATGTCCCAGCCCGTATTTGAATCCTGCCGTGTTGACTTCGATCCCTTTTCCCATGGAAATGAGTTTACGCAGAATCTCATCAATGATATCGGCATAGGCCTCATATGTATAGAAACGGTTGCGGTCCGGACCGTAGCGGACAACATAATCGAGATGACCGTATACATCGAAGTCGGAATAGGTGTTCAGGTTTTCCAGAATGGATTCGAAGTACTCGCGGTAAGCAGTTTTTTCGGAGCGTCCTTTATAGTATTTCGGGTAATAGGGATCGATTCCGTGAATAACGTGGGAGGAACCGATGACAAAATCAAACGGATGTCCGGTCACCGCTTTGCGGTTGATTTCCGTGATGTGGGGCTGCAGACCGACTTCGATTCCAAGACGAATGGAAAGACGGTCACGGCAGGTGTCCTGAAAACTGCGGACTTCTTTTATATAGGAATCAAAATCCAGAAGAAACAGATTGGGATCATCCGGGTAATCATAATCAAAATGATCGGTAAAACAGATGCCATCCAGGTTCTGCCGTACAGCGGCCTGGATCATGTCAGGCATCAATGCGTCACTGTCTCCGCTGTGATGCGTGTGCATATGTGTATCCCAAAGCATAAGAGCCTCCTTTTTTCTGTGTGGTTGATTTTGGAAAAAGTCTTTTCGTAAGATTATACTATATTTCAGGGGAAATAGATACCTTTAGTGAAAAAATTAACAAAGACGGAGAAAAGACTTGAACTTTCGGAAATAATTGGGTAAAATAAAGGAAGCTTGGGACGCAAGTCCCATGAGACTATTTATTTACAATTCTAGGAGGAATTAAGAATGGCAGTAAGAGTAGCAATCAACGGATTCGGCCGTATCGGTCGTCTTGCTTTCAGACAGATGTTCGGAGCAGAAGGATACGAAGTAGTAGCAATCAACGACTTAACAAGCCCAAAGATGTTAGCACACTTATTAAAGTATGATAGCTCACAGGGTAAGTACGAGCATGCAGATGAAGTTTCTGCAAGCGATGATTCTATCACAGTATGTGGTAAGGAAATCAAGATCTACGCTTTCCCAGATGCAAACAATTGCCCATGGGGTGAGTTAAAGGTTGACGTTGTATTAGAGTGCTCTGGATTCTATACAAGCAAGGAGAAGGCTCAGGCTCATATCAATGCCGGAGCTCGTAAGGTAGTTATCTCTGCACCAGCAGGAAACGACCTTCCTACAATCGTTTACAATACAAACCACGAGACATTAAAGGCTTCTGATACAATCATTTCTGCAGCTTCTTGTACAACAAACTGCTTAGCTCCAATGGCAGATGCTCTTAACAAGTTTGCTCCAATCCAGTCTGGTATCATGGTAACAATCCATGCTTACACTGGTGATCAGATGACTCTTGATGGACCACAGCGTAAGGGTGATTTAAGAAGATCCCGTGCAGCTGCAGTTAATATCGTTCCAAACAGCACAGGTGCTGCAAAGGCTATCGGTCTTGTAATCCCAGAGCTGAACGGAAAGTTAATCGGATCTGCACAGCGTGTACCAACCCCTACAGGATCTACTACAATTCTTACAGCAGTTGTTAAGAAGGCTGGCGTTACTAAGGAAGACATCAACGCAGCTATGAAGGCAGCAGCTAATGAGTCCTTCGGATACAATGAGGACGAGATCGTATCTTCTGATATCGTTGGTATGAGATTCGGTTCTTTATTCGATGCTACTCAGACAATGGTTAACCCAATCGGTGATGATCTGTATGAGGTTCAGGTTGTTTCTTGGTATGATAACGAGAACAGCTACACATCTCAGATGGTTCGTACAATCAAGTACTTCTCTGAGTTAGCATAATCTATCTTAGTTTATGTGAAAGGGTCCGGCCTGTAGGGCCGGACCTTTTTTCATTATGACAAATAAGAAGAAAAGGAAAGGGTTCCGCTGTTTCATGCAGCTGCGGAGTATGAAACAACCGGCTGGAAAGTTATTTCCTTTTCTTAGGGTTTAAAATTGCCAAAAAGGCAGAACGGAGAATAAAAACATGGCATTAAATAAGAAAACAGTTGATGATATCAACGCAAAGGGCAAGAGAGTCCTTGTAAGATGTGACTTCAATGTACCACTGAAAGCTGGCGAGATCACAGATGATACCCGTATCAAAGCTGCTCTTCCTACAATTAAGAAGTTATTAAACGATGGTGGAAAGGTAATCCTTTGCTCCCATCTTGGAAAAGTAAAGAACGGACCAAACGAAGGAGAGTCCCTTGCACCGGTTGCCAAGAGACTTGAGGAGCTTCTCGGACAGAAAGTAAACTTCGTATCTGATTACAACGTAACAGGCGAGGCAGCTACAAAGGCTGTTGAGGAAATGAAAGAGGGAGAAGTTGTATTACTTCAGAATACCCGTTTTCGTGGCGCTGAGGAGACAAAGAACGGTGAGCAGTTCTCTAAGGAACTTGCCGATCTTGCAGACATCTATGTATGTGATGCATTCGGTTCCTCCCACAGAGCACACGCTTCTGTAGCCGGTGTTACAAAGTTCATCACTGCAAAGGGTGGACAGAATGTTGTTGGTTACCTGATGGAGAAGGAGATCGCCTTCTTAGGAAATGCTGTTGAGAATCCGGTACGTCCATTCGTAGCAATCCTCGGTGGTGCTAAGGTAGCAGACAAACTCAACGTTATCAACAACCTGCTTGAGAAGTGTGATACCCTTATCATCGGTGGTGGTATGGCTTACACATTCATCAAGGCTCAGGGATATGAGATCGGACTTTCTCTCTGCGATGATGAGAAGCTTGATTACTGTAAGGAAATGATGGCTAAGGCTGAGAAGATGGGCAAGAAGATCCTTCTTCCTGTAGATGCTGTTACCATCAAGGATTTCCCGGATCCAATCGACGGACCTGTAGAGACAGAAGTATGTGATATCACAGCTATGCCGGCAGACCGTGAGGGATGCGATATCGGACCTAAGTCCGCAGAGATGTTTGCAGATGCTGTTAAGACAGCTAAGACTGTAGTATGGAACGGACCGATGGGTGTATTCGAGAACCCGACACTTGCAGCTGGTACACTTGCAGTAGCTAAGGCTCTTGCAGAGACCGATGCAACAACAATCATCGGTGGTGGAGATTCCGCTGCAGCTGTTAACCAGATGGGTTATGCTGATAAGATGAGCCATATTTCTACCGGTGGTGGAGCTTCCCTTGAATTCTTAGAGGGTAAGGAACTGCCAGGCGTAGTAGCAGCAGACGATAAATAAAAGACAGTTAAATTATTTACAGATTAGGAGAAATAAAAATCATGGCAAGAAAGAAAATCGTAGCCGGCAACTGGAAAATGAACATGACTCCAAGCCAGGCTGTAAAGTTAGTAGAAGAGTTAAAGCCATTAGTAGTATCTGACAGCGTAGATGTTGTTTACTGTGTACCTGCAATCGATATCGTACCAGTTGTAGAGGCTGTGAAAGGAACCAACGTACAGGTTGGTGCCGAGAACATGTACTTCGAAGAGAAGGGGGCATACACAGGTGAGATCTCCGCAGAGATGCTGGTAGACGCTGGTGTTAAGTACGTTGTAATCGGACATTCCGAGAGACGTGACTACTTCAAAGAGGATGATGTTCTCTTAAATAAGAAGGTTAAGAAGGCAATCGAGGCAGGACTTACTCCAATCCTTTGCTGTGGAGAGACTTTAGAGCAGAGAGAGATGGGTGTAACACTTGACTGGATCAGACTTCAGATCAAATCTGATCTTGCAGGCGTTGCAGCAGCAGACGTTGCAAACATGGTAATCGCTTATGAGCCAATCTGGGCAATCGGAACAGGCAAGACTGCTACATCCGATCAGGCACAGGAAGTCTGTGGCGCAATCCGTGCATGTGTAGCTGAAATCTATGATCAGGCTACTGCTGATTCTGTTCGTATCCAGTACGGCGGATCTGTAAATGCAGGAAATGCAGCAGAGCTGTTCGCAAAGCCGGACATCGATGGTGGTCTGGTTGGCGGAGCATCCCTGAAAGCTGATTTCGGTAAGATTGTAAACTACTAGAATCTGATTTTGTATGGTTATAGGGCTATTCATCTGAATTTCAGGTGAATAGCCTTTGAAATTTTACACATGAAGAAAAAATGTCTGGAATGTGTCGTTCTCTTGTTGTTTATTTTTGCTTTGACACATGGCATCATCCAAAATACACAGCCGCTGAAAGAGACTAAGGAAGTACAAACTGAATATGAGGAAAAAACCTCCCAGATCACGGAGAAATCACAGGAAACCGAGCCGGAAGTACAGGATCTGGAAAACCAGATTTTAAGGACTGCCTCCGGAAAGTTTTTTCAGAAATATCCGGTGGATGAAGCCTTTATGGGATGGATTGAAACGAAGTATGGGAGCGGTGTGCTGCAGAGTCTGTATACACAGCTGGAAAACGGAAATCAGAACTCGGATCTGTGGTATCGGTTTACCGGGAACAGCATGCATGTTCTGTGGCTTATGTATTGCAGGCAGCAACAGTATATGTCATATTCGTATGAGGATGTGATCTGGAAAGAAGCATCCGATCCGGCATGCATCCGTCTGGATTTTGTCGGGGATATCTGTCTGGATGAGAATTGGTGTACGGGGAAGACGGCAAAGAATCATATGGCGGATTATTTTTCCGATGAAGCAAAAAAGGAACTGATTTCGGCAGATTTTACGATGGCAAACAATGAGTTTGCTTATACAACACGGGGACAGCGGCAGGTTGGCAAAGCATACTGTTTTCGGGCAGATCCCAAAGATGCCGGATTCCTGCGCACACTGGGAATAGATATGGTCTCTGTGGCAAATAATCATGTGTTTGATTATGGTGAGCAGGGATTTTTAGATACGCTGGATGCATTGCATGCAGCGGGAATTCCGTACAGTGGTGGTGGCAGAAATCTGACAGAGGCAAGCGCTGTGCGTTATGTGGTCACAGGTGGACGAAAGATTGCGATTGTATCTGCAACGGAAATCGAAAGGTTTTATCATTTTACACAGAAAGCCCAGAAGGAGAAACCGGGAGTATTAAAGACCCAGCAGGAAGAGGTATGGAAGAAAGAACTGAAGCGTGCGAAGAAGAACAGTGATTATGTGATCGCGTATGTTCACTGGGGAACAGAAGGAAAGATCCATTATGGGCAGGATCAGACAGAGATTGCAGACCTTTGTGTAAAAGCTGGTGCAGACGCCGTGATTGGTGGACATCCGCACCGTCTGCAGGGCGTTGAGTTTATAAAAAATGTGCCGGTGGCATACAGCGTGGGAAATTTCTGGTTTTCTACCGGAAAACTTTACACAACGATTGCACAGATTCAGATTGATGATTCCGGCAGTCTGAAATTGCGGATGATTCCGTGCATACAGGATTCGCTTACGACTTCGATTCTGACAGAAAAAAAACAGATCAAAGCATTTTATCATTATCTGGCAGACATCTCCAATCATGTGGGAATTGATGAAGACGGATTCTTTTATCCGTATAAAAATGTCGAAAAACCAGGAGTTTCTCCTTATGCCTATACGTCCGGAAGGCGTTATGGACAGTATTTTGATGATGTGGATCTGGATTTAAAATCGATAGATATCGTGGGAAATTTGCAGTGAACACTTGCAATCCCGTCCAAATTATGTAATATAATAAGTGTTTGTGTAACAATAATGAAGTACAATAGTATAGGATTGTTACAATGGAAAGAGAGGATGAATTATGAGCAAAAAACCTGTTGTTTTAATGGTTCTTGACGGTTATGGTCTGAATGACCGTACAGAGGGAAATGCTATTGCGCTGGCAAATACCCCGGTGATGGATAAATTAATGAAGGAATGTCCTTTTGTAAAAGGACAGGCTTCCGGCCTGGCAGTAGGACTTCCAGACGGACAGATGGGTAACTCTGAGGTTGGACATATGAATATCGGTGCCGGCCGCATTATTTACCAGGATCTGACCAGAATTACCAAGGCAATCGAAGACGGTGACTTTTTTAAGAATAAGGCACTGCTTGCAGCCATGGATAATTGTAAGAAAAATGATTCGGACCTGCATCTGTGGGGACTTCTTTCCGATGGTGGTGTGCACAGTCATATTACACATCTTTACGGACTGCTTGAGATGGCAAAGAAGCAGGGACTGAGCAAGGTATATGTTCATGCATTCTTAGACGGACGTGATACACCTCCTGCATCCGGAAAAGAATTTATCGAAGAGCTGGAAAAGAAGATGAAAGAGATCGGTGTTGGAAAGATTGCTTCTTTATCCGGACGTTACTATGCAATGGATCGTGATAATAACTGGGATCGTGTACAGAAAGCCTATGATTCCCTGACAAAGGGGGAGGGCGTACAGGCAGAAGATGCGGTTAAGGCAATGGAAGATTCCTATGCAAAGGATGTAACAGACGAGTTCGTACTTCCTACCGTAATTACAGAGAATGGGAAACCGGTCTCTGTTGTAAAAGAGAATGATTCCGTGATCTTCTTTAACTTCCGTCCGGACCGTGCCCGTGAAATGACACGTGCATTCTGTGATGACAAGTTTACCGGATTTGACCGTCCGTTCATTAAGACAACATTTGTCTGCTTTAAGGACTATGATGAGACGATCCCGAACAAGCTGATCGCATTTGAAAAAGAGCATATTGTAAATACATTCGGTGAGTACCTGGCAAAGTGCGGAAAGACACAGCTTCGTCTGGCCGAGACAGAGAAGTATGCACATGTTACATTCTTCTTTAATGGCGGAGTGGAAGAGCCAAACGTTGATGAGGCACGTCTGCTGGTAAATTCCCCGAAGGATGTTGCAACATATGATCTGAAGCCGGAAATGAGTGCTCCGGAGGTTGGTATGGATCTTGTTGAGGCTATTAAGTCAGACAAGTATGATGTGATCGTTATCAACTTTGCAAACCCGGATATGGTCGGACATACAGGTGTGATTCCGGCAGCCATCAAGGCAGTCGAGCGTGTGGACGGACTGGTAGGAGATGCAGTCCAGGCGGTGAAGGATATGGATGGTGTTCTGTTTATCTGTGCAGATCATGGAAATGCAGAGAAAATGATTGACTACGAAACAGGTGAGCCACATACTGCCCATACAACCAATCCGGTACCGTTTATTCTCGTAAATGCGGATCCGAAGTATACACTGCGTGAGGGCGGATGCCTGGCAGATATTGCCCCGACCCTGCTTCAGATTATGGGATTAGAGCAGCCGAAAGAGATGACCGGAAAGAGTTTGTTAATCGAAAAATAAAAGAATAAGGAGAGCGAAAATGAAGGAATTTAAACCATTCAAAGAAGGAAAAGTAAGAGAAGTCTATGATAACGGAGACAGCCTGATCATTGTAGCTACTGACCGTATTTCCGCATTTGACAACATTTTAAAGAACAGGATTACGGACAAGGGCGCAATTCTGACCCAGATGTCAAAGTTCTGGTTTGATTTTACAAAGGATGTTGTTCCGAATCATATGATCTCTGTAGACGTAAAGGATATGCCGGAATTTTTCCAACAGGAGCGTTTTGACGGAAACAGCATGATGTGCAAGAAGCTTGAGATGCTCCCAATCGAGTGTATCGTTCGTGGCTATATCACAGGAAGCGGCTGGGCAAGCTACAAAGAAAACGGCACGGTGTGCGGCATTAAGCTTCCAGAAGGACTGGTAGAGTCTGATAAGCTTCCGGAGCCGATTTATACACCGAGTACCAAGGCAGATCTGGGCGATCATGATGAGAATATTTCCTTCGAGCAGTCTGTAGATGTGTTGGAGAAAATTTATCCTGGAAAAGGACTTGATTACGCAACACAGATCAAGGATTGCACCATCGCTCTCTACAAGAAATGTGCAGAGTATGCACTTTCCAAAGGAATTATCATTGCAGATACCAAGTTTGAGTTCGGTCTGGACGAGAACGGTAAAGTCGTTCTCGGTGATGAGATGCTTACACCGGACAGCTCCAGATTCTGGCCACTGGAAGGGTACAAGCCGGGACAGGGACAGCCTTCTTTCGACAAGCAGTATGTCAGAGACTGGCTCAAGGCAAATCCGGACAATGATTTCCTTCTTCCGGAAGAAGTTGTTACAAAGACCGTTGATAAGTACAAAGAAGCATATGAGCTTCTGACAGGTAAGCCTTTTACAAGATAGATATAGGAGATCACAATGATTCAGAATAACAGTTATGATGCGGATACACTTCATGAGGAGTGTGGCGTCTTCGGAATGTATGATTTTGACGGTGCAGATGTAGCATCGACAATATATTATGGACTGTTTGCCCTGCAGCACCGCGGCCAGGAGAGCTGCGGTATTGCAGTCAGCGATACCAGCGGTCCTAAGGGCAAGGTCCTTTCCTACAAGGGAATGGGACTTGTAAATGAAGTGTTCGCACCGGAAAATCTTGAGCAGATGAAGGGGGACATCGGAGTCGGACATGTACGTTACTCAACGGCCGGTTCTTCTACCCGCGAAAATGCCCAGCCACTCGTGTTAAATTATGTCAAAGGTACATTGGCACTTGCCCACAATGGCAATCTGATCAATGCACCGCAGCTTCGTAAGGAGCTGGAATATACGGGAGCAATTTTCCAGACCACCATTGATTCTGAGGTGATTGCCTACTATATTGCGAGGGAACGGTTGAATTCCCAGTCAGCAGAAGAAGCTGTGCGCCGTGCGTGCCAGCGTCTTAAGGGAGCTTACGCACTGGTTGTGACAAGTCCGCGTAAATTGATCGGGGCGCGTGACCCATACGGCTTTAAGCCGCTTTGTATCGGAAAGCGTGACAATTCTTATATTATCACATCGGAAACCTGTGCACTTGACACCATTGGTGCAACATTTGTGCGTGATGTGCTGCCGGGAGAAGTTGTGACCATTTCTCCGGAAAAAGGTATTGAGTCCGATATGACCATGGCACTTCCGAAAGAAAAGGAAGCACGCTGTATTTTTGAGTACATCTATTTTGCAAGACCGGACAGTCATATTGACGGGGTGAGTGTATATGCAAGCCGGATCAAGGCCGGAAAGTTTCTGGCACAGGATTCCCCGGTAGAGGCAGATCTGGTGACAGGTGTGCCGGAGTCCGGAAATGCTGCAGCACTTGGCTATTCTCTGGCATCCGGGATTCCGTATGGTACAGCCTTTGTCAAGAACAGCTATGTGGGACGTACGTTTATCAAGCCAAAGCAGAGCAGCAGGGAATCCAGCGTACAGGTGAAGCTGAATGTGCTGCGTGAGGCAGTGGCAGGGAAACGTGTCATTATGATCGATGATTCGATTGTAAGAGGTACGACATCGGATCGTATTGTGCGCATGTTAAGGGATGCAGGAGCAACCGAGGTGCATGTACGCATCAGTTCTCCGCCATTTTTATGGCCTTGTTATTTCGGAACCGATATTCCGGCGCGTGAGCAGTTGATTGCCTACAACCGTACGATTGAAGAGATCTGCCAGATTATCGGAGCAGATTCCCTTGGTTATCTCGGAATCGACCGTCTGAAAGAAATGGCGGAAGGACTTCCGATCTGTACCGGCTGTTTTACGGGCAAATACCCGATGGAACCGCCGAAACAGGACATTCGCGGAGAGTATTATGACAAAGAGATTGATCTTGAGCGCAAGATGAGCCGATAAGTTGTTACCAATGTATTCAAATAAAAGGAGAAGAACATGAGCACAGACAGATATACAAGCCCTCTTTCCGAGCGTTATGCCAGCAAGGAAATGCAGTACATTTTTTCCCAGGATATGAAGTTTTCCACATGGAGAAAACTCTGGATCGCACTGGCTGAGACAGAGATGGAACTCGGACTTTCCGAGAATGGAAAGCCGGTCATCACACAGGATATGATTGATGAGATGAAAGAACATGTCAATGATATTAATTATGATGTAGCAGTTGCACGTGAAAAACTGGTGCGTCATGATGTCATGAGTCATGTGTATGCTTATGGACAGCAGTGCCCGAAGGCAGCCGGTATCATTCATCTGGGGGCTACTTCCTGCTATGTCGGAGATAATACAGACATCATCATTATGAATGAGGCATTAAAGCTCGTACATAAAAAACTGGTCAGCGTGATTGCGGAGCTGTCCAATTTTGCAGAAAAATATAAGGATCAGCCGACCCTTGCATTTACGCATTTCCAGCCGGCACAGCCGACAACAGTCGGAAAGCGTGCAACACTCTGGACACAGGAGTTTCTGATGGATCTGGAGGATCTGGAGTATGTACAGAGTACGTTAAAACTGCTCGGATCGAAAGGAACGACCGGTACACAGGCAAGTTTCCTGGAACTTTTTGACGGGGATCAGGAGACGATCGATAAGATTGATCCGATGATCGCAGAGAAAATGGGATTTAAGTCCTGCTATCCGGTTTCCGGACAGACCTATTCCCGTAAAGTGGATACCCGTGTTTTAAATGTTTTAGCAGGGATTGCTGCCAGTGCGCATAAGATGTCTAACGATATCCGTCTTCTGCAGCATTTAAAAGAAGTAGAGGAGCCATTTGAAAAGAACCAGATCGGATCTTCTGCGATGGCATACAAGCGCAACCCGATGCGGAGTGAGCGTATCGCTTCCCTGTCCCGCTATGTGATGGTAGATGCATTAAATCCGGCCATTACTTCTGCAACACAGTGGTTTGAACGTACACTTGATGATTCTGCCAACAAGCGTCTGTCGGTTCCGGAAGGATTCCTTGCAATCGATGGTATCCTGGATCTGTGCTTAAATGTTGTAGATGGCCTGGTGGTATATCCGAAGGTAATTTACAAGCACTTTATGGCAGAGATTCCATTCATGGCAACCGAAAATATTATGATGGATGCCGTAAAAGAGGGTGGAAACCGTCAGGAACTGCACGAGAAAATCCGTCAGCTGTCCATGCAGGCAGGAAAGACCGTCAAGGAAGAGGGTAAGGATAACAATCTGGTAGATCTGATTGCAGCAGATCCGGCTTTTGGTCTGACAAAAGAACAGATCGAGGCAAACTTAAAACCAGAGCTGTATGTGGGTCGTGCACCGCGTCAGGTGGAAGTATTCCTGCGTGATGTGGTTCGTCCAGTGCTGGATGCACACAAAGAGGAACTCGGCGTTACTGCAGAAATTAACGTATAAATGAACCTATAAACAGACCGGTCGGTTATGCTAAGAAAGACCTCCCATAACATGGGAGGTCTTTCTTTTTCTTTGGATTTGAATAAATTTCTTTCTTTTTCACACAATAATGAAAAAAGGAGGACAATAGGAATGGGTCTGATGATCAAAATTATTGAAATTCATGGAAGGGAAATTCTGGATTCAAGAGGAAATCCTACGGTTGAGGTGGAAGTGACCGCGCAGACAGAGACAACGGGAAAGAAGACTACGGGCAGGGAATCTGTGCCATCCGGAGCCAGTACCGGAAGATTTGAGGCGATGGAGCTGAGGGATGGACAGGAACGTTATTTTGGGCTTGGAGTACAGCGTGTTGTGGATCACATCAACACAAAGATCCGCAAGGAGCTGCTGGGAATGAATGTGCTGGAGCAGGTACAGATTGACCGCAAACTTGTGGAACTGGATGGGACAGACAACAAAGGAAATCTGGGGGCCAATGCTTTACTTGGTGTTTCTTTAGCCTGTGCGCGCTGCGCAGCGGCAGCACTGGATATGCCGTTGTACCGTTATCTGGGAGGACCGAATGCAAAAAAATGGCCGATGCCGATGATGAATGTCATAAATGGCGGAGCGCACGCAAAGAATTACCTGGATTTTCAGGAATTTATGATTGTACCGGTCGGAGCCGAGTCGTTTCCGGATGCACTCCGGATGGGTGCGGAAATTTATCATTTTCTGAAAAAAATTTTGCAGAAAGAAGGCAAATTGACGGCAGTGGGGGATGAAGGCGGATTTGCACCGGATTTTTCCAATGCGGGAGAAGTGTTTGCATGTCTGCAGCGTGCCGTGGAGGAAGCCGGATATAAGGTGGGCAGCGATGTTGCATTTGCCATGGATGCGGCAGCATCCGAGCTGTACAGTGAGGAAGACGGAATGTATCATTTTCCGGGAGAAGCGCAGACACATGCAGAGGTGGATGTCAATCTGCGGCGTCCGGACACGCAGGGAGGTGCCTATACATCCGAAGCACATGTGAAAACGCAGGAGATCACCGAAAAAAAAGAAGTCCTGCGCAGTGCACAGGAAATGATTTCACTGTATGAAGAACTTACCACGGAATATCCGCTGATTTCCATTGAGGACGGTCTGGATGAAGACGACTGGGAAGGCTGGCAGGAATTGACAAAGCGCATGAAGGAACAGGTGATGCTGGTGGGAGATGATCTGTTTGTCACGAATGTGAAACGAATCCGGTGCGGAATGGATCTTAAGGTGGCAAATGCTGTGCTGATTAAGGTCAATCAGATCGGAACGCTTACGGAAGCCATGGATGCGATTGAACTGGCACAGAAGAACGGCTATAAGGCAATTATTTCACATCGTTCTGGAGAAACGGAAGATTCTTTTATTGCAGATCTCGCGGTGGCGGTAAATGCCGGCTGGATCAAGACAGGCGCTCCGTGCAGAGGAGAGCGCACTGCCAAGTATAACCAGCTTCTGCGGATCAGTGAAACATTATAAGAGATTCAGACGTTTGGACATGATCTCCGGATTGACCGCTTCCGAGATGGCGGTGTGTTTGTCGATTCGTCCGTCTTTATAAAGCTGTAAGATGCTGCTGTCCATGGCGATCATATTTTCTGCGGCAGAAGTGTAGATAATACCGTTGATCTGGCGCAATGCAGCACGAAGTGCCGTCAGATAGCTTGCGGTATCGGTATTGATCTCCCGCTGGGAAACAATGCTTTCCATTTCGCCGGTCCGGGAACCGATTACAATCCAGCTGGCGTACATCTGGGAAAAGATGCCGGACAGCAGCAGTGCTTTGTCGAATGATTCCCCGTGGCGGATATTCTCGTGACATTTGTCGATAAGTGCCTTCATATGCGGATTATTGACAAGTTCGCGTGCCGGGGTAAGACCGATATTACTGTCGAGTCCGCTGGAGAGAACCAGATACAGGCAGTTTGGAACGCGTCCTGAGGCAACCGTCATGGCAAGTTTCTGTCCGAGGAACAATACGCGCCCGAGATCGGTGTGATATAAAATCATACAGATGATAAGCAATACCAGAAAGGCAATGATAAACCCAAGCATATAATGATTGAGAATGGTACTGATGTGCAGAAGCGTTCGTGCGGTCCCGGTCAGCTCGCTTCCGAGTTCGGCATAAACTTTGGAAAAAACAGGTACGACTTTTGCATCAGAACCAGAATCACGGCGATCATCAGAAAGGTCATGACTGCAGCGTAATCAAAACAGATTCCTTTCTCAGAGGTGAAAACCTCATCGATATCGGGAAGATATCCGCTTGTTACACTGGAAGCTTTGGAATAATCATAGGTAAAATGTGTAATGATATAATTATATACACTGCTGATAATGTCCAGATCGCTGGAAGCACCGTCTGCAAGTTCTTCGGCCTTGGCCACAGGGAGGGAATCGGCGGTGAAGTTCACGTACTTTGGGAACATCCACCAGTGAACAGACAGACACACAGTAATATAATCGGAATAAATCTGTACATTTGACAGGATTTCATGGTATACTCCTAATGATACAGTAAGTTCTATATTATCTGTGTTATATTATAAAGTGGAAATGAAAAGGAAAATTGTGAAATATAAAAAAATGTTGAAAAGACTTTTCTTTTATGATATAATTAGTTAGTCGTGAGTTTGGAATTAGGAGGTGGAAATCGTGACCGTTTTAAATACGATTTTAACTATTGTATTTATTATACTGAGTATTGTAATTACAGTGATTATCTTAATGCAGGAGGGGAAATCTGCAGGTCTTGGCGCGATCGCCGGAGCAGCAGATACTTACTGGGGCAAAAATAAGGGACGTTCCATGGAAGGAATGCTTGTAAAGCTTACAAGAATTTTTGTGATCCTGTTCCTTGTCATTGCAATGGTTCTGAATTTGGGAATCTGGTAGAAACCGGAAGCTGTCGATTACATCGGCAGCTTTTTTCATTATATAAGGAGAAGATCTGGGTATGGACGCAAAGTATGAACAGCGGAAAAAAATGATATATGACTTTATGTGCGATGATATGTATGTCCCGATGAAAATCAAGGAACTGGCGATTGTCCTCGGTGTGAAAAAAGATCAGCGCCCACAGTTGGAACAGATTCTGAATGATTTGATGATGGAGGGGCGCATCGTCTGCTCCAAGAGAGGAAAGTTCAGCAAATCGGAAGAAAAAAAGATCGTAGGCACGTTCCAGGCACATCCGAAAGGATTTGGATTTGTCAGTGTGGAGGGGGAAAAGGAAGATATCTTTATTCCGGAATCCGAAACTAACGGTGCGATGCATATGGATACGGTAGAGATTTCCGTATCACCGGCAGTGACCGGACGCCGCAGGGAGGGAAAGGTGCTGCATGTGCTTGAACGGGGCATGAAGCAGGTGGTATGCACGTATCAGCTGAATAAAAATTTTGGATTTGCAGTGCCGGATAATCCAAAGTTCGGGTCGGATATTTTTATTCCGCTGGAGCGTTCGAAAGGAGCTGTAAACGGTCATAAAGTTGTTGTTGAGATCACGCAGTACGGAAAAAAGGGAAAGAATCCGGAAGGAAAAGTGGTAGAGATTCTCGGGCATATCAATGATCCGGGGGTGGATATCCTTTCTATTGTGCGCGCTTACGGTCTTCCGGTGGAATTTGATCCGAAGGTCATGACGCAGGTAGAGCATGTGGCAAAGCCGGTATCGGAAGCGGATATGGCAGGACGCATGGATCTGCGCGACTGGCAGATGGTGACCATCGATGGCGAAGATGCCAAGGATCTGGATGATGCGGTGTCACTTACCATGGACCATGAAAATTATATTCTGGGTGTGCATATTGCGGATGTGTCCAATTATGTGCAGGAGCACAGTGCTCTTGACACGGAAGCGTTGAAGAGAGGAACTTCTGTATATCTGGTGGACCGGGTGATTCCGATGTTGCCGCATGCCCTGTCAAACGGAATCTGTTCCCTTAACCAGGGGGAAGAGAGGCTGGCACTCAGCTGCATCATGACGGTCAATCCTAAGGGCGAAATTATCGATCACACAATCACAGAGTCAGTTATCTGCGTGGACCGGCGTATGACGTATACCAATGTGAAAAAAATTCTGGCAGACCATGATCCGGAGGTGATGGCGGAATATGAGCCACTGGTTCCGATGTTTGAAAAGATGGCAGAACTGGCGGCAATTCTTCGCAAAAAGCGTATGAAACGTGGTTCCATTGACTTTGATTTTCCGGAAACAAAGGTAATACTGGATAAGAATGGAAATCCGGTAGATATCCGTCCGTATGACCGCAATGTGGCAACGAAACTGATCGAGGATTTTATGCTTGCTGCAAACGAGACGGTGGCAGCCGAATATTACTGGAGAGAACTTCCGTTTGTCTATCGTACGCATGAGCAGCCAGATTCGGAAAAAATACAGAAACTATCCACGTTTATCAATAATTTCGGGTACTCTCTCCACATAGGAAGTGATGAGGTGCATCCGAAAGAACTGCAGAAGCTGCTGGAAAAAATCGACGGAACTTCGGAGGAGCCGCTGATCAGCCGTCTGACCCTTCGCTCGATGAAGCAGGCACGCTATACGGTGGAAAATACCGGGCATTTTGGTCTGGCAGCGGATTGTTACTGCCATTTTACTTCACCGATCCGCCGGTATCCGGATCTGCAGATCCACCGGATTATCAAGGACAGTCTGCGGGGACGTCTGGGCGAAAAGCGCATTGGCCACTATACGCAGATACTGCCGGAGGTTGCAAAGCATGCCAGTGAGATGGAACGGCGTGCAGATGAGGCCGAGCGGGAGACAATTAAGCTGAAAAAAGTGCAGTATATGGAAAACCATATCGGAGAAACCTTTGCCGGTGTTATTTCCGGAGTCGCAGAGTACGGATTTTTCGTGGAGCTGGAAAATACTGTGGAGGGTCTGGTACGTGTGACTTCCCTCACCGATGATTTTTATCAGTATTATGAAGAAACTTATGAACTGGTGGGAGAAGCAACGAACCGCAGGTTTAAACTGGGGCAGCAGGTGCGTGTGACGGTGGATAACTGTGACCGGATCATGCGGACGATTGATTTTACACTTGCAGATTCTGACGAAAATTGATGGAATTCTTAAAATTTTCAAAATAAAAGCAGCAGTTTATTGCATTTTGCAGGAAAATCATATACACTGAGTTTACAGAACAAAAAGGAGGGAGCCGGGATGGCGAAACAACCGAAGAAGTTAATAGCCAACAATAAAAAAGTCTATCACGATTATTTTCTCGAAGAGACTTTTGAAGCCGGTATCGCTCTTGCTGGAACCGAAGTAAAGTCCATGCGCATGGGCAAGTGCAGCATCAAGGAATCCTTTATCCATATTGAAGATGGGGAGGTGATCCTCTATGGTATGCATATCAGCCCATATGAGAAGGGAAATATTTTCAATAAAGATCCGCTCCGGCCGCGCAAGCTTCTGATGCACAAGAAAGAGATTCAGAAGATGGTCGGTAAGATCGCGCAGAAAGGATACACGATTGTTCCAGTGGAAGTATACTTCAAAGGAAGTCTTGTAAAAGTGCAGGTTGCTCTGGCAAAAGGAAAGAAGCTTTACGATAAGCGTCAGGACATTGCCAAAAAAGACCAGCGGCGGGAAGCCGAACGGGATTTCAAAGTGCGGAATCTTGGATAGGTGTTTCGCAAAAAACAGGCGGGAGGCAAGAGTTATATTTTTGCTCCGCAAAAACATAACAGGGGCTAGTAATGGTTTCGACAGGGATCATGCAGCTGGAGAAGCGAGTCGTACGGGATACGTTAAATTCCACAATTAAAATTAAACGCTGAAGATAATTTAGCATACGCTGCCTAATGGCAGCAGTCTGACCTAGGGCACTCACACTTTAGGATCCAGGCTTCGACTCTGTGAGAAACGACGCAGGCTAAGCTTTGCACCTGTGGGCGTATCATGAAGCTACTAAAACCACAAGGATGTTTGTTTTCGTGTGGCGGAGGGAATGTCAAAGAATAAACTACACTCGTAGAAGGACAGGGAATTGGTTTTTGGACACGGGTTCGACTCCCGTCTAGTCCACTAAAAAGGTGCTTAAATAAGCACTTTTTTTATTTTAACAATTCCGTGATATTGATTACAAGATTATCATAAATACATACCTGTATATCATCATCAAAACGGTATTGATCTGACTTTTCTGGTGAATCCGGTTTGGCGCTGTCAAATGAAATTATAGCATAATATTGTGAGTGTTATTTTAGTGGAAAAATTACGAAAAAAGTGATAGCATGATAACATAGAAAATAACCAAAGATGAAGGAGAAGAAATGTTTCGACTGGTGGCAGATATTACAGAATTAAATATTGATCAGGTAAAGCTTCCGAAGATTCCGGGACTGGGTATGCTTATGAAGCTTCCAAATAAACAAAAAATTTCCATGATTGTCAGTGTTTTGAATGCGCAGAAAGGTCAGTTCCTTCCAAAATGGCAGGAGGCAGTGAATCAGAAGTGGGGGCAGTTGCAGCTTTTGGATTATCAGGTGGAACAGCCGGGGGACGGAAGCTGTCTGGCGCGCATCCGGATCGATGTGGGAAATGCGGATTACGATAAAGCGATTGATTCGGTCATTCCGCATGTGTTTCAGGAAAAGGATGCCCATACGGTGCTCGGCGAGGATTATGCCGGATCTGGAAACCTGCAGGAAGTGATGCAATTTATGCACAATGCACCGACGGCGGCAAAGAAGGAATTTTACATTGTAAAGACATTAAGCGTGGAAAAGGAAACAATTGCAAGAAACTTTGAAAACGGTGCGGCTTCCCAGGGAGCGGTACTTCGGATTGGAAGTCTGCGTTTTTTCCTGAAACAATCCTAAAAAGGCAAAGGAACAAAAGATGTTAGGAAATACAAAAGGTAAAATGATTAATCAGTATGTGCCGGATTATGTACTCTATGATCTTGAGACAACCGGTACTTCGAGTAAATATGACGAGGTTATTGAAATTTCAGCTGTCAAAGTAAAAAACGGCGTTGTTACAGAAGAGTTCAGTCAGCTTGTGAATCCGGGCAGACCGATTCCCAGCGCGGCAAGTGCAGTAAATCATATCACGGATGATATGGTGGCGTTTGCACCAATGTTTGATTCCGTATTGCAGCAATTTCTTGCTTTTATCGGAGATGATGTGCTGGCAGGACATAATATCAATCGTTTTGATATGAAATTTTTGTATCGTGATTGTGAACGGTATTTCGGTCAGACACTAACCAACGATTACATTGACACACTGAAACTGGCACGGCTCTGTCTGCCGGAACTTTCGCATCATCGTCTGGAGGATCTGGCACAGTATTACGGGATTTCCACGGCCGGGGCACACCGTGCATTAAACGACTGCCGCATGAACCAGCAGGTTTTTGAAAAGCTGGCAAAGGAGCTGGATGGTACTACCGGGCGGAATATTGAAATAAAAAATTGTCCGGTGTGTGGGCAGCCACTGAAAAAAAGGAACGGAAGGTTCGGAGAGTTTTGGGGATGTATGGGATTTCCGACATGCAGATATACAGAAAATATATGATATATGACGGAAAAACCGTAAGGAGGAGTGTATGAAAACAAGGGAAGAGGCGCTGGCATATGCATTGTCTTTTCCGAAAACCTATCAGGAGGCACCGTTTCATGATAATAACTGGCAGCTTGTGAGGGTAGAAGGAAGCAAAAAGGCGTTTTTATGGACCTATGAGAGGGAAGGATACATTAATTTAAATGTGAAAGCGGATCCGCAGTGGCGTGATTTCTGGAGAAGTACCTATGCATCTGTCATTCCGGGATGGCATCAGAATAAAGATCATTGGAATACCATTATTCTGGATGGTACTGTTCCGGAGCAGGAAATCCAGCGTATGATTGCGGAAAGCTATGATCTGGTTACGGACAGTCCGACCAGACGGATTTATGAAGCGGTTAAAAAAATTCCGCGCGGAAAAGTGGCAACATATGGACAGGTTGCGGAGATGGCCGGAAATAAAAAGATGGCACGCGCCGTGGGAAATGCATTGCATAAAAATCCGGATCCGGAGAAGATTCCCTGTTATCGTGTGGTGAACGCAAAGGGAGAATTAGCTGGAGAATTTGCGTTTGGTGGAGAAGGTGCGCAGGCAAGGCTATTGCAGGCGGATGGAATTGCAGTTGTCGATGGACGTGTTGATTTAAAAATCTATGGTATATAAGTCGTTGTTTTGCTGCGTGTTCCGTTCCTCTTGCAAAAATCAAAAGCCTCAGACCATGCCGTGAATCACCAATTTATAAAAAATTAAGAAAATTGTTAGCAGACATGCTTGACGAGTGCTAAAAACAATGCTATAACAAAACTGAAGCAAAGATATAAGTACGTCTTAGTGGAAAATGCTCTGACTGAGATGGAATGACAGGAAGTGCATTTTAGAAAGCAGTTCCTGTTTTTGTGGTTGGTGAGGTGATAATTATGGCAGCAAAAAGAGATTTTTACGAAGTTTTGGGAATAGATAAAAATGCAGACGAAGCAACGATTAAAAAGGCATATCGAAAACTTGCCAAAAAATATCATCCGGATATGAATAAAGGAAATCCAAATGCGGAAAAGATTTTTCAGGAAGTAACGGAAGCTTACGAAGTGTTGGGAGATCCGAAGAAGCGGAAATTGTATGATGAGTACGGTCCGATTTCGCTGGAGGCAGGTTTTGATCCGGAGAAGATGAAACAGGCACAGTACGGGAATCCATTTGGAAATGGAGGATTTTATCAGTCGTATTCTTCCGGAGAACCGGGCAGCGGATATCAGGAGTTCCATTTTGATGGTTCTTCCGATATGGATGATATTCTTGACAAATTGTTTGGAAAAAAAGGTGGATTCCACGGAACCGGAGGTTTTGGCGGAAGAAGCGGATTTAGAAGTACCGGAGAATTTGGCAGTGGTTTTGGCGGAGTACATGAGAAAAGAGGGCAAAATATCGAGACGGAAGTACCGATCAGCTTTGAAGAAGCGGTATTTGGCTGTGATAAAAGGTTTACGCTTTCTTCCAGTGACGGAAAGAGCCAGAACTTTGAAGTGCATATTCCGGCAGGCATTGCAAACGGGCAGTCTGTGCGTCTGAAAGGGAAAGGACAGAAAGGGTACAATGGAAAGGACGGAGATCTGCTGATCAAAGTCAAAGTCGGAGAAAAATCTGGTTACGAGCGAAAAGGCCAGGATGTTTATACGACGGTGAAAATTCCGTATACAACAGCTGTGCTCGGAGGAGAGATAAAGATCCATACGTTGTATGGAGATGTTGTCTGTAAGATTAAACCGGGTACACAGTCTGGGGCAAAAATCCGATTGAAAGGAAAGGGCGTAGCAGCCATGAATAATCCGGCAGTTCACGGAGATGAATATGCCCAGGTGCAGATAGAGGTTCCGACACATTTGTCGCAGACTGCAAAAGAAAAATTACAGGAATATGCACGGGCATGCAGCTGAATGTGAGGTTACTGTTCGCAGGGTAACCTGTGAACAGTAACATGTGAGTGAATAGTAACGATGAAATAACAGAAGATCCCTTGACAAGAGGAACTTTCCATGCTTAAATAAATTTAGTTATATGACTGACGGATAAGTGGAAGAACCACGTGGAGTATAACAAGAGATATAAAGGTGACAGATCCAAAGATTGCACCGCAGATAGGGCGATACATCACAGATGTACCGCAGATAAGGCGATGCTTCAGAGAAGCACCGCAGGGGCCGACCGTCTGGGCACCGCACATTGCAGGGAAATACATGAAATATGTATTTGATTGAAATGTGGGTTCCCGGATGTGTCGGTTTTTATTTATTTTAGGCGTATTTGCGAAAGGAGAAACAAATGCAGAAGGTAGCACTCAGTAAAGAATTAGGCGCAACAACATATCCGGGACGTGGTATTGTGATCGGACGTTCTAAGGATGGAAAGAAGGCGGTAACTGCTTATTTTATTATGGGAAGAAGCGCAAACAGCCGTAATCGTGTATTTGTAGAGGATGGCGAAGGTATCCGTACACAGGCATTTGATCCGTCAAAGCTGGAAGATCCGAGCCTGATCATTTACGCACCGGTTCGAGTACTTGGCAACAAGACGATTGTGACAAACGGAGATCAGACCGATACGATTTATGAGCTGATGGATAAGCAGCAGACATTTGAGCAGGCGCTGCGCACCAGAGAATTTGAGCCGGACGCACCAAATTATACTCCACGTATTTCCGGTATCATGCACATTGATAAGGGTGAGTTCAATTATGCGATGTCTATCTTAAAGAGCAACAACGGAAATCCGGATGCATGCAACCGTTACACGTTTGCATACAGCAACCCGGTTGCCGGAGAGGGACATTTTATCCATACTTATATGGGAGACGGAAATCCACTGCCAAGTTTCGAGGGTGAACCAACCTGGGTTGATATTGATGGAGATATCGATACGTTTACGAAAATGGTATGGGAGAATTTAAATGAGGATAATAAAGTTTCCCTGTTTGTACGTTTTATTGACATTGAGACCGGAAACTATGAGTCAAGAATTGTAAATAAGAATAAATAAAAATAAATAAGAGCGGATTGTTGAAAAAGGAGAAAATCATGCAGGAATATGAATTAAAATACGGATGTAACCCAAATCAGAAACCGGCCAGAATCTATATGGCAGATGGCAAAGATCTGCCGATTAAGGTGCTCTGTGGAAGAGCCGGATATATCAATTTTCTGGATGCTTTTAATGGATGGCAGCTGGTAAAGGAATTAAAGAAGGCAACCGGACTTCCGGCAGCAACTTCTTTCAAACATGTTTCCCCGGCTGGTGCAGCGGTAGGACTTCCGCTGTCTGACGTGGAAAAGAAAATTTACTGGGTCGATGATATGGATATTGAGTTTACACCGCTTGCAAATGCTTATATCCGTGCCAGAGGTGCAGACCGTATGTCTTCATTCGGAGATTTTATTTCCCTGTCAGACATCTGTGATGCAGCAACAGCAAAGGTCATCAAGCGTGAGGTTTCCGATGGTGTGATTGCTCCGGGATATACTGAGGAAGCTTTGGAAATTTTAAAGCAGAAAAAGAAGGGCAATTACTGTGTAATCGAGATTGATCCGGCATACGAGCCGGCTCCGATCGAGCATAAGGATGTATTTGGTATCACATTCGAGCAGGGAAGAAATGAACTTCATATCGGAGATGATTTCTTTGACAACATCGTGACAGAAAACAAAGAACTGCCGGAGCAGGCAAAGATTGATCTGGCAATTTCCATGATCACTTTAAAGTATACACAGTCTAACTCTGTATGTTATGTCAAGGGCGGACAGGCAATCGGTATCGGAGCAGGACAGCAGTCCCGTATCCATTGTACCCGTCTGGCTGGTTCGAAGGCAGATAACTGGTGGCTGCGCCAGTCTCCACAGGTTTTAGGACTGCAGTTTGTTGACGGTATCAAGCGTGCGGACCGTGACAATGCCATTGATCTGTACATGGGTGAGGATTATATGGATGTCCTTGCAGATGGTGCATGGGAGAAGATTTTTAAGGTAAAACCGGCGGTATTTACCGCAGAAGAGAAGCGTGCATGGCTGGATAAAAATACCGATGTGGCACTGGGATCGGATGCATTCTTCCCATTTGGCGACAATATTGAGCGCGCACACAAAAGCGGCGTAAAGTATGTGGCAGAGCCGGGCGGATCGGTACGTGATGACAATGTGATCGAGACATGTAATAAATACGGTATGGTTATGAGCTTTACTGGAATCCGTTTATTCCATCACTAATTTCAAAGGGACAGGATACGGACATGCGGAATCTGTTCGTAGGATCATAAACTCTAAAATCCAAACACAAAAACAGCCATTTGGAAATATCCAAATGGCTGTTTTTGTGTTTGGATGATGAAAAATAAATGAATTTGCGCAAAATGTGGGTTCTATATGCATGAAAAATATACTAAAAAATACGAAAAATATTAAAAATTACACAAAACAACCGATTGCGCAAATAAAAAAGAATATGCTTGAAATTGTGAAAAGTGTGCAAAAAAAAAAAGCGAAATATATCAAAATTATACATTGACACTGTGGGACTCTCTTGTTATACTAGAACCATAGAACAACCGATTGCGCAAAAGCGCAGTCCAGAAATAAAATACATCTAGCGGAGGGAGAACGAGATGGACAAATTTATTGTAAACATCATCCATCGCCCGGAGATGGTTCCAGAGTATTCTGCAACCGTGACCGGACAGGGAAAGGAAGAGGATATCGGAGATAAGGCTTTACTTACAGAGTCTCTCGATATTTTCAAGACACAGCAGAGACTGGCACATGAGAATGGCCTGAAAGTTACCATTCAGATGACATATGCTTCTTTGTTTAACGATGAAGCGGTTGAGATCGCAAAACATGATCATGAAGTCTATGGAGACGAAATCGCACTTTCCCTTTTGGGACTGCCTTGCGAAGAGTTCCGTGAGAAATATAAGACAAAAGATTTCTGTATCTGGATGTTTTCCATGGAAGACAAGAAGGCAATCGTTAATGATGTGTTCGAGAAATTCCATGATCGTTTCGGCTTTTACCCGGAGTCAACCGGTTCCTACTATATGGACGCAGAGCTGATCAATTATGTGAAGGAAGCTTACCCGTCTGTGAAGTGTGCGGTAGCTACCTGCTGGGAGGAAGGCCCGAAAGCATATCATACCTGTAACAACTCCTGGTATACACTTTTCGATGGCGGCCCATGGGCACCATGGATTCCATCCAAGCAGAATACACATGCGCCGGCAGCAAATCAGGCAGAGGACAGTGGAATCGTAGCTATCCCACACCTTTCCCGTGACCTGATTGCATGTTATGACGGAAACGGATCAAACTTCGGTACACATCCACAGAACGTGCTTCGCGGTATGATTTATGATACAAAGACCTGGGAGTATCCGTATCTGTATAACCTGATCGATCAGTATCGTGATCTGGAAAAATACAACAATGGATATGCTTACAACATGATGTTCGTCGGACCAGGCTGGATGAACAAGATGGGCCGCTGGGAGGCTCCATATGATCTGCTGTTAAAGTCATACAGTGACGGATGTAAGTATTACGGAGATTTGAAGAAAGAGGGCAAGCTGGTAGATATGACCATGTCCGAGTTCGCAGATCACTACAGAAAGAAGAAAGGCATTACCGATGAGAAACGTTATACAGAGCCGGAATGTGCCCTTTGGAGAGATATTTTATACGGATCTGACAAGCAGCTGTTCTGGTACTGCGATCCGTTTATGAGAGCCTGTGTTAATATGGATCAGGGTGGTGCGATTGTTGACCTTCGTCCATATGTTGCAAAATTAAACTGGCCGGTTGGTATCGGAACACCTCATGTACAGGATGCTTCTTATCCATTCCTGATTCAGGAGAAGTACCGTGCCGGATACTTTACACATTACGCAGGAGAAGGAACAGTCAGAAGTGCAAAGCTCTGCTACAAGGGTGAGGAAGTAGATCTGTGCCTCTGCCCGACACATGCACATTTCTCACAGGAAGGCAATACCAGAATCCTGACACTGGACCCGGTAACCATCGAGTTTAACGGACTGACAGTAAAATTACAGACAAAGGAATATTTTGAGGAAGGTTCTTCTAAGATCAAGATCGAAAGAAATATTCTCGAGATGAGTGATCCTGATGCCGAGGTTACCATTGATGAGTACATGGTAGCATGCTACGGAACCACAGAGTATCCGGAAGATATGACATCTGTCGTATTAAAATGCGAAGGTGCAGATGAAAAGACCATTCACTATGCATACAAGTGCCGCAGTGAAGTCCTGGCAGGAGCAACCGCAGTCAGCGCTGTAGTGCCTCCAATCGACACCAAAGTTTCCCTGACTGCTTCTTCTACAGACGCAGAAGGATACATTGAGGAAGGATATGCATTCTCACCAATGTTTAAACTTGGATATAAGAAGACTATTACAGACAAGGAGGTATTTGCAACATGGCTCAACTTGGAAAAGGCAAATTAAATTACAGATGTCCGTCCTGCTTTATGAGAGACCTCGACATCGATATGTTTTACAATAAAGATACAAAGATTTACAGTTGTATCCGCTGCCAGTACAGAGGTACGGAGGAAGACGTTTTAGCGAAAAATGAGATGGTTCGATTCCGTTATGGGGCAATGCATAAGAGATTCGACAAGTTTGATTTCGACTAAAAAGAACGTGCGGCAGCTGCCGCACGTTTTTAATATCAGGGTATAACTTTCAGGGAGTATAATATGCCTATGGGACGAAAACAAAAAGAAACCGTGGAACTGCGTTTTTATGAAATTCCACAGGGAGAACCGGTACTTGCTTTGTTGGGAGAGGAGTGGAACCGGGTATACGGACATGACAATTTTTATCTGCATTTCCATAACCTTATGGAGATTGGAATTTGCAGAAAAGGGGAAGGGGAGCTTATTATAAATGAACACACGTATACCTACCGGACGAATTCTGTTACCCTGATTCCACCGAATATTCCGCATACAACGATCAGTAATGGAATGACCAGAAATTCCTGGGAATTTTTATATGTGGATGTCAATCATGTCATAGAGGAACTGTATGGTGACCGGATTGCACAAAAAAATGAGGCTATTGAACTGGTACGCAGATCGGCACATTTGCTGCATGGGAGCGAGTGTCCGGAGATTGCAGAGATCGTCAATGCCATCATCCGGGAAGAAAAAAAGCAGAGTCCGTATTATCGTCAGGTGATCACAAGTTATCTGCATGCGCTGGTGTATGAGATGTTTCGTCTGAATGAAGTACAGACACAGGCGAGACTTGAGGCGGCAGGAAGCGGAACAATGCGGAAGATCGCAGATGCACTCACGTTTGTCAATGAACATTATCAGGAAGAGGTAAAAGTGTGTACTCTTGCGCAGGTTTGTGGGATGAGCGAGACATCTTTCCGGAAAGTGTTTGAAGAATATGTGCATATGCTGCCGATGGATTATGTGAATCTGGTGCGTGTACAATACGCGTGTGAACAGATGAAACATGGCAATGATTCAATGGATGAGGTTGCCAGAAAGGTAGGATTTTCCACAACTTCCACCTTTAACCGGAATTTTAAAAAATTTTTTAATACGTCGCCATACCAGTGGAAGATCAATCCACAGCGGTATGAGCGGAAATTACAGAACTTTCATATTAACGCATTAAAGGGATGGTAAACGTTTTCGAAGAAAAGGAGAAAAGATGAGCAGATTTATTAAAGGAATGGACCTTTCCACATTGCTTGAGTTAGAGCGCTGTGGGGCAAAATATTATGACCATGGAACAGAGCGGGATATTTTAGACATCATGAGAGATTATGATGTGGACACAATCCGTCTGCGTCTGTGGAATGACCCGTATTCCGAAACCGGTGAACCGTACGGTGCCGGATGCAATGATCTGGCAGAGACAATTGCCATCGGAAAGAAAGTATCCGATGCGGGATTCGGCGTATTATTAAATTTTCATTACAGTGATTTCTGGGCAGATCCGGGAAAACAGGTTAAGCCAAAGGCATGGAAAGATTTTGATGCGGACCAGCTGGAACAGGCAGTTTATGAGTTTACCGGGGATTCTCTGCGCAAAGTACTGGAAGCCGGTGTCAATGTGACAATGATCCAGGTGGGCAACGAAGTAACCAACGGACTGCTCTGGCCGGAGGGATTAAAGCCGAATTATGACAATATTGCAAGATTTATCAGTTCCGGTATCCGGGCATGCCGTGCCGTTAAGCCGGAGATCCCGCTGATGATTCATCTCGACAACGGTGGAAACAATGAGATGTACCGCGACTGGTTCGATCATTATATGGAGCGAGGGGAAGATTTTGATTATATCGGACTTTCCTATTACCCGTTCTGGCATGGCACCCTGCAGATGCTTGAAGACAACATGAACGATATGGCAGCCCGTTACGGGAAGGAACTGATCGTGGCAGAGGTTTCTATGGGATATACCATGGAAGATTACAAGCAGTATGAGAAACTAAAGGACAGTGAGCGAAAGGGATATGCGACAAAGCCGGAACTTGTGGCAAAGATCGAGTATCCGATGACGGTACAGGGACAGGCAGATTTTACGAAGGACTTCTTAAACCGCGTGGCACATGTGCGTGACAACAAAGGTCTGGGATTTTTCTGGTGGGAGCCTGCATGGATTCCGGTACACGGGAGCGGCTGGGCAACGCCGGCATCCTTAAAGTATATGAATGATCCGGGACCATGTGGCAATGAGTGGGCAAATCAGGCATTGTTTGACTACGATGGAAATGTCCTTCCGGCACTGGAAGTGATTCGTGATTTTAGAAAATAAGATATGTAAAAATGTTGCATGAAGGAAGGGGAATGTTGCAAGTTGCGCAAAGCATATTGCAAAGAATTCCCCTTTATGTATAATGGAATTATCAAGAAAACGAACCGTTGCACCAAGCAGCGGATGAACATGCAGAAAGGGAGAGAACAATGATTCAGAATGATGTATTAGCAAAGTTTAAAGAGATCTTTGGCGATGAGGGGGACATCAGAGTATATTTTGCACCGGGACGTGTGAATCTGATCGGTGAGCATACCGATTACAATGGCGGACACGTATTTCCATGTGCACTTACTATTGGAACATACATGGCAGCAAGAAAGAGAACCGACCGGAAACTGTGTTTTTATTCCATGAACTTCGATGAGCTGGGTGTGATCGAAAGTTCTCTGGATGCATTTACTCCGGACCCGGATGGATTGTGGACCAACTATCCGATGGGGGTTATGTGGGCATTTGAAGGACGTGGCATGAAACTGGAAACCGGTCTGGATATTGCATTATTCGGAAATATTCCAAACGGTTCCGGACTTTCTTCTTCCGCATCCTTAGAAGTGGTTACCGGATATATGTTAAAGGATCTGTATGGTTTTGATGTGACCAATCAGGATCTGGCTCTGATCGGACAGTATTCCGAGAACAATTACAATGGCTGCAACTGTGGAATTATGGATCAGTTTGCATCTGCCATGGGTAAAAAGGACAATGCAATTTTCCTTGATACTTCGGATCTTTCTTTTGAATATGCACCAATCGTACTTGACGGGGCAAAAATTGTCGTCACCAACAGTATGGTAAAACACAGCCTGGTTACTTCCGCATACAATGACCGCAGAAATGAGAGTGCACAGGCACTGAAGGATCTGCAGACCGTTGTGGATATCAAAACGCTTGGAGATCTGACGGATGAGCAGTTTGAGCAGTACAAGGGAGCCATTAAGGATGAAGTTGCCAGAAAGAGAGGCAAACATGCGGTTTACGAGAATCAGCGTACAATCGCAGCAGTCAGGGCTCTGAAGGAAAACGATATTGAAACATTCGGAAAACTTATGAATGCTTCCCATGTTTCCCTGCGTGACGATTATGAGACCTCCTGTCCGGAAGTGGATGTACTTGTGGATGAAGCATGGAAGATTCCTGGTGTGATCGGTTCCCGTATCACCGGAGGCGGATTCGGTGGATGCACGGTCAGTATCGTAAAGGATGCATCCGTGGACGAATTCAAGGAGAAGCTGACAAAGGCATATGAGGAAAAAGTCGGAAAGACACCGGAATTTTATGTGGTTTCCATCGGAGATGGCCCAAGCCGTCTGATTTAAGAACGTATTACATAGGGTAAATGTGTGCGGAACTGATTGGAACCGCATTTGCCGACAGGCTTTATAAAAAGGAGTACGAGATGATTCAGGAGAACATTTTAGAGTTAGTAAAATATGGTCTGAGCACCGGACTGGTAGATCCGGAGGACAAAGTATATACCATTAACCGCCTGCTGGAGCTTTTTCAGGTAGACGAAATCGAGGATGCGGTATTTGAAAAGGTGGAAAATCTTCCGGCATGGACACAGGAAGAGGCAGAAGGAAAACTTGAGGGAATCCTTGCAGAAATGATGGATTATGCATATGAGAATGGTCTCATGGCAGAAAACAGTATTGTATACAAAGATTTGTTTGATACAAAAATTATGGGATGTCTGGTACCGGAACCAAGCAGTGTCCGCAAGACGTTCCGTGATCTGTATGAGCATACCTCACCGCTTGCCGCAACGGATTATTTTTACAAATTAAGCTGTGACAGCAATTATATCAGAAGACAGCGTATTAAAAAAGACCGCAAGTGGACAACCGACACCGAGTTTGGAACACTGGATATCACCATCAATCTGTCCAAACCGGAGAAAGATCCAAAAGCCATTGCGGCAGCAAAAAATGCAAAGCAGAGCGCGTATCCGAAGTGCCAGCTCTGTAAGGAAAATGAGGGATATGCAGGACGTGTCAACCATCCGGCACGCCAGAACCACCGCATCATTCCACTGACGATTAACAACAGTGACTGGTTTTTCCAGTATTCTCCATATGTATATTACAATGAGCACTGCATCGTGTTCAATTCCAAGCATACGCCAATGAAAATCGAGCGTGCAACGTTTGGAAAACTTCTGGATTTTGTGACACAGTTTCCACATTATTTTGTAGGTTCCAATGCAGACCTGCCGATCGTTGGAGGTTCCATCTTAAGTCATGATCATTTCCAGGGTGGACATTATACATTTGCCATGGCAAAAGCACCGATTGAAAAAGAACTTCAGTTTGAGGGATTTTCCGATGTGAAAGCAGGAATCGTGAAATGGCCGATGTCTGTCATCCGTATCAGCGGACCGGACAAGGAGCGTCTGATTGAACTGGCAGACAAGATTCTCTTAACCTGGAGAGGCTATACCGATGAGGATGCATTCATCTATGCCGAGACAGACGGAGAGCCACACAATACGATCACACCGATTGCACGCAGACGTGGAGATGATTTTGAACTGGATCTGGTACTGCGCAACAACATCACGACCGGGGAGCATCCGCTGGGTGTCTATCATCCACATGCAAAACTGCATCATATCAAAAAAGAGAACATCGGTCTCATCGAGGTTATGGGACTTGCGGTACTGCCTGCCCGCCTGAAAGATGAGATGGCAGAGCTTGCCGATGCATTGGTAAATGGTACAGACTTACGTGCAACAGAAACACTTGCTTCCCATGCAGAATGGGCAGAAGGTTTCCTTCCGAAGTATGATAAGATCACAAAAGACAATGTGATGGATATTCTGCATGAGGAAATCGGTCTGGTGTTCAATGAAGTGCTGCAGGATGCCGGCGTGTATAAATGTACACCGGAGGGACGTAAGGCATTCGAACGTTTTATTGCGGCTGTTTAATTACTTTCTTAGGCAGAGGTTACCCATTGAGGGAGTGTTTTAAATATAGGTTTTCTCAATGTGACGGAAGAAGGCGTATATTCTCTTTCTCCAGAAAAATTTACAAGTCAGCTCTGGCGTTGATTTCAGGTTCTTTGCGTAACATTTTTAATATTATGCAATTAGCTTTATTCAGTGAGTGCCAGAGCAAGTTGTAAATTTATTCTTCCGAAAGAAATATACGCCTTCTTCCTGTTGGTTTAGGAAAAGATAATTTGTAAAATATGCTGGTATCTATACAAAGAAAATTTGTATAAAAGATACCGTTATGGTATCTATACACTTAAAATGTAACATATCAATAGATCCCATTTACAGAATTTGTGAAAATAGTTCTTTCACTTATCTTTTTTCCAATCAACAGGAAGAAGGGGGACATTTCTTTCGGAAGAACAAATTTGCAACTGCGCCGTAGTTCCATCACATAACGCTAATGGCATTAAAGTAAAATTTTTCAAAAAAGAACCTGAAATCAAAATCGGCGCTGCTTTGCAAATTTTTCTGGAGAAAGAGAATGTCCCCCTTCTTCCGTCGCATCGAGAAAACTTATATTTATACCTGTTATTTATTGGCAAGCCCCCGCATAAGTTCCTTTCGGCAATGAAAGAACGCCGGAAGCAGGAAACAATCCGCAAACAGCCATGCCAGCGGACTGGCAAAACACGCAGCCGTAAATCCGAAGATCGGTACAAAGATCAGACCGATCAATGCGCGGGCAATCATCTCAAATACACCGGCAAATACAGCAAAGCCGGAAAAGCCCATTCCCTGGATAAGAAAACGAACAATATTGACCAGCGACAGAAGCATATAAAAGCAGGTGTTGGTGATCAGAAATTGTCTGGCCTGTGCGACAACCTGTGTGATATTGGCACTGTCCGAAGGATCTATAAACAGATAGATCAGTGGACGTGCAAGGAAAATGATGACAACAAGGATCGCTGCGGAGTAAACTGCGGCAAGAATGATGGCGGATTTCATACCACTTGCCAGACGATCATATTTTCCGGCACCCACGTTTTGTCCACCGTAAGTTGCCATCGTAGAACCGAGTGCGTCAAACGGGCACACCATAAACATCGAAATACGGCTGCCGGCCGTCATGGCTGCCACGGCGCCTGAACCTAAGGTGTTGACAGCAGTCTGCAGAATGACGCTTCCGATGGCGGTAATGGAATACTGCAGACCCATAGGAAGTCCCATAATCAGAAGATTTCTTACATAGGAAGCATCCAGTACCCAGTCGGAGCGCTTCAGGTGCAGAATGTCAAATTTCCGGATGATCACGAAAAGACACAGCACACCGGAAACCGCCTGCGATAAAACGGTAGCAAATGCGGCACCAAAAACTCCCCAGTGCAGACAGATGATAAAGAACAGATCCAGTCCGATATTTAAGACAGCCGCAACGATCAGAAAAATGACCGGCGTGATGGAGTCCCCCAGAGAACGCAGGTAGGAGGAGAGTATATTATAAAGGATGGTGGCTGGTATGCCGGCAAAAATAACAACAATATAATTGTAGGACAGGTCGATAATATCGGAAGGCGTCTGCATCAGCACCAGAATCTGCCGACAGAAAATGACGGTCAGTGCCGTGAGAACACCGCCGATGAGAACCGACAGAATGGCGGAATTACCGACATATTTGCGCACGCCGTCATAGTCGCGCGCACCGAACCGCTGGGCAACCGGCAGACCGAAACCGTTGCAGATTCCCTGACAGAATCCTATGATCAGAAAATTGATACTTCCGGTTGCCCCAACTGCAGCAAGTGCCGTCACGCCGAGATAGCGGCCGACGATGATGGTGTCCATGAGACTGTAAAATTGTTGAAACAGCATACCGAACAGAAGCGGTACGGCGAAACCGAGAATCAGTTTCATAGGGGAACCGCTGGTCAATTCTTTTGTTGTACTTCTTGCCATAATGATTTACTCCTTTTATATTTTAAACAAAACTGCAAATGCTAGGATATTTTATCACGATTGTGTAAAACTACAAGAGGAAAAAATGCTGAAATTTCATTTTTTTTGCGTTTTTTTTGCCGCGTCAATTCTTTACATTTGAGGAAGAATGCGGTAGAGTGGTAAGTGACTGTAATATTGTACATATAAAGGAGATTAAAGTTGAAAAACTGGGAAAAAAATATACGTAAGGTTGTTCCCTATACACCGGGAGAGCAGCCAAAGAAATCACAGATCATCAAGTTAAATACCAATGAAAATCCATATCCGCCGGCACCGGGGGTAAAGGAAGCATTGGCACATTTTCATACGGATGATCTGCGGCTGTATCCGGATCCGGTTGTGACGGATCTGGTGGATGGGATTGCACAATTCTATCAGGTAGACCCTTCGCAGGTCTTTGTCGGTGTCGGGTCGGATGATGTGCTTGCAATGCTGTTTATGACCTTCTTTAATTCAAAGAAGCCGATTCTGTTTCCGGATATTACCTATTCCTTTTATGACGTGTGGGCAGAAATGCTTCGCATTCCGTATACACAGATTCCGCTGGATGATGCATTCCGCCTGAATCCTTCAGACTATAAATGTGAAAATGGTGGAATTGTATTCCCAAATCCGAATGCGCCGACCGGGGAACTTCTTCCGGTATCTGCCATCGAGGAGATCATTCAGGCAAATCCGGATGTGATTGTGATCGTGGATGAGGCATATATTGACTTTGGAGGAGAGAGTGCCCTGCCTCTGATTGATAAATACGATAATGTAATTGTGGTACAGACATTTTCCAAGTCACGTTCTCTGGCGGGGTCGAGGATTGGCTTTGCCATCAGTAATCCGACACTGATTAAATATTTAAATGATGTGAAGTATTCCTTCAATTCATACACGATGGATCGTATCACCATTGCTTTGGGAACGGCATCTATCCGTGACCGGGCATATTTTGAGCAGACGACAGAGAAAATCATAAAGACAAGAGAGTGGACCAAAGAGCAGCTTCGGGCACTCGGGTTCGTATTTGGTGATTCCAAAAGCAACTTTATTTTTGCCATGCATCCGGATGTTTCCGGTGTGGAACTGTTTGAAGCACTGAAGAAAAATGATATTTATGTGCGGCATTTTGGCAAGCCGGCACGGATCAACGAATATCTGCGTATCACAATCGGTACGGATGAGCAGATGCATAAACTGATCGATTTTCTGAAAAAATATTTAAATAAATAAAGCGAGGATTTTTTATGTTGACAAAATACTTGTGGGTATTTTTTGTTTCCATGGTACCACTGGTGGAACTGCGCGGTTCCATTATTATTTCGCAGGGACTGCAGCTGCCGGTACTTTCTTCTTATATTGTGGCAATTATCGGAAATATGCTGCCGGTGCCGGTGATTTATCTGTTTGCACGGAAAGTTCTGGTATGGGGAGCGGATAAACCGGTGATTGGAAAGTTTTTTTCCTGGTGTCTGGAGAAGGGAGAAAAGGGCGGAAAGAAATTACAGGAAAAAGCAGGCCGGGGGCTGTTTATCGCACTGCTCCTGTTTGTAGGAATTCCGCTTCCGGGAACCGGTGCATGGACAGGAACACTGGCGGCCAGTATTCTGGACATGGATTTTAAATCAACAATTATCGCCGTCATGCTCGGGGTTCTGCTTGCAGGAATTATTATGATGGTGCTCAGTGTGGCAGGATTCGGCATGTTTTTGAAATAACCAAGGAAGTAATTAATCAATGAAAGACAAGAAAAAAACCAAGACGATTCCGCGTCAGGTGCGCTGGGATAAGCTTGATAATACAGCACATCTTTTCCCGTCCATTGCGGGGGAGAGTATGACAAACGTGTACCGGATCAGTGTGACCTTAAGAGAAGAGGTTCAGGTGGAATTTCTGCAGCAGGCGCTGGACATGATTCTGCCGAAATTCGATGGGTTTAATCTTCGGATGCGCACAGGCGTATTCTGGTATTATTTTGAAGAGAACGGAAAAAAGGCGCCGAAAGTCACGGAAGAGGCGATGTTTCCATGCCGGTTTATCCGGCAGAACAAAAACCGCAATTATCTGTTCCGTGTGACCTATTATAAGTCAAGAATCAATCTGGAAGTGTTTCATGTACTGACCGATGGCATGGGAGGCATTAATTTCCTCCGGGAGCTGACGTATCAGTATCTGCGTCTGGTGCATCCGGAACTGGCGGAAAAAGAAGGAAACAAACTGAGCGGAGATACCTCTCTCAGCAGGGAGGACAGCTTTGTCCGCAATTACCGCAGCAGCAAGCCAAGCGGATTTAATAAAGAAAAAGCATATCTGATCAAAGAAGATAAACTTCCGGCCGGAGAATTTGGTGTCATGCATGGGCGGATGCCGGTCTCACAGCTGAAAAAGGTAGCACATGGCTATCATGCATCTTTGAATGAATATTTTGTTGCAGTCTTTGTATGGAGTGTGTATAAAGAACTGTTACACGGGATGCCGGGGAAAAAACCGATCCGAATCGCAGTGCCAGTCAATCTGCGGCCGTATTTTGATTCGGATACGACAAAAAATTTTTTTGTTATGGTATCTGCAGAATTCCGTCCACAGAAAGAGTCCTATACGTTTGAGGAAGTACTTGCATGCATACAAAGCAGCCTGCACTCCCAGATCAATAAGGAACATTTAGAGGATCTGTTTTCTTACAGTGTATCCAATCAGAGGAACCTGCTTATGCGTCCGGTGCCGTTATTTTTGAAAAATATTGCCATGCGTATCGTATATGAAAAATCCGCAGTGGCAAATACGACAACGATCACAAACATCGGTAATATCAAGATCAAAGATATTTACCAGCCCTATATAGAAGGTTTTTCGGCTTTTATAGCCATGTCAAAAGGGCAGTATCTGAAAGGAACGATCTGTTCTTACCAGGATACGCTGGTATTTACATTCAGTTCCATCTTTTCCGAGGCTCTGGTACAGAAGGCATTTTTCCGCAAGATTGCGGCGGATGGTGTGGATGTGGAGATTGAGACGAACGGAGTATATTATGAATAAATGCAAAAAATGTAATGTTGTCATATTGGACGATACGGACCGCTGTCCGCTCTGTAAACATGTGCTGGAGTCGGACGGGATACCGGGAGAGAGCCGGTATCCGGATGCCATTGCAACGGCGCGTAAATTCCGGTTTGTGGAGAATCTGGTACTGTTTATCTCCATTGTGGCGGAGTGTCTGCTGATTGCCATCAATTTTCAGGTGGACAGGGAAGTGGCATGGAGCCTTGTAATTGGTATCATTCTTTTATATGGAAATGTGGTGCTTCGCATGGCGATTCTGGGAAAATCCGGATATCTGGCCAAAACCGTCTGTCTGGTACTTCTTGCCATTGTAATGCTTCTTGGAATTGATTATCTGACCGGATACCGGCGCTGGTCGTTAGACTATGTGTTTCCGGGGGGAATCATTGCCATTGATCTGGCGTTGTTTATCCTGATTCTGGTAAACCGGAGAAACTGGCAGAGTTATATGATGTCGGAACTGCTGACGATATTGCTGAGCATTGTACCGGTGGTATTGCTGCAGATGAGAATCATTCATTTTCCATATCTGGCATGGGGGTCCCTCGGGGTATCGGTATTTTTATTCCTTGGAACACTGATTCTTGGTGATCAGCGTGCACGAACCGAACTGAAACGGAGATTTCATATATGATAGAAAGCGAAGCGAGTGTAAAAGGACGTGTGGTGGCAGAAATGCTGTCACATTTTACCAATGATTTGAAAATCGGAAAAAAAATAAAGAGCGGAGAGCTGCGCAAGCGGATGATAGAGCCGCCATGGATTCCACCGGCAATGTTTAACCTGACAGGAATCAATATGGATCATTTTACGATGAAACTTTTGTCGTTAAAGGAAAATCCAAACATGGATTACGTGATTCTGCAGTTACACGGCGGTGGTTATACGGGAGCTGTGCGCAATGCGTATTATGTGTTTGCAGGATTATATAACGAGCTGAGCCATGGATGCAATGTGCTTACTCCGGATTATCGTGTGGCCCCGGAGAATCCATATCCGGCGGCACTTGAAGATGCATTGGCATCATACCGCTGGCTGCTTTCCAAGGGATATTATGGAGAACAGATTATCCTTGCCGGAGATTCGGCAGGCGGTGGACTGGCGATGGCACTCTGTATGTATTTGCGGGATCATAATATGCCGGTACCGGGAGGAATCATAGCCATGTCTCCGTGGACGGATCTGACGGCCAGCGGGGAGTCTTATGAGACCAATTATGAGAAAGATCCACTGTTTGGAAATACGAAGGAGAGTCTGATTTACCAGAATGATTATCCGGGGGCACATGACCGGATGGACCCGTATATTTCTCCGCTGTTTGGGGATTTCCGGGGATTTCCGCCAATGCTCATACAGGTTGGATCGATTGAGATGCTTCTGAGTGATTCGGTTTCGGTAGCGGCAAAGGCAAGGGAGCAGGGGGTAAAAGTGCGCCTGTCTGTTTATGAAGGGATGTTTCATGTGTTCCAGATGGCATATCTGAATATTCCAGAATCAAAGAAGGCATGGGCAGAAGCCGGCAAATTCATTGATGTGCTGCGCACGGACAGCAGACTGTAAAAATTATTACAAAAATGGCGCGGAATTTTTTCACATATTGCATAAACGCCTAGATACGTCTACATTTCCATGGAGTAAGCCTCCACATGATGTAGAAATGTGGGTTGACAATAACACAAGATGTAGTGTAGTCTTGTATTTGTTAATGAAAATATACAAGATATAGGGAGTAATCTCTATATCTTATATTTTGTGTAAACAATCGTTTATAAAGATAGACTTTGAGAGGAAGATGGAACATGAAAATTATTAAGAGAAGCGGAGTCGAGGTATTTTTTGATTCGAATAAGATCGTTGCGGCTGTACAGAAAGCGAATGCATCGGTAATCGATTATGAAAAACTCAGCGATGAGCAGATTCAGGAGATTGCCGATAATGTGGAAGTGGCATGTGAAAACATGAAACGGTCTGCCAGCGTGGAGGAAATCCAGGATATGGTAGAGAACCAGCTGATGAACCAGCATGCATTTACGGTTGCCCGTAATTATATTACATACCGTTATAAGAGAGCGCTTGTGCGTAAATCCAATTCTACTGATGAACAGATTCTGTCCCTCTTAGAGTGTAACAATGAGGAAGTAAAACAGGAAAATTCCAATAAAAATCCTACTGTAAACAGTGTACAGAGAGATTATATGGCGGGAGAAGTCAGCAAGGATATCACGAAGAGATTCCTGTTGCCGGAAGATATTGTGGAAGCACATGAAAAAGGACTGATTCATTTCCATGATGCAGATTATTTTGCGCAGCACATGCATAACTGCTGTCTGGTGAACTTAGAGGACATGCTGCAGAATGGTACTGTAATCAGCGAGACCGGAATTGACCGTCCGAGAAGTTTTTCCACGGCCTGCAATATAGCAACACAGGCGATTGCGCAGATTGCAAGTTCGCAGTATGGAGGACAGAGTATTTCACTGTCCCATCTGGCACCGTTCGTACAGGTGAGCCGTGAAAAATTCCGGATACAGGTCCGGACAGAGTTTGAAAAGATCGGGCTGGATCTGGATGAGGAGAAAATCAATAAAGTAGCAGAGATGCGTGTAAGAGAAGAGATCAACCGTGGTGTGCAGATGATCCAGTATCAGGTGATCACGCTTATGACCACAAACGGTCAGGCTCCGTTTATCACGGTGTTTATGTATCTCGACGAAGTGCCGGAGGGACAGACCAGAGATGACCTGGCAGCGATCATTGAGGAGATGCTGCATCAGAGAATCAAGGGAGTAAAGAACGAAAAAGGAGTATTTATTACCCCGGCTTTCCCGAAACTGATTTATGTACTCGAAGAAGATAATATCCATGAGGATTCCAAGTATTTTTATCTGACACGCCTGGCTGCACAGTGTACGGCAAAGCGCATGGTTCCGGATTATATTTCCGAAAAGAAGATGAAAGAACTGAAAGTGGACAAGAACGGGGAAGGACACTGCTATCCATGTATGGGATGCCGCAGTTTTCTTACTCCGTATATTGACCCGGAAACCGGAAAACCGAAATATTACGGACGTTTTAACCAGGGAGTTGTGACGATCAATCTGGTGGATGTGGCATGTTCTTCCGGAAAAGATGAGAAAAAATTCTGGAAGATTCTCGATGAGCGTCTAAAACTGTGCTACCGGGCACTGATGTGCAGACATAAGAGACTTCTTGGCACACCGAGTGATGTGGCTCCGATTCTGTGGCAGAACGGAGCGCTTGCCCGTCTGAAAAAGGGAGAGACGATCGACAAACTTTTATTTGGCGGTTATTCCACCATCTCTTTGGGATATGCGGGATTGTGCGAGTGTACCCGTTATATGACAGGTGTTTCCCATACGGAGCCGGAGACCGGAACACCATTTGCACTGCGTGTCATGCAGCGTCTGAATGATGCCTGTGCAGAGTGGAAAGAAAAGGAAAATATGGATTTCAGTCTGTACGGTACGCCGCTGGAATCCACCACCTATAAATTTGCAAAGTGTCTGCAGAAGCGTTTCGGTATCATAGAGGGCGTAACAGATAAAAATTATATTACGAACAGTTATCATGTGCATGTGACGGAAAATATCAATGCTTTTGATAAACTGAAGTTTGAGTCACAGTTCCAGAAGCTGTCTCCGGGTGGTGCAATCAGCTATGTGGAAGTACCAAATATGCAGGATAATATTGATGCCGTGATTGCCGTCATGAAATACATTTACGATAATATTATGTACGCGGAGCTCAACACGAAGAGTGATTACTGTATGGAATGTGGCTATGACGGTGAGATCAAAATTGTTGAGGAAAAGGACAGCGGAAAACTCGTCTGGGAGTGTCCGAACTGCGGAAACCGTGATCAGGATAAGATGAGTGTTGCACGTCGTACGTGCGGGTATATCGGAACACAGTTCTGGAATCAGGGACGTACACAGGAAATCAAAGAAAGAGTATTACATTTATAAAACATGGAAGAAAACAAACGGAAACAATATGCCCATTTGTATGAACACCATGAGGTAGAAGATCCACAACCCCGGGAAGAGAAAGAAAAACCCATCGGGCCGAGTGGCAGAAACCGCCATCGGCCGATGGTGGAAAAGGTATGCAGACGCATCGCCTTTTCTTTCCTGGCCATGGCGGTTGTTCTGTTACTTGCATTGAATTATTTTCAGATCAAAGAGGCAAAAAAGGAAGCGGTTTTGGAATATATCCGCAAAGAAAAGCAGCAAATGAAAAATCGTGAGACAGAAAAGACGGACCAGCTTGCAATCTTAGACCAATATGATATATTATATAGTATGTATCCGGATCTGGTTGGATGGATCAAAGTTGACGGGACACCAATCGATTATCCGGTGATGCAGGATCATACAGGCGGGGAATATTATCTGAAACACAATTTTGAAGGAAAAGATGATAATAAGGGAAACCCGTTTGTTTCCGCAGATGCCAGCATTGATCCGATGGATCAGAATATTGTGATCTTTGGGCACAACGTAAGTGATGGAAGCCAGTTTGGAGATCTGGATGCCTATCTGGATAAGAAATTTTACAAAAAGCATCCGGTGATTACTTTTGATACGATTTATGAAACTGGACAATATCAGATTGTTGCGGTGGTAAAGACACATGTAAAGGAAAAAGACGAATCCGGATTCCGTTATTACTGGTTTCGGAATTATAAAAACCGGAAAGAGTTTCAGAATCTGCTGGATTTTGTGGAAGAGAACCGTGTGTATGATACAGGGGAGCATCTTATCTATGGAGATACCACAATCATGCTCTCTACCTGTGAATACACGGTAAACAATGGGAGACTCGTAGTCATAGCAAAAAGGATATAGGGCAGAAGATGAAAAAATTAGGGATGATGAAAACGATACTGATGATGGGATGTGCGCTGGCGTTGCTTTTTGCAGCCGTTCCGCAGCCGGTTATGGCGGCGAACAGCCAGATGAATCTGACGGTTGGAACAACCAATGATGCAAAAGCCGGAGATACGGTAACGGTACGTCTGGTCGGAAGCAATAATCCGGGACTTTCGACATTTGCAGCAAGACTGGCATATGACGATTCTGATCTGGAATATGTAGGAACCACATGGGCAAATACGATTTCTTCGGATTCGGGAAATATTGAGCTGGTTTCCCCGGTTACGGAAAATAATCAGCAGGCACTTAATCTTTCGGCAATTTTAAATAAGACTTATTCCCAGAATGAAACCATTGCCACGGTTACCTTTAAGGCGAAAAATGCATATACAACGATGCCGGTTACCCTGACAGTGCGTGAAGTGACGGATGCAAGTTACAATCCGGTTACGGTTACAACGGTTGTGGATGCTTCTGCAGGACAGACACAGAGCCAGTCACAGTCCCAGAGCACTTCCCAGAGTCAGTCGGACAGTCAGGATGACACAGAGTATACAGATGATACAGACGATACGGACGATACCGATTCGTACGATGATACAGACGATACGCAGGATTCCCAGAGCAGCAGCGGGAATACACATAAAACTTCATCGAACAAAAAGAATAACAGTGGAAATACATCAAAAAACGGAAATCGGACAGATGCAACACCAAAGACAGGAGCGGTTGATCTGCGGATGGTATTTGGAGCAGCAGTAATTGTTTTTTTACTGGCAGCAGCAGGCTGCATCCGTTTCCTGAATAAAAAGAAAGAGTAAATTATGAATTATGCTGGAATTAAGTATTGTGACATCGCAAACGGTCTCGGCTGTCGGACGGTACTGTTTGTATCCGGATGCCGCAATGCATGTAAGGGCTGTTTTCAGCCACAGACATGGGATTTTACCTATGGAGAATGTTTCGATGAGCAGGTACAGCAAAAGGTGCTTGATTCACTGAAACCGGAGTATATAGAGGGAATGACCCTGTTGGGAGGAGAGCCGTTTGAGGAAGAAAATCAGGAGGCTCTTCTTCCTTTTATGAAAAAAGTAAAAAGTTTGTATCCGGATAAGAATGTCTGGGCATTTACCGGATATATATATGATAAAGACCTGATTTTGGGAGGCAGAAAACATACGAAAGACACGGATGACCTGCTTTCCCTGATCGATGTACTGGTGGATGGTCCATTTATTGAGGAACAGAAGGATATTACGCTCAAGTTCCGGGGATCGGTCAATCAGCGCATTCTTGACTTGAAAAAAACCATGGAAAGTGGCAAAATAGTTAAGTTGATGGAATAGTTATGAAAACGAGGATGGATACATATGAAAAAGCATATTAATGCATTGTTGGGATTTGTCTGTTATACAATCGGTGTGATTGCAGCAGCATATTACGGGTTGTGGAAGATGCTTGTGCTTCCGCTTCATACTCTGGCAGTTTCTTTTCTGGCAGGGGACCTGAATGTCACACTGCTTGCGGTATGTGTTGTCAAAATACTTTTTTCAACAACGATGGCAGGATTGATCTGGTGCATTGGCTATATAGCCTATAATCACTTTAAAGGCACACAGGATCCGGACTGGGAAACTATGGAGAAAGAGTACATGGCAGAAAAAGAAGAGAAAGAGAGGCAGGCATCGTGATTTTACGGGTTCCGGAATATTATGAGAAATTTTCCTGCATTGCATCCCGCTGCAAGGACAGTTGCTGTGCAGGCTGGGAAATTGACATTGATGAGGATTCCTATGCATATTACAACAGTGTGGAAGGCAAATTTGGCAAAAGACTCAAAGAAAGTATGTATGAGGCCGATCCGGATGATGATGGCGGTGGATACCGTTTTAAGCTGAAAGGGAAGAAACGCTGTGCCATGCTCAATGACCATAATCTCTGTGATCTTTATACAGCACTTGGGGAAGAGGCTCTGTGTGAAGTGTGTACAGAATATCCGCGTTTTTCCCTGATTTACGGAGATGTGGAGCAGAAAGCACTGAGTCTTTCCTGCGAGGAAGTCGGACGGATTCTGTTTGAGCGGACAGAACCGGAAAAGCTGGTGGATATAGAGCTGCCCGGAAATTGCGATGACGGTGAGGACGATCCGGCATATGTTGCATTCATGGAATGGGTGCAGCAGGAGTCGGTGAATATTCTGCAGAATCGTACCCATAATATTCCGGAGCGCATGAGAGAGTTTCTGGCGTGGTGTGACCGTGTACAGACCGTGATCAATTATGCACAGGCAAAAGAGGATATGTCGGTACTGGCAGACTGGAGATACGAAGATGCCGGTCATGAACTTCGGGAGTGGGAGCAGAAAAATATTGAGGGAAAAGAGAAGCCGGTTCGTGCACTTTCTTATGAAGATTTTGAGGAACGTTTTGCGGTTTTTGCCGATATGGAAGAGCTGGATGAGGAATGGGTTCACACCAAGGAAGAATTCGAAAAGCTGTATCACAAAGATACCTATGAGGCATTTCTGACAGAATATATGCGATCATCGGATTATTCGGAACTTGGCTATGAACATCTTCTGGTTTATTTTGTGTATCGTTATCTGATGAATTCGATATATGATTATGATATTTTATCCTATGCCAAAATGATTGTGATGGCAACCCTTGTGGTACGAGATATGGATGCGGCACGTTTTTACAGAAACGGTGGCAAATTCACAATGTCTGACCGTATTGATGTAGCGCGTATTTTCTCAAAGGAAGTGGAACATTCCGAAGGAAATGCACAGGATCTGAAAGAAATGTGTATGATGGAAGAAATTGCGAAAGTGGATGCACTTTGCAGACAGATTTAAACGTTTATAACAGAGATAAAACAGGCATCTGGCGAACCCCGGATGCCTGTTTTGTATTATGCTTTATTTGTCTAACAGATCGGTATAGAAATCTGCGTAATCCTTGCGGTTGTCCTTGCAAAAATCAATGGCAGCAGATGGATGCTGGTTCAGACGTCCGGTCAGCAGATACGGAATATCATATCCCCATACGGCACCGGTTTCTTTGAGCGGCAGCATATAGTCTTCTAAGAACCGGAGTACCGGGAATACATTGTATTTCGGATTTTTCAGAAAACTCAGAAGCAGTTCCATGGCACAGTTTCCGGCACCCCGCCCCATGGACATCATGGTAGCATCTAAAAGACTGACACCGTGGGAGAGTGCTTCGATCGTGTTGGCAAAGGCAAGCTGCTGGTTATTGTGTGCATGCATACCGATGTATTTGCCGTATTTTTCTCCGAGTTCGGTGTATTTATCTGCAATCGCACGGATCTGTTCCGGGTAAAGAGCACCGTAACTGTCCACGATATAAATGCCATCGGCGCTGCTTTGACCGACCATTTCAAGTGCCTGGTCAATATCGGATTCTTTGGCATTGGAGATTGCCATGATATTACAGGTTACCTCGTAGCCCTTTGCCTTGGCATCTTCAATCATTTCGATTGCAGCAGGCATCTGGTGTACGTAAGTTGCCACACGAACCATGTCAATTACACTGTCTTTTTTGTCAATGATATCTTTTTTGTAATCGCAGCGTCCGACATCTGCCATGACGGAAATCTTCATATCGGAGTTGTTGTCACCAACGATCTCACGGATGGATTCTTCATCACAGAACTTCCACTTGCCGAATTTATTTACGTCAAACAGCTCCTTGGAAGCTTTATAACCAAACTCCATATAGTCAACGCCGGCCTTTACATTGGTGCGGTAGAGTGCGTTGATAAAGTCATCGGAGAACATAAAGTTGTTTACGAGTCCTCCGTCACGAATGGTTGCGTCCAATACACGAATATCGGAACGTGCTGTCATTAAGTCTCCTTTTTGAGCCATTTTTGTTTCCTCCTTGTGGTTCTTTGAATCTTTTGCACTTTAACGCTTTGACGCGTGTGAGTATATAATAACACAATTCGATAAAAATGCAAGCAAAAACTTTACTTTTTTCCTGTCTCCTAATATAATTAAATTGGGTGAAAGCCCGAAGGAGGATAAAATGATATACTTATTAGGAACATATGAACACGCACTGGTTGCTTTTATCGGTGTTTTATTTGCTTTTGCAGCGACCTGTATTGCAATTGCAAAATTAAACGGGTATCTGCCGAAGGACATGGGAAGACAGTATGCACATGATGGAGCTCTTTCCGCAGGAAAACCAAGAGGTGCGGGTATTATTTTTGTGTTGACTTTTGTTGTTTCCGCATTGTTGTTTGGCAAAATGAATAAGGAAATTATCATTTATCTGGTGCTGATCGTCATCGAAATGTTCACCGGATTCTTTGATGATGCCGCAGAAAAACCATGGGGAGAGTATTTAAAGGGAATTCTGGATCTGGCAGTGGCAGTCGTTGTAGCCATTTCCTACCTGCATTACAATTCCAGTGAGATCACCATTGCCATTACGGGAACGACCATCGTGATTCCACCGGTTGTATTTGCCATTCTGACCGTTATTCTGGTGTGGGTTTCCATCAATGTTACCAACTGTTCGGATGGTGTGGATGGATTGTCGGGAACATTGACCATTATCACGTTGATGAGTGTGTTTGTTCTTGACAATATTTTAAAAGTCAATGATTCTTTCAATTACTGTATTTTACTGTTTGCGGTATGTCTGCTGGGATATCTGTGGTATAACGCAACACCGAGCAAGCTTCTTATGGGAGATGCCGGATCACGTGCAATGGGTATTTTTATTGCCATTGCGGTATTGAAGATGCACAGCCCGTTTATGTACCTGCTGGTTGCTGCGGTACTTATCGCAGACGGTGGTCTTGGTCTGGTAAAGGTTTCACTGCTTCGGTTCTTAAAGATACATATTCTAAAGAATACCATCACACCGATCCACGACCATGTAAGAAAAAAGGGTGGGTGGTCCAATGCCCAGGTGGTATTTCGCTTTGCCATCATTCAGATTGTAATTTCACTTGCAGCAATTTATCTGGTTATGATTTAAGTTGTAGTTATAATTGGAGGCTTTATGCGTTTTGTTTCCATTGAAGATGCCAGACCGGGAATGTGTCTTGCGTATGATTTATATGATTCCATGGGACGTACCATGGTGGGAAGCGGCTGTGAACTGACGGCTTCCTATATCAATAAACTAAACGAATACGGATTTAGCGGTATCTATATCGAGGATGAACAGTCGAAAGATATCTACATCGAAGCAACAATACCGGAAAAACTGCGCCAGGAAGGGTTTAAATGTGTGCAGGAGAATGATATTGACCGTTGTGCCGAGATTGCACAACAGATTGTGGAGAATCTTTTGTCCAGGGAAAATGTGTGTCTGGATATGACGGATCTGCGCTCATACGATGATTACACATATGCACATTCGGTGAATGTTGCTGTGCTCTGCTGTGTGATCGGTATGGGGATGGGAATGAGTGAACGCGATCTGAATTATCTGGTTACAGCGGCTCTTTTGCATGATCTGGGAAAGCTTGCCATTCCAAAGGAAATACTAAACAAACCGGGCAGGCTGACACCGGATGAATACCAGCTGATGAAGACCCATTCGACCCGTTCGTACCAGCTGCTTTCGAAGCGCTGGAATATTTCGGCGCATATCAAGCAGACGGTACTTCTTCATCATGAAAATGTAGATGGAAGCGGATACCCACAGGGGCTGATGGGAGATGAACAGTCACTCTCCGTAAGAATTGTACATGTGGCGGATGTGTATGATGCGCTGACATCAAGACGTCCGTATAAGAAACCATATTCCCCTTATGAGGCGGTAGAGTATCTCATGGGAGCCTGTGGCATTATGTTTGACAAAAATGTTGTGGAAGTGTTTATGGAGCGGGTTCCGCTGTTTCCGAGAGGGACGGAGGTAAATCTGTCGGATGGACGTAAGGGACTGATCTATGAAAACAAGGGACCGCATAATCTGCGACCGATTCTGAATATGCCGGATGGGACCAAACTGGATCTGATGGAAAATAAAAACCTTAATGTTACGATTCTTCCACCGGAATATCTTGATACGGTTTCTCCAGATTCGGAAGAGCCGGAAAGAAAGAAGATGGTTCAGGAAACTGCCAGAAAAAAAATCATGATCGTAGATGATATGAAGACCAATCTGGATGCCATGCGTGGAATTCTCGAGGATGAGTATACCGTCATTCTCTGTAAATGCGGAAAACAGGCATTGCATTATCTGGAACACAATGAGTTTCCGGATTTGATCATTATGGATGTTGATATGCCGGAAATGAACGGAATCGAGACTACCATGAGAGCAAACAAGCTCACAGGGGGCAGGATACCGGTTCTGTTTGTCACGGCCATGTGTGATGCACATACGGTAATGACTTGTCGGAGACTGCATGCGGCAGGATATATTGTGCGGCCATATAAAGCCATTTATATCAAATCCGAAGTAGAGCGGATATTTAGTGGTTGGAGGTAAAACGGATATGGGACTGGTTTTCCATCTGATCTGTCTTTTTTTTACACTGTTTGTATTACAAAGTTATGTCAGCAGCGGGTTTCACGCAAGGGAACACCGGCTGCTGCCGTTGGTTTTAGGGCTGATTGCATTGAACAGTTTTTATCGCATTACCTATTATGTTACGGGAGAGGCAAAGACACTTCGTATACTGACAGATTTACTGGCCATTCACATGCTGTATCTTATGATTCATTATGTGGGTGATTTTATGAAATTCCAGCTGAAACTCAGGACGGAAGTGATTTTGTTCTGCAGTCTGGTGCTGTTTAATTCCATGTTGATTATACGTGCTGCGCAGCGCGAGACGTATCAGGATGCGTTTCGGATTGCGCTGCTTTGTTATACGGGAATTCTTCTGGGGCTGGCTACTTATGTGAGAGTGAAAAGCGAGGTTTCTGTCTGGGAGGGACATGTAAATGATATGTTGTATCTTGGCATGGCACTTCCGGGAGTTGCAATGTTGTTTCGCGCAGTTACGCCGAAAGCGGAAGAATTTCTGGTGCCGGGAGCTTTTGAAATTTCCTGTCTGATTGTCTTTTATCTGATGATGACGGGAAGATTATCCAATGTGACGAACATTATCCGGGAAAACTTTTATAATATCAGTGATATCCCTACGTTTTTGTTTGACAACAGAATGCGTTATCGGGATGCCAATGCCAATGCCAGACGATGGTTTCCGGAAATTGTGGGGGAACTGACGGACGATCCGCAGGAGTACCCTTTTTATACCAAAATGATGCGTTGGAGTAAAGACCCGGATCAGGATTATGTGGTTCAGTGGAAAGAAAGTTATTGCAGGTGTCAGCTGCATCCGGTCTGCAGTGAAAATGTGGTGAGAGGATATATTCTTACTCTGCTCGACATCACACAGCAAAAGAAGGAAACGGTTCTGATGGAGGATCTGAAAAAGAAAGCAGAAGAACAGTCATTTTTAAAAAGCCGTTTTCTGGCATCGGTCAGTCATGATCTGCGCAGTCCGCTGCATGCGATTATCGGAGGTTCGGATATTTTAAAAAGGCAGAATCTTCCGGATGAGAGCAAAAACATTCTTGAATATATCCGTGTCGCGGGAAATAATCTGCTTGAACAGGTGGATACGATCCTTGCATATTCGAAGCTGGAAGCAGGAATGTTGACGCTCAAAGACAAAACATACAATTTTTATGAAATGATAGAGGAACAGGCCCGTCTTTGTCTGCTGAATATCCGGGAAAAAGATATCGTATTTACCGTGAGGTTTCTGGACCGGTTTCCGGAGCAGGTAAGTGGGGACTATTTACGTGTGGCACAGATTTTTCAGAATATTTTATCGAATGCCTGCAAGTTTACGGAACAGGGAACGATCACGCTGTCACTCCACTGTAAGATGGAAGAAGGACAGGTATGGTTTGACGGCTGTGTGGAAGATACCGGTGTGGGAATGACAAAGGAAAAACTTGCACAGGTATTTGCGGAATATGTCTCGTTTTCCGAGGATATGGGGGTAGAGGGCTTTGGCCTGGGTCTGTCGATTGTCAGACAGCTCGTAGAAATGATGCATGGCTGGGTAAGAGCAGAGAGTGATCCGGGAAAAGGGACACGCGTATCTTTTGGATTTTATCAGAAACAGGTTCCGACTGAGATATCAGAGCCGGGAAACATCGGACAGGAAATTTTAAAAGAACAGAGTGATCCGCAGGTCGAAGAAATACAGCCGAACTGGGTTTATCCGCGGGCACGTGTCCTTCTGGTGGATGATATGGAAGCAAACAGGGTGATTTTTCAGGAACTTGCGGCTCCATGGAAGTTTATACTGGATCTTGCGGTGTCAGGAGAAGAAGCTGTACAGATGGTAAAAGAACGGGAATACCAGATGATTATTCTGGATCAGATGATGCCGGGAATGTCCGGATTTGAGACGGCGGATCAGATACAAAGATACAGTCATGCACCGCTTGTTCTTATGACAGCGGATATTTCTGATGAAGTCAGAAGCCGTTCCATCCGGCATGGATTTACCGATTTTATGCCGAAACCGATCCGGCTGCAGCGGATGAGGCAGGTTTTAGAAACCGGAATTCCGGTCAGATACAGGGAACTTCCGAATCCGGTCGATGCGTCAAAGAAGGCGAAAGCTACAGGGCAGAGGAACGCTGCGGATATCCGTACGCTGGAATCTTATTGGAAAGAGGTGGAGAGTTTACTTCCGAAACTTCCGGAATATGTCCAGAGGGATCTGCATATGTTTCAGACAAAAGTTCATGGAATCAAAGGCATCAGCCGCCAGATTGGAAAAGAGGAGATTGCCCAGCAGGCAGAAATTATGGAGATGGCGGCAAAAACCGAAAACCGTGCCTTTATAAACCGGAATCTGCATATCTTCTTAGAGCAGCTGCAGGGGACGGTGAAAGAAGTAAAACAGGAGACAAAAGATTCACAGGAAAGCGGTCACATACTTCGGCAGGAAAAGTTTCCCATGATGGATGGAGAGCAGCGCCGGCTGTGCTGGAAAAGGTTAAAGTATGGATTTGATACCTATGATATTGCACAGATTGAGGAGAATATAAAGATACTTTCTGAACATGAATTACCGCCGGAAGAAAAAGAAAGGCTTCCCGTGGTAAGGGAAGCCTATGAAAATCTGGATTATGAAATCGGAAGCAAAGCCTGTATGTTTTAGACGCGGCGGCGCAATAACGCATAAAATTTTTCAATATGGAAAGGTTTTCCCTGAACCGCCTGGACTTTCAGGCGGTTTTCTTCATTGAAACCTACCAGAATGTTGTGATTGGCTTCTGCCAGGTAATCCATAATACCGTCAATATCGGATTTGGTATTTTTCGGACAGTTTACATACATATGTTTGTTTGCGGTAATATGCATGGTATAAGAGATGCTGAAATGATACCAGAGCATTTTGTGGAGCGTCGAATGTTTATAGATCCACAGAATCTCCTGAATAGGTACAATGGCATTTCCATATGGTGATGTCATGATAAAATAATGTTCGGTAATAAACATATCCTCCGTTGCCAGCTGTGGAAGTGTTGCAAGTTCTTCCTCGGCCTCGGCGAGAATCTGACCCGGATGTCCGAAGACGATCAGGTTCTGGCACGGTGGGGAAAGCACCGGGAACCGGATATAGACCATACAGACAAAAAGATACAGGACGGTATAAATCATGGAACCGAAATACGCGAAGAATAAAATGCGCGTCGTGGTTAAATGATAGTCAGGCTCACTGAAATAATACGAAGACAGCTGATTGCGGATACCGGTTTCGGTCCAGTTCAGGTCAGAGGAAAGCTGGGACAAAAGTGCCAGATAAGATTCTTTTCCTTTGACGATCCGGCCGGTGACGGTCAGACGGTCGATCGTAGGGAGTCCTTCCTCACATGTATGCGGGGTAAGGAGAATGATGCTGCAATTATTTTTCTGTGTGGTGTAATAATAATATCCGCGGGTCTGTCCATAGGTTTCACAGGTATATCCGCTGAATTTCAGATCCGTGAAGGTCATGCGCACATAACGGTGATGGTCCTTGTATGCATCCGCAATTTTGGTATTGTCGGAAAGCTGTGCAGGCCGCAGCATGGCACCCAGTGGAAATACGATCCAGAGAACTGCAAGCAAAACCAGATATATCATTGGAGAAAAAAGTCTTCTGCGATAGAAGGCCTGAATATTTTTGGAAATATAATGTTCGTAGTTGTCAGGCATGGAAAATCCTTTCTGTATTTCAACTTATGCATTCAGTATAAAGGTTTCGGGAAGAATAATCAACCTTGCTTTTGCCATAAAAACTTGCTAAACTATGATACAAAGCAGGAGGAAAAGAATGGACGCGTATACGAGTTTTGCGCAGGTTTACGACCTGTTTATGGATAATGTGCCCTATGATGAATGGTGTGCATATATTTGTGAGACATTAAAAAAGCATGGAATTGCAGACGGACCGGTGCTGGATCTGGGATGCGGAACCGGAGAACTGACCCGGAGACTGGCAGCCTGTGGGTATGATATGACCGGTGTGGATGTTTCTGTGGATATGCTGCAGAAAGCCATGGAAAAGCAGACAGATCCGCCGATTCTTTATCTGCTGCAGGAGATGCAGACACTCGAACTGGATGGATGTGTGCGGGCAGTCTGCTGTACCTGTGACTGTGTCAATTATGTGCTTGAGCCACAGGAACTTTCCGATGCATTCCGGCGGGTTGCCGCCTGTCTGGAAAGCGGTGGAGTATTTATCTTTGATTTGAATACCGCCTATAAATACGAACAGCTTCTTGGAGATCACACATTTGCGGAGAGCAGGCAGGAAGGAAGTTTTATCTGGGAAAATTATTATGACGAAGAGACCAGAATCAATGAATATGACCTGACACTGTTTATCCCGGAAGCGGGAGAGCTGTACCGCCGATATGCGGAAACACACTATCAGAGAAATTATAAGGTGGAACAGATAGTGGGTTTTCTGCAGCAGGCGGGACTGGTCTGTGAAGGAATGTATGATGATTACACCGACGCCGGGGTCAAAGCCGACAGTGAGCGTATCACATTTGTTACAAGAAAAGAATAAAGGAGAAATGATACATGGCAGATTATATTGTTAGAGCAACCGCAGCAGGTGCCGCAATCCGGGCATTTGCAATTACATCGAGGGATCTGGTGGAGACCGCCAGACAGGATCACAATACGTCTCCGATCATGACGGCAGCCCTGGGACGTTTGTTGTCCGGCGGTGCGATGATGGGAACAATGTTAAAAGGGGAAAAGGATCTTCTGACCCTGCAGATTCAGTGCAGCGGTCCGGCCAGGGGACTTACCGTTACTGCGGACGCCAATGGACATGTCAAGGGATTTGTCAATAATCCGATTGTGGAACTTCCGCCAAACAAAGACGGACATTTAAATGTAGGGGGCGCGCTGGATCTCGGTATTTTGAGCGTCATCAAAGATATGGGATTGAAAGAGCCATATGTGGGACAGTGTCAGCTGCAGACAGGAGAGATTGCAGAAGATTTAACCTATTATTTTGCAACTTCCGAGCAGATTCCGTCTGCGGTAGGATTGGGCGTGCTGATGAACAAAAACAACACGGTGCGTCAGGCCGGCGGATTTATTATTCAGCTTATGCCGTTTACGAGTGACGAGATCATTGAAAAACTGGAAAAGCGTATTGCAGAGATCGATTCTGTGACTATGATGCTGGAGCGAGGACTGACACCGGAAGGAATTCTCGAAGAAATTCTCGGAGATTTCGGCTTGGAAATCACCGACAAAATTCCGGCAGCATTTGTCTGTGACTGTTCCAAGGAGCGGGTATCCCGCGCACTTTCGACGCTCAGCAAAAAAGATCTCGATGACATCATCAATGATGGGGAGAGCATCGAGGTAAAGTGTCAGTTCTGTAATAAGGCATATGAATTTTCCGTAGAGGAATTAAAGGAGTTGAGAAAGTGAGACAGGGATTTGTAAAAGCAGCTGCAGTCACACCGAAAATTAAAGTGGCAGATACAAAATACAATGCAGAACTGATTCTGGATATGATGAAAGAAAGTACCCGGCAGGGAGCAAAGATTGTAGTTTTTCCGGAACTTTGTCTGACCGGCTATACCTGTCAGGATCTGTTTTTGCAGGAACGTCTGCTGCAGGGCGCAAAGGATGCGCTGATGAAATTAGTAAAAGAGAGTGCTTCACTGGACGCCATTTTTTTCGTGGGACTTCCCTTTGAAATCCTTGGAAAATTATACAATGTGGCGGCAGTGTTTTCCCATGGAGAAGTGCTTGGACTTGTACCGAAGAGTTATCTGCCGAATTACAATGAATTTTATGAGGCGAGACATTTCGTATCCGGAGTAGAGCTTGCGACAGAGGTGGTTCTGCCGGACGGAAGCTGTGTTCCTGCGGACCGGGATCTGCTTTTTGTCTGTGAGCAGATGCCGAAACTCAGAATTGGTGTGGAACTGTGTGAGGATCTGTGGACACCGAATCCGCCGAGTATCTCCCATGCACTGGCGGGGGCGTCTGTTCTGGTGAATTTGTCGGCTTCGAATGAACTGACCGGCAAAGACAGTTACCGCAGGGAACTGGTAAGTGGCCAGTCTGCACGTCTTCTTGCGGCATATATTTATGCGTCAGCGGGAGAGGGAGAGTCTACACAGGATCTGGTGTTCTCCGGGCACAACATCATTGCGGAAAACGGACAGATTCTTGCGGAATCCAAGCGTTTTGGACATGGCATCCTGTATTCGGAGATTGATGTGGAACGTCTCTGTGCACAGCGCCGCAGAATGACAACTTTTGTCACTGAGGATCAGACACATACCGAGATTCTGTTCTCTTTAAAAATAGAAGAAACAAAACTGACGCGGTTTATTGATCCGGCACCGTTTGTGCCAACAGACAGACAGAACAGGGAAAAGCGTTGTGATGAAATTCTGATGATTCAGGCAATGGGACTAAAAAAACGTCTGGAACATACCGGAGCCAATGCTGTGGTAGGTATTTCCGGAGGACTGGATTCGACGCTGGCACTGCTGGTGACCGTGCGTGCCTTTGATCTGTGCGGGCGGGATCATAAGGGAATTACGGCCGTCACCATGCCGGGATTCGGGACAACCGACCGCACATATGACAATGCTGTCAAACTGATTCAAAGCCTTGGGGCAGAATTTGTGGAAGTGGATATCTGTCAGTCGGTAAATGTGCATTTTTCGGATATTGGACAGGACCCTTCGGTGCATGATGTGACATATGAAAATTCTCAGGCGCGGGAACGCACGCAGATTCTGATGGACATTGCGAACAAAAAGAATGCGCTTGTGATCGGAACCGGAGATCTGTCGGAACTTGCACTGGGGTGGGCAACGTACAACGGAGATCATATGTCCATGTATGCCGTGAATGCTTCTGTGCCAAAGACACTAGTCCGGCATCTGGTGCGTTATTATGCGGATACCTGTGAGGACAAGCAGCTTTCCGATACACTGTATGATGTATTGGATACACCTGTTTCTCCGGAGCTTCTGCCGCCGGAAGACGGAAAAATTTCACAGAAGACCGAGGATCTGGTAGGTCCGTATGAACTGCATGATTTCTTCCTGTATTATATGTTGCGTCAGGGATTTTCCCCTGCAAAAATTTATCGTCTGGCAAAAATTGCGTTTGCGGGAACTTATGAAGCTGCATTTATTTTAAAATGGCTGAAAACGTTCTGCCGCAGATTTTTTGCGCAGCAGTTTAAACGTTCCTGCCTTCCGGACGGCCCGAAAGTCGGATCTGTTGCTGTTTCTCCGAGAGGAGATCTGCGTATGCCGAGTGATGCGTGTGCAACATTGTGGATGGAGGAACTGAATACGATTTCTTAGAAAAATACATTTTTTATTCGAATCTTAACCGCCATTATGCTATAATGAAACATACGGATGCAAGAGATAAGGAGAAAGAAGATTCGGATGAAAAAAACATTGTATATCATAAGAGATATAGCCATTACCGTCGGGATTCAGCTGGTGTGTTTTATGGTCTGTTTGTGGATACAAAACAGTACTGTGGAAAATGCGCTGATCCCGGCAGTATCTATTTTTGGAGTCTTTCTGACTTCTGTGATCACACCGGGGTATCTGTATGGTGTGGCAGCTGCAATTCTCAGCGTTCTTGAAGTGAATTTTGCTTTCACATTTCCATTTTTTCACTTTAATTTTTCCATACCGGAGAATATGGCATCGGCAGTGATCATTATACTGATGGCTTTGATTACCTGTGGGTTTACCACCAAAATAAAGTATAATAAAATTCTCGAAGAAGAGAGAGAAAAAGAAAAAATCCGTGCAGACATATTCCGTGCGGTTTCCCATGATCTTCGGACTCCGCTTACCACGATCTATGGCTCCAGCTCGGCGCTGCTTGATACGGATAATGATTTTACGAAGGAACAGCGGACAAAGATGCTGCAGGACATCCAGCAGGATGCACAGTGGCTTTTCCGGATGGTTGAGAACCTGCTTTCGATCACAAAACTTGACAGTGGAAAAGTAAAAATCATTAAGACACCTACGGTTTTGGATGAGCTGATTGATTCGGTGATTTTAAAGTTTCATAAAAGATATCCGGATCAGGAGGTTGAAATTGATATTCCGGATGAATTTGTGGTAATTCCCATGGATGCAATCCTGATCCAGCAGGTGTTGATCAATATTTTAGAAAACGCGGTGCAGCATGCAAAGGGAATGGTGCACCTGGGACTGAAGGTATTTCTTGTGGCGGACAAAGCCGTATTTGAAGTACAGGATGATGGATGTGGAATTCCGGAAGAAAAATTAAAATCCGTTTTTTACGGGAGTCATGAGGCATATGAGGTATCTTCCGATTGCAAACGGAGCAATGCAGGAATAGGACTGGCAGTGTGCGCAACAATTATCAAAGCGCACGGTGGAAAGATCAAGGCAGAAAATAAGAAAAATGGAGGTGCACTTTTCCGGTTTTATCTGGATATGGAGGAGAAGGAACAGGCATGAACGGAAATAAATATAAGATTTTAATTATTGAGGATGATGAACATATTAACAATCTGGTGGCTACACTTCTGGAGGCAAACGGATATCAGGCATTATCGGCATATTCCTGCGAAGACGGAATGATGATGTATGCTTCACACAGACCGGATCTCGTTGTTTTAGATCTGGGACTTCCGGATCAGGACGGAATGACTTTTTTAAAGCGGTTACGGAAAGATTCCCTGACGCCGGTGATTGTGCTTTCTGCCAGGTCAGATGAAAAAGATAAAGTGGAGGCTTTGGATATGGGAGCCAATGATTATGTTACAAAACCATTTGGCTCCAATGAATTTCTTGCGCGGATACGTTCTACGCTTCGCATGACAACACATCGCATGCAAAACGGAATGTTTCCGGGGGGGAAATTTGAGGCATCCGGTCTGACCATTGATTACGATGCAAGAAGAGTTTTCTTGCATAAAAAAGAAGTGAAGCTGACACAGACAGAGTACAATATCATTGCAGCATTGTCGGAACATGCGGGAAAGGTTATGACATACTCAGCCATTATCAAAGAGATCTGGGGGTATAACGATGAGGGCAGCATCAAAAAACTGCAGGTCAATATGGTAAATATCCGTAAGAAGCTGGGAGCCAGACCGGGAGAAAAAAATTATATTGTAAATGAACTGGGCGTAGGGTATCGTATGTGCGAGGCGGATGAGGAAACCTTATAGCTGTAATTTAGAGGAGATAATACAAAAAGAGGAAAAACGTTTTTTTCGTTTTTCCTCTTTGATTTTTTGCTTTGTTTATTTTATTATGTAAAATAAATTATAAGAGCGGAATACCATGTTCCTCGCAGGCTGCAATTGTTTCTTCCGGCCAGAGAGAACTTTGCACTTCGCCGATATGAGCTTTGCGAAGGAAGAACATACAGATACGGGACTGACCAATTCCTCCGCCGATGGTATAAGGAAGTGTTCCATCGATGATGGATTTCTGGAATGGCAGATCCTTGCGTTCCGGACAGCCGGCTTTGTCAAGCTGGGAAATCAGTGCAGTTTTGTCTACACGGATACCCATCGAAGATAATTCCAGTGCAATATCAAGAACCGGATAATAAACAAGAATATCTGCATTTAAAGCCCAGTCATCGTAATCCGGAGCACGTCCGTCGTGCGGTTCGCCGGACTCTAAGGTGTCACCGATCTGCATGATACATACAGCACCTTTTGCCTTGGTAATATAATACTCACGTTCCTTCGGTGTGTTGTCCGGGAACAGATCCTCCAGTTCCTGGGAGGTGATAAAGAAAATTTCCTTTGGAAGGATCAGATCAATGTAATCATACTGGATGGCCATATACTGTTCTGTTTTGCGAAGACACTTATATACGGTACGAACGGTCTCTTTTAAATAGTCCAGATTACGGTCTTCTTTATGAATGATTTTTTCCCAGTCCCACTGATCTACGAAAATAGAATGAATGTTGTCCGTACTTTCATCGCGGCGGATGGCATTCATATCAGTGTAGATGCCTTCTCCGACCTGAAATCCGTATTTTTTCAGGGCGTAACGTTTCCATTTTGCGAGAGAATGGACAACTTCGGCATTTTTATCGTCCTGCTCCTTAATACCGAAAGTAACCGGGCGTTCATAACCGTTTAAGTTATCATTAAGACCGGTTGCCGGGTCTACAAAAAGAGGAGCAGAAACACGTGTCAGATGCAGTCTCTGCGCCAGCAGTGCCTGAAAGAAATCTTTGACTGTCTTGATGGCAAGCTGTGTGTCATGAAGATTCAGTTCTGATTTGTATTGTTTTGGTAAAATAAGATTTTCCATGAGATCTCCTTTGTTATATTGTTACTCTGTGTTTCATTATAGCACATGAACTATGGAATTCAAGTCAAAAAGGTGTTAGAATTAGGATATGATTTTACAGAATGAAATGGAGAAAAGCAGATGAAAAAAGAAGATTTAACCGTTCCGGCAATTTTTGCGGAGGCGATAGGAATGATCCTTGGAATTGTCTATATCGGACTGCAGATCTATTATGGGATTGCCTATAAAGTTGCGCCATATAAATTTATCTGTAACATTGCAGGAGTTGTTCTGATCTATGTGGGACTCAGCCTGGTAAGCTGTCAGCCGGAAAAAATAAACCGGCTTCCGAAAGAGGTGTGTGCGGGAAAGGTGCGTAAATATTCCATCCGGATGATCCGGCTGGTCAAACTGGTGTTTATCATCGGTCTGATGGTTCCGTGTGTGGGAGATGTGATCGGGATCGAACTCAAGGACGCGTACAGTCTGCTGGTGATTGCCGCTATCCTTGTGATCACCGTGTTTTATGAGTATCGGATCATTCAGCTGCTTCGAAATGATCATCATGATCAGGGGCAGCCATAAGGCGCGCCGCTTTCTGATCGCGCCATTTCGTTCCCAGGCGGAATAAGGAAAAGCCCAAAACGAGAGAAACAATCGTAAAGAGAAAGATGATAATTCCCAGAAGATCCGTTTCTTTGAGATTGTTCAGTAGCGGTCCGATGATGGTTCCCCAGAAGTTGAACAGGATGTGGAAGAACATGGAGAAATAGATGCTTCCTCCTTTTTCACAGATCCATCCCAGTACAAGACCGAGAACAAATGCATAAATTCCCTGAATCCAGTTCATGTGAAAGATTCCGAAGAGAACCGCCTGCATCAGGTTGGCAGCCCAGAACGGAAGTGCCCGTCGGACCAGACGCATGGTGACGCCGCGGAAAACCAGTTCTTCACAGACAGGACCGAGAATTACGGCATAGATAAACATGAACAGTCCGATGTCGGAGTCTAAGCCTGCGGTTTCCATGAGTTTTTCGTACTGGCTGAGCCAGTTCGGGAAAAGAAGAGATACCGCAGAAGTCAGATAACCGGAAAAGAACTGCATGCCGGGAATCAGAAGAATGATGGATAAAAACTGCAGAGGATGAAACGTGAGGGATGGTTTTGGAAGATAATTGCCCCCACAGGAGCGATAATACCATATTCCCATGAATACGATGCAGGTTACGGTATAAATCAGCATGATGCATGCATTAAACTCCGTATTGGTCAGAAGTGTTTCGATGGTATCGGCATCAAAGCCTGTGCTCTGGAAGGCCGGACACAGAAACAGAGCTGCGATTCCGAACATAAAAAAAGAAGCCAGTATCTGTGCAGCTGTTGTTGTTAAAATTGGCAGAAAGCCGGAAAAAAAATAACCGATCTTTTTCATATCATAGATTCTCCATTCGTTTTCGTGTTTGGTAAACTGTACTAAACATTATAGCATAACAATGGGGTAATGCAAGAAATCTGTTTACTTTAAAACTTTAATATGATAAAATACAGACATGATTTTTGGAAGGAAAGAGGGAGCATAATGAGCAAGAAACTTAAAACAGAGGCAGTAGATCATCTGTTTGATGCAATTTTATGTCTGCAGAACAGAGAGGAATGTTATACATTTTTTGAGGATGTGTGTACGGTCAATGAATTGCTTTCTTTATCACAGCGATTTGAAGTGGCGGGAATGCTGCGGGATCAGAAGACATACCTTGATATTGCGGAAAAGACGGGGGCGTCTACAGCGACGATCAGCCGTGTCAATCGTTCTCTGAACTATGGAAATGACGGATATGAGATGGTATTCAGCCGTCTGTCACAGAAACATCCGGAACAGGAATAGAAAAAAGGCACGGATGCGTATCTGCATCTGTGCCCGAAAATACAATCATCCGTTTGGATTAAACGGTGTCTTTTTTGGAGGATTCCTTTTTGGAATTCTCTTTTTTATTTGTTTTACTGTTTTGACTGTTGATATTGTCGATAACACTTTCGATAATCATCTTTTTGATGTATACGTCGTAGCTGAGCAGACAGATAAAACTGAAATTCTGCAGAAATTCCTGATCATTTTCCGGAAATTTCCGGAACGTCTCACGGGAGAGAGCATATTTTTTTCCGAGATCTTTTAATAATTTCTCGGACTCGGTGCTCTCTAAATTAAAAACCTCGTTATAGACATCTTCCATATTAAATCCGGCTTTGTTGCCAAAATAATGTTCCGTCAGGGGATTTAACAGGGACTGGATGTCGTTGATGCTGAGCAGATTCTTAAAATAGTAAATGAATAACAGGGTCAGCACATGCTCCTTGGAATATTTTTTCTTCTCCGGGGCAGGGAGCAGATTGTTTTTGGCATAATTGTTGATCATTGTTTTGGTCAGAATTTTATCATCTTCATAGCGTTTGCAGGCTTCTAACTGCTCGTCCATAAAGGTCGTGACCTGATCCATATATAAACCGATATTTGGAATGTCTTCCGTTTTGATGTAATCGATTGAAACCAGTTTCTTCTGCAGTGCAGCAAGAAATTCTTTTACTTCGTTGTCCATATTTTCACCTCATATCACATTATATAGTAATAAAAACTAGATGACAAGGCATTTTCATGCTTTTTTCAAAAAACAAAAGAATGTATGTTCTATTCGGACTATCTATGATATAATGAGACACACGAATAATGAATTATGGAAAGAGACGGAGAAACGATATGAGCTTATTAGATGCACTGAACGAACCACAGCGGCAGGCTGTGATGGCAACCGACGGACCGCTTCTGATTCTGGCAGGTGCCGGGTCCGGAAAAACCAGAGTACTGACACATCGTACGGCATATCTGATTGAGGAATGCGGGGTTAATCCCTACAATATCATGGCAATCACGTTTACCAATAAAGCGGCAGGGGAGATGCGGGAGCGTATTGACCAGATGGTGGGATATGGTTCGGAAAGTATCTGGGTGTGCACATTCCATTCCACCTGTGTGCGTATTTTGCGCAGATATATTGACAGGCTGGGGTTTGGCACCAATTTTACCATCTACGATTCCGATGATCAGAAGACTCTGATGAAGGATATCTGCAAACGTCTGGAAATCGATACGAAAATGTACAAAGAGAAAATGTTTCTTTCTGCTATTTCCTCCGCAAAAGATGAGCTGATCGATCCGATCGAATTTGAGACGCGCGCAGCAGGCGATTATGTGAAACGAAAACAGGCCCAGGTTTACCGGGAATATCAGCAGGCGTTAAAGCAGAATAATGCATTGGATTTTGATGATCTGATCATGAAAACCGTGGAACTGTTCAAACTGGACAAAGAGGTGCTTGCCTCGTATCAGGATCGTTTCCGCTATATTATGGTGGATGAGTATCAGGATACCAATACCGCACAGTTTGAACTGATCCGTCTGCTGGCTTTAAAATACCAGAATCTTTGTGTTGTAGGTGATGATGATCAGTCTATCTATAAGTTCCGGGGAGCGAATATCTACAATATTCTGAATTTTGAACATCATTTTCCGGATGCCACAGTGATCAAACTGGAGCAGAATTACCGGAGCACGCAAAATATTCTGGATGCAGCCAATGCTGTGATTGCCAACAATCAGGGGCGAAAGGAAAAGCGTCTGTGGACGGACAATGGAGCCGGGGACAAGATCACCTTTGAGCAGCTGGATACGGCGGCAGAGGAAGCGGATTTTGTGGCAAGGGATATTGCCCGGCGGGTACGCAAAGGAGAGTATCAGTATAAAGACTGTGCCATTCTCTATCGTACCAATGCACAGTCCCGTCTCTTTGAGGAACGTTTTATTACAGCAAATATTCCATATAAAATTTTTGGCGGCGTAAATTTCTACGCCCGTAAGGAAGTGAAGGATCTGCTGGCATATTTAAAGACCATCGACAATGGGCAGGATGATCTGGCGGTGCGGCGTATCATCAACATCCCAAAACGTGGAATTGGTGCGGCATCGATCAACAAAGTGGCATTGTATGCCCAGGAGCAGGAGATCAGTTTTTATGATGCGCTCTGTGTGGCAGAACAGGTACCGGGGCTGGGCAAAGCGGCAGCAAAGATCCGGCCGTTTGTGTTGTTTATCCAGTCTATGAAAGCAAAGGCAAAGCTGCTTTCCGTGGCAGATCTGCTGCAGGAAGTTATTGAAACGACCGGTTATGTCAGAGAACTCGAAGCAGAGGGAACGGATGAGGCAGAGGCAAGAATCGAAAATATTGACGAATTGATCAGCAAAGCTGTGGATTATGCGGAGGGGGAAGAAGCTCCGACCTTAAACGGCTTTCTGGAAAATGTCGCTCTGGTTGCGGATATTGACAGTTTTGACGAAAACAGTGACTATGTGGTACTTATGACTTTACATAGTGCGAAAGGACTTGAATTTCCGAATGTCTATCTGGCAGGACTTGAGGACGGACTGTTTCCGAGTTATATGTCTATTACGAGTGATAACTCCCAGGCCGAGATCGAGGAAGAACGGCGTCTGGCATATGTGGGAATTACCCGTGCAAAGAAAAATCTGACAATTACTTCCGCGCGTGTGCGCATGGTGCGGGGACAGACACAGTATGGAAAAGTATCCCGGTTTGTCAGGGAGATTCCACCGGAACTTCTTTCCAGAGAGATTTATGAGCCAAAACCAAAGGAAGAATCCATCGAACAGTCTGCATTTCAGAAAGCGCGTAAGGCATTCCGGACGGTGCCAAGCTATGGGGGAAGCGGATATGGAAAAGAGGTGGGAGAAGGATATGGATCGACTTTCCATTCTTCCAAAGCCACAAAACCGGTATATACAAAGGTGGAAAACCAGCGCGATTTTGGTTCCGCGGGTGGAACATTGTCCTATCAGGTGGGGGATCGTGTCCGCCACATCAAATTTGGCGATGGAGAAGTCATGGCAATTGTTTCCGGGGGCAGGGACTATGAAGTGACCGTGGATTTCGACAAAGCCGGAACAAAGAAGATGTTTGCAAGTTTTGCAAAATTAAAAAAGGTATGATAAAATTTTTATAAACGCAAATTTTTCATAGGAAAACAGGGAAAGATATGCTATAATGAATATAATTAAAAATGCAGGAAGGAGAAGTGCCATCATGAGTAAAGTAGAAGATATTTTAGCATCTACCAAAGTCGGGGATGTTTTGGATGCAGCAAAGCTTAATAAGTTTTTGAAGAAAAAGGAAGAAGAGGAGAAGAAACCTTCCAAGTTCGTGATTGTATTCGCCGTGATTGGAATCGTTGTCGCAGTTGCAGCAGCAATCTATGGAATTTATCGTTTCTTTACACCGGATTATCTGGATGATTTCGAGGACGATTTTGAAGATGAGTTCGACAATGACTTCTTCGAGGATGAGGATGAAGAGCCGGCTGCAGAGTCTAAGGATGCTTCCACAGACAAGACAGAGGACTAATCATTGCCGGAAGCGTGAGAACTTTCAGGCAGTTTGGGCGGTGCGCAGAAAAAGAAAACCGAACGAAGAAAGAAGGGACTGCAGTTGTGTAGTCCCTTTTTCCGTAAGAAAACAAGATTTAGAATGATGCATGAGGAGTAAAAGAATGAAAAAAGGGCAGATTGCAGAAGGGAATGTAACAACCGTAGAATTCCCGAACAAAGGGATTGTGATGACAGACGAGGGAGAACGCGTCATCGTCAAGAATACCATTCCGGGACAGCGAGTTTCCTTTGCGGTAAATAAGGTACGAAAAGGAAAAGCGGAAGGACGGCTTCTGGAAACCGTGAAGAAATCACCACGGGAGACCGCAGATACCTGCCGGCATTTCGGACAGTGTGGAGGATGTACGTATCAGAGTCTGCCTTATGAAGAACAGTTAAAGATTAAGGAGAAACAGGTGCGCGGTATGATGGAGCAGGCGATTGGGGATGCCTGTGCTTATGAGTTCCTGCCAATCAGACACAGTCCGCGTGTGCTTGCTTACCGTAACAAAATGGAGTTTTCATTTGGGGATGAATACAAGGACGGACCGCTGGCACTCGGAATGCACAAGCGCGGCAGTTTTTACGATATTGTAACGGTAGAGGACTGCCGGATCGTGGATGGCGATTTCCGTGCGATTCTCATGGCAACGCTCGCTTATTTCAGGGAGCAGGAAATCTTCTTCTATCACAGACTGCGTCATACCGGGTATCTGCGCCATCTTCTTGTGCGAAAGGCAGTAAAGACCGGAGAGATTTTAGTTGATCTGATCACTACGACGCAGGATTGGAGAAATGTACAGGAGCAGGAGCCGGACGAGCGTGCAAAGATAGAGGCTGCATTGCTGGAAAAGCAGGGCAGATGTCCACATGCCGGAACGGTAAACGAAGAAAAAGAAAAGCAGCTTTTAGCCGGATGGAAAGATGTACTTCTGGCACTTTCCCTGGAAGGAACCTTAAAAGGAGTACTCCACACAAAAAATGACAGCGTGGCGGATGTCGTAAAAAACGAAGGAACGGAAGTACTTTTCGGACAGGATTATTTTTATGAGGAGCTGTTGGGACTGCGTTTTCAGATTTCACCGTTTTCTTTTTTCCAGACAAACTCTCTCGGAGCAGAAGTGCTTTATTCCACAGCCCGCGAATTTATCCTCGGGGATAATCCGGACATGCTGGCAGACAAGACCGTTTATGATCTGTACAGCGGTACCGGTACGATCGCACAGATGCTCGCTCCGGTCTGCAAAAAAGTTGTGGGCGTGGAGATCATCGAGGAAGCGGTAGAGGCGGCAAAAGAGAATGCGGCACTCAATCATCTGGACAACTGTGAATTTTTGGCGGGTGACGTCTTAAAGGTGCTCGATACGATTGAGGAACGGCCGGATTATATTGTGCTTGATCCGCCAAGGGATGGTATTCATCCGAAGGCGCTGGAAAAGATTATTGATTCGTATAGGTGCGAAAGTATTTTATATATATCCTGCAAGCCTACAAGCCTTGCGCGTGACATTCTGGTCTTTATGAATGCAGGATATAAGGTGAAAAAAATACAATGTGTTGATATGTTTCCAAACACAGTGCATGTTGAAACGGTTTGTCTTCTTTCTTTGAAATAATATTTGATCAGCAGAATGTCCAATGAATTTCGATATCTTCGTTGAGAACGACAATTTTGTCTATCAATATATGGATTATGTTGTTCACTTGATCATAATCATTTTTTGCAAGTGCTTCCTGAAAAGCAGTAGCATAATCTTGAATTTGTTGTATATTCATTGGCATTTCTGTTGAAACTTTGTTTAGCGTTTGAGTCAGGGCGTTTCGTTCTTGCTTAAGAGACGTAAGTCGGTCCTGTATTTGTGAGAGATCCACAGCTCCAATCTGATACAGATTCAGTAGCTTATCTGTCTGTTTATCAAGTTCAGCAAGCCGATCCTGACACAACTCAGCTTCATTGATTATTGGGGCGGCATCTTCTTGAATAATTGATTTCAAGTATTTTTCATCGACAGCAAGTTTTTTGATTTCACTTATGATTATATTGTCCAATTCTTCCAAAGTATATGGATGCAGTCGGTTGGTGCAGTGATCTGATTTGATCATGGCTTTATTGGTACGACTTACAGAATAGCATACATATCGGCGAAGGGGATATCCTTTACTTATAGTTCGAGGTTGCATTCTTGCTCCGCAATCACCACAATAAAGCAATCCGGTTAACAGACTATGAGATCTGCAGCTTTGTTTTTTTATTTCTAGATTGTGTTGTAACATTGCATTGGCCATATTAAAGTCTGAATCGGATATGATAGCTTCATGAATTCCGTCTCGTGTTATATCAACATCTGATACCTTTCCTATATATACTGAATTTCGTAAAGTCCTCCGGATTGTTGTATTTTTCCAACTCCGGACAGTAGGATATTTTTTCTGCATGGTAGAAGCAATAGTATTTATTGCGGTTCCAGATAGAAAGAGTGAAAAGATTTCACGGACTATGGAAGCCTCGTATGGGTCTACTTTTAAATCATTACATCCGGGAAGAAAAGAATAGCCCAAAGGTGGCCGGGAACTGTTATAATGCCCTTTTGCTAACCGGGCTTGTCTTCCCATGGTAGTACGTTCTTTGATATTTTCTCTTTCTAATTGTGCAAAAGCAGCAAGGATTCCAACGATAGCTCGCCCAAAAGCTGTGGATGTGTCAAAAGATTCCAACATCGAAACAAAATCACAATTATTAGCAAGAAATATATCTTCCAACATGATTAGCATATCTTTTTGGGATCTAGACAATCGATCTAACTTCCATACAATTACTTTATTAACAAGATGATCTTGTACATCATGAATTACTTCTTTAATTCCTGGTCTGTTTAATGATGCTCCGGAGTATCCCGGATCAATGATTACTTTATGAATTTGATAGCCAAGAGCTTCACAAAATCTCCTTAAACGATTCTCCTGTTCGCCAACAGAATAGCCTTCCATAGCTTGTTCTGTTGTAGATACGCGAATATATAAATCAACCATATCAATTGGAGAAGGTGCGTTTATGTTCTTTTTTTTCATATATCTACCTTTCACAAGTTTATATACATGGTGCAATTTATCTAATAGAACTTATAATAAATTAGGTTGCCTTTGCGGTAGGTATAATACGTCTTTTTTCTTCTAGGCGTTGCTGTTTTAATAATTCCTTTGCCTTCCCTATAAGAATATCTTTATTGTCTTCATCTAATAATGCAAACGTGGAAAAGAGTTTATTAAAAAGAGGGTCTGAAAGAGAAGAAGGATTTTCATTTTGCAAATTGTCGGAAACAGTATGTGAGAGTAAAAAATCTGTGCTCACATTAAATATGTCTGCAAATTTTAGTAATGTATCATAATCGGGTTTTCTTTTATCAGTTTCATACATCCCTATAGCGCCTTTGGTTACACCAATTTTTTTTGCCAATTCTATTTGGCTGAAGCCTTTTTCATAGCGTAGTTTAGACAGAATATGTCCCATTTTCATTAGAAATACCTCCCTATTTATGATTCAAAATACCATAAATCATGAATAAGAAAATAATTTTAAAATTAAAAACAACAAAACGTTGACACTATTATTGACAAAACAACAGTATGTTGCTATAATGCAATTACAGTCAACGGAATGTGAGAAAGGAGAGATAGTAATTATGGCAATATCAATGGCAGATTTAAGAAAAGAAAGAAAAATGACGCAAGAAGATCTTGCCGAAAAGGTTGGATTAACCAAGGGCGCTATAGGGATGTATGAAACTGGAAAAAGAACACCTTCTTTAAAAACTGCCAAAATAATTGCAAATTATTTTGAAGTGTCACTAGAAGATATCTCTTTTGCTAATAATAGATAATTTTATTGTGTGATTTGGAGGTGAAACAAATGGTAACACATGTGATGAGCGATGGAACTAGAAGGGATAGTATCGCTGGACTCGTGATACCAGCAGGTCATCCAATCTACAAGCTTTTGAAAAAAGAAATACAAAAGCAAAGAGAAGGTCTGAATGATACAAATAACTCAAATAAACAGATATCGGGAGAGAATAATGAAAGAAATATCATATGACCGTAGAAATGAAGAAATAGAAGCATATCGGAATTCTATCAGATTTTGTATTAAAGATATAAAGAATCCGGATAGCCTTAAGAACCTTTCACATATTACGCAAAATATCTGGCAGAATGAGAAAAGGCAGGAGAAAAATCATGATGATCCAGGGGGGTAAGATCTTGCAAAGGCAGAGAATGTTTCTATGCAGGATAAAAACAGAGCACGATCTTTTGCAGGCAAGGAAATAAACCAGGATACAAAGGATGTTTCATTATCTGAAAGATGGCATAATTTTTGAAGATCATATAATGCGGCAGCTGTATCGGGTTGGATGATATATTTTTTTGGATCTATCTTATCCAAAAATATATCCTGATCAGTCCCTAGCCCAGAGATCAGCCAATCCGAATTAATACGGAATGTAGTCAAGATCTTTGAAATAATAGCTTCGGTAATGCTTTTTTTGCCAGATTCAAGAAGAGAAAGATAGGTCTGACTTATTTTTAACGTTGAAGCAAACTCTGCCTGTGTCATATGAAGAATATCATTTCTAAGGTAAGTAATACGTGCTGCCATAGATTTCGTATTTTTCATAGTAATCCTCCAATTAAAAATAGTTATCACAGAAAAAAAGGTCTTGTTCTGCAAAACAAGACCTCAAGGGAATTAAGTAAAATGCTCCGCGCAAGGAACAAAATCATCCAATATTAGGAAGATTATATGCTTAATCACCCGATATTTATTAAATGATAACACAAAGCAGCTATATTTTCAATATCAAATTACAGTTAGGAGAAAAGATTATGAGTAAAGTAATTGCATGTGTAAATGAAAAAGGCGGTGTGGCTAAGACCACTACGGTAAAAAATCTGGCAATTGGATTAGCCGGTAAAGGTAAAAAGGTTCTTGTGATTGATCTTGATCCATCCAAGAATCTGACAACTTCATTAGGTTTATTTTTACAGAATAACGAACCAACAATCATGGACATTCTGCGAGCAGAAAAAGATTGTGAAGACATTCCAGAAGACTATGCAATCATGCATCAGGAAGAAGGAATTGATGTGATTTGTAGCACAACAGAGTTACATGCATTTGAAAATGAACTTATGTATGCAATGCAGCGTGAGATTACACTGAGAAAATATGTACTTACTGTCAAAGATAAATATGATTATGTATTTATTGATTGTCCTGCAGGCTTGGGAATCTATGTGACTAATGCTCTGTTTTGCGCAGATGAAGTACTTATTCCGGTACAACCTCAGTTTCTGGGGGCAGGAGCTATGCAGAATTTATTCGGATATCTTAATCAGATCCGGAAATTGAATGGAACCAGGACAAAACCGGAGATACTGGGAATATTGTTCACCATGGTTAGAATCAATACCAATAATGATAAAGATCTTATGGCATTTTTTAGTGAAAACTATAAGGATAAAATCAATATTTTTGATACATATATTCCTCATTCTGTGAGATTTTCTGAGTCTGACGGTGAAGGACAGAGTATTTTTAAGTATGCACCGAAAACATCTTCCGCAATGGTATTTGGCGATTTTGTCAATGAGTTTTTGAAGACAGAGACAGAACAGTAACAGGAGGGAAACAATATGCCAGGTAAAAATATTTTCCACAATTTACAGCAAATGGATACGTCTTATTTGTTAGATCCTTCTCTGGAGAAGGAATTGGAGAAAGAAGAGATTGAGTTAAAGACAGACAAACCAAAGACTTTGAAAATATCTCAATTGGTGCCATTTAAAAATCACCCATTTCGTGTAGATACGGAAACAGATAAATTTTTGGAATTGGTTGACAGTATAAAGGAAAATGGGATTATTCAGCCTATTTTAGTCCGTCCTGCAGATAATGGTAAATATGAGATATTAGCAGGACATTGCAGGACGGAAGCAGCAAGGCAGAATAATCTTGATGAGGTACCAGTATTTATCCTTGATGTGGATGATTACACGGCAACAAAATTGATGGCACACACAAATATATATGGTAGAGATGAAATACTTCCTAGTGAAAAAGCAAAAGCCTACCGGATGTGTTTGGATCAGGAAAAAAAGCTTGGAAACAACAGGACGGATGTTGCGGAGAGCGTTGGTGCTGGCAAGGATTCAAAGCGGCAGGTACAGAGATATGTGCGGTTGTCTTATTTGTCGGATGCTTTTTTAGCAATGATAGATAATAAGAAACTTACAGTTCAGATTGGAGTTGAGCTTGCGTTCCTGGACAGTGAAAGCCAGGATGCTTTGTATAAATATATTGAACAGTTTCATAGTATTCCGACGTTAGAGCAGGCGAAAATCCTCAGAGAGACAGTTAAACAGGAAGGAAAACCGCTTACTAATGAACGGGTAATATCGTTGCTTGTAGTGCCGTCAAAGGTAAAACCGAAAACAAAAGTTACGTTTAAAACCAGAGATCTGGAAGATTACTTTGATCAAGGAACCAGTGCAGACGAGATGGAAGCAATTATTAAAAAACTACTGATCAAATATAAAGACGGTGAGTTTGATTTAAGTGATTAGTATTTGGAGAAATAACCAATGTATGAATTTGACGGGAAAGAATTTGGTTCTTTAAAGGATTTAGCAAAATATGCAGGTATCAACGAAAAGACTTTAACTGCAAGAATCCGTAGAGGTATGCCTGTAGAGCAGGCATGCCAGAAAACGGATCTGAGGTGTAAATACAGTATGGATCAGGGTGCAAAAAAATCTATTGCTCAAATTTGCAGGGAGAATGAAAAAGACCAGGACCTGATCAGAAACCGGCTAAAATATGGATACTCATTTAAGGATGCTTTGAATAAACCTAAAAAAATAAGCAGACAAGGGAAACCGATTACAGTGAATGGAATTTTATATAATTCCATTTCTTCAGCCATTCGTAAGCTAAATTTACAGGAAAAAGAGGGAACCATACGCAGCCGTCTCTGGAATGGAATGAATCCGGATGAAGCATTTAATATGAAGTTCAGGGACTAAATAGGATATGGGATAGATGCTCGACAGGTAGAGCTTGTTCAGGATTTCTTCTTGAGATCGAGATGATCGATCTATTTTATAGTTTACATTTACGTCTATTTTTTCCTAACTGTATCCTGAATTTAAATAGAGGTTCGAGTCCTCTCTATCCCTTTAAAATAATTGAAATAGTAAAGGAGAATTATACATATGACATTACGAAGACCAATAAACCAGGAAGAGGAAATTAAAACAATTAAATCAAGAAATTATAATTTGAATTTGTCAGATGCTGATGTAGAAAGACTGGCAGAAAAGGCATTAAGCTATGGATTAACTGCAGCCGAGTTATTGGAAAATTTCATTGGGGATATTGTGAATGGCACATATTCAAATGGAAGTGACGAAAGGATGTACGCATCAGAATGGGCAGAAAGATGTTGGTTTGCTCTTGATTCTCCTGAAAAAAACCTTTTACAGTTTCTTTTTGGCGAAGATCAGTACTTATCATGTTATTCCTATGATGATTTATTTAATATTATGGAACGTATTGATAGTGCAAAAGAGGATGTATGCTTAAGTGAAAAAGAAATTGCCAATCCGACAGAAGATTGGAAGGATTTGGTGCGTTGGGATCATAAAAAGCAGGAATATGTTCAATCATATGCAAATGTAGAAGCGTATATTGAAAATGAAAAGGATTGTTTACGTAGCTATAAAGAGGAGCTGGAAGAAGCAGAGCAGGAACTTCAGGATTTAAAGGACACTTTTGACTCTTATATGAATGGGAAAGAATACTCATGGGAAAATGAGGTTGAAAAGTGTCAGAAATGGTATAAAGATAACATTGCAAACCTTTTGGAATCTCCGGAAGAAAAGACATTGATCATGAGTGGAGGGAGAAACAAAGGTGGAGGAAGATAACAAACAGTGCTGGCAAGGGCATGGATTCCGGACGGATCACCCGCCTGCCTATCTCAAAGACAAGTATATTGTAAAACAGGGAAGATAAAAAAGCAAGAAAGGAGCCGAACCAGCGCGCATAAAGGGTACCCGGTTCTTGTGGGAAAATGAAACAGGTATTGAAATATCCGGGGGCAAAATCCCGAATAGTAAATTGGATAGTAAATAACATGCCAAAGAAAAAAAATATCAAAAAAGAAAATGTATTAAAGGTGTTATGGAATGAGTGTATAACATTCAAGGTGTTAATTTTTATCATAGCATATGTAGTGCTTGCGTTTATTAATATGCCATTTGAAAAATGGCTCTCACTTTATTTCGAATGGGAAAAATTAAAGGATTATCAAGAAGTATTCATGGAGGAGATAACATTATTAGTAATTCTCCCTCTCATGGAGATAGCTGCTGTTGCATTAATTTGTTTTATTATCTATGAGTTTTTTTGCTCTGTCAGTAAGATGATTGCATCTGATGAAGTAATTTCGATTGAAAAGGAAGAATGATACGAAAAGAACACCGCTATTAGGTCAGAAATAAATAGCAGAGGTTTGCAGATATAAGGAGGATCGGAATGTGTACTTTAAAGGATAAGTTAGTGGAATGTGGAGCATGTGTAGCAGCTGTAATTCTTGTGTTGGCAGTTTGTTATGGACTAAGTTGGATTGTAACATGTGGAGTTATTAAGCTGATTACGATGTGTTTTGGATTAACATTTAAGTGGTCCATTGCAACCGGTATTTGGTTAATAATTTGTATTTTGAAAAGTATTTTTAATGTAACTGTTAAGAAATAAATAGGAGAAATGAGCTATGACAATATTAAATTTTATCATTGAGTGTTGGAAGAATTCTTGCGACGAAAAAATCAAAAGGAATTATGTTGAATCCCTTGCTAAAGTGGCGGTTTCAGTGGCCATCATTATTATATCTGTTTTATTATATTTGCACATATGAAATGTATAACGGAAATGTATATTTTGGGGGAGGAGGGGTAAGTACAAACATAATTTTTAAAAAAGTAGCGCAAAGAAAGAATTCACTAATGCAGAAGGGGCGTAACAATATGATCAACGGAGAATTAGTTGTAGATAATTTTGCGGGCGGAGGAGGAGCTTCCACAGGAATTGAACTTGCTACCGGATACAGCGTAGACATAGCTATTAACCATGATCCGGAGGCCATTAAGATGCATAAAGTAAATCATCCCAATACAAAACACTATTGTGAAAACGTATGGGAGGTTGATCCAGTAAAAGCCTGCAAGGGGCACCCTGTCGGTCTTGCATGGTTTTCTCCGGACTGTAAGCATTTTTCCAAGGCCAAGGGGGGAAAACCGGTAGAAAAGAATATTCGCGGTCTTGCGTGGGTTGTGCTTAAATGGGCGGCACTTGTCAGACCAAGAGTTATCATGCTTGAAAATGTGGAAGAATTTCAGACATGGGGACCATGTATTCCTATCAGGGATAAAGATACAGGACGCGTTATTGTCAGCATGGTAGGAAGGCATGACAGAGAGAAGAACGAGCCGCGTACGAGGGTTGCAGATCCAGGAGAAGTTGTTCCTGTGGATCGCCAGATATTCCAACCAGATCCTAAAAGGAGCGGCCAGACATACAAAAAATGGAGAAAGCAGCTAGAAGCACTTGGATATGAGATAGATACAAAGGAACTTGTAGCAGCTGATTATGGCGCACCTACTATGAGAAAGAGATTCTTTATGATTGCACGGTGTGATGGCAAGCCGATTGTCTGGCCGGAACCAACACACGGACCGGCAGATAGTGAGGAAGTTAAGAAAGGATTGCTAAAGCCTTATGTTGGAGCATACACACAGTTGGATTTTTCATTGCCTTGTCCGAGTATCTTCGATACTTCAGAAGAGATTAAAGAGAAATACGGCATCCGAGCAGTAAGGCCTTTGGCACAAAAGACGATGGACAGGATAGCCAGAGGATTAAAAAAATTCGTTTTGGATAATCCAGAGCCTTTTATCATTCAGTGCAATCATAGCGGCAAGCGCAGACCGAACGATATTAGGGAGCCGATGCCGACCATAACCGGGAAGCATGGATACGGAATTGTAGAGCCAAAGCTTGCACCGTATATGGGAACCAATACAACGAATCATCCGGGTGGAAACTGCAAAGACCCGATACATACGATTACCACAGGTAATCAACAATGCCTTATCAGCCCAACATTGATCCAGTACCATTCCGAGACAGCACAGGGAGAAGTCAGGGGGCAGACCATAAAAGATCCGATTATGACTGTGGATGGCTCGAACAGGTACGGATTGGTTGCATCGTTTTTGCACAAATATTATGACGGAGGATACACTGGAGCTGGTGATACTGTTGAAAATCCGTTACCGACAGTAACATCCTGGGATCATAACAGTCTGTGTGCAGTTAATCTGATCCAAATGAATAATCATTGCGATGGAAGAGACGTGAAGGAGCCAATTCCAACAATCACAGCAGGTGATGGTCATTTCGGAGAGGTTAGAGCATTTCTGATCAAGTATTATGGTCAGGGAACTGGACAGGATGTTAAGGAACCTTTGGATACGGTTACATCAAGAGATCGATTTGGTTTAGTTACAATTAATGGTACCGATTATCAGATCGTAGACATCGGATTGCGGATGCTAGAGCCAAAAGAACTGTATGGATGCCAGGGATTCCCGGACGATTACATAATCGACCATGATTATACTGGAAAGACATATCCGAGAAGCGAACAGGTGCGCAGATGTGGCAATGCGGTATGTCCACCAATACCCGCCGCGCTTGTGAAAGCAAACTTGCCAGAATTGTGTGTAGCGAAGCGCACTGGCAACATGAGGATTGCGCAGGAGCAGACCGGACAGCTTAGGTTTGCTTAGATTTTGGAAAATTATGGTAGGAAATTTAAAGAGGATGATTAAAATTGAATTGTCTGAATGATATTTTAGGAGAAACCAAATGTTAAATGCCTCGCAAAAAAGGAGAAAAAATATGTTAGAAATGATCGAAAAAGTTATTAGAGATGGAGGAAATCTGCATATTGAACCTGCAGTATACGGAGGAGATATCTTTGTCTGCATTGATTTCCCGTGTCGTTGGGGTTTAAACAATGCAACTGAGTTGTCAGACGCTACTATTGTTTACGAAGGAACAGAACTAAAAGACACCATTATCGACATCTGCTCACCTGGAGATATACGTGCGATAGCAGTTGAAGATTTTTTAACGGATTATGCAGTCAAAGATCCGGCTTTGTTGGTTGCAAGAGCAGAAAATTTACAGACGGCATTAAACCATCTCGAAGAGCGTCTGGCAGAATGGTACCATCTGACAGACGCTCAACAGAAAACAATACTGCTCTCTTTTGCAGCGGAACGAAAAAAATACCTCGAAAATGTAGTACAATATTGAAAACTATCATGACTTAAAGGGAAATACCCTATACCCACCCACCATCACAAGAAAGGATTTTTTATGAGACAATATTCAGATGCATACGACTTTGGAGATAAAAGCGGACACCATTACAGAAATAAGAATTATATTTATAAAGAAGGCGTATTGTATAAATTGGATTGCAACCAGGGTATTGAAGTAAAAAGAGTTACGAAAGAACTGAGTGGGATATTGACCAATATTGGTTATCAACGGTCAATATGATTTAGGAGTGAAAATTTGTGAGCGGTTTACTTCAGTGCGGATCAATTGATTCCCAGATGATCCAATCTGAATTATATATATTACATATGAATACCCGAAGAAAGGAGGCACTTAAGATGTACAAACTGAAAAATTCGTACATTGATCGCATGATCAGCAATAAACTGACCAGTAAAGAAATAGACTTTATATTACATATTGCTTTGTATCAGGATGATACAGGACGTGTGATATCAGTGTATTATAAAGATGTTTGTGCTGCAATTGGTGTTTCTAATCAGGGATTCTATAATATCCTCAATTCGCTTAGAGATAAGAAGATGATTTCCTACGAGAAAAAGCATAGAGTTGATATTCAGGTGATATTGCTTGGAAATGATTTCAGTAACAGAGATTTTGAACAGGGATATTTAAAGATAGCAGGATCGGACTTTGCATCTAAAAAGTTCCGGGAATTAAAAGCCGGTGCAAAGCTACTTTATTTATATATGCAGCGTTTTACTAATGGAAAACATATGCTTGTACAAAATTTCTATGAAGAGTTCAGTAAAATTTTTTCTATTGGGAAAAAATGCCTGCAAACATGGTTGACAGAATTAAAAAAGAAATTTTTGCTATTTACATCGGTAAAGCGTAATAAAGCCAATAATTATGAAATGATGATGAAAAATAGTACGGTTTTGCATTTGAAAAAAGGAAAAGTGCCACATGAAAAACATACGTTTTTGAAAAATGTTGAAGAATTTATTGAACGAAATTTTTCTACGAAAATGCCGAAGGATAAACGTGAGAAGAATAAGACGCTCAGAGATATTGCCAAGCTGACAGAGGCAGCTCGAATGAAGAAATACATAAATTTCCCTACGTTCCTTTATAGGGCGGTTGAAAATAGCTTTATGAGGCAGAAAGAAGAAGGAAAGAAAGAACCTGCACTTAATGCAGCACTTGTGAATATATGTTTGGGAGAGGTCCTGGAGCAACACATTAAAAGTAAATATAATATTGGATAGAATAGTTTTTAAGCTGGATATGATAATACGATATCCGGCTTAAAGTCGTGTCTTAAATTATGTAAGAGTGCTTTTTTAGGCATTGCATTAGCAAAAAAGGGATACATTTGTCGGGAGAATGACAGGTGTATCCCTTTTTTTGAAATTTATCATAATTTTATTCAAGTTTTACGTCCACTTAAATATGAGATATTCAAATTTTACGACCAATGAGCAGAGATAAATATTCTAATAATACGTCCAGCGGTTATTTTTTTATTCTATTATTACATCTTACAACATAGTCAAAAAACCAGTAAAAATGGGAATCCCGTGAAAAAAATAATTTTACCTTCTCTCTGAACTAGTTTTGTATTTTTACTAACTTTCTTTTGAACTGAAAAACAAATAAAAAGAAGGTAAAATTTTGAAAACATATATCCATTAACTTATGAAAATATATACAGGAATTTCAAAAAAACTTATAAATGTTGCTTTTATAACAACAAAACGAAAAGGTAAACCATGTACACTAAATATGATTGGAGGTGTAAACAATGGTTGTAGATGATAGAGGAAACCCAGTTGGATATTCACAAGATGAAAGGGACGAGGCTCTTACGGTAAGTCTGTGTGCTGTTGCATCCAGCCTTGGATATAATCCGGTTCGATCGGGAGGTCACTATTCTTTAAAAGAAATGGATAGTGTTATCATTTATAATGACAAAACATGGAACAGGTGGAGTGGAAAAGGGAATATAACCGGAGGAACACAGATTGATTTTCTGATGGCTTTTGGTGGAATAGATACTCCACAACAAGCTATTAAGTGGCTGCTGGATTTCAAAGGGTCTCCAGCAGAGTTAAATTATGTAAGTCATAATCCAATTATCCCGGATGAAAACCTGGAGCATCGTGATATGGTATTACCACCGAAAAACGATAATTTCAAGAGACTTTTTGCATATCTGATTCAGACCAGGGGATTATCATCGGACGTGGTTGCCGATTTTGTGCATCGCAAATTGATTTATGAGGATTCTGTACATCATAACATTGTTTATTGTGGTTATGATCCGGAAGGAAAAATTCGTTATGCAGGTATGCGTGGTACAGCAGATCTTTATGGCAAGAAATTTAAGATGGATGTTCCTGGAAATGATAAGAATTATGGAGTAAACATTGTTCGCAAAGAAAGTGTAGATCTTAAGGTTTTTGAATCAGTGATTGATTGTATGTCTTACATAGACATGTATAAGGATCATACTTCAAATATGCTTATTTTAGGGATGGTGGATGATCATCCGTTAGCAAGGTTTTTACAGGACTATAAACATATCAAACGAGTTTCGTTCTGCTTGGATAACGATAAAGCTGGACAGGGGGCAATTTATGATGGTAAAGCATTAGCAAGCGGAGAGTACAGACCAGGGCTGAAAGAAAAATATGAGAAGCTTGGGTATGAGGTAAATGTTGAAATTCCACCGGCTGGCAAAGATTTTAATGAAGCATTGCTTATTAAAAAAGGAAAAATTAAGGATGGTGGTTCTTTAGGCAAGCAATCAATGGATTCCAGAGAGAATTTTTCTACAAATAAAGATAATAAAACATATGTAGATGAATTTTATGAAAAGATGCTGAATATGTGTGGCTATACCAGACAGCGCATTCTTCCAGGCGAAGAAATGGCAACGGTGAAGTTCACAAATTCAGCTGGCCGGAAGTATTTATCGGATGGATATGGGGATTGCGCACAATGGCTTAAGGATGATCCGGATTTAACAACGGATCAGAAGAAGGCAGTTGATCGATTGGATAAAAATACTAGAAAGATTCATTTGCTGAAGAAAAATGGACAGATAACCGGTTTTTATATCGGGGACAATTCCAATGAAAAATTTACATTGGTTGAAAAAAATCAATTTAAATATACTGAAAAGAACATGTATCAACTTTATTACAATTTTGATGGGGTTCTTACAGCCCGTGAAATGGATAATTTAAAAACATTGTGTACATTGATAAATAGCCAAAATGCGCAGCTGTTTGACAGTATGAAAAAAGATCAACAGCAGGAGCCGGTTGTTTCGGAAGTTTCCATAAATTCGAAACCTGAAGAAAAAAGTGTGGAAAAGAATAAAGGAAATGAATCAATAAAAGTATCAATTGACATACCAGAAGAGTTTGTAAAAGATTTTAACACGAATAGATTTCAGGAATTCTTTGAGCGTGTTCTTTCAGATATGAATGGACAAGGTCTGTGTGGCAAATATGAAAGAGAAACAGCGGAAATGTTCTGCCAGGCATTCGCGAATGCCTCGGCAATTCAAAGTAATACAGAAGATTTGGAAAAAATGCAGCAACCAGTAGCAACTTATCGCAGAGGAGGACACAGATAGTGGCGGAAATCAATTTAGGAATATCAATTAGAGAAGATTTTATGGTAGTTGGATATTTGGAAAATTTGCTGGTGGTAATTGATGAAAATGGCAATTATTTTGCAACCGAAGAAGATTCTCATTTGTATGAAATTGGTACAGTATGTGATGCAGATATGAATTTGATTCCGGTGGAGCAGCTCCCAGAAGATCAATATGAAGCATTTAAAGAGGAATTTATGGAGGTGAGACAGTTATATGGCTTATAAAGTATCCGGAGAAAAAAAGGCAGAATGGAAAGAAAAAGCAATTGAAAACCAGAATGCTGCCAAAGAACTTATTTTGTCTGTGAGCAGATCTTATGTGGAAGATCCGGATAAAATAGCCGAGGTATTACAATTTGCTTCAAATTTTTATCAATATTCACTGCACAATATGCAGTTGATTTATGCGCAGAACCGTTTTGCAAGGTTTGTCCAGTCATTTGATGCGTGGAAAAAAATGGATGCACACGTTCAAAAGGGTGAAAAGGGAATGAAAATCTGGGTACCGGTGAAGGTAACGATATTGCATCTTTCAGACGGAAATAAAATTCCACTCTCTGATGCAACGGCAGAACAGAAAAAGGCATTTTATAACGGGCAGATTGAAGGGGAAAAAAGACTTCGTTTTAAGATTGGTACCGTATTTGATATTGGTCAGACAGATTTTCCAAAAGAAAGATATCCCGAAATTTATTCTATGGGCTATCGTTCTGAGGAGCATGCGCAGATTGCTGAGGGGTTGATTAAATTCAGCCGGTCGCAGGGATGTCCGGTAAGTACAAAGAATTTATCGAGTATCGCAGGTAAAGGGCTTTATGATCCGGTGAGTAATCGAATTGTACTGAACGAATTATTAGAAGATACACAAAAACTCAGCACCTTATCCCAAGAGATCGGACATATGTTGGAGCAGCACGGAACGCGGGATATCAGTACTGCACAAAAGGAATTTGAAGCAGACTGTATCTCTGTACTGATTCAATCCCACTATGGAATAGAACTTGCAGACAGCAGAAAAAGCCATTTGGCAGCTCATTATAAAAAATTTGAGCAGGAGATGTCCTCATTGGATGAAGATGGACGTATTAAAAAAACTGAGGACGTATTGGATGCATCTATGAAGATTTTCAGACAGTATGTGGAACAGATGGATTCTTATGTGAAAACTGAGATTGAAAAGCTTCCTGTAGCACTTACTTTGGATAATAAACCGATCCTCTCTTTTTCATATGAAGTAAATGAGTGTCAGGAATTTCCCTCTATGGGAAATACATACAACAATATTCCAACTGCGAAAGCAGCTTTGGAAAAGTATGAAAGTATTCCGGAAGATCGTAAGATGCTGATCGGTGGGGTAAACATAGTTGGAAAATCATCATCTGGAGATGAGGTGGAGATTATTCCTATTAGCAGCGGAAAATATATTGACCTCGATCCACTCCGTTGCTATCCGGTATTAAAGGCAAATTTACAGGCTGAAAAAATGGTCAAGGAATTTGTAGATGAAGCAAAAAAGTCTGGATTTCAAACATTTGGAAAATATGATTTTTCAAACACCGAAGCTGCCACTTTGGGTAACAGGAGAAGGCGAGCAATGTAAATTTATAAGACCCGGTATAAATCGGGTCTTTAATTTTATATAAGAGGTTGACAAAATGAATATAAAATGCTACAATATAATCAAGATAGAGGAAGTGTCAGGAGGCAGTGTATGGATAAGGAAATGAAAAAAATATTAAAATCAAGAAAAGCTGGTGATAAGGCTGAAAGAAGAGCTTATTGGAAAAATTTTTTTCGGTTAAATAAAGATGTGACTAGGTTACTAATCATCTTTTTGATTTTGCTTGCAATATTGGGTGGCAAGACCGGAATTAAAAGAACACAGCTGAAGAATAGTTTACTGGCCGGACTGGAAGTGCAGGATGAGGATACATTTGTAAAGAGCTTGAAAGGGAAAAAATCTGATATTAATGGAATGTCACAGTATGATAAGTATAAAATGGGATTGGATTATCATAACGGATCAGATTCTGATCATGATGGATTGTCAGATAAAGAAGAAATTGAAGTGTATGGCACTGATCCGCTTAAAAGCTCAACAGCAGGTGATCTGTATACAGATGGGTATAAAGTAGCCAATGATATGAATCCAGAAAAATCTTATAAAATGAATAAACAGACATTTCATAACAATAATTGTGAAGAGGTAGTATTATCTGCAGATGATGCGGTAAGTCTGAATGCTGTAGTAGAAGATGTTACGGACCGGTACTCTTTAACAGATTATGGAATTAAGAAAATATATAAGGGTTTTTGGATCAGTAATTATTCCGGAACGTTTAGTCTGGATCTGGATAAAATCTTTTCAGATAATGATATTTCAAAATCTGATATCAGCATTTGGATGTATAAGGGAGATTTTCTGGCATATGGTTTGTCAGATCTGGAAAAGTGCAAATATAAAATGGATGGGAATCTGGCAGTAATAGAGGATAAGCTTTCTGCAGATGCATCTTATTATATTTATGTAACAGAGAAGAAGAACATTTTAAATTCCATATTTACATCAGCTTCACATAAGACACAGCTTAACAGTTCTAAGGATGACCAGGCAATCTTCCTGTTAAACGAATCGCCTATTCTGCACTCTTTGGGACTTACAAAAGTGGATGTGTATTATCCAGATCAGAATAACGATGAAGCAAATATTAAAATGGAGCAACGTGCCATTAAATTGTACAATTTGAAAGAGGATACAGATGAAATCAATTTTATTCCTTTATCTGTAGACAAAATTCAGAAGAAATACCAGAAATTACGCGATACGATGCCAAAGTTGGAAACAAAGGATGGTTTAGTATATAATAAAGATGGTCAGGGTAATTTGCTCCTTGCCTTATACGGATATCAGTGTATCGATGATGGGATTACGGTTGACGCAGGTGGCAATGGTAAAAACAGCAAGGATTCCGAAAAAGTTATGTATAAAAATCACCATACTAAATTTGACCCATATGTTGATGAACTCCCTTTCCAGAATTTTGCATCACAGTATGGGCATAACGGAAATTGCGCAGGGATAGCCCGTTTAACTTCTTATCTGTTTAATACCGGTTCATATCCGAAAAATGGCAGCTATGATGATATTAAATGGAATCTTGGTACAGATAAACATAATGCAACATTGATGGATCCCGGATTAAGCGACTATAAAACAAATTCGTTTGTTGATGATCATTCTTCAGCTTTTGGTAATTATGTCAGTACAGATAAATTAACATCTGGGGAGAAGGAATTTGTAAAAATGATCGGAGCCGGTTACCAGGAAGATAATGATAGACTTCCTTATTTGAATGAGTATATGATATCGAATGGTTGGAACCCTGATTGGAGCGTTGCGGAACATATGATGGACTATCTGAATAAAGGAAAGATTCTTAATGTTGGATTGTATCTCAAAAATGGATCAGGACATACAATTACAGTATATGATTACTATTACAATTATGCTGGAGAACTTATTTTCAGAGTATACGATTCTAACATTCCACAGAATCATATGGATGATGTGGAGCTGAACTGTGATGGAGCTTGCTACCTTCAGTGTAAGAAAGTTCTTAGAAGCGATGGAACATATGGAATGGATTATTTGTATTATCCTATTTCTGGAGAAACAGGATATCTTGCATCTACCAGTGCCAATCTTATGTCCAAGAGTGCTATAATGGTATATGATGAAAATCTGAACATTTTGAATTAGAATATAGAGATTAATCTGAAAAATAAGTAGAATATTTCTTTATGGTTATATTTAAATTGAAAAGAAGGATTAGATATGTTTGTTCAGTTCATGGAAAATAAATATGTTAAATATTCGTTTATTGACAACGGAATCTTATTGACTACAGATGAAATAAAAAAGGATGGATTTCGAGAAATATGGAGACAACAAAGCAACGATCATTCCATACAAATACTGTGTCATAATGAAAACTTAAATAAATTTCAGGCATATGATCGATTCCGTTGGATGAACGAACCCGTTTATAATGCAATCATAGGTGAATATCAATACAAGAAAGATTTATGGACGCCGATAATTTTGCATTATTCAGATTGTAACGAAAAGCCTTACATTTTTCAAACGACTAACCGGAGAAAATTAACAAAATTATTAAGGAAAGCCGAGAATAAAAGATAGATTTGTAGGAACGAAGAAAGAGATTAGTTCAGGCTGCACGAAGCAAATTTAAAGATTCAGGATTAAGGATGTGATAAGTATGAAAGCGTTTGAATTGACAAGAAAGAAAAAATTGGAAGAATTGTCATCAGATCAGCGACAGTTCACGGCAAAAATGATTGTGCGAGAAGTACAAAAAATTGCGAAAGAACATAATATTAGTGAGAAAGAGGCTTACTGGGGGTACACGCACGGTTTGTACGGAGCTGATCGAGATGTGGAGGAATAGCAATGGGGATAAAAAATAAAACGTTAATTGATATGATAAGAAGAAATAACAACTACTTTGAAGATTATATAACAAGGAGCGTTTACCATTCCAATGCGATTGAGGGAAGTACCTTGTCGTATTATGAGACGTATCAAGTTATTTTTAATTGTTCATCGGATGAAATACTTAGCAATATAAAACCAAGAGAGTTATACGAAGCAATCAATTTAAAATATGCGATGGATTATATTTTTGATCATTTGGAAGAAGATATAACGGCTTCTTATCTGATCAACATTGGTCGTATCATCAATAAAAACATAAATGAGATTAGTTCATTTAGAACTTCTCCGGTGTTTATTTTGGGGGCAGAACATATTCCGCCAGACGCTTCTGATATTCCGCGATTGATTAATGAACTAATATATACTTCCTTTAAATCGGAGGATTTTCTGTATGACTTAGCCGATTTTCATATTCGATATGAAAGAATCCATCCATTTGGAGATGGAAATGGTCGTTCAGGACGTGTTCTTATGAATAAAATTGCTATGTCAGAAGGATATGCACCTTTCGTTATTCCAAAAGAAGAACGAACACAATATATGAATCTTTTGGCTGATTGCAATACGGATGGGTTAAAGCAAATGATTCAGAAATTGATGCAGGTTGAGATAGAACGTATGAAACAGTTTGATATTCATTTTGAAAAGACTATGCGTTCTTCTGGATTAATGGAAAAACCAGATAACTCATTGCATCAAATTGACACAAAAGAACCTGAGCTGATACAATTGGCTCCTATGAATAAGAAAAGAGGAAGATAGTAAAATGTTTTCCCAGAAACCTATTATTATAGAATATGATTTTGATACTTCGAGCGTATGGGATGAAAATATGTATCTTAATGCCATGTATTCAGAAAACGGAAAATTCAACAGTTTTCGATGTCCGAATAAAAATTGTGGGCTGGCCGTTAAGGTTGGATTTCCGAAATGCCCATTTTGTAATACACGACTCAAATGGAAGTATCCATTCAAAAAGATGGAATTGTAGTTTGCGCCAAATTGGCGCAAACAGATACCAATATGAACTATTAAATAAACGTAATGCTATAAGAGCTGCCTAAATGATGTTAATCAGAGAGGGCAGCTCTTATTAGTTTGAATAGAAAGATTGCGCCAATTTGGCACAGATTATCCTAACTCCCGCGTATTATAATAAGCTGCTTCTGCTTCAATCCTTTCTTTAAACACATCTATACCAACTAACAACTTGAATAGGATATCCGGATATTCGCTGCGCCAACAAGTTATAGATATATCATGAAGAGATTGGGTTTGAAGTAGCGAAAGGTTGGATTGAGAAGTGTTTACTGGAAGAATATCATATTTCCCATATTCGTCTTGAATAATTCCAAAAACGGTTACCCCTTCCGTTTCTATTTCCATTGTCATTTTAGTTTCCATTTGTGTTCCTCCTTAATTGTGATTTGTGATTATTAAATGGTGTTATATAAAGGATGAAGGAAAGTATGGAAAATGTAGTTTTCTATATAGAAAATTGCAAATAGCTTTTCGGGGTGTTAGGGGTATCCCCTTGCTGCACATCCGCCTGGCGGTGTGGGTGCATAAATCTCCGATTGGAGCGTAGCGGAGAGAGTGTGCATTTATGCGTATCCTGTTACATGAAAATAGGGGTGTTTTTATATGTACATTTTTGAGAAAAGGACATTGTGTCTTTTTTGCGCCAAATTGGCGCAAAGTTTATTAAATGCAACTTAATGGGCAAATAGTGGTTTTTTCTATAACAATTTTTAATGATGTTTTGGGTATGCTTATTATGGTCCTGACTGGAGGTGAGAATATGGAATTGTCAGAAATAATTGAAATGCTACAACAGGAATATCCTGAAAAAATCGTAGTTGATCTGACAGAATATGAAAATGAAGATCATCAGACCTATAAATTTTTATATGAGCAATTAGATGTGACGCATACACAGAAAATGAATGAATTTGGACTTGTGATTTCTGATATGCAACAATTTACGAAGGAAAATGCTGAGCTGGAAGAACAAAACAGGACATTGAAGGAACAGCTTGATAAAATGAATTCTTCCGTGTGGCAGTTATTGGATCAGTTTAAAAATCAGGTGAATAGAGAAATTGTTGTATCTGATGTTAAAACGAGCAGAAAATTTGATCAGAAAATTGATGCGAAATCATTTATGCAAACAATATCTACAACTCCTGGAATCTATGGGGGAAAAAGACCATCGTGGTACACACCTTTGAAGAGACAGTTATCCAGGGAAAATATGAAACAGAAAAATGTAAGTAATACGATTGGTACATTGAAAAATAAATTATTGTTTTGGAAGAATATGAAAACACAGTCACCTGATAAGGCAGCTACAGAATATGACAATAAACGCAGGGATAATATTTTGAAATTGTTACAGGAAGAGTGTTCCAACGAAGAAAAGTATCTGAAGTATTTCCTTTTAACACCGGGATTAGATCGAGAATATTTAAAAACATTACAAGGGGCTGCTCAAATCAATGTTGATGCAAATCTTGTTATTGCTCTTTTGGAGCAGCCCAATGATTCGTATAATAGAGAAATTATTGAACTATATGTTTCAGAAATTCATAAGGGTACGGAATATGATCTGAAGCAAGAACTTGCGGAAGAATTGATTCGGGGGGAGTGGTGCATAAATGCAAAAGTTGAAGGAAAAGAAACTGTGTTTCAACTTGTCCCAATAGATGAATTAAATGCAGTAAAAGAAATACTTTGTAAAATTTCAGATTATATTGATTCAGGAGCGAACGGAGAAGTTTGCGCCAATTTGGCGCAAACTTCTCCGAATACCAATAAAACAGATTTTGTTCCAGAGAATATGTTCCCCGAAGAGGAATTTCCGGAATCTGTAAAAATTGAATTTGACGATAGTATGCTTGATGATATTTGATTTGCGCCAATTTGGCGCAAATCAAGAAAAGAGGTTTTATGGAAAGATTTTCAATTACAATGAATAGCACGGATATAGACTTGTTTGAACGCTATAGATCTGAACTTGGACTTACAAAATCTGCTTTTATCCGATATTTGATTGCAGAACACAAAAATGGAGTCCCAGATTTTCTCGCTTTCAAAGAGGTTATTAAGCAAATGGCAGAATTAAATACATATATGAAAGAATTTATTATAAATGAAAATTTTGAAACAAATGATAAATTGCTGCTATTTGAAAAAATTAATGCGTTAATGGGTGTATTGAAAAGTGCGATCGATGATTGCGCCAAATTGGCGCAATCATCGAAAACAGATAGAAACAAAAAATGAGCAGTGGAATTGTTGTAAAAGTCTGGAATATTAAAGGTCAATCAATTGCAAAAGGAACAAAAGAACAATTGGCAGATAGTGTTGGTTATATTCTTAATGATGAAAAAACAGTTGTACATACAGAATTGAATTCGCTGGATCAGTTAACTAGGGAGTGCAAATATGTTGAAAATGATTTGAAAACATTTGATGGCGCATATGTTGGTGGACATAATGTGACTTCGACAAATGTAGCACTTGCAGTTAACGAAATGATGAATGTCAAAAAGTTTTTTGATAAGCAGGATGGTAGAGCTGCTTTACATATGCTAATATCTTTGCCGGAAGAGGAGTCTGATTCTGTAAATGCCTCAAAACTTATGCAGTTGTGCAGCGATGTATTAAAAGATATATTTCCTAATAATCAGGCAGTATTTGCAGTACATACAAACACTGATAATCTGCATGTGCATGTGATTGTAAATTCGGTTGGACTGAATGGCCGCAAAATACATCAAGATAATAATTTTGTAAGTAAGGTATTACAGCCATGTATAAATAAATATGCTAAATGGTATAATTTTTCTCCAAACAGCAAATGGGAGAAAAAAGAAAAGGTTTCTTCTTATAAATATCCGCAGTTAAAAGCTGTATTGAGAAATGCAATAGATGTTGCAATCGAAAATGCGGATTCTTTTGATGAATTTGTGCAAAATTTAAATGAGCAGGGGATTGATACTAGAATTGGAAAACATATATCTTTATGCATTCCAGGTCAAAGGAAAGCCATACGTACTCATAATCTTGGAAGTAATTATACAAGAGATGCTATTATTGAAAAAATAATAACAAAGAGAGAAAAGTTCGTTTTGACGGATGTAGGTAATTATACTCACAGTGGTCCAGAAAATATTTTTACACCTACTATTGTTAAAATGAAGAAATATAAAGATATGACGGATGCTGAGAAGAAACAAATTATCCGTGAACTTAAATTAGGAAAGAACCCCTGGCGTGAGAATCGTAACATGAGTTGGCAATTAAATAAAATAGCTGATGATCTCAATTCATTTGAAAGAGTTCAGGGATATGTAGAATTATATTCAGATGATGGCTCAATACAAGGAGCTCTCGATGCAATACTTGATGCAAAGAAACGTGTTGCGCATGACAAAAATATGATTGATTATGCAATGAGAAAGTATCATCCGATTCTAAAAATATACGAAGAAATGAAAAGACTGGAGCGAAAATCATATTTATATGAGCACCAAAATGTTACTGAATACAGAGGAGAGTTTGAACGATATCGGGAACTGACAAGAAGATTGAAAAATAATTATGGAAAAGAAATATTTGAAGTGGCTGACTTTATGAATGAGTGCACGGAAAGAAATTTATATGCTCGTGCACAGCTCAATGAGTTATCCCAACAGTATCGGGAGTTGAAAAAATATGGATTGGAAAGGGGAATGTTTATTGATGACCGGGATAATTTTCAGAATGTAATTGGATACGAATGGAAAGCAGATCATTCAGTAGCAATTGAGATGAATTCTTTTTATGTAGCTGCCATAAATTCGGATGTGGTTCTTAAGATTACAAAATCTGTGGGACAGGATTCAGATGGAAAAAATTATCAGGCATATAGTATTGCAGTAATAGATACGAAAGGAAATATCATTGATGAGATAAATAATCATAAAGATAAAGAACATTTTTATGATTCGATGAAAAAGTTCCAGAAAAGATACGGATTAACAGCATGTAAAAAATTTGACCAATACTATGTTGCTAGAGAATATTCGAAGCAAACAGTGGATTTAGAGGAAACACAGTCAAGAACCATAGGGACTGATTTAAAAAATATGGAAGAAAAGTATCCGGATTTAAATACAAAGGTAAGTTTTCCTCAAGCTGTTAATCATGTATATGAGGATCGACCGTTATGTGTTATTGCAGATGCAAAGACTCCATCCTATATTGCATTGTCTTCGATAAAAGACGATCAGCTAGAAATTGAAGTTATTAACAAATTTGGACAGTATCAGGAAAAAATTTTAGTTCCTCTTGTGAAAAATAAGGATTCCTATGGATATTTTCATATTGTTGACCTGCAAAAAAAATATGGATTTTCAGATCAGGTTTATGAATTTGAAACTGTTGAATCTGCAAAAAAATATATAACAGATACATTGTTGACAAAATCAAATGTACAAAAGAAGGGATTATAAGATGAATTTATTGAATTACAAACCTCATAATGATTTAAAAATTTTAAAATCAGATTATGAAAATGTTTTTTTGCAACCTGAGATATATCATGTTTCATCCCTATATTCACATAGTCAGATAAGAAATGACTTTATTAATTTAAGAACGAATATTGTTGATTTGAACCCAGCAATGATTACAAAATGCATCCAAGGTACGGAGCAGGACTTTATTATGCTCATGAATAAAGCAAAAGAGTTTTTGAAAAATAATCACAATTGTGGGGATGCAGCACAAACAATATTATTGGATCTTTTTCAGGAATGTGTCTTTGGCTATTACATTTTAACACCATTAATTAAAGCAGCGGATGTTTCGGATATTAAGATATATAAGTGGAATCAGATAACATGCAAGGCAAATGGCAAACGTTATGTTACGGATCTCTCTTTTGAGAGTGAGGAAGATTTTAATAACTGGTTTGATAGAATAATGCGTATTCATCGTTTGACGATGAATGAGGAATCATCGTTGCAGCATTGCACAGATCGGAAGGGTGTGGATGATTTTTATCTGAGAATTGATGTCGAACTGAAACACATTGTATCCACGGAAACGCATAATATTCATATACGAAAAATGCCCAAACATAAATATACATGGGATTATCTTAAAAAAGCAGGGATGCTTGATGATGAAATGATCTTGTATTTGAAAGATCGTGTTGTATCTGGATATGGTTTTTTGATTTCTGGCAGAGGAGGATCGGGAAAGTCGACATTGTTAAATAATATGATTGATTTAATTCCATTTTATGAATCGGTCCTTGTATCACAAGAATCGGACGAGCTTTATTCTAATGTGCATCCTCAAATTCAGTTTGAACATACCATGGAAATTAAACGTCCAAATGAAAAAATCGAATATACATTAGAAGATGAACTTAGACTTGGTTTGTTACAGGATATTGACAATTTTGTAATTGGAGAGATTAAGGGAGGAGAAGCTCTAAATTGCTTTACCACAGCCATGAGTACAGGTGCTAGATTCTTTGGAACGATACATAGCAATTCAGCTGCCGGATCTGTGATACGTCTTGCACAGTGTGCAAGATATGTATCAGATTATTCTATGGAAACATTGGAGGAAATGCTTACAGCAACACCGTTTACGCTGATACATATGAGTAATTTCAGCATTGATGAAATATTGGAAATTGATGGGTGGAATACATCAATGCAACGATTGGAATACTTAAAAGTTTATAATAAAAAAGATCATCTTAAACCGTGTGCATAATAAAAATGAGATATTTGCGCCAATTTGGCGCAAATGGGAAGGACTATCTTATGAATGAAGAAAAAATGAAGCGAAAACAGGAAGAACGTAAAATTAGGGAAATCAATAATTCCTTAAAATATCTTTCAAGTCCAGTGCAAAAAGAAATAGGTATTCTGGCAGTACAGGAACAGGATAATGTTTTTTTGTGTGAGGATAAAATGTATAAAAAAGTATATACTGTTCGTCCGGCAGTATTGAAAAATAAAAAAAATGAATTGATCAAGGCATTATGTAATGGATTCCACAATAGAATACGCTTCACCCAGATTTTGAAAAATAATGGGGATAAATTAGGTAACTATATGTTTATGACGGTGAACTTTGAGGCAGAAACATATTATGAAGCAAGAAAAAAGATTACAGAATTTGAAAACAAACTCCGGATGGAAATTACTTCAATCTTGAATATTGATATACAGACCTGTACATTAGATAGTTTACTTAGTTATATTATTTGGAACTATTCCGGGAGAATGCAACAAATAGATACAGGTCAATTATTTACCTCAAAAACAGGGCTACATTTTTTTGATACCTGTAAAGATAGAGGAATAGGAAGATTTTCGGTTGATGGAAATTATGGAATTGTGTGTATTGGAAAAGCTTATCCTGATGAGATGCCGGATGTAACAACAATGTTTGCTAAGCAAAAGGCAACTTATCAGATATGTGTTGATTTTCAAAGTTATTCACCTGAGGATAAAGAAATTTATCAGTTGGTCTTAAATCGTAGATATTGTAATGAAAAATATGAAGCAGATAAAGAGAATATTGTGAACATGAGTTATTTCCTTATAGCCATTAGGAATGATTCCGAACAACTGGAAAATCTGGCTGAATTTATTTTCGATTATTATGATAGTAAGAATATATTGATTATGCCGGCAGTGGACCGTGCCAAGGAAATTTACCTGAGCACAAGTTCACTTGGAATGAGAGATTTTCATTCTATGCAGAACGCAGATATACAAACTATTAGCAGTCTTTTTATGTAGGGAGAAAAGATTATGGCATTTATAACAACAAAGTATGGAAAAACAAAACAATATGATGAACCTTTATATATTAACCCTCAATCAACGGAAGAATTATTTCCAGTAAAAGCAATTGATGAATCTGGAATTTTTGTTCTTAATAATGAAAAGTATTCTAAATTATTTAAACTGTCGGATATTAACTTTGCTGGGGTAACAGATCTCGAACAGAAAACGATAATTATCAATTTCAGCAAGGTACTCAATAGTATCAATTGTCGGTTTTCATATACAGTAGCGGATGAATATGTAGATGAAAGCGCATTTAGCAAGCGTATTCTGTATAAGAAACGTGGTGATGATATGGATATGCTTTGCGATGCTTTTAATGAAGTAATCAATGAAAAGGTTACAGATGCAAAGCAGGGATTGTATCAAACAATCTATCTAACTCTTACTGTAGAAGCAAAAAATATTCGCGAAGCAAAAAATGCATTGGCCAGCGTAGAAGCAACTTTGAGCAGTACTTTAATTCAGATTGGAATCAATGGAATGGCTGGATCTTCGTTAGAGCCGGTATCTTTAAATGAGAGAATGCAGATTTGGTATAATTTTACACATACGGGACTTCATACAAATTACAAGTTTGATTGGCAAAGCTGTATGAAACAGAATAAAGATTGGATTGATATTGTCAGTCCGGAATCGTTAGTCTTTTACAATGACTATTTTATCCTTAATGGTAATCGTTATGGTCGCGTGATGTATATTTCAAGGCATGCACAATCGTTAGAATCGGATACATTGTCCGAACTTGCTAAAATTAACTCTACTAATTATGTTACAGTAAACTCTGAGCTATTAGATCTATCTGGATATAAACAGGAAATTATTCGAAAACATTCATCTGTTGGTTTTCAAATTGAGAAAGAAAAAAAGAGAAATCGAGATAATAATGATTTTTTGGCAGATGCAAGTGATAAATTATTAACGGAAAAAGATTCCTTAATTAAACTTTCTCGACAGGTGGAAACTGGTGATTATCATTTTTTCAATACAACCGTGTTGATTGCTTTTTTAGCAAAAAGTTATGAAGAAATGGTAGATATCACAGATCAGATAGAAGCGATTGGAGGGGTAAAATCTTTTGATGTAAAAAAATGTTTTGATAAGCAAAGAGAAGGCTTAAATTCCACATTTATGTTTGGTGTGCAGGAATTTAAAAGAATGACAAATTTTTCCGCACCATGTCAGGCAATGTATATGCCATTTAAGACTCAGGAATTAAATGATCCGGATGGAACTTTTTATGGAATCAATAAATTGAGTCAAAATCCTATTATTGCAAATAGAAAATTGCTCGATAGTTTTCATGGAATGATTTTAGGAAAAACTAGATACGGAAAATCGTTATTTGCAAAATGTGAAATTATTAGTAATAGATGTTTACATCCGGAGGATCAAACTTTAATTATTGATCCACAAAATGAATATAAAGGGATTGCACATGCACCGGGAGTAAATGGTACGGTGGTTTCATTTGATACACAAAAGGAAGTATATGTAAATCCCATGGATGTCAATTTTGAAGATGTTGATTATGCAACTCTTCAAGAAATAATTTCAGAGAAAGCAGACTTTATTTTTACATTATTATCCAGCTGTATGAGAAGGGATATTGATGCGGAAGAAATGGGTATTCTGAATAAAGTAATAGAACAGGTGTATTCTGAGAACTATGCAATGCGGAAAAAAATCAACGGAGAGTCAGAACAGATTACAGAATTCAGTGTACCTTCTTATATGAAGAAAAATGAGGCAGTCCTACCATTTGCATCCAATCTTTCTCATGAGGAGCAAGAAAGAAAATACAGTCCAATGCTACAGGATGTTTATCAGAAATTAAAAGATATGGATGATGATTCGATAGCACAAAAGTTGGCTGCTCACATGCAAATTTTTGTAAATGGATCGCTTAATTTATTTAATCACCGCACCAATATTGATCTTAATAGGAAATTGATTGTATTTGATATTAGCGGAATTAAACAGAATTTACATGTGACGTGTATGCTCGTCATGCTTGAAATAGTCCGTTCGAAAATTGTGCAGAATTTCAAACAAAATAATTGGACAAATGTATACATAGATGAATTTCACGAACTACTTGGAATACCAGCAGTTGCAGATCATGTGATTAAATTGTGGAAGGAGGTTGGCAAGCTACATGGTTCCATGACAGGAATCACCCAGAATATGACGGATTTATTGAATAAGTCTCCAAATTCTGATAAATTGGCTGCCATTTTAAGTAATACAGAGTATTTTGCCATGCTAAACCAGTCTACGATTGATCGAAAAAAACTTGCAGAGTTTCTTCCTTCTATTAGTCCGGCTATGTTTAATTTCGTCGAAGGAGCATCGAAAGGTACTGGCCTTTTAAAAATGGGACCGGTTACGGTTCCGTTTGATATGCGTATGAGCGATAAATGTGATTTATATAAATATGTAAATACGGATGGATATAATCAGGATTCTGCTATTTAAATTTGTTTGCGCCAAATTGGCGCAAATCTCTGGAGGTGAATATGAATGTCAACTTTTTCTGATGATAAAGCGTTTGACAAATTTAAAAATGAAACAGAAGCCTTTTCTTCCTCAAAAAAAGCAGATAATACAAGGAACCGATCTCAGGATCATGCTTTTAAAGGAAAGACACCTGAGATTGTAAATCAATATGGTTATAATATAGTTAATCCTAAAGACAACAGGACCGAACAGAAAAAATATGATAAGCAAAATCTAGAACCAAATGATACAGAAAATAATAGTTATGTGAGCAATAAAAAGGAAGCGAAAACACCTCATTTACATAATGCGCCTCTATTACAGACGCATACAAAATATACACAAAGGGATTCTTCACTTCAAAAAGATGAATTTATACATTTTGATTTTGAAGATAAATCAGAGAAGTATGTATTTCGGGATGAGACTCCGTTTGCGCATGGTAAAACTGCCAAAAAAACATATACAACGGATGCTGGTGGCGGTGCAAAGATAGCAGCATCTTTTGATAAAAAGGGACAAGTTAAAAGCAAAATCACATTGAACAAGGGTGGAGAGCGAACCGACACAAAAGGTTTTATAAATAAACTTGTTCTATTTGGTGATAAGGCAGAAAATGCACATGATTATTTTAAGTCAGATGAAAATGAAGCCCTGGCATCTTTCGCGGATGAAAAGGCTGAAACTATTTTTTTACATAACGCCAAAGATCATTTAAGAACATCTTATCGCTATAAAGACATCCGTAAGGAAACCAAAAAAGATATCAAACAATTAAAAAAAGAATTACAGGAAGAAAAAAAAGAGGAGACAGATAAGAAAAAGGAGAAAGCTGAAGCTAGTAGAAATGTTGAAGATTATTTTAAGCAGACAAACGGACAGTTTTCAGATGACCGGCATCCATTTGTTGTGCCGATTGAACAAAAATTTGGAGAACGAGGGCTAAAATCCAGAGAGGAAATTCTATTTATATCAAAGGCTGAAGAAAATGGGCAAACGGTTCCTGCAATGGAGAAAAATAAACAACATCAGCCACAATCCCAATCGAAGTTTGAGCCTGATAATCCAATGACCAGACAGGAAAAACTTGAACAGAGCAGATCACAGTATAAAGCAGCAAAAAAGGGCGAAAGAAAAGAAGTAAAGAAAGCTGCAACCAGAACAGCTGTTGCGAAAATGCTCGAAAGCAAAAAAGATCTTCAGAATCAGATCGGCGATTTATCGGGGCAGACATCGGGTGATCTTCTGAAAGATGGAAGTGCAGGTTTACTTACGACAGTCATTAATACATTCAAGCAGTCAGCAACACATATAACAAAAAAAATAGGGTTATCGATGTTAAAGGTTCTCAGTTCGCTTCTTACACCGTTACTTATTCCTATTTGTTTCGTTTTTTTGATTATTACGATTACAATGTCTACGTTTGCTGCTGTTGGTGGTCTTTTAGGATCAGATGGTGGTGATGAAACTTATGATAATGTTGATGTGACAGGTGACGGTTATGTATACAGCAATCTGACGGATGATCAAATAGAAGATATTATGCAGGCATTGTATGATAATTATGATGATTTCAACTCAGATCAGGAGCAGGTGTTACGCTATGCTTTAACAAAAGTAGGATGTGCCTATGATCAGGAATACCATGGTAATTGCAACGTGAATATTTTTGATTGTTCTTCATTGGCATATCGGTCATATCGAAGTATTGGTGTAAATATATCGAATAATGGGGCATATTCTGCTGCTGAAGAATGCCATGCAATGATGAACGCAGGTAAGACGGTAACTGGAGATTTGAAACCAGGAGATCTGATTTTTTATGGGAATTCTAATAATGGTAGATATATGGGAATTTATCACGTCGCTATATATGTAGGCAGAGTAAACGGGGTTGATAAAATGGTAGAAGCGCGTGGAACGAAATGGGGGGTTGTATATGGGGATGTGAGAACATCAAATATAGTAAATATCAGTAGACCTTTGTAGTGGGGACAGCTCACTATAAAAGATTAGGGTTGCAATATTCTTTAATGATAGGTATAATATATTTAACAAGACAGCCGATAAGATAGCTCAAACCTATCCGCTTCGGTGAATTAAGTTAACTGAAATAGTCGCCTTATCTTTACCAGAGAGCAGGGCGGCTATTTTCTATCTTTGCCATTTCTGGCTAATGTGATAATAGCACATATCATAATCACAAAGGTGAATAAATCACTGTATGTAACCATGTTACCATCCCCTTCCACAAGACTAGAAGCGGATGATATGGCCGCCCTACCGGCCGCCTTGGTAAGTATATTAATAAAGTACATAAGAAATTATATCAAATTATGTATGAAATCGCAATTCTTGTTCCTATATTGTCTGTATATATGTAGACATCCCCTTTTCCCTCTAAATGTTGATTAAATGCAATATTTCATGTAAATTGTGTCTTTTTTCGAAACAAAACCATATTTCATTCTTGCTAAAATTATTTGTATCAAATTTAGGAGGCAGATTTATGGCAGATGAAATAGCACAGGTATTAGCTATGGAAGTGGATGGTGTCAAGCTGGTATTCAAAGCAACTTTAGAGGTTGCGGAGTTTTTAGCCAGGGCATTGCGATCTCTGATTCGTTCGAGTCAGAAAAAAATGGCAAAAAGAAAGGAGAAGAAAGCAGATAATGATCTGCACAGTGCCGGCGAAAAATCAATTGGCGATATTTTCAAATTGAGCGAAGGAAATCCTCCACAGGCACTTGACATCCGAGAGGTGGACTTTGATGCAGTTATAAATATAGCAGAACAAAAGGGCTTGCATTATGCACGACCTATTGATTTTACACCTAACGATGGATTGACACCTATTATGATTCCAGCACAGGAGGCCATTGTATGGTCACAGATTTACAAAGCGGTGTCTGGCAAGCGATTGGAGGAGGACCGAAAAATTGTATCCGGATATGATAAACATATCCAGGAGGAAATGGAAAAACTTCTCAATTGTAAAAGCGATGAAGAACGTGAGCAGATGGAAACAAAGATCGAGAATCTGCAACAGGCAAAAAGCGAAGCATCAAAATGGGTGGATTATGGTGAAGATGTAGCAAGTAAAGATGATACCACAATGACAATTCAGAATTATATCAGGCAGTCAGAGGGGACTGACTTTGAAAAGAGTCCGGAGATTGCTACAGCTGAATATGAAAAGGGAGTGGAAATTGGGGCAAAGATTAGTGCAAAGGAGAGTTTGCAGCCGATCCGCGACAAGAACTATATTCCGAAAAGTAACTATATGTTTTATGTACCAGATACAGGAGCAATAATTACCCGAAGCTTTGGAATCGATCAGGATACAGGAGTTGCATATAGTAAATATGCACTTAAAACTCAGAATGGTGAGGTTTACAGATGTTCGGACAAAGATATGACAAAAGACAAGTGGAACCGGACAGAACTTCCAAAGCTGATGGATAAAGCAGGTGTACTGGAGAAAACCGAGTGCAGGGCATTTAATACAGAAGAAAAACTGAATGCTTACCTGGAGTACCATGGAAAAATTAAGTCACCGGCGCAGGAAAATGTTGAAAAACAGTTACGGGAGGGAAAAGAGGTTTTTCAATCGGCAGAAGCTGAACGCGAAGTTATGAATGTTGTTTCCGAACAAAACAAAGGTTTTGCTTCTGCAACCGTTAGAAATGAAGATGTAGAACTTATATGTGATCCAAAGATGCTTACACGTGAAAATGGACGGTTATGTATGCGTCTTTCTGATGATGAAAGTATTACATTTGCTAAAATTTCCGGTGAGGGAATGACAAATAACGGAATGGCTAAGTTTTGTATTAACAATGATTCTGATGTTACGTTTGTGAAAAAGACAGACAGAGCGACTACACAGATCAGTATTACAACAAAGGAGGCTCAGGAGAAGATCAAGGAAGTTCTTGGAGAACGGGCTGGAATCACAAAAGATAATTCCATTACACATAACAAACCAATGGGACGGAGGTAGTTTATGGGAAATATGGTAATGAATGAGCAAGATACTCCCAAACAAAAGCTTGTCCGTTATGTTATTGGATTTGTTGTAGTGCTTTACGCAGCTATGTTATTTGGTGCAGCCTGGGTTCCGGAATGTTCTCTTTCGGAATGGTTTAATAATTTTTATATTTTTGTATTTGAACAGCATCATTTTATAGTTGGGTTCACGCGAGAAACTCCAATGGTAATTTTTCTGTTTGAGTTTGTATGGACACTTGCGTATCTGGTAGATATTACAAAATTCAAACATCCATTTTCAGGGCGTGAGTATGGAGACGCAAAGTGGGGAACTGCAGCTGACTTTACAAAAAAGTTTGGCAATCATGAACAAAAATATATGGTAAAGATTAATTTTGGTGATCTTCCAGAACCCGCAGAACCGGTTTATGTGAATACACATAATTATTGGTTAGGTGAAGGTGTTTATTTGAATATAGATAATAAATTGACATCTAATCTAAACATTGAGGTTGTTGGACCACCAGGTACTGGTAAATCATTTCGAGTTGTTAAGGCAATTTTATCACAATTAGCGGGAAGTTTTGTTGTTACAGATCCAAAAGGAGAATTATCGCAACAGACTGGGCAGTTTATGGAAGATAACGGTTATGGAGTGTTTGTGATTGATTGCGAATCGGAAGCAGGAATGACAAACAGCCATCATTTTAATCCATTTGATTATATTGAAACGGAATCGGATATTTTAAGTTTATGTGAAATTTTGTTCAAGGCAACGAAAAATAAAGATGCATCAACCGGTGAACAGTTTTTCGAGGATATGGCGCAAGTGTTGTTGACTGCTATCTTTTATTTGATGCATTACACATATCCGAGATCAAAAAAGAACTGGAAAAATTTTGTAGAGCTTCTAAATTGTGATACTGTTCGGGCCAATCCCCAGACAGGCGCAATTGACATATCCGATCCGGATTGCCTGATGCAGCGTTTTATCCGAGCAAATAATAAATGGAAAGAAGATCACGATGGAAAAGAATTGAAGGGATTCAGGGATGTTGAAAAAATTTATACAAATGCCCAGGAAACAGCATCATCTATCGTTTCGTCGCTGGATGCACATTGTAAATTTATGAAATTGGATTGTGTAGTAGATCTGCTTTCAAATGATGATTTGAATTTTGTCGAGACATTTGGACGTGGACGATCTACAAAGAGATCACCTACAGGAAAATATATACTTTACATGCTGACATCTGAAAATACCAGACATTTTGACTGGATTCCATCTATGATCTATGCGTTATTCATAGATAAGATTTATTCATTAACAAAAAATGATCCTTCATTGCATCAGACGTTACCGAATCATTTGACTCTTTTGATGGATGAATTTGCAAACGTAACACTTCCAGATTCTTTTGTGGGATTAACTTCTACGATGAGATCGAGAGGTATCAGTGTTGTAATTATTGTGCAGAATTTATTGCAATATAAAGATAAGTTTCCGCAAAATGATCAGGACAAAAATTTAAGAGCTAATATGTCAACAACAATTATTCTTGGTGGTCCAGATGAGGATAGCTGTAAAACTTTGTCCGAAGAATTTGGTAAGCATACTATACATAAGCAGACAACAGGGTTGACCAGAGGGGGACAGGGAAGTTCATCTGAAAATGAAGATGTGATGGAACATTATTTGTTTCCCGCACAGGATATCTATGGCATGGCGAAAGATGGGCCATGTGCAATCAACGTAAAAGGTGCGGATCCTCTTTGGGTTAACAAGGTGCAACTTCAGAATAGCGTTTTATGTCCTCTTTTAACACGTAAAAACCCGTATGTTGTAAAGAAAAAGATTGATGTAACAATGAAAGAGTATGATTACGATAAATCAATCTACGAACAACTTCCTGATTTTCAATCTGGCAAAGCAGCGGAGATTTATCTGCAGCAGTGTGAAGATGCGGGAATTCAAATAATTAGCCTTGATGACATGGAGTTAGATTCACTGATTGTTTTAAAAGAGCATGGTAAGAAAATTCCGGGGAAAAATGCTGGAACAAATGAATTTTGGAGAAATATTGTAAAAAACAGAAATCAGATCATTGAGGAGGATAAAAAAAATACAATCGACTTTGATCAGTATTCTGATGAACAGATCATAGTTATTCAGAGGTTAAGAAATAGTGGTTTCGAACCCAAACAGATAAATGCTTTGATGGAATTGGTTAAGGCTGGATATGATTACGACAATCTTATCAAGTATTTTAATGAAGATATGGCCGTTGATGAAATACAGATGTTTGCTCATCGACTGGCAAACATGAAAAAACAAAACACAGGAGGAAATTAACATGGTAAAAAATATTTTTAAGAAAGTAAAAGACGGTTGCAAAAAATTTAAACAGGCTGTATCAGCTACGACGATGGCTATAGTTAATGCGGTTGTGTTTGCATATATTCTATGTCCTATTCCAGTATATGCTGATCCTAAAGGCAATACTTCATACCTTAATCCGATTAACAATTTAAAAACGGTTGCTTTGGCAATAGTGGGGGCGTTCGGAGGAGTTATACTTATATATGGAATTGTAAAGTTTGCAGAATCATTCCAGAAAAAGGATCAAAATGGAGAGTATAACGCTCTATATACTATTGGTGCCGGTGGTATTATGGCTTTTGGTTCAATTATTTTGGGAATTTTACAAGGTTAGCACTTTATTGCATGAAAAAAGAAGTTAATAGATTTGTTTGACTTTATCATATTATCGAAAAGGGGACAATATGACAGAAGATATATTTAATGCAGCGTATAGTATATGGAATAGTTTGATTGAAATTGCTATGACACTATTTACCACATCGCCAACAGCCGCGAATGGTGATGTGTATAGCACATGTAAATCAATATTTGATTCAATATCAGACATTGCGATTCCTATAGCTACTGTATTTTTCTTGATTGCAATTTGTAAAGAGGTAATTTCCACAGCCCCAGAACAACAACTAAAAAAATTTTTGAATGATGTCTTAAAATTCTGCGTTATGATAGGTGTACTTGTAAATCTATGGGATGTTATGGGATATATTATGCAGATCGCAGATGGATTAACAGATAAAGTGGCAAGTAACGCGAGTGCAACTTACAAAATGGAAATGTCTGATAATCTGAAGGATATTATTACAGAGGTGAGCAATTTATCTCCAACCACTCAAATTCATTTTACCAGTTTTGGTTCAGATTTGATTTCTTTTGCTAAAGAGTTTCTTGACATAGCGATGACAAGATTATTGTTTTTTATCGCAGCAATCGTAACTCTTGGAGTGATTGTGGCTGCATGTGTTTCCATTATTAATAGCGCATATCAACGCATATTAAAACCTTTGGTAATACTGCCCTTCTCAAGCATTACTGTTGCGATGGCATCTGGATCACATGAGGCAGAGCGAGTTTCAACAAGTTATATTAAAACTTTCTTTGGACTCTGCCTCAGTGGCGCGTTTATGGTTGTTAGTGTAAAACTTGGTGTTGCTTTAACAAATGGTGGATTTATTAGTCCACCAGATGATGCATCAATCAATACAAAGGTACTTTTTATAGCTGTTGAAAATATGGTAACACCAACAATTATTGCAGGGTTAGTAAAAGCAACTGATAGCACAATTGCAAGATTTTTATAACGAATGAAAGAGGTGATAATATGGCATCAATGAATAGAAATGTCAGTCTTGAGGAAATCAACACGGATGCTTTTATGGGAATCACATATCTAAATTATCAATCATTGGCACAAAAAGTAATATTTGTAGGCGGGATAGTGGTTGCAGTAGGAGGTAATTTGATAGGAACGTTTATATTCAATATTGGTGTAAATGTTAGTGTTTTTTTAACCTTTATACCACTTTTGATCGGTGTAATGTTTGGCTGTAATTACAATGAAGATTTATCTTTAGTACGATATTTAAAATTGTTGATTTCTAAACCGTCAAAAGCGTATTATTCAAGACCTGTTGAAGATCTTGAACAACTTCATAATTCAGCCGCAAAAATTCGGGAAGAAGAAGAACTCCGAAAAAAACAGCAGGAAAAAATGTCAGATGAGGCACAAAAAAAGCTGCTTATAAAAATTGGAATAGGGGTTATAATAGCTATTTTTATTTTTATTGTATTAGTGATGATTGTAAAATCTACGAAAAAGGATGAACTTCATCATACTGTTCCAGAAGCATATTATATAGAAGTTTGGAGTAAAAATGTATGAAAAAAAAGAAACTGTATTTTTTCCTAATTGTTGTGGGAATTGTTATTTTTATTGTAATAATGATTGTTACAGGTGGAATAACATTAGAAACATTCAGTCAGAACAATCAAACTAAAAGTGTTACTTCCACAGTGGACGATCTGGGGGATAATTGTTACTATGTATGGCATAATCCGAAAACGAATGATATAACAAAAGATTTAACGCAACCAGCTGAAACGGATGTATTTAAATTATGCCCGTCTGGAATTGTGAATTGGGGAAAAGATTCTCTTGTAACACATACCGTTTGGTTTACCGGAGATATGGATCAGGATATCCCTACCTTATATCCAGGAGATAAATTGTTATATGTGTCATCTAATTATGTACCCTATAACGGAATTGAATGGGAGCGCTTTGCAGATTATGGATATACAATTGGTGTGGCAAATATGATTGGTGATGATAGTGGGCATTATCATATCAGTAATGAAGATGGTAAGGGATTCAATGGATATGTGTGTCGAGATTCAGATGCTAATCAGTTGAATGAAAATTTTTCAGCAGTGTCTAATTTATTTTTAGACAAGATTGGTGGAACTAAAATTAGAGAAGATAATGTATCTGATGATGGTACAGTAAATAATCTTGTTAAAAACAAAGAATATATTTGTGAATGGTATACAGGAACAATATATCAGGATTTCGAAATGACTGCGAATGTGCATACACTTGGTTTGATGGAATCCTTTACTACATATGATTATGAGTTTTTGCATAGTAATTGTATCGAAATACCTATTCCTAATTGGTTTAAGACTGGATATTATTATGTAGATGGAATTGGAATGTTCCGTTATGTATCTAAAAATGATGAAGCTTTATATAATGGAAAAGAATATGACGAAAATATCAATTGGAATGATCCAATTATTTTATATGATGAAAATGACAATTTGATTTATAATCCATCCACTGGTGTAGATAAAAGAAATGTAGATGAAGATAACAATAGCAATGATTCTGAAGAACAAAATAGTGTAGATTCTGATTATGATGCATCGGAAGATCAAAATGATAAACCGACAGATGAAGGCGATGTAGGGGCTGACAATTATGATGATTTTGGAAATGAAACAATTATCACTGATGATGCAATAGAGTAAGAAAATTATGAGCGGTTTACCACAATTTTTTTCCTATTTGTTGTTTTTTCTATATCAAAATGATTATTGAGGTCTATTATAATTTTAAGAAAAAGGAAAATGAGGTGATTCCTATGGAGAATAAATTGGTACTCTTATCTCTCAGAGATAGAGAAAATCCGGACGTGGAAAAAATGTTTGTTCAATTAAAAGAAAATAATAGTGTATTATATCGTTTCTTGATTAGTACGTTGCAAAAAGATCCATTGCTTGGAGTGCGTCAAGATGTGTTTACTTATATTGCTGCGAATGCTACAGAATTCAATCAAAATCAAAGATATATGTTTAATTTATCGAGGATCATGTGTAATATAAAAATTTCGCCGGAGCACATAAAATGGATAGATTCATACCTAAGAAAAAAAGGCGAGTATGAAACGGTTGACGATTTTTTCATTATTTTTGACGAAGCAGTTGAAAAGGATATGTCGTTGGAACAGATACAATCCTTTTTTGAAACAGAATCTGACGAAGTAATATTGTATGATAAAATTATGAATTATGAGTCGGAAACTAATGATACAGTAGCCGAAACGACTCAATTAGAAACAGAATCAGAATCTCAAGTTGAACCGGAGCATGAAATTGAGATTGAGAAAAAAGAAAATTATCAATCAAAAAATTCCAATGTGACTGAAATGTTTCAGAACCTTATCAATGTAATGAGCAGAAAGGAAGAAACGGATGATGAGGTTCGTTCTGTTGATGAGAATTTCAAGCAAATTGTGGCTAAACTTCAGTTGATAACATCAGAACTAATGGCCTATTCAACAGAGGTTGTACATGCTTTGGAATTTAAAGATCAAGAAAATGAACGTTTAACTTCATTGATGAAAATTCAGCAGCATGTTATGGCAAGCCAACAGGAAAAAATAAATGAGCTCCATATTCAAATCGCTCACTTAAATCGGCGCATTCAAAATTCGGAAAAAACAGAAATGCAGCGTGCAGCAATTAATCAAAAAATTTTTGAGTTGCAAAATCTCACGATGAATGAGCGTAAAGAAGAAGAGTATCCGTTGGTCTTCAATGATGACATCAGGGGGTAATCGATATGACAGAATTGACACTAAATGAATATCGATCACGTTTGCAGGTTCTTGCAGAGAAAGCTAATGCAGAAGGCAGGCATAAGTTAAGTGAGTTTACGCTACGTTTATTAAATCAGGAAAATCCAGATTTAAAAGTTTTGGATGCTATTTTTAAATATTATGATTCAATATCAGATAGTGATTCTGTTGTTTATAACTTTTTCCTGGATCACAAGGCAAATGTAGAATGGTTTTATTTTGCTGGATTTCTGAGCGACCAGAGGGGAAACGTATCTGACTATTTTGATATTTTAAAGGAATGTTTCGAGAAGAAAATCAAAGTTGATAAGTTATATCAATTTGAAAAGCAATCAGATAATATTGAAAAATTTGCTGAATTGGTGAAAAAAGAAATATCTAATACTTTCGATGAAAATTTTGATCGGGAAATACCACAAACAGAATATATTCAACATTTGATTGAAGAAAACAATATGCTTAATAATCGTCTGGATAAAGCCCTTAATGATTTGGATAGTGTTCGAACAGAACAAAAAAGCATGTTGGAAAAGTCTGTTTCTGATAAACAGGTGTTAATAAACTGCAAATCGGAAAACGAACAATTAAGAAAAGAAATAAGAAAACTTAATTTATCCGTTGAGATTGCGAAAAAAAAATATGCTTCGCAATCAAGTATGATAGAGCAATTAAGCGGCATAAATGATATTTTGACGGCTGAAAACGAGACAATACAAAAGCAAACAGAGGAATTATCTCTTAAATATCAAAGACTTCTCCAAGAATCAACTATGAATACAGACATCATTACTGATTTAAATATTAAAATTAGTGAGTTACAAAGTCAGTTAAAAGAATCTTTAATTCCCCAGGAGAGTATGGATCAAGTACAAACAGATTATTCAGCGATTGAACAACAACCTGAATATGGTTATGATTTTGACGTTGAAAATGAAATTACTGAATCGTTTCCGCCGGAATCAGAATTTGATCCAGAACCAGAGGAGTTAGATTATGATCCTTCAGATTTAATTGAGATTAAGAATAATAAAAATGAAGTCAAAAAGTACAGTAATTTTTTTATGAATTTTATTGCCCGACATTTTGAAAAAAAGTTTGCCAATAAATCTATCGCAGAACAGGATAACTTAATTTTTATCAAATTGATGGAAAATGATTATGAGCAGGATACAGTGAGAGCTGTTAAATCGGCTATGAAAAATAATCAGGAACTATCGAGAGTTGATTTGTATAGACTTGTGACAGGACGGAAAAGTGATAATGAAATATGCAGTTTTTGTACTGCAGTGTCAGCATAAAATGGTGAAGGGGTACATACGTTATGCAGAATAAACAGGATGATAGACATGAAAATATAATTTTAATTATTGCCGGGGTATGTGGTTCAATTTTATTTATATATTTAGGCTATTTAATTGCTGCGATAATTGGATATGTGCAGGATAACAGTACAGATGTGTTAACTGGAGCCGGTATGGTATTAAAAAAACCGTTTGTCAAATATTTTAATCAATACACGCCGATAACTATGATTTTAGGTTTTATTGCTTTTGAAGTAATTTTTTTCTTAATTGTAATGCGTAGCAGAAAATTGAAAGACAATGAAGAAGAAACATTGTTTGATTCAGAAGTTATTGACCTGGCTGAAGTATCTTTTGAAAAAAATAATGATCAAAATGTATTGAATTCTGATGACTTATTAGAAGAGTTGCAAGAGCGTGGTAGCGGTGAAAGTGAATTGAATAAATCATTATATATATCTCCAGAAGAAGATGATGGAATAGATTTGCGGGAACAAATATCTGTTTTTAAAGAGAAAAAGGGAGACTACAGCAAGAAAGACAGTGAAAATCCGGAAATTGTTTCATTTAGTGATGATGTAGTAACAGATTTACTAAATGATTATGATCTTTCGCAAATTAAAGCAATGCTTCCTTTAAAAGAGCATATTAGCTCTGTTAATGTTACTTTATTAAGGCGGATGTTTAAACCAACTATGTCGGCTGATGAAATTGGTAAATATATTAAAATATTTTATGAGTAAGAGGGTAGTGTATATGAATATGACAGTATTAAGTGGACGTGTATGCACGATTCCAAAGATAAAATTATTACAGATAGAGGAACAGCAAGTGTCGATATGTTTGTTTACCGTTGCGATTGTTGATGGGGTTTTTGCGACACAGGATTATAAGATGGAAGAAACTAATATTGATTATTTTGAATGTGTGGCATTTGGAGAAGCGGCAATTATGATTAATGCAAATTTTGTTAAGGGATCCAAAATAATTTGTAAAGGCAGAATGAAAAATCATATTTTTAATGATGTGAATGGAACAAAGCACTTTACAAATGTGTTTGTGGTTGAGCAGGCTGAATTTGGAGATACAGATGCAGCGTTTGAAAAAGGTAGGAAAAAATCCATTGAATTATCAGTTGTAAGTGATTTGCAAATGTTATTTAATACATACAAAAAAGTATGCGAGAATGGTTTTTTATGTATTGATGAAGAGGAGTATTATAAAATTGCTATGATGTGTATGTAATACAGTTTGAACAACAGAATAATTAATCAACGATTAAGGAAGTCTATCATGCATAGACTTTCTTTTTTGTACTAAAATCAACATATTTATGAAAAAGAATGATTTTACCATAACATTAATAGATGGCCAATGGTATATGATTGGAACATAGCAAAAAGTTTCTTGATGGAATGAGGAGGAATGCATATGTCCGAAGAAAATTTAAAATATGTTACCATTGAACTCAGCAAAAAACAGGTAGATACAAAGAATCTTTATCATAGTGATAAGACGAATAAAGATTATGCACGTGTTCTGGCTCCAAATGATGGTACTTTTTTTTATCCAATAAAAAGTATCAAAGTAAAGCAGGAAGATCCGAACCGGGTTTATTTTGTAAGACCAGAGGGAACAGAAATTGAAATTCATTACAGTAAGCGTAAAGAAAATGTTCCAGACACTGCTCCGAATGAGGAAAAATATGAACGATATACCCGCACCTGGAAAATTGAAGATTTGAAAGCTGCATATGATGAACAGAAGAAAGAATATGCTGAAAATCATGGATTTTACAATTGTACGGTTCCTACTTCATGGGGGAGAAAATTCAGTTCTAAGGGGAAGGATTATATTTCGATTTCGATACCGGTTCCTGCTGAAAATTCTGATAAAGAGATATGGTGCAGTCTTGTTATTGCTGCAGAACAATTTAAGAAATCTGATCGGGATGATAATATGAGTTATTTTGGTTTTCCGAAGAAAAAGTTAGACACAACGGAAGATTACCTGGTTGAACTTCGACACAGCGAAAAACAGAATGATGGATCATATTCTAATGAAAAATTGTATTTGAGCAGTGCAGTTTTGAAAGAATGCATTGATAAAGCGGTTAAACGTAGCCAAGTAAAAGATTTGTTTGTGTCTACGGAAATATCGGATAGATTACTTCGTAGATTTGAAACGAAAGAAGGCAAGCCATTATATGCCATTTCGGTTCCTATCTATGAAGATAATGAGGAAAAAGCTACATTTTATGAAATTGTTGTACCAGGAGAAAGAGTTTCAATTAATTCTGAAACTAATAGGGCTCGGTTAACATTATTCAAAAACGGACCGGATGGACAAGTATATACTCACATTGCAAAGCGGTCTTTTGATAACGGAAATGGTGGCTATGATACAGTATCAAAGAAGTATTCTTCTGAAGAAGTTATCAATTTATTTGATGAGTCAAAGAAAAAATATAGAGAAAACCATTCTGATGCAGACCATTCTCTTGAGGATGAAGAAGCCGAGAATGCTATAGAAAATCAAGTGATTGAAAATATGGAACAAAGTGTAAATCATAGACATAGTCGAAGATAGGAGAGGATGCATTATATGAAAATATCAGAAATGACAACAAATGATTTGGCAGAGAGGTTGATTATTGAGGTGATCAATTACGAAGAAAGCGCAGATCGAATTTTTAATTTTCCTTTTATTCGTAAAGGCAGTTTTGCTATTCTTCCACAGTTGTGCATCGGGGATAAGAATTTGACGGGACATTTTACTACGTGCCTTAACGTTACAAATGACATGTTAAATAGTTGGAATATTTCCAAAGAAGAAATGTTTCAACTTGCTGCGAAAAACTCAGCCAAAGAATTCCCTGTTAGTGTTGAGCCGATAACTGAATATATGAATTCGGATGAAGTTCATATATTTTTGGAAGATTGTTTTGATATTTCAAAAATATATGTAATGTCCAATGAGACTTATTTTAATGGGGCATCAGCAATGTTTTATCCGGATTCCTTAGATCAGACAGCACATTCCTTTGATACAGAGAAACTTTTTATCTTACCGATTAGTGTTAATTACGTTTATTGTATGCCGATTGATAATGGAATTTCGGAGGATGAGCTGGCGGCAATTTCAAAGGAAGTGGCGAAGGTTTTAGAAAAAGAGAATCGTTTATGTGATAATCTCGTGGTTTATGATTCGGTGCATAAAACAGTGGAAGAATATGGTGGAGATACATATTCAGTTGAGTTTGATACAGAGAAAAATCTACAAAATAGAAAAGTGAATGGAGGACGCTAAAATGGAGTATGAGTGCAACGGTTATCAGATCTCTAAGGAGACATCAGAGAATAAAGGCGCAGTATTCTCAGCATATGCAAATGTTATTATGGGGAAAAAAGAATCTGAAGAAGAGAAGGAGAAAAAAAATTATGAATTATGATGAATTTAAGCTTTTGGTGAAAGAGAATATTTCTCGATTCTTTACTTCAGAAAACCGGATTAAAGATATCACTTTAAAACAGATCTGCAAAAATGGTGCTGATCTTGATGGACTTATTGTAAGTTACCAAGATATAAATATTGCACCGGTAATTTATTTGAATAATTACTATGAAAGTAATTTAACAGAAAATCAGGTATTAGAAATTACAAGACATATTGCTCATCTTATTGAAGAGAATATGCCCAATCAGTCTTTTGAAACAGGATGGCTGTCTGATTTTGAAAAAGTAAAAAATTTGATAGTTCCAAAAGTGGTTTGTGTTGATGGAAATGAAAAAATGCTTGAAAACCTGATATATACCCCGGCTGCTGATTTAGCAGTTATTTATTCAGTATATCTTGATGAATACAGTAATGCAACAGATTGTGCTACAATTCCTATTAGCCATGCCATGGCTGAAAAATGGGGAGTGAGAGCCGATGTATTGGCACACTTAGTAAAAAATAATCTGGAAAATGTGAGTCCGGAAGGATTTCATCCGTGCTTAAGAGATATGGCAGATGTTATTCCTGTTAATATGAAAAATGCTTTTGGAGATATGGAAAGAGATAAAATGTATATTATTTCTAATCGTAGGGGAATTAATGGTGCTGCAGTTTTTATGGATGATCAATTTATGGATCATGTCAAAGCACAATTGGGTGAAGATTTCTATTTGTTACCATCATCAATTCATGAAATGATCTGCGTAAGGAACACTGGTGATCTGCAAGTGGAAGAACTTGAAAATATGGTTACTGATGTAAATCAGTGTGAAATTGCACCAAAGGATAAACTGTCAGATCATGTTTATAAGTATGATTGTGATAGACATGAAATTTATCGTGCAGATCAAGAGTTGAAGAGGCAGGAAGAACTAAATGCGAGTCAGAGTGTACGTTCACATATATCTAGATAGCTGAATAATTATAGGCTGATGTTGCTTTTAGTAGCATCAGCTTTTCTAGTGTGCCGAGCATGGCACTAATCTTACTGGTGAAAGTCCAGTCACGGGTATTTACCGCCAAGTGTAGTGAACCACAAGTCGGTACCAGTAATGGTATGGATGAAGGAAGTGGTGTAACAAAGTTCTTGAGCCTACGTACAGAAACTTGATAAGGCGATTAGGTGGGTAAGGTTGCTAGACAAACCAAAGCCCAAAAGGTAAACGTAAACCGAAGTTGTAAATCAAGAGGTTGTGGAACGAAAGATTAGCGTCTTACCTCGGGAGACCCTACTCACATACTGAAAGGTATGGTCGAAAAAGGTTTAGAGAGGGAGTCAGATGATGTCATAGTAGGCGAAAGCCGAAGGACTGAAACGATTTATAGTACGAATCGTTATGTTTAAAATAATACATGAGCCAGAAATCGAGTGGACAGGAAAAGTAGGAACGTAACCGAGGAATACTGTTTATACTTAGAGGGGTGTTATGTATGAATTTTAGGATAAGTCAGAGGAGTAACAACAATGGAATTGATTGAAGTGATCTTGTCAAAAGAAAATCTGAACAGAGCCTATAAAAAGGTAGTTGCCAATAAAGGTGCGAGTGGTGTTGATGGAGTTACTGTAGAAGAACTGGGAGATTATATAAGGAAGAACAGAGAGAAAATCGTTACATCTCTTAGAAACAGAACATATATACCGAAACCAGTCCGAAGAGTATACATTCCGAAAGACAATGGTAAGAAAAGACCATTGGGAATACCCACAGCACTTGACAGAACTATCCAGCAGGCAATAGCACAGCCTATATCTGATATTTATGAAGAGATATTCAGTGACTATAGTTATGGATTCAGAGCCGGAAGAAGTTGTCATGATGCCATTCGACAGGCATTGGAATACTTGAATGATGGGTATGAATGGGTAGTGGATATAGATATAGAACAGTTTTTTGACAAGGTAAATCACGACAAATTAATTCAGATACTAAGAGAACAAGTAAATGACAGTACCACATTAAATCTGATTCGGAAATATCTGAAAGCAGGTGTAATGGAAAACGGCTTGGAAAAAGCAACTATTACCGGCGTGCCGCAAGGAGGTCCTCTTTCAGTCGTATGTTCAAATGTCTACTTGGACAAGCTGGACAAAGAACTGGAACATAGAGGACTCCGCTTTACAAGGTATGCAGATGATGTATTAATTTTCACTAAAAGTGAAATGGCGGCTAACCGGGTGATGAACTCCATAAGTGATTGGCTGGAACGGAAACTATTTCTAAAAGTAAATGCAACAAAAACGAAAGTAGTCAGACCGATGCGAAGCAAATACCTAGGATTCACATTTCTGAAAAACGGTGGAGAGTGGAAAGTAAAACCTACCAATGAAAAGAAAAAGAAGCTTAAAAAGAAGCTGTGTGAATATCTGAAGAGAGGGAAAGCAATAGCAAGACCTCTTGTGGTTACAATCAAGCGAGTAAATGAGATTGTGCGAGGATGGATTAATTACTTTAGAATCGGGTTGATGAAGCAATTTGTGGAAGAGCTTGGACAGTGGCTAAGACACAAAATAAGAATGATAGTCATGAAGCAATGGAAGAAGCCGAAAACCATCTACAGAAACCTAAGTTATCTAAACTGGAAGAACCGAAACGGATACAGTCAGGAAGATATTCATAAAGTTGCGAATTCAAGACTTGGGTGGTATAGAAGAAGTGGAATGAACGTGGTGAATTTCATTATCAGTAAAGATTTACTTGAAAATAGGATAAAAGATGGAGCTGGTCTGCTCAATCCCTTATCCTATTATTTAGCAAAAGTTGGAATATAAGTTGTAGAGCCGTATACGAGATCCGTACGTACGGTTCAATGGGAGGGGCGAGATAATTATTCTCCCTCTACCCTATTTTTGAGGTGAGAAAAAATGAAAAAGATAATAATTGCTGAAAAAAATTCAGTCGCACAGGAATATGCTAAAGTTCTTGGTGTTTCAGGGAAAACAAACCAAGGATACATGGAAAATGATTTATGGATAGTAACCTGGGCGGTAGGTCATTTAGTTACATTATCATATCCAGAAAAATATAGGGAAGAGTTAAAAGAATGGAAATTAGAAACTTTACCATTTATTCCGGACAAATATAAGTATGAAACAATTGCTGAAACAAGGAAACAATTTGAAATTGTAAAAAAATTGTATAACCGTCCGGATGTGACCGCCATTTATTATGCCGGTGATTCTGGTAGAGAGGGATTATATATTCAAATGCTCATAAGAATGCTTGCAGGGCATAATGCACAGGCACAGGAAAAAGTTGTATGGATCAACTCACAGACAGAAGAAGAAATTTTAAATGGTATTTCACAAGCAAAGGAACTTGTGGAGTATAAAAATATGTCAGATGCTGGATACATGAGAGGAATTGCGGATTATTTGATTGGAATAAATTTTTCACGACTTCTTTCTATATTATATGCACCAATGCTTAATACTGGATCAGGGCAGAAACATAAGGTCCCTATATCTGTTGGTAGAGTTATGACGTGCGTATTGGGCATGATTGTCAAGAGAGAACGCGAGATTGTCAATTTCCATGTACGAAACTTTTATAGAATAAAGGGAAATATTGAAACAAATGGTGCATCTGTTGCTTGTGAATGGAGAGTGACGGAAGAAAGCAGTTATTTTCAATCTCCCAAACTGTATTCAGAATTTGGCTTTAATGAGGAAGCGGATGCAAAAAATCTTATTCAATCACTTAATCGTGAAATTGTAATTACATCTGTTGAAAAAAATATTGAAAAGAAAAATGCACCATTATTGTTTAATCTGGCAGAACTTCAGAATGAATGTTCCAAATTATTACATATATCACCTATTGAAACATTATCTATTGCACAAAGTTTGTATGAAAAAAAGGTTACAACTTATCCAAGAACGGATGCACGAGTTTTATCATCAGCTGTCGTTAAGGAGATATATATAAATTTATCAGGCTTAAAGACTGATGAAAAATATAAGGATTATGTTTTAAATATTGAAAATAAAAATTATACACTAAAAGGAAAGTATGTAGATGATAGCAAAATAACGGATCATTATGCAATTATTCCAACTGGAAAATCCGTAAAAGATTTGACAGAAAAAGAAAGTAAAGTGTATGAAATGATCGTCCGAAGATTCCTTGCAGCATTTTATCCTCCAGCAGAGTTTGAAGTAATAAAATTTAATGCAAAAGCAAATAAAGAGTCATTTTGGGGGTCGAAAAAATTTCTTGTAAAAACAGGTTTTTATGATATAGCCGGAGTACCAGGTGAATACATGAATGATGCAGGTGATGACAATATAAAAACCATGCAAAAAGGGCAATTATATCAAAGTTCGTATGAAATAAAAAAAGGTATGACGGCACCACCTAAACGATATACTTCTGGATCTATGGTTATTGCAATGGAAAATGCCGGACAATTAATAGAAGATGATGAACTCAGAGAACAAATTAAATCAAATGGAATTGGAACATCTGCAACCCGTGCAGAAATAATTAGTAAGTTGATTAAGCTAAACTATATTAACTTGAATGATGCAAAGCAGATACTTACACCTACTAATCTTGGTAATATGGTCTATGAAGTGGTTAATATGGAAGTCCCAGAACTTTTGTCCCCGGAAATAACAGCCAAGTGGGAAAAACAGTTGGCTGAAATTTCTAATGGAAATAAAGATAAGAAAGTGTTCGAACAGGAATTTAATCAGTTTGTTCGTGAAACATGTAATAAGATAAAAAATGATGGGGTTAATAATAAAGCGGAAGTTCGAAAAAAAATTTCTAAATACGCAACAAATAGTATTCGAACCAAATATAAAGAATTCGATTCCTGGAACACAAAACTGAAATGTCCACTATGTGGAGGTGAAGTTGAAACAATGGAATGGGGGTTTAAATGTAAGAACAATATCAATAAGAAAGAAGGTTGTACATTTGCTGTAAGTGGAGATATTTTGGGGCACAGGCTTCTTACAAATGAACTGGCAGCTATGTTGATGAAAGGAAAGACAGGCCCGTTTTATGATTTTGTGTCACAAAAAAATAAACCATTCGCAGCTTATTTGATTTTTAACAGATCAAGTAACAAAATTGAATTCGAGCTGACCAGTATGCCATGGGATAGTACAGATTTTCACTGCCCAAAATGTAAAGGGAAAATTTTAAAACAAGGAAATTTATATAAATGTGAAAACTATATTGATCGTGAACATGGGTGCAGTTTTTGGCTTGGAAAGATCGCTGGAAAGGCAATAGGGGATAAGAATGTAAAAAAACTTTTGGTAGAAGGGAAAACAGATCTTATTAAGGGATTCAAAAATTCTGCCGGAACGAAATTTGATGCTTTTTTGTATCTGGATTCAGAAAATAATATTAAATTTAAGTTCCCTGAAGTAGAAGATATGCAGACGGAACTTTTTTGCCCTATTTGTCATGGAAAAATACTTGAAACAAGTTACGGGTTTAAATGTGAAAATTTTAAGAGCCTTAATGAAAGAGCTGAAAATGATTGTAGTTTTTTTGCCGGACAAATTATGGGACATACGATTAGGAAAAAAGAACTTGAGGCAGTATTGAACGGAATGGAAACGGAATTGATCAGTTTTAAGAATAGCGATAAGAAAAAGTTTGAGGCCAGATTGTATTGGGATAAGGCTCAAAATCGTATCTCATTAAAGTTTGACAATAATGAGCCTGTAAATATGAACCTGAAATGTCCGGTATGTGGAAAAGAGATCAAAAAAGGCAAATATGGTTATTTTTGTTCTGGAAGAGTTTCCAGAACAGAAGGATGCCAGTTTTTCATTGGGCGAATAGCGGGTGTTATGATTGATGATGTACAGATAGAAAAACTGGTAAAGAATGGTAAGACAGATCTTATTTCCGGTTTTAAGCCTAAAGAAAAAGGAAAAGCGAATTTTTCAGCCTATCTAAAATGGAATGAGGAAAGCCAGAATATTTGCTTTGAATTTCCGGATAAAGAAGATATTGCTGAAAAGTCTGATTATTCATGCCCAATCTGCCAAAAGATTCTCTATAAGGGTAAAAATAATTATTACTGTAAATGTGGCTTTCGCGTTTATACTACGGTTTCTTCTGTTGAAATTCCGGATGAGCAGATAAAGAAACTTTTGGTATATGGCCGTACAGACGTTATTCATGGATTTTTTAATCCGAAAAAGAGAAAGTTGTTTTCAGCACGTCTTGTAATTGATAAGTCGAGTAAAAAGGTAGCTTTTTCTTTCCTTGATATGCCACATAAGAACGGAGGAATAATAAATGAGAGTTGATCAGCTTGAAAAGCGAGTATATGAGTCTGTTATACAGATGAAAGATTTTAATAGATTCCAAAAATTACTTTCATTTTGTGGAAATGGAAATATTTATCAGATGTCTGTTGAAAATATTTTTGCAGTATACAATCAAAGACCGGATGCAACTTTAATTACTGGTTTTGATGGTTGGAAAAAATCTGGAAGGTATCCATTGCAAAACACGGGAATTGCTGTCTTTCCGTATGATATTTCGGGAACGTTTGCAAAATTTTCAGAATTTGTTTTTGATATTACAGACACTAAGGGAAGAGAAATTCATCTATGGAGCATGACCGATGATATTATGGATAATCTGATGCAAAGCTATCGGAATATCCAACCAGGAACTGAAGATAACATAGAGTATTTGTATAATTTACTTTATGAAAAAACAATTAATTATGCTTTGAATGAGGACAAAGATTTATGGTTTGATGATCAACAATTAGATAAAAGATGGGCATTGCATAAATTTATTGCAGATTGTTGTACTAAAATAGTTCTGCAGCGTTGTGATGTTGGATATGAAGTGAAAAAGGAATCTGCAGTTACGTTTGAAAATTATTTTATCGACACTGATGGTAATTTAAATGATATGCTTTTTATGAAATGCTTGAAAGCGGTTCAACGTGTATCTGCAGAAGAACTACAATATATCAGAGATTTTGTGATTAGTGAGAAAAGGAGAATGAGAGATGAACATGTTGGAAATAGAGGAGATCGTGCAGAATCAGTCAGAGCAACAGATCAAAATGGATCCGGAAATACAGAAAATGCAGAATATGACAGAAAAGGAAGCACTGAAGTATCTGGGACTGGAACGAACACCAGTATATGGAGATCTGGATCAGATTCTGAGCAAGAAAAATTCCTGGGCGAGAATGATAGTCAATTATCTGATGGAAAACTATCCAGAACTGATGCCTCTTATGGTGTGCAACGGGAAGTTGGAGATCCTCTTGGATCAAAGGATAGCGCAGGCAACGGAGCAGTACGATACGATGCAGAAAAATCTTCAGGAAAAGATGAAGGTTCAGACAATGAGTTTTCCAGAGAGAGTGTTGGCGGAACAGAGAATCAGGGAGCAGATTATGGAAGTAATAAGCAAGGAAATTCTTTACAAACCACTGATAATTTAGAAAGTGATAAACGGATTTCCGCAAATGAATCAGGACAAATAGATCTATTTACATATTTAACCAGTAAATCAGAGGATAATGAAGCCGTTGGAAATATTGATTTGTCACAGTCTACAAAAAAGAAGTTGTTTAGTCCGAAAGGACGAATTTCGAATGAAGTTATTGATCTAATTTTACAATCAGGACCAGCTGGATATAATCACCATGCAATTTATGAGGTATTTAATTATTATAGTACGCGGTGGAATATGGGAAATAGTGAATGGGAAATTGAAGAAATCAATGCAGCTATTGAAAAGATAAAACAAGCATATGGTGGAGCAGCACTCGGTTTTTTAGTAGATGGTAAGCGGATCAGTGTTTACTATGATAAAGAGCAGGGAATGCTTTTGGCATATGGGGATGAATGCAGACAACATCCGACAGAAATTATTTCATGGAGTGATGTCGAAGAGCATATCTATGATATGGTGGAAAGTAACCATTTCCTTGATGCAGAAGAAGAAATAATAGCAGCTCAAGTGGATGAGGAAGAGGTGGTAACGGATATTATATATTATTTTCAAGATGCTTTTGATGTTCCTAAAGAAAGGCTGCCAGAACCATTTAATAAAAATGGGTATATTTTTCCCAACATTATGGAGACTGTCCGGCAGGTTATAAAGAATCATGAAAGTGGGTCAATTCTTTTAAATCATGCAAAGCAACTCTGGAATGAATATGAAAATGGTAAAATCGATTGTCATTGGAAATATGCCTGCAAATCGGACCGTGTTGATCATCTTGAAGCGTACCTAAATGGGAGATATAAGTTTCAGCTTCCAGGTCATATTGACAAATTGGTTCCAACATTTATTCCAAACGATGCAATTGACCAGGCTATTCACTTAAAAGGAATCACAGAATCTGATGTTCTTTTCAGACGAGAATTATTTGACACGTCTGAAATGGGAAAGGACATGTCCTCTGTAGTAGAGTATTTAAAAAATAGATTTGGAATTGGAGGATATGGGTATTCTGGATTTGGAACTGATCATGCGCCGAGTAAAGGATATACAATTAAAATTGATACAAGAAATCAAATTCCTTTGGAACGAACATTTTCATATAAAGAAATTGCAAGACGTATTTGTAATTACATTAAAGCGGATGAATTGTTTTTAGATGGAGAAAAAGAAGCATATCCGCAGTGGAAACAGGACAAGGAGGAGCGTAATGCCGCATATAATGCATTTCAGGAAGAATTAAAAAGGGCCGAGGAAAAATTGCCCCGTGAGGAAAATAGCAATTATCCATCGTATCCAATATTATCAGATAACCAACAACAGGAGTTTGCCTATGCAGTGGTAAGCGAACTTTTAAATAATTCACGCTTGTTAAACATACAGGATGAATTAAAGAAGGTGCTGTTATCAAATGATTATACGCAAAATGAAAAAGAAAATTTTGTATACCATTTTTTCAAAGAGAATAAGGATAAAACATATCATCTGAAAGGATATGATTATGTTCAGATCGGTGTTTCGTACAGTAAAAACACACGATTTTCTTCTGATGTGGTGGAATGTTATTGTTTTCCCAATAATTATATAGATTCCGAAGGATGGTATTATAGAAATAACAATCTCGAACTTTCATTTGAAGAATTTACAAACATTTGCGTTTCCGTATTTAATGAACGTCAGGCAGAAAGAAAAAAAGTTGGTGATGTTAGGGAAAACATGGCAGAACCCCTAGATACGAAAAATGAGATACCTTCTGATATAACGGAGAACGTTCCAGATGATAAAGATTTAGACCAACAAACTCAAAAAGATGATTTGCGCCAAATTGGCGCAGAAAGTTCGGCAATGGATATACCTGAAAAAGTTACTGTAGCAATAGAATCTAGTGAAGATTATTCAGAAGCTTCAATTGGGTTTGTTACATATAAGTATTCAGCTGAGCGACGTGGAGTTAGGTTCCGTCTGGTAACACTTGATCCAGAGGGAGTTTTGATCCCATATCCGGAAAGAAACAGATTTTTTGTAAATGAAAAACTTATACATGAATATATTGATAATCATGCTAACGAGATAAATGTTGTCGGCTATGATGATATTGTGAATGAATCCATGAAAATGCGTATTCAGAATAATATCAAGAAATTGGAGCAGAAAAATGTAAACGGAGAAGCGGAAGGAACAGAGTTTATATATGGAGATGATTGGACACCGACGATTGGTAATAGTACTAAAAGAGGCATGGCAAATATCGAAGCAATTCAGGTTTTAAAAAGAGTGGAAACGGAACAACGTGCTGCAACTAAAGAAGAACAAACTATATTAAGCCATTATGTGGGGTGGGGCGGACTTCCTGAATGGTTTGATAGTTCGCAACAGCCTAATTATGATTCACTAAAAAATCTTTTGACAGAATCTGAGTATAAGGCTGCTCTGTCTACAGTTACGGATGCATTTTATACACCTAAAGTGGTTATCGAAGCAATTTATAAAGCCTTGGATCACTTTGGATTTACAGGCGGAGATATATTGGAACCCTCAATGGGAATTGGTAATTTTTATAATGCAATGCCTTCCGAAATGAGAAACTGTAGCAATTTGTATGGCGTTGAGATAGATTCTGTATCTGGCCGGATTGCCAAGCTTCTTCATCCTAATTGTAATATTCAAATTTCAGGAATTGAAAATGCGCATTTAGCTTCGGACTTTTATGATTGTATTATTGGTAATGTGCCATTTGGAGAGTATAAGGTAAATGATAAAAAATTCAATAAAGAAAATTTCTTGATACATGATTATTTTTTTGCTAAGGCATTAGATCTGTGTGCGCCAGAAGGACTTATTTGCTTTATTACTTCAAAAGGCACATTGGATAAGAAAAATGGTTATGTTAGAAAATATATTTCAGAAAGAGCAGATTTTCTTGGTGCTATCAGATTGCCAAATACAACTTTTGCAGATTCTGCGAATACACAAGCTACCAGCGATATTATTTTTTTGAAAAAGAAATTATCTCCTGCGATTGAGCAACAGGAATTTGAATCTGTAGAACTTAACAGAGACAATATTCCTTTGAATAGTTATTTTGTCTCAAATCCTGATATGATGCTTGGACATATGAAAGCAGATTCAAAGAGATATGGTGCAGATCATCTTGTAACATATCTTGTACCAGATGTGGATAGTGATCTTGAAACAGATCTGAATCGTGCTGTAGAAAAATTGCCACAAAATATTTATAAGAAACCGGTTAAAGAAAAAGCGGTTGAAGTGGTTGAAAAATTTCAAAATGTTGTAGCAGCTGATCCAAATGTTAAAAACTTTACATATGTAGTAATGAATGGCGCTTTGTATATGCGTGAAAATTCTGAAATGATTTTGCAGGAGATGCCGCAAAAACAACAAAAAATAGTTATGGCTCTGTGTGAAATTAGGACAGTATTACATAATGTTATTGATATTCAGCTTTTAGAAGGTGGTGATGATGAGTTAAAAGGAGCTCAACAAGAATTAAATCGGCTATATGATGATTTCGTGAATAAATACGGATATGTTAATGATAAAGATGCAAAAAAATGTTTCTGTGACGATGTGGAATATCCATTATTGTGCGCCTTAGAAGAAAAAAAGGATGATGAATATGTAAAAGCAAAGATTTTTACGGAACGTACCATTCATCCGCAAAAAAAGAAAGAGTCGGCTGAAAATGCTTTAGAAGCACTAAACATTACCATAGCTGATTATGGTTATGTTAATATGGAAAATATATTGCGTTTATATCCTGTTTCGCTCGATAAACTATTGGAGGAATTGAAGGATGAAATATATTTAGATCCCAATAAGGCGGATTCCAATAATATATATATTGGATATGTAATAAAGGAAGAATATTTATCTGGAGATGTACGTGCAAAATTATTAGCTGCGAAAATTGCAGCAACAAATGACAAGAAGTTTGAAAAAAATGTTGTAGCACTAGAAAATGTTATTCCAAAAGATTTGGATGCATCTGAAATTGATGTCAAGATTGGAGTAAATTGGATTAACACAGAGGATTACCAACAATTTATGTACGATAAATTTGGCATAGCAGTATGGAGACAACGAGATATATATTTGGAGTATAATTCTGTTATTAATACATATTTTATTCAGGCAAAGTCAAGCTGTACATCCCCTGAAAATACAACTTCTTTTGGTACAGATCGGATGAGTGCTCTTGATATATATGAAAATCTTTTGAATATGCGGCAGATAACAGTAAGAGATCGTGTTGATACTGAAAATGGGCATACATATGTTATAAATCAACAAGCAACAATGCTTGCCAGAGCAAAAGCGGAGCTAATTAAAGAAGAATTTAAGGATTGGTTGTTTTCTGATCTTTCAAGAAGAGAAAAATATGTTCGTATATATAATGACCGATTTAATAATATTCGTTTGAGAGAATATGATGGAAGTTATCTTACTTTTCCTGGAATGAATCCGAATATACAGCTTCGGCCACACCAAAAGAATGCGGTTGCAAGAATCATAAGAGGCGGTAATACGCTGCTTGCGCACAGAGTCGGCGCTGGAAAATCTTTTGAAATGGCAGCTGCAGCAATGGAATTAAAAAGACTTGGATTGGCACATAAACCTATGATAGTTGTTCCCAATCATTTGACGGGACAGATGGCTGCGGAATTTATGCAGTTATATCCAGCTGCGAATATTTTGTTGACTACGAAAAAGGATTTTGAAAAAAGTAATCGTTTGAGGTTTATCAGCAAAATTTCTACGGGTGATTACGATGCTGTCATTATAGGTCATAGTCAATTTGAAAAAATTCCAATTTCTAGAGAGCGTCTTAGAGACAATATTGAACATGAAATTAGTGAAGTAACGAATTTTGTTTCGAGTATCAAGTATGATAACAATCAGAATTGGTCAATAAAACAGATGCAGTCCTATGAAAAACAGTTGCGTAATAAGTTGGAAATGCTTTCGAACACTGATTATAAGGATGATGTGATCTGTTTTGAGGAACTTGGTGTAGATGCACTTATGATTGATGAAGCGCATAATTACAAAAATTTGAGTTTCACAACTAAAATCGGTCGTGTAGCTGGAATTAATCCGAATGGAAGCAATAAAGCGTTTGATCTGTTTCAAAAGATACAGTATATCAATGAGTTAAGTCCAGGAAGAAATGTTGTGTTTGCTACTGGTACACCAATATCAAATACAATGTGTGAAATGTATTTGATGCAGAAATACTTGCAACCTGATCTTTTAAAGGAAAAGGGCATATATCACTTTGATGCCTGGGCAGCAAATTTTGGAGAGATAGTTACCTCTATGGAATTATCTCCAGAAGGTAAGGGATATAGAGAAAAAACCAGATTTGGAAAATTTACAAATCTTCCAGAGCTTGTTACGATGTTCCGAATGTTCGCAGATGTGAAAATGCTAGAGGATCTTCCGTATCTTGATATTCCAGAATTAGAAAATAATAAGTTTGATATTATTGAGTCCGAGCCAAATGATACGGTAAAGGATTATGTGGATTCTTTTGTCCAGCGTGCAGAAAAAATTCGTAACGGTTCAGTAGATCCGTCGGTAGATAATATGCTTAAAATATGTCATGATGCAAAACTTGTGTCTACAGATGTTCGGATGCTTGATCCAACGGCTGATCCGGATACAAATGGAAAGCTTTATAAATGTGCAGAAAAAGTGTTTGAAATATGGAATAAAACAAAAGAAAACCGTGGAACACAAGTGGTTTTTTCTGATATTGGTGTTCCAAATGGAAACAAATCTTTTAATGTGTATCAGTTTATAAAAAATGAATTGATACAAAAAGGTGTTCCAGATTATGAAATTTGTTTTGTTCATGATGCAAAAAATGATAAGGAGCGACAGGATATGTTCCAGGATGTTTGTAGTGGGGCAAAACGCATCATTTTTGGATCCACAGAAAAACTTGGTACAGGAACTAATATTCAGACTAGACTTGTTGCTTTGCACGAAATTGATGTTCCGTGGAAACCTTCCGAAGTAGAGCAACGTGAAGGACGTATATTACGTCAGGGAAATATGAATAAAGTAGTTCGCATTTTCCGATATGTTACAAAAGGAACATTTGATGCATATAATTGGTCCATTATTGAAAATAAGCAGAAGTTCATAAGCCAGGTAATGACCGGAGGTGAGGTGGCAAGATCTTGTGCTGATGTGGACGAAGCAGTTATGAATTATGCCGAGATGAAAGCTGTTGCATCAGGAAATCCTCTTATAAAAGAAAAAATGGATGTTGATGCTGATGTCAGCAAGTTACAATTATTGAAGCGTAGTTTTAACAGTAACAAATATAAGTTGGAAATGGATTTACAGAAAAGTCTACCTGAGAAACGTGATAATGTCATCATTCTTATTGATAAATTAAAAAAGGATATTGATCTTCGAAATCAGTCTGATTTATATGCTAATTTGAATGTTGAGAATTTGAGAAGTGACGATAATACGGAGTCATTTCCATTTAGCATGAATTTTAATGGAATCGAAATTACGGAAAGACGTAAGGCTGGTGAAATGATACAAGCAATGTTTGATAAAATTACGGTTCATGATCCTAAAGTTGATTTTGCAACATATGCGGGATTTACTGTTGGAGTGAAGAAAACGAAGGTATTTTTTGATTCTGATATAGCATTTAACATTATATTAACTGGAAATTTGGAATATACAATTGATACAATGGGTGGAACAGATATTGGAAATATTACCAGAATTCAAAATGCTGTAAAAAAGTTGGATGATAAATTGATTGAATATCAAAACAAATTGGATGAGATTGAAGCATCCATTGTATCCACGAAGAAAGAATTTGAAAAACCATTTTCAAAAGAGGAGGAATTAAAAAAATTGCTTGCAAGGCAGGCTGAGTTGAATTGCTTACTGCTGGAAAAAACAGATAAGGAAGAAAATATTGTTGAGAATGTTAGTGAATCTAACGTTTGTAATGATAACCACAGAAGAATTGCTTTGTAGGTATGAAAAGGTTGAGAGTGTTTTTAGCATTGTCAACCTTTTGAATTTATTGCATTTATTTCATAAAATATTATTTTTGTATTTGCTTTTTGCAAAATCTTTGACAAACACATAAAATCATGCTACAGTAATATTACTAGGTAATATTACTGTAGCGTATAAGGAGTAGAAGACATGGATAGCAAGAATAATTTAACTGAAATAAGCTCGTCTGGTAATGATTTTCCAAAACCAGTAAAGAAGAAAAGAAGAAATTATACATCTGTAAATAATAAATTTTTTACGCCCGATTTGATTGATACACCAATTTATAATGAAGAATTAATGGACAATGTATTGGTTGGAATTGCTCAAAATATATTATCTGAAATGGAACGTCAAGGACTTACGATTAGAGGATTATCTGAATTATCGGATGTTAATTATAGTCAGCTTACTAAAATTTTTAATTGTAAAGGATATATTGGATTAAAATCTATGATAAAAATTGCTGCAGCATTGAAAATAAGCCCTGTTGAATTGTTCCCTTATGATCAAAACAAACGTAAAACAAATGGACAGAGATTTGATGAAATTACAAAAGGAATGGATTTGGCAAGTACAAATTATTTACTTGATGTTTGTGCTGGATATTCAAAAGTATATTTGAAAAATCGCAGATAAATAAGCGCGTATCTAAAATGATTAGCATTGGGAAAGAAAAGCTATTTAGAATATTAAAGTGGAGATGTGGATTTTTATGAGTAGTGATGTGATTTTTTTATTAGCAAATCTGAATGCGGTAACCTGCGAAAAATGTAAAGAACTAGGGAGTAAGAAAGGAAAAATGAATAATGAAAATATTTGAAAGAATTAAAAGAAAATATACAAATGGAGATCCATCTTCTGCAGAAAAAACGGGAATACAGAAGAAAAGAATACCATATGGTTACACATTTTACCCGGTGTTGTGGAAGGGGGGAAAATATGCAGTTGATCTCTTATTGGGACCATATGGGTATATGTATGTTTATGCATATATTTACGAATACAGAGAAAAAAAGAGCTTTTTGAAAGGACACAACGGAAAATTTCTGTTCAATGCAGGAAAAATAAGCATGCAAGATGTTGCGCCATCAGATATTCCCCCGGATCTTAGTTCTGAAAAGGCACTTTCTTTGCTTTACCCGAATATCATCAGGGAAGCCTTTGCTATATATGGGGCAGATCTGCATAACCGGTCCTGGCTGATTGAAGCAGAAAAGAAAACTGCTGAGTGGGATGGGGGTATTAGTGAAGAATAACTTTATAGCTGCTCCTGTAATGGGAGAATTAAGACAGTCATTTTTTCATTAACTGGAATTATGGCTGTTTTATTTTGTCTTTATGGAATAGCTTTTTTATTAGTTATATTTTATTTTATGCAAACAATTTTTCGTTTTATATGGTTTTTCCCTAACAATTTATAAACGAAATTGATTTATCCTTATATAAAATGAGCAGATTTGTCTGGGGGTGATGCAATGGATGACAAAGTACACCGCCTTTTTGTTGATATGGATGGTACTTTGGCGGTATTTCAGTCAGTGGACACTTTGGAAAAACTTTATGAAAAGGATTATTTCTTAAATCTTCGGCCACAAATAAATGTAATTGATGGAATACGTTTTATTATAAAAAATCATCCTGAAGTCGAAGTGTTTATACTTTCCGCAGTATTATCTGACAGTCCCTATGCAATTCCAGAAAAGAATGCATGGTTAGATAAATATCTGCCAGAAGTCGATGCTGTCCACCGACTTTATCCAAAATGTGGAGAGAGTAAAAAAGAGTTTTTAGAAAGAGAACAAGGAGGAATTGAACAAAATGATTTTTTACTTGATGATTATTCTAAAAATCTACATTCGTGGGATCCTCCGGCCAAAGGCATTAAGGTAATGAATGGCATTAATGGTAAAAATGGAACATGGGTAAAAGATAAAGTCAGTATCGAAATTGATGGGAGTAAATTTTCAGAGTGTGTTCTTTCTATTATGCAAAGGAGGACATGTGAAGAAGAAATAAATCAGTTTCATAAAGTAAAGAAAGGAGGAAGATGATGGGTAAAACAAAAGAATTAAGTGAAAAGAATCCGGAATCAGTGGTGCTTGTGCTTCAGGGCGGGTTTTACCACGCAGAAGGAAAATCAGCAGAGGCTCTTGCCGGCATGACAGGATATAAACTCCGGAAAACGAAAACTGGTGAGGTGGAATGTGGTTTTCCATTCAGGTCTCTGGATAAAATCATGAAACTTTTTGAAGAGAAAAGGGTAAATTATCTGGTTTACAGGAAAGACGAGATCATACATGAGTATTCAAAAGGGGTTGTTCTTAATGAATACTTAAAAGATGCGAATATCCCACCACCGGTTCCAAAGACTGCCAGGAATGAAAACACAGCGGATGGCGAAGAATGTTTTGAAACAAAACATGACCAGAAACCGGTTGTGCTTGTGCCGGTGACGTTCCGGTGTCCGGAAGAGCTTGCAGATAAATTAAAAGCAATATCACAGGAAAAATGGCAGACATCGTTTGATGCGATTATTACACAGATTCTTGAAAAAGGACTGCGTGATGGCTAAGAACAGGGATTTCCGGGTTATCAAACTGGCGCAGAAATTGTGTACTGATATTGTGGAAATGCAGGGGAAAGCAGATAAAAGCTACCGTTTTACAATCTGCCAGGATATCCGGAAGAAAAGCGAGGATGTTATCCATATGGTAAGAAAGGCCAATGGCCAGCCGGCTGGATGTGAAAAACGCATAGAGATGCAGGAACAGGCAGATGATTTTCTGGAGGATATTAAGGACCTGTTACCGGTTGTTGGCAAGCTGCTTAACATAGGGATAAACAGGGAGGCACAGATTGAACTATCAATTGAAAGCCTGCAACAGCCTTTGCACAACTGGATGGAGAGGGATGAAAAAACTGCTTTGTCCATGTGCGAAAAACGGCTGAATGCACAGGCATGGAAATTATATCAGGCAAAAAAGACATATGAACTCGTTAATGATTACTATAAGTCGGTAAAAACGGAAAAAACTGCAATTGCTCTGGAACAAAGTAAATCACGGTACAGGATAGAACATGACGGTTACAGGGCACTGGTACATGAATATGACCGCCTTATGAAACGTCTTTTATCCATACAGGAATTCCATAAGGACGATTCTGTGTTAGGGGAGGTGTTAAAAGAGATCGGCCAAAAGACAGGAAAAGCAGTACCGGTATTAAACGGGAAAAGTCCCGTGCCGGATGCTGTCGTTGCTGAAAAGAAAAAAGTCCAGAAAGAGGTAAACCGTAAGGTTGCGGAATCTGATAAAGAATTTTTCTCGCAGGCAATGATTTCCTATCTATGTGGTACAACGAAACAATAAAATATTGCGGAACATGGTTCGAACAGTTCGTTCGGGTCTCCCAACAACTATGCGTGGCTTGGTACTGTCAACGGTGGCAACAACGCGTGGTATGTCAACTCGAATGGCAACGTCTACAACAACAACGATCAGAACAACGACTATGTGGTCGCCCCCGCTTTGTTTTAAACAGTATTTTACGGAATACTGGTAAAAAGAAAGGTTTCCATGTTCCGGTTCCGCTGTAAAAGCGGATAAAAAGCTCCGCAAGGGGATTATCAATGGAAGAAATTTCAAAAGAAAAAAAATTGTACTTTGAGTTGTATGAACTGTATAAAAACCGTCTTAAAACCAAGCATCTTACTTTGGAGGCATTCCGATTTGAACGGGAGAGCGCAAGTCAGCTTGCCTGGGCAGCCCATAACATTGCCAAAGGGGAGTGGAAGGTAAATGGGTATTTCCCATTTAATGTTTATCATCCGAACCGGGTGATAAATGCCCCGTTCTATCAGGATCGTATAGTTGAACAATGGTTTGTTGAAAAATACATACAGCCGGTATTCAGACCAAAACTGCATAAATACAACATGGCATGCCAGTCAGGCAAGGGACCATTCCTTGCCATGGATTATGTAAAGGCTGCCATGGAAGAGATGTATTACATGTACGGTGACCAATGGTATGTATTCCAGTATGACATTGAGGGATATTTCGATAACATATCCCACAAAGCGGCAAAGAAGATAATGAAACAGATAGGGGAAGAAGGATATGCGATCTATGAAAAGATTGTAGACAGTTTCTGCATCAGGGATGGATATGCGGCGCTGGAACATCCGGAGAATCCGGATGGCTACGGATATCCGAAAGGAACCCTGCCGAGCCAGTGGACCGGCATTATTTTACTGGATGCGCTTAACTGGCAGATACAGGATACCCCGGGCTGTGTATTTAACATTTCCTATATGGATGACGGGCTGGCATTTTTCCAAAGTATAGAACAGTGCCGGAAATGCCGGGAAGATACGGAACAGTTTTTAATAAAGAACGAACTTGGTATCCGGCTGCATCCAAGGAAAACTTATTATGCCCCCATATCGCGCGGGTTTACATTCTGCGGGTGGCGCTACACCATTGACCATGACAGCACGATACATGTCCGTATAAAAAACTCAAAGAAAAAAGAAATGGAAAATCGCCTGAAAGCAATATCCGAAAGCGTAAAAACCGGTAAGATGTCGCTTGCTAAGGCAAATACAATCAGGGACGGGATGTTTAAATACCTGTCCCATGGAACTGCTTCTGACAGCAGTAAACTGATCAGATATATGAAACATCAATATCCTTTCCAGTCTGTGAAACAGAAGGGAAAAAACAAAGGAGGAAAACATTATGAAAGTAAAACTGAAAGATAAGCTTTCGAGGGTGTTGTCGCTGTTGCTTGTGGTTAACATGGTTTTAGCCCTTGTGATCGCGACAGATACTTATTACTTTGATTCCGGGAATACGGCATATGCTGCCGGTACAAGTTCCACAATGGGATCTGACAATTATACTGCAAAGGCAAATATTACGATTGGATCCAGGTACAGCTTTGGTGGATATACCTGGATTGCTGCACAGGATCTTGGCAATAATACCATTGCATTGCAGTCCACCGGCGTAACCCATGGGTATTGGCCAGGGTATGCCATGGCAAAGTTTGGTGGAAATGCAAATTCATATTACAACCAGGATATTACAGGTCAGGACATAAGCGGGTTTGATGCGAAAACGCAGGCGCTTTATAATACTATCAGTTATGCCCAGTCTGGAAATTCTGGATTGTATCTTGTTTCCAATGCACAGGCTGGCTCAACCTCAAATGGCAGCTCTGGTTCCGGTTACTATTGGACGGCATTAAAAGAGGCTGCGACGAATTACAGTTCGTTCGGGTCTCCCTACGGCTATGCGTGGCTTGGTACTGTCAGCGGTGGCTTCTACGCGTGGTGTGTCGACTCGGATGGCAGCGTCTGCAACAGCGGCGGTCAGGACTTCGACTATGTGGTCGCCCCCGCTTTCAATCTAAACACATCCAAAGTGACTGTAAGTGGAAGCAATATCGTAGCGTTTTCCGAATCAACTGGAATTAGTGCCACAAAATCATCTATCCAATCTATTAAAGAGGGCCAAAGCGTAAATCTTAGTTCCGTAATCAGCAACGTTACATATGCAGGAGGTACCGCAAATGGACATACGGCATCTTACACCGTAACATGCGACAAAGGAACTATAAGTGGTACGACTTACACAGCTCCGACAAATGTAACAAGCAGCAATGATAAAGTAACCTTTACAGTTATCTCTACAAGAAATGCCGGTTGGAAATCTACAGTACAGGTTAATCTTGCACCGAACGCAGCCGGAAAAATTGATGTTGTGAAAGGTGGAAATTATCCAAGTGAAATTACATCCGGGGACCAGATTGATTTCAGCAATTACCTTACCGTAAAAGCAAAAGATGCTGCCGGAAACGATGATGGAACCATTACAGATTATGATGTAACAGGAGATGGGTTCTCAGGAACAGGACATGTCCTTACCGCAGGAACTGTCACGGATGCAAAAACAATCACTCTTACAGTTACCGCAAGACAGACAATTGGAACTACATCATATGATGGAAAAACGTATGGATCCGAGGATGATGAATATGCCGGAAAACTCACGATTAAGGTAAAACCGGGCACAAACGGATATACAGACCGTGACGGATATGAGGATGGAAAAGGATTCCATAAGTATGAAGATAAATCAACGGGAATTACCTGGAATTACAAATATGATGACAGTGGTAACATCCGTTTCCTTTACACAGAAGATAATGTAGAAAAGATTATCAGTAAGGGTAAAGTGCTTCTGGTACCATCATCTATTGGTGGGGTGCCGGTAGTTGGTATTGGTGGTGGACGTAAAAATGAGGATACAATCCCATTTATCCCGACATCAGGCAGCAAGTCAAACAACACATGGACAAGTATTTACATTCCGGCCAGTGTCCAGTTCGTCAACGATGAAGCATTTGCCGGGAACCAGGCATCTGCTGATATCGTGATTCCAAGCACAGTTAAGCAGATTGGTGTTGGTGCATTTAAGGGTTCAAAGATCACATCCCTTGCAATCAACACGGACAGCGAAACGATGGAATTATTCGAAAGTGCTTTTGAAGGAATCCCGACATTAAAAGATGTAGCCATCCGTGGCAGCCATGCTATTATCGGACATTACGCATTTAAGGACGATACCGGTATTACGAGCATTGACATCCCACATGGTACATCATTCGGAAAATCCAGCCAGAACGATTCTTATGCTTTCGCAGGAACAACAGGACTCGAACTTATTAAAATCAACACTGATACTGTATACAGCAATATCTTTTCCGGAAATAAGGCATTAAAGAGAGTAATTTTCGGAGACGATGTTGATTATGTTAATTATGACTGGTCCGGAACAGCAGCAACAGAAGGAAATCAGGCAACACTTTCTTCTACCGTAGACAGATCAACTTATGTCCTTAACGCTGAGACCATTTTCAAAATGAGCAAAGTAACCGGTGGATCACCGTTCGGTTACAAAGGAAAACTTACGGTAGTAGGTAAAGACCACGATCTTAACAAGTGGGAGAATAAGTATGATAATACGAATGATCCGGTTATTGCTAAAGTAGCATACCTTGCTGACAACTATAAAACGAATTCTGATATTAACAAATATGCCAAAGGTACTGCAGATTCCATCACTATTAGCGTAGAAACCGATCCGTCTGAAAATGAAGGTGTAACATCGTCTGTTTCCAAGACACAGACCGGAATTGAAGCATACAGCACAAATATTGTCCTTACAGGGAAAAATGTGGAAAAGGACAAGGTTTCCGTATACAAAATGTTTGGAACAACCCAGAAAGATAAGTATGCAACAGAGGATTTCTATGTACTCCGTACAACAGATGCCCAGACACTGCTTAATAAGAGCGTGACTGACCAGAAAAATATAAGCGGTACAAGTGACTGGTATGCAGTTAATTCCGAAGAGGTTATGAAATGGTTTTCCGATAAGGATTCCGTAACCGCAGGTGAAGATGATCTCAAAGCCGGTACTATTGACCTTACGGTTATTGTTCTTCACAAGGACAGCAATGGAAATGTCCTTGTACATCATGAGCAGGGCAGCAACATGGATAAAGTGAGGGCATATACATATGCACTTGCTGTTCCGGTAAAGGCATACTCTGCAGAAGATGATTTCCTGGAAAACTACGGATCCTATGATACCGTAATATCCAAGATTGACGATCTGAACAAAGATGTATCCAAACTTACATCAGATCTTGATGCCAAAACAAAAGAATACGATGCCTTAAAGGAGAAGGCAGACCAGTTACAGAAGGATAAAGATAAGGCAAATGCGGATAACGCAGATCTGAAACAGCAGGTAAATGACCTGAATGCCCAGATTAAGGCTAAGGATGCTGAGATTGCATCGCTGAAAAAAGATCTTACTGCAACGGAGAAGAAACTTACAGACACAATCAACAGCTATGCAAAACTGCTTGATGCCACAAAGCTGAATAAGTCCGATTATACCTATACAGTCACAAAAGACGGGGTAACAAAATACTATGTTTTTGTAAACGGTGAAGAGGCAGAATACGATATCAATTCTGCAACCGAGGTTACTCTTCCTAATGGTGAAAAAGTAACGGTATATACCGGAACATTTGCAAGTGGTGATACTTTTAAGTTCTACATTGCTGACGATGGGGTACATGTTGTTACCCTTGATGAAGCAGGAAAAAATGTTGAATCTGATAATGTGTCCACGGATACTGTAGCCGCAATGCAGCGAAAGATCGCGGCACAGCTCCAGGCAATGAAAGACCAGCTGACAAAACTGGAAAGTGCGCTGGATGAAATAGCCGGATCATTGGATATTGGTGACCTGGACAGCAAAACGGATGATGAAAAAGTTGAAGCCATTAAGGCCGCAATTGCTGCATTAAATAAGAAGGTATCCGATCTGGAGCAGACGGTAGCATCCAAGGATAAACTTATTGAATCCCTGAAAGAGCAGAATGGACAGCAGGCAGCCACGATTGAACAGGCAAATGCAACGATTAAGAAATTGAATGAGCAGATCACTGCAGTCAATGGTAAGTTGCAGGAAACACAGAAAGCACTTGACACTGCAAATAAAAACCTTGACACTGCAACAGGAAACCTTTCCGATGCACAGCAGCAGATCACAACAATTTCCGGAAATCTTCAGAAAACAGAGAATGATCTTGCTACAGCACAGGAAGCACTTGCAGAGAAACAGACCGATCTTGATGCGGCAAATGCACTGATCGAATCTACAAATGCAGCATTGGCAAAGGCGCAGGGAGATTTAACATCTGCACGAAGTGATCTTGCAAATGTCCAGAAAACATTATCTGACACACAGGCAGAACTTGAAGCCACGAAGACAGCACTGAATACTGCCAATACATCACTGGCAGGGGCACAGCAGGAGATTACATCACTCAATGCAGAAGTTGAAAACCTTAGAAACACAATTGCCGGTTACCAATCTGTATTAAACAGCATTAAAAAGGCACTTGGTCTTACCGATGCAGCTGACAATGCAGAGATCCTTGCATCCATTTCGGATCTGGATACAAGACTGGGTGCATTGGATGAAAAAATAGCATCCCTTGCAGCAATGCTTGGCATTGACACAGCCGGAAAATCTGACAGTGATCTTATGGACGAGATTATCAGTAAAGTGACAGATCTTACCAAAGATTATGATACCGTAACAAAAAATTATAACAAGATTGTCAAGAAGATCTACGGAGCAGATGATACAGTAGATGTATCTAACAAATCCGTTGATGAAGTTTTGGCAGCAATTGATTCCCTGTCCGGAGATACATCTGCGATTGCAAAGCAGCTGCAGGAAGCTATTACCGGAGAAAAGGTATCTGACAGTGATGTAAAACAGCTTACAGAGTTGCTTGACCAGGTTAAGACCATGAAGAGTGATCTTGACGAGAAGAGTGATTTGCTGAACCAGATCATGCAGGCACTTGGGATCACAGATTCGGCACAGATTATCCAGACGATTGTAAACCTTAAAACACAGGTTGCATCCCTGGAAAAGGAAAATGCAGAATTAAAGGCCGGCGGGGTAACAACCGGAAATACCGGAAAAGGATATACCAAAGATACTGAGGTAAACAGATCATCCGCAAGCTATACAAGTGGATACAATGCAGGATATGCAAAGGCAGCACAGGACAATGCAGCTGGATCTCTTGCAACGCAGATTACATCATTAACCAATAGCAATAGCGCACTTACTAAGGAAAACGCTTCGTTAAAAGCAGAAAATGAAACTTTGTCAAATGGCATTGATAATCTTTATGATCAGGTTACAAATGCAGATGTTTCAATGTTATCTTCTACTGGATCAAATACAGGATCTGGTAAAATTCAAAGAATTGGTAATGCAATCAGTAATTTGATCAGTGATAACCAGAAGGCTTCATCTAAATATAAGAATTTGCAGAGTGAAAATAAGAAGCTGAAGAATAGTAATGAAAGTCTTTCTGCTAAGATTAAAACTTTGACTGAAACAAATAGTAAATTGTCTGTTTCAGAAAAAACCTTAAAATCTCAGGTTTCTTCGTTAAAAAATCGAGTAAATAATGTGAAAGAAGCTTCTTCAACTGCTCCTTCAAATGTTAATCGATACAATAGCGTAAGCAACAATAATGCTGGCTCAACATCAAATACTGCTAGTGTTAAGCCGTCAAATAGAACAAGTGAGGGAAACATTGGAACAGTATCGAATCAATCAAACGGAACAGAAGAAAAATCTTCTGATACGGGTAATACAGCTAAAAAGAAAAATAAAAAATCAAATGCTAATGATACTATAGAAAGTGAGAATATTACTCGAAATGCTACTTTAGATGCCAGTGTTGGAACAGAGAGACAGCTTGGAGAGGTTCTTGAGACTATGCTCCCGACAACAACAACGCAAGCTGAAAATCAGCAGGCAACGGTTTCATTAAATGAAATTGATGATAGTAAGGTTGTTGATATAACCACAAATGCCAAGGATACGAATAATGTAACTGATGAACAGAAAAATAATGCATTAAAGATTGTAAATTGGTATATGAATAATTTGGAAGAACTTGGAAACCTTGGTTCGCCTGAAGTAAAAGAAGCTGCAACAGATTCTACAAAGTCTGTAACTTTTGATATGCTTGCATCTTTCGATGTCACTCCAAGTGATGAACAACAGAATGCAATTGATAATCAGCAGAATGTTAATCTTACGGTTTCTTCACCTGACATTGAAGATGGTGCATTATATCTTGTTATTCATGAGAGTGATTTGAGACCAAATACTTTTGATGTACTTTTGACACAAGCTTTTGGTAATGAGATTGATATTAACGTGCCAGATCTTTCACCGGTAACACTTACCAAGATTACAGTGGGTGATTCAGATGTCATTAGTTCATCATCAACACAACTTTCAACAGAGGAAACACCACAGGAAGTTACAAATAATGGTAAAAATAATTTTGGATTTAAAATTGTTATGTATATCTTAATTGTAGTAGCTCTTGGAGGTGCCGCTGCACTGATTATCTTTGCAAAGAGAAGAAAAGACGGAGTATCAAGAAAGTAATACAAATTGTTAAAAAGTTAGTCAGGGAAGGAAAGATAACCTTCCCTGATTTTCTTTTTTCACAACTTTTCAAAAAAGTTTTATCATTTACAACACAAAATCATTTTTTTAATATGCTATATTGGTTTATACAAAATGACATGGAGGAATTGAAAATGAAGCTTAAATTTAAAAAAATCGAAATTTTTATTTGTATCTTGAATGTTATATTGATACTTTTTATGTTTGTATATTTGTTTCATGCTTTTATAGGCAGGAAAGAAGTACCAGCATCAAATGCTGCGTCAACAAATACGGAGTTTTCTTTTAATGAAGCAGATGATGCATTGACTAACGTATATGTTACATTAATTAAAGGAACGAACGTATCTATTGGTAAAGGGAAAAAGTTACATTTTGGTACAGATGGAGATTTTGAAGGATTTTTTGACGAGAAAGAAATTAATGTAAATGGGTATCAGTATGAAGTGATCGGAGTCAAAGACAACGCGGATCAGGATGGTGCGGTTGCCATTGTAAATGTTTATAACAAAGATAAAACCAAGTATGTTCAATATAAACTGGTATATGGCGGAACAGAGGAAAATCCGGAATTACTTTTAATGTATCCCAAAACTGGAAAAACATATGAAATCAGTATTGCATAAAGCCAAAGATTAGATTATTCTTGCAAAATGCATTTAAGGAAACTATGAAAATTATTTATTCTAAATATACATTTGAAGAAGTCCACAATACAAGAAGAAAATGGTTATCTGATGAACCTGGTACATCGCATGAAAAAATAAAAATTGTATTACGATCTTTTCCATTTTTAGTTTATTTTTTATTTTGTGAGTATATCCTTCTCATTAACATATTTGATTATTCACAGCCGCTGGCTTATAGAAATGTTATGAGGAAAATAATGAACCTTGATATTTATAAAAGCGCAGGGGTTTATAAGAAGTTTTCAATCGATATACTATCGTACATATGCTATATGAGTGCTATTGGCATTGCATTATGTCTAATAGCGATACTAATTCGCAAAATATATAAAAATATTGTATGCAGGATTATACCAATCAGTACGCCATGTATAGATAGAAACAAGAAAAATCGATACGGGTATGATAAAACAATTGATATTGAAAAATTACTTGAAAGACAGAAAATGTTAAAAGAATTTATCAGTGATCATAATGCAGTATTTACTCTAACAGGGAACGTGTTAAAAGTGACAATTTGTGAAGATGGATATTGCGAAGAAAAGTCTTTCCAGTTATCAGAGACAGAAGCAGAAGACATTCGGGAAAATGGGACATTTGATTTTTCTTATCTTGATGAAGAATGGAAAAAAATTAAGATTAAAGAATGAGAGTCTTTGATGTTGACATACACAATATAAAATGCTACACTTTATCCGAGGTGAACATATGACAGGATATGAATATATTAAACAAAAACGAATAGAAAAAGGGTATACTATTCGCCAGTTTGGTAAAGTAGTAAACATTACTCCTCGGATGATTTCTTATTATGAAGCAGGGGAAAAGCCGATAGAACATATCTCTTTAAATAAAATGAACAAAATGTTTGATGTTTTAGAAATTGATATTGAAGATTTTTTTGATTGTTATTATCCATATAAGCATGATATAGATTTGCAGATTGTAAAATGGAGATGTGATAATCCCTTAGAATGCGATTTCCAAATTGTAAAGAAAAAAATTTATGCACGATTAGCACAAATTAAGAGCCGAGGGACGATTGAGGAAAGTAAATTGAAGCAGATTTATGATATGTATGATGATTTTTTCTGTAATGAACAAAGAAAATTTTTTCCTATTTCTATGGAGGAGTATAATAAATTTGTAAATCCAATACTTTATCAGATTAAATTGAATATGAGTGGAGGTTTACCAGAGAATGATATTTCCCGCAGTATAATGATTGCATTTTATCAATCAGGTTATAAAATAAAAGATGTATCAAAAATATGCGGAATTGCCTCACAAAATTTGAATTATTACATAAATGGCAAATATGATTATGGTTCTCTTCATGTTGATACTGCATTAAAATTATGCTATTTGCTTAAGTTGGATTTTAAAATATTGTTTGAAAGTTGTGAAAAAAGCAATTAAATATTTGTTTTTTTTCCTCATATGAAACAAAAAGCACCCTTTTCCAAGGTATTATTATTTTATCGTTGGAAGGAGGTGCTTTTTTGAGTGAAACTATGATGGAAAAATTTAATATGTCATATGAACGTTACATGATGTTTTTTGGATACAAAAATCAGTTTGGAATTTTTCATCCTGAAGATGGAGCTTCGGATTTTTCAAACAGCTGTCAGTATAATTTGATATATGTATCTGATTATAATAGTGACACACCAAGCGATGTGCTTAAGGATATTTCTTTTTTGATTAGAGCTGGAAAAATTGACTTGAAGGTCAATGATGTTGTTAGTGTTAAGATGAACGGATTTACATCAAGTTATCGTTTCTGCGGTTTATTACAAAAAGAGAATGATTTTATTTTGGCTCCTGATTTTCTTGTAAGGGAAAGAGAATATTATATTAAACAGATTCATGAAAATAATATGGTGCTAAGTGTTCTTGATGCGAAAATTATTCCAATGAATGAGTTAGATTTTGAAAAAAATAGAATTTATTGTATTGACAAGGAAACATATTCCTTATCTAGCAGATCTGGTAGTGTTATTTCAAATTATTCATTGTTAATGCTTAGAAATGATGTGATTACAAATGTGAATCCAAGCGGTAGACCTTTTGTCATGATAGCAAATGCATTGTACTTTTTTATGCGAAAAATGGAAAAGGATAAAGAAACATTATTATTGTTGGATAGACATGAATTTGAATTAATACGTGATTTTAACGATTTGAACAATGTAGAATTGGTCATATAGACAGGCACTGAGTATGGATAAGGACAGTATGAAAAAGATTATGTTCATAATTACAATGATTGATATTTTTATTATAATAGTGTTTTTGAAAGTTTTATCAATTAACGATGCTTCTATAAGCAAGAACAGCAGCAAAGGTGTAGAACGCAAAATGTCAATAGTAAAGGAATCATCTCAGATAGATCAGGCTATAACAAGTAGTCAAGTGGTAAGAATGGAAAATGATTTCCAAGGAACTATGGAGGACAATGTCCTCGATCTATATAGAAAAAGAGTTGTTGGAATTTGGCATATTTCACGAGGAATGACGTTTAAATTTACAGAAGATGGTTCTTATAGTGGATTTTTTGACAATACATTGAATGATGTTAGCAATTATACATATCAATGTGCAATTGATGAAGAAGGAAATCCTATTCTTCATATATACAATGAAGAAAAAACAGCTATGGTATCGTATTATTTAAGCTTAAATGATGTAAATAATGTTGTTTTACATTTTGAAGCAGCGGATATTGACATAGAACTAAAAAAGGAGAAGCAATGAGAGTGACAATGGATGAAGTAAATGAGGTAATTAAAAACTATTATGAAAAAACGCATCCGGATTTTATATTAACAAAACGCATTGTGGATAATTTGGAGCCGATTGTATATAAGGGATTGATCAAAACTCCAGATGACATGAAGATAGATCAAGCATTATCTTCTGTATATAGCTTCTTGGAAAAAGAAAACATTTTGAATTTTATTACAACACGTCAACCATGTGTTTTGCCTATTTCGGATGAAGTAATTGGATCTATTGAATCTTATTTTGCAACCATGTTACCTAATATGAAAATTTGTCATATTTATAGGAAATCTAATCATCCGGATGACCAATATCTTTATATGGTGACAGCAGCTAAAGATGATGGAACATATGCCTGTTGGAGTTCCTGGAATGCAGTTACAGAATCTCTTAATCATGGACATTATAATCTTGAATCGGAACAAGCGGGGATTACTATATTAAATGGGTTATTTAATGATATCTCGGACGAACCAGAAAAATATGGAATGAATACTTGTGAGTATGCAGAAAACCAAATACAAGTGGATAATGAAGAACAACAAAAGCATGTTGAGGCAGCACAGGAGGCTCAGAATGAAAGTGATTTGTTGTTAGTTAATAGACATAGAGGAAGATAATATGGAAAAAGAGTGTAATCAAATTATAGATAATGTTTGTGAATACATTTGTTATGAGTGGTCAACTGACAAAATAAATACATGTGATGATTTCAAAAGAATTGCTTTAGAGCTTAAGGAAATCTATGCAAAGGAAAATGAACTAAAAACAGGCAGACATAAAGGACGGTAATATGAGAAAAAAAATAACTGTATCTGTTGCTGAGGATAGATGCTTTTTTCATGTTTTTGGAGATTCATATAAATATTTTGATTTACAATATCTTCAAATAAATCATCCAGATCTAAGAGATTATTGTGAAAAAAACAAATTGGAACTACAAAGAGAATTTTTAAAACAAAAGGAACTGATGGAAAACTCAGATTGAGGGGGAAGATGGATTTCGCAATGAAGAAACAGGATTTTAGTAACCAGATAATTGATATTATGAAAAGATTGGATTCAATGACATATAATCATTCGGTACGTGTTATGATGATCTCGGCAGAAATAGAAGAATATTTAGGCATGACAGATCATCAGTTAATGTATGCGTCTATACTTCATGATATAGGAAAAATATATATTCCTTTTAATATTCTTGATAAAAATACTCGGTTAACGAAACTAGAAAGGCAAATCATTGATTTACATCCTTATATAGGATATTCTATATTGTCTGAATTAGGGGTAGATGAAGATATATGCAGGATCATTTTGTATCATCATGGACCGCAACCGTTAACAATTCAGGATGTTGGACACTATGATAAAGATAGTATATATGCAAAAGCTCTTATGTTACATTCAATTGATGCGTTTGAAGCACTTACTTCGGATCGACCGTATCATAGAGGGGTAACATCCAAAGAGGCGGTCAAAATTTTAACGAGAGGTGATAAATATGATAAAAAAGTCTTAGAATATATCACTGGAGTTGCTAGTAAAGAGGAAACGGGAGAAAGTGCAGTTCATCGTATGTGCCAAGAGGATAATAGGTTTGAATTCGTGAAAAAAATAATAATGGGAATGGAATAGCAATGAAGAAAATGAAATTATATTGTATTGGTATGATAATAGTGGGAGTATTTTTTTCCTTATTAATTGTACGTGTTATTTATTTTAATGATGCACGAAGAAAGTATAATTACACAACTTCTGGAGATCAGATTAGGGCAACGGATTTTGATAATATATCAGAAATAAAATAATTGACAAAACGAATATAAAATGCTACTATTTATGTAGAAACCTATAATTTGAGTAAGGGTTAGGGAGGAAATATATGGGTGATGTATACAAAGAAAATTTTTATACGGATGAGATGATCGCTACTATGGGTGGAGTGGCAAATGTTGATCGCTTTGTTAAATGCCAAAAAAAATTGGATCGTAGAACTAATACTAAGAATTTTCTTAGAAGAATGATCGTCTCTGTTATTAAATTAGTACTTATTTGTGGTATCATAGTCTTGCTTTTTAAAATTTTTATCTGATTTAAATATAGGTGATGCGATGGAATATAATAAAGAAGAATTTGAAAAACAATATCGAATGATTTATGAATCTCTTATAAAAGAAAATGTATCTCTGGAAAAGAGGTGCGTAATCTTTTTGGGAGGTCAACCAGGATCAGGAAAGTCAACCTTCGTAGAACAAGATGATGTGTTTCTTCATTATATTAGAATTAATGGAGATGAATACAGAAAATTTCACCCGCATTATAAAGATATTGTTACTTACGATATTGATAATATGCCAGAACGTACACAGAGTTTTGTAAACGAATGTGTTGAACGTCTTATTATGGATTTATCAAATGCCGGCTATAATCTTATTATAGAAGGTACACTGAGAAATCCGGAAATAACTATTTCCACATGCAATATGCTAAAAGAAAAAGGATACAGAGCAGACTTGTATGTTATGGCAGTTGATGCTGCTACCTCTTGGGAATCTACTATAAACAGGGCAAAACTGTCACGAGAAGTTGGCAGTATTCCACGATTGGTTCCTATTGATAAGTACAATTTTATTGTAAATCATTTTGTGGAAAATGTAGATATAATAGAGAAATCGTCTTGTTTTGATGGTATACATGTAGTTGATCGCAATAGTAAAGAATTGTATCCATGTTCTTCAAAAACTGCAGCAGAAGTTTTAAAAGAACATATAGGCATTGAAAAATGGAATTCTAAGTTTGAGGAAACAGCGGATGCTTTTATTGATACAAAAATGGAAGTACTGCAATCTCAAAGACATAGAAGAGGACGGTAATATGTATAGTAATTATATTTTTCATGTTCATACTAGAAGGTGTAAACATGCGTCTGATGAAAATGATGAAGAGTATATTCGCAGAGCATTACAACTTGGCGCAAATGAAATAGTATATACTGATCATGCTCCTTTTCCAGGAGATCCATTTACAAATAGAATGGATTATGGGGAGCTAGAAGAGTATATTGATTCTATACATGCATTGAAAAAAAAGTACCGGGGCAAAATTGAGGTACATGTTGGACTTGAAATTGAATATTTGCCCTCGTATATCAATTATTATAAAGATTTGAAAAATAACAGTTCAATAGATCTTCTCATGATTGGTCAGCATCATTATGAAGTGAGAAAGAATATCTATAGTTATATGTTGGATAACAAAACAATGGAACATATAGGAATAGTTAATGCTATGTTGCAGGGGATGGATACAGGCTTATTTGATGTGATTGCACATCCTGATCGGGCATTTCGTAGAGTTAAGGAGTGGACCTCGGAACTTACAGATCTATCAAATAAGATTATTCAGAAAGCAATAGATCATAATATTGGAATTGAAAAAAATTATCGTTCTATACGGCAAGAAAATCAATTTAGAGAAGAATTTTGGAAATTAGTTCCGAACAATGCAAAAGTTGTTTATGGATGTGATGCACATAGAACAAATGAACTTGTTTTAGCACAAGATATTAAATATGGATGTATTCATACAATTGGAAAGAGAGTGAAAAATTCATCTAGGTAACGTTATTGTTAGATGCAAGCCTGAATGTTAGTTATAAGAGAAGAGAGGACGTAAATGGATTTATTATTGGTGGTGCTGTGTATAGCATTATTTTGCGTGCTTTGCGTTGTAGTATGGCAGTGTAATCATATGAATTACACTGCAAAAGTAGTTCTTATTGTGTGCAGCTTGATAGTATTTGTTATTTTTCTGAAAAATATGCATTTATGCATTTGTGAAGGAGCTGAGCTGACCCCTGGATTATGGATATGCCAAACTAGGACAAAGATCCTGTTAGACATGAGAGGATGATAAACGAAATTTTGCAAGTTTATCATATAGAAAGAGAGGAAGATAAGAGAAATCAATCAATTATCTGATAATGAATTACTCTTGAAGTTAAGAATATCTAACATATCGCATCCAAGAGAAGACGCAAGTTGATATACAATATCTACTCTGCATCGATTGATATTGCGTCGACCTTGTTCTAGGTTACCAATGGTTTTTACTGGCACTCCAGATATCAAGGCGAGTTCTTTTTGTGAGATGCCGGCTCGAATGCGTGCAAGTTTTAATGAATTATAATTATGAGAAGTAGGTACTTTTGACATATGAATAACCTCAAAATAAATAATTTAGCGGGTTTACACCTATATAAACTGATAACCAAGATTATCAATTATGGTGTGGATCATATGATTTATATTTCGTGTAAGCCGACGAGTCTGGCGCGGGATCTGGAGGTGCTGCTGGCGCGGGGGTATGTCGTGGATAAGGTGCAGTGTGTGGATATGTTTCCGAATACGGTGCATGTGGAGACTGTTGTCAAATTATCCCTCAAAAAAGATACACCTAAGATTGAGGTTACAATGGAGCCTGATGAAGAGAGTAATTATACACCACAAGAAAAGGCTACTTATTCAAAGATTAAGGAATATGTGAAGGAAAAGTACGGTGTGAATGTGCATACTTCTTATATTGCACAGGTAAAGCGGATGTGTGGTCTGGACATGGGCGAGAACTACAATAAGTCTAAGAAAGGGAATCCTGAGGTAAAGCAGTGCCCGCAGGAGAAGGTGGAGTATATTAAGGATGCGTTGAGGCATTTTAAATTGATTTGAAAGGATGAAAAGACATTCTAGGTAAATGGATAAAATGATAGATAAGATTTTTGAAACAGTAAAGAAATCATTAAATGGAGATAAGCCGTTCTTAAGGAAATTAAGAATACTTAGATACATAGTGTGCATAATAATATTGTTTATTGTATTTTGCAGTTCATATTGGAATGTATTGGAATATATAGATTTGCCATGTGCTCCATTATTGGCTGAAAAATATAGAATGTTATTGCATATAATTGGAATAGTTGGTTTTGTAATCTGGATAGTGTACAATTTGTTATTTCAAAATCTGTATAAAATTTATGATGAGAAATATCATATGAAATTATTATATATAGACATTTTACTTGATTTCCTTTTTACCGTAATTTTTTTACTATATGCAATAAATTTAGGGATAGAGTATGCAAATGGATTAGAGACACGAATAAAAGTACAAGCTTTTATTGCTACTGCATATTTAATCTATGGAGCATTGAGTACATCATATACGTTGCATCGAATTAGATATGAGCGTAATCAGCCTGTTAAATATACCGGATATTGTGACAACGAAGGAAAGGCTATACCGGTTGAAGCAAGAGTTTTTTATAAAGGTAAAGGATACAAAATTGTTGAGTTTCAAGAAATATATAGACTGTTACCATTTGATGAGAAGATAATAACTTCTGGATTGATGAAACTTGAAGATGCTGCGAGTGATGGAGAAGGGAAATTGTTTATATACAAATAAATTGTTTAAAGGAAGGTTGAAATATACCTTCTTTTTTTATACCGTGTGTCCAGCGAAGCTGGACCACACTTGCCGGTGAAAGTCCGGTCACGGTAATCGCCAGTGAGCCGTGTAGCTAAACTCGGTGCGTTGTAGTAATACAGGGTGCTAAGCGAGTGGATAAAGTAACCTCGACAAGAGGAGCGAGCAATCATGCAGACCGTAACATTAAGTGAATTCTGCCGTATCGTTAAAAAGGTCTCTGATAGGAGAGCAAAGAGAAGTTGAGCCTTGGGTATATGGGCGAAAACCATGGAACGTGTGAAGAAACTGGAAAGCAGCACGGAAGAATCTTTCGGTATAGAGGAAGCGGTATGTATGAAAAGTGTGGTTCGGAACTGGAGAGACCCTACCCATCACCAAAAGGTAAAAAGAAAGCGTATAAGCTGGTCATATGTCAAGATTTAGTACAAGTTAAAATGAGAAACTTTTCCCATTTTAACCCGCCAGAAGCTCAGCCTCAGTGTGTGTTCTTTTATACAATCGTTCGAATTCATTTGGTGACATATAGTTACAATGGCTATGAATTCGTTTCGTATTGTAGAAAGCTTCCAGATATTCGAAAATCAAGCGGTATGCCTGCTTGTAATCGTGAATTTTAAAGCGGTTGAGCCATTCACGTTTGATAATCGAATGGAAGGATTCAATGCAGGCATTATCCCACGGAAATGCTTTCTTTGAGTAACTACGCTGCATATTTTCTGTTACTTTTTTATATTCCGTCGCAACGTACTGACTGCCACGATCAGAGTGAATGATCAATGGCTGGTCGATATTTCGGCGAGCTTTGGCTTTGTTTATCGTATCAATCACGCAGGATACTTCCAGTGTTTTTGAAAGTGTCCATGCTATGATTTTTCTGGAAAATAAATCCATAATACTGGTCAGATAGACAAATCCGTCTATTGTCCAGATGTAGGTGATATCCGAACACCAGACGGCATTCGGGCGGTCAGGATTAAACTGCTCATCGAGGATATTTTGTAATTCAGTGCTGAAATCAGAATCTTTTGTGGTAATTGTCCATGGCTTGCTCCACTGGGCACGGATTCCCATTTGACGCATGTATGTACCAACAGTTCTTTCCGAAATGACTTCACCGGTTTTCCGCAATTCTACAGTGATTTTCGGAGCACCGTAGTTTTGCTTGGAATCATCATATATATCCTGTATTTTTGCTTTTACAGATTCACGGCGTTTTTCTGTATCAGAAGGCACGCGGTGGAGCCATGCACGATATCCTGAACGTGAGACACCTAAAAATTTCAACATTCCGGAGACGGAAAACCGGCGTCCAGCCTTTTGGGCAGCTTCCGTCTTCTCAGACACTTCGAGATAAATGGCTTCCGTCATTTTCCCAGAATGTTGATTGCTTTTTTTAATACATCAAGTGCATCTTGGGCATCACGTAATTCACGTCTGAGACGGGCGATTTCCTTCTGTTCATCGGATGCGTAATTACCAGAACCCCGAACAGGAATATCACCGGATTCACGGAAGTCTTTCAGCCACTTTGTTAGTGTGCTGTATCCGATGCCAAGATTTTCTGCACATCCACGTACTCCGAGATCTTTATGATCTTGATAGTACTGGATTGCATCAAGTTTAAATTGTTTGTCATGTTGCTTTGCCATATGAGATCCTCCTTCAGCATGTTTCTATTGTACCATGCTTATGTGTATTTGGAATTTCTCATTTTGGCTTGTACTATTTATATTCTAGCACCAAGCTTGGCGAAATCGTATTTCTGATGGGAGGGAGTCGGAGAGGAACATAGTACCGATAATGACTGTGCAAGAAAACGCAGTTTATGGGAAGGTTCCTTACTTCATTCAAGTTTGTAGAGAGGGTAAGAGTGAGAGAATGTCATGCAGACTAATAACTCAAAAGAAAAAGTTCGACAACTTCAAAACAAACTATATCTGACAGCCAAGAAATGTGACAGCCGAAGATTTCATGCACTGTACGATAAGGTGTATCGGGATGATGTACTTTTCGAGGCATGGAAACGGGTAAAAGCTAACAAAGGTTCCAGTGGTGTAGATGGTATCAGAATCGAAGACATTGAAGCGATGGGAATTGAAAAATACCTGTCAGAAATCAAATCGGAACTGATGGATGGAAAGTACAAACCATCCCCAGTAAAGCGAGTTATGATACCAAAACCAGACGGAAGTGAAAGACCTCTTGGAATACCAACAGTCAAGGACAGAATTGTGCAAATGGCTACCGTTATGTTGGAACGACTGTCGCTAAAATAATGAAAGAAGAAAATTTATGTTTGGAAGAATATTTAGAAAAATATAAATAAAAACAAAAGAAAATCTAACTTTTTTTATAGTAGGATTGTTATATTATTTAGAAAACAGAGGGAGGCAAATTTGCGAATGGAATACAAAACTGATTCTTTGTTAGTACATCTAGCAAGAGCAGGAGATGAAGATGCGTGTGAAAAACTGGTCAAAAAATATTACTCAAGTATATATCAATATTGTTTGCTACATATCAATGATCCCTATGAGGCAGAGGATTTGACACAAGAAGTGTTTACACGTTTCTTTTCCAATTTATATAGATATAAAGAATATGGAAAAGTTAAGAATTATCTTTATACAATTGCCGGAAATACAGTTAAAAATTATTACAAAAAGAAAAAAGATATTCCATCAGAGGAACTGCTAAAATCAGAGGACTGTAGTAAAAATCATGTAGAAGAGCTAGGAGTCCGATTAACTATTGAACAGGCAGTGAGAAAGTTACCGGAAGAAATTAGAGAAACGGCAGTTTTATATTTTTTTCAGGAATTGAAGCAAAGAGAAATTGCAGAATTACTTCATATCAAACTTTCTCTTGTAAAATATCGAATTGGAAGAGCAAAAGAACTTTTAATGAAAGAGTTGGAGGTGAAAAAAGATGAAGAATTATAAACAACAAATAAAGGAATATAAAGAGGAGATTGAAGAAAAGTATGTAAGGGCTGAAGCAGAGAACAAAACAGTAAAAGCATGTCAGAATATTTTGTCAGAGTCGGTTTTATCGAAACAATCGCATAGAACATCTTATTTTGAATTTTTGTATGAGCAGACAAAATTCATAAAAAAAAGATGGTGGATTTTACAAGGTTGTGTTCTTATGTATCTATGGATATGGTTGAGTAATTATACGTCAGACATAAAAGATATGATGAGGATTATGGGAATATCTGCCACAATATTTGTGGTTCTGATTGTCCCGGAAATTTGGAAAAACAGAAGAAATGGTGCGATTGAAATTGAGCAGGCGTCTTATTACACACTGCGTCAGATTTGTACAGCAAGAATGTTAATGTTTGGAGTAGTGGATCTGGTGATCATTATGGTGTTTTTGGCAATTACATATCAAACAACAATACTCTCGTTAAGTGATTTGGTGGTTAATTTTTTGCTTCCGGTAAATGTTTCATGTTGTATATGTTTTCGTGTATTGTACAGCAGATGGGAAAAATCAGAATATATAGCAGTGCTTTCTTGTCTGGTATGGGTTGGTTTATGGATGATGATTGTTGCAAATGATGTTATTTATCAGAAAATTGTAACTCCGGTATGGGTGGCTATGCTGATATTGACTTTTGTATATTTTATTTTTTGTGTTCAGAAGTCATTGCTATTTGATGAAAAAATTTTGGAGGATTACACGTATGAAATTAGAATTTAAAAATGTAACAAAACAATACGGAGAAGTAAATGCTGTTAATAAAGTGAATTGTGTTATGGAAAAAGGAATTTATGGACTGCTTGGAGTAAATGGAGCAGGAAAGACCACATTAATGCGTATGCTTTGTACGATTGTTCAACCATCAGAAGGACAAATATTATGGAATGGTAAAGATATATGGAAACTAGGAGGTGAATACCGAGAAGTTCTGGGATATTTACCACAGGATTTTGGATATTATCCAGATTTGACCGTATATGATTACATGATGTACATTTCTTCTATAAAAGGGTTAAAAATACCGTTTGCCAGAAAAAAAGTGAAACAATTATTAAATCAAGTAGGAATGGAAAAATTCAGTAAAAGAAAAATGAAGAATTTGTCTGGAGGAATGGTTAGACGTGTAGGAATAGCACAGGCGATGTTAAACGATCCGCAAATTCTTGTCCTGGACGAACCTACCGCTGGATTAGACCCGAATGAAAGAATACGTTTTCGTAATTTAATTAGTGAATTGTCGGAAGAACGTTTGGTGCTCTTGTCTACACATATTGTATCGGATATTGAGTACATTGCGAATAACATTATGTTAATGAAAGATGGAGAACTTTTTTATGCAGGTACTGCGGAAGATTTAGTATCTTCTATGAGAGAAAAGGTATGGCAATGTAATGTTTCGAGAAGTATGATAGACAAATATATGAATGAATATTTGGTTGGAAATATAAAAACAACAAAAACCGGAGCAGAGCTTAGAATTATTTCAATAGAAAAGCCAACAGAAGATGCTGTGGCTGTGGAAAAAAATCTGGAAGATGCATTTCTATTTTATTTTGGAGAAAAATCGGAGGAAAAACAAGATGCTTAAATTAGAATTAAAACGAATTTTTTCAAAGAAAATTAATGTATTTGCAATCGGATTGGCATTGATACTTGCTGTCATTTTTAGCGGATTTGCAGTTACAAGTAATCGCTATGTGGATGAGAATGGAAATGCTAGTACTGGAATTATGGCAACAAGAAAACTTACAGATAACAGACGAGCATGGAAAGGTACATTGACAGAAGATGAACTTGGAAAAGTTATAGAACAAAATAAAAATGCGATGACACAATCCTCAGAAGAAAATGCGATTTACGGAACGACATTACAACCGATAGATGATATTAGGGGTTTTATAATATCGGTATTAACACCGGATGCAGAATATGATGAAAGTGTTCTGAATCAAATTACAGAAGAAAATGTGCAAGAGTTCTATGACACTTATCATAAAAATATGGAAAAGATGGCAGAAGAATATGGAAAGACTTCTGTACAGAAAAAATACTTGGAAAAGAAATATAATGAAATAAAATTACCAGTAGAATACGAATCTTATAGTTCATGGGATACTATGATTATGTATGTAGAAACGTATTCTATTATTCTGGCAATCATAGTTGGTTTTATTTGTGCTGGAATATTTGCAGATGATTTTCAGACAAAAGCAGATGCAGTATTTTTCTCTACAAAGTATGGACGTACAAAAGCTGTTAAAACAAAAATACTGGCAGGAATAGCTACGACAGTTATGATTTATTGTATGGGAATTATATTACTTAGTGTGATTTGTTTTGGAATTATGGGAACCAGTGGTATGAATACACCTTATCAAATGTATCAGGCATATAGTATTTACATTATGTCATATGGACAATACTATTTGTTGACAGTTGTATGTGGATTTATAGCCAGTATGCTGGCGGCTGTAGTGTCTATGTTAGTAGCGGCTAAAATGCATACAATTAGTGTCGCTGTTTGCATTCCGTTCTTTTTATATTGCTTATTGCCATTTATAGGACGGGCACTTTCTGGGTATACAACGCTTTTCAATTTGATACCAACAATTTTGACAAATGTACAGGCAAGTGTAAAAGTCCCACTTATTTATCAGATTGGGAATTGTGTATTTCGACAAATTCCGCTTGTAATGGTAATGTATACAGTGATGGCAATAGCCTTACTGCCTTTTATTTATAAGAGTTTTCGCAGATACGGAAATAAGTAAAAATTGTATTCATACTCATGAAAAACAAAGTAAGTAAAATATTTTCTGGAAAAATCAAAGCATAATTTAAAGATTTACGGCGGGCAAGTTGCCCGCCTTAAATTGCACGTGTTAAAAGACCGGATAGAGTTTTTCGAGAGTATGAAACTTTTTCTGTAAAATAATGTTTATAAGGTTCTTCTATGATACAATAAATATCATTAGGAGGGCCTTTTATTATGGCAAGACAAAAGAAACCTGTACATCGTGTACAAGTGACAGAAGGAAAACGAAACATCATCCATCAGCTCCTGGAAGAGTACGATATCCAGTCTGCAGAAGACATTCAGGATGCGCTCAAGGATCTTTTAGGCGGCACCATTAAGGAAATGATGGAAGCTGAAATGGATGATCATCTTGGTTACGAAAAATCCGAACGCTCAGATAATGATGATTATCGCAATGGTTATAAGCGGAAACAGGTCAACAGCCGGTATGGCTCGATGGAAATCGAAGTGCCACAGGATCGCAAATCAACGTTTGAACCACAGGTTGTGAAAAAACGTCAGAAAGATATTTCCGATATTGATCAGAAGATCATTTCCATGTATGCCAAAGGAATGACTACCCGGCAGATTTCCGAAACCATCGAAGATATTTATGGCTTTGAAACTTCTGAAAGCTTTATTTCTGATGTGACTGATAAGATCCTGCCACAGATCGAAGACTGGCAGAACCGGCCACTGGACGAGGTCTATCCCATTCTCTACATTGATGCAATCCATTATTCTGTAAGGGATAATGGCGTGATCCGAAAGCTTGCTGCTTACGTGATTCTGGGAATCAACACGGAAGGAAAAAAAGAAGTTTTAACCATCAGTGTTGGCGATAACGAAAGCGCAAAATACTGGCTTTCCGTTATGAATGAACTGAAAAATCGTGGTGTCAAAGATGTATTAATCATCTGTGCCGATGGTTTAACCGGAATCAAAGAAGCGATCGCAGCAGCTTTTCCAAAGACGGAATACCAGCGCTGTATTGTACACCAGGTAAGAAACACGTTGAAATATGTCCCGGATAAAGACAGAAAAGCCTTCGCTACGGATCTGAAAACCATTTATCAGGCCACAGATGAAAAGAAAGCTCTGGCAGCCTTAGAGCGTGTAACAGAAAAATGGACACCGAAATATCCGAATTCCATGAAGCGTTGGAAGGATAACTGGGACGCAATCTCGCCGATCTTTAAATTTTCAACGACGGTCAGAACGGTGATTTATACTACAAATGCTATTGAATCCCTGAATTCTACCTACCGGAAACTGAATCGCCAGAGAAGCGTATTTCCAAGCGATACAGCTCTATTAAAGGCACTGTATCTTGCCACATTTGAAGCTACAAAGAAATGGACCAGTACGATCCGCAACTGGGCACAGTTTGACATTGAAAAATACGTCAAGAACCGCAACAGACTCCGCTTTAAGGGGAATGATGTGGTGGATGAGGTATGCGATGTCGGAGAAATCACAGCTTAACTTCTGGACATTGTGACCAGAAGTTGTTTTACAACTGAATATGGAACTTATGATATGGGAGCTTTTCTAAAAATTATAATTCAGAGAAGCTCCCTTTTTATTTTTTGAAAAAGGAGACAAACAAATGGGCTTTTTTACAACATCAGTAACAGGACTTAAAACAGTAGTAATCGCAATCGGCGCAGGTGTCGGCGTATGGGGAGTTATCAATCTTCTGGAAGGATATGGTAACGATAATCCCGGTGCAAAATCACAGGGTATCAAACACTTAGTGTCTTCTATGTGAAAAGATTTTAAAGGAAAAATGCACATCCTACGTAGATAACATGACAATTTCATGCAAAGCGAAAGGAGACACCATGAAAATCGAATACACAAAAGTGGGAGACTATTATTTACCGAATCTTGACTATCCGGAGGAAGCCAGACCGATTGGCTGTTGGGGAATGCTTCGGAAGGAATATCTGAAAGCACATAAATCTGGAACTTATACATATCTTCTTCTGACCGCCAGACTGGACAGCTATCTGGCAGATCTGAATGAACAGTCACAGGAACACTTTGAGCTGATTGAAGCTCAAATGCGAAGTGCGGAGGGAGTTACTGAGAAACTGAAGAGACAGAATCCTATGGAATGGGTACGCCACTGCAACAATATCCGCAACCGGGCTGCTGAAATCATCAAACAGGAACTGATTTATGTATAAGGGGGATTCCAGATATGAGAAGAGAATTGATTGAAAGTTATTATGAAGAATACTAGCGGGAACTGGAAAGATTTCTTGAATCCGATCCAGAGATGTTTTCTCTGGAAGCAGAAATTCATCATTACATAGAAATACTGGAACCAGTCCTCAGAGATGACGGACAGGAGATGTGGCAGGCATTGGACAGAATTATTTCAGCGAAAAATGCCATGGAAGGTATTGCGGCAAAAGAAATGTATATCCGTGGATTTCTGGATTATGAAAGGCTGGTGTGTGAGAAAGACAACCATATCTGAAATTTGAAAATGTGACAGCATAAACAAATAAGACCTTCTGTGAAAGCAATCAGCCACAGGAGGTCTTTGCTCTCCCACCTGCATAAAAAACACCTCTATTTTCGCATTGATTGATTCAGCAGATCGTACCGGTGTGGTACTGTTTTGCTGTGAGATAAGTATATAAAAAGCAAAGAGGAAAGGGATTGAGTGGAAATTGAGCTGGAATTGAGAAAAAAGATATATTGTGCTTACGTTCTTCATGTACTCTTGTTGTGATTTCATTGTTTTTTATCGTATAATATGGATACTGAGGTGGTTTGGATGAAATACAAGATTTTAGTTGTCGATGATGATAAAGAATTGGTGAAAATGCTTTGTAGTTATTTTAATATGAAACAATATGAAACCATTACGGCTACAGATGGAATGGAAGCATTAAATAAAATAAAAATGAAACCGGATATTATTTTGTTGGATATCAATATGCCACGCATGGATGGGATTGAAGTATGTCGTCTGATACGCAGTAAAGTGTTATGTCCAATTTTATTTCTGACAGCAAGAGTTGACGAAGATGATAAAATTAATGGGTTGCTTTCGGGTGGGGATGATTATATTACGAAACCATTTAGTCTTCGGGAGTTGGAAGCAAGGATTGTCACAAACATAAAGAGAGAAGAAAGGCATCAACAAAAAACGGAATACCGTTTCATGGATGAAATGCTGATTGATTATTCTGAAAAAATAGTAGCTATAGCTGGACACAGGATGGAGTTCACAAAAATTGAATATCAGATTATTGAATTCTTATCCATGCATCCAGGGCAGGTGTTTGATAAAGAACGTATATATGCACAAGTCTGTGGATATGATGCGGAAGGGGACAGTAGAACGATAACGGAATTAGTACGGCGTATAAGGAAAAAAATAGCGGATTATTCAGAAAAAGAATACATAGAAACTGTATGGGGGATTGGATACCGATGGAAAAAATAAGAAACTTGTCACTGAAAAAAACAATTCTGCTTTATTTTGTGATCAGCTTAACGGCAGCATTTCTGTTATCTGGATTTACAGTTCATTTTGCAAGAAATATGCAGAATAAAATATGGGAAAAATATATTGATTATGCAGATTATACGGACGTGTTTCAGCAATATGGAAAGAAATACGAGATTGAGATATCAAGACCTAATCAATCGCAGATGAATCGTTTGGACTATCATCTTTCGGAAATGTGTGACTTTATGGAAACATATTCGGTACTGATTTTTTCGATTGTTGGGAGTGTTGCTGCGGTATTCTTTTTTTATAAAAATAAGTTAAAGACACCTCTACAGGAACTAAAAGATGCCTCACAAATGATTGCAGATAATGAACTGGATTTTCATGTGTCCTATGAAAATAAAGATGAGATGGGAACTTTGTGTAAAGAATTTGAAATGATGCGAAGTGATTTAGCAGATAACAACAGAAAGATGTGGCGAATGATTGATGACGAGAAGGCTTTGCGGAATGCAATTGCACATGATATACGTTCTCCACTTTCCATATTGCGTGGGTATCAGGAAATGCTCTTAGAGTTTGTTTCTGCCGAGAGTATAAAAACAGAGGATGTTATTGATATCTTACAAACAGGCATGTATCAGATTGACCGTATAGAGCATTTCACGGAAAACATGAGAAAAATGTCCCATTTAGAACAGAGGGAACTGCAATGCTCAGAGATAGAATTATCGGAACTGGTAAAAAAGATTGAGGCAGAAGCTGCCATGCTGTCCAAGAAGGAAAGTAAATTATGTAAGGTAGAAAGAGTGCAGGAACAAAACATTGTGAAAGTGGATGAGGAACTTGTCATGGAAGTGACAGACAACTTACTGGAAAATGCGATTCGATATGCACAAAAAAGTATTGCTTTGCAGATAAAGAAAAAGGATGGTTTTCTTATAATTTCTGTTGAAGATGATGGAATAGGATTTGTGGATACTGAGGAAAAAGTAACAGAACCATTTTATCATAAGAATCCACAAGATGATTTAAAGCATTTTGGCCTTGGTATGTATATTTCTCGTATTTTCTGTGAAAAGCATGGAGGAAATTTGAAAATATATAATGCCAGACAAGGCGGTGCTCATGTAGAAGCTCTTTTCAAAGCTGAATAAAAATACTTTATAAGGCTGAAATCACAAATAAAGTGGTTTTAGTCTTTTTTGTTGTGAATTTATTGAGAATTGATTTGTATGATGTTGTTAAAGAAATAAAGAAAGGAAGAGATACAATGAAAACAATCATAAAAAGAAGTATACTTGATTATTTAAAGAACCCTGTTTTGTGGATTGGCTTGATTATTATAGTTGCCAGTATGTATCAATGTCTGTCATCGTATTTGCAAATTCATTATATCAAACAGAATGAACAGATCACACAAAATGACGTAGCATTGGAAGATGCTGATGTCATGGATGGGTACATTCCCACATCTGATGATAAAGAAAGAAGAAGGGAGTGGGAAGATACGATCAAAGAGACGTTAATGGACACCTCCAAAAATGGTTTTGGATTTAGCAGGCAGGAAGCAGATCATGTAATGAAAGAAATTCAGAATATGGATGTAAAGACTGCTTCTGAGTTTTTGGAATCCCAATATGGCTATTATAATGCAATATATGCTTATGAGGACCTTGAAATTCATAAGGGGACAGCAGAAGAAATCAATCATTATATCGAGCGGAAATTATCCGAACATTCTTTTTCCTGGTACTTTGCCAAAAAATTTACGGATTTTGCAGGATTGCATATGGCCTTTTTTGCAACAGTCTTGCTATCATTTTTATTTATTCAGGATACACGAAAAAGTACCTATGAATTATTACATACAAAGCCTGTTACGGCAATCCAATATATATGTGGGAAAGTAATAAGCGGATTCATTAGTATGCTGGGCGTATTAGTGATTTTGAATGTTATATTCTTTATGCTGTGTTTGAAAACGTCTTTAGAATCGGGCTTTCCAGTAACACCAATTGATTTTTGCGTGAATTCTCTGATCTATATTGTGCCGAATCTTTTGATGATATGTTGTGTCTATACAATTACAGCATTAATATTTAAAAATCCGCTTCCGGCAGCACCAGTTTTGTTTTTACACATTATATATTCAAATATGCTGACCGAGAAGAATGATATTTATTATATGAGACCGTTCTCTATTATGGTGCGATTCCCTGGCAGATTTTTTGAAACACATGTAGCCAAAATGTCAAACATAAATCAGATTATTCTTGTAATTTCATCAGTTATATTAGTATGTATTTCTGTTACAATCTGGAAAAGGAGGAGGGTTCATTGAAAACGGAACTAAAAAACTGCCTGTCGTTATATAAGATTTTTTATTCATGTGCATTTATACTGATATTGTGTGCTATTCATCCGATTATATACTATGAAGAAATCGGTTCAGCGATTCAGTCGCCAATAGCATTTTTAACAATTATTTTTTGTAGTGACACATATTTGATGGAAGTAAAAAGTAAGCGTGCCGATGTATTTCATTTGTATGATCAAAAAAAGCAGTTAAAAGTAATATCGCAGAGAGTGGGCGTTCAAATATTATATTTATTAATACTTTCTTGTGTTGGATATGTTTTGTTTTTCTGGCAAAAACCGGGCAGTGTAAACGAAGGCATTTCGGGTATTCAGATATTTCTTTTATATTTCATTGCAATGTTTGGAACTATCTGGCTTTGGAGTATATGCTCTGTGATTTTGTGTACATTGCTTCGAAATATGTGGGCAGGTATTGGATGTTTATTTGGAATTGTCATTGGACTTATATCAAAAGCGGGAAGTTCATTTTTCGGAAATCTGGGATTGTTTTCTTTCAGCTTTTGTGAACCTACTCAATTAATGTCCGAGAGTTGGATTTATGGAACGCTTGTGTCTTTTATAGCGGGGCTGTTTTTATTTGCAGTATTACCAATGACTTTAAAGAAAAGAGGATAGATTATGAGTATTAGAATAAATGATTTAACAGTTAGATTTAAAAATGGTGTAGTTGCAGTAAATAAGGCATCTCTTGAAATACCTAAGGGAATTTACGGACTTTTGGGTGAGAATGGTGCCGGAAAAACCACTTTGATGAGGGTTCTTACAACTGTTTTAAAACAAACGGAAGGAATGGTTTCCCTTGATGGAATTCTGTATAACGAGGGAAATTATGAGAAAATACAGAAAAAGATTGGTTATCTTCCACAGGAAATCGACTTATATCCGAATCTTACGGTGAAAGAATGTCTTGTATATATGGGTGGACTATCAGGAGTATCCACAAATGACCTCAAACAAAGAATTACCTATTATTTGGAAAAGACTTCTCTTACAGAGCAACAGAATAAAAAAATGCGGCAATTATCTGGTGGTATGAAGAGACGTGTCGGACTCATACAGGCACTTCTTAATAATCCGGATTTTTTGATTATTGATGAACCTACCACCGGGTTAGATCCGGAAGAAAGAATCAGGATCCGCAATCTTTTGGTTGATTTTTCAAAGGATAGAACTGTGCTGTTTTCCACTCATGTAGTAGAAGATTTAGCAGCAACCTGTACACAGCTTGCCATTATGAAAAAGGGAAGTTTTTTATATTCTGGAAGCGTGAGTGGGTTGCTGGAAAATGCAAAGGGCTGTGTTTGGAATTGTACGGTACAAAATGCAGAAGAAGCCCGTTTGTTAGAAGCCAATTATTCTATATCATCTAAGCAGTATGTAGAAAATGGAATTCATATGAAAGTATTAAGCAAAGGAAAGCCAAATGAGAATTGTGTCCTGGATAATGATATCACTTTGGAAGATGCATATATTTATTTGACGAATAGTTGAATATAACGGCGGGCAAGTTGCCCGCCGTAAATTATGCTTATTTTGTTAAAAGACCGGATAGATTTTTTCCAATGCAAAATCCAATCTGTGGATATAACTCCTGAATTTCCTGATATTTTGCTTCAATCATTTCTGGTTCATCAGCCCAGATCTTTTCATATATTTTGAAAGCTCTTTTAAAATGTGTTTTGGCTTGCGGAAGATTGGCAGTCATCAGATAAATGGTTCCAAGGGTTTCCTGTACTTTGGCATAATCCAGACAGTCATCGGAATGGTATTCCTTGATGATGCCGGATAATTTTTGCAATTCAGAGATGCCTCTTTCGGGTTCCTGCTGTTCTGTCAGGAACATTGCATAATTGGCAATCTGAGGTATGCTGTCATTTATATGAAGCAGGTTAAATTGGTCAAGCAGTGAGATACTTTTTTCCATGTGTTCTCTTGCAAGATCGGGATGACCGTTCATGCGGTAAAGTCCACCGAGATTGGCATGAAGGTTGGAAACAAGGCGAGCATTGTCAGCAGTGATATTTTCTATCTGGGCAAGTGCATCCTTTTCCAGTTTTATTGCTTTTTCTGGCTTGATTTCAAGAGTAGCCTGAAAATCCAGTAACAATGCCCGGTCAGAATCGGTGCCAATGTCTTTA